>Ga0190265_10000001_pt1 | contig 528013 bp, 467 predicted proteins | sample Popmic124T_FD_133135 | JGI IMG/M metagenome (GOLD analysis project Ga0190265, IMG submission 133135) | Populus adjacent soil microbial communities from riparian zone of Indian Creek, Utah, USA - 124 T | ecosystem: Environmental > Terrestrial > Soil > Riparian zone | place: USA: Utah...
AGACCACGAGGTTAATAGGGTGGATATGTAAGTGCAGTAATGTGCTCAGTTGACCACTACTAATCAGTCCCTTGGCTTGACCATAAAATTTACTCAAGCAACAAATTCGCGCTTGCGCGTTTTGAGATCTTAAATTTCAGATCTCAAATTGCCTTGCAGAAGACAGCCGTCACTATTCGATTATCTAAGGTCTTTTGAACTTTGTACTTTGTACTTAGTTCTTTGTTTCTTCTTTTGACTGAGATCTCAAATTTGAAATCTCAAACCGGTTTTCCGGTGATTTTGTCGACAGGGTCACACCCGTTCCCATCCCGAACACGGAAGTTAAGCCTGTTGGAGCCGATGGTACTGCACGGGTAACTGTGTGGGAGAGTAGGAAGTCGCCGGGATTATTTAACTAAAGCCCGCTCGGTTCATATCGAGCGGGCTTTTTTCGTTCCAACCCATAGTCATCCGCGCCGCCAACATTAGTTCGCTCCCGCTTCTGGGATAGGCGGTGTTAATCTAGTGCCTTCTGTTACCGGCACGAAAAATGGACTTTAGCAACTACTTCCGAGCTTCGTCTTACGCCATGATTGCCTGCGCCACTCTTGCGTTGGTTCTCGCCGGAGGACTGCACGTCGCGCTCGCCGGCATCTTCACGATTGTCATGGTGCTGGCGTGGACCTGGGAAGGTAAGAAATGGCAACTCTCCGAACGCGTGGGTCTCGTCATCGTTTTGCTTTCGGTGCCGCTTTTCATCCTCGACTGGAATTACCAGAAGGCCGTTGGTGAACCAATGGGACGGACCGGTGTCACCGCCCTGGCGCACCTCATAGTCTTCCTGTCCGCCGTAAAACTGCTGCAGTTGAAGAAGGATCGTGACTGGGTTTTTCTTTATCTGATTTCCTTTTTCGAAGTGCTGCTCGCCGCCGGGCTCAGCTTTAGTCCGGTGTTTCTCGGCACCCTGACGCTTTACCTTCTCTGCAGCGTTTCAACGATCATCTCTTTTGAAATTCACAAGGCCAGACGGACGATTGCTGTTTCCGAGACACACCTATTGGTGCCGCCTGATTCGCGCATCTTCAGGAGTGCGGCGCGCCAAAACTGGAAGGGCAGGATCAACGTGGAGACCGGCCGGCTTCCGGTAATTGCCGTGCTGCTCTTTGTTTTGATCTTCGTCCTGGCGTTGCCCTTATTTCTCGTGGCCCCGCGCTCGGGAGGCGCGACGCTGAGTCGTTCGGGTTCGGCCCTTTCAAACTTTGTCGGGTTTTCTGAAAGCGTGACGCTGGGAGAGATCGGCAACCTGAAGCGAGACGATGCAGTGGTGATGCACGTTCGCATCGAAGACCCGCAACCGAATCTCGACGTCAGATGGCGAGGCGTGGCGCTGGATGAATTCACCCTCCGCGGCTGGAAAAAATCGGCTGAAGTGCGCCGCAGCGAACGAACATTTGACGGGCCTGGGTTCATCCGTTTGGGAACTACGGTGGCGTTGAACCGCCTGACGACGCAGACAGTTTTTCTCGAGCCGATCGATTCTCCAGTGCTGTTTGCTGCCTCGCGCCCAATCGCGATTCAGGGAGATTTCGCCAAGTTGCGGGTCGACAGCGAGGGCACAGTGCAGGTAGCTCGCCACCAATCCGGCCGCGCAATGTACACCGCGATGTCGGATATGACTCAGCCCGACGCCCGGTTGCTGAGAGCCGATAGGCAACGCGACCCGGTAACCTTCAGCCGTTATTTGGAGCTCCCTCGGGGTCTTGATCCAGAAATAGGAGCGCTGACTAACGCAGTCATAGTGAACGCGCAGGCGGGCAATCGTTACGATATGGCCAAAGCCATAGAGGCACACCTTCAGCAGGAATATGGATACAGTTTGCAAATGGCTGCCGGCGGCGCCGACCCGTTGTCCGACTTTCTCTTCAACGTAAGAGCTGGCCACTGTGAATACTTTTCGACGGCCATGGCGGTGATGCTCAGGACCCGCAATATTCCTTCGCGCGTGGTCAACGGTTTTCTTCCCGGCGAGTTCAACGAGGCCTCGGGGGCCTACACGGTCAGGCAAAGCGACGCGCATTCCTGGGTTGAAGTTTATTTTCCCGAAACTGGCGCCTGGGTGACCTTCGATCCGACCCCATCAGCCGGAAGGGTCATACCGATGCGCACCGGCCTGGCGGCGCAACTCGGAAAGTATGCGGAGGCTTTCGAGTTGATCTGGTTTCAGTATGTCGTCGGCTACGACAAACAGGAGCAACGCTCGCTGGCCGCTTCGTTACAGAGTCAGCTTTACGATTTTCGCTACCGGATTGGGCGCCTGGTTCTGGCCCTCCGCACGTCCGTGTCCTCCAGGTTCGGTCTGATTTCTTTCGCCGTGATGACAATCGCGGCCGGCGTTTTGATTATGTTTGGTGCGCGGCGCGTGCGGCGTTTTGGTTGGCGCCGTAGCCTGCGGATTCGACCAGAGCGAGATACTCCGCCGCCGTCACCGATACTCTTTTACGAACGACTGACGGGCCTACTCGCTCGGCGCGGGGTTGAGCGCGCCGCACACCTGACACCGCTTGAGTTTGCACAGAACGTGCAACTCGAACCCGCGTTGGCTATCACACGCGCCTACAATCGCGTAAGGTTCGGAGGCCAGCAACTTTCATCGGCGGAACTCCAGGAGATCGAACGCGTGCTTAGAAGCCTCGAAGCAGCGGACAGTTGAAGCCTAGATGTAAATCGTGAAATGGAAGTTGGGAATTGAATCATCCTATTTCCCTCTCACTCTGAGAGAGGGAAGGGAGAGGGTTTAGATCGTCCAGGACCCTTCCCCTCATTCCCCTTCCCAACGGGAAGGGGACGAAATACGCAGATATGAAAAAAGTCGGATTTATCAGTTTGGGTTGTCCCAAAAACCTCGTCGACAGCGAGGTGATGATGGGCCAGTTGAAAGCGAATGGCTACGAGCTTACCGCAGACGCGAGCGAAGCTGACACAGTAGTTGTGAACACTTGCGGATTTATCGACACCGCCAAGCAGGAATCGATCGACACGATTCTGGAAGCGGCCCGATGGAAAGAGAATGGGAGGGCAACTCGGCTGGTTGTCGCCGGCTGTCTGGTCGAACGTTATCGAGATGAATTGAAGGCCTCGATACCGGAAGTCGATGCATTCATCGGGACGAGTCAGATTAATGACATTCTTGCTGTTTGCGATCCGAAAACAGATACGCGTTCGCTCCCGGTCGTTTCGCTTGGTAATCAAAGCGCCACCTATCTGTACGATGAATCAACGCCGCGCGTGTTGGCGACACCGGGACACTACGCATTTATTAAGATTGCCGAAGGGTGCGACCGGCCCTGCGCCTTCTGTTTCATTCCGCAAATGCGAGGTCATTTTCGCAGCCGCAGGTTTGGCTCGATCATCGCCGAAGCCCACCAACTGGCTGAAGAGGGAATCAAGGAGCTGATTCTCGTGGCCCAGGATTCTTCACGCTATGGCGAAGACCTCGGCAAGGCTGATGCCCTCGCGCACTTGTTGCGCGAACTCTCGCACACAGATGGCATCGAGTGGGTACGCGTGATGTACACCTACCCCACGCACATCAGCGACGAGTTTCTCAATGTCCTTGCGGAGGAACCCAGGGCCGTCAAATATCTCGATATGCCTCTGCAGCACGCATCCCAGAATGTTTTGAAACTGATGAAGCGCGGCGGCAATCGCGCCGCGCTTGAAAAATTGATCAAGCGCGTGCGCGATCGCGTACCCCGGATTGCAGTACGCACCACTTTTATTACCGGCTTCCCCGGCGAGACTGACGCAGACTTTGAAGAGTTACTTGCGTTTATCAAGAACGTCGAATTTGATCGCGTTGGTGTGTTCACTTACTCGGACGAGGAAGGGACGCCGGCTTTTGAGCTGCCAAACAAAGTGGATCCTAAAATTGCGAGGCAGCGTCGCGCGCGTTTGATGAAGGAACAGGCAAGAATTGCCAAACGAAAACACAAAGCGATGGTAGGTGAACAGGTAAGGGTGCTCTTTGAGGGCGAATCAAACGAGACTGATCTTCTTTGGCAGGGACGGATGGAAACTCAGGCACCGGACATTGATGGTTGCGTGCTCATTAACGATGTGCCCGAGGGGTTTGCGCCCGCGCCGGGGGACATGGTCGAGGTAATAATCACGGAAGCGCAGGAATATGATCTGGTAGGGAGAATCGTAGGCTAGTGATGAGTGATGAGTGATGAGTCACGAGTGATGGGCAATTGGCTTCACTCAATTGTTCTTTATCTACCACGCATTACTCATAACTCATCGCTTATTACTCATCACAATGACCATCAAGGAATCCAGCGATGAATTGAATCCTCCGCTGATCACGTCTGCGGCAGTCGTCGCATCGCCGCGCCCGCCGCATTCGGCAAAGGATTACCTTGCCCTGGCGATTGCGACGTGCGGTGTGGGATATCTTCCTTTGGCGCCGGGAACGTGGGGATCGCTGGTTGGCGTTGGGCTCTACCTTCTGATTCGTGGCGCGGCGATGAAGTTTTTCTTCGAGGTGGGTGCGTCACGCAATTTTAATCTGCTTCATGTTTATTACGGCGTCATCGTTTTCGAATTGGTGGCAGCTGTGGGGATAGCCTGGCTAGGAACCTGGGCAGCTTCGCGTACTGAAAAACTCTCGGGCCGGAAAGACCCCGGTAAAGTTGTGGTTGATGAAGTGGCGGGTCAGTTTATTGCGCTAATACCAGTCCCGTTCATGGTGACGCCCGCATGGTGGGCAATGATTTTGGCGTTTATCCTTTTCCGCTTTTTCGACATTGTTAAGCCATATCCGGCTCGTAGACTCGAGTCACTACCCGGCGGCCTTGGCATAATGGCTGATGATCTGATTGCCGGCGTGTACGCAGCTGTGTGTGTGATGCTGGCGGTGTGCGTGAGCTGGTTCATTTAAAGGAGGCGAGCATGGAAGATCCGAAACAAGAAAGAGCTGAGGCTCAAAAGACTACTGATGAACTTCTGGATGAGCGTCAGTCTGACGCCACGAGTGATGAGACGTTAGCGGAAGTCGAGGAGAATCGGACAAATCTGAATTCCAACCAGGACAATGGTAGCGGCGCAATTTCGCCGGACGGAGCGCTTGATGAGAGCGAAGAGATCAAGGAAGCCGGCCCGATGTAAGCTGTCTGACAAACTTTTTTTGTCGATCAACTCGAGGGCGACAAGCTGAAATTTGTCGAACCACTCATTCCATCGGCATCAGTGTGATCTGCCAGGCGATGAAGGCAATGAAGATAAGCATTACACCCAGGATCACGATCACCACCGGTTCCATTCCCAGGTAAGTGTTCTCGTCGCCGCCCTCCATAATACCGGTCGGCACTACCAGTCCATCCTTGTCCACAACGATCGCACTAAATCCCTGATCGCCATGAACTTCAGCCGTACCGGGCGGGTTGGTGAGTTGTTGGGCGGCGCTCTGATTCTGCTCTTCCAGCGGAGCCAGTTGTGCCGCGAGTCGAGCGGTGTCACCCTTCTTACGTTTCTCGTGCGAGTGGATGTGCAGCGTTTTTCTTAAATCCATTTTATTCTCTTCAAATACACATACAGCGCAATTCCGACCACCACCATCGAGGAGAGCGCGTAGACGTAACCGAAACGCCACCTCAATTCCGGCATAAGGGTAAAGTTCATCCCATAGATTCCGGCAATTAAAGTCACTGACATCAGTATGGTTGAAATCGATGTCAGCCGCTTCATTATTTTGTTCATCCGATTGCCCGAAACGGACAGATAGGCATCCATGGTTGAACTAAGCATGTCGCGCAAACTGTCGATGGTGTCGGCGACCCGAATTAGATGATCAAAGACATCCTGGAAATAGACGTGCGTCTCCCGGGGAAAGATTGGTTGCTCGCGCCGCAGCATGGTGTTGAAAACGTCGCGTAGCGGAGTGATGCTACGGCGCAAGTAGAGCAGCTTTTTCTTAATCGAAAAAATGTCTTCAATTACTTCCGCTCGCCATTGCCCAAAGATTGAATCCTCAAGGTTGTCCATTCTATCGCTGATGATGTCGAGCAGCGGCAGGTAGTCGTCTACGATCCCGTCAATTAAAAGATACGCGAGAAGTCCGGAGCCCTGTTCCGCGCGATCGGTCCATTCGTGCCATAGCCGCGCGGCCGTTTCGATGGCCCGAATGGGCCGGCTGTGCACCGTGACGAGATAATTCTTGCCGAGAAAGATATTCAGCTCGCGTAGCTCGAGCCGATCAGTTGGTCCGGCCAGCTCGGCTTCATAGAGCACGATGAAGTAGTAACCTTCATACTCCTCCACCTTCGGACGCTGGTGCTTATTCCTGCAGTCTTCAATTGACAGGTGATGAAACCCAAACTCCTCCGCCAGAGCTTCAAAATCCTGACTGGTCGGATCGTTGACGTCCGCCCAGATGACATTCCCCTCCGCGATCCGCAACTCGCTGATGTCCGCGGCGATACAGTTTTCGGTGAACTCCCTGGTTTTGGTGTTCAAACAAACGGTGGTGATCAACTGAGTCGGTCTCCCCTAATAGATGGCGTGCGTCAGAAAAAGTGCGGGTATCTTATAACTTTCCGTGAAAGCGCAGAAGAAAATAGTTTGGCCTTCATTCGAGCGGGCCGACCCAATGGTTTAAGAGCCCGAGATGGTGGGACGACTATTCAGAACCGGGAGCGGTGGCGACCGGGTCAAGTGTCCATTTCCAAAGCACTGCTCTGTTCGCAATGGTTCAATTGGGCGCTGGCGGGTCACCCGGTCGCTACCGCTCCTGGTTCTGAATTAGTCGTCCCACATAAAAGGTTTGATTCGTACAATAGGAAACGAAAACCGCTATAATCCGCGCAACCATGGGTATGACAAAAATATTAGTTGCTGACGAAGTCAGCGATAGCGGCCTGCAACCTTTGCGCGATGTGAATTTTGGCGTTGAGAAACGAACCGGGCTTGCTCACGAAGAACTGATCCTGGCGCTGGCCGATTGCCAGGGATTGGTGGTGAGGAGTGAGACCAGGGTTACGGCACAGGTGATGGATGCGGCCACCGATTTGAGAGTCATCGGACGAGCGGGCGTGGGAGTAGACAACATCGATGTCGCGGCAGCCACCGCGCGCGGCATCGTGGTGATGAACGCGCCTGACGGAAATACGATCACCACTGCCGAGCACACGATTGCGCTCTTGATTTCGCTGGCCCGGAATGTACCTCAGGCGAACAGCAGCTTGAAATCAGGAAAGTGGGCGCGAAAAGGTTTTATCGGAGTGGAGCTCCAGGGCAAGACCCTCGGGGTAATTGGTCTGGGGCGCATCGGCAGGACTGTGTCGGCCCGGGCGCGCGCTTTCGGGATGCACATCGTTGCGTTTGATCCTTTCATCGCGCCGGAGCAGGCGGGCGATTTGGAGATCGAAGTTGGCCCACTTGATGAAGTTTTCGCGCGCGCAGACTTCATTACTGTGCATACGCCGCTGACGGCGGAAACTCGCGGAATCGTGGGGCAGGAAGCTTTCGCGAAGATGAAACGAGGCGTGCGCATAATCAATTGCGCTCGCGGGGGTCTCGTTGATGAGCATGCCCTGCACGAGGCAATCAAATCCGGGATCGTAGCCGGCGCCGCTTTGGATGTTTTTGAAAAGGAACCACCTGAAGCAGATAATCCTCTGCTCGCCCTGGCTGAAGTGATCGTCACGCCCCACCTCGGCGCATCCACTACCGAAGCCCAGGAGGGCGTTGCGTTCACCGTTGCCGAACAGATGCGTGATTATCTTCTGACCGGCGCCTTGCGTGGCGCAGTTAACATTCCCGCCATTGGCGCCAAAGAGTTGCATTCGTTGCAGCCGTATATTGAGCTGGGTGAACGGCTGGGACGTTTTCAAAGTCAGTTGATTGACGGCGCGGTAAGGGAAGTCAGGATTGAATATGCCGGCGAGATGGCCGACCTGAATGCCGCGCCGATCACCAGAGCATTTCTGGCGGGCTTGCTGCGCGATGTGAGTGCGCGAGTAAATGCAGTCAATGCATTTTTGATAGCGGAGGAGCGTGGAATTAGTGTTACTACGAGCTACGTTCGAACCGCGGTGGATTCAGTACCCTCGATACGCACTCGCGTGGTCGGAAATCTTGGCGAACTTTCCCTGGCGGGAACAATCTTTGGTTTTGGAGAGCAGAAGCGTCAAGGCCGAATTACAGAGATTGACGGTTTTCACGTAGAAGCTGTACCGCAGGGACACATGCTGGTCATGCGCAACCGCGACGTTCCTGGGGTGATCGGAAGAGTTGGCACGATACTCGGTGAACGTGCAGTAAACATCAGCCGCTTTCACCTGGGCCGCCGCGAGCGGGGTGGAGAAGCAATGGCTGTGATTGAGATTGACGCGAATCTGGAAGCGGAAGCGATCACAGTCCTGCGATCACTTCCGGAGATTCTGGATGTCCGTGAAATTGTGCTCGACTAAACGAGAACGCGCGGGAATCCTCACTCAATCTCAAAGACAGTTTCCTGGCTGGCGGTTGCGTTCGCTGCGCGGTCATTTATTTCAACTCGCAGCAGGTAACGGCCTGGCGCCAGGGTGTTGAGTTTGATATCTGCCCCATACGGGATACGCGCGGGATCGGTCCCGGCCTCCAGGGTTAGCTTTCGCACCGGGCTGGAAATGATGGGCTGCCGGCCGCGAAGTATCTTGATTTGCGCTTCCAGATCAGGAGCACCACTGCCACCTCGAGCCGCGTTATAAATCATCGTCAGGAGAGAAAGGTGTGACCCGCGAGCAAAGCGACGGTCGACACTGAATTGCAGTTGCTCGGATGAGCCGCCCGAGGTCGTCTGTTGGGAAGTCGAACCGATGAACTGTCCTCCGACCAAAAGACTACTCAGTGTCACCTTTTTCATCGCCAGGTCGGGAATCTCAATCCACCGGCTATCACTGCCGACACGACGACTGCGATCGTCTCGCGTCGCCACGCGCACCTGATAGAGCCCCGGCTTCAGCGGTATTTTGTGAACGTAGATCACACCGGCATCCAGCGGCGGAGCGGTTCCTCCAGCCAGTGGATTCACATTGATGCGATTTTTGAAACTACCGGCGGGTTTACCCTGGTCGTTGTACACCACGCCGCCAATATCTATCGCGGCAGGTTGTTTGCCGTCGGCGCCGTAATCCAGACCGCTGGTTGCCATCTGCATCGAGATATTAAGCACCGGTCCGGTGTTGGGAACATCTATGAACGTTGGCGAAACCTGTGTCGGCAAGCCTTTTTGAGGCGTCGAGGCGCGAAGCGCGGCGAGTATGTCAACCTCAACCGCTTTGGTTCCGGCCACCGGTACCTCGACGGCGGGCGCAGTGGCAGCGACGGGTGATAGTTTGGCCTCCGCGCCAGTATTTGGCTGGCCGGTCATGAATCCCTTCGGCATTCTCACCGTCAGTTCAGGCCGACCTGCAACCCGCACGTCGATCCGTTTGAAATTTCCATCCTTCTGGGCATCTGTCGGTGGACGCCAGGCGAGCAGATAATAGTTTGCGGTTTCTTTCAAAGCATCGTTGATTGCGGTGCTGAGCGATTCGGAATTCAACAGCGCGCGACCGCCGGTGTCGCCGGCCAGTGCCGTCAGCGGGTCCTGCGAAGCTGAAAGCTCACCAATATTGCTGCGCGAAAGATTTCCAAAAGGATCCGCGCGGTTACTGCTCGCATCCGTGTCGCCCACAATCCCGCGTGCATCCAGACTGTAAACAACAACGCCGGATCGGACGGCGGCGTCAGTAATTCTTTTGAGCTTCTCACCAAAGCCTGTGCTTCGATCGTTCAGATAAAATCCATCAGAAATGAAAAAGACGAGCTTTCGCCCGGGCAGTTGACTGGTTGCTCGAATGGCGCTTTCGAGTGACTCCAGGGTGTTGCCGGAGATTGCTTCGCTCTGGCGCAACAAAAGTTGGGCGCGGTTCTTAACGCTGCGCTCAGCCATTTCCGGACTGAGTCCTCCCTGGCGCTCCTGCGAACGATCGGGCCGTTGATTAACCGGACCTCCCTGCGGCGGGCCAAGGCTTTGGCCGCCTGCGATTTTGTAACTCGAGGCCTTCAACATTTCAGTGACGAAATGATTGGTAGTGTCTCTATCTCCCTGGTCGATCCGGATCGCCTGATACTCAGTCATGCGAATGTTCTCGGCATCCACCACCGTGTAAGGCTTATGGTTAATTCGCGCAACCGCCGCGCGTAGGACCGGCTTAACTTCGGTGAACCTCGACAGGAAACCGATCTGCCCACTAGGCGAACCCACCGCAACCTGATCGTCCGGGTCCATTTGATTGTCGATGAAATCGTTGATGAGTTTCCGCGACCGCGTGACGCTCTGAGCGCGCAGATGCATGTCGTCGACGAAGAAGACGATCATCCGGCCGCGATATTTCACCGGAGCCTGACTGGGTGTTAGGGTCGGCTTGGTTCCCTGTGCCACCGCCGTGAGCTGCTTTTCTTCTGTAGTAGAGCCCGCCGTCACCCTATCGAAAAATGATAACGCTACCGGAGTGCCGTCAACTTTCACTTCAAACTGGTCAGCACTGAGCCCGTCAACAAAGCGGCCCTGCTTGTCGAAGACCGTGACGCCGGTTTGCACGAGGTCCGTCTTGATGCGCAAAACGTCCGGGTCCTCAGCGGGTTTCTGCTGGGCGCCAAGCTGCAAGCCCGACGGCAGGATGAGTGAAACCAGGACGACGAAAACTAAAGCGCGCGCGCGAGAGATGGAAACCAACATCGAAATACCTCTAGGAGTTTTGGGGTGAACAGGGAGACCAGCGTGCGAAAGTAATAATAGCAAAAGTAAGTATTCTTTGGGTATCATCTGCGCCTTACACCCGCGTGCCACCGGAGAATAACTCTTGGTTGATCCCGTCCCACAATCGAATGAACGGAAAGAGCCCCCGCACAGCATGCCTCCCATTGCCGCGGCCACGGAACAGTTGCCGGCGGGTTCTCCGCCCCGGAAGCGCCTGGATTCAATCGACCTCCTGCGCGGCATCGTGATGGTAATCATGATGCTGGATCATACGCGTGACTTCGTTCATCGCGATGTTCTCATGGGATTTGATCCCACCGATCTGACGCGCACCAACGTGATTCTTTTCTTTACGAGGTGGATCACACATTTCTGCGCGCCTGTATTTGTATTTCTAGCCGGCACCGGCGCTTACCTGCAGTATGCCCGCGGCAGGAGCAAACGCGAGCTGGCCCGATTTTTGGTAACGCGCGGGCTTTGGCTCATTGTCCTGGAAGTGACAGTAATACGCGTCGTTGTTCTGGGTAATGTTGACTACCGATTACTCGGCGGGCTGCAGGTGATTTGGGTGCTGGGCGTCTCCATGATTGTCCTGGCTGCATTGATCTATTTCCCGTTGCGCATAACCGCCGTCTTTGGTGTCGGCATGATTGCGCTTCATAACCTGCTCGACAGGTTTAAGGTTGAAAGTTGGCAAGGGCCGACCAGCGCAGTGCCTACCGCTAAGGCAAAGCTGTGGATTCTCTTGCATCAGGCCTTTGAAGGCTTTCCGATCTTGTGGTTTTTTCCCAGCCCCGTTGTGTTCGTGATTTATCCATTGATTCCCTGGGTGGGTGTGATGGCCGCCGGCTATGTCTTCGGCGCAGTTTACCAGTGGGATGTTCTAAGGCGGCGACGACTGCTGCTAATCCTGGGGAGTGTCGCAACGGTCTTGTTTGTTGGGCTGCGGTTGTGGAATACCTACGGCGACCCGAAACCCTGGTCGCGCCAGAACAGCGTGACCTTCACTGTCTTGTCGTTTCTGAACACGACCAAGTATCCGCCATCGCTCTTGTTTCTGCTGATGACTCTGGGGCCGGCGTTGCTGCTTTTGGCATGGTTTGAAGCAGGCACAGGACATCAATCGGAATCCCACGGTGACACTCCAGCGACGCGGGCCCGACCACAGTCGTTACCTGGCCGGCTGCGTAAGGTGCTGGTGACGTTTGGTCGCGTACCGCTTTTTTTCTACATCTTGCAATGGATCACAGCGCGCATTATTTCTATTCTGCTGCATCTGATTGCGGGCAAGCCGGTTCGCTGGATGTTTGGCAGCGAGGCGTTTCTGTCGGGCCCGCCGCCGGGCGTTGGATTCAATTTGGCAGTCGTTTACGCATCCTGGATTGTCGGCGTAATCTTGCTTTACCCGCTGTGCAAATGGTTTGCCGGGGTCAAAGCGCGCCGCCGCGATTGGTGGTTATCGTATTTGTGAGGCTCGCACTGAACTCGCGAGGAATCACGGACCCGCTCTTACACACAGAATTCCCAGTTGGATGGGAGTTTCCTCCCACTTGATACTGTAAGCATCTTGAAGACATGCAGGCCCCAGCTCGAAATCTGATAGTTGCTCTCCTTGTGCTCCTGGCCTACGTGCCAGCGAACCATTCTCGAATTGCCCTCGGCCAGGACGCAAACCGGGTCATCATTCGCGCGGCTGTGTCGCAGCCTCCGTTCGGACGCGTACCTGCGCGCGTTACGATCAGCAAAAGCCGAGTGCGGGTCGGCGAGTGGGTGATAGTCAATCTGGATGCTCCGGCTGGTGTTAATCGTCCGCTTTTTCGGATCAATTTCGGAGATGGCAGAGAAGAGGTAACCCGCAATCGTCAAATCGATCACAAGTATGGCAAGGTAGGACACTACGACGTTCATGCCTGGGTTGAGTCTGACCTTTCGCCGCCTCTGCCGGTACCACGGGTCTCTCTTTCAGTCGACCAAAATTCAATCGCGTTGGGGAAACCGGTTACATTCAGCGCCCAGCTGGCAAACAACTATCGGGGCGTCAGATACCGTTTTGTATTTGGGGACAAGGATCAAACAGCGTGGCAGGACCAGCCACAAACTTCGCACGCGTATTCACTGGCCAGGACGTTTAGCGCACATGTGGATATTGGCGCCGAAGAGAATGGATCCTTCAAACTACTGGGAAGCAGCAGGCCCCGATCGGTCCAGGTCAATACCCAACGACGCGACTCGGTGATTCTCGTCGCAGTACCAACCACGGTTGAAGTAGGACGCACGGTCATCTTTTACGCCCGTGCCAGCTCGCGAGATCCGAATATCAGTTACCGATTTGTGTTTGGAGACGGCGCCGCCACTGATTGGCAAACAAGCTCACAATCGAAACATGATTATGCTTCGCCGAACACCTATCACGCTTATGTCCAGATAGGGTCGGGTGGTCTCACCGCCGGCCGGACTGTTGTGACCAGCGCGCGTAAACCGATCGTGGTGACCGGATCGCAGCAGCAACGCCTCGCAGTGGATCTCAACGTCAATCCGACCAACGCAAATACAGAGACCGTGGTGACGTTCACCGCTCGAGCAAATCCCAGAGACTCGAATATCAGGTATCGATTCTTCTATGGAGACGGAGCCTCGAGCGACTGGCAAGCTGATTCAAGGTCAAAACACAAATATTCCGCCGGCAATACTTACTTCGCTTATGTCGAGGCGGGGCGGTTGATTAACAGTCAGGTCAAGACTGAGGTCACTAGTAGGCGGAGACAGATCGCTGTGACGTCAATCGCACCGCCGACACCAACGCCAACACCAACCCCTACATCGAAACCAACCCCTACGTCGACACCAACTCCAACACCAACGCCAAGATCATCGCCAACTCCTGCCAGCTCGCCCTCACCCACGCCAGGGGTTTCGCCTTCGCCATCGCCGAGCGGTTCGCCGGCATCGTCGCCTGGCAGTTCACCGTCAGCGTCACCTGCTGGTTCCCCATCGTCATCGCCTGGTAGTTCACCGTTTTCGTCGCCAGACGATCCCACGAGGTCCATTACCGACCCGACCCGCGGAGACGGAGATCTCCTTGGGCAAAACTGGTGGAAGTATTTGCTCATTCTCGTTCTGATAGCCTTTGTTGGTTATCGGACCTTCAAAGTTCTCTTCGCACCTCGGCCGACCTTCCGCCCGGTACCAGACGCGGGCGACTCCAGTGTTGATGAGGTAACGAACGCATTAGCGATAAACTCACAAATACACCTAAACCCTGACATAGCTGATGGTCTATACAGTGTCAATACGGAGGAGCCAAACCTTGTCAGATCAATCACGACTGAAGATGACTGATTCACCAGCAACCCTTCGCGACGTCTTCGAGCTCCCCAAAGCGGAGGCCCCGGAGCAATCGTCTGAGGGATGGAAAGAGTTTCAGGAGAAGATCGTCAAAGAGGTCAGAGGCGTCAAGCTCGCCTCAATGCCCGACATTACCAAGAAGTTTGGCGAGTTATTTGACATCCCCATCCCCGACATTTTCCTGGCGTCATGGAAAAAAGCCAGCGCCGTGCAGGTTGTGCTGGAGGAATCGCGCAAGTCGCCGGAAAAGGTCCTGAACATCGAACTCGGTGAACACACAATCGTCAGCCAACATAAGCCTTCCATCGAAGTAAAAATGCAGAATGTTATTGTAACGAAGCTCGAGTTTACTTTGCGGCTCGGATTCGTCCTGAAGGGTTTCAATCTCAAGATCAAAAACGGTGCAATCCGGGAGATGCAGACAGGTGCGTGTTCGGTGAAGGGGACAGTCGAGTATGAAAAACTTACTATCGCAGAGAAGAAACTGGCGTTAATCACTTTGCCGGGCTCAATAAAGTTTCCCATTGGCGAATAGGAGCAAGCAGCCGAACGTGTATCAGCAGAATCGAAGGACAGTCGTCCGGTGAATACGGCTACGAAGAGTGAATGAGAATCAATGAGGGTGTTGCGACTCGCCGAGCAATATTTATGAATCGTTTTCAAATGCGTGTCCCAACGTTCCTGATAATTCTGGCGGCGAGTTTCATCGTCGTTTGGTTCGACGTTAGTGCGAATCGCAACGAAGAAGTTGCGCTCGGCCGAGCAACTGAAAACCGCGAAGCGAGTGTCCTCAATCTTCAGTCGTCCTCGGCGAGCCAGGTGGGCCAACGCAATACGCTGCTGCGAACAGACCTCAACTGGATCTTTGGCAGCAAGCAGCAACGTGGTTGGTACCTCTACACGCCATTAATCAATCGCTTGATTGAAACAAAGGACGACTACTCTTCGAAGGGTTTCGCCAAAGCGCTTGCACGTTGGCAGAAGAAGTTTGGCATCGTTCCCAGCGGCGTGCTGAATGACGAGACGCTCTACAAAATGATTGGTGAGTGGCAGGCGCGGCGAATCAAGGACCGCACACCGGCACAACCGGCCCAACTACTCCAGGCTCCTATCTCAGACTTCTATGATCCTACCCGCGCGGAAGAACTGCGCCTGGTCGAGCGCAATGCGTACATCGCTTACAAGCGACTGGTGGCAGCCGCCCTTGCTGAGCGTTCGCTCGGTCTTGATCGCAATCCGAAAGGTGCGAAGGGCGAACTGGCTGCGAGTGAGCAGTATCTCAAGATCGTTTCGTCCTTCCGCTCGCGTGAATATCAGGAAAAGTTGCGTCGTGAGTCACCAAACTCGGGAACGGCAGGTTTGGCAGTCAACAGCCCGCACTTCACTGGGCGCGCGCTTGACCTCTACGTTGGAGGGGATCCAGTTGATACTCGCGACTCAAATCGCGCAATCCAGGTTCGTACTCCTGTGTACCTTTGGCTGGTCCGCAACGCAGAGAGGTTCGGCTTCCGACCGTACTTCTATGAGCCCTGGCATTGGGAGTACGTGGGGAAGTGAAGGCGGAAGGCGGAAAGCAGAAAGCTTTCCATATCTCATTTTCCATTTTTCATTTCTCATTGTTCTTCGTCTTGAGGTCAATGAACAGTGAACAGTGAAGAGTGAAGAGTGGAAAGTAAGGTGTGGCTGAGAAACACTCTTCACTCTCGCAACCAATCCTGGTCGGCTGCGATCAATTCGTTTTGAACCGAAACACTTGTCCCAGAACAATGAAAAATGAGAACTGGAAAATGATAAATGGAAAATGAATTTGGTTTAAGCGTGCCGTTTGGTGCGTTCAGCCATCGCTAGGTCTTTCTGCTCATCGCTCTTGGCCTTCTCGGGATCAAAGGAAGCGCCTTCCCATCCTGCAGCGCTCGTCCCTGTTCGATGCTGCTTAAATCGACGACAAACTGCGTCCGCCGCGTAACCTTGCTGAGGATTTGCCTTAGCGATCTGTCGGTCAGCTTTGAAGAGTCAAGCCCCGCAGAATCCAACTCCGCGCGGAGCGCTGCGATCCGGTTGGTCCCCCGCGAGTAGACGTCTGGGTAGACATGCAGGACGCGCTCCTCGACGACGATCGTGTCGTAGTTGATATCCACGGGCACCACGTCATCAAGTCTGACTACCAGCATACGAGAACCGCGTTTGGCAGCATCGATACGCTTACGCGAGACCGGCGCGCTGCGCGCCTCTATGAGTTTATCCGCCAGATCGTAAAGCTCCGAACGCAACATGCGCACGCACCCATGCGACACGAGGTTGCCGAGGTCGCCTGTTCCTTTAGCCTGGTGGATTAGATAGCTGTCTCCCAGAGGGATTTTCATCTTGCCAAGCGGGTTTCGAGGGTCGCTGGCTTTAATGACTTCGCCCGGCCTGACACCACTCATTTCGCGCACCCAGTTGCTGGAGGGCGGTATCCAATCCGGATTCCAGATGATATCGGTAGCCTTCCGATCGCCGATGTAAATCGGATGGTCCTTCAATCCCACACCCACAAAATAGGATTTCACCTCTTTGCCGTTTTGCCACAGGGTCAGCCGAAACGAAGGGACATTCAACGTAATGCGGATGTCTGGCTGCGCCGGCTCAAACTCTGCAACCTCAACGCGGCCGCCGGTAAGCTTGTCGGATCGCTCTGACTGGTGACGGTCCGCGGCCGACTGCGGCGTTGGTTGGGGCGTAGGTGTTTGTGCTGAGGCGTTGTGCCAGCCCGCGGTGAAGGCCCAAACGAAAGCGAGCAGTAGCGCCTTTCGTGTAGATTGGCGAGTTCGCAGTGATTTGGTAAAGGAATTACACGTGAACTGGACCATGAAAAAATTCTGCCTTGATCGGTCGGGCGTTGGATCACTGTTTTGTACCGGCAGTGAGATTATGCAGTGGCGCGCGCCTCAATCCAACTATGGCAACGTCGATTCCTTTCGCATGACAAACACCGAGAGTTGAGGCGCAACCTGGACGGCGTCTTTCAAAATAGGGAGTGCGCGCAGCGTCGACGAAATGGCAGCTAGTCTTATCCTGCCCTCCACCTCGCGAACTACAGAGCTTTCCGGTGCCGCGACCTCGGCGGCGTCTCGTCCAGTTGCAGAGAGTGGTTCGACCGACACGCTCAACCCTCCACCCTCGAAGCCCAGCGACTTCATGTTCGGCAGGGCCAGCACCAGAAGCGCAACCACCGATGGCACAAGCACTAGATACCATTCTGGCTTTCCGGAAAGCCCCCACTGATATAAGGGCGCGCCAAGTAGTGTGGCCGCGATAATCGCCAAAGTGATTCCAAACGCTCGACGCTTTTGGCTTGCTTGCGGTCCGAACCAGTAGTGAGTCCAACGGCTAAGACCTGTCGGAACATCGAGGCGATCCAACTCCCGCTGTGCACGCTCCAGACCCGCATCCTTGGCCCGCACCATGAAGGGAATCGCCTCGGGACGGCGGCCAAGTGCATCGAGGGCTAGCGCGCGATTAAAGAGTAACGCTCGATCGTTAGGGATCTCACCGGTAAGACCTTCGATGAACGCAAGGGCTTTTTCCGGCTCGCCCAGGCGTAAGTCTGCCGCGGTAATTCCACGCGCCAGGTTGACCTGTTGCTTACCCGGCTTACTCAGTTCCCACGCACGGTAGAAGGCGCGTTTCGCGGCGCCATCGCGTTGTAATGCGCTGTAGGCAAGGCCGAGCTGTTCGAAAACGATCGGGTTGTCATCAAGCGTCGTCAGGCGCGCGTCGAGAGCAGCCTGCAGGGCAGCTATCGCTTTTTCATATTTCTTAAGTCGAACCAGCGCCCGACCCTTGCCCGCGAATGCGTCGGCCCGCTCCAGCGGAGAAGCGGCACGCGTGAGCGCTACATCGAACGCAAAAGTTGCTTCAGTGAACGCGCCTGTGCTGGACAAAGCGTAGCCTCGCGCTATGGCCGCTGCCGAGCCCTGCTTTTCGAGTTTCTCCGCCCGCGTGTACGCGGCCAACGCTTCTTCATTGCGATTCTCTGCGTCCAAGACCAGGCCTTTAGAGTACCAGAGCGCACCCTCGAACTCTTCGAACTGGGATCCTTCCATTAGGGTCATAACCGAGCTATGGCGCAGCCGTTCGAAACCGTCAATGGCCTCATTGATGTCGCATTGCGCTGCAGCCGTTTCGCCAAGTTGAAACAGAGCAACTGATCGCTGCATGTAGAGCCCAAGCCTGACTAGTGCGGTCAGCCCAGGTACCGGAGAGCCGGGTTGGTCCACGATATCGATCGCCGCGCTTGCGGCCTTTCGCGCTTCTTCAAATTGCCCTGTCTGGTTGAAGGCTTGCGCACGAAAAGTGTGAAGCGATAGCACGAGTTCAGTCGGAAACGGCGTTGGTTCTGCGCGGACGGAATTGAAGCGCTCGAGGGCTTCTGCCGTAGTAGCGAGCGCCTCGTCGTAAAGACCCAGACGGATTTGAGCCTCGGCACGACAAAGGTCGCGCATCATCAAAATGTTGGGCAAGATCGGGGGGTCACCATCTGTTAGATCGAGTGCTTTCTGCGGGTCGCCCAGACGAACATAGGCCTGAGCAGCCATAACGCATACCGTGGAATCTACCGAGGCGGGATGAAGTTCCTTCAGCTTCTGGTACGCAGTCACTGCCCCGTTCCATTGCTGCGACGTAAGCGCGCAATACAAGGCAGAGCCCCAGGCGCGTGGGTCCGTAAATGTCGAAGCGGCGTTTACAGCGCGTTCGTACTCGGACATTGCTTCTTCGATCTCGCCGAGCTTGAGCAAAATCTCCGCTCGCAAATGATGGCCCGCCGGGTGTTCGGCAAGCGTCGAGGAGCGCGCGAGTCGCTGATTGAGCCAGGCGAGTGCGTCGGCGTTTCTTCCGGCCGACATCAGGCCGACCACCCGCACCTCTAGGGGCACGGGCCACCCGCCCGCGGTCCACGCCGCGTCAAGCTGGTCGAGATCCGAGATGACGAGGTCGATCTCGTGCGAGGCCAGTGTCTGCGCCTTCTGCATCTGGATTGCGTGGCGCCGATCGTTGGCATCGGCAGCGGCTTTTGGCACTTCAGCTATCGCCGCATCGAAGTGCGCTGCGGCGTCTTTCCACCGGCCCGCCATTGCGCAGATGCCGGCCTGCTGCAGACAGAAATCCATGCGCTCCCCGGGAGCGGCACTTGCAAGCAGATCATCCATTACCGCAAGCGCGCCATCGATATCACCTTTTTTGACCAGCACGTTCACCCGCATTTTGAGCCCGCCGGCACGATCCGCGGTGGCCGCGAGGGCAAGATCAATTTCACGCAGGCACTCGTCATATCGTCCAGTTTCCCAAAGCGCTGCAATTAGTTCATAACGCGCGCCTTCGACCTGTGCCGGATGGCGGGCGACGACCACGGCACGCTCCCACGCACTGACGACCTCGTCACCGCGTCCCGTAAGAGCGCACAGTGCTCGTGCCCGAACTACTTGTGCATCAAACTCCAGACCGGCAGCCGTCAATCGCGGTAGCCCAGCCTCCAAGCCGGACAGCGCGGTTTTCGGCTGGTTGCGCCCAATCTCAGCCATGGCGCTTTGAATTATGAAAATAGGTTCGTCCCCCGCGGCTGGAACTTGCGCGACCAGATCGGCGATCACTCGCAGTGCCTCCTCGTAGTCGCCACGACGGTTGGCCGCGCCGACCAGGACCACTGCCGCATTTGCATTGATAGGTTCGATCTGCAGGGCCTTGTCCGCAGCCTCAACGGCGAGGTCATCGCGACCGACGATGGCTGCGGCTGCAGCCAGCTGAAGACTGGCGGGTGCCGAAGCCGTGGTCTTCGCGCGGCTTGTCAAGGTGTCGAGCATCTTATCCTTGAGCTCGCAGGCGGCGAGTGCGGCGTTTATCGGCGACGCGGCGGCCGTCCCAAATTTTTCGCCCAGGCGATCTATCGCGGCGGCAATACCCTCGCCGTCATCAGATCTGATTGCCTGCAACAGTAACTGTAGCTCCTGGTCGACTGCTTCGGTCACCGTGCCGTCTGCAGCAGCTGGCTCTCCCGCGGCTGCTTGTTGTGAGTGCGACATGATTAGAAAGTTCCTCTGGTGGGGTGGTTTCTTAAGTGATTTTAGTCATCAGTGAGATTGGTTTGGGACACCATTCGGGCGGAGAGTATCTGAGGCGCGCAGCCGATGTCAACGCTTCGTCAGAAACGAACGAATGAAGGTACTGAACGACTCTGACTGCTTGCGTCATCGACTTCCGGGGCGGCAACCGAATCGGACGGCAACACCATTCGCGCGAGCCCAAAGTGACATGTCGCAAGTTCCTCGGATATCCTGATCCGGATCAAACAACGCTCCGAGAGGTTCATACCTAAATGCGCACACGTCCGTTTCCGCTCATCCTTCTTCCATTTGTGTTTTTGCTGGTCGCAATTGCTGCCCCGGGTCAAAGCCGGATCACTAGTCCCAAGACCCAATTCGGATTCAATCTGGGCGACGATTATCAGTTAACGAATTACGTTCAACTAACTGAATACTGGAAGAAGCTGGAAAAAGAATCCGATCGCATGAAGCTCGTTGAGATCGGCAAGACGGCGGAAGGTCGCCCCATACTCATGGCAATCATCACCTCACCGGAGAATCACAAAAAGTTAAACCGGTATAAAGAAATCTCACGGCGGCTCGCGCTTGCCGAAGGATTAACTGATGCGCAAGCTCGTGCCCTTGCGGCTGAAGGAAAAGCAGTAGTCTGGATCGACGGTGGATTGCACGCGAATGAAGTGCTCGGGGTGCAACAGTTGATGGAACTGGTCTATCAAATGGTCAGCATGAATGATCCGGAGACGCTGCGTTTTCTCAAGGACGACATCCTGCTCGCTGTATGTGTAAACCCTGATGGACTCGATCTGGTTTCCAACTGGTATATGCGTGAATCAGATCCCAAGAAGCGTTCGACTTCAGGCATTCCCAGGCTTTATCAGAAGTATGTCGGTCACGATAACAACCGCGACTTCTACATGAGCACTCAGCCTGAAACAGAAGCAATCAATCGCATTTTCTATCACGAATGGTTTCCACAGATTGTTTATAACCATCATCAAACTGGCCCGCCCGGGACGGTACTCTTTGCGCCGCCCTTTCGCGATCCATTCAATTACTATCACGATCCGCTCGTGCCTCTGGGACTCGATTTGGTGGGGGCTGCAATGCACAACCGCTTTGCGGCTGAAGGGAAACCAGGTGCGACCACTCGATCCGGCGCTCCTTATTCCACCTGGTGGAATGGTGGACTGCGTACCACCGTCGGCTTTCACAACATGATCGGCTTGTTGACGGAAACGATCGGAAATCCAACGCCCATCGAGATTCCGTTTCTGCCGAACAAGCTCTTACCCAAGGGTGATCAGGCATTCCCGATTGCGCCGCAGAAGTGGCACTTCCGTCAGTCAGTAGATTATTCGACTACGGCAAATCGCGCGGTGCTGGATATCGCTTCGAAACATCGCGAGAACTTTCTTTTAAACATCTACCGGATGGGGAAAAACTCCATCGAGCGTGGTAGTCGCGACAATTGGACCATTCACCCGAAGGTTCTGGCGGAGGTCCAGGCTGCTATCGCGAAAGACGCAGCCACGCAGACTGACGCAACCCGGCGTAGCGGTGATGCGACAACGGCAGACGCGGGAGACAGTGGCGGCGGGGGAGGGCAGGGAGGCCGGCGCGGAGTTCCTCTCAAGTACTATGAGATCCTGCGGAACCCGGTGAACCGTGATCCGCGAGCTTTTATAATTCCGTCCGACCAGCCGGACTTTCTGACCGCCACGAAATTCGTCAACGCATTGATCAAGAATGGCATCATCATTCAACGCGCGACCACATCATTTCAAGCAGGCGGAAAAACTTATCCTGCTGGATCATATGTTGTGAAGACCGATCAGGCTTTTAGGCCTCACGTTCTCGACATGTTTGAACCGCAGGATCACCCGGACGATGTTCCTTATCCCGGTGGTCCACCAACGCCTCCTTACGACAGCGCCGGTTGGACGTTGGCCTACCAGATGGGCGTGGTCTTTGACCGCGTTCTTGAAAAGGTCGAGGGCCCGTTTGAAAAAATCAATGGCCTCGCGAAGCCCGGGAACGGAACAATAACCATGGCCGCGGATGGTTCGGCCGGTGTTGGTTTTCTCTTGAGCCATCAGGTGAACGACTCGTTTATCGCAATCAATCGCATGCTCGCGAGCGGTGAGGAAGTTTATTGGTTGAAGCTCCCGGTCAACTTAAACGGGAAGACGTATGGTCCAGGTACGATTTACATTCCGAACAAAGCTTCCACTCTACCGAAACTGCAGAAGCTGTCCGCGGAGCTTGGCCTAAACTTTGACTCCGTCGCAGCAAAGCCTTCAGGAGACGCTTTGAAGCTTAAACCGGTCCGCATCGGTTTATGGGACCGCTATGGCGGCTCGATGCCGTCTGGCTGGACGCGCTTCCTGCTGGAGAAGTTTGAGTTTCCCTTCCAGGTGGTTTACCCAGGCACTCTCGATGGTGGCGACCTGGCGTCAAAGTTTGACGTTTTGATATTCGTCACCGGCGGCATTCCGCTGCGCGATCCGCGAGCGCAGGTCGAGAACCCTTTGGATCCGACACCCGTGGCGGAAAGGATTCCGGCAGAGTATCGCGATCGCCTGGGCAGTGTGACGGTGGCGAAAACGGTGCCGCAATTGAAAAGGTTTCTCGAAGCGGGTGGGACAATTATTTCGGTGGGCACATCCACGAGCATTGCCTATCACGCCAGGCTTCCGATCGTTAGCGCGCTGATGGAGAAAATGCCGGACGGCAGTGAACGGGCGTTGCCTCGAGAGAAGCTCTTCATCCCAGGATCGATTCTGCAGGCGCGAGTGGATAATACAAACCCGCTGGCCTATGGCGTTAACGAGCGTGTCGACTTCTTTTTTGACAGCAGCCCGGTCTTTCGATTGAAGCCTGAAGCGGCGCTCGCCGGCGTGAAACCCGTTGCCTGGTTTGAGAACGATAAACCGTTGAGAAGCGGATGGGCCTGGGGACAAAAGTATCTTCAAGACGGCGTTGCGGTTGCTGACGCGCCGGTTGGGAAGGGAAGAGTGTTGCTGCTGGGACCGGAGATCACATTTCGAGCGCAGCCGCACGGGACGTTTAAGTTTCTTTTCAACGGCATCTATTACCACAGCGCTGCACCTGTTGGCTTGAACTAGAAATGCATAACCACTCCGACTCGTATCTGAAGAGCAAAACGAAAAGCGGCGGGTCCTTAAAGCAGAACCCGCCGTTTTTGTTTTTCAAAGACTGGCGACCCGGGTTCTATTACTGAGTAACCAGGAAAACGTCCCAAGCCCACCGTCCAACTTGAGCACCGTGTTGGTCCTTTACTTTAGCGCGATAGCGAAAGCGATTGCCGTGTTCATCGGTGCGCTTCGATTCCTTGTACTTAAGGTCTAACGTGGCAACACCAAGTCCGGACAAGGTATGCAGCTCGTATGGTTCCGAAACCCCATTATGGTTTGTGTCCCGCCACAACCTCAATAGATTAAAAACTGCGTCCTGTTGGTTGATCTTGCCATCGCCGTTTCCACCACTTTCGGCTGTATCGTGTAGGGCCAACGCCAGGAAACCATTTCTTTCTTCACCAGCCGGCGGGTCGGGTTGGAGCGTGAAGTTACCATACAATTCGCCGCCGTTATCAATAGAGCCGTTGTTGTTTCTGTCGAGTGCTAACCATGCATCATCAGAATTTGCACTGGTCCATGAAAGCCGCTCTGCGACACCATCCTTGTCAAGATCAAAATTCACGCCAGTTCCTGGATTTGTCAGACTAAAGCCGTTTCCCTCCGTATCTATGATTATGGGAGAGTGTGGGTCATCTCCCTGCCAGATGCATTCGCAGGTTAATGAGTTCCAGGAATAATTGCTGAGTTGATTGAGGCAGTCTTGTTGAGCTTGCGGGTCGCATTCATCCCCTCCACCCCACGCACACTGATAGCTTCTCTCAAACGTCTGTTGTTCCGAAGTATTGCAATAGGTTCTCCTTTGCGTTCCAGGACAACCTGAAGTACAGACTTCCAGAGTGGCGTTCACAACCTTATTGTCGACCCTAATGCTGAATGAGCCGAATGAGGTTGTAACTGGCAGATTAAATTGTGGCCAACATACGGTGCCTGACACGGTAACGTCGCAACACTCCCATCGATTATGGCATTGCCCCGTTCCGTTGGCCGTCAGACCGTCAAAATGGCCGTCAGGCCAGGAGATATTCCAGTGAGAAGTTTTTGATACGGGAGTTGGTCCACCAGTAACGGTGCAGTCAACCGCATTTTCACTGATAAGAGTCCCTGTTGGTTTGCAGCCGGTAGCTTGCACATCAGAGATGTAAACCGAACAGAGAAGCAAGACACTCAATACACGGGTGAGTCGAATTAGTGACGATTTCATGGGGGCCCTCGGAATGTAAAAAGGAAAGGTTTTACTCGTCGAGTTAGAGTTTGTTGATTAGACTGCTGGCGCGCATCTTTAAATCTTTGAATGCTGTTTCCTGATGCTCAACTGGAAACTGTTCCAAAGCTTCAAGTCGTTGGAGCATCTTTCCCTGGCCAGTGAGAAGACCCGCCTTCACATCATCTGACAGCTTACTTCTCGCATTACGCTGCTGTCCGGGGTGCAATTCATTTAGCGCCGTGAGCGTTTCTGATTCCTCAGCATCCAGGGCAGCGACAACCTCACCCTTGAGCCCTCTCATATCCTTTGGTAGTTTCGCATGCTTTTCCAGGATTCTAATTGCCCTGAGAAGTTGAATCTTCTCTCCAATGCGTTCGTCTTTTATTCTCTGGGCTATGAGGGCATCTCCATCTTCATTACCATCTTCAAGCAAGACAGTTTGAAGGTATAGAGTTGGAAGCTCAGGACTAATATCAGATGCGGACAACTGATATTGCTTTTGATACGTATCTCCGGGCGCGATCCCTTTATGTACCTCAGAATAGGCGAAGTCTGACGCAATTCTAAGAGTGTTACCAAAGCTGATTGAGAAAGCCGTTATCGTTTGTCGGTGATTGTTTTTTAGCGTGACCGTTACCTGGCCGTCCACAGCTTCGGCTTTCAACACCTCGTGTCCCCTGGTCCTGGTAACTACAGTCAGTTCTTTAGGGGAGGCTTTAGCGCTGGGATTTAGGAGGATTGTATAAACAAGAAGACCGACAATCGGAAGCACGATCAGAGCCGAGAGGAACCGACGTAACATGAGAGGACTCCTTATCGAGAAAGCAGGTTGGGATTGAGACTGCTTGGAGGCCGCTATACCGACATCGCGAGTGATATAGGCAGAGCAGCCCGTAACGAGCGTCCTTATACTCTCACCTTGGTCCAAAGTCAATAGACTTGAGATAACTGTTTTCTTAAGAGAACCCGCCCCGGAAGATCGTTTGAGAGCTAAGACTGCTTGCACAAAAGGTCCGGCTAAGAGCGGGTTGCCCTCAGCGAGACATGCCTCAGTCGTGGTTCTGTTTTATCGACCCACTCAAGTCCTCTTTCTGAGAGTGACTCAGCATGAGGGCTTCTCCCCGGTTACTGGTTAGAAGAAGATAAGTAGGGTGTCGAGAAGTCCTCTTTGAGGGACAAAGGAAAAGCGGCGGGTCGTTAAAGAGAACCCGCCGCTTCTGTTTTCAAGAACTGGTGAGCCGAGCAGGGCTCGAACCTGCGACCCGCTGATTAAGAGTCAGCTGCTCTACCAACTGAGCTATCGGCCCGACGAGAGGGGGAAAATTATACGTGCGCAAATTTGAGTGTCAAGCGAGGCACTGATCCGATAGTGCCCTAATTTGAATTTCTCTGCGCGATCTCAGCGTGCTCTGCGTCTCCGCGGTTAGTATTCCTGCAAAGGCACTCACCGCAGAGACGCAGAGATCGCCGAGTTACCGCTGAGACTTGAAATTAGATCACCACTGCTGATCCCCGCTGCTGGTATTTCGTTAGAAGTTTAGACTGAAACTGGCGTGCGCTGGCGGAACATCATTGCGCTTCACGAGGCTGCGGCACAAGCTCGCTGCGAAAGAAGTCTCCGCACGCTCTCAATCAAACCTTCAATGTCAGGTTTGGCAACGTAGGCATCGGCGCCTGCTGCAAGAGCTTCTGACTTATGAATGTCGTAAGCATCGCCCGAGTAAACGATGCAGGGCACACTGGGTGTTACTTCATTCAACTTTGAGCACAAGTCAATGCCGCTGCCATCAGGCAGATGCTTGTCAAAGACGTAAAGGTCAAACTTTTCGCTGGTAGCTAAACTCAAAGCCTCTTGCATGGTGACCGCCGTCGTTACCTCATAGTCTTCCTGAATTAATAGAAGCTTGAGCATCTCAGACGTGTCTTCATGATCGTCAATACATAGGATGCGACAGTTGGGTTGCGGCAAGTGGGGGAACCTCCTTGAGACGGTACTGCGGAAGAGGATTGAATTCTAGACTTATTGGACCGGATGCACCAGCCCAGCAAGAGTATTTAACTGCAAGGATATTAACGTCCGGGTGGCCGGGGCTCCTGCATGGCCTTTAAAAGCTGATTTATCGCGTCGTTTTCTTCGTCATCCGGCTGACGGAGTTGCCGGTAGGTTTCCAGGGCTGAAAGGGAAGCCTCCAGATCCTCAAGCTTGAAATGGGCCAGCGACAGATTGAAGTAAACGAGGGAAAAATCAGGAGCTATCTGCGCGGCCGCCTCATAATGCAGGCGGGCTAGCTGGAAATTTCCTGCGTCGTAATACAGATTGCCCAGATTGTAGTGCGCTTCCACGTGGCGCGGCTCGTGTTTGAGCGAGAGCGTAAAATTATCGAGCGCCTTACCCAGGTCGCCTTTTTCCTTGTTGATAATTCCCAGGTTGCAATAGGCCTCGGCCACATTGTCGCCGTCGTTGATCGCCTCAAGATACCATTCCGCCGCCTTCGGATCGCCCTGCTGATCCAGTAATAGGGCTTCTTCGAGCGGGGTCAACAGGCGCGACAGTTTTCCGACTTCAAGACTAAGAAAGAGATTTAACTGTCCCTGGAGTTCCGCCTCGATTTGCCGAATGCTTTGACCCTGAGTGCGCAACTCGCGCACGCGCCGAAACTGGGTCAAGGCCTGGAAATTGTAGTTGTAGTCGCTGCCTTCTGCGGTGGGCGTGCCCTGGATGATCCCCTGCTCGGTCCAGCGCCGGATCGTGCGTTCGCTGAGACCAAACATCTGCTTAATTTCGCGAAGCGAGTAGTTTGATTTGACGCGTTGGTAGTCCGCCTTCGCGGGAACACGTGACGGGAACGAGAGGACCTTATTACTGTTTTCTTTCATCTATAGCGAACGTAAAACTTTATTACATCCTCCCTCTCCCACTGGGAAAGGGTTGGGGAGAGTGGCCTGTCGCGCCGTTAAACCCTTCCCCTCATTCCCCTTCCCAAAAGGAAGGGGACGCTAGAGGTCACGAAGCTCTGCGTTTCCTGGCAACCTTGGGTTTCGCCTCTGCCTTCACCAGCGTCAGCGCCTTTTTCTTCGATGCTGCCGGAGCGGCCTTAACCATCGGCTTGCGATTCGACTGCTGCAAGCTCTTCTTCAACGCGCTCATGATATCAAGTCTTGGTATTTCCTCAACCTCTTCAAATTCCACAACCTTCTTGCCTTTGATCTTCGACTCGATGATGTTTTTGAGTGCCTCATGATACTGGTCGACCGTGTCGATTTCAGACAACGAAGTCACCATCTGCTCTACCAGCATTGTCGCCAGTTTCATTTCGTTTTTATCGGCCTTCTTTACGTTGGCAAGCTCGGGCACGTCTTCCATCTTGCGCATCTGGTGCGGATAGTGAAGCTTCTGCATCACCAGGCCATCCTCATGCGGAAACACGGCAACAAGATCTTCGCGGTCGCGAAGTACAACCTTGCCGATGCCAACCTTGCCGGTCTGCTTCATCACTTCGCGCAGCAAGGCGTAAGGCTTCTCCGCGACTGCTCCGTCCGGACCGGCGTAGTAAGGTGCGTCGAAGAAGGTGGAAGGAATCTCTGAGCTGTCAACGAAGCCGACGATATCCACCGCTCGAGTCGTTTTGATTTTAACCTTGGCGATGTCTTCGGGTTCAATGATCGCGTAGCGATCCGGCTCATACTGGTAGCCTTTGGTTATTTGGTCACCGGTGACAACCTGTCCGCACTTTTTACACTTCTTGTCGTAACCGATGGGGCCGTAGTCGTCGCGGTGGAGTTGGTTAAACTGAATCTTTTCGGCGGTCTCGATCGCGTTATAAATACGGACGGGAATCGCAACGAGCAGGAATCGGATATGGCCCTTCCAAATCGATCTCATTTGTAATTTCTCCTGAAATTGTCCAGTAAACTTCAGCGTGCCTGGCCGCGGTGGCGCAAATTATAAGGCCTTTTAGACTATTTAACCGGCTCTGGGCCGGTGACATGGGCGTATTATGCGGCCCCCTGACCGCCCAAGTAAAGCGTTATTTTGTTGAGGTTTTCGGCCAGGTCTGCCATAAGGAAAATGCAACTTTTGGTTAACCTCTCCTTGTGTTAGCTTCCACAGCCTCAGGAAACTAAATCCCCCGGCAGATTTGCGGAATGCCAAGTCCCGCCTCCGGAACGCGGCAAGACTGCACCAACCATAAACACAAACGGAGGACGAACTAATGATTAAGAACATCTGGAGCAGTCGATTTGTAGCGATTGGGCTGACACTCGCCTTGCTGGCGGTCGCCGCGCAACTCTGTTTGCCAATCACTCGAGCTCAGGATGTGATGGGCCAACTGACCGTTGTGGGCATGGCCAAAGTTAACGGACAGCCGGCGGCCACTGGCGACATCGTCGCCTCCGGCAGCACTGTTGAAACGGCAAAGGGCTCAAGCGCTGTTGTCAGCCTCGGCAAACTCGGACGGGTTGAAGCCCTTCCGGAGACGCAGATGAAACTTCGCTACGACGATTCGTCGATTTCAATCCTGCTCGCTACGGGCAGCGTCCGGGTTGCTACTGGGCCAGGCGTTTCCGCGACGATTGTCAGAAAAGAAGATTAGATCGCGGGCGCAGTTTCTCGCGGTCGGGCGCCAAAGGTATCAAGGCCGAAGGACTGTTTCCGGTCTTTTGCCTCTTGCGTGGCAATGATAGTTTTTGAATTCTTTCTGCGCCTTAGCAGAGTAAGACTTGGAAATGGTTTGGTCCGCAGACGGAACCGGACCCATCGGAATGATAAAAATGCAAAGGAGAAAGACAATGAACATGAAAATTAGGATGAATAAGATTGTGCTTTGTCTGGCTGTCGTGATTGTGATTGTGCCGGCGGCACTGGCATTGACAGGCACCGAACCACAGGCCACATCTGGTCCGTCAGGGAAACTAGCCGCTGTTCACGGTACTGTCACTGTTAATGGCACCAGTGCAGTTTCCGGGGCGACTGTATTTTCAGACAGCACTGTCACTACCGCGAAGGGTTCGAGTGCGGTCGTCAGTTTGGGCAAACTCGGCCGCGTCGAAGTCATGGAAGAGACGACCATGAAATTGAGTTTTACTGATGGCAGCGTGTCAATAGAAATGCTCAGTGCCGGTCGTGTCAGAGTGTCGTCCTCTCCGAGCGCAAGCGCCACGACGACTACCAGTGATGGGCAGGTTGTCGCTGACGCCTCAGGGCGACAAATGTTTACGGTCGACACGAAGTGCGGCAACACATTTGTTTCGGTAAAGGTGGGCACAGTCGAACTGCGTGCCGGTACCGCCGTTAAGCAGATTGCGGCTGGGAATCAGGACACCGCGGGGACGGCCACACCTGGTTGTACGCCGGCGGCCGGCTAACCTGGGTTAGTAAGTTGCGACGAATCGCATCGAATAAATTGAGATGCGAAGGAGTAGTGACGGTGATTAACCACCTTCGAAACTATCGGCTCCTGCTGTGCTCAGTCGCAGTGGGTTTGATCGTGCCGATGACGGCAGTTATCACATCAGCACAACAAGGCCAATCTGGCCCAACAGGAGACCTGTCAGTTGTCGGCGAAGTTTCGGTTAACGGCACAAGTGCAATCTCCGGCGCAACCGTCTTCTCAGACAGCACCGTGACGACGGCGAAGGGTTCGAGCGCAGTCGTTAGTCTGGGAAAACTCGGTCGGATCGAAGTTCTTCCGGAGTCAAATGTGAGGTTAACTTTCGCTAATGCCGGCGTAGCTCTAAGTATGCTCGACGCTGGTCGTGTGAGGGTCTCCTCATCATCGGGAGTCACGACGACGACTAACGATGGCCGAATAACAACTAAAGCCCGCGGGAAAAACGAATTCGTCGTTGATACCCGTTGCGGTGACACGTTGGTGGTTGTGAAAAAGGGAAGAGTTGAGTTGCGGGCGGGTAATTCGGTGAAACAAATTGCGGCCGGGGGGCAGGATACTGCTGGGCAATCAAGGCCAGGCTGCACACGCAAAAGAATGGGTTTTACATCGCGTGCATCAACGCGTTACGCATCGCAGCAGCGGATTGCCAGCGTTCGGCCGGATCTTTCACGAGCGCGCGGTCAATGATCTCGCAAACTTGTTGCGGAATCTGCGGCGCGCGTTCGCGCAGGGGAATTGGCGCTTGCTCGAAGATTGCCTTGATCGTTTCGGCCATGCTGGTTTTTCTGCCCAGCTTCAGAGCCAGCGTGCCGGCGAGCAGGCTGTAGGCTGTCATTCCCAGCGCGTAAACGTCGGACTGCGGTTGCACGTCTCGAAAATTCTTGAGTTGTTCGGGAGGCATGTACGCAAGTGTACCCGCCATTTCGCCTGCTACAGTTACCCCGCTCATGCCGGATTGCGTAAAGCTCTTGGCCAGGCCAAAGTCGGTTAGCTTTGCGGTGATGTGCGGCCAACTCCCGCTTACCAAAATGTTTTGATCCTTGATGTCGCGATGGATATACCCTTGCGCGTGGGCATGTTGAAGCGCGGCTAAAGCCTGCGAAATGATGGTCAACCCTTCCGGAACCGGGAGCCGGCCGCCCCGCGCATCCGCCAATTTCGCAGCGTCTGGTCCATCGATAAACTCGGTCACCAGGTAGACCACTCCATTATTCACGCCTCGATCCAGAAACTCCACGATGTTTGAATGCCTGAGGGCCGCGGCTACATCGATCTCGCGCATGAAGCGTCGCATTGCCTTATCGCTAACCGCAAATTCCGGCAGCAAGGTCTTAATCGCCACCGCGCGTCCGGTCTTCTGATCTCGCGCCAGCATCACAGAGCCCATGCCACCCCGGCCAAGAATGCGAATGGTGTCGTAGCCGGGAATGGGCTGCGGCGAATGTTTAAGTTCTATGCGGCAGTCTTCGCAGAGAAAGGTCAGGTGTTCGTCAGTGGAGTCAGCCTCGGCCTTGTCTCGCCTCCCGCAATTCAGGCATTCGACGTTGACAATAGTGGGCCGGCTGAAATTTTCCTCGCGCGATGGGAATGAATTCGTTGAAATTGGGCCAGTAGTTTCAGTAGTGTTTACTTCCACCAGCAGGACAGTCTCTCCGCCCTGGATCCGGTCTCCACTCTTCAGGAAGGCTTCGCTAACTCGCTGACCGTTTACAAAAGTTCCGTTGGTCGAACCCAGATCCCGCATCAGGCAACGCGGCGGGTTCACTTCCAGCAAACAGTGATGACGGGAGAAAAACTTGTCCTCGGGCAGGCAAAGGTGGGAATCATCGGTCCGGCCGATGAGAAATGTGTCCGGCTGATCGAAGGTGAAGATCCTACCCTGGTAAGGTCCCGCCAGCACTCGTAGATTTACTTGCATAACCAAGTCCAAAGTCCAATGGCTGATGCTACTCCAGAGTTCGGTCAATCAGAAGACGTTGGACTTTGGACATAGGACTTTGGACGAAAAACTGCTTACCGCCTGATCTCCAGATCGTCGAAGGCTACTTCACTCGTGCCGCTGGTATAGAATCCCGCAACACCTTTCTTAATCTCGCTGTCCGAGATCCGGTTCACGTATTGGCCGTTGATGTAGAAGGAAAGCTCAGGGCCTCGAGCACGGACCTCGAGCTTATTGCTACCGGTTCCTGTATTGATGGCGCTGGACTTGGTCCATGGAACTACCGTCGTTTGGACGCCGGCCTTGTGCTTGATGATTTCATACTGCGGTTGAGCGCCGGTAAAAATGAGCAGGGCATAATCCTCCAGTTGTGAGGTTGCCGTCTTTTGTCCATGAACGATTAACCCGTAACCAGACGACACCGCGCCGCCGTCAACATCCTGCACCGAAACGCTGGTTCTCGCATTCTCGGTGCTGTAATTATTCGAAGGTGCATACATGACCAGATAGGAATTCTCCTTTGCCCGCATGCGATATTCGCCGTCTTCGTAGGAGATGTCGCCGTAGGAAAAAGTTCCTTTGCCCCACGTCTCCTCTGAGAAGTCGTCGGTAGTTAGCGACGGCAAGGTGGCGATGGCGTTCACGTTTGAACCATTCGCGTTGTTGGCGTTGGAATTGCGATTAGCAGCGCGGGTGTTCGCGTTTCTATTGTTAGCGTTGTTGTTTGAACCCATGCTGGCGAGGGCCAGAAGCATAACGGCAACGCCGACGACTACCACCCCGGCAACAAGAATTCCGCCGAGAATCCACCAAACTGCGTTTGATTTCTTCTGCGGTGGCATCGGCGGCAGCGGCGACCATTGGTCTGGCTGGGCGTTCCGAGCCGGCGGTGTTTCATAACGAACAGGCGCACGCTGAGTCTGCGGCGGTGTCGAAGGATAGATCTCAGTCACCGGCGGATGGGTCTCGCGGGATTCCGTGTAGCGCAGCGTAGCGCCCGGATCCAGTCCGGTGTCGTGAATCAGCGGCGTGCCATCTTCCAGGCAGAAGTTCAGCGAGACATCCGTAAATGTGCGATTACAACTGGGGCAACGTTTCATACTTATGAACTCAGTTCCGTCGTGACTGCGGCTCAAGTGCTCGAGCTACGCGCAGCTCACCTTCACGTAAACGGTGTCACCAAAACCAGGACGAAACATTATAGGAAACGCTCGCGCGGCTCAAGAGCTGATCGGCTTACCACAACGGCCACAGAATTTGGTGCCGGCGGGATAAGTGCCGCCGCACATCTTGCAAACCACTTCAACGGGCCGTGGTTGACGCCAGTCAAGCGACTGGATGCCAATCGGGATGCCGCATTTCCCGCAGAACTTGATTGAAGAAGGATACTCGCGGTTGCAGCGGGGGCAGGTGACTACAGCGGGCGAGGAAGTTGGTGGTGAATTAACGACAGGCGGGGAAAAAAGTTCGTGCTCGACATTTTGAAAGCTGCGATTTCCACAACGGCCGCAAAACTTTGTTCCCTCAGCGAAACGCGAGCCGCACTTTGTACAAGCAACCACCCCCGGAGAGCCCTCGGTCACACCGGTGCGGCTGTCGAGACTTCCGCCGCGCGAAGGAGTCAACTGTTGACTTGAAGGTGGCTTGCCAAATTGGGCCTGTATGATTTGCTCGATGCCGTCGGCCCGAATTTCAATCACACGTTCATCGTCAACCTCGCCGGAGCGCGCTACGCGCAGCACGTGCTGACCCGGCGCAATGAATCTGAGTACGACCCTGCCGGAGCGGCCCACGCTCGCCTGTCTTTCGTCGTCGACATAGACTTCAGAACCGTTTGGAGCCATAACCACCAGACGCGAATCCTGGCGGTCTTGAGTTTCGGCCCGCCTGCCGCAAGCGTTTTCCAATTCCTCAAACCACTCAGTAGCGCTGGCCGGTCGATCAACGGGATTACGCTCGAGCGCGTGCAGGATAGCCTTGTCTACTTCGGGGGAAACGTCCGAGCGCAAAGTCAGAAGCGACGGAGGAGACTGCAACAGTTTCTGCGCCACGAGTTGAGTGATATCGCCGATGAAAGGTTGCCGACCGCCCAGCATGTGGTAGGCGATGGCGCCGAGCGCATAGATATCCGCGCGCGCGTCCAACTGCACGCCCGCCTGCATTTGCTCGGGAGCCATATATTCAGGAGTACCAATGATGCCGCGCGACTCAGGTCCGGTCCTGGTTTCCGACTGATCCGAATGGACTATCTTCGCGAGGCCAAAGTCACCAACTTTCACAAAGCCGTCCCCAGCGTTGGACGCCGGCCGCTTGCGTTGCATGATGAAGATGTTGGCGGGTTTGAGGTCGCGGTGCAGAATGCCTTCATCGTGAGCCGCGTCAACTCCGGCGACCACCTGACCCATGATTGCAATCGTCCGCTGCAGATCCAAAGTCCCTTCGCGCCGTAATAATTGATAGAGACTCTCGCCGTCAACATACTCCATCACCAGAAAGAACACACCCTCTTCACTCTTACCGAAGTCAGTGACATCAACGACGTTGGGGTGACGAATCGAAGCGGCGGCGCGAGCTTCGCGCTCAAACCTGGCGATCGCCTCGCCTTCCTGAAGCATTTCATCACTCAGGATATCCGGACGCACTGTCTTAATGGCGACCTTGCGAGTAATCAGGTTCTGATCTCTGGCAAGATAGACCTGGCCCATGGCTCCGCGGCCAAGTCGCTTTTCCAGCAGATAACGGGAGGATAGTAGGGTGGAACCGGGAAGAGTCTGCTTGGTGTTTCCCTGATCGACGGGACAAACGACTACATCGTCTTCATAGCAGGTTTCACAACGAGGGCACTCGCGCATAGTTAAAAAGGTCCAAAGTCCAGAGTCTAACGTCCAATGACCAACGTCGGTATGATCATAACACCGACGGACCCTGGACTCGGGACATTGGACCCTGGACGGCCTTTAGGGAGTGCCTTGTCGAAGGTCTGTGGCCGCAACGAGTGGAGATGTGCAGCCTGAACATTTGGTCGCTTCAATCGGAATCGCCGACAGACAATACGGACAGGCTTTCGTAGTTGGAGCTTCTTCACGTTTACGGTTGTTCATCGCTTTGACGATCAGGAAAACTACGAGCGCAATGATCAGAAACGAGATGAGGTCGTTGATGAGCGCGCCATAAGCAATCACCGGCAGTCCTTTTATTTGCGCGTCTGCCAATGAAGCCGGCCGTTGTCCTGACAAGTCGATGAACAGATTTGCGAAGTCGACATTGCCAAGCAGCAGGCCGATTGGCGGCATGATTATTCCGTCAACCAGAGACGTGACAAGTTTGCCGAACGCCGCGCCGATGATTACGGCGATGGCCAGGTCAACGACGCTTCCGCGAGCAATAAACTCCCGAAATTCTTTCAGCATGTTGTTTGTCCTTTCGAAAAAACAGAGATCAGAGTTCAGAAGTCAGAAGTCAGAAGTCAGAGGTCAGAGGTCAGAGGTCAGAGATCAGAGATCAGAGATCAGAGATCAGAGATCAGAGATCAGAGATCAGAGTCAGCGGACTCCCACTTATTCAACAAGATATTATTCATTCTGACCCCTGACCTCTGACTTCTGACTTCTGATCACTGGCAGTCTCTCGCCAATTTGAATCCCGCCTTTTCAGCTTCTTCCACCGTTGCGAACACGACGAGATTCGTTTCGTTTATCACTTTCTTCCGCTGGCAGCCTTCGGTGTAATAAACCTTAGCTTGCTTATCACCAACGATCTCAGCTCCCGTTTCTTCTTCGGCGGCTGAATCGAGTTCCTCTTTTGCCTGTCGTCGTGCAGCGATAATCCTGGCAACCCCCGTATCGACGATGCGAAAGCTGGGCCCCTCGCCGAGCATGGTCAAAGTGATTTCAAAGTCCGCGCAGTCGAGTCGCTGCCCCCGCGTCTTCCATGGGTTCCACCCATTTGGCAATCGGAGCGCTTGAGAGATTCCCTGAACGTACTCGGGAACCGTCTGCCACTTATAGGTGTTGTCGTGGCCTAGCCAAATTGAGGTCAACCGGTTGTCGAGAAAGTCGAGCGAGATGGTCCTGATTCCGGCGAAGCTTGCTTTATCGAATCGCGAATCGAAATCAGGGCTTATGCTTGTTTGCGCAACTCCAAACTCATTAGCCTTTCCGAACACAATCTGCGGCACCCTGACCTTTACCTGTTCCATCGTCATGCCGGTGCGAAAGCCGAACAGCGCCGGCGAATCGGGGAGTTCCGCCAGCTTCAATACACATCTGTTCTCCTGAGCCGAAACCTGGCTAAAGCATACGAGGAGAAATAAAAGTCCAAGGTCCAAAGTCCAACGTCCAAGGTCTCTCAAGGGTAGAAGTGGGATCGCACTGTCATGTTTCTTTGTTAGGTTGTGACTTTGGACTTTGGACATTGGACTACTTGATGAGCGATCGAATCAGTTTCTCTAGTTCATCCGGATCAAACGGCGTCGAAACATACTCATCGCAACCCGCATCAAGAGCCTGCTCGCGATACTGATCGGCGCCATAGGCAGAGACCGCGACAATCGGCACACCTGCAAGCTGATTCATTGCCCGAATCTGCCGGGTTGCGGCGAGTCCGTCAAGCTCGGGCATCTCGATGTCCATGATGATGAAGTCCGGGTTTTGGTTCTTCGCAGTTTCGACTGCCTCTCTGCCATTCTCGGCTTCAATCACTCGAAAGCCTTTTCGTTTCAACCAGGTTCGCAAAAGTAGCCGCGTATCATCAAAATCATCGACGACCAAAATCGTTCGCTGCGCACTGTTTGGATTGTTGAGCTCTGACGACACGATTCTGTTCTCCCCGACGAAAACTTCGCGCTGATTTGGAGGGGGAGCAAGTTGGCACGAAGCTTATCACAAACTGTTACCTGAAAGTGAGATCGGTTACCAGCGAACGCTAGACGCGGATTTTTGAACAAGCCGACTTTGATGAGTCGTCTTTTATTGATTCTGTTGATTCTTACCCGCGAGTATCTGCGCTAATCCGCGGCAAATTTGTCAAACAGTCGCTATTTCGATAGCATCCCCAACCATGACTACAACTACCGAAAACATGACCGGCGAAGAGATTGTAGAACTCTGTCGTCGTCACACTCTCTTCGAGTGGTCCGCTCAATCCGCTGTCGATCCCATTCCCGTAGCTACGGCGAAAGGGATTTATTTTTGGACTCCGGAGGGCAAGCGCTTCATCGACTTCAACAGTCAGCTGATGTGCGTCAACATCGGGCACGGTGATGAACGCGTGGTTCGCGCCATCAATGAGCAGGCTGCAAAGCTCCCTTATGCGAATCCGTTTATGGCTACCGAAGTTCGGGCGCGGTTGAGTGTAAAACTTGCCGAGATCACACCTGGCGACATAGACGCCTTCTTCTTCACCAATGGCGGCGCTGAAGCAAATGAAAACGCAATCCGCATCGCCCGGATGTTCACCGGTCGTCACAAGATTGGCGCACGATACCGGTCGTATCATGGTGGAACTGCGGGCGCGCTAACGCTGACGGGCGATCCGCGTCGCTGGGCGGCGGAACCAGGAATTCCCGGTGTCTTTCGCATCCCGGATTTTTACCATGGCATCCAGAAAGGTTCGAACACCACTGAAGAAGTTTTGAGTTTCACTGAAGAAGTGTTGGAACTGGAGGGTGCGAAAACGGTCGCGGCGATAATTGTTGAGCCGGTGGTAGGGACCAACGGCGTTCTGATTCCGCCCGATGGCTACATGCAGGGGCTGCGCGCTCTTTGCGATAAGTACGGCATCTTGCTGATCGCCGACGAAGTAATGGCTGGCTTCGGTCGGACCGGCGAATGGTTCTCAGTGGATCATTGGAAGGTCGTGCCGGATCTGATTTCGATGGCCAAGGGACTGACGAGCGCTTATGTGCAACTGGGCGCCGTCGGAATGAGGCGGCAAATTGCCGACCACTTCGATAAGAATGTGTTTTACGGCGGCCTTACCTACAACAGTCATCCGCTGGCCTGTGCGGCGGCGCTGGCGACGATCGCGGTGTATGAAGAAGATCGTCTTATCGAAAACGCGCGTACCATGGGAACCTTGATGCGCAGTCTGCTTGAGGACCTTCAGCGTCGACACCCATCAGTTGGCACGACCCGCAATATTGGTCTCTTCGGAATTGTTGAAGTAGTGCGCAATCGCGAAACACGCGAGCCGATGGCCCCATTCAACGGAACCTCGCCTGAGATGCAGGAGCTCGGGAAGTTCTTTCGCCAGGAAGGTCTCTACACGTTTGTGCGCTGGAACACGTTTTTCACCAACCCTCCGCTCTGTATCACTGAAGCGGAGATGCGCGAGGCATTTGCGATCATCGATAAGGGACTGGAGATTACGGATCGGGCAGTTGGGTAGTTCTTCAAGAGTACAATGTCCAATGTCCAGGGTCATAAGCCTGGTTGCGGACAAGACTTTGGACTTTGGACATTGGACTTTGGACCAGTTTTTGGTACCCGCGGCAGGGGTCGAACCTGCGACCTTTCGCTCCGGAGGCGAACGCTCTAATCCACTGAGCTACGCGGGCATGCTTGTTTGCAGGAAAAGATAGCACAGCATCACAGGGCCCGCCATTCTGAGATCAGAAGTCAGAGATCAGAAGTCAGACTTTAAGACTTTAGTGATGCGAACTCGATTGAGAGTCCGAAACTGACCTCTGATCTCTGACCTCTGACGACTTGCAAGAGCCGCACTTCCTCGTATATCAGTTATATCCAATGGCCAACAATGAAAACTTCGCCGCAGTGCAGGGCTTCCTGCGTTTGGAGTCGGAAGCAATCGCCGAAACCGCTTCCCGTTTGCAACAGGACGAAATCGAGCGAGTGGTCCAGTTGCTCGCTGGATGTAAGGGCAAGATTGTGATTCTCGGCGTGGGCAAGTCAGGAATCATTGCCCAGAAGATTGCTGCCACGATGACCAGCACCGGCACCTCCGCTATCCATCTTCATCCTTCTGACGCTTTGCACGGTGGTATTGGCATTATTCAATCGGACGACGTGGTAATGATCCTGAGCAATAGTGGCGAGACTGACGAAATAATTGGAATGCTGCCTTACCTCAAGCATCGTCAGGTCCCGATCATTGCGCTGGTAGGAAATCTCAGCTCTACGCTCGCGCGCCGTTCCGATGCTGTGATTGATGGCTCGGTCGCTCAGGAAGCCTGCCCGCTCAATCTCGCGCCTACGACGAGCACGACCGTTGCGCTCGCTCTTGGTGACGCCCTCGCGATGACACTGATGCAGGTCAAGGGGTTGACGCCTGATGACTTCGCCATAAATCATCCCGCGGGCCAAATCGGCAAACGTCTCACGTTGAGAGTTGCGGATCTCATGCACGGCGGCGCCGCAAATCCCATCATCAAACGCGAAGCGCTTTGGGTAGAACTAGTGAAGGGCATCAGCGATGGTGGACTGGGCGCGGTAAATGTCGTTGATAGTGAAGGGCGGCTGGCGGGAATCATTACGGACGGCGATCTGCGCCGCACAATTCAAAAGCGCGATGCGTCCTCACTTGCGGGGCTTACGTGTGATGAAGTGATGACCACCAATCCCACTTCAGCTCGTTCCGAACTGCTGGCCTACGATGCTCTCAGATTGATGGAAGATCGTCCGTCGCAGATTTCGGTGTTGCCGGTGGTGGATGATGCAGGAGTTTGCGTCGGGCTAATCAGGCTTCACGACATTGTGCGCAGCGGACTCTGAAAACGGTCCAAAGTCCAAAGTCCAAAGTCCAAAATTTTCTGGCGAACTTGCATTCCTTAGTCGGAAGCTCTGCTAAAGCTTGGGAATCAAGTCGCGAGAATTGGACTTTGGACTTTGGACATTGGACTTTGGACCTTCGCTATTTCAGGCATGTCAACGATATCCCAGGCGGAGCGCATGCGCAGGAGTTTCGACATCAATCCGGCGTGCATGATATGACCGCTGCGTTCGGCAACCACTTTCCCCAGAATCGGCATGCCCAGTAACGCCAGATCACCGATGATGTCGAGGATCTTGTGCCGCACAAATTCATCGCGAAATCTCAAACCAGTCTGATTCAACATCCCATCGCGCGTGAGCACGATAGCGTTATCGAGCGAACCTCCTCGAATCAGGTTGTCTCGCCGGAGTGCTTCGATCTCATCGGTAAAGCCAAAGGTGCGCGCGGCGGCAATTTCCCGGCTAAATGATCCGTTGTCAACATTCAGTGAAAATTCCTGGACCCCAATCATCGGGTGAGCGAAGTCGATCAAACAATCAATCTGGTACCGGTCACCGGGTTCCACGCTAATCCGGCGGTTCCCTTGTTCGAAAGCGACCTTCTCGCGGACCAGCAGCGCCCTCCGCGCCAGTGGCTGAGCCACGATTCCTGCCTGCTCGATCATCTCGGCAAAAACTTCCGCTGAGCCATCGAGGATGGGAATTTCAAGGTTATCAACTTCGATATAGACGTTGTCCACGCCCAGACCGCGCAAGGCTGATAATAGGTGTTCAACGGTGGAGAGCATTACGCCGGTGCGCATCAGAGTGGTCGCGTAACCGCAATGGGCCACTGACTCAACGGTCGCGGGAATTTCAAAGCCGCCGAGGTCCGTGCGGCGAAAAACGTATCCGGTGTCAGGCGGAGCGGGCGCCAGCCGCACATGCACTGGCACCGCGGTGTGAAGTCCAATGCCGTCGGTTTCAACTGCCGAGCCAAGCGTGGTTTGTTTGATCAAGTCGGAGTCGCCTTGCGTTTGGATTGAAAAAGCGAATTGAGAACGCAAATTCACGAGCAATTATTGGGCCGTCATTCAAACGTCAGTGATCGATGACATCGAGTCAAAAGATGTGGCAGAGTTGCCACAATAGCTTGAGAATCCGTTAGGAAAAGCCACAGCAGGATTGGGTAACCCGAATACTGGGACCGCGGGCGTCCCGCCCGCAATGAGCGCGAAGCGCGAACAAGACTTCTTGCAAAAACCTTGAGCGCCCATATGGCAGACTAGCTCTGCGAGGGAGAGACCCTGCCTAGTATCATTCGCCGGCATGACATTGTTCGAGGATCCCCATCAGAAGGCGCTGCACGCTGCTGGTTGGCACAGTCGAGGGTACTTGCCTCACTTCGACGGCACGGCCGTCCCACAATTCGTTACGATTCATCTTGCCGATTCAATTCCACGAAAGGTGATCAGTCGTTGGAAGCACGAGCTAAGGTCTTTGCAATACGAGCAGGAAAGGGCTCTATTGCAGCGGCGAATAGAAAAGTATCTTGATCAGGGGTATGGCGAAGCTCTCTTGAGAAACATGAGCGTCGCCAAAATGGTCCAGGACGCATTGCTCAGATTTGACGGGGAGCGATATCGACTCTTCGCTTGGGTGGTAATGCCGAATCACGTTCATTCATTGTTGAGCCGTTTCGAAAACTATGAGTTGAAAGATATCCTCCATTCTCTGAAATCTTACACTGCTCACGAGGCGAACAAGTTGCTTCATCGAACCGGGCAGTTTTGGATCGAAGACTATTTCGATCGTTACATGCGAAGTCAGAAACATTTTTGTAAGACAGTGAAGTACATCGAAGACAATCCGGTTAAGGCTCGGTTGTGTGAGAAGCCGAGCGACTGGAGCTTCAGTAGCGCATGGTTCGAGAAATCAATCTGAAAGCAAGTGCTGTTCGCGCTTCGCGCTCATTGCGGGCGGGACGCCGCGGTCCCAGTATGGAGCCTGCCCGCGGTCCCAGTAATGGACTGAACGACCCACTGATTGACACTCTGAAATCGCCTCTCTATGATCGAAACACATGCCAACTCAGCAAGCTTCCGCTGGTGACAAGCAAGTCGGACGCGTTTTCCTGATCGATTCGATGTCACACATCTTTCGCGCATTTTTTGCGCCGATGGCTAACCGTGTGGCTGCGCTTTCAAATTCAAAGGGCCAGGTGACTCAGGCCGTTTACATTTTTACCAACATGCTGCGGAAGCTCTTGCTGGATGAGAAGCCTGACTATATTGCGGCGATCTTCGAATCGAAAGAGAAGACGTTTCGTCATGAAACGTTTGCGGGCTACAAAGCAAACCGTCTGGCCATGCCCGAGGATCTTGCCACGCAGTTGCCCTACATCATTCGTCTTTGCGAGGCCTTTAATATTCCGGTGATTAACGCGCCTGGCTTTGAAGCTGATGATGTGATTGGAACGCTCGCAAAGAAAGTCGCCGAGCAAAAACTGCAAGCCGTCATCGTCTCCAATGACAAAGACATGTGCCAGCTCGTCTCTGATCCTTACGTCGTTTCGATGCGCACAAATTCTCAGGTCGCAAAGCGGAAGGAGTATGTCCCGCCGATTGAATGGTGCGATGAGGCCTGGGTGGAAAAGAAGTTCGGGGTGACGGCAGACAAGATAGTTGATCTGTTGGGCCTGATGGGCGACTCGATTGACAACATTCCGGGGGCTCCGGGCATTGGCGCAAAAGGCGCGGTGCAGGTCATCACACAGTTTGGTTCGATCGAAGAAGCATTAAACCGTTGGGAAGAAGTCAAACACAAAACCTACCGTGAATCCCTGCGCGACAATGCCGATCTGATTCGCCAGTCGCGAGAGCTGGCACGGATACGACTTGATCTCGACGTAGATCTCGATCTTGAGAACATCAAGGCCAGACCGCCGGACCGTGCCGCTGCCTATGAGCTCTTCAAGGAGTTGGAATTCTCCGCGCTGACGCGTGAGTTTGCTGATGCCGCGACGGCAGCAGCGCCAAACACGGACAGCGAGGTGAAATATCAGATTGTCGATTCGCGTCCTGCCCTGGATGCGTTGATGCAGAGCCTTTGGGACGCAGAGAGCGTCGGAATTTCAATAGCCGACAGCAAAACGCCGGCCGATGCTGCAAAAGAAACTTCATCGCGGGAAAGCGAAGAGGCTCCGCAGTTTGGAGACGAGCAGTGCGCAATGGATTTTGGCCTGGCCGAAGGAATAGCCTTCTCGACGGCGCCAGGGGTTTCCGCGCTGGTCGACTTCAATCGGTTCAACGGCGGCCGGGAAACAGCCATCGCATCGATCCGCGAAGCACTGTCGAATGGATTGTTAGAGAAGTCCGTCCATGATTTAAAGCGCGCCGTCGGACTGTTAGCCAAACTGGATATCACCCTCGAAGGCGTCAAAGACGACACATTCCTTGCCGCGTATCTTCTCGATCCCAATCGCAGCAAATATGAACTCAGCGATCTTGCGCGCGAGGCCGTCGGCGTGGAGCGAATTGAGAAACCTGCCAACGGCTGGTCCGACGCTCAATGGGAAACAGCGGCTGCGGCCGACTTGACGGCGCGCACTGCGAAAGTTTTGCACAGCCGAATTCTCGAAAAGAAACTTGAGACGATCTATACCGAAATGGAATTGCCGCTCGCGCCGCTCCTCTACCGGATGGAACGCGCGGGTTTGAAAGTGGATCGGGCGACGCTCAAGGACCTTTCAAACTATCTGGGTCTTGAGTTGAACAAGTTAACTTTGAAGATCTATGAACTGGCGGCACGGGAATTCAATATCGGTTCGCCCAAGCAGGTGGGGGATGTGCTTTCCGAGTTGAACATCATCTCCGGTCGAAAGACTTCTACAGGGCGTGTTTCCACAAGCAAGGCTGTGCTGGAAGAATTGGCCCTGACTCACGAGCTGCCGAAGCTGATAATCGACTACCGCGAACTAGACAAGCTCAAAAGCGTTTACACGGATGCACTGCCCCACCAAATCGCAGCCGACGGCAGAATTCATTGTCTCCTGAATCAGACGGTGGCCGCCACGGGACGTCTCTCGTCAAGTGAACCGAATCTTCAAAACGTTCCGATCAGAACCGAGCTCGGCCGCCGCATCAGGCGCGCTTTCGTAGCTGAAAAGGGAAGCAGGATAATTTCAGCAGACTATTCTCAACTGGAGCTGCGGCTACTCGCGCATATCACGCAGGATCCTGTCATGCTGGAGGCGTTTCAGAATGGCGAGGATATTCACGCGCGAACCGCGCGGCTTGTGTTTGGCGCGCAGACTGACGAGGAACTGAAGGAAGCGCGCCGGTTTGCGAAGATCGTGAATTTTGCGATTGCTTACGCGATTGAGCCGTGGGGACTATCCCAGCGCGTCGGGATTTCACGCGCGGAAGCGAAGAAAGTGATTGCTGATTACTACAACACTTACAAAGGCGTGCGTCGTTATATGGAGGAAGTGCCGTTGCGGGCCCGCGAGCATGGTTACGTTCGTTCAATTTACGGCCGCATTCGACCGCTCCCGGGTATCAATGATCGCAACGCCAACATTCGCAAAGCTGCTGAGCGGGAAGCCATCAACATGCCTATCCAGGGGACAGCCAGTGACATCGTGAAAATTGCGATGCTGAGGGTCGATGAGGAATTCAAACGCGATGGAATCAAGGCGCAGCTACTGATGCAGGTCCATGATGAGCTCCTGGTCGAAGCCTCGGCCGAAACGGCCGAACATGTTGCTGGAATTCTCAAGCGGGAAATGGAGTCGGCAGTTGTTTTAGATGTGCCGCTGATCGTTGACGTCGGCATAGCCGATAACTGGATGGACGCGAAGCCGTAGGACAGGCATTCCTGCCTGTCCGCTGCCTGGACAAGCGTTAGCAACGAGAAGGCGAGGAAAGGCAGGAATGTCTGTCCTACTCTGCGCCACTGAAATCGCCAAATGGACGAAGATCAAAAAGAGAACCCGGAACAGGAACGCGAGGTAGGAGTTGTTTACCGTCGCATCACTCGAGCGGATGATTCTGCTTCATCGACGGATTCCGACTCGCCCGGTTCCCGGCGTTGGCCGGAACTCGCGCCCGCGATCATTCCCTTAATTGGCGGGTTCCTCTTATTGCTGGTGTTGATTTTCATGCTGGGTTTGATGAGCGGCCGGCGCATGGATGAAGTCAGTGTCGCCGTGATGGACCTGGAACAAGGCCACGCGGCGAAGTTGAGTTTGCTTCTAAAACTACGGCTGGCAACAACCAAACTTAATAACGAAGCTCGCGCTCGCGCGAATGCCGAAGCGCGCGATGAGTTAAGGCCGCCGTTCGACTTGCGTCTCACTTCCGCGCAGGATGAGTTAAGAGAACTCCTGGAGCAGGCTGAAGGTCCACCCCTGGGTTCGGATCCAACGTGGCAGCAGTTTCGACGTGATTTAGCCAGCTTCATTGAGGTCACCAAAGATCTCCGCCGCTACTCGCTCGAAGGTTTTGAAAAATTCATGATTGTGGACAAGCAACTTGATGCGTTATTTGTCAGCTCGGGTGAGGAACAATTCGAGGTGTTTACCGAAAGCGAGAGGATCGAACAAGCCGCCGCTCGGTCTATTCGGTCATGGAGCACGATGGCGCTGATATTGGGTGCGATCATCGCTGCGGCAACTATTTGGGAGGTGCAACGACGGTTCGCTCAGATGCAGCGAAGCGTGAGGGAAGCCAGCCGCGAAAGAGTTTTCACGAGCCAGATGCTCGAAGGAATGGTTAGCGCCATCGCCGCCATCGATGACAACTCTCGTATTCGAAGCGCAAACGCCGCTTTCTTTCGTATTTTCCCGCGAGCAAGTATCGGCGTTTCGCTGTTCGAAGACTTTGCTTCGGCAGGCGCCGCGAAAATGCTTGCCGCGGCAAACGCGACGGTTGTTGATAAAGCTACCTATCGTGGACGCTGGGTGTGTGGGCCGGCTGAAGGCTGCAAAGAAGAACAGACATTCGATGTCTATTCATCGCCGCTGGGCATCGATGGAGCGCGCGGGCAGATACTCACGCTGGTTGATGCGACCGAAGCTGCTCAGGCTGAACGCGGACTGCGGCGGCAGGAGTCGTTGGCTGCAGTCGGTCAGGCCACTGCGCAAGTGGCGCATGAAATTCGAAACCCCCTGGGCAGCATCCGCTTGGGCGTCTCGATGTTGCGCGACAGCGTAAACGATAAGGAAGGCCTCAATACGATCGAGCTGGTTGAGCGCGGCATCAAGCATCTGAACAAGCTGGTGGTGGATGTGGCCCAGTTTTCGAGCCGGAAAGAACTGGAGCGCAGCAAGGTCGATCTACATGAGCTAATTGGACGAAGCCTGGAACTCGTTTCCGACAAGATCAGTGAGAAAGCGACCCCAATCAAGAAGGAGTTTACCAGCGAGGCAGTAGTCGGCAACTGGGATCCTGATCAACTGCGTCAGGTGCTCGTCAACGTCCTGGGAAATGCCATCGATGCGAGTTCTCAACGCGGCCCGGTCACAATTGCGACTGAAGTGTTGACAGCTTCCTCCGCTCTCGAGGGCCAGGAGTTTGGGCCGGCGAAACTTGCGCGAATCACCATTTCCGATCAGGGACCGGGAATAGAGAAGGCGGTGTTGGATCGCATCTTTGAACCGTTTTTTTCGACCAAGAAACGCGGCACAGGCCTGGGACTCGCAATCGTGAAGCAGATCGTCGAGCAACATGGCGGCAACATCACCGCCGAAAGCGAACCCGGAGAAGGCGCCAGATTTGTAATCGAGCTTCCTTTGTAGGACAGACATTCCTGCCTGTCCGTGAAAAGTCTCATTTGCTGGTTGGTAAGGCTTTGCACAAAAAGCCGTTGATGGTTGCTTTCAGCGCCAACGGCGCGAAATGTAAAAGCCCAGGCCAACGGCCTGGGTAATGATGGCGCAGTTTTCCAGCGCTGAAGGCGCGAAATGGCCACCCAAAAATTACCGCGATTTCCTAAGTAACCATTATTCCGCGCTTTCAGCGCTTAGTATCTTGCTCTCGATTGACTCCTGGGCCGCTGGCCCAGGCTATTACATTTCGCGCCGTTGGCGCTTGAGTGCAGATACTACCTAGACTCGAATCCTACCTTTTGTGCAAAGCTGGTTAGGTAAAGGACAGGCAGGAAGGCCTGTCCTTACCGAATCGATTGAAAGGCTTTCCTGGCTGCTTCAATTGTTTGGTCGATAATCTCTTCCGTGTGCGCGAGGCTGACGAATGCCGCTTCAAACTGCGACGGCGCCAGGTAAACTCCTTGAGCCAGCATCGCATGGAAAAACCGGCCATAGAGATCCCGATCGCTCTTGCCGGCGGTATTCCAGTCTACAACCGGTTCGCTCGTGAAGAAGCTGGTCCACATCGACCCCACTCTGTTCGTCCCCGTTTCTAATCCTGCTCCAGCCGCCGCGTTTGCGAGCCCTTCGCATAAGTGCTTCGAGTTCATCTCCAGCGTCGCGTAAATGGATTCATCACGTAGACGCTTCAGAGTTATTAGTCCGGCCGTCATTGCCAGGGGATTACCAGACAAAGTTCCTGCCTGGTAGATGGGACCAGTCGGCGCCATGTTGCGCATTAATTCCCGCCTGCCTCCATACGCACCTACCGGCAAGCCGCCGCCGATGATTTTGCCGAGACAGGTGATGTCAGGTGAAATTCCGTAGAGCTGTTGTGCGCCGCCGCGGGCGAGTCGAAATCCCGTCATCACTTCATCGAAGATTAAAAGCGCACCGTTTTTGGTAGCCAGTTCGCGCACGGCTTTGAGAAACCCGGGACGGGGTGGAACACAACCCATGTTGCCAACCACGGGTTCGATGATCACGGCGGCGATGTCCTGATGTTCGTTGAAGACCGATGCGAGCGCGATCGCGTCGTTGAAGGGCACCGTCAGCGTGTGCTGGGCCAACGACGCGGGAACGCCGGGACTGTCAGGAAGGCCAAGCGTAGCCACACCTGAACCAGCCTTTACCAGCAGACTATCCGCATGGCCGTGATAACAACCCTCAAACTTTATAATCTTGTCGCGCGCCGTGACGCCGCGAGCTAAACGGATGGCAGACATGGTCGCTTCGGTACCGCTGTTCACCATGCGCACCATCTCGACTGAGGGTATGGCGGCGACGATTTCCTCCGCGAGTTCTACCTCGAGTGCGTTCGGTGCGCCGAAGCTCGTTCCATTCGACGCTGCCGAAGCGAGCGCCTCCACGATCTCGGCATCGGCATGGCCAAGAATCATTGGTCCCCAGGAACCCACGTAATCAATGTAGGTTTGGCCATCGACATCTGTAATGGTCGCGCCGCTGGCGCTGGCAATGAAGCGTGGCGTTCCACCGACTCCGCGAAAAGCGCGCACTGGCGAATTGACGCCGCCGGGGATTAGTTCCAGTGCACGAGCGAAGAGCTCTCGAGAACGATCGGAGGTTGGTTTAGTAGATGTCATTGTGGGCTCAGGATAACTGGAAGAGCTGTGAAAACCGAATGAGCGTGGGCGCAAGGTCCGAATGCCACACGCGACTCGAGGCTTCATGATTGCCGGGCAAACTTTCGATCTCCGTTTTTGCAACCCCGAACTGAACACTAAGTCTATTCGCCCGCCGCCTCCTCTGGTAATATGCGCGTAATACCTAGGTCTAAGAGCACGGAGGCTTGCTTTCCTGACCGTTTCTGCCGGTTCGCTTCTTTCTAACCTGAAGTCGTTTCCCGATTGTTGTGGGATGGATGGGCAGCGTGTACCTGGCGGAAGATCCAAGCCCGAAACCTGAAACGTTAGGCAGTGGACTGCGGTCTCAAAGCAACGAAGAAGGAGAGTCCGATGAAAAAGACCGTCACCGGTGTCTGTGTGGGATTGCTTTTGTGTACCAGCGGCGCCCTCGTTGGCGCCCAGGTTTCGGATCAGGCGCACTGGCCTCAGTGGCGCGGGCCTTTCTTCAATGGCATGGCGCGGGGCGATGCTCCTACCGTTTGGAGTGACAGTAGCAACATCAAGTGGAAGACGGACATACCTGGACGTGGCCACTCGACGCCCGTCATCTGGGGAGACAAGATCTTTTTGACAACCGCAGTACCGACCGGTAAACCGGCGCCGTCGCCAATCACTACTGACAGCGTTCCGGTCAACTCATCGGCAGCAGCGCCATCAGGCAACCCGCAGCCGGCTGCGGGCGCCACTCAACAACGGCGCGGGCGAGGACCAGGTGGAGATACTCGCCCTCAGGTCGAACACAAGTTTGAAGTGCTTTGCCTGGATCGCAAGACCGGAAAATTGCTATGGCAAAGGACCGCCAGGGTCGCCGCGCCTCACGAAGGTTCCCACCGCGCTTATGGCAGCTTCGCCTCCAATTCACCGGTTACTGACGGCAAGTATGTGTACGCTTCGTTTGGCTCGCGCGGGATTTATTGTTACGACTTCAATGGAAAACTAATTTGGGAGAAGGACCCTGGCGTTCAGATGCGCATGAAGCTGGGGTTTGGCGAGGGAACTGCGCCGCTGCTGACAGGCGACCGCCTGATACTCGTTTTCGATCACGAATCTGATTCGTTTATCGTTGCTCTCGATAAGCGAACCGGCAAAGAATTGTGGCGGACGGCAAGAGACGAGCGCAGCACATGGAGTACTCCGCTCGCGATTGAACATGGCGGACGCAAACAGATCGTCGTCAGCGGTACCACCCGAGTGCGCAGCTACGATCCAGCTAACGGGAAAGTAATATGGGAGGCTGCGGGTCTTGGCGCCAACGTCATACCCGTGCCGGTTTATCAAAATGGCGTGGTTCTGGTTATGAGTGGTTATCGCGACCCGCGTTTGATGGCAATCAAACTGGGGAAAGAAGGAGATCTGAGCGAATCCGACTCGATCCTTTGGAGCCACACGCGCGGACTGGCTTACACTGCATCGCCCGTGCTGCATGAGAACAAACTATACGTAGTGACTGACAATGGACTGATTAGTGTTTTCAATGCAACCACCGGAGAGCCTCATTATGCCCAAGTGCGTTTGCCGAAGGCGTACAACGTAAAGGCATCGCCGGTGGCGGCCAACGGCAAATTGTATTTGGCCACAGAGGATGGAGACGTGGTGGTGCTCAAGATGGGCGAAAAGTTTGAAGTAATCGCCACCAACACGCTCGACGATCAAGTGTTCATTGCGACACCTGTAATCGCAGCCGGCGAGCTGTTCCTGCGCGGGCAAACCCAACTCTTTTGCATTAGTCAAAATAGTTTGAGTGCCGATCGAAAATGACACTTACAGCGGGGACTAGACTGGGACGCTACGAGATTCACTCGCAACTCGGTAAAGGCGGGATGGGCGAGGTCTACCTGGCGCAGGATACGACCTTGAATCGAAAGGTCGCGCTCAAGGTTCTTCCTGTAGAGCTTGCCGCCAATCAAGACCGAATGCGTCGGTTTGAACAAGAGGCAAAAGCGGCTGCTGCCCTTAACCATCCGAACGTGGCGCACGTCTATGAAATTGGCGAGGCCGACGGCTTGCACTTCATTGCGATGGAATTTGTTGAAGGCAAGACACTCAGAGAAAAAATACACTATCAACAAGTTGAACTTAGGAAGCTCCTCAGGTATCTGCAGCAGGTCGCGGGAGGTTTGGCGAAGGCGCATGCGGCGGGAATCGTTCATCGCGATCTAAAGCCTGACAACGTGATGATCTCTGACGACGGCTACGCCAAGATTCTTGATTTTGGTTTGGCGAAGCTTATTGAGATTCCTACTCCCGGTCCTGATGGTGAGACGACCAGCGACGCCCAGACCGTGGCCCAAATCCAATATTCGGTTCCTGGACGACTCCTCGGCACCGTTGGCTACATGTCTCCTGAACAGGCGCAGGGAAAGTCGGGCGATATCGACCATCGTTCGGATGTCTTTTCCTTCGGTTGCATGCTCTACGAATCGGTAACGCGTCAGCGACCGTTTCAAGGCGAGTCGAATGTTGCATCCCTTTACAAGATCGTTTACGAGCCGGCCCGCAACATTGCTGAGTTTGATCCTTCTGCTCCTCCCGAACTGCAAAGGATTATTCGTCGTTGCCTCGCGAAAGATCCGGAAGACCGCTACCAAACTATTCAGGACGTGGCAATTGAATTAAGGGATTTGCGGCGCGAGCTGGAAGGCGACGCTTATCTGGACGTCACCATTGCTCCATCAGCAATCGGCGGCCGCGGAGTCGGTGTTAAAGGAACGTCACCTCACTCTGAGTCCACCATTGGAGGTAGCCAGACGATTGCTTCGGGAACTGCCGCTGAAGCAGGGGGCGTGACGAATGAAACTGCGCCCGCAGTTACGACGTCGAGTTCGGAAGTCATTCTTGGGGAGATCGGAAAGCACAAGAAAGCAGTAGTACTCACGGGCCTATGCCTTTTGTTAGCGGTCGTGGCAGTGATTTTCTGGTGGGGAAAATTTGTTGGTGCCCCAAAGAATGAACCCTTTCGCAGCATGAGGATTACCCCGCTAACGACCGGCGGAAAAATCGGCAACGCCTCAATCAAGGGTTACACCTCAATCTCGCCGGATGGTAAGTACGTGGTATTCAGAACTACGGAGGCGGGAAAAGACAGTCTTTGGGTTAGGCAAATTTCGAGCGGCAGCATGGTGAAGATTGTGCCGGACGTCGAAGGCAAGATTGGCGGAACTACCTTTTCGCGCGATGGTGAACAGGTCTTCTACTCGCAGTTTGTTAAGGATGATTCGCTGGGCACGCTGTATCAGGTTCCGGTCCTGGGAGCGACGCCTCGGCGCGTAATGGGTGGAGTAACTAGTCCTATTACTTTTTCGCCTGACGGCGGCCAGTTTGCCTTCGTGCGCGCTACTCCCTCGGAATCCGTTTTGATGTCTGCAAACGTGGATGGCAGCGGCGAGCAAAAAATCGCCAGCCGGAGCCTTCCAAACTATTTTGCTTTTGGCGGTGGACCTTCCTGGTCTCCTGACGGGAAGCAGATAGCGTGTGGCGCAGGCAGCTTCAGCGGTAGCCAGTCTGCGACGATAGTCGCTGTGCCGGTGACCGGCGGCGCTGAACAGCCGCTCACTCAGCAAACGTGGGTCTCAGTCTCTCGCGTCCTCTGGATGTCTGATGGAAGCGGATTGATCGTCGCAGCCATTCCGCAACTGGTGTCGGCCGGAACGCAGTTATGGCACGTCGGCTATCCGAATGGCGCGGTGCGGAGAATTACAAACGATCTGAACGCCTACGGAACGAGCAGCCTCGGATTGACGGCGGACTCTAAAACATTAGTGACCATTCAGGCGGATAAGTCAGCACAAATCTGGGTGGTGTCGCCGGGCGTCGACGCCAGAGGCGCAAAACAGATTACGAGCGGGAAGAACGACGGCGAAACCCTCGCCTGGACCACTGACGGCCAAATTCTCTACACGACACCCTCTGGCGAACAATCCGATATTTGGAGCGCTGCGACCGACGGGACCACAAAGAAGCAATTGACGCTAGACGCGCACATCGAGCGCCTCGGTTGTGCTTCGCCAGATGGCGGCCACATCGTCTTCAGCTCAAACCGTTCAGGCAATTTCAATCTTTGGCGGATCGACGCCGGAGCCGGTGACCAAAAACAACTTACGCAAGGCGCTGAGATCGACTCGCAGGCTGTTTGCTCGCCTGACGGGCAATGGGTGTTTTTTCGATCTTTCAGGCAGGGGAAGTCCACCTTCTGGAAGATTCCATTGCTGGGTGGAAATCCGGAACAGGTCTCAGACACATCCTCGACCTGGGCGGCTGTGTCGCCGGACGGCAAGATGGTGGCGCTTTATGAGGCGGCCGCGCACCGGATTGTCGTCATACCGTTCGGAGGCGGGGCGCCAATTGCCACCCTGGAAGTTTCGATCAATTCACGTGATGTTGGCCTGGGATGGACGGCAGACGCCAAGGCTATTACTTATGCCGCATCACTAGCAGATGCTGACAACATATGGAGCATTCCTCTCGACGGAGGCGCCCCCAGGCAAATTACCAATTTCGCTTCCGGGCTTATCTTCGCTTTTCAAATGTCCCGCGACGGCAAACAAATCGCCTTATCGCGTGGAAGTCAAATAGATGACGTGATTCTGCTGCGGGATGGCGAATAAAGAAGTTACGGCCTGATCAGCTATGCCTCCCCAGGTTCTGGCCCTTTCACCTTGCTAGTTTTGGGTAAATAGTGCATAGTGACGCACGGTTAATCCTTCTCTCGCGCATCGACGGTGATGCGCCCCGCGCGTGAACCTATTAGCGCTGGCGTTTTTGGATGGTTCGAGAGCAGGCTGATTTCAACTTCAGAAGCGCTCTTAGAGCATCCGAAAACCGGCCCTTCGCTCCTACCGTTCGACCGAAGCCAATCCGATTCGCAGCTTCTTTTATCCCCCCTAGGGGAAAGGTACACCTTTATGTCTATGAAACTTTACGTAGGAAATCTCGCGTTTTCGACCTCCAGCCAGGATCTGCAGGAGCTTTTTGCAGCTGCCGGCACGGTTGAATCAGCGAGCGTCGTGGAAGACCGCGACACCGGTCGCTCACGTGGCTTTGGCTTTGTTGAAATGTCCAGCAAGGAAGAAGGCGAAGCAGCTATCGCCCAGTTTAACGGCAAGGAAGTTAACGGCCGTGCGCTGAATGTTAATGAAGCGAAACCCCGCGAAAATCGCGGCGGTGGCGGCGGTCGTGGCTTCGGCGGCGGCGGCGGCAATCGCGGTGGCGGCGGCGGCTACGGTGGAAACCGTGGCGGCGGTGGCGGCTACGGCGGTGGCGGCGGCGGCGGCAATCGCGAGCCACGCTGGTAAGCACTGCTTAACGCGGACAAGCGTTGGCAGTTCCAGCACGGCCCCCAGCCGCGCAGCTGCCAACGCTCGTCAGCGTTGATTTCAGTCAAACCCATCCAATTTCTCGGAGCATTGCGCGGAACTGGATATCACTTACGCCAACGGCGTACACCTCTCCGCAACAGCTCTGCGCGGACTACAAACTAAAAAGGATTTTATGAATTTTTCTCAATTGGGACTTGCACCCGCACAGGTGCGGAGCTGCGAGTCTCTCGGATACACCGAACCGACACCGATCCAGCTACAGGCGATTCCTGTAGTTCTTAGCGGCCAGGATCTGATCGGCTGTGCTGAAACCGGCACAGGCAAAACAGCCGCATTCCTTCTCCCCATCATTCAGCGGATTACAGAAAAAGCGAAACCTGGTGTTCGCGTTCTCGTCCTCGCGCCAACGCGTGAGTTGGCCTCGCAGATTCAAAAGAACTACAACGAGTTGAATGTTGTAAAAGCCAATCGCAGCGCCATCATCATCGGCGGTGCAAGCGCACGTACTCAGATGTCTGACCTTCGCCGTGGCGTAGCAGTAGTAATTGCAACTCCGGGACGTTTGCTGGACCTTGTCGAGCGCGGCGCAATCAACCTTTCGCTGATCGAGGTCCTGGTCCTGGACGAAGCCGACCGGATGTTGGACATGGGCTTTCTTCCGGCTATTCGCCGCATTCTGGCGATGCTTCCGATAAAGAAGCAAACCCTGCTTTTCTCGGCTACAATGTCGTCCGACATTGAGAAGCTGGCCCGGACAACGATGAAAGAGCCGAAGCTGATCGAAGTCAGCCCGCGTGGCCAGGCGGCCACCATGGTCGAGCAGAGCGCTTATCCGGTAGCGCAGGAATCCAAGACTGCTTTATTGCTGGATTTGCTCGAACGCGAAAAGTTTGAACGAGTGCTCGTGTTTACACGCACGCGTCGCGGTGCCGAACGTCTGTCGCACATTCTTTCAGCTCGCGACCACAGCGTTAATCGGATTCACTCCGATCGCACTCAGCCACAACGCGAAGCAGCGCTGCGCGCATTCCGCGATGGCCGCACCCGCGTTTTGGTGGCGACCGACATCGCCGCCCGTGGTCTGGATGTAGACTCTGTTTCGCACGTGATTAATTTCGATGTGCCTTCAGCCCCGGAAGATTACGTGCATCGCATTGGCCGCACCGGTCGAGCCGGAAACACTGGACGGGCGATAACCATCGTCACCCCGGTGGACGAATTATCGATGCGGGCGATCGAACGGTTGACGGGCCAACCAGTTGCGCGAGTTGTGTTGCCAGGATTCGGAGGACGAAAGACTGAGCCAACCACAGCCAAAGGTTTTGGCCGCTCAGTGCCGCGCTCGGCAGTTTTTACGCGCTCATTTAGACCACGACGCGCGAGCCGATAAAGAATAGTTCCGAGTTTCAGGTTTCGAGTTTCAAGTTTTGGCCCGTGGGTTTGCCCACAAACCAGGGTTTGAAACTCGGTTCACAAACCTGGAACTTGAAACTCGAACTCGAAACTTTTCAAAGGAGAGACTATTTGGCCAGAGATGACTTGATCCCCGCAGAGGGCACGATCATAGATAAACAGCCCAACGCTTTTTTCAAAGTCCAATTAGACAACACCGAGCATGTGGTGCTGGCGGCGATTTCAGGCAAGATGCGTAAGAATAGAATTCGCATTCTGGTCGGCGATCGAGTAAGCGTGGAGATGTCACCCTACGATTTGTCCAGGGGACGCATCACCTACAGGTACAAGTAGCCAGAGACGGCAGTCCGGCGACGGTAGTTAGCCCCAAGCGACCGAATCCGCGTCCGTCGGCTGTCATCGGTCATCCGTCCTTTTACAATCGCTCCATCGTCTCACCCGGTTCAACGATTATCGATCGAAAGCTGGACATTCGCACCAGGCCCGGCGCTGCGCCCTTAGGTTTTGAAATAAACTTGCGCGGCGTGTAATGGACAGTAACCTTTGAATCCTTGCTTGCCTGACTAAACTTTGCGGCCAACTGCGCCGCTTCAATTATCGTGCGGTGCGGAATTTCTGCTTTCGATGCGTTGCGAATAATTACGTGCGACCCGGGATAATCTCCGGCATGCATCCATAGATCATTCGGGCGCGCCACCTTAAACGTAAGTTGATCGTTGTCTCGCGCTGATCTCCCCACAATCACTTCATAACTATCAGAGGACAGATAGCGTCGCATGCCGGCTAGCGATGCCGAGCTACTTTTGCTCCTTTTTTTCTCGCGGTTCGCTTCTCGTTGTTTCGGTTTGGCAAACTCAGCCATCGCTTCAACGTCGCGCTGTGCGATAGCATTCTCAAGCCGAGTAAGTTTAGATTCCAGATCAGCCACTTCTTTCGCAGTTTGCGCCAGCCTTGATCCGATTTCCTCAATGGCCCGTTTAGCCTTGCCGTAGCGCGAAAACGATTCGGCAGCGGCATCTTGTAGCGAAGTGTTTTCGTCAACCTCAATCTCGATAACTGGTGCGCCCTCGGCGTAGTAGTCCTGCAGGCGCACGCTGTTGCCTTTCCGTACCGCGCTGGCGATGTTTGCGAGCAGAAGATCGCCGAGGCGCTTATGTTCGACCGGCAGACCATGGCCCAGCCGATCCTTTTCCAAATTGGCTTTCAGCTTCTTCCGGCGATTGATTTCCTTTCTCAACTGGGCCAGGAGTTCCGCAGCGTGGCCAAGGAATGTCTGCTCGTCCTCGATTTTCCGGTAGTAATCATCAGCCGCAGCGGAAATTGTGGCGAAGCTCTCGCGAAGAATCTGGTGTGCCTCAGAGGCGGACGTCGCTTGCCGGGTTGGCGGTGTATAGACTTCTCCAAACTGCTGGCCCTCGCCTCGCGGCGCTCGCAACGCGTGGGTAACCCGCGACTCGGAATCTAATAAAAAGAGGTTCGCCGACCTTCCGGTTAGTTGGGCTATCAGGGATCGCGAGTGAGTCTCGCCCAGCTCGTCGGTTACGTCGAAGGCCAGACGAACAACCCGATCGTTCGCATCTTTGGTGACGGAGAGCAGCCGGCCGCCGCCAAAGTTTGTCCGAAGCGCCTGAGCAAACGAATTGGGTAGGATTGAAAGTTTCTCCAGCTGCCTCGAGCTACGCGTGATTAGGTGAAGGCGAGGCGCCGCCGGATCAATACTGATGAAAAGATACGCGGCGTTTCTGATCCCAAAGTCGATCGCGACCGCGTGCAAATTTAACTGGAAGACTCGGCCCAGGAAACGGCCGCGTAAGAGCGCGTCTACTTCGCTCACGATCTCCCTGAGAGTTTCCTGATGCATGCTGAGACTACGAACCGAAAGTGGACCGACAAACGAAAAAGGCCCTGCTCTGGCTACAGAGCAGAGCCGGCGTGTGCCCGCGGGAGTTATTAGATTCTTACAACTTCAGTGCGGGTAAAACGATCGTGCGCCGCCCGCTTGTCCCGGTCAATCAGCGTATACATCAGCGGGATGCCGGAAGAGGCAACGGACAGAATGTAGACCGCAGCGCGCCCGGCAGACTGGCTTCCCGTCGGCAACATTCTTGTACGGGCGTCAATTACGCGAAGCGAGAAGAGCTTCATTCCCAGCGTCTGTCCAGTCAGTGCAGTAGCAATGGTTGAATACAGGAACGCCACGACTATCAAGGTCGTGACTGCCAGGGCCAGAGCCCGAATGTCTTGCCTCGCCAATTCGGTAAGGCCTGACAAAGCCAGTGGTAACCACGAAAGAAGTACTATAACCACCAAATCAATCAACGAAGCAAAGAAACGCAAATAGACTGGAGCGATGCGTTTCGAGGTGTCGTCCACCGTAGTGGTTGTCGGTATCGTGTCAAGGTAGTTGAGTGCCGGATCGTTAAGGTCTCCGTTGATCAAACGCTTCGGTTTTAATGCGAGAGCAGGTTCGTCTTCAACGGGTTCAGACTCTACCGCGAGTATCGGGTCGGGCACCACTGCCAGAGTGTGAACTCTTTCGGGGGCAGAATTTGTTTTCTCCATTTCCAAATCCGGTAGGGAAGGCATGGGTTCGTTGTTGGGGCTGACAGGAATGAATTCAGGCTGTTCAGCGTAGGCTACTGCCGCCGAGCCCTGATAGTTTGTGTAGTGGCCACCAGCCGGCGCTGACTTATAGGCCCGTTCTATTCTGCGCAGCGCCGCCTCTACAATTGGGTTTAAAGGCGACGTTTCCGCCTGGGGCAGAAGCTCGAGCAAGGGCGCCCTGTTTAGATCGCCACCTGTTTGAGTTTCACTCGATCCGTTTTCGGAAGAACCCTCGCGCAGCCGTCTCTCCTGAACTTCTCGAACCCGTTCGCCCAGCTCTTTTCGCCATTGGGGCATGCTGTGCTTCACGCCCGGGAACTCGATCAGCGAACGACTCGGTCGGGAATTGGCGCTCACCTCGATGGAAGGCGCATCAACTGTGGTCGTTTGATTAACTAACTGGGAGGATGCAACAGAGCTTTTATTCCTGAAAGCGCCGCATTCCGGGCACTTCAACGAGCGCTTCTTGCTAATCGCGCCGCACGAGGGACATTGCATACTAAGCTGCCTCCGAATGGGGACGGTCTGAATAGCCAGGGCCCTGGGACTCTTCAAAATCAGGCCAAGCTCACCCGCAATTGGGCGGCATAGTATCAGGAACTACTTTAAGTGGTCAACCAGAAAATATAAGAGGCGTTGGAGTTGCCCCGATGGGGGGTCAGGCGTTCCAGAGGGTTGAGGATGTTGTGGAAAATTTCTAGAGTGGCGTACGGCCGGCAAATCCCGCATCCATGTCGTGCCACCATTCCAACTCATCGGCTTCGCCGAGCTGCCAGCAAAGCAAGACAATCCGTCCTTCGCGGAGGGAAGGAAAATCGATGAGTCCCCGGTCAAAGTCCTTGAGTTGAATGCCCATCCCCTCGAGTTCAGCCATCTCGGCTGAGAAATCAGTGAGGATTGTCGCGTAAGCCACCCCGCCTGACATGCCGCCACCACCGAGCTCCGCTCCCTCGGCCGCCTGTTTGGCACCCTCGCGGAAATTACCAAGCTTTCCGCGTGAACGCTGAATGCGGCGGAGGATTTGCCGCACGGTCGGCAGCAAAGCGTTGGCCTCTTCTACGGTGAACAGTTTCATAGGAATCAGTGTTCGTCGAGAATGCGAATCAGTTCGACAGTATTCATTTCCTCGTCTTCAGCCTCGATGCTGGTTTCCACCATCATCACTCGCATGTTAGCCGGGAATCCTTCTGCCATTGGCACAGCCATCTCAATCTGTTCATGAAGATATTGCGTGGGTTGCTGTTCATGCAGCTCGCGTTCATCATAGCGCGGTCCATGCATCTCCTTGCGAACTCGATCCGCAATTTCGCCCAGGTCGATGAAGTAGTCAGCGACGTCGATTAACTTCGGCGCGGTATTCGAGCGGAAACCGGCAACCTCCACTCGACAGCCTTTGTAGGCAACTGCGTTAACGGCGTAAACAAAATCTTCGTCACCCGAGACCAGCACGGCAGTGTCGTACCTTCCGGCGAGCGACAGCATGTCTACGGCGATTTCGACATCAAGATTTGCCTTTCGCGTTCCGTCGTAAAAGGTTTTCAGTTCTTTTTGAATGACGCGAAAACCATTACGCCTCATCCACAGCAGAAAGCCCTGTTGCCTTTCAGCTCCGACGTCGACGCCGGTGTAAAAAAATGCACGCAGCAAACGCCCGTCACCCAGCAGCACTCGGAGTAGTTTGTTGTAATCGATGTCAATGTTATGGAATCGCGCGGCGTGAAACAGATTATTGCCATCGATGAAGACCGCCACTCTGCCGCGGTGTCCCAGCTGCCACGAGACACTGTTCGTCGGATCAAAATTATTCATCTATTGACTGCCCTAAAAAGATTTTCAGTATTTCTAGAATGCTTTTTTAACTTTGATTGGTCAAGCGGCCCTTCGGTGACGAACTCGACAGGGTTACTCAACCGAGAAGACCTCGCCTGTGATGGCGTCTACATATCCGAGTTTGGCCTGCGCGCCTGTGATCTCAATTTCCCAGGCCACGCGAAATTCGAGGGCATCGGTACGCGTCTTCGACGGCTGCACATGCGTGACGAGTTCGCGCGGAGTGAGTTGAGCGCTCGCCGGGAGTCGCGGGGCGGTTGTCGCCGGCGTCGATTCAGAAGCAGTGGCAACAGAGTCCCGCAACTTCCGGGTCGCCTCGTCCGCAGTCAACCGCGCACTGAGAGCACCCGTTGCGCCTAGTCCGCGCAACGCGCTTCTGAGTCGATCAGCCTCGGGAATACACGTGCTCGAAATGGTCAGGATGCGGCGGTCAGCCGCCGTAAATCGAATCTGCAATTTCCCGTAATTTCCGCGAATCGGAAATCGGAACGGACGCTGCTCATAGTTCACAACTGCAGTGCCGTCTGGTTGGACCACGTGATCAACGAGCGAGAGCCTGGCAGGTTCGGAACCGATAACGTCGCGCCAATCTCTCAGAAAACGCCGGAGGGACTCGCGAGTTTCTTCCTCGTTCATTACCGCTCCTGCACCAACCTTCGGCAGATACACGCTGCCATTCGCAGCCGGCAGGCTCGTTATCGTTGCGGTTATTGGACTAAGGTCCACAGGCGCTGATTTACTCGCGCCTGTTTCAGCGTTGCGACCATTTAGCGATTGGCTGAGCCTGCTAAACGACGCTTGAGCGCTTTCTCGCCGGGCACTATCTTCAGCAAGTATCACCGGATAATTCGCACCGCCGCGTGGACCAGTCGGGTTCGTGGGTTGAATCGGCGCGCAACTAAGCGAGAGGCTCGCGGCAAGAATCAGCAGGAGCAGAACCCTTTGGTAGTTTTTCTCACTCGTCATCAATTGGCACCTCCCTTACAACTTACTCTCGCGACAGAAACCTTGTCCCGGCGTATAATCCCCGCCTCCAGGAGGCTTTTTTGCGCGACGAAAACAAGAACGACAGCGACTCGGTTTCTTTACCTGCCGTTGATCCAATCAGTTCAGATCCTAAGCCATTTGCGCCAGATCAAATGGTCCGCTGCGAAGAGTGCCTGCGCGCTAATGGCCCTACCAGAGTCAACTGCCTCTATTGCGGAGCGGCGCTCCCGTTTAATGAAACGTTAGGCAATCTGCAGAAGCCTGCGTTGCGGCCACTGGAAAAATGGGAGCAGGGATATAACAACATCATTTTGCCTTCGTCCGCAAACGTTCCTCCGCTGAATCCGCGGCAGGCCAACTCTCCGGTTTTAAACCTCACGGATGCAGAACTGGTTCAGGCTGCTGATCTCTTAAGATTACCCGTGGCGGATGTTGTACGGATCCTTTCGTTCGGAATCCCTTTGCCGCTGGCGCGTGCATCAACGATGGATGAGGCCCTGTTAGTTCAGCGGCGTCTCCACCGTTTGAGAATTGACACCGTGATCGTGCCGGATGCCGATCTCGGCGTCGCCGATACTCCGCCTTTGAAGCTTCGCGCACTGGAGATCGGAGCGTCGAGTTTCGTCGCCTATCAATCGCCGGATACGCCAGGTGTCACGGTCGCCTGGTCGATCTTGAAGTTGGTGGTTGTAGGTAGGTTGGTCGTCAGACGCGTCGAATTAAGAGAGCAAAAAACTGCGCGGGCTGAGAACCGAATCCTGGACGCAAATGAATTTTTCGCGGACGAATCTGCGATGGAGTTTTACACCCGAGGGAACGTGACGCCTTATCGCATCGCCGCCAACAGTTTCGACTTTTCCTGTCTTGGGGCAGAGAAGCGCTACGTCGCCGGTGAGAACCTGTTGGCCCTCATAGCGGTATTTCGCGATCGCGCGCCGCAAGTTGAATGCGACGAGTCATATAACTCTGCGCGGAAAGCTCTGGAAGTGGTGTGGCCTTCACAACAACAGATTGAAGCAGGCGGCTGGCGCCGCGATCGTCCGGGTAAATATAGCGTCGGGAGCGCCACGGAAGTTAGTAATGAACAGCAGTTTTTGCGTTACTCTCGACTCAAATACTACTTCTCCATCAGGCTGAAGGAAAAAGCAAATGAAGACTCGTAGCCGGCGAGTTGGCAACAGTGAACGTGACGGCGACGAGTCGGCCGGAGGTGCCGATTCAGCCAACACGCTTTACGGTCTGGTTCCCGTTCTCGAAGCGCTGCGGGCCGGCCACAAGCGGCTTGAACAGATTACTATCGCCGAGGGGGCGAAGCATGAACGCTTGCATGAGTTGCTCGATCTTGCCAGAAAGGCGCGGATTCTTGTGCATCGCGTACCGCGGGCCGCGGTTGATCGCGCTTTGCCGGGTGTTACCCATCAGGGCGTAGTTGCACGGATCGCGGCAGCTGATTACCGTGACGCTGATGAGCTCCTCGAAGATCTTAGCGTTCGGGTTGGCACAGCGAACCCGCCGCTGGTTTTGGGGTTGGACGCAGTTGAGGACCCGCGCAACCTCGGCGCAATCCTGAGAACAGCGGAATGCGCTGGGGTTAATGGCGTTTTCATTCCGGAACGACGTGCGGCAGGGCTGACAGCCACGGTGGCGAAAACCGCAGCCGGAGCGTTGGAATACGTCGCCGTAGCGCGGGTTACAAATTTGGTCCAATTGATAGAGAAGTTGAAACAACGTAACATTTGGGTCATCGGAGCCGCCGCAGATGCAGCAGCAGATTACACAGAATGGGACTGGACCGTCCCCAGCGCGATCTTTCTTGGAGGCGAGGGAAGTGGACTTCATAGACTGGTGCGTGAACGTTGTGACACATTAGTTCGTATTCCTCTCCGCGGGCGCATAGAATCCTTAAATGTCTCGGTGGCAGCGGGAGTTATTCTCTATGAGGCGTTGCGGCAAAGGCGCCTGCAACGTTCGAATGAGTAAATGATCCTTCGGTTTCGGTAAACTGACACAGTGTCAGGAGTGGAGGTGCGAATGTTCTGTCCAAAATGTGCAACGCAGAATCTCGAAGGCGCCAGTTTTTGTCGCTCCTGTGGAGCCAATATCAGCCTCATTTCCGATGCGATGCTGGGTCCGCCCACTTCCGGCGAGGACCAGTCGGACAGCAGTTGGTGCGGCACTCAAAAAAAATCCACAGAGCCCCGGCTCGACAGTGCTTTTCGGAATGCCTTTATGGGAATCGCTTTTCTCTTCGTGGCGATCGCGCTTTCCTTTTCAGGAATGGGCCGAGGATGGTGGTTTTGGATGCTAATTCCCGCATTCTCCATGATGGGAACTGGCGTCGCGCAATACATTCGGCTCAAGGAGTATGAGAAACGCAGGCTTGGACCGGGGAATTTTGCGCAACCTTCCATTCGGCCGGCCACTCGGCAGGCTGCGTTTCCCACGCGAAACACTGGCGAGCTGGTGGCTCCTCCGTCCAGCGTCACGGAAGGAACCACGCGACACCTGGGCGCCGAAGTTCCAACCCGACATTTCGACGTCACCGGTAAGGCGCCGAAATAGTTCCGTTCGTTCAGCGAGAATTCGTAACCGCCGAATTTGAAACGCAAAAGGCGATGCTCAGCTTCATGTTCGATTGAAGCGGCATCGCCTACTAATTTGTTTTAATGAAATCCAAGCGAACTCGGATTTGCACCTCAATTTGCGCGAGCTCCGTTGAGGAGATCAAACTCGCGGCGATTCGAGCCGCTAACTCTGCGGACCTGATTGAGCTCAGGCTCGACTGTCTCGACGTCTCTCTGGGACTTGAAGCCTTGCGCGACATCAAGGCGCTTTTCCCCGACATTCCGGTGCCCGTAATCGTTACCTATCGTCCTTCCGAACAGGGCGGGCGTCGCGATTTGAGCGCCAAGCTTCGTCTACTTTTTTGGTTGTTCAACCGTCCGGCCGCGGATTTTTTTGATGTTGAATTTGATATCGCGACAGCGCCGTCGGTGTTTGAATCCGACAAACACTTTGATTGGAGCCGCGTCATCTCCTCCTATCATAATTTCCATGAGGTGCCTGCTGATCTATCCGCAATTTATGAGCGGATGTCGAACACACGAGCGCGAATCCTGAAGATTGCGGTGCAGGCAACTGATGCGATCGATTGTTTGCCGGTCTTTCAGCTACTTGAACGCGGAATCAGCGACGGGCAAACGATGATAACTATCGCGATGGGCGCACCGGGTCTTGCTACCCGAGTGCTTGGACCTTCGCGCGGCGCATTCCTTACTTACGCCTCACTGGACGGAGACAAGGCTACGGCGCCTGGTCAAGTTTCGGCCGGCGAACTGCGCGAGTTGTACCGGATCGAAAAAATCGACAGGCAGACACAGATCACTGGATTGATTGGCCACCCAGTCGGTCACTCGCTTTCACCCTACCTGCACAATGCTGCGTTTGATTCAGTTGCTGTGAATGCAGTGTATGTTCCATTTGAAGTTAGCGATCTGCGAAGCTTCATCAGCCGCATGGTCCATCCGAAGACGAGGGAACTGGATTGGAACATTCGCGGGCTGAGTGTGACGGCTCCTCACAAAGCCGCCGTCATGGATCATCTGGATTGGATCGACTTGCCCGCGCGCGAGATCGGCGCAGTGAACACGATAGTGGTCGAAGGTGATCAACTTCGAGGCTACAACACAGATGCAGAAGGATTCATCAAGCCCCTTTTGAAGAGGCGCGGCGTTCTTAAAGGAGTGCGGTGTGCCGTGATTGGAACTGGAGGAGCTTCGAGAGCGGCGGTGTGGAGTCTGCTCAAGCAGGAGGCTGACGTCACTGTGTTTGGCCGTGACCTTGAGGCTGCGAGGGCGCTGGCAAAGAGCTTTGGCGCGGCGTGGAGTAATTTGGACTCGGCGTCGTTTGCGGGTTTCTCAGCTGTGGTTAACGCCACTCCGTTGGGAACGGCGGGATCTTTGGAAACGGAAACGCCGGCCTTAGCCAATCAGCTGGCAGGTGCGAGCTTTGTGTACGACTTAGTTTACAATCCCATTCCTACGCGATTTCTGACGGAAGCGGAAAGCGTTGGCTGCGAAACTCTGGGTGGGCTGGAGATGTTGATTACTCAGGCGGAGGCGCAATTCGAGCTGTGGACCGGCGTTCCATCTCCAGTCGGCGTGATGAACGCAGCAGCAAATCGTGCGTTAGGGTCAAATAGTTCAGAGTACAAACTTTAGTTTGCTTCTCTCCGCAAAAGACAAAGATGTAGCTTGAACTCTGAACTTCCTGACTTCATCTGGATCGAATCGAAATGAACGAAAGATATAGCAGGCAGATTCTTTTCAACGGGATTGGCAAAGAAGGCCAGGCCCGCTTGCTTGAATCTCGCGCGCTGATCGTCGGGTGTGGCGCGCTGGGATCGGCGCACGCCGAGAGTTTGGCCCGGGCGGGCGTTGGGCGGCTGCGAATTGTTGACCGCGACTTCGTTGAATCTTCAAACCTGCAACGCCAGACGATGTTCACGGAGCGCGACGCTGAGGACCGCACACCTAAAGCTGTAGCCGCGGCAAATCACATCAGCGAGATCACGCGCGACATCAAGGTGGAAGCGGAGATTGCCGATGTGAATGGATCCAACATCGAACAGCTGATTCAGGATTGCGACGTGGTTTTAGATGGCACGGACAACTTTGCCACGCGTTATTTGATCAACGACGCCTGCGTCAAACACAACGTTAATTGGATCTATGGAGCAGCCGTCGGTTCTTATGGCGTATCGATGACTATTCGCCCGCATCAAACGCCCTGTTTACGTTGCGTCTTTGAGGAAGCGCCCCCAGCCGCGAGCGCGCCGACGTGTGATACCGCCGGTGTCATCATGCCGATCATCAGTGTCGTTGCTGCGGTCCAGGTGGCAGAAGCGCTGAAGCTTTTGACGGGCCACGAAGAGATGCTGCACAACTCGCTGATGCAGTTTGATGTTTGGCGGAATGAGTGGCGCAAGATCAATCCAGGCGCGGCATTGCCTGATTGCCCGACCTGCGGGCTCGGTAAATTTACGACCCTCGAGGCGAGTGCCGGCGACTTCGCTGCAGTTCTATGTGGACGTGATGCAGTGCAGATTTCTCCATCCCAATCTACCCGGGTCGACTTTGAAAGCCTGGCAACACGACTTCGCGCCTCAGGCGAGGTGAAGTTTAACGATTACCTGCTGCGATTCCGCACAGGAGAGTTTGAACTAACGGTGTTTCAGGATGCGCGGTCGATTATCCGGGGGACCAGTGAAATAAAGACTGCCCGAACTCTTTATGCAAAATTCATAGGGAACTAAGTCAACCAAATGGACCAATCAAAACTCAAAAAATACGCTCTGGCGATTCTTGTCATTTCAGTTCTGATGAGCATTACCGCTGCCGCAACATATTCGGGCCAACCGGTGATCTGGGAGACGAGTGGTCGCGCGGAACTGCTTAAGGGAGATGCCCGGGGCGTTTCCGTCAGCGATACAGGCAGGTTGATGCTGGCTCCGAAGTTAACTGAAGTCTTTAACACTGAACAGGCTTTTATCTGGTCAAGCGAAGTCGATGGTCGGGGCAATGTTTTTCTCGGCACGGGTCACGATGGAAAGATCTATCGCGTTTCCTCGGATGGACGAGGGGCATTGTTCTACGACGCAGCCGAACTTGATGTCACCGCATTGGCTGTCGCACGGGACGGTTCGCTTTATGCCGGTACTTCTCCAGACGGCAAGGTCTATCGGATCAGCACCGAGGGACGTGCTGAAGTGTTTTTCGATCCCGCCGACAAATATATCTGGGCTGTTGCAGTTTTAACCGACGGTTCAGTTGCTGTTGCTACCGGGGACAACGGCAAGCTCTATCGAGTTCGCACCGCCGGCGCCACGCCTGAGAGTTCGCTGTTGATCTCTACGAATCAAACGCACGTGATGTCGCTCGCCGTTGGTGCGCAAGGCGACTTGATCGCGGGCACTGACCCGGGCGGACTTGTATTGCGCATCTCCCCTGAAGGAAAGGCATTTGCGCTGTTCGACGCACCGCTGCGTGAAGTTCATGCTTTGACAACAGCTGCTGACGGATCCATCTATGCGTTGGCTCTAAGTGACGCAGCATCAGGAAGACAACCATCGACGGCATCTGCAGCTGCGGTTCCCGACGGAACGATCACGCCAACCACCTCAGTGACGATTACCGCTATTGACGAGACCGGCGCGCCCATTCAAGCGCAAGGACAAACGCCGCGTAGCCGTTCTGACGTTTCCAGCGCACGCAGCGCCGTATTTAGAATTTTGCCGGACGGCGGTAGCGATGTGGTTTGGAGTTCTAATTCGATCACTGCCTTTTCTATTGCGCCCGCCTTGCAGCCAGGCAGCGTGCTGATTGGTACGGCCGAGAAGGGCAGGGTTTATTCCGTCACGAACGATGGGCGCGATACGCTTCTGTTGCAGTCCAGCGAAGGACAAATCTCCTCGTTGCAGTTAAGAAATGATCAGGTGTACGCGGCCTCGAGCAATCAGGGCAAGCTGTTCAGATTTGGAAGAGACTTAGTGACTGACGGTTCTTACGAGTCGCCGGTGCGCGACGCAAAGTTGACTGCGGTTTGGGGTCGGCTTTGGTGGCGAGGCAGTGGGAACGTAGAACTGCAAACGCGCACAGGAAACGGCGAGCGTCCCGATGCGACCTGGAGTGATTGGAGTCCTGCTTATCGCGATCCCGAAGGCAGCCAGATCGCGAGTCCGCGTGCGCGCTTTGTGCAGTGGCGCGCGATCCTGCGTTCTGCTGGAAGCGGCGGTCAGACCTGGATGGAAGACGCGAGTCTGGCCTATTTACCGCGCAACGTTGCTCCGGAAATACTCTCGATTAGCCCCTTGCCCATCGGGGTGGGACTACAACAGATGGCCCAGCTTCAGATTGATCCAAACGTGGAATCGGCAGGACTAGATCCGGCATTGTTTGGCGCCGCGGCTCAGGTGCCGCCTCGGCGGCTATTTCAGCGGGGCGCGCGGTCGTTTCAATGGCAGGCCGAAGATAGAAACGGCGACACGCTGGAGTATGCGGTTTACTATCGAGGGCTCAACGAAAGTACATTTCGGCTCCTGAAGGACAAGCTGCGGGAAAACTTTTACACGATTGATGGAGCAACGCTGGCCGATGGGCGCTACATCATCAAAATTACTGTTACCGACGCACCTGACAATCCGCTTGGTCAGGCATTGACAGGAGAGCGATTAAGCGAGCCGGTTGATATAGATAACACGCCGCCCGTGCTGCGCGCCGTCGGTCCATCAGGAGCCGCCGCCGGTCGCTCAGTTTTCGAGGTAGATGATGCAACGGGCAAGATTAGGAAGGCTGACGTGAGCGTTAACGGCGCACCGTGGTTCCCGCTGTTCCCTGACGATGGGATAGCGGATAGCAAACGCGAGCGATATACGGTAGATCTGACGGCGCTTGGCCCCGGCGACCATACCGTGAGCCTGAGAGCTTTTGACGCGAGCGGTAACGTGGGAACGCTCAGCGTGAATGTTCGTCGTTAGCCGCAGACGGGGCGCATTGCTGCACGATACCGTGCGATGTGGTGCGAAACGGTGCGAGATCGCATCTCAAAGTGTTAATCTATGAGGGCTGTAAAGGGTGTTTGGTTTTCATCGTTTTGGCACTGGTATTGCTCGTTAGGGGTCAGCGCATCTCTTAGCTCTCCCTCCCATGCGCGCTGAATTAGCATGAGGAGGCCCAAAAAAATGGTTGATTTGAAGCGAAAATTTGTAACGTTGACAATGGCAGTGGCTATGGGGTGCGTGCTCTCCGTAGGTGCCTTAGGCCAAAAGGGTGGCGATAGGGATCGTCCTCCGAAGCCTGACAACAATAAAGTTGTTGTGAAAGAGAAAGACCCAAGACCCCCGCAAAATAACAACCAACCACCGCCGCCCCGAAACGATAAGCCGGGAAAGCCTCGAAATTAAGGCCGAACCGGGGTGGTCCCTGGTGAACCGTTTCGCCACGCCAAACGCTAAACTTATCTGAAACCAAACACCCGCGCTACGTTAGTGGCGCGGGTGTTTTGCATTAAGACGGGAGCCTCTGTGTCGCCCTAAAGGGTTTGTAGATCTTGGTGCCCGCTAGAAGATTCGAACTTCTGACCCCTCGCGTGTGAAGCGAGTGCTCTACCACTGAGCCAAGCGGGCGTCGCTAACTGTTAAGTCCAGTCTACACAACAAATCTTTTTGTCGTAAAGCTTAGCGAGCGTAAATCAGTTCTCCCTGCTGTCCCTCATGCCCCTGGAGTCCTTCAAAACAGCCCAAGAATAGCGCATCGATTTCACCGTTCTTAAATAGTAGGAATTCCGGGCTATTCGTAGCAACGGGAGCATTCAATAAGTAAATTGGCAACCAATTTCTTGAGAGGTTTCGTCGGTGAGCCTTCAGCTTTGAAAGGAGTAGTGATTGCCAAATTGCCAATGCAATAGAGCATTCTCTCGGTAGAGCATTACTGCGGTACCTAGAACTCGGATTTACGGTAAAAGGAAGCTTGGCTCCGCCCCGAACGAGGCGCGGGTTTCGTTCAGAGCGTGTTTGAGGTAAGCCAAGGTTTCAGCTCTTTCTGTTGCATCATATGCTTCGAGTTTCGCAAACAGAATCTCCAACGCCACCGAATCAAGCGGTCTTACTATCAGGCCAGTCTTGCGCGACAATTCATCGAGATCGATTGCTCCGGTTTTTCTTGAAAGAGATTTATTCATTCTTGATCATCCCCAGGGATTCTTCCAAGGCGCACGACTCATTGTCTCGCTGGGATTGTTATTCAGTTTCGTTTCGGTATGAGTAACGAGATTATCTTAGATTATTTACGATCTCAATGGCTCTTCAAAATCGTTTCAGAACCTAAGCGATAGCAATCTATCTTAGACAATGGCTCCCAATCAAAGCGGGCGGGGTTCTGGATGGTGGTTACCAGAGGTTGCGACGCAGTTGAACACGACGTACAGCCAGTAGTCATCGCCCAGGCGCTGGGCGGTTTTGTATTCGTTAGCGGTAAGTGCGATCTCGCCGACCGCAGCCCGACCTTTCACCTCGATAAACCGCGTCTCGATCCGTTTTCCGTCAGTTCTTGAGAGAGCGCGACGCGAGATCAGATCAAAACCGCGAGTATCGCTCTCGACACTTTCGACCTTACACCCTCGCGCCTCTTCACATGCAACAGCCGCTTGAACGGCGATGCGTTCGATGGTTGCGAATTTCAAATCGGCCTGAGTCTCTGGCTCGCCGCGCGGCCGAGCCACGGTGTAGCCGACGGCCTCGTACCCCTTTACGCGTTTTTCGTACATGCGGTTCAATACTGGTACCGAAGCATCGACATAGTCATACACTCGAACTATGCGTTTATCCGCATGAAGCCGATGGAGTCGCCCGACATATTGCTGCAAAGTTCCACGCCAAGAAATGGGCATCGCGAGAAACAGCGTGTCCAACCGCGCGTCGTCGAAACCCTCTCCAATGTAACGACCCGTAGCGAGGATGACTCGTGGTTGACCATCTGGAACCGCACTGATTTTGGCGGCTAGCGCGTCACGTTGCTTCTTTCCCATCCCTCCTTTCATCACAAAGATCTTCGGCACTCTTCGCACAAGCTTCTCCAGCAAGATCTGCAAGTGGTCCGTACGTTCAGTGAGTAAGAGCGGAAACCGTCCTTTTTCGATTGCGCCAACAACATCGGCGACGATCAAGTCTGAGCGCTGATCGTCGTGAACGAGGGCGGTGTAGATGTCTTGTATGCCGATATCATTCCATTCGGGAGGCACTGTGAATTCGGTCAACCGAGGAACGACCTCGTATTGAAAAGCTGAGGCCAAGGCCTGCTTCTTACTGCTCGCATTGAAGCGAATAGGACCGCATTGCATAAGGATGATCGGGTGGTGGCCGTCTTTTCGAATTGGGGTTGCCGTTAGTCCGACCACGTACTTCGCTTTGATCTTCTTCAGCACTCGTTCGAACGAAAAGGCCGAGACGTGATGGCATTCGTCCACGATCACCTGGCCGTATTCAGCGACGACGTCCTTCACCTCGCCCTTTCGAATCAGGCTCTGTATGACTGCTACATCGAGTTGGCCGGTTTGCCTGTTCTTCCCACCTCCGATCTGGCCGATATCCTTGATGGCGAGCCCGAGGAATAGTGCTAGTCTATCCCGCCACTGATCCATTAGTTGGCGGCGATGAACCAGGATCAGTGTGTTCACTTTGCGCAGTGCCATCAGCTGCGCAGCAATGGCTGTCTTGCCAAATGCTGTCGGAGCGCAAAGGATGCCCTCATCGTTAGCAGCCAGAGTCTTGGCTGCCTCTATCTGACCTGGACGGCGATCGCCGTGGAAGTCGACCTCGACAGGAACTCCGCCGGACCGATGATCTGTAACCTCGACCTCGATGCGGTGGCTCTCGAATAGATCGAGTACTTCTTTCAGTAAGCCCCGCGGCAATGCGATGTGATGAAGCAAGTCCTCGGCGCAAGCGATGACTCGGGGTTTGCCAAAAGTCGAAAGCCGCATCGCCTGTGCGCGATAAAACTCCGGATTCTGAAACGCAGCTAAGCGCATTAAGCGATCCAGAAACACATTGGGCAAGTCTATCTTCTCGACGTAAATCAGGTTTCCAAGTGTGATCGATATGTTTGGCGGCAGCGGTTCTGGTATCGGCCTATCAGCTATCCGTCCAGAGGGTGGAAGGAGCCAAGGATCACTGGCGCCATCGTAGTCGCTTGCTCCATGTCGAACGTTAATTACGTCGCCGGTTGGATAGACCTTGCGAAGAAGTCCTTGCGCTTCGTCCGGGGTCAATCGCTTGATTAAGGAGAGGAACGCCCATTGGTCGTCGTAGGGTTGCAAGTGATCGTCAACGAATACGCTGTTACCGCTTTCCCGCGGGCCGTGCTGTAGGGGAAGTGCGATGAGATTTCCAAATCCGCCCTTAGGCATCGTGTCCTGGCTGGGAAACAAGCGGTCATAAGAGTCGAGGCCCAGGGCGTAACGCCGCTCCATCGTGCGAGTCAAGATGGCGCTCGCGAGCTTCCTCGCCAATGCCGCTTGTACAGGACTTGCGAAGAATATCCAGACATGGCCACCGTTACCTGATCGCGAACGCTCTAGTGACGCAGGCACTCCAGACTCGTGACACATCTTCAGGAAGGCGCAAGCATCCGCTTCCCAGCTCTTCTTGTCGAAATCTACCGCGACAAACCAACACGTATCGTCTGTCAGCAGGGGATAGACTCCGATGGTTTGCTCTCCCAGCAGATGATTTCTGATCACTTCCTCGCCTAATGAAAATAGCTTGGTGATGCGAAAGGACTTCTTCGGGCCTCGACCGGAGGAAGGCGACTGGTCCCATTCCTTGTTGCCTGCCGGTGAGTAACCCGTCTTGCCGTTCTTACCTTCCCACCTGACCGCGTACACGTCGTCCCTGCCGCGAAACAGATCTTTGAACAAGGACACTTTGACTTCCGGACGCGAGTCAACGGTTACCTTTGCCGCTGGTTGTGGTTTTGCCTCGGTACTCGACGGCGGACGCTCAGGGCTTGGGGGACGGATCTCTGGGGCCTCGCCAATACGCAGCCTGAGCCTCGCATTCTCATCACGCAAATGCTCGCATTCGGCCACCGCCTTGGCGAGTTCAGCCTTCAGACTCTCGTCATCGTTCACAAATCAACTCCGCTAAAAAGGACATCACAAAGGACTTTGCGGCTCTGGGATCCTGTCGCCGCACGTTTATCTTCGGACCAAACGCTTCGATCAGGTATAATCAAGACCATTATGGTAGCCTTGGAAGAAACCATCAGCATGCCACTTGTTGTCACTGAGCAAGGGACAATTAGAATCAAGGGCTCGCGAGTCAGTTTGGATTCTATTGTCCATCATTTCAAACTCGGAGCCACGGCCGAGCAAATTGTCCAGAGCTTTCCTTCGCTCAACCTCGGTGAGGTTTACTCGAGTATTGCTTACTACCTCACACACCGCCCGGAGATTGAAGAGTACCTGGAGCAGCAGGAAGCAGCCGCCGATGTTATTCAAGAACAACTGGAGTCTAATCCGGCCTACCAAAGCGAGATCGCCGAACTGCGCTCTCGTATGTTGGACCGGTGGACGACGGGTCACGACAACGGCGATGCGACCGCAACAAGGTAGATTGCGCTCCCATGCTGCGGTTGCTCATTGATCAAGATCTCGATCACGTCATTCTGCGCGGGCTCCTACTTCGGGTTCCGAAGTTGGATGTTGTCACCGCCTATCAAGCTGGTCTCGGTGATGCATCTGATCCCGATCTGTTAGCCTGGGCGGCTGAGCAGAAGCGTGTAGTTGTTACTCACGACCGGCGCACGATGCCCAGTCATGCGGCAGCCAGGATCGCCGGAGGCGAAAGTGTTGCCGGTGTCATCATTGTGTCCCGGCGTCTCTCCGTGAGCCAAGTGATTAATGATCTTGAAGTGATCGTTTCATGTAGCGATGTAGATGAATGGGAGAATGTAATCAAGAATCTACCGCTCTAGAGCGAAGTGGACGCGAGTGCGGAAGAGGGTTACAGAATGCGGACGACGCGCCGAGAAGGCCAAAGTAAAGGAACAAGTCAAAGCCACGAAGGCCCGCAAATCGACCTTCATATTCCATTCTAAGGGGAGCCCAAGAAGCGCAGAACGCACTTTGCGAAAGGCTGTAAATATTGGCAAGACGAGGATTGCGAGCGAGCGCTAAATTGCTGAGCTAAGCGGGCGAGATCATGGACGGTCAGTCTACACACCGGATTTCCCTGACGCAACCGCCTGTTCCATCAACGACACTGGCCACCTGTGAAGCTCTCCGCACTTGCTCTGACCACGCTTCTTCCGGGTTCAAAAAACGCTAAGGCGATAGCAGTGACGATTCACTAATTGCCTTCCGCAGGAACGCTCTTTTGTAGTTCGCGAGCCACTCGCAAGAACGCCCGGGCGGCATGCGATAGGGTGGCGCTCTTTCGGTAAACGAGATAAAGGCGCCGTTCCAACTTCATCTCCCGCACCGTGAGCGCCGCCACCTGCCCGCGCACTATCTCGCTTTGTGCCGCAAGTTTTGGTACCAGCGCCACACCCATACCACCCTCGACGAAACGTTTGATCGCCTCCAGCGTTGGCATCTCCAATGAAATGTTTAGTGGCGTCCGATATTTTTCAAAGGCTCGCACCACCTTCTCCCGATAAGGTGACGGCACGTTATGCGCAATGAATGATTCCGCGCCGAGCTCGCGGACGGAAACGACCTTCCTCGCAGCAAGCGGATGATTGGGCGGAACAATCAGAGCTAATTCATCCGTCAATACAGCTACCGAGGCAATGCCGGTATCGTTTGGTTTGAAGGAGACGATTCCAATCTCAGTTTCACGCGCGAGTATCTCCGAAGAAATTCGACTCGCCAAACTTCGTTTCACTTCAATTTTGATATGGGGATGACGCGCGCGAAACACCGGCAGGAGAGGCAGCAGGTACATTACCGTGTATTCGTTTGCGCTCAGGCTCAGCTTCCCGCGATGCAATCCCTTCAACTCCTTAATTGCCGCGTGCGCACTAAGCCTCAGATTGAGCATTTGTTGAGCATGGCCCAGGAGCAGTCGCCCCGCGGCGGTCATGGTTCCGTCCTTCGACGAGCGATCGAAGAGCGGTTCGCCGATTTCCGTTTCCAGCCGGCGGATCGCCTGGCTGATTGCGGGTTGGGTGCGGTGGAGTCTCTCAGCGGCGCGAGAGAAGCTCTTCTCCTGCGCTACCGCAATGAGTACCTCAAGCTGATTCATGTCCAATGGTCGAGTCTCCTCTAAAAATCTCTCGTCAGGTCTACCTCAACGAGAAGCACATACGAATCCGGTGAGTAAAACAGGCTCCGTTATAGTGCCCCTGCCTTCGGGTTATGGTATCACGATAGATTATGTAGTCATAGAAATTATAACTTTGACTATCCGTGAGGCAGCCTCTACGATTGACCTCTTCTGGAGGGCTGAAAATGGCAAGAGAACGAATAGCGGTGTTTGACACCACTTTACGCGACGGTGAGCAGTCGCCCGGTTGTTCGATGGATCTGGCTGAGAAGGTCCGCATGGCGCGGCAGTTGGAAAGTCTCGGTGTTGACGTTATCGAGGCCGGGTTTCCGATTTCCTCGGAGGGCGATTTCGCAGCAGTTAAAGCCGTTGCGAACGACTGCCGGAACGTTACGGTTGCAGCGCTTTGCCGCACTTCGGAGAAGGATGTACTGAGAGCGGCCGCAGCTTTGGAACACGCCGCACATCCTCGCATCCATACCTTTGTGGCCACGTCCGACCTTCATCTGGAATATAAACTCCACAAGAGCCGCGCTGAAGTGATCGAGATGACCCGCGAAGCGGTTTCGCTCGCGCGCGAATATGCTGAGGACGTGGAATTCTCAGCCGAGGACGCGACCAGAAGCGACGTCAACTTCCTGTGCGAAGTGTTTGACGCCGCCATCGAGGCAGGCGCGACGGTGATCAACGTGCCCGATACTGTCGGTTACACGATGCCAGTGGAATTCTCGCGGCTGGTGCGCAGGGTTCGTGAATTGGTCGGCGAGCGCAACGTTACTATCAGCGTGCATTGCCACGATGATCTGGGACTGGCCGTCGCGAATAGCCTGGCGGCTATTGACGCCGGCGCGCGACAAGTGGAATGCACGATCAATGGCATCGGTGAACGAGCAGGAAATGCATCGCTGGAAGAAATTGTGATGGCCCTGAAAGTGCGAGCTGATCAGCTACCTTTCGAATCGTCGATTCAGACCGAAGAGCTCTATCCAACGAGCCAGCTGCTTTCCTCGATCATTAACTGTCCGGTGCAACCGAATAAAGCGATCGTGGGCCGAAACGCTTTCGCGCATGAAGCCGGAATCCATCAGCATGGGATGATTAGCAATCCGCTTTGTTACGAGATCATGACGCCTGAATCGGTGGGCGTAACCGCGAGCAACCTGGTATTAGGCAAGCATTCGGGACGGCACGCCCTGGCGCTGCGTTATGAAGACCTTGGCTACTCAATGCTCCCGGCGGAAGTTGACGTTGTCTACAAACGCTTCACATCGCTCGCCGATCGCAAGAAGCGCATCTATGATCAGGACCTGATTGCCTTGCTTCAAGGTGGATTTGGAACGCGTGACTCGATCGTTAGCGAAGCCGCGAATGCAGCTGGCAGTTGGGCGCATGCGGTTGGTAGCTAAGACAAAACATCTGATTGAACCAACCAAAGCTAGCAGCTCGACGCAGGGTAAGCCTAAAAAAGAACAATGAGACTAAGGATCACGATTCTCGAAGGTGACGGCATCGGTCCCGAGGTAACGCGCGAAGCGGTGCGTGTGCTGCGCGCTGTGGCTGCGTTGCACGGCCACGAATTCAGCTTTGATTACAAACCGATTGGTGGAGCTGCGATTAGGCAGACCGGTTCGCCTCTGCCGACGGCTACGTTGGACGCATGTCTTGACGGCGATGCAGTGTTTTTGGGAGCCGTCGGCTCTCCGGAGTTTGATTCGCTGCCTCCAGCGGAACGACCGGAAGCTGGACTCCTCCTGCTTCGACGAGCACTCGGTGGTTTTGCAAATTTGCGCCCGGCAATTTCGTACGAGGCAATCTCCGCAGCGTCTCCCCTGCGCCCTGAGGTTGCTCGGGGCGCGAACATTCTGATAGTGCGTGAGCTGCTCGGCGGGCTCTACTTTGGAGAACCGCGCGGCAAATGGGGCGAAAATGGGAACTCGGCCGCCACCAATACGATGAGCTACTCCGTCCCGGAGATCGAGCGAGTGGCACGAGTGGCGTTTGAGGCCGCAACAAAACGAGGCAGAAAGGTTACTTCGGTCGATAAAGCCAACGTGCTGGAGACATCCCAACTTTGGCGAGCGACTGTTTCGCAGGTTGGTCGCGACTATCCGTCGGTGACGTTGGAGCACATGTATGTGGACGCATGTGCAATGCACTTGATCACAACTCCACGACGTTTTGACGTGCTACTAACTGAGAATCTTTTCGGCGATATTCTGTCAGACGAGGCTGCAGCCATCACTGGATCACTGGGTATGCTGGGCTCGGCCACAATCGGCGGCGAGGTTGGACTTTACGAACCGGTACACGGCTCGGCACCCGACCTGGCTGAGCGCGGCATTGCTAATCCATTTGGCGCGATCGCCTCAGCTTCGATGTTGCTTCGTTATAGCGCTGGACTTGAGCGCGAGGCTGACGATATCGACGAGGCGATTCAGTTCGTGCTGAACGCCGGTTATCGCACACGCGACATCAGCGCGGACGGCATTGGCCACATGGCCTCAACCTCGGAGATTGGCGAGCTGGTTACTGAGGCAGTCGCGGAAATTGCGGATTTGAGACACGCGTATCACGCGGTTTAGTGGCAAGAAGTCAGAGATCAGAGATCAGAGGTCAGGATCAGTTGAAAGAAAATATGTATTGAATTGATCCATGCAAGGGTTTTAGTTTCTTTGACAAATTAGAGTCTGTCGTCGTTCTGTAACCTATGCAAATCAATTCGGCGAAAGACCTGACGGTCTACCAAAAGGCTTACGAGCTTGCGATGAGGATATTTGAGTTGAGCAAAAACTTAGCAAGATGACGGACTGCGACGGAGAAAACAGCGAGACAGATTCGTCTTTAGATTTTGCAAGGGACTGTCGCTACATCACATCCGAATTACATGAGGAGTTAACTCGTCTGAGCCTGGAGGTTGGGAAGATGCTCGGGAGCATGATAAGAGCTCCTAACGCCTTTCTGACCTCTGACTTCTGAACTCTGACCTCTCGTTGTTATGCCACGTACCTTGTTCGAAAAGATCTGGGACGCTCACATCGTGCGGCAGGTCCCAGACCAGCCGACGCTTCTTTACATCGATCTACACCTCGTTCACGAAGTCACATCGCCGCAGGCGTTTGAAGGCCTGCGCGTCGCGAATCGCCGCGTGCGACGGCCGGACCTGACGGTGGCGACGGCGGACCATAATGTCCCGACTACTGATCGCAGTCTGCCAATTGCTGATCCCATCGGCGCAAAACAGATCGACACCCTTCGAGAAAACTGCCGCGATTTTGGAATTCAACTCTTCGATATCGATTCCGCAGAGCAGGGAATTGTTCACGTGATCGGTCCTGAGTTAGGGCTGACTCGTCCCGGAATGACGATCGTTTGTGGCGATAGTCACACCAGCACCCATGGCGCCTTCGGCACGCTTGCTTTCGGCATCGGCACCAGCGAGGTGGAGCACGTACTTGCCACGCAATGCCTGCCGCAGAACAAGCCACACACGATGCTCATCAACGTTCGCGGTGTTTTGCCGGAAGGTGTGACTGCAAAAGATCTCGCGCTGGGCATCATTGGGCAGATTCGAACCGACGGCGCAACCGGGCATGTAATCGAATATGCAGGAGAGGCTGTGCGCCAGCTTTCAATGGAAGGGCGTATGACCTTGTGCAATATGAGTATCGAGGCTGGCGCCCGAGCCGGAATGATCGCACCTGATGAAACTACCTTCGCATATTTGGAAGGACGAAGGTTCGCTCCTCGGGGTGCAGAGTGGACCGAAGCGCTGGCCGATTGGAAAACGCTTCGCACCGATGATGCCGCCGCGTTTGATCGTACGGTCGAGGTTGATGCTACAACGCTTGAACCGCATGTTACCTGGGGAACTAGCCCGGGAATGGTTGTGCCGGTGACTGGTTTTGTTCCTGATCCTGCTGCCCTGCAGGATGAACCTGATCGGCGGGCCTCCGAGCGAGCTCTGGAGTACATGGCCCTTACACCGCGGACCAGGATTCAGGATATTCAGATTGATCGAGTTTTTATCGGTTCGTGTACTAATGCCCGACTTGAGGATTTGCGCGCGGCGGCCCGCATCGTCAAAGGCTACCACACCAACAGTTCGGTGAATGCGATGGTCGTTCCAGGATCACAGGCGGTTAAACGGGCTGCCGAAAGCGAAGGCCTGGATCGCATCTTTCGCGAGTCCGGCTTCGAGTGGCGCGAAGCAGGTTGCTCAATGTGCCTCGGTATGAACGCCGATATCCTGCAACCCGGTGAACGCTGCGCCTCAACCAGCAATCGCAACTTCGAGGGACGTCAGGGGCGTGGGGGCCGTACTCACCTGGTCAGCCCAATGATGGCTGCGGCAGCGGCAATAACGGGACACTTCACCGATGTGCGAGAGTGGAGATTCAATAAATAATGAACCCTTTTCGCATCCACACCGGCATTGTCGCTCCGCTTGATCGAGCTAACGTCGACACCGATCAGATCATTCCGAAACAGTTTCTCAAACGAATTGAGCGGACGGGCTTCGGCCAATTCCTGTTCTACGATTGGCGTTTTCAGCCGGATGGAGAAATCAACCCATCCTTTGTTTTGAACCAACCGCGCTATCGTGAGGCTTCCATACTGGTCGCGGAGAAGAACTTTGGCTGTGGCTCCTCGCGCGAGCACGCTCCATGGGCTCTCGCGGACTACGGCTTTCGGGTGATCATTGCCCCGTCATTTGCCGACATCTTTGCTAATAACTGTTTAAAGAATGGCTTGCTGCCGGTGACGCTCAAGGATGAAGAGGTAGCCGGAATCATCGAGGGCGCCCGTGAGATCAATAATTACCAACTCACTGTCGATCTCGAACGCCGCACCGTTACCGATTCAAACGGATTCTCGGCGTTGTTTGCTATCGACGACTTCCAGCGCCGTTGCCTGATTGAGGGCCTTGACGAGATCGGCCTGACTCTACTTGATGAGGCCGACATTGCCATCTTTGAGCAAAGGCGCGTTGCGACGTCGGGCTCCTAATCGGAAGTCGTATCAACGTCGACCTCATCTCCCCTTGCCGCTTGCCAATCCTCTGATAGGCTAACCATCTGAAAGACTCCTGAACAGCATCATTCGTAAGAGGCAAAGGAATGAAGGACTCATCCGACGGCTCAGCAAACGATTTAGCAAATAATCCGCGAGCGGCGATTGACAGCATTGACGAGGAATTGCTTCGCCTCCTGAATGATCGTGCCGCGCTCGCGTTGAAAGTAGGCGCGGTCAAGAGACAAGGTGACGCTTCACTTTGCGACAATCAGCGAGAGCGCGAGGTGCTCGCGAGATTGCGCCAGTTGAATCCTGGTCCACTGGACGAAAAGAGTGTCATCAACATTTTTCAGCGCATCATGGACGAATGCCTGCACGTTCAACTGCGCGCGTTTCATTCGCCCGCAGCAGACGCCGTTGCAGTGTCCCTCAAGCCTACACACCTGGAATCTGAAGCCCGCGTGGCGTTCCAGGGGGAGCAGGGAGCTTTCAGCGAAGAAGCTGCCATCGAGCTCATAGGTCAGCGCTGCAGGCCAGTGCCGCGACCGACGTTCGAATCTCTCTTCACCGCTATTGATGAGGGAAGCGCAGACTACATTCTGGCGCCGCTGGAAAACAGCCTCATGGGCTCAGTGCACCGTTGCTACGACTTGCTGCTGGAAAGTTCGTTGTCGATCGTGGCTGAAGTGGTTTGGCCAATCTCGCTCTTCCTGATTGGTTGCCGTGGAGCTTCTCTTGAAACGATTGAAACGGTGGAATCGCACCCGGTGGCGCTGGCCCAATGCGAGCGTTTTTTTACCGCGCACCCGCGTCTGAACCGAATTGCGACTGACGACACTGCAGGCAGCGTGCGGCGCGTCGTTGAAACCGGCGACATCACGAAAGCGGCCATTGCCGGTCGTCGCGCGGCGAGTGTTTACGGCGGCAGCATACTGAGCGAGCACCTGGAAGATCATGGCGAAAACTACACTCGCTTCGTCCTCCTGGCTGCCAACCCGGAGGCGACCGCGCGCGGCACCAAGATTTCACTCGTGGTCAGACTGGCCCACCGGCCGGGCGCGTTACACGATGCACTGAGCCCTTTCGTTCGCCGGGGAATAGATTTATTGCGGATTGAAAGTCGCCCGATCAAGGGTCGACCATGGCAATACAATTTTTATCTTGATCTGCACGCGCCGGCCAATGAGAGTGAGTTGCGTGGTGCGCTCGACGACATTCGAGAACGCGCCGAACATGTGCGGTACCTTGGGCGCTACTCATCGATTGACATCGCGCGGTCTAACCAGACGAGTTTGCATTCGACATGATTCTAATCCTTAAAGCGAACACGGAGATGGAAAGTCCCGAGTATGAGCATTTGATGCGCCATCTCTCGCGGCTTCAGAATATCGAGCTGCGCATCCACCGGCAACGCGGTGTCGAACAAACGTTAACGGAAATCTATTTGATTGGTAACACGGCGGCGCTTTCGGTTGAAGAGATGAAAGGCTTGCCCGGTGTGGAAAACGTGGTTCGGGTTTCAGAAGAATATCGGATTCTTGGGCGACACAAGGACGACCACCGGTCAAGTCATTTTGAGTACCAGGGCGAGCGCTTTGGCCAGGATACGCTGCATGTATTTGCAGGCTTGTGCGCCGTCGACACGCCCGAAAATGTTGCCGCGATGATGCGCGCGTTGCGTGACAATGGCCAGGTCTGTACGCGCATGGGCGCTTACAAGCCCCGCACCAGTCCCTATTCTTTTCAGGGTCATGGCCAAAGCTGTCTGCCGTACGTTTTTGAGCTCGCGGGAACTTACGGCATCAAGATCATCGCGATGGAAGTGACGCATGAGTCGCAGCTTGACGAAATCCGGGAAGCCCTGGAGAGCGCTGGAAATCCCACCGGCGTGTTGCTGCAAATTGGCACGCGAAACACGCAGAATTTTGAACTGCTGAAAAGCGTCGGCAGGCAACACGAGTTTCCGGTCCTGCTCAAACGCGGTTTTGGGATCACGCTCGACGAGTCACTCCATGCCGCCGAATACCTGGCTAGTGAAGGGAACCGCAGAGTTGTATTTGGACTACGCGGGATGAAGACGAACATTGCGGCTCCGCATCGAAACTTCGTGGATTTCGCACACGTGCCGGTGGTCAAGCGCCTTACGCGCATGCCCGTCTGTATCGATCCGTCGCATGCTGTCGGCAGCCGCAGTCGAGGTCCTGAAGGCATCCTGGACATCATGCACGTCACTGCGCAGGGTGTGATTGCCGGGGCGAACATGATCCTCGTGGACTTCCATCCGGAGCCAAGCAAGGCGCTGGTAGATGGACCACAGGCGCTGAGGCTGGATGAACTGCCGGCGTTTCTCGAAGACGTACGGATAGCTGGCGAAGCTTTCAAGCAGAGGCTGGCCACGTTTCAGAACAGTTTGGGAACTTAACCGGTGAATTCGAAACCCCGCCGCATACGCAGTGGGGTTCCGGTGAGCTACAGTTCAAAAACCCTGGGCCTACTGTCCGATGGGCGGATCGGCAACGGTTGCTGCCTGCGTGCTGTTGACGTGGATAGTGTTGCTGTCTGAGTCGAGATAGAAGTGGTTTTTCCCGGTCGCGCCAACGCCTTCAGTTACCTGCGGGTCCGCGTTAACAGCGAATCCCGCCTGGGCTGTGGTTGACTTGGGAATCACTCGCATATTGAAGACATAACCTTCCACCACGGGCGTACCGCCGCTGAATCGGGTGTCGAGCAGTCCTTCTTTCAACATCTCTTCAAACGTCCCAAAGGCGCTGCGCTGGTGAGCGTTGTAATAAAGCATCTGTTGCTCGGCAATTGTTCTCAGCGTCTTAACGGCAGCAGCCTCGTTTGCCGACTTTACTGCTGCCTTCCAGCCGGTCACACCCACAGCGATCAGAATTCCAATGATCGCAATGACGATCATCAACTCAATGAGAGAAAAGCCATGCTGGGAACTTCGATGATTACGGTCCAATTTCATAATATCTCCTCGCGTCTGGTTACACGCGCAAACTATCGTTAGGTTCCTGGGAAAGGTGTCTCTTGAAACACGGGTGTAATCCGAAACGGACTAGAGTTTACTACAGCGGATTGTGAACGTCATGTGCGGCCGCCAGAAGGTTTGACGTGCCAGAGCGAGTTGTAGCATGTAGAATGAAACAAATTTGCTAAGGGAACAGGACCGGAGCGCTGATTGATGAGAAGTTTCGACACCGCAAAAGGGCAGGCAACGCTGGTCGCTTCAGATGCAATGGAGAAGATCGACCGTCTGCAAAACGCTATCGAGACGGTAATCAAGGGCAAACCGGAAGCAGTTCGCCTCGGGATAGTGGCCCTGATCGCTGGTGGGCATTTGCTGGTGGAAGACGTTCCCGGAGTGGGCAAGACGACGCTGGCCCAGGCATTGGCTCGCGCACTTCACTGCAGTTTTCAGCGCATACAATTCACGTCCGATCTCCTCCCGTCAGACGTGCTAGGCCTGTCAATTTACAACCAGCACGCCAACGTGTTTGAGTGGAAACCCGGGCCAATCTTCGCCAATGTCGTCCTGGCCGACGAGATAAATCGAACGACCCCGAAAACACAGTCGGCGCTGCTCGAGGCCATGGCTGAACGACATGTGACTGCCGAAGGCGTTACTCATCCTTTGCCCGCGCCGTTTATCGTGGTCGCCACTCAAAATCCTATCGAACATCACGGCACTTACCCGCTGCCCGAGTCGCAACTCGATCGCTTCATGCTGCGGCTCCGTATTGGTTACCCATCTACCGAAGATGAAAAACAGATTCTGCGCGATCGCGAATATGGAGATCCACTGGAAAACTTGCGACCCGTGATGACGGCGTCTGAGATCGTTGAACTGCAGGGAAACGTTGCCGAGGTCGCGGTTGATGATGCGTTGATTGAATACCTGATGCGTATCGTTGCGGCCACCCGCGATTCGGAGATGCTGGATCTCGGCGTCAGTCCTCGTGGAACTCTTTCGCTTTTTCGTGCCGCCCAGGCGCTGGCGTTAACCGAAGAACGCTCTTATTGCATCCCGGACGATATCAAGCGTTTGGTGGTTCCGGTCTTTGCGCATCGCATTCTTGTCAGCACTCGCTTCTCCTCGTCAATGCGTCGCAGCCAGGAAGCTGAGGCGGTGCTTAAAGAAATTATGAAGACAGTCAGCGTGCCGCTTTAGGAAAGATGAAGGCGGAAGATGACTGTAAGGATGAGGGCGGAAGGATGAAGGATGAAAAGGAATATCGACGATCTTCGAGAGATTAAATCTTCATTCCTCATCCCTCAGCCTTCATCCCTTTCAAAGTGGCGCAACGCAATTCTCGGGACGCTCCTGGTTCTCACCGGACTTGTCGCAGCTTTCATCACCGTCTTCGCCCGCTATACGGACAACTACACTTTAGCCGCAGTGGCCGCGACGCTCTCGCTAATCAGCGCGGCGCTAATGCTGATCTTCATCGTTCCACCGCTCGCGCGTTCGGCCCGCCTCGAAGTTAAGGGCCTGGATTTACCGGTGGGCATAACGGGCGGCGGCGGGGTTTTCCTGCTGATAATGATCGTGGTTGGTTTTGCGGCATGGAATACCGGAAACAACCTGCTGTTTCTGGTTTTCTCGTTGCTATGTTCCACGCTCTTTGTTGGAGGTGTGGCCGCCAGGGCGTCTTTGCGCGACCTAATTGTCTCGGCGCGTTTCCCGGATCATATTTTTGCAGGCGAATCAGCGCCGGTGATCGTCACGCTGCGAAATGCCAAGCGGGTCCTGCCTTCTTTTTCCATTCTGGTTGAAGCTCGCGGTCCCGACGATTCAAAGAAGGCAGGCAATCGCCGTCGCCGTCGAAGCTTTCTTAAACGGCCTCTGGCTTACTTCACTTATGTCCCACACCATGCAGCCGCGGAGCAACGGGTGGAACAGTTATTCGGGGCACGCGGCCACGTGCACATAAACGGCTTTGAGCTCTCAACCCGTTTTCCGTTTGGCTTCTTCCGTTTCCGCCGTCGCCTCAGCGCCAGAAATGTGGACATCGTAGTGTATCCAAAACCCGAGCCAGTGGGCGACGCACTGCATCTGCTGCCGATGTACGCCGGCCACTTTGCCTCCTCGCGGCGCGGGGTGGGCCAGGATCTGTTTTCTTTGCGCAACTATCAGGCGCGCGACGATCTGCGTCACATAGATTGGAAAGCAACGGCCCGAGCCCGCAATCTGATGGTGCGAGAATTTACCGCAGATGATGAACGGCGGATTACCATCGTTCTCGACACGCGCGAACTTCCCGATCCAGATCTCAAGACGTTTCAGAAACGCTTCGAAGATGGTGTTGTCCAGGCCGCTTCATTGCTGAAGCATTTCATCGATGAGCGCGCCGAGGTGCGCCTGGCGCTTGGCGAGGATGTCGGAAACTACGGCAGCGGTCTCGGACATATGTTTGACGGCTTGCGCCGGCTGGCCGTGGTGAGTCCTGAAAAGAAACGCGATCTTGAAGAGATAGTTGCCGGGGTTGACTCAAGTGGTGATAAGGACGAAAGCCTGGTTGATGAAGACTACGCTATCCTGCTCACGACCGCGCCGCCCGGAACAATTCCCGCGCGGATTTGGCGCGCGTCCCACGTCATCTACGTGTGACAGCAAACGAACAGGTGATCGCAATTCTTCTCTGCGTCGACGCCGCGCAGCCTGCGGTTAATGCCGACCCACTCACCGCAGAGGCGCAGAGATCGCCGAGTTAACGCAGAGACCTGAAATCACATGACCGAATCAAGAAAGGTGGCGCGCCAGACCACTCAGTAGTGGTAGACTGAAATACCTTGCCTGTCATCCCTCAGTTTACAGATCAATTAACGAGGAAAACTCTTTGACACCCAGGGACTCGTCGGCTGCGAAGCCCACCGCACCATCAGCATATTCCGCGACTACGCTACGCATTATCGCCGCTTGTTTCATTCTGTCGGGAGCGACGGGATTAATTTACGAAATACTTTGGGCCCGAATGCTGGGCCTCGTATTTGGTGCTACCACGCTGGCAGTGAGCACGGTGTTGGCCGCCTTCATGGGAGGCCTCGCGCTAGGCAGCGCGCTTGCAGGACGTTTGGCTGGAAGAGTGGCTCGACCTGTGCGCGCCTACGGTTTACTTGAGATTGGCATCGCGCTGTACGCGCTGGCGGTGCCGCTTCTCTTCAGCGTCGTTGATAACCTTTACGCGATTATCTGGCAGTATTTCCATCCGAGTTTCTTTGTCTTTAGCTCCTTAAGATTCCTGCTTTCCTGTGTGATGCTGCTGGTTCCCACCACGCTAATGGGCGCCACGCTTCCTTTGTTATCGTCGGCTTTGACTCGCTCCGCTAATGCAAACACGTCGGTTACGCGACTCTACACTCGCAATCTTGTCGGCGCCATCTGCGGAAGTCTTGCCGCCGGTTTTCTCTTGTTACCAATTCTTGGGGTCAGGGCGACGATCTACGCGGCTTCCTTCATCAACATCGTCATTGGCATCGTCGCGATTTTTGCGGATCGACCAGGGCAGCCAAAGCTGGCGTCAGCGGAATCGCCGGCTGAGGCAGTTGAGTTGCCCTCTGTTGAAACCGAAACACATGTCACTGCCGACGAACCCGATGCGAAGAGGTTTTGGTTATTTTGCGCCTTCGTTTCGGGGTTCGTCACTATCAGCACCCAGGTGGCCTGGACTCGAATCCTCTCCATGATCATCGGCTCGAGCACCTATGCTTTCAGCATTGTGGTGGCGTTGTTTCTCCTGGGCCTCTCGGCCGGTGCTTTCCTGATCGCGCGGCGCGGCCGAGGAAGACTGCGTGCCACGATGGTAAAGGTCGAATTGCTCACGGCGGTGAGTCTGATTCTGAGTCTGGCGGTGGTGAATCGCATTCCGGAAATCCTGATACAGACCGGCTTGCGTTTGAATATCGAGAGTTGGGTGGGACTGCTCGCGCTGCAGGTTTTGTCAGTTGGGTTGCTGGTGCTCCTGCCTGCGTTTCTGATGGGCACAGTAATGCCGCTGGTGCTGGTGTGGACGGGGAGCCATTCCGAACAGGAGTCAGTGAAACTTGTGGGTCGCAGTTATGCGGTGAACACGATTGGTGCAATCGCGGGGGCCTTTGCAGCCGGATTTGTTTTGATTCCGCGTGTCAGCACACGCTTCACAATTATTGTAGCGGCCGCCTCGTGCGTGGTGGTGGCGGCTGTAGCTTACCAACCGGCAAAGGAAGCAGGCGATAGAGATCTCAAACGCGGATTAGCGGCTGGTGCAGCAGCTGTTTTGATCGTTCTGATGTTTATCTTCGCGCCGAGGATGAACCTCGCTGATTTGTCGATCGGAGCTTTCGACAGCCTGATGCGCGTGATCGCAAAATCGAGAGGCGAAAACACTGAGGAAGCCAGCCGCCGCCCTGGACCAGCAGTTCACAAACTCCTGATGTATGAAGAGGGACCGACATCCACAGTTTCCGTGCGTCAGGATTGGGACATCATCTCCATGGCCATTAACGGCCGCACCAATGCATCTGACAAGGAGGATATGCCCACGCAGGTGATGCTGGGCCAACTGCCATTGCTGGTCGCGCCTAATACCAGGAATGCCCTGGTGGTTGGGTACGCTACGGGCGTGACGGCGGGATCGATGTTGCAATCGTCGCTTGAAAACCTGGAATGCGTCGAGCTTGAGCCGGCGACTATTCGGGGATCAAAGTTGTTCGAGCATGTAAACAACAAACCGTTAAACGACCCGCGAATGCGTTTGATTATTGACGATGCCAGGACCTATTTGCGCGTAACACCAAAGCGGTTTGACATCATCGTTAGTGAGCCCAGCCACCCGTGGGTGCCGGGTGTGGCCAATCTTTTTACTGAAGAGTTTTTCCAGCTCGGGCGTGATCGATTGGCTGACGAAGGTGTATTCGTTCAATGGCTGCAAATCTATCAACTGTCCACGGACAGTTTGCGTTCCGTGCTCGCCACGTTTCATCGAGTGTTTCCGCACGTGTCGGTCTATCGTGTAGAGGGCGCAACAAAAGGTAAGGATCTACTGCTGGTCGGGAGTCGCAGTCCACTGCCGTTTGAACGACTGATGGAACGAACGCGTGAGCGCATGGGCCATCAGCTTGTGTCAGCTGAGTTGGCCCGGGTGAACATCAGGAGCGAAGCTGACGTCCGGTCGTGGTATGTCTGTGATGAAGTCAAGCTGGGGCCTGCCGTTGCCGGCGCGGTCATCAATACAGATGACAACATGCACATCGAAACGACGGTGCCGCGCGAAGCGTTTCGTCCGTTGATGCAAACAAATGCAACTTGGATTGAGTCGCTCGCGAAATGAGTCGGGCGCTCCCAAATAAGAGTTACTGATTAGACTCCGGACGCCAGACTCGTTTGAGTAACTCATCGGCGGCCGTCTCGCCGCTGCGAATACAGTCGGGCAATCCGGGTCCTGAGTAGGCGTTTCCTGCGAGGGCGAGCTGAGGCAGGGAAGCAACTCGCTCGTTTATTCGTGCAACCAGATCTAAATGGCCCACGTGATATTGCGGCATTGAACGTTCCCACCTTCGCAGCTCGCTAAACATCGGCGCAGATTCAACACCGAGCAGATCGCGCAAGTCGGCACGTACTCGCGAGAGCAACTCTGCTTCCGACAACTCAAGCATTTCGGGTTGTAGTGCGCCGCCTACGAAAACTCGCAGCAGCACGCATCCTTCCGGAGCGCGACCTGAAAATTTCACACTGTTGAAGGTGCAGGCGATCATCGATCGCCTTTCTATGAATGGAACTACAAAGCCGAAGCCATCAAGATGGTGCGGAATGTCAGAACGGCGATAGCCAAGATTTAGGGTCGCACTAGAAGCATAGGAGATCTCGCCGAGATGAGAGGCTAGCTGCGGCTCAACTTTGTGAAACAGCGCGGCGCTAACGTGGGCGGGCAGCGCTATACAAACAGCATCCGCCGACAGTGTCTCACCATCATCAGTCCGAATCTTCCATACTTGCTCTACTTCATCACCTGAACTTGATTTTTCCAGCGACAGCGAGTCCACCGTCGCGTTTAAGCGGAGTGGGCGTTCGGAGAAATTGGCGTTCGCAATCTGCGAGTGAAGTTCGGAAATGCGTTCTGCAAGTTTGTCGGTGAGCAGCTGCATGCCGCGATCGAATGAAACGAAGAGACTGTAGCGCGCACCGCTGGTATCAATGCCAGCCTCCGAGCCCTCCCTTTCGGTCGGGTTTCTGTTTTGTTTTCGAAGCGCGCGAATCAGGCTGCGATGCTCGCTTTCCATTTCCAAAAACCGGGGCATCGTGGCCCTCAAGCTCAGAGTCTCCGGATCCGCAGTATAGATTCCGCCAACCATTGGTTGGCCCATGCGCTCCAGCGCTTCCTGGCCCAGGCGACGCCGGACAAAACTCGCGAGACTCTCATCAGAGCTTCCGCTTCCCGACCTGCGCGGAAGCGCCATGTCGAGGGCCATCCTCGCTTTCCCACGCCAGCTGAAAATATCGCTCCTGAAGAAAGGCCATAACTCCGCAGGAGCGAGCAGTTGGAATCCCCTCGGCACCGGACGCAGACGGCCGCGACGCACAACAAAGCTGCGACGAAAGTTCTTGTTGGTCTCAATAAGGTGAGGCTGCAGACCGAGCCGATGCGCGAGATCCAGAGCCGCAGGTTTTTCCGATAGAAAGGAATCTGGTCCAGTCTCGATCAGAAAACCATCGCGCTGATGAGTCTCTACGATCCCTCCGAGCCGGTCACTGGATTCAAGCAAAGTTACGAGGACCCGCTCGCCAGAAGCTTCACTGCGCTCGAGAATGCGGTGCGTCGCCGCTAGTCCGGTGATGCCTCCACCGATGATCACAACGCGTTTCATGTTTGGAGTTCCGCCTTCAGGCGGGATCTGTCTGCGCACATTTTCTTACTAAGCGTGCGGCGCGGTGCGTTTCTCGGATCCGGAAACACAACATCCATCCGAGAAACACACTCGGACAGGACCTCTATCCGCTTCATCGGCCGAACAGTGCGAGTTTGTCCGTTCCAGAATCAGTTCGCGGATCATGTTGACAAAGGCTGGGTGGGTACCGGCGGTGGCTGCTCGATGCATCGTCATTCCCAGCTGCTCACACAACTCGCGTGCTTGTAAGTCGAGATCATAAATGATTTCCATGTGGTCCGACACGAACCCGACCGGCGCCACCACAACTTCGCGAACGCCGCGCGCATACAGTTCTCTTAAATGATCGCAAACATCCGGGCCGAGCCATGGCTGAGCCGGCGAGCCGCTGCGACTTTGAAAGGCGAGCTGCCAATTCTTAATCTCGAGTCTCTCTCCAATTAAACGACAAGTTTCGAGTAGCTGCGGTTGATACTCGCAATTAGAGGCCATCGACTCGGGAATGCTGTGGGCGGTGAACACAATCGTCGCGTGCTCGCGGACGGCATCTGAGGTGTTTTCCAACGCGTCGCGGATGTTGGCCACGTTGGCTTCAATGAATCCAGGATGATTATAGAAGGCGCGCAACTTCACAATTTGGGGTGCATCAGCGCCAATGGTCGCGCGCGCGCGTTCGATGTCCTCCAGGTATTGGCGGCAACTCGAGTATGAACTGTAGGCCGAGGTGACAAACGCAAGCGCGTTCCTGATTCCATCATCGCGCATTTGCCGAAGAGTGTCTGCGAGAAGCGGATGCCAGTTGCGGTTGCCGAAATAGACGGGCAGCCGGGGACCTTTGAGTTCTAATTGCTGCTCCATTGCCGCAATCAAGTTTCTATTCTGCTGGTTAATTGGACTAACCCCCCCGAACAGCTCGTAGTGTTTGGCGACGGCGAGCATGCGTTCGCGCGGCACGTTGCGGCCTCGCAAGACGTTCTCGAGAAATGGCAACACATCGTCTGGACCCTCCGGCCCGCCAAAGGAGACGACCAGCAGGGCATCGTATTCATCTTGAGTCGGGAATCCGGAGTCTTGAGTCTGGTTGTTCATAAAGTTGCTGATTAACTGCTGCAGACTCAGGACTCAGGACTCAGAACTCGGGGACTCCTGGCTCATTTGGTGGACCATGTCGACCAGGGCGATGACATTCTCGACTGGGGTTTCCGGCAGAATCCCATGACCCAGGTTGAAAATATGACCTGGCTTTCCTGCGGCTTGATTCAATATCTTTTGCGCCTCTGCTCTGAGGTGCTCTGGATTTGCGAAGAGTGCGACCGGATCGAGATTCCCCATCACGCCCACATCACTGCCCACACGTTCCCAGGCTGAATCCAGGGAAACGCGCCAATCGATTCCAATCACGTCGCCGCCAGCTTCGCGCATAAGTTCGAGTAACGCGGCGGTGCCGGTGCCGAAATGAAGCACAGGAGTTCCAGGGTTGACGCCAGAGATAACATTACGTGTGTGGGGTAAAACAAACTGGCGATAGTCGTCAGGACTCAAACAACCGACCCAGGAGTCGAACAACTGCACTGCCTGGGCCCCTGCATCGATCTGCGCGTTGAGATACTTAATCAGGGCGCGTGAAATCAGCGACATCATCGCATGCCATGCGCCACTGTCGTTGTACATCAACGACTTTGCGTGGACGTAGTTTTTGGATGCTCCACCTTCGATGATGTATGACGCCAACGTGAATGGCGCACCGGCAAATCCTATCAGTGGTAAGTCTGCCCGTAGCTCACGCCGAGTCTCTCGGATCGCGTCGAAAACAAACTGCAGCGCGCCAACTTCCTCAACCTCCCGCAGGCGGTCGACGTCAGCAGCCGTTCTCACGGGATTGTGAATCACTGGCCCCTCGCCCCTGGCAAATTCGAGATTCAATCCCATTGGCTCGATGATCAGAAGGATGTCAGCAAAGATAATCGCCGCGTCCACGCCAAGCCGCTCGGCGGCGGTCACCGTAACTTCCGCCGCTATCGATGGCGTCTTGCACAACTCAAGGAAATCCATTCGCGCACGTACCTCGCGGTATTCCTGCATATACCGCCCCGCCTGGCGCATCAACCAAATCGGCGTGAATGGAACCGACTCGCGCCGGCACGCTCGCATGAATGGGCTGTCGTACAGCGGGTCAGCAAGCGTTGCAATCTCTGTCGACAATCAATACCTCCAAAATTATGGAAACTCGGCCGACTATGCGGAGGAAGATTGTGCAACTTTCTCTTTCCTCGCTCGTTAAAAAGCTGTGCTTCGCGCGCCCTATGTAGATGGGCCCGGAGGCCTTCAATCGGCGGCGCAAAACACAAAATCAGACTACAACAAAGCGCTAAGACCCGGTAGTGACCACACGGCTTTCACGACAAAGCCCAGCTCGATCCTGGTAACAAACTCCGTATAGACGGATCAGTTGTGCAACCTTTCGTGTGGCTGGCGACTCCAAGTCCGACTTTTCCAGAGGCCTTACTTCCCAGGGAATGCCAATTTCCATTCTTTCGGGAGGTTAACACCGGCGCTCACTACAGCGTCCTTTCAGTGTAGATCCTGGCGGGGAATTCGAAGTAGTTAGGAAAGAAACGCTCCGGCATTGAAACGCCGTCTTGCTGCCGCGTCGTTTTGGTCAAGGGAACGCTTGTCAATTTTGTGAACACTGGCGACGGAGTTTCTCGCTTAACAAGGCGTTGGCTGTCCGAACAGGATTAAGAGCGCACGGCCGCGGAAATCACTATTATGAAGACTCTTGCATTGATTATTTGCGTTCTCGCCTTTGTTGCTGTTCCCGCGCTCGCTCAGACCGTTGTCCCCGCGACTGCTCCGGCTGCTTCGACGGCAACGCCGACCGCATCCCCTGCCGCGCCCTCAGCGGAGTCTACAGCTCCGGCAGCCACCAGGACCGCAGGATCATCCGGGTCGCCATCGGGCGCCAAAGGCGCGGTTGTTTTGCCTCCCGAAAAGGCAAACCCCGTAATCATTCCCAAGTTTGATAAGCCGCCGGTTATTGATGGAAATCTCAATGAGCCGGTGTGGCAGAGCGCTACCGTGCTCAAGGATTTTTATCAGATCGACCCGGGCGACAACACTGCGCCGTCGAAGCCGACCGAAGTGTTGATCGGATATGACCCGAAGTTTCTTTACATCGCATTTCGCGCGTTTGACGAGCCTGACAAAATCCGGTCGACAGTTGCCAAGCGCGACAACATTTTCAGCGATGACTACGTTGGCTTCTACCTGGACACATTCAACGATCAGCGGCGCGCGTTTGAGATCTTCTTCAACCCGCTCGGAATCCAGGGCGATGGTGTGCTTACTGAGGGGCGAGGCGAAGACTTCAGCGTAGATCTACTCCTGGAGTCGAAAGGCATCATTGGCCCAGAGGGCTACACAGTAGAGATTGCGATTCCCTTCAAGTCGTTGCGTTACGAGGCCGGTAAAGGAAAGCTCTGGGGTGCCCACTTTTTTCGACGCATTCAACGCTTTAATCGTGAACTGGATTCCTGGATGCCATTTTCCCGAAGCATCTCCGGCAACATGAACCAGGCGGGACATCTCGCGGGTCTTGAAGGCATCGCAGCTGAACGCACCATAGAACTGATTCCCAGCCTGACCCTCTCTGAGAGCGGCAGGTTTGTGCGTTCGTTTACTCCGCCAGTAGGCGTTGTCGATCCGGGGCGAATCGTCAATGAGCCCGTAAAGTTTGATCCCGGGTTGACGGCGAAGTTTACACCCAGCTCAGCATTAACTCTGGACCTTGCCATCAATCCTGATTTCGCGCAGGTTGAAGCCGATCAAATCGTCGTCACCACAAACCAGCGCTTCCCGATTTTCTTCCCGGAAAAGCGTCCTTTCTTTCTGGAAGGAATCGATATCTTTAGCACGCCCATTGACGCCGTCCACACGCGTTCGATAGTGGACCCCGATCTAGCCGTCAAGCTCTCGGGCAAACGCGGCCCGGATACGTTTGGCTTAATGCTGGCTTCCGACAACGGTCCCGGGAACTTAAATGCCGACGATCGTGGGGCGCTGATTAATTGCCAGCGCAGCCGTCAGATTAATCCCGCTCTGCTTTGTCGCAACGAAAATATCGTGGACAAGAATGCGTATGTTGGCGTGCTTCGGCTTAAGCACGATCTTGGCAAGAGCGAGAACACGATCGGCATGCTCGCCACCAGCTACAACTTCATCGAAAAGCGAAACCAATTGGCCGGAGTCGATGGGCGATTCAAGCTCGACAAGCAAACGACGTTCAACTTCCAACTGCTGGGAACGCATTCCCGAAACTTTTTCTATGATCCGAATGAGAACCGGAACAACTATCGGACTGGAAATGGTTTGGGCTATACGCTGGCTTACAGTGTGTCGGGCCGCAACCTTGGCTGGGAACTTTACGGTGAGGGCTTCACCAAAGATTACCGGGCCGACGTTGGATTCTTCGGACGCACGAATACCAACTTCAATAGTTTTTTTGCGCGCTACGACACCGATCGCAACCCAAAAAAGAAAATCATCAACCGGCATGTTCATAACTTCAGTTGGATAGGCTACGACTTTCAGGGGCGCATTCAGAACTGGGAGAGTGAGTTTTACATCGAGTGGCGGCTGCCGCGGAATTCATATTTTAGTTTGGCTTATGAGCCCGCCTACGAGCGCATACTCGAAGAGGAGTTTGGGGCAAAGCGCACTGCGACACGCAACGGAGCGTTCTTCGGTCCTGACGATGAGCGTTCCGTGCAGAAGCACCATTTCTTCATCGCCGGCAGTTCGCAGTGGAGCAAGAAAATTCAGTTTAACGCGCGCGCAGTGTGGCGCCGAAATCATCTAGATTTGGATTTTGGAGGTGGCCGGCGTTATCCGCGTGTCAGTCCGCCCGCACTCGTTGCGCGCGAGCTGGCTGCAAACGGTCAGTGTCCGAATTCAAGTGGCGTGTTCGCGGCTGGTTGTTTTCCGGCATTGGATCCGGGTGCGGGCAATCTCTTTGAGTTGACGGGCGCCGTGACTTATCAACCGACCAACGAGCTCCGCATGTCGCTCAATCTGGTGAGGCAGCAGCTCGTGCGCAAAGATACAGGCCTCACGGCATTTGATATCAACCTGCTAACCTTCCGTGGCACTTATCAGTTCACCCGAGCCACCTTCGCTCGAGCAATCGTCGACTACAACACGCTGAGCCGCAGGGCGCGAGCGCAACTGCTGGCCGGCTGGACCCCAAGCCCAGGCACTTCGTTCTATGTCGGCTACAACGATGATATGAATTACAGCGAACCGAATCCGTTTACTGCTCAGATCGTTCCGGGTTTCCGTCGGAACAGCAGAACGTATTTCATCAAGATGTCCTACCTTTTCCGCAAGAGCTTTGGTGGGTAGGGTACCGAGGCACGTCAGTGAATCGTAGGGGCGCGGCATGCCGTGCCCCTACCGCTTTTTAGGGCCTTTCGAGAAACTCAAGGCGGCTGCTACCCTGTGGGGTTCGCATAGGTTAAGATTGCCACTCCCCAAGTGAACGATGCTGATAAATTGGATATCTAAAATCAACGCGTCCTCCTCCGTCCGGTTTACCGCCGGATTGTTCTTTTGTGTCCTGCCTTTAGTCTCGGGAGCCTGCAAGAGTGATTACCAGGGTGCGGCCCGACAAGGTCGACCTGGTGAAAACAAAGAGGCGCGCCAGGTGAAAACCGCGCGCGTCGAGGAGACGCCGTTCGGGGAAACGGTGACGGCCAATGGCACGCTTGCCGCTTTTGATCAATCCACGGCCGCAGCGAAAGTTGCCGGACGCCTAAGCACAATTTCAGTTGATCTGGGCAGCGTTGTGCGGCGCGGACAGATGGTGGCCCAGGTTGAACAGAGTGATTACAGGCTGCGTGTGCAACAGGCTGAAGCCGGACTTGCTCAGGCGCGTGCGCGCGTAGGTTTGTCGCCCGACGGCAAGGACGACTCAGTTACTCCTGAACAGACTGGGACGGTAAGGCAAGCTCGCGCCGTACTTGACGAGGCAAAGGTTAGCCGCGACCGTTCGGCCGCATTGGTTCAGCAGGGAATTGTGGCGCGTTCGGAATTCGATACCGTCGATGCTGCATACAAAGTCGCAGTTAGCCGTTATCAGGATGCCATCGAAGAGATTCGCAATCGCCAGGCGTTAGTGGCCCAGCGTCGCAGCGAACTTTCGCTCGCCCGTCAGCAGCTTGCAGACACTGCGGTCTATGCGCCGATTGATGGCATCGTGCAGGAAAAACGCGCGAGTGTGGGTGAGTATCTCGCCGCCGGGGCGCCGGTCGTGGACATTGTGCGCATGAATCCATTGCGTCTCCGCGCCGAGGTTCCCGAACGCGACTCGGGCATGGTTCGCTTCGGACAAAATGTGAGGGTCAGCGTCGAGGGCGACGGCAGGATTTACGTCGGTCAGATCAAGCGTTTGAGTCCAGTGATAACTCAGCTGAACCGCATGCTGATGGTCGAGGCCGATGTGCAAAACGACGGCAACCTGCGGCCTGGTTCCTTTGCGAAAGCGGAGATCGTGACGAACGACGCTAAGATGGCGGTGACGGTGCCCAACAATGCAATCGTCACGTTTGCGGGCATTGAAAAAGTTATCGTGGTGCAAAACGGCAAAGCGCTTGAAAAGCCGATTACCACCGGACGAAAAAGTGGAGACTGGACCGAAATTCTCGCGGGTGTAAACGTTGGCGATCAGGTGATTGTCGATCCCGGCAACCTGCAATCGGGAATGGCCGTCGAAGTGGTGCAATAGTTTCGAGTGTCGAGTGTCGAGTTTCGAGTGTCGAGTTTCGAGTTTCGAGTTTCAAGTTTCAAGTTTCAAGTGTGGAGTTTGTCTACGCAGCGGTGCCTTCCGCGACCAGGAACTTGAATCTCGAAACTGAGAGTTTATGCAAAAGTTAGCCGAAATTTGTATTCGCCGTCCGGTCTTCGCGACCATGATCGTGCTGTCACTCGTAGTGGTGGGCGCGGCGAGTTTTTTTCGCCTGGGCGTCGATCGTTTTCCATCAGTTGACCTTCCCACCGTCAGTATTCGTACGGGCTTGCCGGGCGGCTCGCCTCAGGAAGTTGAATCCCTCGTCACGCAACAAATTGAAGAAGTCGTCAACACTGTCGACGGCATCGATGAACTTCGCTCCATTTCGGGGCAGGGAAGTTCATTTGTAATCGCCACTTTCAAACTCGATCGCGATCTTGAATCTGCAGCCCAGGACATTCGCGATCGCGTTAACAGCCTCGGCCGCAATCTTCCCGAAGATGCCACGCCGCCGGTCATTCAAAAGTTTGATAACGACAGCACTCCGGTTGTAACCATTGCCCTTTCAGGTGATCGCTCCATTCGAGAACTCACCGAACTCGCTGACAAGACGGTGCGCGTGCAGCTCGAACGCGTAAGCGGCGTCGGCGAAGTGCGAGTGGTTGGCGGTTTAGACCGCTCAATCAATATTTGGATCGATGCAGCTCGATTGGCTGCCTATCAAATTCCCGTCACAGCCATTCGAGAGGCCCTGACGAGGCAGAACGCTGACGTGCCCGGTGGAAACGTGAACACCGGACGTCAGGAACTCGTGCTCCGAACGCTCGGTCGCTACACGGATCCCAAGGCGTTTGAAGACCTGGTAATCGCCAACGTTGAAGGTTCGCCGATCCGGCTGCGAGACGTCGCGCGGGTTGAAGATGGAACGAAAGAACAGCGATCGGTCGCGCGTTTAAATGGCGTTCCCACGGTGACACTTCAGGTCAGACGTCAGTCGGGCGCTAACACCATTGAAGTTATTAACGGTGTAAAGGCGGAGTTGCCGCGAGTAACCAGCCAACTCCCTGCCGACGTCAAAACGGAAGTCATTCGAGATCAATCACGATACATCGAGGCCGCGCTAAACGAGATCGAAACGCACCTGGTGTTGGGCAGCATCCTGGCAAGCCTCGTGGTGCTGCTGTTCATGCGCTCATGGCGCTCGACCCTGATTGCGGCCATCGCGATTCCTTGCTCACTGATCTCGACATTCGCAATGATGCGCGCGCTGGACTTCACGCTCAACAGCGTGACGATGCTGGCCCTGGTCTTGATGGTCGGGGTGGTGATCGACGATGCGATCGTGGTCCTGGAAAACATTTTCCGCTTCATCGAAGAAAAACGAATGGAGCCCCGCGAGGCCGCCAGGGAGGCGACGAAAGACATCGGCCTGGCGGTGCTGGCGACAACGCTGTCGCTCGTCGTTATTTTTCTGCCGGTCTCATTCATGTCCTCCATTTCGGGACGTTTCCTTTACCAGTTTGGCATTACGGCGGCTGTGGCCATCATGGTCAGTTTGCTCGTGTCGTTTACCTTGACGCCGATGATGAGCTCGCGACTGATCCGGGTAAAGGATGCCGACGCCGGTGGAGGCGGTCACAAGACCACAGGATCGCGCGGCGGCTTCTATAAATGGATCGACAAGTCGTATACGGCGATGTTGGCTTTCGCTATGCGTCACAGGGTAGCGGTGTCGGTCCTAGCGATTGCCGTCGTGCTTTCGAGTCTTCCGCTTTACCGCGCAGTAAAGCAGGAGTTCATCCCCTCAAACGTCGACGAAGCGGAGTTTGAAGTCAACATCAATGGGCCAGAGGGCACCAATCTCGCCATCATGAACGAGGCAATCCAACTCATTGAGAAAGACCTTCTCGACACGCCCGGCGTGCGGTTGGTTTTATCCGATGCGGGCGGCGGATTTCTGGGAGGAGTGAACCAGGCGGGCGCTTACATTCGCATCGCGCCTCATGGAGAACGCACGTTTTCCCTTGGACGGCTCTGGACCGAGACAAAGAAGGGGAATCCCTTGCGAGCGTTTCGTGGAAACTATGCACAGCAGGACGTGATGCAGGAAGTGCGACGTCGTTTGCAAAAGTACGCGCCGATGCGTGGCTCAGTTCGCAATGCGCCGTCGTTTAATTTTGGTTCCGGGGGCCGGTTCGACATCGACTTTAATTTGCGCGGTCCGGAAATCGCGGCGCTCGCGGAGTACGCCGATGAGTTGGTGAAGCGCTCGCAGTCGCTCGGTGGCATCGTGGATGCCGATACCTCGCTCAAGCTGAACAAACCGGGGCTGCGAGTAGAAATCGATCGCGCACGCGCTGCAGATCTCGGCGTTGACAGCACCGACATTGCAACTGCGCTCAGATTGATGGTTGGCGGCGAAGACCGGGCGTCTCGTTTCCGTGACGAATCGATAAATGAAGACTACGACGTCCAGCTGCGGCTGGCTGAACAGGATCGCAGCGACGTCGCAACCATCGAGAGACTTTATGTTCCATCCTCGCGCGGTGGGTTGGTACGTCTCGATAACCTGGTAAACATCAAACGCGACAGCAATCCTTCACGCATCGATCGGCTTAATCGCGAGCGGCTGGTATCGATGCGCGCTTCAGTCGCCCCGGGCTACGCGCTGGCGGATCGGATTGAGGCGCTGCGCGGGGAAGTCACTAAGATGAACCTGCCCGCGGCTTATACGACGACCGTTTCGGGCCGCGCTCGTGAGTTGGAACGAACCTTTACTGAATTCATCTGGGCATTCATTTTGTCGGTCTTGTTCATGTACATGATCCTGGCGTCGCAGTTTGAGAGCACGATTCATCCCGTCACAATTCTCCTCAGTTTGCCGCTTTCAATTCCTTTTGCACTGCTTTCGCTCTGGGCAACGGGAGATACGCTAAACCTTTATTCAGCCCTCGGCATACTTGTGCTGTTTGGGGTGGTGAAGAAAAACTCTATTCTGCAGATCGATCACATGAACAGCCTGCGCGAGCGCGGCATGGAACGCTACGAAGCGATCATGCAGGGTAATCGCGACCGGTTGCGACCAATTCTGATGACCACCCTGGCGCTGATCGCCGGTATGTTGCCACTCGCGTTAGGTTCCGGCCCAGGCGCCGAGGAACGGCGCTCCATCGCCGTCGTCGTCATCGGCGGCCAGATGCTTTCACTTCTCCTTACACTTATTGCGACGCCAGTTGTTTACTCGCTTCTTGACGACCTGAGCCAAACGTCGCGCTGGCGGAAAGTTGCCGGCGTTGCTTCAGGTTTTCGCGACCGCTTTAGAAGGTCGCCCCGCACGGATCCAGATGTGCCGGTCGACGCGGTTTCCGAGACCCGTGCACTGCACGACGATGATCGAAAGCATGGGCGCGTAGTTGTTCCTGACTAAGCGTTTTTGATTCGGATTCTGTGACTCAGGTCGTGCCCCAGTTCGCTCCGGGGAGAGCGCAACCTCCTCCCTGCTGACCCCCCGCTCGCACTCCGGCACGCCAGGTGCCATACAGTCATTGCTGGTTCCAAGCGGCCAGTCTGACTCGCTATAAGGCGTTGGGCATCGGCTGAAGTCCTGGAGCTGTCCCTTTCTGCCACATAGTCTGGACGCATGTCTACTCCCCAATGTCAGGTACTGATGCAGCTTGAAAATGGAGGGCTCTTTCTTTGCGGAACTCCGCGGTCCGGCTTTGCGATCTTTGCGGTTTTGTCTTGGTTTTGACCGCAAAGGCCGCAAAGGCTTTCGCAAAGAACGCAAAGCAGAAGTAAAGGGCACCAGTACCAAATGTCAATTCTCTTGTACATGCATCCTGTGCTGTCCTATACTCTCAACGTTGGTCAAAAACATGACCGACTCCAATCAAGAATGCGGTTCTAGTCAACCGCAGCCCCGTTAAGCCTCTCAGCTTTCGCGATTCGTTTTTCAAGTTCTCTCCGAAAACCCTAAGCGTACTGCCCCTTCCCGTACAGGAGTAACTAAATTGTCGCTTTCTCACGATCCCAATCACGATGGTCCAAGTAGTTCGCTTGGTCCTGACACCGTATTGCAGCAACGCTATCTCATCGTGCGCCAATTGGGCCGCGGCGGTATGGGAGCTGTTTACGAAGCACTGGATCAGCGGCTGGGAATCACGGTAGCGCTGAAAGAAACGCTTTCTTCAGAACCCTCAATGCGCAGGCAATTCGAGCATGAAGCGCGATTGCTGGCCGGCATGCAGCATCCGGCATTGCCTCGAGTGAGCGATCACTTCGTCGAAGGTAACCGCGCTTTTCTTGTAATGCAGTACATTGGCGGAGTTGACCTCGCCAAGATCATTTCACAGCAGCCCGGCCCGTTTCCACGCGACCAGGTCGTTGCCTGGGCCGACCAGTTGCTGGATGCATTGATATATCTCCATTCGCGCGATCGCCAGGTGATTCATCGCGACATCAAGCCACATAATCTGAAGTTAACCTCCAACGGCCAGATAGCCTTACTGGATTTTGGTTTAGCGAAAGCGCAGCCTTCGGATGCTTCGGTGACGGCCTCCCAGGCGTTTTTCGGTTACACACGCCATTACGCACCACTCGAACAGATACAAGACCAACGGACGGATCAGCGCAGTGATATTTATGCATTGGGAGCCACTCTCTACCACTTGTTAACTGGAATCAAACCGCCTGATGCCCTGGTTAGAGCTTCCGCTGTGGTTAGTTCGCAACCCGACCCGTTGAAGCGTGCCGACAAGATTCACCCGGCAGTTGGTCCGCAGATAGGTGCGATTCTTCAAAAAGCGATGTCGCAGCGGCCGGAAGACCGTTACGCCGATGCCACTGAGTTTCGCGAAGCGTTCAGGCGCATGGGACGCACCACTGACATTGCCAGCGTTATCGCTGATGACATTGACGCGGGTGTGGTTCCCCGGACGTTGTCTGACTCTGAGAAGTCTTTCCTGATCGCCGATGAGGGAACAATGGTAAAGGGCGCGGTCGTGCAAATGGCAATGGTGGAATCGGCCCCTCGTTTTGGTCCTGGAGCGATGACGGTCGTCCTGGTTGTGTTGGTAGCGTTAGCAGCCGGAGTTTTGTACGGATCACCGGGATGGTTTCAGTCGGATGGCAACGATGCAGCTGCAAACCCTCCGAGGAATGTCAGCGTTGAGCGCGCGGCCGGCACTTCGCGAAAGCCGGATCGATCTCAGGCTTCTGAAAAAGTTCGGGCGGTGAAAAGTGAGGATGAGCTGGTTGGTCGGACGAAGACTACGAAGACAGACGACAAGGCGGAGGCGATGAGTCCGAAACGAGAAACGGCATTAGCAAACTCCCGCTCGCAAGTTCCTTCGCAGCCCAGGCCATCAAGCGGCCGACCGCGAGTGAGTCCGCCCAGTATTCGCCTGCCAAATCCTGAGTTACGAGATAACGCTCCGGCACGCTCCACTGAATCGCCTCGCGCGTATCGGATGTCGTCGTACAACCTGCCAATCCCCAGTCCAAAGTTTTATCGTGCCACTGATGGCACGGCGATCGTGAAGTTCCCTGATGGAACGACGCGAGTTGTCCGACACTGAGACCAGCAAAAACTAATCGGATAATTTGGGGGCGCTCACTCAGTGAGTGTCCCTTTTTTTGGTTGCGACGCCCGCGCGGTGACCCGCGACGCCCTGTTATTAAAGCTGTCCCCCAACTGAATCCCATCGCAGATAATCGTGCTAGACTACTCAAGTTCACCTAAAGACTTTGCCCCATTTGGAATCGCACTTGTACGTCGAGCGAGGTTATTTGTGATGAATTCAGCAGCGGAATCGCAGCCATCAAAAGGGGGTTCGAGCAGACCAATCAACGAAACCTTAATGGCTGCATTAGGAAGTCACCAAAGTGCGGTTGATGCTGCTCTACTGTTAGCGACGCAGGAAAATGTAGCCCGGCGGATTTGGGAGAGGGACGCTAGCCTTTGGAAAACTGAGCCCGCCCATCAAATTATTATCGCGAATTCAATGGGCTGGTTAACGGTCGCCCAGGAAATGATTCGAGCGACGGATGAGCTGCGGGAGTTCGCCGAGTCTATACGAGATACGGGACGATTTGACCATGTGATGGTTTGCGGAATGGGTGGATCGTCGCTTTGTCCTGAGGTCTTGCGAAAAACCTTCGGCCGGCAGCAAGGGTTTCCCGAGTTGTTGGTACTTGACTCAACTGATCCCGATGCAATCGCCGGCTTCGCAAAACAAATGGAACTGGAAAAGTGCTTGTTTGTGATTGCCTCAAAATCAGGCACCACTACTGAACCCCTCGCTTTTCACAAATACTGGTATCACGAAGTGGCCAGTAAATCTGAGAGGCCGGGTGACGCGTTTGTCGCCATTACTGACCCCGGCTCCCAAATGGCCGGCACAGCTCGCGCCGAGGGCTTTAGGCGAATCTTCTTGAACCAGTCCGACATCGGTGGTCGCTATTCCGCACTTTCGTATTTCGGGATGACGCCTGCGGCCTTAATGGGTCTGGATGTGAAACGCCTTCTCGAACGGGCCGCCGGCATGGCTAACGCGTGCGATGCGAGTGTCTCCGCGAGCGAGAATCCTGGCGCGCAACTGGGCGCAATCATGGCGGAGAGTGCGCGGGCTGGACGCGACAAGCTAACCATAATCACCGACGCAAGTCTTTCGGCAGTCGGGTTGTGGGTTGAACAGCTAATCGCGGAGAGCACGGGCAAGGAAGGCAACGGCATTGTGCCGGTGGTAGGCGAGCCACTTGGGGATGCATCCGCTTACGGCAACGATCGGTTATTCGTGTCCCTTGCGGTTGGAAAGTTGGACGACGAAGCGACGTCGAGCTTCAAAGCACTCGAGGACGCCGGTCATCCGGTTGTCTACCGGACGCTGACGAACTCTTACGATCTGGGCGCCGAATTTTTCCTTTGGGAGTTTGCCACCGCATTTGCAGCCTGGCGGCTCAAAATTAATCCATTCGATCAACCAAACGTTCAGGACTCGAAAGACGCAACCAAAGCACTGCTGGAGGTTTTCAAACAAGAAGCGAAGTTGCCTGAGCAGTCTGCCATCGCAGCGGATGAACAGTTGACAGTTTTCGGTGACGATCGACTTCGCTCTGAAGTTTCGACCAGCGATTCGCTGCTTGTCGCGGCGGTGGTCCGGCAACATTTGGCACGGGCAAAGCCAGGAGATTACGTTGCCGTGCTCGCCTATGTTGAAGAGACTAAGGAAATCGATGAAGCAATTGAGGCGCTCCGCAACAGCGTGCGGCAGGCGACCAATTGCGCGACAACCACCGGCTATGGCCCGCGCTTTCTTCATTCAACCGGGCAACTGCATAAAGGTGGTCCGGACTCCGGCCTGTTTATTCAACTGACTGCGCCTGACTCGACTGATCTGGCGGTCCCCGGCGAGCCATATTCCTTCAGCGTCCTAAAGGAAGCTCAGGCGCAAGGCGATTTCGAATCGCTGTTATCGCATGGACGCAGAGCGATTCGCGTTGACCTGGGTGCGGATGTGCTCAGCGGTTTGCGAAAGTTGAAGGAGCTGATTTGACCGTGAGCAGTTAGCTCAAGAACGCACCTGATATGGCTAAAGCAACCATTGGACTGATCGGACTCGGTGTCATGGGCCAGAACCTGGCCCTTAACATCGAGCGCAATGGCTATTCAATCGCCGTCTTTGATCGCGAGCCGGCGGTGCTCAATGCGTTTCTGACCCGCGAAAGTGGAAAACAAATTCGCGGGGCACAAACGCCGGAGGAGTTTGTCAGATCTCTTGAACCACCCCGCAAGATCATCCTATTAGTGAAGGCCGGCGACCCCACCGACTGGACCATCAATTTGGTTAAACCCTTTCTTGAACCCGGTGACATCCTGATCGACGGCGGCAATTCCCATTTCAAAGATACCGAGCGGCGCGAGCAGGAACTGAAAGAGACCGGACTTTTCCTGATCGGCTCCGGGACTTCAGGCGGGGAAAAGGGAGCGCTTCTGGGTCCCAGCCTCATGCCGGGTGGTGACCGCACCGCCTACGAGCAAATCAGACCGATCTGGGAATCGATCGCTGCAAAAGTTCCGGATGGTCCATGTGTGACTTACATCGGCCCGGGTGGCTCAGGGCATTTCGTGAAGATGGTCCACAACGGCATTGAGTATGGCGATATGCAACTGATAGCTGAAGCCTACGGAGTGATGCGGTACGGCTTCGGCGCATCTACTGAAGAGTTGGCCGGTATTTTTGATGAATGGAATCGCGGTGATTTGGAGTCGTATCTCATCGAGATCACAGCAAAGATATTGCGAGTCAAGGACGAGGCAACGGGCAAAGCCCTGGTTGATCTTGTTTTAGACAAAGCCGGACAAAAGGGAACTGGAAAGTGGGCGAGCCAGATTGCCCTCGACCTCGGTGTTGCCATTCCCACGATAGATGCGGCGATTGTGGCTCGCACGCTTTCGTCGCAGAAGGACGCTCGCCTCGAAGCAAGCAAAAAAATAAAAGGCGCTCGATCCAACCAGCAGGGAAAGCTTACCAACGCGATCACGCAGAATATCCACGATGCGTTGTACGCCTCGAAAATCTGTTCTTATGCGCAGGGTATGAACCTGATCAAAGCCGGCTCGGAGGCGTTTAGGTGGAACATCAATCTGAGTGAAGTGGCGCGCATTTGGCAGGGCGGCTGCATTATCCGAGCGAAGTTTCTCGGAGACATAATGCGTGCCTACCAGCGCGACGCGGATATCACGAGTCTTCTTCTCGATGAGCAATTCAGCAAAACGATCGAGGAAACGCAGGCGGGTTGGCGCGAAATTGTGATCAGCGCTTCACAAAAGGGCTTGCCCGTCCTGGCCATGTCATCGAGCCTGGGTTACTTCGACATGTTTCGCGCAGCCAATTTGCCACTCAATCTCACGCAGGCGCAACGCGACTTCTTTGGTTCACACACCTATGAACGCGTTGACAAGCCTGAGCTGGGCTTTGTGCACACTGAATGGGAAGAGTTGCTTGAGAAACAGCAGCGCTAGGCCCGGATAGACCCACTCAAACACTGGAACCGCGGCGGTCCGAAAAACAGATGTCTTAGTTCACACCCACCATGGAAGTTCCTCCGCATATCTCAGTATTCGAAACTCCCGAGCAGCTTGCCGAGGCTGCGGCGGAACGCTTTGTAAAAGTCGCCAACCACGCGCAAGAGTCGAGCGGGCGATTCAGCGTGGCTTTGGCAGGAGGTCGCACGCCGAAGCGCGTGTATGAATTACTTGCGACCGAGGGCTTCAGGAATCGCGTCGAGTGGTCGCGAGTCTACGTGTTCTTTGGTGACGAGCGTTGTGTGCCCCTTGATCATGCGCAGAGCAACTATGCGATGGCCCACTCAGCGTTGCTTTCGAAAGTCCCACTTCCAGCAGGGAATGTTTTTCGAATAGCCGGAGAAGGGGATCCAACTGAAGGCGCGCGAGCGTACGAAGCAGAGCTGAGTCAATTCTTCGCGCCCGTCGCCCGGCTGCGGTTTGACCTGGTGTTACTGGGAATGGGAGCGGACGGCCATACAGCGTCGCTTTTTCCGGAATCGAATGCACTGGAAGAAACGTTCCAGTTGGTGGTTCCAACAAAAAGCCCCCAGGAGCAGTGCCGAATAACACTGACCCTGGGAGCATTAAATACCGCTGCGCGCACAATCTTCCTCGTTACCGGAGAAGAAAAAGCGGCGACGCTTTCGAAGGTATTGCAACGACAGTCTGGCTCGCTCCGTTTGCCTGCGTCATTAATCAAACCGAACGACGGAACTCTCGAATGGTTTGTCGATCGCAAAGCAGCTTCAGGCCTTCAGCAGTTTACATAACCCAAAAGCCAGAACACGATGATAAAAACGAGCACCCGTTGAGATGCAGCCACCGCCAAATTTCCAGGCTGCTGCGCCTGCGAGTAATCCACGTAGAGGTCCTTCCATGATTATCTCCTGCTCAGCTGGCGGCCGCTGACTTCAAAGGTTTAGCTTTCGCCGCTTCCAAACGCGCGCCCAGGTCTTCCGCTTCTTCCTCGCTCAGGACCTTGCGCGCTTTCTTGAACATCTCGTCTTCTTCCTCTTCGACGTGATGCTCAATGTTCTCTTTGAGCACCGTGAAGCGCGCGGTCCATTGCTCTTCACTTTTGTCCATCGATTCCAACTCCTTCAGCAGTTGCTTAACGAGGCGGTGTTCTTCATAGGCTTCAAGCGTAATCTCACGCGTCTCGTCCGCCTTTTCGAGTGCCGGGTAAAGAATGGTTTCTTCTATCTGCGCATGGAGGTCGAGTTCAGACTTGAGTTGAGTGAAAAGTTCCTCGCGCGTTTTCACGCCGCGCTCGGTTGTGGCATCCAGCTTTTCGAGAATCCCGGCGACCTTCTTGTGGTCCGCTTTGAGTAATGTAAACGCGTTCATGTTCTTGTCTCCTTGTTGATTGCTTTATTGCGCAGCGGTCAGAATCCTGCCGCTAGCGCGATCTACTTCCAGTTTTTGTTGACACCTTCGCGGCTTTTCGTCGGCCACCGCTCGGTTTGACCTTTTGATTACTCGCGGCTCGCGAAGCGTTCTTCGTGGCCGACGTGCGCGAGCGCGACGATGTAGAAGTCTTCCTGGCAGGCGTGGCTTTGCTGGAGCTTCTCGACTTACTTCCGCTCCTGGCAGCGCTCTTCTTTGCGCCCTTCGTTTTTACGCCCTTGAGCGCAGCCTTGCTTGGCGGCTTGGCTGACTTCGATCCTGTGCTCTTCGAAGACTTGGCAGCAGAACGTTTGGAGGCGGATTTTGATGTCGAACGTGCCTTACCTTTACCGCCGGAGGCGGCCGCTCTCTTGTTGCTGGTCGACGTGCTGGCCGAAGTGTCCCCAAGGCCGATAAAACTTGCGAGACGTTGAAGGACACCCGGACTTTCGGTTTTCCCGCTTTTCTTCGGCGCCGCTTTCTTTGTTTGGCTGGTGCGGCGCGGTTTGGATTTCGTGTTTCTGGCTTTTGCCGATTCGAGTTCCGCGCCCAGCGTTTCGATGCGTTCGTCACCAAGCGCCTTGCGCGCTTTATCGAAGAGTTCGCCTTCCTCCTCTTCGACGTGATGCTCCACGTTCTCTTTCAACACCGTGAGCTTTGCATCCCATTCATCGTTGTGCTCTCCGGCGCCGGCAAGCTCTGCCAACAGGTCTTTGACTACCTTGTGCTCTTCATACGCTTCGAGCGTTATCTCGCGGGCCTCGTCCGTGTTTTCCAAGGCCGGATACAAAACGGCTTCTTCAATGTGTGCGTGGAGATCGAGTTCAGACTTGAGTTGGCTAAACAACTTTGCTTTCGCCTGACCGTTGGCGGATTCGATTTCTGAGAACAGCTGAGAAACCTTTCGATGATCTTTCTTAAGCAGTTCAAAGGCGTCCATAGTTTTAATCTCCCTTGGTTCGTTCGGTTGGGCCTTCAAAGGCAGAGGTGAGTCCGTAAACTCACCTCTACAGTCTGCATTGGCGCAGGGGTGATTCTCTAAAAGTCTAGCGGGCTCCACCGCTTTCGCCGCCGCCAGTACCGCCGCCGCCGGCACCGCCGCGATCGCCACTCTGCTGGCTACCGCCACCTTGCTGGCCGCCACCACCGCGATGTTCACTGCCGCCCTCGCTGCTGCTCTGGCCTCCGCCCTGTTTACTGCCGCCGCCTTGTTGACCCCCTCCGCTTTGCCGGCTGCCGCCGTCACCTTGCTTACCTTGACCTTGATTGTCCTGTTCCATTCTGATCCTCCCTATGCTCGAGAATTAGTTTGCGATCCGGTTGCCGTATTTTTTCAGGCCTGCATTCGAGTCAAGCGAACAAAATTCCGAAAGGTGCGCATGTTAACCGGACAGTTTGCGTGTTACTGACTGATAGTCGCAAAACCAATGCCACACGCAGAGGAAACCAACGACAGCAGAAACGAGTCGATTAATCAGGTTGAAGCATTTTCGGGGCTTTGCACAAAAGCGCCAACGGCGCGAAATGTAAGAGCCCAGGCCAAGGGCCTGGATGGTGATGTGTTGGCATTCTCTAAGCGCTGAAGGTGCACAATCCGAGCGGTTACTTGAGACCAAGTATTTCGCGCTTTCAGCGCTTTGGATACTTCGCATCGGCTGAACCCTGGGCCGCTGGCCCAGGCTATTATATTTCGCGCCTTTGGCGCTTAAAGACAAACTATCAGCCCTAGAGGCTTATTTCCGTGCAAAGCCATTTTCGGTTTTCAGTTGGCGGTGCGTTTCATGAATTTGAGTAACGATCGTTCCGCAGAGTGGAGTTTGTGGCCGCGGTAACTGAGCAATTGGTTTAGAGAATTGAAGTAGCGATTGATAGTTTTTCCGTGCTCAAAGTCCTTGATGATCTCCGGACAGATATATGAGGTCCGGCAAACGGCCGGCGTGTTCCCCAGAACTTTCGCAGTTTCCTTGATTGCTTCAACAACCTTACGGCGTCGCGTGGCCGGCGTTGCATCCACTTCTACGCTGACCCGAGCGAGGGCGCAGGCACAAACGAGCGTTCCGGCCCACGTGCGAAAGTCTTTGGCGCTGAAATGCTCGCCCATTACCTCTCGAATGTAGGCGTTGATGTGGGAGCGGGTGACGTTAACAAAATCGCCGTTCCCATTCCTGTACTGGAACACCTCGCGCGAAGGACGTCTCATTAAACCTCTGACGACGCGTGCAACCTGACGATCCTTCAACTCTCGATGCTGTCGAACGCCCGACTTCCCGGGGAAATCAAACTCAATCACATCGCCTTTAACTTTCAGATGTTTCGGCCGCAACGTCGCGATACCGAAGCTGCCGTTTTCACTCGCGTAAACATGACTCCCCGGTCTCATAAAACACGTCGAAAGAATGCGAAGGATCGAGGCCATCACTCTTTCGCGTTCCAACCCCGGATGTCTGAGGTGGGTCGCGACAGTTGCGCGCATTTTTGGCAACGCTTCAGCAAACTTGATCAGTCGCTTAAACTTCCGGCTATCCTGACGTCGTGTGTGGCTCTCATGATAGAGATACTGCACGCGACCAGCCGCGTCCTTTCCAATTGCCTGCAGTGATCCCCCGCCGGCAGCGTTGATCCAGACATCGATCCAGGCGGGCGGGATTCTCAATTTTTTGATCCGCTCCAGATCTGCTGCACTCACTTTACCGCCGTCCGCACTTCGATAACGGAAGCCGTGCGCAGCAGTCCCGAGACGGGCGATACCCGTCTTTTGCAGTTGTTGAATGCGTGTCATTCAGTGTGCAGAGAAGTCGACCGGCCGGACTCAATGAGGCCGGCGGGCGATTAAAGCCGCGAGGTGAAAGACCCCCTTGTTATTGGTCGCCCCGGTCTCCCTGACCAGGTTCAACCTTCGTCTTTGCCTTTTGCTTCACATCCTGGGCCAGTGATCGGCCCTGATCGTCTGACTCCTTAAACTGCCCTTTGGCGTCACGACGCACGTAACGCTTGTCCGAACCCGTATCGATCAACTCTCTTTTTCCACTGCCCTTTTTGCCTTGCATTTAAGCCTCCTCGAATTGTGTAGGCTTCCTGTACAGCTCCGGCGACTGCTTGTTTATTAACAGACCACCTTTCTAGTTGTGGCTAGCCTATTACGCTGAATCCGCAACTCGAATGCCAACCATTTTCTCCGCTGCAGTAAGCGATGGTCTATACAGCTAGAGTCGAGAAATGCGCTCGATGCGGTAGAACGGAAGCATCGGGCGCAGGATTTGCAGAGGTATGTTTCGAGATGTGCAGCGTTTGTGGGAATAGGACCAGTTGACGGAGGTTATGGAGAATGCCAAGGGGAGACAAAGGCGCATACACGGACAAGCAAAAACGGAAGGCCGAGCACATTGAAGAAGGTTATGAAGAGCGTGGCGTTTCGAAAAAGGAAGCCGAGGCGCGCGCGTGGGCCACGGTGAATAAGGAATCTGGCGGCGGCAAGAAGAGCGGTTCAGGACGAGGCAAGAAAGAGAATCGCAGTGCTTCCAGGAAAGGCGGCAAGAAAAGCGGCAAGAAAACGGGCAAGAAAGCTGCCACAAAATCAACGAAGAAAGCCGCTAAAATGTCGACGAAGAAAGCCGGCAAGAAGAGCGGGCGAAAAGCCGCGAAGAAATAGGATCGCACTACTTGGGAGCGCGCCCGCGGTCCCAGTAAGAGAAGTATTCAGTAACGAAATAGAGAGCTCCATAGACAACACGAGATGGCAACTAAACGGGCAGGAAAAACTAAACGTACAAGGGTTGCTAAGAAAACCGCGGCGAAAACATCAGTGGTCGTCGGGCAGCTAAAGGAACCGAAGTCTCCTATGCCGGCCCAGCATCAGCGGAAACCCGGCTTTGAATCGAAGCTCTCGCCGCGCCCACGCTACAAAGCACCACACTACCAGGGCTCAGGAAAGCTAACGGGCAAAGTGGCTTTGATAACCGGGGGAGACTCGGGAATCGGTCGCGCCGTAGCTGTGCTCTTCGCGCGCGAAGGCGCCGATGTAGCGTTTACTTATCTGCCCGCTGAATCCAGGGACGCGCGTGAAACTCTGCGCGCAATCGAGCTGGAAGGTCGGTCGGGCCTTTCAATTGCCGGAGATCTTACAGAGCCGAGGTTTGCGTCTGATGCCGTAAGACAGACCGTATCGGCTTTGGGCAAGCTCGATATTCTGGTTAACAACGCGGCCTACCAGCAACATCAGAAGACCCTCGCTGACCTTTCCGCAGAACAGTGGGATCGCACGTTCAAGACAAATATCTATGCTTATTTCCTGGTGGCCAAAGCGGCGCTCCCTCATCTGAAGAAAGGAAGCGCAATCATCAACACCGGATCGATCACCGGTCTCGAGGGCAGCAAACACCTCCTCGACTATTCGGCTACCAAGGGCGCTATTCATGCCTTTACGAAGTCGCTCGCGCAGAATCTGGTAGAGAAGGGAATTCGCGTGAACTGCGTAGCGCCGGGACCGGTGTGGACACCTCTGAACCCTTCAGACAAAGCCGCGAAAGAGGTGGCGAAGTTTGGCGCTGATACCCCGATGAAGCGTCCCGCTCAACCTGAAGAGATCGCGCCGGCGTTTGTTTTCTTCGCTTCTGAAATTGATTCGAGTTATGTGACTGGAGAAGTCTTGACGCTACTCGGTGGCGACACCACCGCGAGCTAACTTTGCTATTTAACAATGAACAGGAGGAATGTTATGGGAGACAACGGTGGTGGAGGCAGTACAGGCGTAGTTGCGGTGTTGGTGATCTTCGTGATCATCGTGATAGTTGGATTGTTTATGTTTGGCGGCCGGCTGTTTGGCGGCAACAAGAGCGTAGACGTAAACATCAGCGCGCCGTCGAAGTAAGAAAACAGAAGTCAGAAGTCAGAAGTCAGAAGTCAGAAGTCAGAAGTCAGAAGTCAGAAGTCAGAAGTCAGAAGATATGAGACTTGGAGTACCGCGTTCACGCGGGTATTTGTCTGATTTTCCAGAGCAAAGCCCGCCTGAACGCAAGTACTCCAAACCCTCATTTAGTGGCAGCAGCTTTTTGGTTTTCGGCGTCCAGCCATGTCTTTAGTGGTGCGAAGTAGTCGATGATCGCAGTTGCGTCCATCTTATCTTCGCCAGTCATCGCTTTCAGCGCTTCCGGCCACGGTTTACTCAGGCCCATCGCCAGCATCTGCTTTAGTTTCTCACCGGCTTTCTTATTGCCGTAAATTGAGCACTGATAGAGCGGGCCACTGAATCCGGCTTCGCGACACAATGCTCGATGGAATTGAAACTGGAGGATGTGGGCCAGAAAATAACGGGAGTAGGGAACGTTGGCCGGCACGTGGTATTTCGCGCCCGCGTCGAAATCCTCTTCGGTGCGCGGCGCCGGCGGCACGATGCCCTGATACTTTTCTCGGAGCTCCCACCAGGTCCTGTTGTAATCGCCGGCTTTGACCTCGCCGGAAAAAACTTTCCAACGCCATTGATCGACCAGATAACCAAAAGGTAAGAACGCGACCTTATCGAGCGCGCGTTGCAGAAGGAAGCCGGTGTCGGCATTTGGATCCGGCACTGCGTCAATCAAACCGAGCTGTTTGAGATACGGCGGTGTCACGGACAACGCCATCGTGTCACCGATAGCTTCGTGGAAGCCGTCGTTCGCGCTGTCGCGATATAGGAACGGCTGACCCGCGTAGGCCATCTGGTAATAGTTGTGACCCAGCTCATGATGCACGACGGTAAAGTCTTCCTCAGTGATCTGGATGCACATCTTCAGTCGGACATCTTTTTCGTAGTCGACGTCCCAGGCGCTCGCGTGACAAATCACTTCACGATCGACGGGTTTGCTGAACAGAGAACGGTCCCAAAAAGTGGGCGGCAGCGACTCGAAACCGAGGGACGTGAAAAAGCCTTCGCCGTAGCGGACCATCTGTTTAGGATCAGTGTTGCGTGTTTTGAGAATTGCAGTTAGATCGAAGCCGCGGTCTCCGGTTTGCGGAGCAAGCAGAGGATAAATATTGCCCCACTGCTGTGCCCACATGTTTCCCAAAAGATGGGCCGGGATCGGCTTATCTGCCGGCACCACTTCTTTGCCATATTTTTCGGACAGCTTGTGACGCGTGTAGGTGTAGAGCGAATCGTATAACGGCTTGACCTGCAGCCAGAGGCGTTCCATCTCGGCCGCAAACGCATCCGGCTCCATGTCATACTTCGCGCGCCACATTGCCCCCGTGTCTTTGAACCCCATTTCCGCCGCGCCTTTGTTACTGAGGGCCACAAAGCGTTCATAGTTTTTGCGATAAGGCTTTGCAATTTGGTGCCAGCCGACCCAGGTGCGTTTTAACTCTTCCGGATCACGGCTGTTTCCCATGATCGCGCCGAGTTCATCAATTCCCATGCACTTTCCCTTATCACCTTCCGGACAATACTTTCCTTTGCCGTAGTCGCCCTCGAGAGAGGCGGCGAGCTTGGTGATCTCATCCCGTTCGGTGGGATTCTTAGGCGCGGGCAAGGTGAGCGCAAGTTTCAACAACTTCAGCTTTCTTGCGACATCGGAGGGCAAATCAAGGCCGTCAAATCGTTTCGATTCGTCAGCGAGTTCCGTGGTGGCTGTGATGACGGCCTTATTTGCCTCGGCAGAAAGCGCCTCTGTGTCATCAGTGATGTAAGTGCTCTTCACCCAATCCGCGCGGCTGTACTTTATGTTCAGTTCGAACAACTTCTTCTCCGCGTCGGTGATGAATTTTTCAGCTTCGGCCACGGTACCTTTGGTGTCGGTTCCCGCCCCAGGACCGGACGGCTGATTGCACGAAGAGGTTAATGCGAGGCCGACGAACAGACTTAGCAGGGCGCCGATCCACACTCGGCCACGACGGATAAAATTCATAGTTTCCTCCAATGAAAACTGGCTGACCTGACTTGCGAAGGGGATGCGGAGAATTGTAACCACTCGCGAAAGAGTTTGGGAAGCGAGTGTGCCGGACCACCAGCACCACTTCACAGCAGCGTAAGCGAGTTTCAAAAGATTATTCCTCAATTCGTGAAGTCGTGGTAACTTGCGACGCAAAGAAGAAGGGGCTGACGGGATGAAGTTTGCGCACGACTCACTCAAATTAAAGACGAAGACCCAAAATGAAAACTTCTGTTTCGACACCGAAACAGCGCAGGGACATCTCTTCGCCGTGCTGGATTTTGCTCCACACGACTACGCGAATCTCAATGCGACCCTGGCGAGCAAGTTGGAAACCGTAGCCGGCTCCTTTGCTTCGCTCTCAAAATTCTCCGCCGATCTGTTTCTTGGGTTCCTGGCCAGGGAAATCAATAATTTTCTCCATCACCTCAGTGAGCAGTCGAGTGGGCCTGAGATTTTTTGCAGCGCCGCCCTGACGCTTGTGGGAGGTCGCAGGCTTCACTACCTGATCTGCGGTGACGTGAGGATCGATATTACTGGCGGGCGCTTGCTCTCTTTGAGCGGCGAAAAGTCCGATGAGTTTGACGTCACGAGTGATTTGAAAACAGCCGATGAAGCTTTGGTGAAAAAACCGGGTTTAGATCGCCTGGGTGATGACAAGTTGGACTCACCTCTGACCGATCAGGTGCAAACGTTTGATCTTCGTGATGAAGACGTGGTCCTAATCATGACCCGGGGCCTCGAAGCAGGCTTTGACCGAAGGCAGTTGCCCCGCGACCTCGTGAATTCAGGCTCGCCCGAGCCGAAGTTGATCTGCGAGGCACTCATGAAAGCCAGCGCGTCGAGTCGCGATGACCGTACCGTTGTTGTGATAGCGGGTCCCTACGAACAAGATGTGAATCCACTCCTTTCCGATCTAACCAGGGCGATTGCGTCACTGGAAGCGAGGCTAAACACGCTGGCGGAAAATGAAGCAGCACGAGCCATTTCCAGTAGCGTTGGGGAGCCGCAAGTCGCTGGCCCTCTAATCGATGAGAATGCTCGCCACGATATCGAGGCGCTCAAAACAGAATTGGAAGCGAAGGCGGGTAAAGAGGAGATTGCAAAACTCGATGAGAAGTTGACCACTGTGTTGGCTGGGTTCAAAGCAGAATTAGCGGCGAGACCCGCGAAGGATGATCTCGCAAGACTCGATGAGAAGTTAACGACGTTGGTGGTTGCTTTTCAGAGCAAGGCCGATTCGGCGGACGTCCTGGGCCTGAAGCACGACGTGTCAAAACTTACCAGGCTGGCTACCGCGGCGCCGGCTATTGTTGAAACAAGAGACAATAACGGAATCGCAAAAGGGATGCGACGGCCTGCTCTAGGCCTGATGCTTTTGTCCGTGCTGCTCGTTGGAGTTGGCGCTGCTTTTCTTGGCGCGTGGCTCCAATCTCGCATGTTTAGGAAAGGGCCTGAAGTATCAAGCGAGCGAGTGTCGCAGCCAACGGCTACACCTACACCTGCGCAAGCCATGGACGCGAGTCAGGCGACCCCGGCTCGGCCAGTTGAAATAGCAGAGGTAACGGTGAAACCAGGAGACTCACTGCGAAACTTTGCTGAACGCTACAATGTTTCGCTCGACACTCTGAAGGAAATGAATCCCACCATTAGGAACTGGAACCTCATCAAGACGGGGCAGAGAATTAATGTGCCGGTCGCTCCGTCACCTGCCGCCACTCCGCCTCCAGCAGCTGCGGCAGTTTCGCCTGAACCGGCCAGTCCCTCGGGAACTATTGAAATCACGGTTGGCCCAGGCGATTCCTTAAACCGATTCGCTCAACGCTACAACTCCACTCCGCAGCGACTACGGGAACTAAACCCGCATATAGACAATTGGGCCTCACTCCGCGCCGGACAAAAGCTGCTGGTTCCGAGCCCGCCCGGCTAGTGTCGATTACATTCTATTTAGTTTCGACTCGCGGTCAGCGCCGGCTCTGCGATCGGCGCTGGGTGTGGCTCCACGTTGTCCGAGATTGTTGGAGGAGGAACAGGCAGTCTTGGCGTCCGCGAAGCAAACCTCGTTTTTAGTCGATTGATAGGTTTCTCAAAGAAGTAGAACGAAGTGGCAGCAATTCCGATCGCGAGAGCAAGTTTCGCCGTTGGCTCCCATCGGCCAAGTGAGTAAAAGCTTACGTTTCTAACGACTAACCAATGCCACAGATAAAGGCCATAGGAGATGTGACCGAGCCAGATCAGTGGTGGAAATCGTAACGTCGCAGACAAGACTCGGGGCGGTGCATTTGCGGCTACGTAAATCAGCACACCGGCAAGTATAGCGATTGCGGTGAAACCGCCGCGGTAAAGAAAGAGATCGCCGAAGTGACTGGTAAGAATCAGAAACCCCAGTCCTGATGCCGAAACCAGCGCGGCGGTTTTTAACAGCCACACGTTATTTCCCAGCCGCACCATTTTCGAATTCAGCAATCCGAATATGCAGCCGACTAAGAGCGCGTCAGCCCGCGTGTCGCTACCGTAGTAAAGGCGCGTCAGATCGGCCTCCGCTTCAAGCAAAGCGTATCGATGTACAACGATTCCGAGAATGACAATCGCCAGGCCTCCCGCGATAAATCTCAGTTTTAGTCTCAATGCCAAACACGCAGTTAACAGCAATGGCCAGACGAGATAAAACTGTTCTTCGATCGACAGTGACCAGGTGATAGCCGTGGAGTCGAGCGCCGAGTCCCAACCCAGGGCCATCCGCCAATTCGTTAAGTAGAACACTGTGAGCGCGATCAGTTTGAGTTGCTGAATTATCGAAATGGATTGTGTGAAGTATGCAACCAGTAAAGCGGCAACCAGGTAGAGCGAAAGCGCTGGACCAAGCCGTAGGAGCCGGCGCATGTAAAACTTTCGCAGGTTTATCTTGTTGTTTTCGGCGAATTCTGCCAGCAGGAGGCTCGTAATCAGGAAACCACTCAAGACAAAAAACAGATCGACTCCGAGAAATCCTCCGGATAAGGAAATGGGAGCGAGCTGGTGGTGGATTATTACCGAGGTGATCGCGATTCCGCGCAGCCCGTCCAGCTCAGGGACATGCTTTGCTAAAAGAGTTTCCATGCCTGGACGCTGAATCGAACCGGAAGACGAGCTAACTGACTGACTGTCGATGGAGAGTAACTGGGTCCACGCCCAGACTTAGGGGCTGACCAGTTTCTTGGAGATGTTGCGCTGCCAGGCCTCGTAGTTTCTTACGCGTCTCTTCGCTTGCTTGCGAGTAAGTTGGAGTTCTTTTGCTACTGAATCAATCCGGGCAGTGCGATCGTTTTTCTTGTCGTAGCGATCACCGGGGGCGCTGAGGTAAATCTCATAAGCACGGGTCCATTCCGCTTTCACGTCATCAGTGGCTTGAACACCTCGTAGTTCTGGCATGTCGGTTTTTCCTTGCGGTCTAATTTTGGAGTGAATTCTAGCATGCACAGAGCGGAGTGGTAGCGGAAATTCGGCTAAGCGGCGTTTGAATAGATTGACAAGCGCCTTGCATTGGTTAGAAGGCGCTTTTTGGCAACCTGATTTCTCTCATTCGGACGGTTCCCTTATCGGCCTCGACACTAATGCTTCCGGGGATCCTGTTCTATTTCTTTTTCGTGCTGGTTTTCCTGGCGGTAGATTTTTCGACGTCTACTCTGCGGATGCCAGTTGCTTTGCTACCTGCCTCAGCCGCGCCCGTAACTGCTCCGGCTGCTGCTCCGGTGGCAGCTCCTGCCAGCACTGCTTTGAGCGCCTTCTTGGCTTTCGTCAACAAACTTCCCTGAGATTTCCTGGCAGAAGTCTTCCGTCCGGATCCTTTCTTCGCGCTCGATGTTTTCTTCGCAGCGCCCTTCTTTGTTGCTGAGTTGCGGGCCGCTGGTTTCTTTTTTGCTGCCACGGTTTCTCCTTACTGTTATGTAGATCCATATGAAGCGGCGCTCCCTCAACCTCGGTGTTGAGGAAGCGCCGCTCGCTGTGGACGTGCTGATGCGATTACCACAGGATCCGAACGCCGCGACAGCGAAACCGCTGAGGTTCGGCCAGAATTTGACTGCGGGCCGCGATGGAGCGCCGGGCTATATCTCTAGCATCCCGGGAACTAAACGGCCCGACGCCCGGAGACGAGATTGATGATGAACACCACCAGCGCAACGACGAGCAAGAGGTGAATAAGGTTTCCGGCGAACCCGCCAATTGCTCCAATCAACCAAAGAATGAGCAAAATCACAAGAATCGTCCACAACATAGTATTTCTCCTTCTTGAAGTAGATTCGTTAATGCTCGAACACTGGCAGCGGAGCAATGCTTATGCCATTTTTCCAAAATCACTCGAGTTCCCGGAAAAGCGCTCATTACCGGATGGTTTTCTGGTTTCCCCGCGGAGCTTGGCGCTCAGCGAATAGAGTTCAGAGAATCCCGACTGCATTAGAATGAGTCGCTCTCCTGCTCAAACCAACGGCGTCGTTGTGTGAATTTGGTTCAAGATCCTAATTTGAAGTAGACAGGTTGATAGAGACGGATGAAAAACTAGACCGATTGGAGGTTTATTCATCGAGCAGTCACAAAAACTCTTGTGAATTCGCCACTCTTAGTCTGCTGAGTTGTATGTCGGGATTGACAAATTGGCTAACTGTAACTATATTAGTTACAGAAGATTAAGCCGGTTCGGGAATTTATTTCAACTTATGTCAACCAGCAGTCGATTTGCGGTGGCGGTGCATGTTTTGACTCTTATGGCTTGGGCGGATGACGAGCCGCTTAAGTCAGAGCATGTGGCTGAAAGCGTAAACACCAATCCCGTGGTGATCCGACGGATGCTTTGCGAGTTGGCAGAGTCAAAGCTCGTGGTTTCTCAGACCGGCTCGATGGGTGGATCGAGGTTAGCCCGTCAGCCCGAGGAGATCACGCTTCTTGATATTTATCAGGCGGTTGAATCGCGTGGAGTTTTTTCGCTGCACCGGCATCCTCCTAATCCGGATTGCCCAGTGGGAGTCAATATAGGCTCTGTCCTAAATGATGTGCTGGACGAAGTGGATTCGGCAGTCGAAACAGTGCTCTCGAAGATCACCTTGAAAGAAGCTGTGGGTAGGCTCAAACCATGTGTGCGCACGGTCGGCACGACCGCTCGCATTGCGGGAGCCAAAACCTTGAACGCCGTAGCGACGGCTAAGAGAAAAAACGGCAAAGAACACACTTTGTCTGCAAGAAACTAGTAGGTAGTTGCGTTCGTAGTATTGGTGTGGCTTTTAGTAAATCAGGTGAAGAGTTGCCGTTGCGAGACGCTCTTCACAAGTGAACCAGATCTCGCATCAAAGGAATCAACAATTGACTAGGCTTCAGAAAGATCAGGATGGGGTTGAACCGATGGATTCGGTGAAACCTAACTTTTCAGGCGCTCACGAGGAACTACTCGAAGACGCTGTTTCTATCGAGGATATCGACGAGGTCCTTGAGAAGCTCGCCACAGCCGGCGTCAGTGGCGCAGATACAGACGAGCCGGTGATAGGCGAAACTTCATCGTCAACCACACATCCCGAAGATGACGATAACGCACCCGAAGAAATGGAATTGGACCTTTCGGCGGGTGAACTCGATAAGACCTCGGATCCCGTGCGCGTCTACATGAGGGAGATGGGCGTGGTGCCGTTGCTTAAGCGCGAGCAGGAAGTCTCCATTGCGAAAAGGATCGAATGGGGCCAGAAGCGCGCGCAAAAGGGAATCACCCGCTCGCCGATGGCCGTCGCGGAGTTGCTCCAGATTGGGGGCGAGCTCGAGGCAGGCACCATCGGTATTCGCGACGTAGTTAACTTTTCCGATCAAATGGAAACTGAAGAGCACGAGGATAAGACGGAAGAGTATCTGCAGTGGACAATTGAAGGCATTCAGAATATTCGCAAGCTCTACAAGCGAGGTTTGAAAGAACTTGAGCAGATGAGCGCTGAGATGAAGGTCAAGCGCGCCAAGGGCTCCAGGAAGTTGATACGCTTGCGACGTAAGGTTGCGCGCACAAGACTGGACATCGCCCACGAGATAGGCGGCCTCCATTTGAAAGAAGCTGTCCGGCAGAGGTTGATCGCGGCGATTGCCCGAGTTCATCGGGAAACGCGAACACTGGAACGCGAAATTGAAGCCAATAATCTCAAGTTGCAGAAGAAACGCCTGAAGGCTGACGACATCAAAGAATTCAAACGTCAAGTCTCTCAGGCGAAGAAGCGGTTGAAGGAAATCGAAGGTGAACATCACGTGTCGGCGTTGGAAATCAAACGTTCCCACCAGATGATCGTCACCGGCGAGGCGCAGGCGGCCCAGGCGAAACACGAACTAACGGAAGCCAACCTCCGTCTAGTTGTCTCGATTGCAAAGAAATATCAAAACCGCGGCCTCCAGTTTCTTGACCTGATTCAGGAGGGCAACCTCGGATTGATGAAGGGCGTTGATAAGTTTGAATGGCGCCGTGGGTATAAGTTCTCAACTTATGCGACCTGGTGGATTCGCCAGGCGATCACCCGCGCGATTGCCGATCAAGCGCGAACCATTCGAATTCCCGTGCATATGATCGAAGTAATCAACAAACTTCGAAACACGTCTCGTGAGTTAGTGAGGGAATTGGGACGCGAGCCGACGACGGAAGAAATCGCCAAGAAGATGGGCATGTCCGTTGAGAAGGTGAGCAAGGCGAGAAAACTCGTGCAACAGCCTGTGTCTCTCGAAACGCCAATTGGTGAAAGTGGAGACTCGCAACTTGGCGATTTGATCGAAGACAAGTCCAGCACCAGTCCGGCCGAACGGGTGATCACGTCCAACCTGCGCGAGATCACCGGCGACGTGTTGCAGACCCTGAGTCCGCGCGAAGAGCGCGTCATTCGAATGCGGTTTGGGCTCGACCGTGAAGGTCATGAGCGCACGCTGGAGGAAGTGGGACAGGACTTCAATGTCACTCGTGAACGCATCCGCCAGATCGAGGCCAAGGCATTGAGGAAGTTGCGACACCCTTCCAGAGCTCGCGTACTCAAGAGCTTTATCGAGGGTCAACGACAGTAAATTTAAGCCGGACAGACTTTCCGGTCTGTCCTCTTCCGATCAATGGACAGGCAGGACTGTCCTCCGTAAATCAAGGACGAGGAGAATTTTAGATGAGTGAGAAAGTTACCCAGGTCAGTGATAGTTCATTCGAGAAAGATGTGCTGCAATCGAGCAAGCCGGTCCTGGTAGATTTTTGGGCCGAGTGGTGTGCACCCTGCAGGATGTTGGCGCCTACAATCGATGCAATCGCCGAACAGTTTAGCGAGACGGCCGGCGTGGTGAAGGTTAACGTAGACGATAACACTGCGACGGCACAGCGTTATGGAATCAAAGGGATACCGACGTTGATTCTTTTCCGTGACGGGAAGGAAGTTGAACGAGTTGTGGGAGCGACCAGCAAAGAAGCGATCGCCCGCATGATTGAAAAGCACGCTGCTGTGGCGAGCGCCTAGGAGCGATTAGCTTCAGTAGAAAGTCGGGGACCTTCATGGTCCCCTTTTCTTATGTAGGACAGACTTTCCAGTCTGTCCAATAGTTTATGTTTTGGGCTCGTTCGACTGATTAAAAAAGGCAGAAATGGACAGACAAGAATGTCTGTCCTACTCTAGGCGCGCCCCGCGACTTCGCCGGTCTGAGTATTAACTCGAACCACTTCACCCTCCTTGATGAACAGCGGCACACGGACCACCAACCCCGTTTCAACAGTGGCTTGTTTGCTGGCGCCGCCTGCGGCCGTATCGCCGCGCGCCCCAAGCTCGGTCGTGATAATGGCGAGCTCTACGTATTGAGGCAATTGAAGTGACACTGGCGCGCCATTGTATTTCAGGACCTGGAGCGAGCACCCTTCTTTGAGATAACTGCGATCACTGCCCACGTCGTCCGGTGCGAACACAAACTGCTCATAGTTTTTTTCATCCATGAAATGAAAACCTTCGGCGTCGCTGTATAAGAACGACGCCGGCGCAAACTCTACGTCCGGCTCCTCAAACTTTTCGGTCGCCTTAAAGCTCTTTTCCATCGTTGCGCCGGTCAGCAATTGCCGTAACCGGGTGCGCACCATCGTTGCCGCGCCACGCGCAGTAGGTGAGGCAAAGAAAACTTCGAGCACAACATATGGCTGCCCCGCCATCTCGATTAGCATCTTGCGTTTCAGTTCATTAGCCCCAATCATTGCCATGCAGTAAGTTCCTTCCGAGTCAAAGTAATCCTGCCCCAGCCATTAATTTCCAGTCTTTGAATATATCCTCGATCAGCTGTCGCACAAAACGAGTGTCACGCCCGCACTCCTCCAATGTAAAAGCTTTGTGTTAACGGCCCACCCTGTCGATAATGAGCAAACACAAACGAGTGCGGTTTTACAATCAGGTCATTATCAGGGAGGGTAGAAATGCCGACGAGGAAAAGCAATGCGGAGCGCCAACAAGCCGTTGATGAGACAGCTGAGATGAGCAAACCGGAACTTGAACGACAGCTTGCAGAGACTCGAGAGTCGCTGGCCCATACAGTCCACGAAATCAAGGACACGGTCACCGGCCAATATGAAGCCGTTCGAGATTCAGTCAGTGGCGTAATCGACTATCGCGAAAAGTTTCAGAATGAGCCATTAGTCTGGAGCCTGGGTGCTCTTTCGGCTGGCTTCGCGCTGGGATACACGCTTGGTTATGCGCACAAGAACTCAAGGTCATTAAAGGCGAAACATTCACAGATAGCGGCGTTTGCGGATAGCATGGCGACCGAGCTTTCAACGGTCGGCAAAACCTTCGTCATGCCCACCTTGAATCACAAAATTAAAGAACTGTTTGGATTCGACTTCGCCGAGGTGCTGGAAAGCATGGGACAAGGGAAGTCAGCGAGCCCAAAACGCGCGACAAAGAAGGGTCCCTCCCGGAAGCGGGCTGTCACAAAGAAGAAATCCGGCAAAAAGAAGACAGCCCGCGGGTAGACTTACTCTTGTTTGCGGCCGGCATAAGTCCACTTGATCGTTAGTGCATCTTGAATGGCCCGCCCTGTGGTTCCGGCGCAAGCGCCGGGCGGCTGGAGTCCTGGACTACCTCATGAAGCTCGAGAACGTTCGCTGCTGAGAATGCTTCTTTCGGCAGCGATCCTGATTGAGCGTGACCTTTCACGAACTCGTCAGACCTCACCCAGTCGAGAAAATTCGCTCGACTTTCCCATAAGGTAAAAACCACATATGGGTCACCTTCATTTACCGGCCGGAGCACCTGATTCGAGATGAATCCGGGCATTCCATCTACCAGTCCCGCACGTTGGCGAAATCTTTCCTCAAAGGCCTCTGCATATTCTGGGTTCACATAAATACGGTTTGCGACGGTGATCATTGCGGTAGTGTTCCTTTCATTTGCCAGCTTAGTCATCCGTCGAAGGCTTCGAGCGCAACCGCTTGATTCGCGAGCGACGTGCTTTTTCTTCCAGTGTTTGGTTCTTGACGCTGGGCGGTACTTTTGTAGGAACGCGCCTGGGCGCGCGGTAGTTTAGTTTCTCAATTCTGGCCCGAAGTTTCCGGAGACAAAGCGCCTTGTTCCGATGCTGGCTCCGCTCTTGCTGAGACGTTACCACGAGACCCGAGGGCAGATGACGCAGACGAACCGCGCTCTCCGTTTTGTTAACGTGCTGCCCGCCCGGCCCGCTCGAGCGAAACGTTTCCACCTCACACTCGCGCAATAGCTCATCATCTGACTCGGGTAATGCAATCATGAATGACCTCGGTGACAACTAACTAACACGAAACCGGCGTTAGTGCTATTAGCTGATCCTGAGCGCTCGACATTCTGACAGGAAAAGGCGGCGCGATCACCAGGTGACCCGCCGCCTTTACTGTCGATTGCGCCAGGGCGCGTCGAGGGCTTACTTACGGATTGCTCGGATAGACCAGCGTCAGGGGATCAGGCAAGGGAATCCGTTTAATTTGTCCGTCTCGCGCAATTTTCACTAGCGAGTATTGCGGTTTATCTGGATTACCTTTCGTGATTTCGTCGATGTTGCCGACTACCAGTACCACCAGTTTATCCGGCTGCAGGTATTTCTGGGCCACGCGTTGCACCTCCTCCGCGGTCACCGCACGAATGCGGTCGCGGTAGGTGCTCCAATAGTCCGGCGCTCGCTTGGTAAACTCGTCCTGAGCGAAAACGCCTGCGACTTGGGTAGCCGTTGCAAAGCTGCGTGGGAAAACTTCAATGAAAGAGTTTTTGGACGTCTCGAGTTCTTCCGCCGTCACCTTACCGGTGCGCAAGCGGTTGATCTCTTCCATGATGATATCTATGGCTTGAGAGGTCGTAGGATTCTTCGATTGAAACGAGGCTCGAAAGATTCCAGGGTTGTAGGTGCCAAAGCTGTAACTGGAACCAGCACTATAAGCCAACCCTTCATCAGAACGAACGCGCGAAGTGATGCGCGAGGTAAAACCACCGCCACCCAGAATGTCATTCATGATTGTGAGGGCGTAGAAATCAGGGTTGTCGCGCATGGTGCCGACGTGGCCCAGACTCACGCGCCCCTGGTTCACATCGGGTTTGTGTACTGTAAAAATGCCGGCGACTGTTTCATACGGCGTCTTCGGTACAACCGGCGCTGGGTCTTTGCTTACCGGCCAGCCCTTCATCGCGGCTTCGAGTTTTGCAAGCATCTCTTTCGTATTGAAGTCTCCGGAAATCGCGAAGATAAACCCACCCGGCTGATAGTATTTCTTATGAAACGCAATCATATCTTCCCGAGTAATACTTTCAATCGCGGCTTTGGTAGCTTGTCGGGCCGAAAAATGATTAGAGCCGTAAATCAGACGTGACCACTCGCGATCCTCAATGGCGTCGGTGCTGTCGTTGCGCCTTTCCATGTTTTGCAACAACTGGCTCTTCGCCAGCTTGATTCGATCTTCCTGGAAACCCGGGTTCTTCAGCATGTCGAAGTAAAGTCCGAGGCCCTGATCGATATCTTTGGTCAGTAGATTGAGACTGGCGTTGCCCTGCAACGCACCTATGTTGCTGTTGATATTCGCCGCGAGAAAAGCGAGTGACTCGTCAAATTGTTCGGCGTTCTTAGTTGTGGTGCCGCCGATCCGCATCTGACTGCCAGTGAGCGCCGCCAGTCCTTCTTTGCCTGCGGGATCGAGATAGGTTCCGGTGCGAACGAGGGTGGAAATGTTCACCAGCGGAAGGTCGTGATCCTCGACAAGGTAAACAACCACGCCGTTTGAAAGCACGTGACGATACTGCTCACGTTTCGGAGGTGTAAACGTCAGAGTGGTGTACTTCAAGTCGCGCGGATGCGCGGGAATTTGCTGAGTTTGGGCCAGCAAAGCTGCGGGCGACAACGACAACAGGACCAAAGTCAGGACTGCGGCAAGCGCCCGTAAATTCTTTCCTGGATTCCTCTGGAAATCCCTCATGCGGTTTCTCATAATTACTAATTACCTCCTTCGAGTTGCTTGAGGCGATCTTCCAGCATCTTTTTGACCACCTTGAAAAAATTCTGTTTGTCGGCAGGAGCCGCGCCCATTTGTTGTTCGATCCGCGGCAGCATCATCTTGATCTGTTCCGCTTTGGCCTGCGAAAGCATGCCCTTCATCTGGCCGATTTGAGCTTTTTCCTGATCGGTCAAACCAGCGAGAGCAGGATCTTCAACCGCGCCGGGATCCTTCTTCTTCGTGTAATAGACCGCGATAGTACGATTTTCCAGGCCGAAGTATTTGTTGGCGACCCGGCGCACATCTTCCGGAGTGATCGCTTGATGACGCGCGGGATCGGTATTGATTGTGTCCCAACCGCGATTGTTGTCACGGAGCAGCAGTTGGACCATCAAACCGAAGTTTGACTGGATGCCGCGGAAGTTATTAGCCGCATACTGGTTCTTCACCTTCTGCAGTTCGTTGGCGTCAACTAACTCCTTCTGCATCTTTTCGATCTCTTTATAAAGGGCTTGCTCAACCTCTTCAGGCGTCTTGCCGGGTTTTGCAACCCCGCTCACTTCAAACAGGCCTTCATACTTGCGGCCGTCCTGGAAGGCATTCGCGCTGTTGGCAACTGCCTGTTGCAACACCAGCGACTTGTAAAGGCGCCCCGTTCGGCCGCTAAGCAAACTAGCGAAGATATCCAACGCGAAGTCATCTGGGTGACCTTCTGCCACCGTGTGAAAACGAATGCGCACCTGCGGAACGGTTTCGGCCCAGGCCACCATGCGCTTCTCGGCAAGCTGCGGCATCTCGCTGGTACGAACGGGTTCCGGGGCACGAGGTCCACGCGGGAGGCGTCCGAAGTATTGCTGCGCAAGTGCTTTCGCGCGAGCCGGATCGATATCGCCAACAAGGCAAGCCGTCAGATTGTTTGGCGCGTAGTTGACGGCAAAGTATTCGAGGGCCTCTTCACGCGTGATGCCTTCGAGATCGCTGGGCCACCCGACCACGGGCCAGCCGTATGGCGAAGACTGCCAGAACATCGATTCAAACTGTTCATCAAACTTGCCAGTCGGTGTGCTGTCCGTGCGCAGGCGTCGTTCTTCATGGACCACGTCACGCTCAGAATAAAACTCACGGAAGACGGGGTTACGCAACCGGTCGGATTCCATCCAGAACCAGAGTTCCAGCTTGTTGGCTGGAACGTTTATGAAGTAGACGGTGAAATCGTTGCTGGTGCCGGCGTTCATTCCTGAACCTCCCGCCGTGGTGTAGACGCGGTCAAACTCGTCCTTCACCATCAACTCTTTTTCACGTTTGGTCAGCTCATCAAACTTGGCGAGCAATTCTTTGTAGCGTTCCGAACGGAATTTCGGATCTTTGCTGTCGGAAATTTCGCCCAGCCGCGCTTTCAGAATAAGCGCCTGCTGCTCCTTGCGAAGTTCGGCGCGCACAGCGTCCATTTCCTTAATGAGCGCCAGATTTGCGGCGATGTCTTTGGTGCCGAGGGCATGCGTGCCCTTAAACATCATGTGTTCGAAGAGATGCGAGAGCCCGGTGATGCCGGGACGCTCATTGACTGAGCCGACGCGAGCCACCCAGCCGGCGGCGACGTTAGGGTCGCCCTTACGGGGCACCAACAGCAGGCGCATGCCGTTGTCCAGGGTGATTTCCTGCACCGGCACTTTCTGCGCTGAGGCGATCTGTGCGCAGACTAGTAGGGCCAGAAGGCAAAGAGAGATTTTTTTCATTCTGCTAATCCTCGTTTATTTGATTGGCGTTGTATTCAATTGGCGCTGGTAAGCGCTAAAGTTCCAATATTGCGGACAAAAAGAGAGTTCGGACCGAGCGCTGCGTCTGCTGTTACGCAGCCGACTTTGATTAGGTTTCAGTTCAGCGTTGATTCTTACGTTGTCCGTCGGAGGTCCGAGACACCCTGGCGTTTGTTCGGGGATACGGTGGGGATAATAGCAGTGGCAAAGTTATTTTTCCAAGGCGCGGAGCCTTTCCGCAGAACGGATTCATCCCACCCTACCGAACCTACCCTGGGGACATCATTCAATCAAAACGCCCGGTCAAGATCCTTCAAATTGACCCGACTCGGTTAACCCTTGAGTCAATCCGAACTTCGACTCGGATCAACATTTCTCAAATCCTTAGCGGTTTCCACAGTTTTCTACTTAGCCGCTTCTGGCCCACGATGTGCAAAGGCAAATCCGCGCGGAGCCTGGCTCCCAATCTGCCCATCCCCAGGTTCCTACATTTTCTGAGCCTTCCCGAGACCGATGAAACAAGACAGAGTGCGATTAAAAATCGGAGACGTGTTCACCGTTTTGGGTGCCGCCGCGGTGGCATTCGCCGTCTACCGCTGCCCCATTTCAAAACTAGGCGCTCCTTTCCTGATTCTCCTCCTGATCGGTATTCTCGCCAGCGCTCGCTACACCATCCCGCTTCCTCGTGGCCGCGGACGCGTTTCGGCTATCCATGGTTTCGTAATTCTTTCCATGATGTTGCTGGGTGCTTACCCCGCAATCATTTTCGCCACGCTTTCGACTTTGTTACTGGCGTTGAGTGAGGGTCGGCCACGAATGGTGGCCGTTGGCAAAGCCGGTCTTGCGGCATTCACAACAATGCTTGTCGTCCTGGTGATTCGTTTGAATTTCGGGATGGCAGCAGAACCGGGTAACTCGATCAGCGTCCTGGATTTTGTGGCAGTCCTGATCATCGCCGGGCTGGTACAGGCGTTTGTTAGTGCGACGCAAATCATTTTGCATGAAGCGTGTGTGATCAAGGAACCACGTTGGCGGAAGTGGGCCGCGGTAGGTTGTTGGACGTCAGCGATCCATTTGACCGGCGCGATTCTGGCGGGAGTGGGCGCATCACTGGTCCCGGCGATCGGAAACAAGGCAGCATTAATCGCGGCGCTGATCTCAGCAATCGCCTGGATAACATACTGGAATTTTAAAAAACATCATCCAGCTCCAGCTCTGCATGATGAATTTGGTGGCGGCAACAAAGATAACTCAGAACGTTTCCGCAGCGCGTTTGATAACGCAGCAATTGGTATGGCACTGGTTACGCCTGAGGGTCGTTGGCTGCAAGTGAACCAATCGTTGTGCAAGCTTCTCGGCTATTCAGAACGAGAATTGATGGCGCTTGATTACCTCCGCGTGCTACACCCGAATGACCTGCGACCCGCGCTGGCGAACTTCAAACAGTTGATGCGCGGTCAGATTCCGTCATGTCAGATGGAGAAGCGTTACATCAGCAAGAATGGACAGGAAGTTTGGGCGCTGTGGAGCGCCTCATTGGCTCAGGATGCTCATGGCCGGACACCAAACCTCATTTTCCAGATCCAGGACATCACCGACCGCAAGGAAGCCGAGGAGAGGCTTCATCATGACGCTTTCCACGACGCGTTAACCGGGCTGCCCAACCGCGCTCTCTTTGCCGATCACGTAAAGCTCGCTATTGCTCGCCTGCAACGTCGTAAGGATCACACCTTCGCAGTCCTTTATATCGATCTGGATCGCTTTAAAGTAGTGAACGACTCACTAGGGCACATGGGCGGCGACCAACTCCTTGTTGGAATCGCTCGTCGCCTCGAATATTGTCTCCGGCCGGGTGACACAATCGCCCGAATCGGTGGTGACGAGTTTACGGTGCTGCTCGAAGATATCGGCGATGGATCGGATGTTCATGCCGTCGCAGATCGCATCCAGAAGGAACTCTCGGCTCCCTTTAGTCTGACCGGGCGCGAAGTTTTTACAACGGTCAGCATTGGCATAGCCCTCAGCTCCGAGGCTTATGAGCGTCCCGAGGATGTGCTGCGAGATGCGGATACGGCTATGTATCGCGCTAAGAGCATGGGCAAAGCCCGTTACGAGATGTTCGATTCGGGAATGCATTCCGCAGCAATCAAGCTGCTGCAGCTGGAAACAGATTTGCGACGCGCGATTGAGCGAAATGAATTCATGGTCGTGTACCAGCCAATCATGTCTCTGGATAGTGGATTGCTGCGCGGGTTCGAGGCCCTGGTCCGCTGGCGTCATCCCGAGCGCGGGCTGATCGCTCCGATGGATTTCATACCCATCGCTGAAGAGACCGGAATGATCGTCCAGATTGGAGAACAGGTTCTTAAGGAAGCATGTCGTCAGATGCGTAAGTGGTCTGTCAATTTTCCAACTGAACCGAGAATCTTCATGTGCGTTAACCTCTCCGTAAAGCAGTTTTCCCAGCCTGACCTGACGGCGAGAGTCGCAGCGATTCTGGCGGAAACGGGATTGCCGGCGACGAGTTTGAAACTGGAGATCACTGAGAGCGCGGTTATGGATAACGTGGAAACGGCCACGAAGATGCTCGAGCAATTGCAAAGCCTGGGCGTTCAGTTGGCAATGGACGACTTCGGGACTGGATATTCCTCGCTCTCCAACTTGCATCGATTCCCAATCAATACTCTGAAGATTGATCGTTCATTTATCACCCGCATGGCGGAGAATAATGAGAACGCGGAAATCGTGCGGACGATCAGCGGGCTGGCCAAGAACCTCGGCATGGACGTCGTAGCTGAGGGAGTGGAGACCTGCGATCAACTCGACTTGCTAAAATCTCTGGGTTGCCAATTTGGCCAGGGTTACTTCTTCTCCAAGCCTCTCGATCATCAAGCGGCGGAGGCTTTCATTTGTGAAAGCTACTCACCGCCGGTTCTCCTACTTGAAAGCATGACGATCGCTCCGGCCGCGCTCAGCGGATCCTTGCGCTAGTCACTTACTCAAGCCTCTACCTTCATAGCCTCCAAGTTCCCATTATGAGTGCGGATGTAAAAACTGAAAACGAATCGTCTGCTATTACCCTGCGCGACGACGCGGAGATGTTCCGGGTTGCCTTCGAACACTCGACAGTGGGAATGGCAATCGGTCTGCCCTCAGGTTGCTGGCATGTGTTGAATCAGTCGCTTTGCAAGATGCTTGGTTACTCGGAGCAGGAACTGCTGGGCCGGAAGTTTCAGGAAATTCTTCATCCCGAAGATCGCCTGGCGGCCCTGGAAAAGGTGGCGGAACTCGTCACGAACAAAGTTCCCATCTCCCAAAGCGAGACGAGATGTCTTCACAAAGATGGCCAGATAGTTTGGGTACTCTGGAGCGTTTCACCAGTCTTCGTGCAGTCGAGCGGGACCATCCAACTAATCTTTCAAATTCAAAACACCTCCGATCGCAAGGAAGCCGAGAAGCGGCTGGCCCACGACGCCTTTCATGACGCGCTGACCGGTTTGCCGAACCGGGCCCTGGTGAGACACCACTTAAAACTGGCTATTGCACGGGTGAAGCGCAATCAAGATCTCAAATTCGCACTTCTTTTCCTTGATGTGGATCGCTTCAAGCTGGTGAATGACACCTTGGGACACATTGGCGGTGACCAGTTGCTGGTAGGCATTGCTCGAAAGCTGGAGGTATGTTTGCGGCCATCGGACACCGTCGCGCGTGTGGGTGGCGATGAGTTTACGATTCTGCTCCAGGATCTTGCTGATACCAGCGAAGCGGTAACCGTCGCCGAAAGAATTCACAAGGCACTTGAAACACCAATCAATATCAACGGTCGTGAGGTATTTACGACCGTGAGTATTGGCATAGCGCCACTTTCCTCTCAATACGATCTGCCTGACGAGATCCTGCGTGATGCCGATACGGCGATGTATCGATCCAAGGCTCTGGGGAAAGCAGGGCATGAAACATTTGACGAAGAAATGCACGACCATTCCAAAAACGTGCTGCAGATAGAAACTGATCTCCGTCTCGCCCATGAACGTGAAGAGTTCTTTGTCAATTATCAGCCCATTGTTTCACTCGAGGATTTTCGGGTCTGCGGCTTTGAAGCGTTAGTGCGGTGGCAACATCCCGAGCGCGGTTTGATTTCCCCGGCTGATTTCATCCCTATTGCGGAAGAGGGCGGTCAAATTCTGCAGATAGGCGAGTGGGTCCTGCGGGAAGCTTGCTCGCAGCTCAAGCGTTGGCAAGAAGCGTTTCCGGCGGATACGTCTCTTTACATTACGGTGAATCTCTCCCCCAAACAGTTTGCGCAACCGGATCTAGTCGGTCGAGTCAAGGGGATACTCAATGAGACTGGCCTGGATCCAAGTTTCCTCAAGCTTGAGATCACGGAAAGCGTGCTGATGGATGATTTTGAAGCTGCAGCCAAACTACTGTTTGAACTGCGCGGGCTGGGAGTCAGGTTGAGCATTGACGATTTTGGTACGGGTTACTCTTCTCTGACCTACCTTCATCGATTTCCGATCGATACGTTGAAAATCGATCGCTCCTTCGTCATGCGGATGGATAAAGACAACGTAGAGATTGTGCGAACTATCCTGAGTCTTGCGGAGAACCTCGGCATGGATGTGGTGGCTGAGGGTATTGAGACCCAGGTGCAAATGGGACTGCTTCGAGATCTCGGATGTCAAAACGGTCAAGGTTATTTCTTCTCGAAGCCGATGAACGTCGCAGACGCCGACCGCGTTATCGCCGAGACCTACAATCCTCGCGTGGCCCAGGTTGCATAACGCAACGGTATCATCAAGCTTCACACTTGATGGCACTCCATGTTCGCAGAGGGGGAACTCCACTCGCTATCTGTGGAAGTTTAGATCCTTAGCGAACCACGGAACGCCCTGGCGGCATAGTAGGATTCCGCGCCGTTGTGATACACGAAGACATGACCGAAGCGGTAATCAGCGAAGAGGGCTCCGCCAAGTTTTCTAATATCAGACGGTGTTTTAATCCAGCTCGACGTTTTCGTATCAAAACTTTCAAGTTTCTGCAGCTCTCGATAATGTTCTTCCGTTAAGAGCTCAATGCCCATGGAAGCTGCCATATCAATAGCGCTGTTTTTCGGTTTATGTTTTTTCCTCGAGTCCAGCGCCTCGCCGTCGTAACAAAGACTTCGGCGGCCGTTTGGACTTTCCGCTGAACAATCATAAAAACTGTATTCGCCCGTCTTTTTGTCAAACCCCACAACATCCGGTTCACCGCCAGTTCTTTCCATTTCATTGAGCGACCACAGTTTTTCAGCCTTAGCTTCCAGCTTTGCCCGCACTTTAGTCCATTCAAGCCCTTTATGACGGTGCATGTTTTCCTCAAAACGGTCTTTTAATATTGTGAGCAGCTCCACCCGATGCTCCGCTGCCAATTTCTTTTTGCTGTTCATAATTTTTTGATCTGCGCGCTGGCAACTTCCTTTTTGAAACTAGTACCGACTCGTCCTTGACCGGCCACTTCCCCTGCTAGTGTAATCCCAGGTGTATTGCCCGTGGGTTTTTCTATCAGTTCATGCGTGAGGCGGTTATATCGTATGGCGCGTTGATGACCTCATCAGCACCTGGGTTTGGCCGCCACCCGCCCGAAAAGCTGCTACCGTCAGGCGAAAACTTACCAGTGAACGTTGCGTCCATCGGGCCATACTTGACTGATATGGTAACGGTGTCGCCCCGAATATCCCATTCATAGGGAAGCGGGTCCGGTGACATGTTTGAAAAGACATACGAGGAGAATGCTTTGGTTTTAGCATTGTAACCAATGAGTTCGCGGCTTTTAATTGGCATGCCGTCATAGTCCATCTTCATGTCCTGCTGCAGGAAAAAACTCATGCCGTCACTGTCATGCAACCATGCAAACGCGGTTGTGCCGGTGATACTGTCTTCGGCTGAGCCGAGCGGACGGCCCTTCATACTCCAGGTTCCTATCAAGCGGTCAAGACGCTTAAGTGCAGGATCTGGCTTAGGAATGCCTTGATGTTGTGCTTCGTTCTTGTCTGCCATAATGTCATTCTCCTTCTTCGTGATCTGACGATCCATAGAAATAGAACACGAAGGCATGATGCCCTTGGCTATGGCTCGCTCCCGCCGTTCCCGCAGCACTGATTGATCGGAAGACTTCTTGAAAGTAGCGAGGCCGTCAAGAGAGTGACCCAACAGTGACCCGATCCAACTCCGCGAGCTAAATCTCTGTCTGTAAAAGTGTTGATTTTATTGGAGGCGGCGATCGGAATCGAACCGATGAATAAAGGTTTTGCAGTTCGACCGGGGCGTCTGTTGCGGAGTGTCATGGAGTGTCATCGACGCGTAAACATTGGTTGTCTCTGGCTGCCTAGTTACACGGTAATGCTCAGGATCGTCGCAGACTCCCCACAAAAGTCCCCACAGTCCAATTCATCATAATCCAAGCGTCAGTCAACCCGTTTAAGGACCAACTTCAAGCCAGTCGATTTCTCGGTGATCGATACGCGTTCCGACTTTCCATGGTCTTGGCCCCACGATTCGGCGAGGATTGCGTATTTGAAATCACCGTAGACATTGAAATTGAATCGTCCTTTTTCGTCGAGTTTGATCAATCGAATATAGCGATCTCCGTCATACAGCGAGATGTGAGCGTTTTGAAGCGAACGTCCATCCTGCCAAACTACCTTTCCAGTCACGACTCGTCCTTTCCAGCTTTGACCCACGCGTAGCGTAAGGCTCTCAAGCTTCGCGCCCTCGGTTACCACAATCTTCGTAGCCGCACTAGCTTCGGCCATGTTGGGATAATACGTTCGCGGATAAGGCGCGTCATTCTCATCGGGCGCTTGGTTACGCGGGTTGAGTACAAGATAGTACTCACCGACAGCAACGCCTTCGAATTTGAACGACCCGTTGGCATCGAGCTTCTTGAAATCACTGTCATCAGGATCAGTGGCGTTAACCAGATAGACGTAACCGGGGCTGACAGGGCGCCCTGAGGCGGTCAATACATTGCCGGAGACTTCGGCCGTTGCATGCAAATCTACTTTGAACGTATCAAGCTGCCTGTATTGACATTCGTTCTTTCCAATCTGTACTTCATATTCAAATGTCGTTAACGCATCGGTCGTTTCTATCTTGCCTTGCTCATCTTCCCGATAAGCCATGACGGCGGCGGCAAAGGGAATGAATGCTCGAACCGTGTATTTGCCCGGGCCGGGCACGGACACTGAAAAGTCCCCCTTCTGGTCGGTCTTGGCTTCCAAAGTCTTGTCGCCACCCTGCACGGTGACTTTAAGTCCTGGTAGAGGTTCATATTTGTTGCGGAGAAGGCGGCCCAAAATGGACTCTTTCGCTTCCTGTTGCGTTACGGTACGAATGTAGTTCAAATCATCGATGGCATGCTTCAGCTCCGTTGTTCGAGTGCATGGCCCAGCAAAGAGTTGGTTACTGTCTCGTTCGCGCGATGCGTAAATTAGATATCTCTGGCCCTTCTCGAATTTCATGTCACAACTCGTTCCGTGTAGGGTTTCGACATCAACTCGATTACCGGCAACACCGCGAAACGGTTGCTCGACTATGAAATGGAGCATCACGGTTGGCATTTGGTTCTCTGACTTTTTCTCGACCGCCGTGATGTCCAGGAGCTGGCCCGCAAACACCGCATCCGCTCGCCAGTAAGCAGCGCACACAGGTACGTCATATTCGTTGCACGTACAACCTCGGGCTTCTTGAGGGATAAGGGAAAGCCAGCCGAATGAGATAAGGATGAGGAGTAAACGCTTCATTTCGACCTAAACTCAATAGAATATACCCTTGTTCCGTGAGCGCATCACCAACCAACTAACTACGCGGCCTTCGACGTTGCGACTCGTTTAATCCGTTCGTACTCTTTGCGTCGAGCGTGATGTGTGTCCCAGAGATCAACGTCCTGCTGTAGACCCAGCCACATCTCAGGCGACGTGCCAAAGGCGCGCGCCAAGCGGTGCGCCATGTCGGTAGTGACCGGTCTGCGCTCGTGCAGGATCTCGCTAATGGTTCGTCGCGAGACGCCGAGCAAACTTGCAAGCTTATCTTGCGTCAATCCCGCTGCCGGCAAGACATCCTCGCGCAGGATCTCGCCGGGATGCGTCGGTCGTCTCTTTCTGTTGTTCAGCCAATTGTTCGGCATCGATCAAATCCTTAGTGATAATCTTCAAGGTCAACGTCGAAGGCATCTTCGCCCTCAAATGTGAACGTCACGCGCCAGTTGCCGCTGACCGAAACACTCCATGTGCCCGCCCGATCGCCTTTCAGCCGATGGAGGCGATAACCCGGCAAGTTCATGTCTGCTGTAGTACGAGCACGGTTAAGCACGTCTAGCTGTCTGCGGAGACGGTCGGCAAGGTCAGCGGATACCCCGCGCCGCTCGCCCGTCTCAAAGAGCCGTTTCAGTCCCTTATGGCGAAAGCTCTTTATCACGCGTTCTGATTGTAACGTGGCGGGTTACACGAGGCAAGGCGTACGCGATACGTGGAAGCTCGTCGCGTGAAAGCCTGAATGAATGCGGTCCCTAGTTAAGACGATGAAGCAGATTCTATGTAGATTTGCTCTCACGCTTGCTGTCTCGTGACAAGTAGTCCTTTAGGTCTTCATCCCTAACCAGCACTCTGCGCCCGAATCGGCGAACGAGGAGACGACCAGCTCGGACTTCGGCGCGAAGAAAAGCTACCGATAGGCCGGTACATTCGCTGACCTCTCTGAGTCCCCAAGCAAATCGCGGTAACGGCGCGAAAGTCTCGATCTCGTTCGCGGTGTTGCTGAAATATTCCATGCGATTGGCCTCTTCAATTGACGTGCCAATAACGATGGCTTGATCTTTGGGGCCATGGTGTGCGGGCGGATTCAAACTGCGGGACGGAAAAGACGCCATTCGTTCCGGTGAAATCCAATCCCTACCTGGCTGTCAGGCGTGACGCCCTAATCGTTCGCATTATGCGAACGCCACCCTGTTGTAAAACACAACAGGCTATCCGCGCATACCATCCACAGATCCTTGAAACTGCCTAATGAAAGTCTGGTTCGCTGCCGTCGGTTAGTACGTCATCCTCAAGAAGCAGTGGCGTCGGTTGGGCTTGATCGATTGCGGCTTTCTTCGCCTCGGCCTCGTCTGCCAAGAGTTGGTTCCCGATTTCCTCGGCAAGCCCATAGGCGTAATCCTGGCCTTCTGCTGTTTGTGCCTCGAATAGGGCGGCGATTTCTTCTGGGCTTTTGCCTCGTTCCCTGAACGCAGGTCGCGCCAGCGCGTCCCAGAGCTCGATTCTTCCCGCGCGAGCTTCCGCGACGGTTTCTTGAAGCAGCTCCAAATTGACACTCTCCATGCGAAGTGCGGTTTCGCCTTGCCGAATCAGCGTCAGCAGAAGTTCCTGAATCGTTTCAAGTTTTTCTTCTGTTTCTTTTGCTGGCGCCGCTTGTTGAGGAGCTTGAATCCCCGCAGCTTTCCGGCGACGCGCCCAAAGCGCCTCATCGATCAACATCCTCAGTACCGGCGCTTCCGACTGCTGCGCGGTCTCTTCCATGATCTGCTTGATGGCCGGTATTTGATCCCCGTACGGATTGAAGCCGAACACCTTCGTTTTGAACAAAACTCGTTTACTCTTTCTCATTGATCCTCGATCCTCCTTTACCCGCGAAATGGCCGATCAGGTTAAGCCGCAACTCTTTGCGAATGGACTTCTTATTGACATGGTTAAGATGGTTAAGCAGGTTAATTAACCTGGTTAATTCTTAACCTGTTGAAATCGAAGTCACTTGGGCTGGCCTCGGTAGCTCGGAAACCGTTTCTATTTTGACTGCCCACTTAAGTCCTGCACTTAAGGCCATTAGTTTTTAATCACTGCCACTTACTAAAGACGTGAGGCTGAGCTGGAAATCCCAGTGGCTCTTAACTTTTTTGGAAGAATTCTTTTGGCGAAGACTATCGACTCGCGCCGGGGCCCAAAGCTAGCGCTACAAGTCTGCGTCGTCGAATACAGGTGCGGCCCCATACGAAGTAAGACCAAAATCGAAGGCGGGCGTTTGATAATGCCGATTATGTTGGAGCGGCAACTACCTTGCTGGAGGCGCATCTAACACCTTGCGCCGGCCACGCCCGACAACATGAATCACGCATTATCAGATGACCGTCCGCTCGTTCCCTGGAAGGTGCATTTCGCTCCTGACCGAAATGCGCGTCGCGGATCGGAAGGACCTTGTAGCGAAGCCATGAATGGTATAGAAAATGCTAAAGCCAGAACGGACAGTCGAGGCTCATAACAAGGACGCGTCGACGAACAGTTGCGGCGGCAGAAGGGAAGGAAGGCTCATGGCAATCTACAAACGCGGCGGACAATACTGGTACGAATTCGTATTCGAGGGCCGGCGGATACGCAGACCGGCAAAGACGCGCAGCCGGAAAGCAGCCCGTGACATTGAATCTGCTTATCGTATCAAGCTGGCGAAGGGCGAGGTTGGTCTGGAAGAACCGAAGCGCGTGCCGACGTTCGCCGCCGCGCTGAAGGAATTCCTTACCTGGTCTGAACATCAGCACTCCGCGCGCCCGAGCACACACCACCGTTACGAAGTGAGCAGCAAGGCGCTGAAGAGATTCTTTACCACTAGATCGCATCACGCCCGAGACGGTTGAGAAATTCAAAACCTCGCGCGGGCGAAAGAAGAGCGAGTTCACTGGCCGTCGCTTGAGGCCTGCGACGATCAATCGCGAACTGGCTTGCCTGAAGATTCTGTTCAATCGCTTCGAGGATACCGTTCCGAAAAATCCCGTTCGCAAGGTGAAGTTTCTTGCCGAAGACAATGAGCAGATGCGCGTCCTCACCTCAGACGAAGAAAAGCTTTACCTTCTTGCGGCGTCGCAGCCGCTACGAGACATTGCGACGATGATGCTTGAGACTGGAATGAGGCCAGATGAAGTTTGCCGCATTCGCCGCGAAAACGTTCATCTCGACCAGGGCTATCTCTTCAATCCTTTCGGTAAAACAAAGGCAGCCAGACGCAAGGTTCCGCTCACCGAGAGGGCTTGTGCGGTCTTGGCTAGGCGCCTTGAGAAAGTGAAAAGCGATTTTGTCTTTCCCGGTCGAGCGACCGACCAACCAATCATCAAGGTAAATCGTGCGCACGTCGGCACGCTGGCGCGGATCAACCGCATTAGAGCCGATGCAAACGAGAACCCGATTCCACACTTTCGACTCTACGATCTTCGTCATACCTGGGCGACTCGGGGAGCCATGGCCGGGATCGACCTGGTTACTCTCGCAGCGATGCTCGGACACTCGCGGATACAGATGGTCCTGCGCTACGCGCATCCAACCGAAGAGCATCAATTCGCAGCTATGAAGAAGCTAGAAGCTTTCCGGATGGCGAAGTAGTGATTGAGGTAATTGTATTGAGTTGTTTCTTGCACGGGCGTATGTTTTAGACTTGAATCATGCTATAAGTCCTCGATGTCCAAGAATGGATCAGCGTTACCCAGCGAGAATCAACTCTCACTTCCGCTTGCGGCAGCGAAGCTGTTGCCACCGGCCCTAAAATGGGCTGGTGGGAAGCGATGGCAATTACCATATCTTCTGCCTTACTGGGAAAGGGAACGACATAGACGATTGGTGGAACCTTTTTGTGGAGGGCTCGCGGTTAGCCTAGGGCTGCTTCCAGAACGAGCGCTATTAAATGATATCAATCCAAATCTGATTAATTTCTATCGTTGGCTCAAAAAGGGTCTTGTCATAGAGCTCGGCATGGTTAACAGTGAACTCCGGTTTTACGCGAGCCGTGAAAGGTTTAATGAGCTGCTCTCGACTGGTAAGGGGGAAACCAAGGAAGCGGCTTCACTGTTCTATTACTTGAATCGAACCTGTTATAACGGGCTCTGCCGCTTCAACAGCCGAGGGGAATTTAACGTTCCCTTTGGGAGACATGGCAAGATTAGTTATCGAACTGATTTCACGTCCTATACTACGGTCTTTGAGAATTGGGAATTTACAAATCGAGCTTTCAGCAAGATGCGTTTAAGGGCATCTGACTTTGTATATGCCGATCCGCCGTACGACGTTGAGTTCAGACAGTACTCAAAAGGCGGTTTTAGCTGGAAGGAACAAGAACAAACTGCCGAGTGGTTAGCAAAGCATCCTGGGCCAGTCGTCCTTTCAAATCAAGCTACTAAGAGAATTCTCGAACTCTATCAAGATCATGGATTTGATGTGTTAAAGCTAAATGGTCCGAGGAGAATAAGTTGTACAGGCGATCGATCGCCAGCCCGTGAGGTTCTGGCATTAAGAAACATCACTAGATAATTCGCTCGCCGCCCACCTCAGCCATTCCAAGGAGCGATTATGGCTAAGCTTTCCTCAAAGAAATTGGAAGGTCAACGCAAGGCGTTCACTTTTCTGACCGCATGCCTTCAATCTCAGGAAGTCTTCACTAAGGAAGAATTCAAACGCGCCACAGGCTGGTTGCACGGCAGGACGTTCGATACTTATTGGCAAAAACAGTTCAAAGCGTTTGTCGAGCCTGTTGGCAACCAGCGCTATCATGTCAGAGAGACGTTTCGTCCATACATAACTTGGTCGAAGTTTCGACAGCACGTCACCCAAGTGCGGCGCGTGGTCACTGACTACACTCCTGTAGTTTACGATAATGTTCTTATCTTTGAGTTTTATATGCCTCTCACTAATGAAGCCCATCTTCGGACTACCTTAGATTCATTGTTCTTTGCAGACACAATTCGGGCCAGACTCAACACCATAGGATTAGAAAACCTTCGAACGAATATTCCCTTGATGGAAGGCGAATCTGAAGGGGCATATTTCCAGCGGATCTTGGAGTTATTTGAACGGGCCTTTGGTGGTTACTCAATCTTTCATGTTAGTGGACGGTTTAGAGCGGAAAAACTGGCGACTCAGGACGAGGTTGCCAAGATTCAGAAACAAGGAAGGCGTTATCTGATCGATGAAACGACCGCAGTAACGCGTTTCATTTTTCCCTGCAAGGACACGACGGATGCTAAGCGAATCAGATTCCTATTTGAGGCGTTGTTTGTTCGCAGCATCATTCAGCTGATAAACGGGGAGGACGAAATATGGATGGTTGAGAGCGGACTATACAATCGCGTCCACGTTTGGAAGGTAGTTGACGATGAAGCACCTCTCTTCAAGTGAATCGGCGAGAGCTTGGCTGGCTCGAAATGGTTATGAGGATCACGCTGCCTTGATCGGGGACGTTATGGCGGAGTGGAAAGCGAAGGGCAGCAAAGAGCGGCGCGATTGGTGGCTTGTTATGTCAGGAGGACCTAATGGTAAGCCTCGCGTTGTTTGCGGCCGAACATTTCCAGTACTGGCAGCGTTTCAAGAGCGCCAAGGAAAACCTGTGACTGAGAACGCTGAGCGCCGAAATAAGAATGAGATTACACCCCCAATTAAGAACCAAGCACGTTGGGCCAAACGAAAGAAACGGAGAAGGCAAACTAAATAGCTCGCGGCCACCTTGTTCGCTACGCTTGGATTTAGGAGTCTGCTGTTTAATCATCTCCTGCTTCGGTTTCATCGGGCCACCAATCGGTGCGCTGTAGGCCCTCTTTCGTTGGGATGTACATTCCGGCGGGGAACCGCACTTCTTGGTCCCAAAACTCCGATGTGACGCAACGGGCATCAGGCCACGTGTCCCCCAGTCGTTTTGCGATTCGCTCAAAGACCTCATCGACCTGAGAACTGACTTCCGCGACAAGTTCTGAAGTGCTAAGTTCGAGGGGACAGGGAACGCCAACCGAAAACATCGGAAAAGTCTTCTTCGTCTTGGGTCCTCTCTTGCAGTCGATCCAGATATGCCACTCATTTGGCAGGTCGAAAGACATTGAATCGAAAACCTTCGAAGCCGTCTCAACGTCCACCGGAACCCACCAAAATTCAATGAAGTTGCAGCTTCTGCCTTTTAAATATTGAGGGGATGGCAGGTTGTCATAATCCCATACCATCTGCGCCGGATAATATGTCTCGCCACCAGGCTCTGGAACGATGGGATCCTCTGAACGTGACGTGATGTGTATGGCGTCTTCGAGATCTAAGACGCTGTGTGAATTCTCGACTTCGAGTGCCGCAAGCACTGAATTGCGGTCACTCTCGCTTTGTTCGTGCTTCGAAAATGTCCAGCCGAGTAATTCTCCGCCAGGTCCATTCGGGCATCGAATATCTGGTTCGACCAAGCATTTCAAAGCAAGATTGGCACAAACATCAATCGTGGCGGTTATGAAAATAGCCTTCGCGTCACGAAGTTCTCTGCGCTTTGATTCTCCAATGAGTCTACAGATGTGCGAATGGTTCGACTTAGGAAAAGCTGGATTGAAAACTTCGATGTGGCACCATCGTTGGTTGTTATTCGTCTGCCAATTGCCCCAGTCCCCTTCGGCAACCGACAGGTAGTCCGGCCACTTCCAGTTAGACGAATTCAGAACAAGATAGTCCTGTTCTGGTGTTGCCGATTTTTGCGGTCTCACGACGTAAGAGCGCGCTGCAAAACCCGGAATTGGAAAACCCTTTTCAAATTCTGGGTTCTTGGTGGGAACTAGATAAGGCAAACCAAAACGAACCGTAGCGACTTCTGCTGTACTCGCAAATTTCTTGTTTAGTGTTTGCAGATGGAGGCCTTCTAACGCGTGAAGATCTGGGGGCGCTTGGCAAAGCAGCGCCGCACCCCACACAGATCTCGCAAACGACTCAGTCCATCCGACTGCTTCCGGTGGACGAAAGGGTTCGAGGGCGGCAATGTCAACTGAACTCTTTGCTTGAATCAACAATCCAGCACCGAGATCTTCATCGGCCAGGTTGAGAGGCGTATCGTCCAAAGCTCGCCTTACAACGAAAGGAATCTTTACGAAGATCGCTTCTCGCCCGATTGCTGAGCCAGTCACCCAAACACGGAACAAGACCGGGTTCGAGAAGACTTCATCCACAATGTCAGCCCCTTCAATCCAATCGAGATGCAACGATGGGAAGTTATCCGTGAATTCGCGTTTCAACTGAGGACTGAATCTTCCAGTACTCGCGAGGATGCCTCGTTCGCCACCAAATTTTGTCAGAGCGACGATGACCTCGTTCGCGTCAGACGATCCGATTCCTTTTGCCGGATCGCCAACAAATTTGCACTGAGTGAGCACCGAGATTTTGTCTTTGTCGACCGATTGGATGTCGCGGCAGCCGTCCCCAGGACCGTCCATGATTCTGATGTGGCGATGGCCTTTCGAAAAATAAAGTATGTCACCAATGAGCGATGGGAAATCCGATGGCGTCAGCGACTTAAGAAGCTTGAGTTTCTCCTCGCTTCTTCCGGGTGTTCTTGAGCGTGTTCGCCGTGGCATAGTCGGATTATACTTCGCCCTATCCTCAAAGTATTAAGCTGCCTTTGGTCAAACACTCCCCACAAAAATACCCACAGTGAGAATTTAGTTGAGGTTGGTGACTGACTGTAAGTTGTTGAAGAATTTGGAGGCGGCGATCGGAATCGAACCGATGAATAAAGGTTTTGCAGACCTCTGCCTTACCACTTGGCTACGCCGCCCTACAAAGGCAATTATGAAGGATGAAGGCGGAAGGATGAAGCTAAGTTCCTGCGTTCGGCGGTGAAAGCCGAGACTTTCATCCTTTATCCTTCCGCCTTCATCCTTAAAATAGTGGAGCGGGAGACGAGATTTGAACTCGCGACCCTCGCCTTGGCAAGGCGATGCTCTACCACTGAGCTACTCCCGCTTTGAGCGCAAGTGATTCTAATGATTCGATGATTGTTGTCAAGCGAGGTGGTTTTCTAACGGCAGATCATGCAGCTTACCATCCACAGATTACGCCGATTACGCAGAACGAAACAGAACGGGATTACTGCCGCGCTGTCCGGAAGGCAGAGGATCTCTCTGATAATCTGACGATACTCTAATGTACGGAAACCTGTGTAGTCTGCGGATCGAGCTTCACTCAGCTACAAAGTTGTAAGTGATAACGCCTGACACCTTTACCGGTCGGCCGGAAAGCAAGGTTGGTGAAAACTTTGCCGAGCGAGCAGCGGAAACCGCAGGTGCGCGCAGCAATGGATGTCCCGAAACTGCCGTGGCAGAAATGACCTTGCCTTCTTCATCAACCGTGACCTGAACCACCACTGTTCCGGAAGCGTTAACCTGTTTTGCGAGTGGCGGGTAAGGTGGCTTGGGTAAGCTGATCGCTTTCCCATTCAACACGCCCCCGCTAACGATCTTCCCGGCTTTCAGATTTTCGGGCGTGGGCAGCTCGCTGGAGTTGTCATTGATATTAATATCCGGGGTATCGACGTCGTCGCTGGTTCCAAACTCATCAGCCACACTAATTACTTTCCCGCCATCCGTGCGCAAAGTGCCTTTGATCAAGCGCCAGACGTGATCTGTCCGTTTGAGCACCACCTCGTATCGCCCGTTGGCTTTCTCGCCCTGGACAGACATCATGAACGCTGCACCGCCGGTGCCGTCAGCTTTTTGATCAAAGGCTCCGAGAGGGAAACCAGTGGCCCTGATCTCTCCCAATTCGTTCCTTACCTCTTCATTCTCTTTGAGCTTTTCTAAAGCCACCGAGTATGCCTCAGATGATTTTAATGTCGACTCGAGTTTTTGATAGCCAAAGTAAATTGCCGCTGCAATGCCCCCGCCGATCAAGAGCAGAATGATCGCCAGGATCAGAATTACCTTCCCGCAACCCGACTTCTTTGGCGGCTGGGCCATTGGGCCATCCATCATGGGAGATTGCGGCGGAGTGTAAGGAGCGGGACTGCCGTATGTAGGCTGCGACTGGATCGGTGCAGGGGCTCCACACTTTGGGCAGAACCGATTAAACGACTCGAGAACATTGCCGCAGCTGGTGCAATTCATATCACTCTCCAATCATTCTGGCGCTTTTCCAGTGTCTATCAGATGGTGCCCAACTTCCATGGCTCAGCATAATCGGCCCCCGAGTAAACCGACAAGAGCAATGTGAGATCCGGCAGATGGAGACTGCTTTGGTCACGCCGGCCGGTTCCGACGATCCACCAAATAACACGAACTGACATGGCAAGGGGTGGCGCGTTGGTCGTGTGATTTCATGGACCGCTATCCGTCACGCACAAGTCAAGATCAATGTGGCCGTCGTGTTCAGCCGTTATTGAAATTGACTTCCGACCTCAAGGTCTCTTATGGTTTCGCTGCACCAGCCTTCTCGTTTCCAATCAATTTCGCCGGGAGTTTAGACCAATGCAAAAAGCCTCAAATGCCAATTCGCGTACAATCACCAAAAGAGTTGCCGTGTTGTTTCTGATCGCCGCGTTTGCAACAACTGCAAACGCCCAGCAAGGCTACAGGAAACCACCGCAAGGGGTGCTCGATATATTGACTGCGCCGGTCACGCCGCTTGCTTCAATAAGTCCGGCGCGCGACACAATCCTGCTGAGCACGGGCCTCCGCTATCCTCCCATCGCCGACCTTGCCCAGCCGATGTTGAGACTTGCAGGTCTTCGCATAAACCCAAACACCTCCGGTCCACACCGCTATCAATATGCTGTGGCTCTAACTCTCAAACGAATTAGCGATGGCTCGGAAATCAAGATTGCTCTGCCGCCCGGCGCAAAGATCGGAGCACCGCAATGGAGCGCCAACGGAAAGCATTTTGCTTTCATGAATACTACGAACACCGGAATCGAGCTCTGGATTGGCGACAGCGCAAACGGAAATGTAAGAAAGCTAAAAGGCGTCGCGCTCAATGCGACTGAGGGCGATACTTTTCAATGGATGCCCGACAGTAAGACTTTGTTAGTGCAACTTGTCCCGGCAAAACGCGCGGCAGCGCCGGTTGCTTCGGGAGTGCCGCGGGAGCCAAATGCGCAGGAGAGTTCCGGCAGAGTAGGGCCGGTGCGCACATTTCAGGATTTGCTGAAGACTCCACACGACGAAGATCTGTTTGAGTATTACGCGACTTCTCAGCTTGCGCTGGTAGACAGCGGCAGCGGAAAAGTGACCGAAGTGGGCCAGCCGTCGATCTTTCTTGCAGAGGAGGTTGCCCCGGACGGACAACACATTTTGGTATCGCGCATCCGTCGTCCCTTCTCATATCTGTACACAAGTTTTTCTTTCCCGCGAGAAGTCGAAGTTTGGGACACGAAAGGCAAAGTGGCCCATAAGCTGGCGAGCCTGCCGCTGGCGGATCAGGTGCCGATTGATGGCGTGATCACAGGTCCACGATCTTATCGCTGGCGGCCGACGGAGCCGGCCACGCTGGTGTGGATAGAAGCTCTCGATGGCGGCGATCCGAAAAAGAAAGTTCCACATCGCGATCGCCTGCTGATATTGAAAGCTCCTTTCGCCGGCACGCCGGTTGAGTTAGTCAAAACCGAACATCGCTTTGCGGGCGGGTCGTTTGGGGAAAAGGATGGACTGCTTCTCTTGTCCGACTTCGATCGTGATCGCCGCTGGGTGAGAACGTTTATGATTAACGCGGATAGAGCCGGCGAGGCGCCGAAGCTTGTCTGGAGCCGCAGTAGTCAGGATCGATATGGCGACCCAGGGACGCCGCTGACTCGAGTGCTGGCAAACGGCAAGCGGGCAATCCTGCAGAATGGTGATTGGATTTTTCTCACGAGCACGGGCGCGACGCCTGAAGGCGATCGCCCGTTCCTTGATCGTTTCAATCTGCAAACTCAGAAGTCTGAACGACTGTTCAGGAGCGATGCGATTCAATACGAAGCCTTCGTCGCATTGCTGGATGACAATGCCAACAAAGTAATTACGCGGCAGGAAAGCCCAACCGCGGCGCCGAATTATTATCTGCGCACGTTAGGCACGGCCGGCAGCAATCCAATTCTGCCGCTCACTAATTTCCCCGATCCAACCCCGCAGTTGCGCGGGATCAAAAAGCAGTTGGTGACCTATAAACGCGCGGATGGCGTGCAGTGTTCGTTCACGCTTTACCTGCCTCCAAATTACCAGGAGGGCACGCGGCTCCCAACCGTCGTCTGGGCCTACCCGCTCGAGTTTACTGATCCAGGCACGGCAGGGCAGGTGACTGGCTCAACGCAACGCTCCACCCAAATCACCGGCTCTTCGCACCTCTTTTTCCTGTTGCAGGGCTACGCAGTGCTGGACAACACGACGATGCCGGTCGTGGGTGATCCGGAGACTGTGAACAACACTTACGTCGAGCAGATCGTAATGAGTGCCAAAGCCGCGATCGACAAGGCGACGGAAATGGGTGTCACTGACCCGGAGCGCGTCGGCGTCGGCGGTCATAGTTACGGCGCCTTTATGACCGCAAACCTGCTCGCGCATTCTGATCTGTTTCGCGCCGGCATTGCGCGCAGCGGGGCCTACAACCGCACGCTGACTCCTTTTGGTTTTCAGAGTGAACGCCGAACGCTATGGGAAGCGCCAGAGATGTACATCAAGGTTTCACCATTCATGGTGGCCCACAAGATCAATGAACCGGTTCTGTTTATTCACGGTGAAGCAGATGACAATACGGGGACCTTTCCGATTCAATCGGATCGGATGTACCAGGCCGTGCGCGGACACGGTGGCACAGTCCGTCTGGTTACCTTGCCGTTGGAAGCCCACGGTTACGCGGGACGCGAGACGATCGAGCACGTGCTCTACGAGATGATTACCTGGTTTGACAAGTACGTGAAAAACGCGCCGCCGCGTACGAAGCAACAGACCGCTACCAATTGATCCGGACCTTGAGACGAGAGGAGGAAGATCAGTTATGACGAATGGTATTCAGATGAGCAACAGCAAACGGCCTGCGCTTGCCGCCCTTATATTCCTCGCGCTTATTGCCACCAGTTTTGCTGCGCCAGGCTTGGGCAACCTGTCCCGGCGGCCGTCAGTGACACTTGATCAACCGGTGCGGGTGACCCTGGTCAGGAAAAATTTTGCCGATGCGTCGACGGACGCGAAGGAGCTCGATCTGGAATTCACCGGCGTGAATGGAACCGTTTCGAGACTGCAAGCTACGAACGGGAAACAAACCTACAGTTTTGAACGCTCGGAAGAAGCCGCCCTGATTTGTCCGAGAGGCAGCGTTAAGGAATGCGACTCGTTAATTTTGAAGGGTGGCGGAAAGTTGAGCGCTTGCGCTTGCGTCAAGCTCGAGCCGGCGACGCAGACGAAGGAACACATTTTATTGGCCCGGCAGGTAGGGGTGCCTTCAATGATGACGGAAAGCACCCGCGAGGAAAGAATCGCGCCGCGCTCTGAGCGTGGTTATGAGGTTGCGTTGATTGACAAAACGCCGTTGCGCGCCACCAGTGGCCGTCAGACCTGTTGGCTCAACAAAAAACTGCGCGTCAGCGTCTGCTACTAAATTTCAGAGCGAACGTGCTGATTCATTTACTGCAATCGCTCAGTTAGTTTTGCTGACAACCGGTCGTTTGGTCAGGATCGCACGAGCCGCCGCAATGGTCGCGAGGGCCCGCGGAACTTCACCGGTGAAATCTCCGGCAAGGCTGAGCGCATGAAAGGGATCGTCCGCGGCGAGAACGCTGAAGGCGTCGCCGAGATCTGAAGGAGAGGAGAGAAATACTCCCATCCGGATACTGAATTTTCCTTCCAACTCGATTTGTATTTGGCCATCCTCGCCGGTGAACCCCGAGACACCGTTGGCCGACTTCACAGTTTCGTCGGCTAACGGCCAAAGGCGCGCTGGTTCGATTTTACTAAACTGCGCGAGCAGGCTCACCAGCGCGTAAGCGCGTTCTGGAGTTGCGGCGCCAATTCTTCGCGCTTCCTCCGCAGCTTCGTCCAATAGGGTCAGGGCTCGAGCGCGATCGGTTTTCGCCAGCACTCCCGCTGCTGATGTGAGAATTGCAGTGCGGTGCGCCGGAATGAGATTGCTCTTCGCCGCCAGCCGCAGAGCTTCGGTTACATCCTTTTTCCTCAAGAGACCGTTAATCAAATTGTAGTCAACGAAGCGCCGCACTCCGTTACGGGTTTCTGAGTCTTCAATCTTGTCGGCAAACTCGCGTGCTCGCATGTCACCCTGATCCGCCGCTCGCATGGCAGCGAACGCATAGGCGCGATCGCGCTCATCCGCCGTCCGCGCGCGGTCAATCCGATCCTGTAGCTCAGACTCTCGGTTCGCCGCCGAATCTTCTGAAGTCCAACCTCGATCCATACCTGAGTCTTCATTAGCTGCCTGCTTCGCATCGCCCCGCAAGGCAGTGAGCTGGGCGCTGATCAATGGCGCCAGATCTGGAGCGTGCTGCTGAAAGAGAGGAAACACCCTGGTGCCCATGTAATAGGTGCCTGCGCGCCCTGGAGCGGTTTGGTCCAACACCCCGGCGGGCCGCAAGAGAATTCCGGAGACGACACGAAAATAGGCGGCGCGCAAAGCCGCAGATAGCGCGGGGGCAGGCCGCGGTTCATATCTCATCATTGATGGGATTCCGGTGTCCGAAACCACAATGAACATCGATGGCGTGAAGGCGTAAGTGGTGAGCAACGGACAGTATTTGCATCAGACGTGGGGTCCGACGCCGCATTTGAGAGGAGCGAGGCAAACCGCTGATCCGCGGCAGCTGGACTCTTGTCGCGCAGCGCGACGAGAAAAGAGATGGCTGGACTGATAACCACGCCCAGCGCTGGATCACCAAACTGCAAAGCCCTTTCGGTGTCGCCGGCTTCAAGGAACTCGGTAGCGAGTCTTAGTCTTTGGGCCTTGGCGGCGGGAGACAAACTAGACGGAGCGGCGCCCGGTGAGGTTGTTCGCGATTCGTCTCGCAGGGGCGTTAACTTCGCCATGAACTCTTCGGCCAGCGCTTTGTCGCGTTGTGCCGCCAGCCGGAGCACTTCTGATCTGAGAACCATTCGTGGCCGAGGGATTGGTCTGTTGCTGACTCGTCCAACGACTGAGGTGGCGGCGGCGGGGGTGCCTTGTCCCTCAACTGCTTCAGCCGCTTCCCACGCTCGCCGAAAGAGTCCGCGGGCGCGCTCGGCATCGCGTTCCCAGATCGCATCTGCAATCCGCGCTTGCACGCGTGCCCTCAAACGTTCGTCGCGGTAGCTCTTCGCCTCGTCTGCAAGGAGACTGAGGGCGCCGAGCGCAGCCTGCTTCCGGATTTCTTCCAGAGCTTCGGCCCGGACTTGTTCTGCGTTCTTGCTGGCAGCTTTGTCCTCGCCGTCGGTTTGTTTTGGCTGCTGCGCCTGAACCGAAACTAGAAGCACAATGAGGAAGCTCAGGTAAGAGATACGATGCATGAATTCTCCGGAAGCGGTCGCTTAGGTTGACTGATGTGCAACGGGTAGTACGCTTCGATGGCGAGCAGTTGTGAGTCAGTTGCCCCTAAGGTCGGTATCAGTGGTAGTAGAAACTCTCACTCCAACGTCGCTTGCGCAGGCTTTCTTCCGTCCAAAAACTTCGTACTAACTCGATTTGTAACGAACCCTCACCCTCACCCGGCAAAATTACGCTGACTACGTCGAAGCGAAAGGATGCGTCTTCAAGGCCAAGCATGCGTCGATAAGCGCGCGCTGCCCGAGCGATCTGCCGGCGTTTTCGGAGGTCGACGTTCACCTGAGGTGGCGCGAACCAATCTGACGCGCGCGTCTTCACTTCCACGAAGCAAAGCGTCGCACCCTCATATGCTACGAGATCGATCTCGGCGTTAACGATGGCGCCGCGGAGATTTCGGCCTACGGGCAAAGCGAAGTTTGCGGCAACAATCTTGTATCCCTGCCTCGTGAGATAAGCCGCGGCCAGCTCTTCACCGCGACGGCCGAGTAGCAGATGCGCGCCCGTGCTCACGGTCGGTTCACCTTCAGTAGTTTTCTTTGACGAGTCCATGAGTTTCTTGACTCAGCAACCGGGAGAGTTTCACTTCAGTTTATCCAGCTGGACCAGCAGCGCGAGGGAGTCTTCATCCCCTAACACCCGAGACTTGTGACCCTTCCCCGTAATGTCTTCCGCGAGCAGTGTCTCTGTCGAAGAAAACACTCGCTTAGCTCCATCACTCGCTTCGATCTCCCACGCACCCGAGATGACGACGAACCAGTTCCGTGCGGAAGAGACGTGCCAGTCACCGCGCCAGCCTGCGGGAGCGCCAAGGAATGCAGTTTGAATCGCCGGCAAGAATTCCGACAGGGACAACGGCGGCGCCGGGGGCGCGAACTGGACTTCAGTCAGCTCAGCTTCAACATCCTCGAAATGTGATTCGCCTGAGGAATCTGAGTAAAGCCGGGTGTACTTCGCTCTCATTCTTCTCACTCAGCTTTCCAGGTGGTCCCGCAAGCGATCAAGCGCCTTGCCCCAGAATGCTTTCATGGTCGCGGACGCCTTGGCGTTTGGCAGCTTGCGGTGTGTCACCACTACCTGGCTCTTGCTCTCGCCCTTGGGAACGAAACTGATTTCCAGGCTCGTTGCGACTTCGTTCCAGGCGCCACGGATCGATTTGTTCGCTTTTGTTTTGCCAACCGCCAAACTATCTTCGGAGAGCCAAACGCTGCGTGCTTTGCCGGTCTCAAAGGCTTTGTAGAGTTTCGCCAGCGGCACGTTTATCGTGCGGCTGACACTGATCTCGAAGCCTCCGGGTTTCTGATGCAACTGTCGCAGACCCCGCGCCTGTTCATAAGTCACAGTGATCATTTGTCGCCACCAGGAAGCAACGCTGTGCTGTTCGCTGAGAATCTTGACGATTTCCGGATGACTAAGTTTCTTAGCTCCGGCCTTGTCGAGAATGGTGAACCACTCTTTCCAGGTCTTACCGGTTTTGGCTTTGACGGCCTCGTCACTCATTCGCGGTGCAGTGGATTTTGTTGTCATATCTGCCGTTTTTCGTAGTTGACTGTGAATTGCAATCGTTCTAGCCCCCAAGTTCAAAACCTCTAAGCATCGCGATCGTAGGCAACTTTCAACCATCGCTTAACTTCGTCGTCAATGTCTTTCAGCGAAGTGATCTCGATGCGATGAGTAATGCGATCCTTCTTCGCGAAGCCGCCCGTATCGATCAGTCGGCCTTTTGCTTTCGTGTCGCCAAGGGCAAAACCAAAATCAATGCGAGTGCGCGTGGTTGGTTTGATTTGAGCGAAGACGTGATTGCGATAAAGCGGAACAATCGTCTGACACGGGCAGGCCTTCGCCTCCTTGCCGACGTTAAGACCGAGCTTTAACAGCGCGTCGTAAATTGGGCGCAATGCCGATTTCGTTCCCGAAAACATCTTTTCGACGTAACCTTCAGCGGCCTCGAGATATGCGTCGGGGTCACCCGCTTCAGCGTCTTTCCCGTCGGCCAGCCACCAGGCTGAGTTGGTGCCCAGACCATGCTCGGCCTTCAACCACTCGCGGCGAGCTTTCAGATCTTTCGGGCCATTCTTCCTGATGAAACTCAACCACTCGTCGAGGGATCGTCCGGTCTTCGATTTGAGGTCGGCGATCCATTTCTGGGTCATGGCAACGCCGGGGTGAACGCCGTAGCTCGATTTCCTGGTTGCCTGTGCAGCTGCCTTCGGCATGTCTGAGCTTTCCTCCTCGTAACGCAAACTGTCGGTTTGTGATCGTCGTTACTTCAAGCGGTAACCGTAGTCGAAACACGCAAACCACCAGATTGCATTACGCATTGCTTCACGTTACCTCAGGCCCCTCAGCCGTGCTTCTCCGAAATTGCTTTTTTAACTAAAGCTCGGTCCCGGCAAAAACTTCGGTGGGCGTCTCGCCTTTGTTGCCTGTTCATACGCATAAGCAAACTTGATCAGTTTGGACTCGCTCCACGCGCGACCGAAGAATGAAATACCCACCGGCAATCCGAACACATAGCCAGCGGGAACGGTAATGTGTGGATAGCCAGCTACGGCCGAAGCTGAAGAATACCCGCCGGTAAAGTGATCGCCATTAATCCAGTCAGTGGGCCAGGCGGGGCTACCAGTAGGAGCAATGAGGGCGTCGAGACGATGCTTGTTCATTATGAAATCGATTCCCCGGGTGCGCGAAAGCAGGTGGTTCTTTCGCAGTGCCTGCAGGTAGGCTTTGCTCGTGAGCGGACCTTTCGCCTGGGCTCTTATAAAAAGCTCCTGGCCGAAATATGGCATCTCTCTTTCTTTATTTCGCTCGTTGAAATCGATTATCTCTTTGAGCGAATGGACCGGCGCGCGCGGTCCCAGTTCCGCGAGATACTTATTCAGGTCTGCTTTAAACTCGAATAAAAGGACTTCCAGTTCTGAATCGTCAAACTTGCCCGAGGTGGGGATATCGGCAGGATCAATGATGATCGCGCCAAGTCTCTTAAGCACGTCGATCTGTTCATTCATCAACTTGTCTACGCGATCATTGAAGCCAAAGTATTTACGCGCAACGCCAAGACGCGCGCTTTTGAGACCGTCCTTGTCGAGGAAGCGTGTGTAGTCGGTGAATAACCTCGACTGGCTTGTTCTGGTTACGGGGTCGCGAGGGTCAACCCCAGTCAGGGCGCCAAGCAGAATAGCGGCATCGGCAACGGTGCGCGTCATCGGACCGGCGGTGTCCTGACTGTGGGACAGGGGAATAATGCCCGAGCGGCTGACGAGGCCGACCGTGGGTTTGATTCCCACGAGAGAGTTTGCCGACGACGGGCAGACGATTGAGCCATCAGTTTCCGTTCCTATGGCTGCGGCGCAAAGATTTGCGGCGGGCGCGGCGCCGGAACCTGAACTTGATCCGCACGTGTTGCGATCAAGCGCGTAAGGATTTTTGGTTTGACCACCGCGAGCGCTCCAACCGCTGGTGGAATGGGTTGAACGAAAGTTGGCCCACTCGCTTAGATTTGTTTTACCCAAAATTACTGCACCTGCTTCGCGGAGCCGCTTCGCGACAAACGCATCCTGCGCTGGGCGCGAACCGAGCATGGCAAGCGAGCCGGCCGTGGTCATCATTCGATCCGCGGTGCCGATGTTGTCTTTGATAAGAATTGGAATTCCGTGAAGCGGGCCGCGCGGACCTTTGTCTTTCCGTTCGCGATCAAGCGATTCGGCAATCGAGGCTGCTTCAGGATTAATTTCGATTACCGCGTTGATTGATGGCCCGCCCTTGTCCACGTCATCAATTCGATCCAGATATTTTTTAACCAGCGATCTCGCGGTGAACTTTCCCGATTTCATTCCTTCCTGCAAATCGGAAATTGTCAGCTCATCGAGCTCGAATTCCTTCGGCGGCGCGGAAAGAGGAGTGCTACTGAAAATGGAGGCAGGCTTGGCAACAGCCACGACCGAGGCCAGAGCGCCAGCTTGCAAAAACTTCCTACGTTTCATTCGAAACTCCCAGCTTTGCCTTCTGATGTGCGGAAGGGCTTTGCCCTTTCGGCAAGGGCTGCTTGAGTTTTGGGCTTCGCCCAGCCTGGCCGGAGCCCCGATTCTGATCACTTCGCAACGTTACTCTGAAGTGCCAGAAAGTTGTCTTCGGAATCACGGAATTCGGCCATCCATAGATCATACGTGCCCATGTCCGCAATGAAGTGTGGATCCGCCTCAAACTGCACTCCTCGCTGTTTTAGAGTGGTCACAGCGGCTTGAATATCTTCGACGTTGAAATAAATGATCGAGCTGGCGTGATCAAACTCGGGCTTTTCGGGAAGCGAAAGCATCAGCCTGATGCCGGCGCAATCGAAGAAGGACATTCGCGGCGGGACCGCGAACAGCAGCTTCATCCCGAGCTTGTCACGATAAAAGGCCGTTGCCCTATCCAGGTCATGCGCGATGACCGCGATTTGTCCAATTTGCGAAAGACCGAAATCATTTGTGGCCATCAGCGCAATCTCCTTCACCATCTTGTCCGTCGGGCAGCCCGCCATCCGCTACGCGGGTGGTCCTGACAAGGTCATCTTGTTCTACGACCCGGATAGCAATGTGCAGTCTATTGCTCTGCAAAGTTATAGGTAATGATTCCTAAAACGCGCACTGGTTCTCCACAGAGTCGAGTGGGTGAGAATTTCGACTTTCGAGCTGCAGCAACCGCACTCGCTCGTAAAAGTGGGTGACCCTCCACCGCTCTGGCTGCAATCACGTTTCCTTTTTCACCTATGGTGACCCGAACCAATATTGTTCCAGCCGCGCGAGCTTGCCTTGCTCCAGCTGGATAAACTGGATTTTCCAAGTGTAGCGCTTGACCATTCATTACATCTGGATTGGCGGCCTCTTTCGGCTGCACAACCCTGCCTCCAGTGATTACGACGGGATCGACTTTCAACGTGCTCCGAATTAATTGCCAGGCCGGCTGACCTTTGCTGTCGCTGGCTGGGCGTATGTATGTGAGGCTCACAAATCGAAACCCCATCCGGAGCGAATAGATCTCAACAGTGACGGGCGCATTATTAGTTCGGCCTCGGAGTTGGAGCCCTTTCACCGCCTTACTGCCGATGAGTGTTTTTACCTGAGAAGTCTGGCGACTTGCGTGAATCCTGTCGGCGGTGCTTTTGATCAAATCTTTAGTGATCTTCTCCACCGCAGGGCGGAAATCGCAGTTCGCCGCATTTGCAGGTTGAGAAATGATGGAGATCTCAACCGCGTCGTCTGTCGTGGCCACAGTAATATGGTGGAAGCTTTCGATGCTGTTATCAGTCGCTTTCCACGTGCCGGGAAAGTTGAAGCTCAATTCGGCTTTCTCGAAAAGGCCCATTGCCCCAGTTTGAGAATTTGCAAACGAAGGGCAAAGCGCTGCAATTCCAACAATCGCGCAGAACATAAGAAGATGTCTCATTGCGGCCTCACTTTTGGCTGAAGAATTTATCGCGCCCGCGATCTTCTGTCCAGATTTCTTGAGGCGGTGAGCCCTGACGCTGCGTCTCCGCTGGCAAATTCGTCCCAGTTGCCCTACCGTTGCAACTAATCCCAATCCGGCAATAGATATTGCGATCTAAGTTTGAATGGGCACTGGAACGCAATGACGCTTGAAACCATCAACGAAAACGAACCCGCAGTGGAGACGAAAGCAGCAGCGTTGCCGCTCGTAGCAGTTGTCGGCCAACCGAATGTCGGTAAGTCTACGCTGTTCAATCGCCTGATCGGTCAGCGTCGTTCGATCGTCGGCGATGAACCCGGAATCACTCGCGATCGGATCTACGGCGAAGTGGAATGGTCGGGAGAACGCTTTTCGTTGGTAGACACCGGCGGCATCGTTCCGGACGACGACGCGGTCATCCCCGCGAATATTTTCAAGCAGGCAGGATTTGCGATTGACGACGCCCAGGCATTGATCTGGGTGGTTGATGCGCGCCTCGGCTTGACGCCGCTGGACGAAGAGCTGGCGAAACTCCTGCGCGAAACCGGCAAAAGAGTGCTGGTGGCAGCGAACAAATCAGAATCATCACGAGTAGAAGCGACCGCCACCGAGTTTTACAAGTTTGGTTTTGAAGAAGTCTTTCCCGTTTCAGCGGAACAGGGCATTGGGTTAGGCGATCTACTCGATGCCTTAATCGAGGGACTAGAGAGAGCTCCTGACGCCGGCGAAGGTGTGGTGGCTGCGCAGAAACGCGAGCTGCGACTCGCCATCGTCGGCCGGCCCAACGTGGGCAAGTCGTCTATCCTTAATAGCTTGCTCGGCGAAGAGCGTGCGATTGTTTCTCCAGTAGCGGGCACGACGCGTGATGCGACTGACACTTTGCTCGAAACATCCGATCAACTGTTTCGACTGGTAGACACTGCGGGCATCCGTCGCAAGGGCAAGTCCGCCGAGATGGCCGAGAAGCTGTCGGTCGTGATGGCAATGAAGAGTTTGAAGCGCGCTGACGTCGCTATCGTCGTGATAGATGCTGAAGAAGGCGTTACAGCGCTTGACGCGCACATCGCCGGTTACGCTTACGATGCGGGTTGCTCGATCATCATCGCCTGTAACAAGTGGGACGCAGTCAAGAATAAGGAGACGGGCACGTCGTCAGCTTTTGAACGCAACGTGCGTGATCGGATGAAGTTTCTCGACTTCGCCCCGGTAATCATGGTGTCTGCGCTCACCAGTCAACGCGTAGACAAACTCTTGCCGCTCGCGATTCGCGCCAATGAAGCGCGCAATCGGCGCGTGAGCACGTCGCACCTCAATGCTTTTTTTGAGGATGCAGTCTCCCAACCTCGTGGCGGCGGTGCGCCGGCCCCGGTCAAGGGCGGCGTTTCGCGATTGCATGTTCAATACATGACGCAAGCCGGAGTGCGACCACCTACATTTGTTGTGTTCACTTCAGGCGGCAAGGGCGGCCTGCATTTTTCCTACCTGCGATATCTTCAAAATCGTTTGCGTGAGCAATTCGATTTTTTTGCCAGCCCGTTGCGGATCGTTGTGAAGCACAAGCAGCGGAAAAAGAGATAAGCCAGTTTAATGTCCGATAGGTAGTGGGTCAGTTTGGAAATCGAAACAGTTTTCCTTTTGCGAACTTTGCGTTTCAGCTTGGCGGTCTTTGCGGTTTTGTTTTGTACTAAAGCCTTACCGCAAAGGTCGCTAAGGCTTTCGCAAAGGACGCAAAGCAAACTGACCAACTACCGTCCGATAAGCTTTAGCTTGTCATCGCGCTGCGACAAACTGAAGTTTGTTTGACTCCTGGTTTCCCCTCTTCCAATGGGAGATGGGTTAGGGGAGAGGGCTTGACGCGCGTACAAACCCCCACCTCAAGCCTCCCCCAGCGGGGTGAGAGACAAAGCTCTTATTCAGAGTCACTGAAGTTTCACTTTCCAAATGGAAACCAAGCCTCCGATTACGTTTAGTGTAGTTGTGCGCGACGGCGAGGCTCGCGCCGGAAGGGTAACCACGCGCCGCGGAATGATTGAAACACCAGTCTTCATGCCGGTGGGTACGGCGGGGACTGTGAAAGCAACGCGCTTTGAAGACTTGGAGTCGCCGGAACTCGACGCTCGCGTAATTCTGGGAAACACCTATCACCTTTGGCTGCGCCCCGGGATTGAAACGATTCGGGCGTGCGGCGGATTGCACCGATTTATTGGCTGGGATCGAGCGCTGCTGACGGACTCGGGTGGTTTTCAGGTTTGGAGTCTGGGAGCGTTGCGGAAGATCTCGGAGGAGGGAACTCAGTTCCGTTCTCACGTGGATGGAAGTTTGCGATTTTTGTCCCCGGAAGTTTCCATGGAAGTGCAAGCTGCTCTCGGTTCAGAAATTGTAATGGCGTTTGATGAGTGCGCTGCAGCCGATGCACTCCCTGTTGATTCTCGACGAAGCATGGAACTGACTGCGCGATGGGCCCGGCGTTCTCGTGCGATGTTTGATGCTTCGCAACTGAATGGGCTAGACAGCGGGCGAAAGGACGCGACGGATTCACTAAGTGGGGCACAAGCGTTATTTGGGATTGTGCAGGGAGGCTCGCAGCTCGATCTGCGCAGAGAGAGTTTGCACCGCACGGTGGAAGTGGGTTTCGACGGCTATGCCATTGGCGGGCTCAGCGTGGGAGAAGAGAAGTCCGTCATGTGGGACGTCGTCGGGCAAGTTGCGCCGGAAATGCCGGCGGAGAAGCCCAGGTATTTGATGGGAGTTGGCACACCGGAAGATTTAGTGGAGGGCGTAGCTCGCGGCATCGACATGTTTGACTGTGTGCTCCCGACGCGCAACGGGAGAACCGGACAGGCGTTTACTTCGCGCGGGAAAGTGAACATCAAGAATGCTCAGTGGTCGATTGACACCCGCCCGCTGGATGAGGCCTGCGCCTGCGCGGTGTGCCGGCGACACTCTCGTGCTTATCTTCGTCATCTCTATCTCGCCGGCGAAATGCTCGCCAGCATCCTGTTAACCCACCACAATTTGGCCTTCTTCCTTGACACTATGCGAGGCGTCAGGCAATCTATCCGGTCTGGCGATTTCATGAAATTTCGACGAGAGTTTACTGAGAGGTTGAACACCTCAGGCCAGGAAACAGGCTGAGTAGGCCCTCTTCTGAGCACGCGTTTGAATAAATTGGTTCCTGAGAAATTAATCAGATGACAACTATTGTATTGATGTTTCAAGGCGGCCTCGGCGCATTGGGTGGACTCCTGCCGATGCTCCTTATCATAGGCGTCTTTTATCTGCTGCTGATCCGTCCCCAACAAAAACGACAGAAGGAATTGCAGGCGACCATTTCCCAGCTCAAGGCCGGTGATCGAGTGGTGACGACGGGTGGCATAATTGGAACGATTACCACCGTCCGCGACACGAGTTTTTTTATCAGAAGCGCCGATAAGTCAATTCTTGAAATTGCCCGATCGGCAGTTGCGGGCATCGAAGGCGAAGAGAAGAAAGCCGGCTAATATCCATTTGTAAGATCTGGTTGCGATGAAAAAGAAGAATTTAACCCAGCGTTTAATCATCATTGCCCTTGTTACCCTGGCTGGCATTTATATAGTTATTGGGCCGCGACGGAAGCCAACCCTCCACGACTTTACCTGGTCCGGAATAAAAGCCACCCTCGCGTCAAACATCCATTTGGGCCTGGATCTCAAAGGTGGATCGCACCTCGTTATGAGGGTGAAGACCGACGATTTCCTGAAGGCTTTAACGGAAGGCAATGTGGCCGCGATTCAGAATGCCGCCAAAGAACAGGGCTTTGCGCCCAAAGAAGTAAAAGCGGCGACGGCAGGTAGTTACCAGCTTACGATTGAAGCGACGGACGCTTCCAACCTCAGCAACATTGATGCGGAGTTGAAGAAAAAGGTAGACCCGGAAGGGTACTGGACCTCGTCAATCAGCGGCAACATTATCACCTGGACGTTATCACCCACTAACCAAAGAACACTGGCTGAGCAGGCCACTGAGCAGGCCCACAAGATTATCCTTAGCCGCCTCGAAGGCGTAGGCGTTGTCGAGCCGCTCGTACAGCGGCATGGCTCGCAAAGTTCACATCAGATCCTGGTCCAGATGCCTGGCATTTCAGATCCGCAACGCGTTAAGGAGTTGTTGAAAGCTGATTCAAACCTTGAGTTAGTTCACGTCGTAAGTCAGCCGAACCCGGCGCCTTCGCAAACCTACGCTACAAAAGAAGAGGCAGAGGCATCAATCGGCGGAGCTTCGACAGGCAGTCGGAAGGTCTTTCCCTACTCTGAACGTACTGAGCCAACTTTGGCTGGCCAAACTCCTTCGGATACTACGCCCAAACAAAAGCAGTGGGTGGTTGTTCAATGGCCGCCAGTTGTTAGCGGCAATGAACTTCGAAACGCTTCGGCGGTGCAAGCCACTGGCGGCGGCGACTCTTACCAGATTTCTTTTTCGCTCAAACCGGGAGGAGCCCAAAAATTTGGCGCCTGGACCGGAGCTAATATCAATCAATACATGGGCGTCGTGCTGAACAATGAAGTGAAGTCGATCGCTTTCATTCAGTCTCAAATTTTTGATACGGGACAGATTACCGGGCGATTTACCCAGCAATCGGCTGAAGATCTCGCGCTTACCTTGAGGTCAGGGGCATTGCCGGCAAAAATTGAATATCAGGAAGAACGCACCGTTGGGCCGAGCTTGGGAGCCGACTCCATTCGCTCCGGTGTGCGCGCATCGTTGTTTGGTCTTTTGTTCGTAGTTGCGTTCATGCTCTTTTATTATCGCGGCGCGGGAGTGAATGCAGTTGTGGCGTTGATCCTGAACATGATTTTGATGTTGGCCGCATTGATTGTCTTTGACGCGACCCTGACGTTGCCTGGTATTGCAGGAATCATCCTGACTATAGGCATGGCCGTAGACTCGAATGTGTTGGTTTTTGAACGAATTCGCGAGGAGTTGATAAGCGGGAAAACCGTTGCGTCCGCAGTCGATCAGGGCTTCAAACGAGCCATCGTCACAATTATCGACACCCACGTCACCACCGTTATCTCTTCGTTGTTTTTGTTCATCTTTGGCACCGGGCCGTTGCGCGGATTCGCTGTGACACTGATCATCGGCTTGCTGATCAATCTTTTCTCGGCGGTTTACGTTTCACAAACCATTTTCATGTGGGTATTAACGAGAAAGCGGAAGGCGCAGTCGCTGAGTATTTAGACTGATCTGAGTCAGAAATCTCGGGATTCGTTGTCGTAGTAATTTTATGATTCAAGTTTTCACAAACGTTAAGTTTGACTGGCTGTCGAAGCGCCGCCTGTTTATTGGACTCTCGACCCTCCTGATGCTTGCTGGCCTTGGTTCGGCTGTGGTTCGCCAGGCAATACCCGGGGGCACCGAGGCTTTCAACCTCGGCGTTGACTTCAAAGGCGGTACGGTCGTCACAACTAAGTTTAATCAGCCAACTACTGCCGAGACTATTCGCGAGACCCTCGCTAAGAGCGGCGTTCCTGACGCGGTAATTCAGCCGGTGACGGATAAAGAAAATACGTTTCTGATCAAGCTGCCGCTGGCGGGCGCCGAAGGTGAACAATCACAAGCTGAAGTGGAGCAAGGCCGAGCGCTTGTCGGAAAAGCGTTGAACGCGATCGGTCCCGAGAAGACTGCCTACGAAATTATTGGTACCGATGCGGTCGGAGCCGTAGCGGGCGCGCAGTTAAGGAACAAGGCTATTGCCGCCACTCTTGCCGCGCTGGTAGGAATTTTGGTTTACATCGCATTTCGTTTTGAGTGGTCGTATGGCGCCGCCGCAGTTATCGCCGTCTTCCACGATGTCCTGGTTACCCTGGGGTTCTTCTCGATCTTTCAGTGGGAGATCAGCCTGACAGTAATCGCAGCTCTCCTGACCCTGGTCGGTTTCTCCGTTAACGACACGATCGTGGTGTTTGATCGTATTCGAGAAAATCGCAGGCTTCACCGCCGCGAGTCGTTATACAAGCTAACCAACGATTCAATTAACCAAACCCTTTCACGAACGGCAATCACCAATGGGCTGGTGTTTCTTTCCGTGCTGGCGATGGCCTTGTTCGGCGGCGAAGTGTTGCGCGGATTTTCGCTGGCGTTGACGGTAGGAGTCATCTTTGGAACCTATTCGTCAATTGCAGTTGCGAGTCCGATTATGGTCTGGTGGGAGCAGCGTCTCGAGGCTTCTGATAAGGCTCTGGCGCTGGGCGCGGCTAGTGCATCGCCCGCAAGAACGCGACAGGGCGGAGCCGCGGCAAAGCGTGAAGCGGTTTCCACCGGTGTGACCAAGCGCACTGGCGGCGCTGTTTAAGAATATTCTCATTTTCCTTTCGATGTGATTTGTGCCGGCGGGGGCGTTAATAACGTCAAATTTGCTCTTGACTTGCAGGGGCATGCGGCATAGACTGCACGCGTTGCTGGCCAATTTAATAGCTCAAACAGTCGACCCGCGTCGTTAAAAGCGAAGGTTGGATGCGCGGTATTCTGTTGAGTTGAGAGGGCCAGCGAGTTTTTTTGCTCGCATCAGTTGCTTCCAGGGTTTGACGAAGCTCAAAGGTCACGGAGTAACAGTTTCCCCTTTCATTTGATTTACCGGACTTAAACGTGGGTTTGAGTTTGTAGTAAGCAGCATTAATAGGATCGATAGAATTTTGCACCCCTGATCCATTTGGCACCGGAATAGGGAGGAGAAAAATGTTCGATAATCTTATTGAGTCTGGTTCGCATAAACAAGATCTAGGGCGAAAAGGTTCGTTCCTGTTGGTGACCGTGGCTATTTACGCGGTTCTGGGAACGGCATTCGTCGTCGCGAGCATCTGGTACATGGACAACTCGCTCGATGCTCAGGATCTTGAACTGACAACCCTGGTTGCACCCGTACCGGTACCCGTCCAGGAGAACCAACCTGAGAAGCAGCCGGAAACTAAACCTCAGGACACCAAACAGAATGTGGACGTCAGGAAAGAATTAATCGCCGACGTCTCACGGACAGAGCTGGTGCCCAAAGAGGTTTCGGCCAAGGCCAGTAACATTCCTCCCGTTCGTCGCGGTGTAACTACAGTTCTGGGGAACGACTCCTCGAATGCTGCGGTTCCCATCGCTGCCGGCCCCGGTTCGGGCACGGGCCTGGTCGGCACACCAACCAAGGTGACTATCGCGGACGAACCCCCGCCACCGCCGCCGCAAGCCACTCCACCGAGAGCCCCAATTTCCGGTGGCGTGCTGAATGGTAAGGCGCTCAGTCTGCCGAAACCGGCTTATCCACCAATCGCAAAGCAGGCCCATGCTTCGGGCACGGTCGTTGTTCAGGTCACAATTAGCGAGAGCGGCAGCGTAATCTCCGCCGCCGCGATGTCTGGCCATCCACTACTACGGGCGGCAGCCGTAGCGGCTGCGCGTGGGGCGAGGTTCTCTCCCACTAAGCTGTCCGGTCAGCCCGTTAAGGTGACAGGCGTCATCACGTACAATTTCGTGGCTCAGTAACTGCGGAGGTTCAACGCCGTAAGGGCCCCGTTGGCCCATTCTGCGGGTTCCCTGCGAGCTATCAATGTAAGAAAAACCTTTTGGAGGGTCTACCGTGACTATTCTATTCAGTCTTCTAGGAACGAAAGCATTCAGTCTGTTTGTGTTCATGTGGCAGGAAGCCGCGCCCGCGGCGACACCGAAGCCGGTGGATCACTTCTCGTTAATGACAATGATCAAGAGCATGGGCGCGGTGGCTATCGCGGTCGTCGTTATTCTCCTGATTATGTCCGTTTACTCGATCGCCATCATGGTCGAACGTTATCTGACTTACACTGCCGCGAAGAAGCAGTCGCGTGAATTTGCGCCGCGTGTAGCCCAGGCCCTCAAGAACGATCGGATCGAGGAAGCGATAAACATCAGTGACAAGCACCGCAAGTCGCACCTTGCGATGGTCGTCAGCAGTGGTTTGCAGGAATTCCGGGCACATTCCGGTTCGTCCGAGATTTCCGGAGATGAAATCGAAGCCTCCAAGCGCGCATTGCAGCGAGCTATCGCAATCAAGACGGCGGAATTCAAGCGTGGCTTGTCTGGTTTGGCTACGATTGGATCAACGGCTCCTTTCGTGGGTCTCTTCGGTACGGTGTTCGGAATCATCAACGCGTTCCGAGCCATGGGCGACGCCGGCCAGGCAGGTATCGGCGCAGTGGCCAGCGGTATTTCGGAAGCGCTGTTTACCACCGCTCTCGGTTTGCTCGTAGCGGTTCCCGCTGTTTGGTTGTTCAACTATTTCACCGGCAAAGTGGACGGTTTCATCGTCGAAATGGACAATTCAGCTTCAGAGCTGGTTGACTACTTCATCAAAAACCGCACCAAGCAATTGAAGCCGTAACGCTGCGAAATTGAAAACCCGGTGGACCAATTGGTGTCCACCGAAGCATCGTTGAAGTGGGCCGCCGGCAGCTGGCGGGGAGGAGATTTGTTATGGGAATGGCAGCAGGTGGAGGCGGTGGCTTCCAGTCAGAAATTAACGTCACCCCAATGGTCGATATCATGTTGGTGCTCCTGATCATCTTCATGGTGGTCACACCTTTGCTCCAGCACGGCGTCACAGTCGCATTGCCGAAGGACCTGAAGAACCCGGAAGAGGATCAGCGCATCACCAGCGACAACTCGGTGGTGATTTCGATACCCGACAACGGCAAGTATTTCCTCGGCAAAGATAAGATGGAGAAAGAGCAGATTCAGGACAAGGTCCAAAAGATGTTGGACAACATCAAGAAGGAAGAAGACAAGATCGTTTACATCAAGAGCGGAATAGGGGTGGACTACGGCGACGTGGTCAATGTAATTAACGAGGTGAGAGCATTAGGCGTCGATAAGATTGGTCTGGTCGCCGACAAGAAAAAGGGTGACGGCGCGGCCGCACCAGCGCCCAATCCCGCATAGTTTTGATCTCAACCCGTTGCAGACGATCTAAAGGAGTCTAAGTAATGGAAAGCAGTTCGAAAGGTAGTTCCAAAGCAGTTCCATACATAAACGTTACCCCGCTGATCGACGTCCTTCTGGTCGTCCTGATTATCTTCATGGTGATCACTCCCCTCAAGCCGAGCCGGTTCCAGGCAGATATTCCCACGCAGCGCGATCCAAACGAAGATTTGAGCCAATTGAAACCAAATCCGTTGACGCTCGTGGTTTCCATCTCCAACGACCTCCAGTTAAAGCTCAATGCAGATTCGATCGGTTCAGTCAACGAAACCGCGCCGTTGAGTCAAAAACTCCTTCAGTTGTTCCGACAGCGTAAGGATCTGCGGGCTTACAAGCCGGGAATGGAAACCCGTTCAGATTTGCCTGACGATGAACGATTGGAAAAGACCGTGTTTGTGAAGGCCCCGCGGTCGGTCAAATACGGTGATGTCGTAAAGGTGATCGACGCGATCAAAGGCGCCGGTGCAAGTCCCGTTGGTTTGCAGGTCGACGATTTACCCCAATAGTATCGATTGGATGGCGCCGCCGCGCGTAACCTTTTCCTAATTTGATCTTGGGTCCAATCACAAATAATGGAGCTTGCGGATAAATGAAACTCTCTCAAACTAGAATTGCCATGACGCTGGTAGTTCTTGTTTTTACAGCTTCTGGTTGTGGACTGGTCAATCGGATCCGAGCAAAGAATGAACTGAACGAAGCCGCACGGTCTTATCGCGAAGGGCAGTTCGTGGAAGCGGAGCACTACTCAAGACGTGCTCTCGAAATGGATCCAGACAGCAAGACGGCTCGCATGTTTATTGCGCGTACGATTCATGCGCAGTATCGCCCTGGTGTGCAGGCCGCTGAAAACGTGGCGAAGGCCAATGAAGCAATTGGGGCCTACCAACGTATCCTGGAAAAGGATCCTAAGAACGACGAAGCGTATAAAGCAATAGCCTACCTGCTTGGGGCGATCAAGGAAGACGAAAAGCTGCGTCAGTGGATTTCGTCTCGAGCCAACGACAGCAGCATCCCAGCAGAAAAACGGGCCGAGGCGTTGGTCGTTCTGGCAAGTAAAAACTGGGATTGTTCCTTCAAGATGACGGAGCTGCCCACCAATAAGTCGACCACGCTTGAAGCCGGAAATCGAGCCAAGGTTTCCTACAAGAAACCTAAAGAACAGAAGGAATTTGATACGGCGCAAGCATGTGTGAAACGTGGGCTGGAGGAAATTGAAACGGCAATTCAACTGGATCCTTCCAGTGAATCGGCCTGGTCTTACAAGACTAATCTATTGCTGGAAGCTGCAAAGCTCGCTGAGATGGACGGGAAGATGGATCAGAAAGCCGAACTCGAGAAGCAGCGCGATATCGCTCAGAAGCGCACCAATACCTTGAGCGAGGCGAATCAAAAGAAGAAACAAGAGGAAGCGGCCAAGAGTCCCGCGCCTGCGAAAGACTAGGTTTCGCTTTGCTGACGAATCGTTGGTGATGCTCGACTTTCGAGTCGGGCATCACCTTTTTGTTATAATCGCTCACACATTTTTCGTTCTAAACTACCGGTACACCTGACCCTGAATGATTCGCATTGAAGAAATTGTCGACACCGTCGCGGGCCACCATCCGCAGGCAAATCTTGATCTGCTGCGCCGTGCCTACCTTTTTTCAGCGAGAGAGCATAAGGGCCAGAAACGCGCTTCCGGCGAGTCGTATCTGGTCCACCCGCTTGCCGTCGCCGACATTCTCGCCAATATGAAGCTGGATGAAGTATCCGTCGCTACCGGACTACTTCACGACGTTGTAGAAGACACCCTCGTAGACCTCGACACCATTCGTAAATATTTCGGCGAAGAGATCGCCCACCTCGTTGATGGTCTCACCAAGATTGCCCAAATCAGTAATATCTCAAGGGAGGAGCAACAAGCCGAGAATGTGCGCAAGATGCTGCTCGCCATGGTTGACGATGTGCGCATCGTGCTGGTCAAGCTTGCCGATCGACTGCACAACATGCGCACGCTGCAGTATCTCAATCCGGAGAAACGAAAACGAATAGCCGAAGAGACTATGGAAATCTTTGCTCCCATTGCCCACCGTCTGGGTATGGGTAAGCTTAGAGGTGAACTCGAAGACCTGGCATTTCGGCACCTGCATCCTGAGGACTATCGCGAACTCGCGGAACAACTGGAGAAGCGACGAGCCGAAACCGAAGCGTTTCTGAATGGCGTTACCGAGCGAATCGAAAGAAAAATGAATGAGGCGGAAGTGCCTTTCGTGCGCGTCGAAGGCCGGGTCAAGCGTCTGTATTCGATCTGGAAGAAACTCAAACGACAAAAAATCGAGTTGGACCAGGTGTATGACCTGGTTGCCGCTCGCGTGGTAACACCAAATGAAGTAAGGCACTGTTACGCCGCGCTGGGAGTCATTCATAACACCTGGCGTCCTGTGCCCGGCCGGATCAAAGACTGGATAGCCACGCCTCGGGATAATCTTTATCAGTCGCTTCACACCTCGGTTATCGGCTCCGATGGACAGTCATTCGAAGTACAAATCCGCACTGAGGAGATGCACCAGATTGCCGAAGAAGGCGTTGCGGCCCACTGGAAATACAAGGAAGGGAAGCGCGGCGCGCGCGATGACGATAACGCTTTCCAGGCGCTGCGCTCGCTGGTGGAATGGACGCAGGAAGTTAAGGATTCGCGAGACTTTCTGGATTCATTAAAGCTTGATCTCTATCCCAAAGATGTCTACGCCTTCACTCCCATGGGGAAGGTCATTCAACTGCCACGCGGCGCAACGACCGTAGACTTTGCGTACGCAATCCATTCCGAAGTCGGCAACACGTGCACTGGCGCACGGATAAACAGTCGCATCGTTCCGCTGCGCAGCCAGATACAAAACGGCGACGTGGTCGAGATTCTGACTTCCGCAAATTCCCATCCGTCTCGCGACTGGCTTAACTTCATCGTCACTTCTCGGGCGAGGAATAGAGTTCGGCATTGGGTTTCAGAACAGCAGCGGTCCGAGTCCATTGAAATTGGCCGCAAGCTGTTTGAGAAAGAGGCCGCGAGATTTCACCTTTCCGCGAAGAAGCTTTTCAGTGATGGCGATAAGGAAATGAAGCGCGTTGCCGGAGAGTATGGCTACGGGCGGGTTGAGGATTTGCTAGCCGGAATTGGGTACGGAAAACTCGCTCCCCGGAATATCATTTCCAAGTATCTGGGCCAGGAGCAGTTTGAACAGCTCGACAAACAAAAGGAATCGCGCCTGCGCACCGGGGTGCGCGCGGTTAAGCGTCTGATTCGTTATGGCGACGACTCAATCGTCGTCCGCGGCGTTGACGATTTAATGGTCATTCGTGCCCGGTGCTGTAATCCGCTTCATGGTGAAGACATCATTGGTTACATCACGCGCGGCAAAGGCGTCGCAGTGCACACCACCCGCTGCATCAACGTCGCGCAGTTGATGATCAATCGCGAACGAATTGTTGACGTCGAATGGGCCGGCAAGCCTGAAAAGAACGCCTATGCAGTCAAGCTCCTGGCCGTGACCGAGAACCGCACGGGCATGATTGCCGGGATCACCGGCGCCATCTCAGGCATGAAGACCGGAATCCGTGACGCGCGCGCGTCTGTCGCCTCCGACGAGAAAGGGCACATCGAAGTAACAGTTGAGGTCTTTGATGTGAAGCACCTCGACAAAGTGATTAACTCCATCAAGGGGGTCCCCGGCGTGTTAGACGTGGAACGAATGCAGGGCACGGCATAAACGTGCTCCGGTCCGGCCATTTAATCTCAGAAAGCACTGTTAACCCTGCTCAGCCTGCCAACCTCCCACTTTGCCCTTGTTTGAGCCTTTCTGTTAGAATCCCCCTTTTCATTTGTGCGGTCTAAAAAGAGGCAGTCATCACTGTGAGGCAGATCATTCAAACGGCCAACGCTCCCCAGGCTATTGGTCCATACTCCCAAGCCGTCAAGACGAGCGGGCTGGTGTTCGCTTCGGGACAAATTCCTATTGATCCTGCAACCGGTCAGTTTGTTCCCGGCGGGATAGAGGAGCAAACGGAGCAGGTACTGAAAAATTTATCTGCGGTGCTTGAGGCAGCGGGAAGTGGCCTTGATCGCGTCATAAAGACTACCGTCTTTTTAGCCGACATGCAGGAATTCAGCGCGATGAACGAAGTCTATGGAAGATTTTTCAAAGACGCTCCGCCGGCGCGAGCGACAGTAGAGGCCGCACGCTTACCTCGCGATGCAAAGGTTGAAATAGAAGCTATCGCTCTGGCTGGAGACTAAAAAACCGGCGCGCGAGCAGTCGCCCGGCACCGGCCAGCTTTTTAGTCAAAAAGGGATATTAAGCGGCTTTCGAGACTTTTCCCGCTTTGATGCAACTGGTACAAACCTTCATCCGTTGAGCTCCACCCTGGGGCAGTTGCACCCGGATTGATTGCAGGTTTGGATTAAACCGCCGCGGGGTACGGTTATTCGCGTGAGAAACGTTATTGCCGAACTGAGGACCTTTATCGCAGACTTCGCAACGTTTGGCCATGATGTTTATGATACCTCCAGAGCTTTATGAAAGTGCCCGGCTCATAGATTGAGTTTAAGGGCCGTGTTGAAACAAACTTTATAACAAACCGTTTTCAGGTGCGTCAAGTAAGCCCGCACCGGCAATCATTGGGAATTTCATAAAGGAGCAACGATCCACGTGCAAAGAATCGCAAAATTAACTACTGCCGCAAGCCTGCTGGCGCTGATTTCCCTTTCTTTCAGTGCCTGTAGTAATGGAGGCGGCGCTGACAGCAAGGACAGTCTCGTCGCCGCCACAGTAAACGGCAAAAACATTATGCTCTCTGAGGTTGAGCAAAACGTGAGCCGTCAGGCCGGTGGCAAGCAGTCGCAACTCTCACAACTCGAACTGGCCCAGGCGCGATTGCAGGTGCTGGGAAGTTTGATTCAAAGAGAAGTGTTGTTTCAGCGTGCCGAGAAGGAAAAGTCGTTACCCACTGAGGATCAAGTCACTGCGTTTATCAATCAGCAGAAACAGCAGAGCGGCATGACCGACGACGACTTTAAGAAGAACCTGGCGGCGGAAGGCATGACCGAGGAATCGTTGCGTGAAGATGCGCGGAAGAATATTGCTATCGCCAATCTTCAGGACAAATACAGTTCAAAGGTTACCGTCAGCGACAAAGAAGTCGAAGATTTTTACAACGGCAATCGAGAGCGGTTCGTCAGTTCTCGTGGAGTTGCGCTGGCCATGATAGTGGCCGATCCGGCCGACAATGCAGCGCAGGGCATCACGCAGAACGACGCCAAGAGTGATGCTGAAGCGAAGTTGAAGATCGACGGTGTCTTTCAACAACTCAAGGGTGGCGCGGATTTCGCTACAGTGGCGCGGGCAAAGACTGAAGACGTTAACAGTCTCGCGCGGGGTGGCGATCTGGGATTTGCTACTGAAGACGATTTGAAGCAAAACGGTTTCCCGCCTGAGCTTATCACCAGGTTATTTGGTTCTATGCAAGCCGGCGATACCACTGAGCCCATTCGCTTCAGCACTGGCAAATGGTATGTGTTCAAAATTGCCGAGAAGCGGTCGCAGACAGAGAATCTAACCCTCGAAAGTCCGGGGGTGCGCCCGCAAATTACCCAGGCCCTCATGAATCAGCGCAAAGAAATTCTTAAGGCCGCTTTGTTGGAAGTAGCTATTAACGAAGCCCGAATTTCGAACAAGCTTGCCACCACGATGTTGGACACTCCGAGCAATCTCGGTTTGAGACCGGCTTCGCCAGGCGCGGCCACGTCGACGCCGGCACCGGCCGCGACCGCAACTCAGCAAGCTCCGGCTGCGACATCGAGTCCCGCTGCCGCAACCAGTCCGAAGGCGGACGTTTCACCAAAGCCCTAGGTTTAGTTTACGGGTTTTCGCGGGTGTGGAGGCTCCGGGAGCTCCGCACCCGCTTTGCTGTTAGGATCAGTATTCGATTCATGTTGTTTCGTCTTTCAGAAGTTCACAAGTCGTATGGAACGCAGGATGTCCTGCGCGGGACGTCGTTGCAAATAAATCCCGGCGAGCATATCGGGCTGGTTGGCCGTAATGGCGCAGGCAAGACGACTATCTTCCGACTCGTCAACGGCGAAGAAACGCCCGACAAGGGCGAGGTGATTCGCGCGCGCGGCACCAAGCTTGGTTTGTTGGCCCAACACATTCATTTTGAAGCGGGTTCAACCGTTCACGAATCTGCCCTCGCGGCCTTCGGTCACCTTCAGCAAATCGAACACGAGATGCACGAGCTGGAGCATCGCATGGCTGAAGTCGATACCGATCTTGAGCAGGTGTTGGAACGCTATAGTGATCTTCAGCATCAGTTTGAACGCGAAGGCGGTTTTGAGTATGCGGCAAAAGCAGAGTCGATTTTGCAAGGCCTCGGTTTCGAACGTGAAACCTGGTCACTCGAAACTGAAAAGCTTTCCGGCGGCCAGCAGAATCGACTCGGGCTGGTCCGGCTCTTACTAGCAGAGCCCGACGTTCTTTTGCTCGACGAGCCTACCAACCATTTAGATGTGACTGCTGTCGAATGGCTTGAAGAGTTTCTTCAAACCTATGCTTCGGCTTACGTGGTCATTAGCCACGATCGCTATTTTCTCGATCGCGCCTGTCGCCGGATCATTGAACTGGAGAATGGACGCGCCTCGAGTTACACCGGAAACTACTCGCATTATTTGATTGAGCGCGAAGAGCGGCGCGAAGCTCAGCAGCGTGCCTACGATAATCAGCAACAACTGATAGCCAAGACCGAAGAGTTTATCCGGCGAAACCTGGCGGGGCAGAAAACCAAGCAGGCAAAGTCGCGTCGGACCATGCTGCAAAAGCTCGAACGCGTTGATGCCGTCCGGGCTGATCAGTCGCAGGGTGACTTTCGCTTGCGGTCTATTGAACGCACCGGCAATCACGTCCTCATGGTTGAGAATGCGGACATCGGTTATCCGGGCAAGACTCTGGCGCGCGATATCTCTTTCACGCTTCGGCGCACGGAGTGTTTGGGGATTATCGGTCCAAATGGTTCGGGCAAGACCACCTTCCTGAAAACTATTCTCAAGAAGATTCCGGCACTGGCGGGCGAGATTCGCTGGGGAACTAAAGTCCAGATTGGTTACTACGCCCAGCAGCTGGACGACCTCGATGATCGAAATGAGATCATCATGGAGCTCCGCCGGGTGGCGCCTGCGAATGCGACCGCCGGTGAGTTGCGTTCCTTCCTGGCAAAGTTTCTCTTCACGGGTGACGATGTTTATAAACACGTTCGCGATTTGTCCGGCGGGGAGAAGGGCCGGCTCGCGCTCGCAAAATTGATTTATTCGCGCGTCAACGTATTGGTTCTTGATGAGCCGACGAACCATCTTGATATTCCTTCCCGCGAAGCCCTGGAAGAAGCGCTCGACGCTTACGAAGGCACCATTCTTACTATCAGCCACGATCGGTACTTTCTGGATCGCGTCGCCACGCAAATGCTGGCGCTTGACGGCGAAGGTAACGCTGAGCATTACGACGGCGACTACACGCAATATCACGATTGGAAAGCGACTGGAATCGGCGCTCCTTCAAGCTCGCTCGACGTTACATTCGGAGCCGCGAGCCTGGGCGGCACGCCCGAGGAAAGAGGAGCCTCCGCAGTCGCCGATGTCTCCGCGGCGAAGCCGAAACAGGCGGGGAAGGGTAAGGGCGACGCGCCGACAAAGCCGGGGATCAAGGTAATCAAGAAGTCGAGAACGGAAGGGATTTCTCCGCAGAAACTAGAGGCGGAAATAGCGAGCGCTGAAAAACGGTTGACCGAGATTTCTGACCAAATGTCTCAGCCGGATGTGGCGCGCGATGCAACGAAGCTCGTTGGTCTGGATGCGGAGTACAGGGAAACGGAAGCGAAATTAGCGGGTCTTTACGAACAGTGGGAAAAGCTGGCAGCTCAAACGTAGAGAGGCGTGCGGGTTCGCAGTTGCTCTTCGCATTGAAAGAATAATGTGCGCGTCGAGAAAAACTGCCTCGCTTGACACGGGTTTCTCGCTTTGTTACTTTCAGGCCCCCTTTGACAAAAGGCTTCAAATGGTCCGATTTGAAAGCATAGGCGCGTAGCTCAGGGGTAGAGCACTACCTTGACACGGTAGGGGTCTGGGGTTCAAATCCCCACGCGCCTACCACCTTTTATCTCCAGCACTTCAATCTGAAATCACTGCCAACAGTCGCGCAGGACGTCGACAGCTTTCGCACGCCATCTCCCGCTCACCCGCAATTAAAAATTAGTGAACAGCAGGTGGTTATTGGGGGTGGAGCCGCCGAACAAACCTCCGCCCGTACCCGTCACAACGCCCTTGGTAGACAGATTCTTAATCGCTAGCTGTGCTTGTGCCGGTGACGCGCTCGGGTTCAGTTGAAGAAAGAGCGCGGTCACTCCCGCCACGTGCGGAGAGGCCATTGAGGTACCGCTGATAGTGTTGGTCGCTATGTCGGACGTGGCCCAGGAAGAAAGGATGTTCACACCTGGTGCATGAAGGTCGACGCAGGTACCGAAATTCGAAAACGAAGCTTTCGCATCTGAACTGTCTGTCGCGCCCACTGTGATACCTTCGGCAACCCGTGCGGGCGACTGGTTGCAGGAATTGACGGGAAAGCCCAGGACATTGCCGTTGCCAGCCGCGATGGCACACGACACGCCGTCGGCAATCATGTTGCGCACAGCGGTGTCGAGCGCGGCATTGGCCCCGCCGCCAAGACTCATGTTGGCAACGGCCGCCTGGCCGGGCTGATGATTGCCAGTAACCCAATCCACGCCCGAAATGATCGCGGCCGTGGTAGTTGAGTTACCGCAACCGAAGACGCGCACCGCAACCAGCGTGACACTCTTGGCGACCCCGTAAGTCGTGCCGCCGATCGTGCCGGAGACGTGTGTACCGTGGCCGTTACAATCCTCGACGCTGGGAGTGCCGTCAACGGTATTGACGCCTGCCAGAACTCGGCCGGCTAAGTCCTGGTGGGTAGCGCGTATGCCGGTATCAATGACATAGGCCTTGATGCCCGCTCCTGTCGCAGTGTAGCTGTAGGAGTTTGAAAGTGGGAGATTGCGCTGGTCAATGCGATCCAGCCCCCACGTTGGATTGGGTTGCGTCGTCGAAAGCGTAACTACGCCGTCCTCCTGAACAAAGGCAACGCGCGGATCCAGGCTAAGCAGGCGTGCCGCTGCTTCGGGCATACGTACCGAAAAACCGACCAATGCATGCTGGTAAATGCGATTGACACGTCCGCCGTAAATTTCCAGCAGGTTGTGAGCCACCGTCGGAACCAACGAGTGCTCGCCCTTTGGTCCGGCCGCCAGGTCGTTGAGCACTACAATGTATTGGTTGGGAACCGCATTTTCCGTTTTACGAAACTTGCCAACTTCTTGACTGCCGAGATCTTGCAACCTGTCCCCGTTGTTGACGTCCTTTTCGCTCTGCCCGCTACTGGAGAACGGGAGGGCGGCGACCAAACAAACGATGAGCGCCACGCCGAGCAAACCGACGAGCGAGTGGTTGAACTTGTACATGATGTGAGTCTCCTTCAGCTTTTGATCAATCAAACTGGTTTAGGCTAGCTTCAGAATTCCAGAAAGCATCTGCAACCTGACGGTTTCGTACAACGAAATCATGGTCATAAGAAGGCCGGCATGAAGGTTTAATAGGGCAGAGTTTGGGGGGCAAAGGAGGACGACGGGTTACTTCCAAATTGTGTTTACCTTGCGATTGTCTGAAATTGTGACCCAGGGATGCTCAGGAAGCGATCTTTGGTAAGCCTGCCTCAAGCATGAGAACGCTAACAGTAAACACCGAACGCCGATCCTGGCGGACTTTTGTCAGACTACGCTTCACACTCTCCCCACTCGCCTACTTCCTCAATAAATTCATCGTTCTCCATACCCACCCTGGATCTCGCATTTCTTGAAGCTGGTTTTATCTCAGTGTTTTCTCCTACACTCTTCCGTGAGGAAGTTTCAAACTACCCGCCGCAATCGTTAGTTGTCGGTTATACACGCGACTCGGTGTCAATCCAGATAGCGATTTATGGTTTCACTGTGCGTCCGAACTTTCAGACATGGGAACCGTCTACGAACAATTTGAAGCTGAGCTTGCCGGTTGGAGCGCCACGTACGCTGGCCGTCCGCGTCGTCTGATGCTGCGGCTTTTTCTGCTGGCGCTCGAGCGCGAGGAGATTGTCTCCGTTGGATACCGCGAGGATTTGATCGCGGTCCACCTCAGAGCGATGCCGATTTCCGAAACGGAGCGCGAGGTGATTCGTCACGCTTTGCTTTGGACGTGGAAGGATGAGGAGATGCATGCGATCTACATTCGTGGCGCCATCTTCAAAGTCGGAAACTTTCCCCTGCGGGCGCGTGCGCTCTTCAGCCAGGTCGCGGGTGCAGTGGGAGGCTGGTCTACCTCGGTTCGCCAGCACGTGCGCTGGACTGACGCCCCACTCTCCAGAGCGACAGCCACACTAATTTCGTGGGCTGGCTTCATTAGCGGAAAGATTCCGCAGGGGGTCAGGCAACATCTTCAATACCGTTCATTCCGGGATTTCTGCCTCTTCAACGTCGACGCTGAAAAGACGGCGTGGCTATGCTGGCAGCGTTTGATCGAATTGACCAGCGGGCAACCATTCATGCTGCCATCTTTGATAGATGACTTTCGCCGCATCATGGATGATGAAGATCGGCACCGGAGGATTTTTGAGATATTGGCAGCGGCCCTCGACGAGAATGATCAACTCGTACCCGGAGAAACGGCGGACTCTCTCTCACAAAAGATCCGCGAGGTCGGAGAATATTTCGTTCCTCGAGCGCTTCGGGGCGGTCGAGTTGTCACGAGCGCGCTCGGCAGCGGCGCGCGCGTTACGGTTGTGCAAGGGAGAACAGTCGACGAGAAGCTATCGCTTTTCCGTAGTCTCCTGGAAGAAACGAAGCTTAAGGAGCAGCTCGAGGAACGAGCGCGAAGCCTCGACAAACCGCTTACTGAATTGCGAGTGGCCATCAAGCCGGCCTTCATGCTCGGCTATCACCGGCGAGACCGCTCAATGATCACGGATAGGGAACTACTTGAGGAGCTGGCTAGCTATTTGCAGGCCTGCGGGTGCAAGGATGTGGCAGTTGTCGAAGGCCGGAATATTTACGATCAGTTTTACGGGAATCGCTCAGTTCAGGAGGTAGCCCAATATTTCGATATCTCTTCTCCGCACTTTCGAGTTGTAGATCTTTCCGAGGAACAAATACCGCATGCTTTTTTTCGCGGGATGGGACAATACACTGTTGGTCATACCTGGAAAGACGCTGACTTTCGCATCTCGTTCGCCAAAATGAAGAGCCATCCGGTTGAACTTATTCACCTCACAATCGGAAATCTCGAAGGTATCGGCGCGCGCTGCGATGACTTTCTATTCGCTGAGCGGCAGGCGGAGCGCGAAACAGCGACCATGATGTTGCTGGATGAGTTTCCGCCACACTTTTCCATGATCGATGCTTATGAACAGGCCGCTGATGGGCTGGTCGGCGTAATGGGTTGCCCGCGCCCGGCAACGCCGCTGAGGTTCTATGCCGGCACCGACGCCCTTGCCGTCGATATAGTAGCGATGCGCCACATGGGTCTGGCGGATCCTTACGAGTCGAGTACCTTGCGTGCGGCGTGTCACTGGTTCGGTGATCCAAGAGACCACATCAGAATTGATGGGCCAGATGAGCCGCTGAGGAACTGGCGCACTCCACATTACAGCGACATTTCAACAATGCTTAGTTTTGTCGCCCTGCCCGTTTACGTGCTCGGTAGCGCCCGCGGCGCACTCTTCGTTCCGCAGATGGACCACGACGCATTTCCACCGCTGCGTCACCAGAGTTTGCCATTGCGGGCCGGACGCCGGGTCATACAAAGTCTGATAGGACTGCGCCATTAAGATGACTCGTCGCGTTGTCATCATTGGCGCCGGCATGGGCGGCTTGACTACCGCGGTCCGGCTCGCCCGGAAGGGCCTGAGCGTCCGTGTGATCGAAGCTCGGACAGAAGCTGGGGGACTCGCGTCGGGGTTTGAAAAGGATGGTCTTAGATTTGATGCCGGGCCGTATGTGCTGCTTGATCGTCCAGGACTTGAATGGGCCTTTCGTGCCCTGGGTCTCGAACTCGCCGACCATATCAGTCTCCGCAGAATCGACGACGTTTATGAGGTGTCATCAAGTGCAGGCGTCACGGTTCGTTTCCATGGAGATCTGAAAAAAACAGCCGAGGGTTTTGACGCGCAGTGGCCGGGGAGCGGAAAGCTGTACGAAGACTTCGTAGCTGCCACGGCAAAAACTCATGGACTTCTAAGCCCTCTACTTCATGTCTCACGACCGAGGCCTTCTCATCTCTTAGCCGATCGACGATTCACGCGCATCCCGTTTTTGCTTCAGTCGCTAGGGTCGATCCTGGCACGCACAAATCTTCCGTTGCCAGTGGTGGAAGCAATTGCGATTTGGACGCAAATCGCGGGGCAACGAATGGACACGGCGCCAAGTCCGCTGGCTTTTGTCCCTGCCTTGATTCATTCCGTCGGCGCTTTCTATACGGTTGATGGGATCGCTACGATCCCGCGCGCGTTGGAAGGGGTAGCGAAAGAAGCCGGAGTCGAATTTCAATACGGCACCAGAGTCCGGAAGATTGTGTGTGAACGCGGCAGCGTCAGCGGAGTCGAAACCAACGAGGGCGACTTTGTGCGCGCCGACGCAATTGTCTCCAACTATAGCGGCATCGGAACCTATACGGAGATGTTAGAGGAGACTCCGCCACGTGCCCGAGAGAAACTTAGTATGCTTCCACTGCAATCGCCTGGGGCATGTGCTTATCTCGCGGTTCGCGGTGATGCGAGGCAGCCCTATCTTCGATTTAGAACGTCGGGCGCTGGAGAACTTTGCCGACTTCTAGTCATGCCTGTAGTCGTTGCTCCTGAGTTGAAGAAGAATGGCTGGTTTCCTGCGCGCCTAATTAGTCCGATGCGACATGACGAGGCCGAGCGTCTGGGAGTTGAAGGTCAACGTGATTATCTTGATCAGCTCATACAAGAAAGTTGGTGGCGCGAAGGTATTGATGACTATCGTGTGGTTGATACACGTGTCCCGGCGGAATGGGGTACGCAGTACAATCTCTATAGAGACAGCATGAACCCCGTAATGACCGCCGGATTCATGCGCGCCGGACGTCTGGCTCACAGGAGTCCACATGCCCGAGGGCTGTATTTGGCAGGCAGCTCAACGCATCCCGGTCAATGGGTTAGTTTTTGCGCCATCTCAGGAATTTTGGCTGCAGACGATTTGCTCGAGGACCTCAAGTGATGTTGCAAACGAGACTTGAGCTGCTCAGTTCAGGGCGACGCCTGCGGATTGCTCGCGTGGGTAGTGGGCCACCGTTAATTTTTCTTCATGGCTATCCCGACAACCTGCAGATTTGGTCTGAGCTGGCAAAGCGCCTCGCAGATCACTTTGAAGTAATAGCATTCGACTGGCCAGGAATGGGCTACAGCGACGCATGGCCCGGTGGCACCACGCCGTTTCACCTGGCCGACCGGTTACACAAGATTCTCGATGAGCTCGCTATCGAACGCGCCACTTTGGTAGGGATGGACATGGGTGGTCAACCTGCACTCGTGTTTGCCGCCCAGCATCCCGAGCGAATGCATCGCCTGGTGGTGATGAACTCTTTGGTCTTGTGGGACGAGAAAACTTCGTGGGAGATCCAACTGTTGCGCAAATACGGTTGGAACCGCTTCATCATTCGCAACTTTCCCCGTTTAGTATTCAAGCGTGCCGAGATGACTTTTCTGCCTCGCGGTATGAAGCTGCCTTTCGAGGTGAGGTCTGATCTCTGGAGGAGTTTCTCCCAAAGGGATGTTCGTTTCTTTATCGCGCGTCTTTGCGCTGGTTATCAGGGAACCCTGGAGCGGTTACCTGACTTGTACAAGACAATCACTTGCCCGACGCTGGTGCTGTGGGGAGAACACGAGAAGCATTTTCCGCCGGATCACGCGAGACGGCTTCACGAAGCAATCCAGGGGTCAATTTTGCAAATCATTCCTGGAGCGGAACACTGGATGGCATGGTATCTCGCTGATACGGTGGCGGAGTCAATCCGCGGGTTCATGGGTGAACGACTGAACGGGGCTTAGTCAACCGTTGCCAGCCAGATGTCCATTTCATCGGTTATCTGCGAAGGAACCAAACAATGCGCCGGACGCAGACTACATTGGTTACGACTGCTAGGTAATTAAGCTCAGTTCAACGGAAATGTTGTGAACGCCGAGATGGTAAAGGCATTTATCACCTCAACAGAATGCCGCGGGCGCTTTGGACCGTGGCGCCCTCAAATTGTTTTCGATGCGCCGCGGCGCCATTGCAGTCTCCACAGTCCGCGCGCCGAGAGGATGGCGGAGAAGAGCCCGGTCACGCCGAGCGCGATCAGCATCCAGACAAAGCGGTAGCCTCCGCTGGATCTGACGATCCCACTGGCGATGCCAACGCCCTTCCCCTTCATGTGGAGGATGGGGACGCAGAACGCAAGAAGAGACGCGAGCAGCGTGATGATGTACCCAGATCGCCGTTCGGCGAGCACGGTTGCTCCGTACAGCCAGACGACCATGATGAGACTCCCCCCAATCAAGTTTTCGACCCCTCCCGGTTCTAATCCGCGGAAGATGTCGTCCGCCAGGTGAAACATAAACAAGAGGATCGAAAATAGAGACGCGATGGTTAACATAACGCTGGGTTTCATTTGACTATTCTCCTGGTTAGATCTGTTTGTGCCTCACGAACCCTCTGGGCTTTGCACAAAAAATCGTCGTATAAACTTCGAGCGCTGTGCAAAGGGTGCGCTTCAAGCTGGTCTTTTTCCCCCCTCTCCCGTTGGGAGAGGGGAAGGGGAGAGGGACTAGACGCGCCTAACCCCCACCCGACCCTTCCCCTACGGGGGAGGGAGAAAGACTACGGCTGCTTCTTGTGCAAACCTCTCTGACGATGGGCGTCTGCGTTGCGGCAGGGCGATCATCAGCTTGCCCTCCGTTTGCTCGCCGTTGCCGGTTGTTCGCGTTTTGCCTGCTCAGGTTCAAACCGGAGAATGTCGCCAGGCTGACACGAGAGCGCCTCGCAGATCGCATCGAGGGTCGAGAAGCGAATCGCGCGCGCCTTGCCGGTCTTGAGGATCGAGAGGTTGGCCAGCGCCATTCCGATCCGATCCGCGAGCTGGGTTAGCGTCATCCGCCGATCGTGGAGTATGTCGTCGAGCTTGATGGCAATCGCCATGTCACACCGTCCCTTCGAGGTCTTCGCGCATGAGCGCGCCTTCCGCGAACACGCGTGCCAGGAGGAACGTTAGGAGCACGGCGAGCCAGCCGTTAATCGAAAAGCCGGCGTCAAGATGAAGCGGATGCGCCGGAGTCGAAACGGTCCTGGCTATTCCGTCGATCACAATACTGAGAAGGTTCAGGGCGAGCAGCACCCAGGCGATCGCTTGTAAACGGGACGCGTTCGCGGCGACGAATGGGTCGCCACCGCGAACCGTCTCAACGATCGCGAGCAGCCGTTTTAAGACAGCATAGTTCAGCGGGATCGCGACGAGGCCAAGCACCGCTATCGCGCGCAAGCCCATGACCAGCCGCTCTGCCTCAGGCGAAGGAGAGAGTTCCAAAGCGCTCATGATCCACTGCCTGTTCGGCATGACGACCAGCAGGGCGAGTATCGCGACGCCGCCCAGCCAGTTCACTACGACAAGTATCCGGAGCAGGACGTACGCAATCGGCAGCGCGGCCGTTGACGAGATTGGCTTTGACATGACTTACCTCCTTGAGATATCGAATATCAATAAACTAATTAACGACAATCGTCAAGAAAATTATTGGCAATCGATAAATGAGCCAGATGTCGGGAACAGAGATTATGGCGAGGTGGAGGTGATGATTTGTGACGAAGGGCTTGAAAATGAGGGTGAACCGTTTGTGATCCGGGATTAGTGGTTCGCTGATCTCCGAAGGGAATCGGAAGACATTTCGCTCGGGCTCGGCCGACTGACGTGCAGAAGGTCTCTGACCTTCCGTCGCCTGCCTAAAATCCGGGCTGCGCCCGAGATTGATTCTCGCTCAGGACACCCGCTTCGACAGCACACAAAACCGTCTCGGCACCGTACAAAGAAGATTCGTGTGGCGATGAAGTCAGTACCACCACGCGGTAGCGGGTGGGTCAGTCGATTGCTGAATGTCGATGGCGGATTTGCGATTGATCTTTCGCAAGGAGCATTCAGCAATGCGATATCGTCAATCCTCAATCCATAAGACCCACCCGCTACCGCGTAGTGGTACTGACGTCATCGCCACGCGAGAACGGGTAGCTACGGGAAACTGGATGGGGACATATGGATTTCCTTTTAAGTGGACGCGCGGTGGTGGGGTAGTTGCGGGATAATGTTACTTTAGCGGTGTTATCACGCAAGGAGAAGATAATACCGCCCGGGTGTTGTTATCAAAGCATTAGGCGGACAATATGTAGTTGAACGAAACCGCTACGCGGTAGGGTGGGGAAGGTTGAGTTTTTCTCTGCCAGGCAGTGCGGCTCGGCAGTGCCATCGTGCGTGTTTGGTGTTCGGAACCTTCGTGGTATGGCGAAAGGAGAAAACAAGATGCCAGACGTGGTGCCGTTTTTGACCTATGAGGACGGCATTGCCGCCCTAGAATGGCTGGCCGAAGTCTTTGGATTCACGGAGACAGTTCGCTTCATGTCTTCCGATGGGAGGCTGTCTCACGGAGAAATGTCGATTGGCGATGGACTAATCATGTTGGCCAGTCCGTCGCCGGATTATGAAGGCCCCAAGCGACATCGCGGCAACTGCGAGATTGCCGCCTCATGGTCCGCTCTGCCATGGATCATTGATGGGGTTCTCGTCTATGTTGATGACGTTGATGAGCACTATGCGCGGGCTAAGGCCGCAGGAGCCGTTATCTTGTCTGAACCGGAGGATGGGCCGCCGGCGCGGCGATATCGAGTTGAGGATCTCGAGGGACATCGATGGATGTTCATGGCACGAAACTAGCCGGCGATTCTTCCATCTGAGTGCGCGCTCTCTGATCCGCCCAGGTCGCCTCATCCGCAAACACAACGCATTTCATCACCCGAATCGCGAGCCACTCTGATCGCGAGCAACTCTCAAACGGATAATGAAGAAGCTCCCGTCGCGGAGATAATGTTTGTGACCAAACGAACATTCTTCTCTTTGAAAGGAGCTTCCCATGACTACTCTTCGTCAACGCATGATCGACGATTTGAAGGTCCGCAACCGCTCGGCGCGGACCATCCAATCCTACATCGCTCAGGTCGCTAAGTTCGCCCAGCATTTCGGCAAGTCTCCCGAACTGCTGGGGCCGGAAGAGATTCGTCAGTACCAAGTATATCTGGTTGAGGAACGGCACGTCTCCTGGAGTCATTTCAACCAGGCAGTGTGCGCGCTCAGGTTTTTCTATCGCCATACCATGGGGCGCGATTGGGCAGTCGCCCACATCCCTTTCCCACGTCAACCCAAAAAACTCCCGGTGGTGCTGAGCCAGGATGAAGTTATCCGGCTTTTCGACGCGGTCCGCAGCCTCAAGTTGCGGGCGATGCTGATGACCGCTTACGCCGCTGGCCTGCGGCTCTCCGAAGTCACGCATCTGCAGGTCTCAGACATCGACTCTGAGCGGATGGTGATTCAGGTGCGCCAGGGCAAGGGCCAGAAGGATCGCTACGTGATGCTCTCACCGAAGCTGTTAGAGGTGCTGCGAGTCTACTGGCGGACGGAACGACCAATCACCTGGCTCTTCCCGAGCCAGCAGACCAAGCAGCAACCGGCCCATCCGAGCGTGGTGCGAAGGGCCTGTCACCAGGCTGGGCTAGACGCTGGTCTGACGAAACGAGCCACCGTGCGTGGTCTGCGCCACTCGTTTGCCACCCATCTGCTGGAAGCCGGCACTAACATTCGCATCATTCAAACCCTGCTGGGCCACAGCAACGTCAGCACCACGCAGATCTACACCAATGTCTCGGCTAAGACAGTGCGGGCCACCGAGAGCCCACTCGAACTTCTGGCATACTCGGTCCAGGCTGATCGTTTCGGCCACGTTACTTTTAGCTGGAAAGACTACGCTCGCGGCAATCAGCAGCGGTCCATGTCGCTCAAATCTGATGAGTTCATCCGTCGCTTCATGCTGCATGTGCTTCCACGTGGCTTCCAACGCCTGCGCCAGTTCGGACTGCTGGCCAATCGTCAGCGCCGCTGCAAGCTAGAGCTCTGCCGCACTCTCCTTGGCGCTGCTGCTACTCCTGCTATGACCAATCAGCTCCTTCCAGCCGACTTCCAATCGCTTTATCAAACTTGTCACCGGTCAATCACTCAAACAATGCCCCGCTTGTCGGGCCGGAACTATGAGGTTCACTGAACGTTTCGTCCCGCTGGCCAGCCTTGTCAACGGCGCTCGCTACAGTCATCTCGCTCTGGTGGCTGCCGCGCAACCTATCGATTCATCGTAAATAGCAAACTTCGGAGACCTCTCCGTGCCACCTATCAAATATGGACCAGGCTGCTCCTTCACGGACCGGGCTCTTTCAAACTCGCCCGCGAGATGCCGAACTCTGCGCACCGCTCCTTCAACTGCTCGCTCGACACTCGCGCCTCGCTGCAGTTCCGCCTCGCCAGACCGCACTCTTTCTCTGCACCCGGCCAAGCCCACGCCTGCTTCCCTTACCATTTGCACCCAACGCCACCTTCTTCTTCCCGCTCCACTCATCTCCAGAAGACTCTTCCATTCAATCCCCATAGCCCCCACCGCGCTTTCGTCCAACTGAATTCCTTCCGCAGTGCTCGCCGAATCGCAGACCCCTGCTTTTCTCCACCTTGACTCTCGGCGAGACTGCGGAAAGAATCCTATTCGTTCGGCTAAGAGGAGGAGCAAGACAATGGCCACCCTCGAGAAAGCGCTCGATAAGATGCGGGAGATCTGCCTCTCATTACCCGACACCCGCGAAGGCGATCACTTCGGGGAGACCGCATTCTACGTGCGTGGCAAGCTCTTCGCGACCTGCGGTGCAAAGCATGGCGTCTGCGAGATCACGTTTGGGCTCGAGCCGGACCACGCAGCGGCGCTCCTTGAAAATGACCCTCGCTTCAAGCCGTACTCCAGGGATAAACGCGGCGTCGTCCTCGACGCGGCGAAAGTGAAGAGCTGGGGCGAGGTCAAGGAGCTCATCCTCGAAAGCTACGAACTCGTGAAGCCGCCAAAGGTAAAGAAAGCGGCCAAAAAGTCCACGCCGGGCAAGCGCACCCGCCGGTGAAGCACTAAGGACTACCGGGAGATGCGTCCGGGGGAGCGCCGAACCAGGCGCTGCAGCTGACGGCGCGATAGCGTGCTTCTCAAGTAGTCTTTTTTCAATTCAGCTCGAATGCTGATCGCGCGCCGCAGCTGAAGGCCGTCGTTAGGCGGCTTGTTATTTAGAATGGCCTCATACCTTCATGAGAAACACATTTATCCTCGGACTCTTCCTGTTGCTCTTTTGTAGTTGTCGACTTGAGGTCACCCAGCACAATCCCGTCAGAGCATTATCCGAGACTAATAGTTTCCTGAAGGCTCTCTATATCGAAGAAGACTATCCGACAGCCTTTGAGTTGAGCCATGCCGAGCTTCGCAAAGGCGTTACGTCGGATAACTTGAAGCAAATCGTTGAGCGAACAAAGCAGCTCGGCACCTTGAAAAGGTTAAAGGCGGATTCATATATGGAGACGCCTGGGAGGACCATGGAATTATTCTATGTGGGGATGTATGAGAGAGGCACAATATATCACCGCATTGTGTTGATGGGTGATGCCACTTCAGGGTACAAGGTTTCTGGCGTGTGGTTTAAAGCTGAACCCTATCCTCAGCATGCGTCACGCCAAAAGTTTAATGAAGAGATTTTCGTTGAGTGATTCATGGAACCCAACAAGCGCTTGCAGCGGACTCGCCCATTAGCGACCTTTAGTGTTCGTTGCGTGGGCGAGCCGCTGAAGCGCAGCGTTAGGCGTCGGGATAAACGCTCGCAATGACAAGCCACCAAGATCAAGCACCGGCCCCAAATAGGCGATGGGCTCTCTGGCTCGGTAGGTTCCTACTTATTCCTCTTACCGCGATGTCAGGCGGATTAGTCTCCGTTCTTTGCCGAACCGTAGTGACCGGTGAGATAGTTGCCTTCTCGAGAGGTTGGACGACCTCATCAAGTAGGTTCATCTACTTCGCCGAGAGCCCAGCATGGTTTCTGTTCTTTTTCACACTCGCGGCCGCGCTCACGGGCATAGTCATCTTCACTACCGTCGTCTTGGCCAGACTAGTCTTCAAAAAGACCTGGTCTAATCGATAGATGAGAAAAGATTGTAACTTGTGAGAATAGGCGGGCGCCTCCCTTATCGTTACCGCAATCCTTGGCTCTATTGCTGGAGAAAGTCTCATGAAAAGAATTACCTACCTTCTTTGCCTTGCTGCAACCTTATTCATATTTGGCACGCCGGCAAACAACGCTTCTTCGCCGAAACCTAGCCGTAATAGTCTTACAGGAGTGACAGGTTCAATAATCGAAGAAGACGATCTCAAACGTGCGAAGGCATTGGTCGGAGTTATCAACCAATATCGCCGGGAGCAGGGCTTGCATGAAATTCCATATTCCCCTCGGCTAACAGACGTGGCCAGATGGCACGTCTATGATTTGGAAGTTAATAAGCCTTCTGGAGGTTCTTGTAACTTACATAGCTGGTCAGATAAGGGTGAACGCAGCGATTTTCTTGCGAAAAATAGTGTCTCGTGGAATTCATGTTGTTACACAAGTGATCACGCTCGGAATAGTTGTATGTGGAATAAGCCAAGAGAGATTTCTGATGGGGCGTATAAAGGCAATGGCTATGAAATTGCAGCCAGGAATGGTCGTGGAATAACAAATTATCGAGCGTTAGAACAATGGAAAGGAAGTCCGCTTCATTTGGATCCAATTCTTAATCGAGGTAAGTGGGCTAAGTCAAAATGGAAAGCCATTGGAGCTGCCATTTCCAGCCACTATGCTGTTGTCTGGTTTGGAAAGGAGACTGATCGCAGCGCAACAACTTCTATGGAAGACATCTTCAGAAGTAACCGTGCTCCTCGTGCTTCTTCCAATATTGGCCCTGGTATGAATGCTGATGATATTGATGAGAACGAACTCTACTCTACAACCTACGAATGGTTGGAAGAGTTTTCCAAGTTTTGACGAAGCTCAGGAGGCTTCGAATTGATGTAGCACGCCGCTGAACAAAGCGTTGCAGCTGACGGCGCGACAGCACTTCTCAAGTACCTTCTTTCCTTCAGCTTGAATGTGATCGCGCGCCAGCTGAAGGCCCTCGTTCGATGGCTTCTTGTTGGCTAAAACGCAGGATGAATCCAATACGGAACAAACCAAGGTATTTTGTGAAAAGCTGGGTTGCATCCCTGGTTGTCGTGACGCACCTGGTATTAGTCTTCTATTCGCTAGCCGCCACCCCGCCCCTAACTCCTGACTTTGGCAGCGACTTTAATCGTCATGCCCATGCCTTCCCTATTGCCGGGCATGTTGTGCGCATTCCTGAGGAGGGGCGGCTGATAAAGACAATCTTCTGGCTCGATTTCCCGTCGCTATGCGTCTTTTACCTGTTCAGCGTGATCCCTATGGTTTTATTTCCGCGAATGAATATTCAAACATTATCTTGGCTCAACGCCACTTTTCTGTTTGCGATTACCTTTGTGCAATGGTGGCTGGTGGGCCTTAGCCTTGAAGAAGTAATTAGATTTCTTCGGAAGGGTCGCGGGAATGCCGGGTCGCCACCGAACAAGCGCTTGCAGCCGACGCCTCGATAGCATGTTTCTTAAGTAGCTTAAACCTAAGCCAAAGATGTGGGCTACACACAGGGTAATGAGACGCTTGTGAATGTTTCAAGCATTGTTCCTTTAGATTAGAATGCCGATCGCGCCGCAGATGAAAGCCAGTGTTACGCGGGCGCCGATCAGCAGCTTGATGCTTAAGGGAGAACTTAGTGAGCACCAAAAGTCCTTAACGTCGATTGGCCCGCCAGTGCCTGAATTGCCCGTTACTGATGTGGAACGGGCGCAGCAGCATTATCGGGATGCACTCGGCTTTGAGATTGGCTGGATCGATCCGGGCAAAGAAATTGGGGCCGTGTCACGCGGAAACGTGGTGATATTCTTTCGGGCGAGAACTCCACCATTTGAGCCTGCCGTTCATTGGGTCTTCGCCGAAGATATCGACGCGACGCACGATGAGCTAAAATCCCTGGGTGCGAACATCGTTGAGCCCCTGGAAAAGAAGGCTTGGGGGTTAAGGCAGTTCACCGTCGAGGATCTCGACGGACACCGCTTCTATTTCCACCATGACTAACGAAGCGCCGCATAACAAAGCCTTGCAGCTGACGGCGGGATAGCATGCTTCTCAAGTAACTTCTTTCCTTCAGCTTGGATACCGATCGTGCGCCGCAGTGAAGGCGGCCGTTATACGGCTAACCAAGGTGATGATTTCCTGGAACGGTTTCTCAGTTCAGACGTGTTAAGTGAATCATTACATTCTCAATTTCCAAAGCTACATTACAAAATGAACATTAGGTCGAAGCTACCTATGGTTGCAGCTGGGCTGTTGGTGGTTTTGTGGTTCCCATCCACTCCAATCGCGCAAGTGCAAGCCGGGCCATCTGACCTCCCTCTTGATGCTGCAACACGCACGCAGGTGATCGATGCCGTTCTCAACCGGCTTAACGAATCATATGTCTTGCCAGAGGTTGCAGCGCAGATGGAAAAGTCTATTCGTGTGCGAATGCAGAAAGGCGAGTATGACAAAATCCAGAGCAGTGCGCTTCTGGCTCAAACGCTAACGGCGCACCTGGCTGAAATCGCAAAAGATAAACATTTGGGACTAGGTTTTAGCTACGACCCGATATCGTTAAGCTCAGAGCAAAAGGAACCTTCTCCTGAAGACCGGGAAAGGTTACGTCGCATGGTCGGTTCGATGAACTTCGGATTTGAAAAAGTCGAGCGCTTAAACGGAAACATCGGGTACATGGAACTGGATGGCTTTGTCACTAACGAACTCGGTGCTGAAACCGCAATTGCAGCCATGCAGTTCCTGGCTAACACCGATGCCCTCATTATTGATCTACGGTACAACGGTGGCGGCGTGCCGGGCACTGCTCAGTTGATCATCAGTTACCTCTTCAGCGAAACCCCTGTTCATTACCATTCTATTTATTGGAGACAAGGCAATCGCACCGAGCAGTTTTGGACGCTGCCTTATGTGCCCGGCAAACGTTATGTTGGGAAACCTGTGTATGTTTTGATGGGCAAACGCACCCTCTCCGCTCCGGAAAGTTTCGCCTATAGTCTTCAGGCGCAAAAGCGGGCTACCGTTGTTGGTGAGGTAAGTGCGGGTGGAGCAAATCCCGGGCGGGAGTTTCGCATTAACGAACATTTTCAGATCTTCGTACCGACGGGTCGCGCTATTAATCCCGTCACTGGCACGAATTGGGAAGGAACGGGCGTCACGCCTGATATTGAAACAACTTTCAAACAGTCGTTGAAAGTCGCGCATCTTGCGGCGTTGCGGAAATTGTTGGAGACATCCACCAATGAGAGAAAGAAAGAACAGTTGAAGAGTGTGATCGAGGAAGTAGAGAAGCAGCCGTAAGCAGCTCGGTATAAAGAGAGTGAATACTTAACATCATTCGACAATTGCATGTATAAACTCTCGGCAGAAAAGGCACAGAAGGGAAAAAAAGGCTTGTGGCAGAGCTATTTCAATCGCTAGACGCGCTTAACAAAGCCCTGCAGCTGACGGCGCGATAACATCTCAGGAGAATCACGCCGATGACCCTTAAAGAAACGCTCAAGCAGCTTAAAGCGCTCGGCAGCGAGAAGGTGCGCGCGCAGAACGCGAAGAGCGGCGCCGGGGACAATCAGTTTGGTCTTAGTCTCGGCGATATCCGGGCCCTCGCGAAAAAGATCCGCACGGACCATCCGTTGGCTCTGTCTCTTTGGGAGACCGGGAACGTCGATGCCCAGTTCCTGGCAACACTCCTGATTCAGCCGAAAAAACTGTCGGCCAAAGAGATGGATCGGATGGTGCGGTCCATCGCCTTCGTGCGCGTGGCGGACTGGCTCATCGCCTATGTCGTCCGGCAGCACCCCGACAAAGAGGCGCTCCGCCAGGACTGGATGGCCGCGGACGACCGCTGGGCGGCCCGGGCCGGATGGGACCTCACCGCCGAGCGGGTCGCCAAGAATCCGGACGGGCTCGATCTCCCGGCGCTGCTGGGTCGCATCGAGTCGGAAATGACAAGTGCCGATCCCGAAGTGCAGTGGACGATGAACATCACGCTTGCGACCATCGGAATCCACTTCGCCAAACACCGCAAGCGGGCCCTCGCTATTGGCGAGAAGATCGGCCTTTACCGCGACTGGCCGGTGTCGAAGGGCTGCACGCCCCCCTTCGCCCCGATCTGGATCAACTTCATGGTGAGCCGGCAAGGCTGAGCGAACAGCCCCGGATCGCAGGAAACAAAGCGTTGCACTTGACCAAATGCTGACCGAGGCGCCGCTGAACGCCGGCGTTAACGTTACGAAGAGGATCATCGTGAGATTCGAAGTCATCGCCGCATTTGCTATCGGGATACTTCTCCCTGTGCTCGAGACTTGCCGTCGGGGTATCAGTCACTGGGGCGTCGACTTCACGACCATGTTCGAGGATTACGTCGCGGGCGCATTGCTTCTTGTCGGTGGGTGGGCCTCGTATCGGGCGCGGCAGTGGGGAGGGCTGTTCCTGGTTCTGGCGTGGGCCTATGTCACTGGGATGATGGGCGGCAGTTTCTGGTATCAGCTTGAGGACACATTCCGAGGTAGCGCTTCGGAGCCGAACAACCTCCTGGTGGTCATCGTCAAGTTTCTATTGTGGAGCACTTGTGTTGCTTCTTTGCTCCTTTCTTTCCGAAGTGCATCACAGGCGCGTGGCGCCTAGCAGAGGCATGCACCGGACGCGCAATTAGCATGTCTCTTATGCAAGTTGTCGCTAGCGGGTAAGTGCACGGTAGCTGAAGGCAATCGTTATGCGGCAACCTTAGGGTTAGAAGGTCGGGCGATGACAACCGAAGAACTGCGAAGCATTTTAAGCATCGCACACGACTGGTCGGATCGCGGCGCCGGTCGCTCTCTAAGTGATCTACTTTCATCAACGCGCTATCGCGAGTTGCGTCCAACTCTCCGAGTCGAAGCCCTTGAACAGCAATTCGAAGCCGATCATCACCTCATTGAACAGTGGGTTGCATACTCGCAAGACAAGAGAACGCGGGGTGGATGGTGGTTCCAGCCAGTCGGGGCAGAGTGGGAAGTCGGACGTTTCGGCGATTCCGGAGCGGATACCTCAACGTCTGATCGCTTTTCTAAGCCCTCATCTGCCGCTGCTGCTTACGTTCTACGTGAGCTCGATTTCTGGGCCAATCTGGCTGCACGTTGACTCGATTGCTTAATCTGCCGCATAACAAAGCCTTGCAGCTGAGGGCGCCATAGCACGTCGCTCAAGTAGGCTTGTTCCTCGGGGCTGAATGCTGATCGCGCGCCGCGACTTAGAGAAACATGACATGGGAATTACTCGTAATCTGAACTGGAATGTGAGTCCAGCAATGCTACAGAGGTGTCAGAATGTCAGATTTCGTCGACGTTAGTGGTGGTTATGGCTCGCAAACGACCGAGATTTATCTCAAACGCGAGCTGGTTGGCAATGTTGAAAGTGTCAGTGCCCGTTTGATTGCTGCACTCGAACGAGTTGGCTATGACGTGATCGAAGAACAACCGGCGATACTCGGCCGACGTGGCGCTCGAGGGTGGGGCACATGGTATGGATCCGCTGACGTACTCGACTATTCGATTACGCTCGTCATCAGGCTCAAACCTATCGGTGACCACTCCACGCGCGCGACCTTTGACTACAGAGTCAGCCATCCATGGCTATCTAAGGGCGATAAGGAAGTGGTTTCGCGAGAGGTCGAGGCGATTACGGCACTGGCAACCATGCGTTCGGCTGACAAGTTGTGCGCCGCTTGCGGGACGGAAGCCATGGACGACTCTCGCTTCTGCCGGAGATGTGGTGCACCGATGACTCCTGAACAGACCGAGTTGGATGTGCTACGCATGGCTGCCGAAACTCGTGCCGGGCATACATCAGTGGTCACGAGTACCATGCTTTCGCTGGTCAGCATCCTCATTGTATTACTGGCAGTGGTCACCATCGCCGTTAATAGTTCATGGGGGCTCAAGGCTTCCTGGCTTTGGATCGTCTTACTGGGCGTTATCAGCCTCTTCAACTTTTTTCTCGGTTGGTGCGCTTGGGGACGCTTGAATAGCGCACTCAGGCATAAACGGGCGGAACAACGCTTATCACCTGTAAGTGATCCGCAGACTCTATCCGGGACTGAAGCTACGGCGCTACCATCTGGACGATTGGGGATGTCGATCACCGAAGGGACGACTGAATTGCTCAATCCGCGGCAACGTGAACAAGAAGCGGTCCCCGTCAAACGTGGGAGTAGTAACACGAGTGCAATCAATTGAGAGAAGGCGTTGCGGCAGAGGCGTACATGAAGGACATCCCCGATTTTGCAGAAGCACTCCAGCAGTTCCGCCGCTTCTTGAAAGAGAGTGGGCATCCTTGAGTCCAAGTTTGCGGGAGAAACTGAATCTGAAGGGAAAAGCTTCAAACGGTGATTGTGCTACTCGTAGATCAAATCACATTCGATGACGGGTCGAACTACGATGCTCAGCGGGCATTGATCGACTATTTTGTTGATCTGGCAAGATAGTCATCGAGCGCATATGAAAAAGCCTTGCAGCCGCCGCCGCGTTGGCAATTTTTCTCAAGCAACTTCTTTCCTTCAGAATTGGATGCTGATCGCGCGCTGCGGCTGAAGGCCGTTGGGCGATGCAGTTTGAAGGCGATAGCAGAGATTAAAATAACGCCATGAAACGGAAAGCCCTCATGATTATCCTCGCCGCCGTCATGGGTGTTGCCGCTTATTTGTTCGTCAGCCGATCGAATCCTGTTCTGTATAGGTATGTGGATAGAGCCTCAGTTCAATATAGTGCCTTCATAATTCAGAACCCCTTCCGAGATCGCGAGCCGGAGCGTAAAGCTGAAGTCGTGCTTCAGAGTTTGAAGAGTGGTCATTGCGAGCAAGCTTTATCTTTACCGGCGCTTGAGCCCGCCCGTGTTGCATATCTTTGCGAGAGAGAGCGGAAATACCAGCTCGGAAGCTGGAGCTTGATGGATCGCAAAGGCGAAGGGCAGAAGATACAGTTAATTTTTGATCTCTACCGAAGTAGCGGTGGTGCGAGCACCTTGGCGGCCCCGGCGTGGATTGATATGGAAAAGAAAGATGGTGAGTGGCAGGTTGCCAGTTACGAAACCGCTTATTGATTCTTGAATGGCGGCAGCATCGCCGAACAAGGCCTTGCAGCCGGCGCGCCGCAGCTGAAGGCCGGCGTCAGGATGCTTCAGGTCGGTGGGTCTGGTTATGGAGGCGAAATGAATAGATGCCCGCTCCTTATTTGGCTGGCAATCGCGCTACTGGGATTCAATTCCTGTGCGACCGAACAGCCGCGTAAAAACTCCGGTGAGGTTGCTGCAACACGTGATCAGGGAGTGGCTCAAAATGGCGGCAAAGCTATTCAGATTACTGACGCAAGCTATGAGCAAGAGGTGCTTCAATCCCAAATACCCGTGCTGATTCTTTTCTGGGCACCGTGGTCTGCGCCAGATCGCCTGATTGCGCCGGAGATTGAAGCTGTGGCTAATGAATACTCAGGGAAGGTGAAAGTCGGCAAAGTAAATGTTGATGAAAACGCTGAGCTTACCGTGAAATTTAACATCAGGGCAATTCCCACCTTAATCGTGATAAAAAATGGAAGTGAGCAAGAGGCGTTCGACGCCGCCTGTTTTTCCGAAACAAGACGATCTTGAAGCATAGTAAATCCTCATTTGTTATAGCTCTCTCCTTTTCGCTGGTCGCGTGTGGTTCGCATCAGCCCAACGTGCAGACCGTTTCTCGGAATGCCGCGCAACCTGCGAGCGACAGCAGTATACGAAACCCACAGACTGCATCACCGGTCATAAGTCCTACGCCGGAGCAGGAAGTGGCTTTTGGGAAAGGGCTGAAAATCGCCCCTCGAAACATCGCGCTAAAAAATGAAAACCGGCGCTATCAAGTCGATGTCGTTTACCCACAGATCGAGGGCAGCAAAAGTCGAGGCGTCCTAAGGCTTAATCGCCGGATTAAAGAGCTGGTTACAAAGCAGTATCAGTGGCCGCTAATTCCACCCACAAAGGAAGACCTTCGTCTCTATGAGAAATGGCCGGGCGTCTTCAATTCAGTTAGTCTTGACTATGAGGTTGTTCTCGCGACCGGTGATCTGCTTAGCATCTATTTCGACGTGTACAGCTACGGCATTGGTGCTGCCCATTCAGTTCAGCAAAGCTTCACCGTGAATTTCGATTTGAGTTCTGAAACTCCTCTCCAGCTGACGGGACTTTTCAAACCAAACTCCAAATATTTGCAGTTCATTTCCGACTACTGCTTCCGTGAATTGTCCAAAGATCATCAATACGCAGTGTCGGATCCGATGTTCAAGGATGAGCTAGCTCCAAAGCTAAAGAATTACGAGAGTTGGAACATAACCAAAGAAGGTCTACGCTTTAACTTTGACGCTTGTAGAATTGACGGATGTGCTGCCGGAAAAGACGAGGTCAAGATTACGTTTGATGCTTTGAAGGAAAAGCTGAAGCCAAAGAGCCCAATCGAGTCTATCGGACGAACCACATAACAAAGTCTTGCAGCTGACGGCGCAACATCTTTCTCATGGAACGCTCAACATCGATTGCTAGCCGGTTAATTCGGGCGTTATGCGTCTTATATCTTTCTGTTGAATACTATTAATCACCGAAAGGAGAAGACTAAGGATGCATAAAAATTCAATCGCTTTAATCGGTCTGCTGATTGTTTATCTCTTTCAACCCTTGTTTGCTCGCCCGTACGTTCCGGCAGACCTCCCCGATCTGAAGATCAGGCAGTATGAATTTGACACCTATAACGATAAGAGGTTGCGCGTACAGATTGCGAATGATGGCAAAGCCGCGTCCTCAGCGTGCCGTCTGGAGTTGGCTATTCGTAAGATCGACGGGTCGGCAGTGACTCGGACAGCTTTCGAGACGATTCCGGCGCTAAAGTCGGGCAAAGAAGAATGGGTTACTTTAAACGCAACAGGGATCTTGCCGTCGGCCACACGCCTCAAAGACACAACCTTCAGAGTGACTGTGGATGAAACCAAAATCGTCGCTGAATCCAACGAAGACAATAACGAAACATGGCACAACTCAAACTAGCGGCAACCGACCGTTGGCGTGGCCGACGCCTAACAACGGCATGCACCCGACGCTCCGCCAGGAAGTCTCTCATGTAGGTTGAATGCAGGCGCGGGTGATGCCCGGCGTTAGACGTTTCTAGTTGGAAATCGATTACTGAGCTATCAATTGGGAAGGGAAACGCTATGAACCGTTTAATAGTTATTGTTTTAGTCGCAGTTGCTTCTGCCAATGCTGTCATAGCACAGAAGCAGGCATCAATTAAGCCCGCGAGTATCTATCAACTAGGCGGAGCGTCCGTAGTGTCGCCTAACCAGCCGGGATGGGTACTATTGGAATCAAACAAATCGTTAATAGGCTTTCAAAAGCGCGGCGAGGGTGAAGTTCTAAATGCGATGGTGAAAACTATCGGGACAAAAGTGTTCGATAATGACAATGACCTGCTAGCCAGTCTGGAAGCTTTGAAAGTTGAAGAACTGAGTAAATTAACGAAGGTTAGTGTTCACTTTAATTACGTCAGGTTCAAATCGTCACCGTGCGTGCAATATGATGGCATATTCACGAGTGACACCTCGGCGCCTAATTTTCAATATCTTAACTTCAAGGGCTACTTGTGCCGTCATCCAGAGAGTAAGGGTTTAGTCGTCCAGATCGAATTATCTAATCACTCAAATCAAAGAGGGTTCTCAGAAAACCTACTTGACGTGAGCAACGAGTTTTTCGAGAAAATGGCATTTTCTAAAGTCGGTGGTCAGTAGTTACTGTGGTCCAGGCAAACTATCTCACGACTCGCCCACCAAGCCTTGCAGCTGAGGGCGCGATGGCATGCTCCCTTAAGTAACTTTTTTCCTTTGGGCTCAAAGGCTGTTTGCGCGCCGTTAGCTGAAGGTCGCTGTTATGTTACTAAGCTCGAAATGCAAGCAGAACTCCCAGAATTGCCGAGCGCCCCTGATCCTACCGCTGAAGCAGTCAGCAAACAGCCCCGTCGAATCGGCGGTGTTTTAATTTTTGTCGCAATTGGTTTAATTATCAGTCTCATTCAAAATTTAGGCATTCTTCAAGCGAATTTAGCTCCCTTTCGCCAGGTAGAAGCCTGGGAGCGTGTTACCACTCCTGGATCGTTTGCTTATCACCCCAATTGGAAATCGGTGCTCTTGTTCGAGCTTATCTCAAGCTCCGCTATCCTCGGCTTGAATGTAGTAGTCGTAGCGCTTTTCTTTCGCAAGCAAAAGCAGTTTCCCAAAGTTACTGTTGTGGTAATCCCGGTAATCTTTGTTCTCATGCTATTTGGCTATTATTTTTCTGGTTTGATCCCTGCTGTCGCCGAGAGCCCGGATTATTCAAAGCAACAGTCTGCGCTCCTCATAAGATTCGTAGCGTTGCACGTTTGGATCCCATATTTCCTCGTCTCAGAGCGAGTGAGGGAAACATTTGTGCGCTGAAATTACCGCGCACATTAGGGTGCGTTAGAGTGCGTTCAGAAACGCTACCAGGTCCGCCCGTTCGTCGTCCCTAAACACAAAACCCAGGTGCATCTCGTAATGGCGCACAACGCTTTCGATCGTTGGGGCGATGCCGTTATGGAAATAAGGCGCGCGGGCCGCCAGCGCGCGGATTGTCGGCGTTTTGAATCGTCCGAGATCGTTCCAGAGTCCGGTGATTTGTCCGCGGCCGGCATCCGTCAGTTGTCGAATTTCACCTGTCGTGCGATTGCGAAAAGTATGGAGCGGAAGATCCGGAGTGCGAACGTCGGCGGATGCTGTGCGGATGTCGAACAGCGCGTTGTTGATATTGGTGCCATTGTTTGCTGAATTGTGACAGCCGCTGCAACTGCGACCATTGGGATTGGTGTTGTTGAAGAGTTCCTGGCCTCGTGCGATTTGCGCACGCCGCGGATTCCCGTGATTGGCCCAAGCGTCAAACACGTCAAAGCGGCCGGCAACTTTGGTCATCGCCGCCAATGCTTCAGGTCCGCCACGCGCTCCATCAGAGTCGAGCCGCCCAACGCCCGGGACAATCAGCTGGGCAGTAAAAAGCGATTCCTCGAAGCCAACGATATTGGCGATGACTTCGGGTGCCGCGGGTTGACCTTGTTGACCGCCCGTCACATTGCGAGTCGCCTGGTTGACCAGCCCGGCATGTTGGTCGGTGCCGATGCTGTTACCGCCGTCCCAATTTACTGTCGCGCTGCCGACTGCGAAGTTGATGGTGGGCATAGCCCGACGCCAGTGAACGAGTTGGTTAAGACTTGCAAAGCCGTGCGGATCCTCCACCGCGATGAGTTCCCATTCCGAGTTGGCCCTCGGCGCTCCGCCCCTGCGGAAGACTCCACGGCTTAAAAGCATGCTGTAGGCGGCGAAGCGGCCGGCAACCGTGTTGTAGTCCCCCGCGTTTGGATTGTTTGCGTCGAGTTTATTGAAGATCGGATGGAGACCGTCAGTTTCGTCGAAGAGATCCTGGATCGTGCCGGGATTGATGCTCCACGCCTCCTCAGGAATATGGCAGGATGCACAACTACGGCCGTTCGATCCCTGCGCCTGAAAGAATTCACCCGAAAGCTCAACCGAACCCTGAGTGCTGAAGGTCGCCGCTTTGCCTCCAGGGTTTTTCATCGGATGATTGTTAGGAATGCTGCCTTGGCCGTCGGCCTTCTTACCCGCCCTCGCCGTATCGAGATCCGGCCGGGGTCCGAGTAGTCCCATAGAAGCGACTATTGCGATCATGACTACCATCGCCGGTAGCCGCCGACTAAACCTTCGCGAACTATGTCTCTCCATTGCAGTGTCCTCCTTTTCTAGTTGTCAGACTCTTAACTGAGTCGCTCCCTTTGGGATCAGAATCCGCAGTGACCCGGCTTCGGAGCGTCAATCCGGACTGTTTGACCGCGCGGCACATCGAGATAGGTTACCCACACTTCCGCCGGAGCAGGGCCCAGGTTCGCTATTTACCGCTCGATTCGGTTACGGACCACTGTCGGAGCCAGAGGCCGAACCCTCCTGGTTTCCCGCGGGTGATCCGAAAAAGCGTTGTCGATATTCCGTTGATTGGATAAACGCCTTGACCATTTCGGCGCGACGCACGCGAGCCAGCGCGACCGACTCGTTGCGTGCGTCCTCGCCCGGCAAGGTGAATGAGTTCATCTTCCCCAGCCAGAAATCGTAACCAGTGAAATTATTGTCAGGTGCGTCGTCAGGATTGCGACGCAGGTAACCGTAGTACTGCATCAACACGAACGCGGGATTGTAATGCGCGTTGAATACGGATCCGCTTTCAACGACACTTCGCAGCGCTGCTGCACGTCCGGCTATGTCTCCTGAGCCGTAAGCCGCGATTGCTGCCTCGCGTTCACTTTGGGCCGGACTTGCTCCAGCGTTGCTAAACAACAGATCCACATAGGCAACGGCCGACGCACCCTGCGGAAATAGTGCGACAAACTCGGGTTGGGTTACGAAGTTTTCGAGATACTTCTGACGGTTTGCGTCGAGTAGCTGTTCGAAGCCGGGTTGGCCGACAATGACACCCTCGCCAATCGCTCGCTGATCGCGCAGAAATACTTCATACCGCGGATTGCTCTTAAGGTTTCCGAAAGCAGCTTTGTGAGCACGGATCACCAGGTAGCCGGTCTGCTGAAATTCAATCGAAAGAAAGAACGCCGTAGAAACATCGGCCCGTTTGGCCTGGCGGCAGACGTCTGTGGCGCATTGCTCGATCTGCTGGGTCCAGAAGTCCTCACCGGATTGATCTGCCTGGCGGTAAAGGAAGTCGTGATAGTGCGTGCTGACGAACGTGCGCGGATCGTCGATTGGATTCGCGGAATTCTCTGTCGCGTTATCGGTTATCTGGAGCATCGCCGAACTTACCAGACCGAGCGTTCCATTCTCCGGATGCTGCAGAATGAGGTTGGCAAACTCCAGACCCTCTGCGTAGCTGTCGTCGTTAATCAGGACCTGAAATGTCTTCTCAGTTTCGCCGGCAGCGAAAGGCAGGTGACCGACGGCGAATGTGTAATCGCCGTTCTGTTTGGCGGTGCCGTCTTCGCTGGTTAGATCAACTGCCGCGGCCACGCCGGTTGGTCCGGAGCGAACCACGCGGATGTTGACTGAGCGGACACCCTCTTCCACGGTGTAGACCGGAGCATCAAACCCGAATGTCGGCACTGCCGGAGTTGGTGACGGCGACGGAGATGGAGTCGGCGTCGGAGTCGGCGAAGGCGCGGCCGGGTTTAGTTCAAACGCGCCGATGTCGGTTCCGTCCGCTGCGTTCGCAACCGACGGATTGTCGAAGGTGCGCGTGTAACCGGTGCCACGCTGGTCCGTAGTTAGCGCGCCGGTCAATCCGGCAGCTGTACCCTTATCAATTGCAGAACTGGTCGAAAGCAACGCTATGGTAGCGGTTGGACCACCGTTGTTTTGCAGCCCGAGCGGATCCAGCCCCGGGGCGAGGGGAGCGGCGGTGGTGCCAACCTGATCGTTGTTCACCCCGTTGGTAAAGCCTGTGCTCCCGTCCTTCTTACCGATCAGGTTGAACCCGTTCGAGGTGAAGTTACCAGAGACATCCGGTCCAGCGGCAGAAGTATTAAGAGCGAGAATACTGCTCTTGACCGTCCTGACGTGATTGTTGGTGACATCGCTGAAAATCCCGCCCCCTTTTTCATCGGCAGAGTTTCCAATGATGGTGCTGTTGCTCACCATCAGCATCCCAGTACTGTGAATGCCTCCGCCCTCCTCGCCCGAAGTGTTTCCACTGATTGTGCTGTTCGTGATCACTGTGTCGGTGTTAAGAATGCCGCCCCCATCCAATTGAGCCGAGTTGCCGCTTATGGTGGTTCTGGTTAAATTCAGCTTGTTACAGCAAGTGGCACCTCCACCGACAGCTGAGTTTCCGATCAGCGCGCTGTCCATAACGTTCAGCGTGCTGTTATTTAAAATCGCTCCGGCGAAAAGCGAGGAGTGATTGTTTCTAAACGTGCTGTTAGTGACAGTAATAACATCCTGAAGCGGATCAGTACCGTTGTAATAAACTCCACCCCCATAGCCTAAGTCTGAATTAGACAGACCGGCGGTGTTGTTGGTGAATGTGCTCCCGGTGATATTCACCTCACCAAATTCGGCGCTGATGCCACCACCGAGAGACGAGATCAAATCGCTGGTGGCAACGTTATTGATAAAAGTGCAGTCTGTTACGTTTAGTTTGCCGCTTCCGGAGCCGCTGGCTTTATATGAAATGCCGCCACCAGCGTTGCTGACGTTATCGCTGAACATGGTGTTGATGACGTGCAATTCGCTCTCAGGATCGCTTCCGATAAATGCGATGCCGCCGCCACCTTCAAAACTTGAATTTTGTTCCCCGGCGAAGTTGCCGGTAAAGACGCAGTCTGCGATCGTCAACTTGCCGCTGCCGGAATACTTGACACCGCCACCTCCGCCACCTAAGACAACTCCGTTTTCAATGCTTAAGCCGGAAATCGAGACTTCGCTGGTGCCTGCCGCAGTGAAAATGCGGTAGGGGCTTCCCGAATTGCGTCGCACGGTCACCTTGTCCGCGCCGGGCCCGTTGATGGCGAGGTCAGCGTTGATTCCCGGCAGCGCCACGGTGAGGCTAATTGTGTGCCTGCCAGTCGTGGAATCGAACCCCGGATCAGTGGTCGGAATATCGAAACTGATGGCCTGAGCGCCGGGCATAAGGTCAGCCTCGCGCATTGCCGCGCGCAACGTGCACTGCGCGCCTGCCGCCGCGTTGCTATCGCAAACGGTGTCGCCAGGACTTGTGTCGTCAGCGTCGCTGGTGGTGTTCACGATGAAGGTCGCGGCCGGTGATGCGCTGGGTGTCGGAGTTGGCGATGGAGTTGGTGTCGGAGTTGCAGCGGCTCCTTGCACCTCGAAAGCACCGATATCAGCTCCGTCGCCGTCGTTGGTGATTCCTGGATCGTCAAATCGCGGTAGTGCCCGCTGATCTGTGGTTAACGCGGTGGAGTGACCGCGATCAATGGCCGGGCTGCCGGAAAGCAGGGCATGTGTCCTGGTGGGACCACCATTGTCCGCGAGCGGTCCAAGCTTGGGGTCAATGGGTGCGGCGGATGTGCCTACTTGATCTGCGGTTGTCGGCGTGACGCTCACGCCGGAGTCATTCCCAATCAGGTTATAGCCTTGCGAGTTCAACGCGCCGGTGGCGTCGGGGCCGGACGCGGCGGCGTTCTGAGCCAGAATCGTATTTCTAATAACGACCGCCATGCCGAAGTTTTGGACGCCGCCCCCATCACCCGTGGCCGTGTTGCCGGTAATCGTAGCGGCTTTGAGCGACACCTGGTCGCTATTGTAGATTCCTCCTCCGCCTGCCGCGCCCGCAGCGTTGTTGCTGACGGTGCTGTTCGTAAGATTCAGATTGTCGCCGTTGCTGATGCCACCGCCCCCGCCAGTGGCCCCGCTGGCAGTGTTGCCGTCGACTGTGCTGTTGGTAACGTTGAGCGTGCCGGTTTGGTGGTAAATCCCGCCGCCGAAACCAGTGCTGGCGGTGTTGATGTTGATCGTGGTGTTCGTAACACTGGACGTGCCGTTGGAATTGTAGATGCCGCCGCCGCTTTCACCGGCAACGTTGTTTCTGATAGTGGTGCCGGAAACATTCACAGGACCTGAACCGGCAACACCGCCGCCGCTACCTCCGCACGTGTTACTGCTAATGACGCTGTCCGTGATAGTCAACGTGTCGGTGCTCAAGCTGCGGATGCCGCCACCCTCAGTGTCCGCGGAATTGTTGCTTATAGTGCTGCCAGTGACATTCAACGTGCCCGCGCTAACGTGAATTCCCCCGCCGCTTTTGCCGGTAGCGGACGCGGAGTTGGCGTTGATGATGCTGCCTGTAACGTTCAAGACGCCGGTGCTGGCGCTCGATATTCCGCCGCCATCGCCGCTAATGGGAGCCTTACCATTCGTAATCGTGATTCCCGAAATCGTGACGTTGAGATTTCCGGTCGCGATGCGGAAAATACTGAAGTCGGGCGTGCCGGCTGCGGTGCTGCGCGCTACGGAGAGAGCGTTCGCGCCGGGGCCAGTGATTGAAAGACTCTTATCGATTAACAGTTCCTGGGTAGTAAGAGTGATGACGCTGCCAGACGCGAGAGAGAAGGTGATTGTCTCACCCGCCGCGGCATCGATGATTGCCTGTCTAAGCGAACCGGGCCCGCTGTCGTTGGGGTTACTAACGGTCGGCCCGGCAGCTCTCGCTGCAAATGGACCATTAAGCAGGAACGATAAAACCAGAAGTAAACTTAACCCGGCTGCGACGATGGCGACTTTTGTCCGTCGGTTCTCTTTAATGCTGTACATCACTACATCTCCTATTGAATCCGGCACCAAAACTTTCGGGGGAACAAGGTCATCGCAGCTGGCGCGCCCCGCCCGTGCCGTCCGACCGGAGAGACGGGGCGCGCGACCACACGCACTCAGGGATTCCCAAAGCGCGCGCGATACTCAGGCGAAGCGATGAAGGCTTTCACCATTTCCGCCTTGCGGAAATCCCCGTTGAACTGGTCGAGCTTTGCGAGCCAGAAGTTGAAGCCGTCGAAGTTGGTGTCAGGGGAGTCGTCCGGATTTCGTCTCAGGTAACCGAAGTACTGCGCCAGAACGAACGCGGGACGAAATTCACGCGTGGCGAAGTCACTGTCTTCAGCAACCTTTCGCAGCGCGGAAGCTCGCGTCTCAGTCATATTGTTGAGACCGGTGACTAAAGCATCGCGCTCCGAGGTGGAAAGCGAGTTGCCGGTGTTGACGTTTAGTGCGTCAACAAACTGTTCGTTTGAAAGACCAGCGTAGATCGAAAGAAACTCTTCGCTGTTTACGAACTCCGCCACGAACATCTCTTTCCTGGAGGCTAGCTCCGCTTCCCATGAGCCTTGCCCGACAACAATGCCACGGCCAATCTCTTGCGAGTCGCGGAGAAATTCGCGATAGCGCGGGAAGCGATTGAAAGATGCGCGATAGAGCCGGTGGACCAGAAAACCGGTCTCCTGAAACTCAATCGAGAAGAAGAAGGCGGCGCTGGTGTCGATCCGCTTGACCTCACGACAACCTGTGTTTGCAGCGCACGACTCGATGTTCTGAACCCAGAAGGCGAGTCCACTCGGGTCAGGTTCGCGGTTGAGGAAGTCGATGTAGTGTTGGCGAACGAAGAAGGTGCTGCCATCGATCGGGTTCGCTGAAGCCGTCGACTGATCGTTGTCGATGATGGTCAGCAAGGTTGTGCTCATCCCGCCGAGCGCGGCCCCTGCGGAGGGATTCGAGAGTGTTATCTGAATGGTTTCATTGCCTTCTGCATAAGCATCGTCAGTGATGAAGACGTCGAAACTCCGAGACGTTTCTCCCGCGGCGAAGCGCAGACGTCCAATGGCGGTCGTGTAATCGCCACGATCGTTGGCAGTGCCGTCGCTAGTGGCATAGTCAACAGTTTGCTCCTGCGTAGTGTCGCCGGAGCGCGTGACGATGATCTGAAACTTGCCCGCACCTTCGTCAACGGCGAAACTCGCTTCGCTGAACTGGAAGGTGGCCGGCGTCGGAGTCGGTGTTGGTGTCGGAGTGGGCGTCGGGGTTGGTGTCGGTGTCGCGCCAGTCACTGTGCCGGTGAAGAGGATGTCAGAAACGTTAGTGTTGAGATTGCCGATGCTGAAAGACGTGGGGTTAAAGGTGTAGCCCTCCTTGGAGGGCATGACGGAAAAGCTGCCCTGCGCTGTGGTGTCAAGAAAGAGGAAGCGCCCTTGCGCGTCGGTTGTGGTAGTGACCGAATTGGAGCCGTTCAGGCTGACGGTCACACCACTGACACTGTTGCCGCCCGTGTCGCGTACCAGGCCCGCGATTAGGTAGTCGCCGATCTTGAAAATAATCCCGTCGCCGTTGCCGGCAGTCTCGAAGGCGTTGGGCGTCGCGGGAAAGTTGGTCGAGTAGGTGATCCCAGTAACGTAAGCATTGCCGGCTATGTCAACCGCGATTTCGTCGGCTAGTTCGCTATTGTTGCCCCCAAGATAAGTTGAATAGGCGAGAGCCGATCCCAAAGAATTTATTTTCGTCACGAAGACGTCATACATCGACGCGTTCGACGGCTGAATAGGGCTGACCGTCGGAAAATTGGTCGAGAGCGTGTCCCCGGTGATGTAGGCGCTGCCGGCGGAATCAACCGCGATATCATAGCCGGTATCCTGGCTACTGCCGCCGAGGTAAGTAGAGTAGGCGAACGCCGAACCCGCCGCATTTATCTTGGTGACGAAGGCGTCATTCTGGCCGCCGTTCGTAACTTGAAACGCGTTCGCAGTCGGGAAGTTGGTCGAGGAAGTGGCCCCGGCAACGTAAGCAGCGGCGGCGGAGTCAACCGCGATGCCTCCGCCAATATCGTTGCCGTTACCGCCCAGGTAGGTTGAGTAAACAAACGCTGAACCTGCCGCATTCATCTTCGTCACGAAGGCATCATCATCATCACCGCCAAAGGTCGCTTGAAGGGCGTTTGCGGTCGGGAAGTTGGTCGAATTAGTGTTGCCCGTTAGGTAAGCGTTGCCCGTCGAGTCGACTGCGATGCCTCGGGCGATCTCCTCGCCAGTGCCACCGAGATACGTTGAATACACCAATGCCGATCCGGTAGCGTTCAGCTTCGTTAAATACGCATCAGAATCCCCTCCGCCGTTGGCAGACTGAAGCGGATTCTGAATGGGGAAGTTAAGCGCATTGGTTTTCCCGGTGACGTAGGCGTTGCCCGCCGCGTCAACCGCAATCCCAAGGCCTTCCTCGTCGACGGTGCCACCCATTTCGTTGTTGCTGCCGCCGAGGTAGGTCGAATAAACGAGCGCCGAGCCAGTCGCGTTAATCTTCGTCACGAATGCGTCATTAGTGCCACCGAGGCTGCCGTCAACAGGGTTGGCCGTCGGGAAGTTGGGCGAGTGCGTGTCTCCGGCGATGTAGGCGCTGCCCGCGGAGTCGACCGCGATCGCCGCACCGACATCAAATTCGTTGCCGCCGAGGAATGTGGAATAGATCAAAGCCGAGCCACTCGCGTTAAGCTTCGTCACGAATGCGTCGGTACCCCCGCCATAGGGTTGGATTGGGTCCTGCGTAGGGAAGTCGGTCGCGCCGGTGCCGCCTGTGACGTAGGTATTGCCTGATCCGTCAACCGCAATTGCGATGCTGAGAGCATTGATGAAGGTGGAATAGGCCAGCACCGGGTCAATGACGAGCGGCCTGGTCGCGTCGTGAGCGCCGACTGCAAATCGGACCCGCCCGTCGCCGCCGAGTTTGTACCCGCTTTCGACTGTGCGCCGCTCGCCATCGACCTCCTGATAAACCAGCGGTCTTTGCTGCCGCAGTGTGCTTTCGCCAACCCGGAGCAACAGATCGCCGCTGGCTGGTTCCACATCCACACGATCCGCGCCGTCGAACGAAAGCGCGATCTGGCGATGGTCGGCGCCCGGCTTCACGACAAAGTCGTATTCCAATTGCTGCTGGTTGCCGTAATAGACCATGTCAACGCCTTCATACACTTCCGTGTAATGCACGCGTCCGAAGGTCGGAATGTTCGTATGCCACTTCGTCGAATCGTTGCCGATGAAGTAATTGACCTTGCCCTCAAGCTGGTCCATCCCCTGGACTATGGGTTGAGCGTTGGCCCCTTCGACTTTCATCCGCAACACTTTCGACTGCTGATTGCATAGTGAGGATTGCCGAGCTGAGAGAGCGCGGGAACTACGAAGTTCGCTCGCGGGCCGAGACTGTTTCGACATCTCTCGATCACGCAATTCGCAATCCGACGTCTGTAATCGAAAGACTGCTTCCGTTGAAGTCAGGAAAAGTGTGTAGCCCGCTCCGCGCGCCAGGAACGCGACCTGATCGTCGGTCTGACCCCAGTTCGCCTCGAAGCTCATCTCCACTTTCCCGTAAGCTTCCTTCACCTGCGTCTCAATTTCATCAGTGGCAGGACGGAACGGCTCACGCTTCGCTGCGACTGTGCCTTGAGCAAGCTGTGTTGTTGCGTCGCTCGGGTTTCCGCCCGGAGTTAGCGCCGCGCGGCTTGCTGTGGGCGCAGGTATGGTCAAGAGACTAGTGGAAAGAAACAGCGCGATACCGAGCCTGCAAACGAGGCTCATGCGGGTGTTCGGACGGCACATGGTGAATCTCCTGTTTGGTTTGAGGAGAGCCGTGTTGGGGGAAGGGTTGACTCTCAGTCTTTGGTGTCATTCGGGTAATACTTTTTACTGAACCACAAATACCGTGATGATCTGGCGGAACCGGTCCGAACGGAGAATTCCGTCGAGGTTGTCGCGACAGCCTCGATAGAAACCCTCCCACCAGAAACGATTGCACACGGGTTCGGGCGCGAAGGCGCCGCATTCGCCCGCATAAGTGAAACCGCAGACCGTGTGGGTGGGGTCGTTCGGATCGGGCTCGGTGCAGTCCCGATCGACAAGGCCTCCAAACTCGCTTGCCGCCTGGTCCCTGCCGCGGCAGGCAATCCATTGGACGGGCGCGCCCGGAGCCACGAAGTAGTCGCCGTAGAACGCGCCCTCTTCAAGAGCCCAACCCTGTTCTTCGTCTGTCGAGGTGGCGAGCGCGTGATGAGGCCCGCGCATCGAGACCGGCACCGGCGTGTTGTGATTGTTAACCCGCGCAAAGAGACACGCGCTCACCCAACCACGTCCGGCTTTGAACAGCCGGTGGTTGACCCACTCCTTCGCCAGACCAGCCTCTCCGAAAAACTCAAAGGTGGTGCCGTCCGTTCCGGTCGCAAGCAATTTGTCGCCATCCGGCAACGCGCAGCCCACGATGTAACCCAGCACCTCGCGTCCTTCCGGGGTCGAGATGAAAGCTGCTGTGGTTTCGCGGTTCGCGGCATACGCGTTCGGTCCGAGTCGCGCGGAGGCTATAGGGCTCGCCGCCAGCATGCTGGCCATCGCACTGTTGGCGGCGGCACTGTAAGGACTGAGGCGGTTCGTGGCGAGCTTGTTCGTAGCCAGCTTTGCATGGGCTGTGGTAGAAAGCGTCAGCATTGCGAAAACGGCAAGCCCGGATGCGAGTGCTTTCTTCATCGAAAGTTTTTTAGTACCGCTCATCGTAGTTTCCTTTGTTTTTGAAAAACTGACGGAAGGTCAGAGCCGTACGGGAACCAGGATCCAGCGGTGTTCCTCCCGTCTCAATTGTCCTTTCACTCGTATAAGACAAAACGGGAAAAACATTTCACGGCAGTTCCAGGAGAAAGCGTGGATGGCGGACACAATTCGCGGAGTAGGTGCCGCGCCGAAGGTGAAGGCGCTACAGTCTTTGGCAGGATGTACGTAGAGGAGCCGGGAGAAACCTAACCGGCGATCTCATCTCGCCGGCCAGGAATTAGCAACGGGTTGTCGTTTTTTTAAGCTACTTTTCGTCAATCCCGGTCCAATCACCGGATTGAATGAAGTTGGCCCAGTAGAATGGATGTAGTTTGTCGTCGAGGAGACGGAGCTGAGCTTGTCGCAGAGCTTCGCCGCGACCCAGGCCCAGCTTGAGGTTTTGGTAGTACTCAGTCATCAATCTCCTGGTGGGGTAGTCACTTACGGGCCACAGGCTCATCACCAACGAATCTGCCCCGGCTAACACGAACGCGCGGCGCAAGCCGTAGACGCCTTCACCATTCCGTACCTCGCCCACACCCGTATCGCAGGCCGACAAGACGACCAGCTTCGTACCCCAAAGATTCAGCCCCGATGCTTCGAGCGCCGTCAAGATGCCGTCATCGCTTCCACCGCTGCGTGAATTTGCGCCCGTTAACGCCAGACCCGAGCGGAGTAACGGGTTCGCGATTTTGGCGCTTGCGTTGATGCTGCGCATTGTTGCCTGCGCGGGTGAATTGGTCGCCACCGCTGCGCCAACCGGGCTAGCCATCTGGGAACGAGCCACGCCAGGTTCTGACAGGAAGAAGCCGTGGGTGGCGACGTGGAGGAACTGCGGCGCGGTGACTTCTTTAAGCGCGGACTCGGTCGCCTGAGCGCCGCTCAGCATATCCGACTGGCGAAAGAGTTTTCTGATCTTCTCCGCTTCATCCGCAGTGCCGCTGAGTGAGGCAAAATAAACTTCTGTTATGTCGCGCCCGGTCGTTACGCTGCGGCGTCTATTCCGGGCCGTAGCGACGTTGGCGGCGATGTTTGTTGCCAGCAACTCTGAAGCTGGTTCGCCAAATGACGGGTTTGCTATTACCAGCGGTCTGGTTTTGCTTTCGCGCGCGACCTGCATCCGCAAGAGATCACGCCCGCTCGTTAGATATGTGAAAGAGTAACGCCCAACTGCGTAACGTCCTTCCTCGTCGACCAGAGCCGCGAATGGGATCAAATTCAATTCGCCATCGGGAGAGATGAGCAAGTGTTTAGCGCCCCCGAGAAGCCCTCTTACAGGCTGCATAACTTTCTCGTCAACCAGGCGGGCCAGGTCTCTCACATCGCCGCGTTGTGGGTCGCGCAAGGCTTGTCGCAGTTTGCCAACGTCAGCATCAAGCACCTGCGCGTCGCCTAAGTCTCTCCATTGAACATCACCCTGCCCGCGCAAGATGTACGCGATATAGCGCGGCTTTCCATAAGCCTCGCTATTGAGCTCCACCCTGGGGTCGAAAGGACGGTAGATTGCAAATTCTATCAATGCAGCGTTAGCCGGAATCTTCGCCTGGACTGCTGCCAGTGTGACCGGTTGCGACTGTGCCCGGAATTCAGCGCTCCGATGACTGACTTGCGCTTCGAGTTTTTCCTTCTTCTCTTCCAATTCTGAGAGCTGCTTGTGATATTCGTGCGCGGTCATTTCCTGCGGGCCGTTGAGTGCGAGCTTCGCCAATTTTGCGGTCGTCTCATTCAACTGGTCGAGCAGTTTTTGGTCTTCAGGATTGAACCGTTGTCGCAGACTTGTGAGACTTTCGGACATCGCGTCCAATATGCGTCCTTTTCGTTGCAACAACACCAGCGCTGCCAAAGCACTTGCTGCCGGGACAGTCGGAGCCAGGTGAGCGTGCAAAGAAATTGTGCGATCAGTCCGCTCGGCGAGCGAGTCGAAGTAGGCCAGTTTTTGGCGTTCTGAGCCGATCGCCAGATTCAATCCAAGCGCAGTTTCAAGACGATCATCTACGCGCGCCTGGAATTTGAGGGCGTTGGTAATGTCGCCGCGTGCCGCATAGGTCCGGGCAAGATTGCCGAGCACCACCATGGTGAAGCCGTGATATGGGCCGGCAGATTTCTCAGCGACGTTCAGGGCTCGCTGGTACAGCTCAAACGGTTTCGCGTAATCGCCTTTCGACTTGTAGACGTTGGCGATGTTATTGAGCAGAACCGCAACCTCAAGGTGTTCAGGCCCGAGCGCCTTTTCCTGAATCGCCAGCGCGCGCCGGTACATCTCCAGAGATCGGTCGTAGTCTTTTCTTTCGCGGGCGATCCTGCCGAGATTGAGCAGTGGGTAAGCAAGTTGAGAATGGTCCGGGCCGAGCAACTTTTCTTTAATCGCTAACGCTCGCTGCAAGGAGGTGTCGGCGCGGTCATAGTCTTTTTTGAGGATATACAAATGCCCAAGATTGTTAAGCACTTGCGACGTCAGCAGGTCATCCGGATCAAGCGTTTTTTCGGCAATCGCCAGCGCTCGTTGCAGGTCGCGCTCGGCTTGCATCAAATCACCAACTTTAGAATGGAAGGTCCCACGGTTAGACAATCCGGCCGCAACTTTCGGGTGCTCCGCGCCCACCGATTTTTCAGTTATCTCCACCGCTTGTTGAAACAGCGGCCGCGCTTTGCCGAAGTCGTCTTTGTAGGTATACACCGTCGCCAGGCCCTTTAGCGACAGAGCAGTTTGCGGATGTTCCGGGCCTAGCGTTTTCTCGTTAATTGCGTGGGCGCGCTGGTATGACGCTTCGGCCTTCGCATATTCACCTTTGTCGGTTTGCAATAATCCCAGTTCATTAAGTAAAAAAGCTATATAGCTCGGCTCCGCTGCAGCCTTCTCGCCCACCTCCAGTGCGCGGGCTGCAAGTGTCAGCGCCTCATCAAATTTTCCGGAAACCCGAAGCTTTGAAGATTCGGTGCTGAGCCTTTGCGCTTCATGTAAAGAACGATCCGACTCGGTCGCCGCACGAATCTCCTTCACGCGAACTTCGTAACGCCCCGCCGCGCCTCTGAAAATCGCTTTTACATCCAACCGGTAAACCCCCGCCGTCTCCGAGACAAACTCCGTTCGCTCTGCTTCGTCCAACCTCGCCTCAAAATCGAAACCCGCGATCAACTTCCCATCCGGCGCGAACACTTCCTCGGCCACATCAACTCCTCGTTGCTGAACGGCGATGCTGGCAAATTGACCGGCGAGCAAAGTAATACGGTAGCTATGAACCTGACCTCCAGAAATCTCCCGCTCCACTCGGCTGCCGCTATCCAGGACGGTGATGTCGTAGAGGTCTTGTTTTTGCGGAGATGATCGAAAAGGGTCCTCAGACCAAGCGAGTGCCGGAGACTGCGCCAACATCCAGAGTAGCAGCAGGAAGAACGCAGAACGACGCAGACTGTTCCCAGTAAAGTTCAGAATTAGCCGACAGGGAATTGCTATAAACATGAGTTCTCTTTGAGCACTCAGCGATGGTTATCGCCAGCGGGCTCGTAAACTACTTCGCAATCTTGAACGGATAATCACCCACTGTCTCAACGCTACCTCCGGCGGAAACACCTTTAACTCGCAGGATGTAGGTCTGCGGTTTCAATATCGCTGACCGCAGCCCAACCTCCAGAGTCCTCGTGGTTTCGGTGGTTTTTGGTCGAAGAGTACCGCTCTGCCACAACGTAATACCTCCTGAGCTGTCGAGAAGGTAAACCCGGTACGCACGAAATTCGTTGGGCTCAAGTTGCAAATGCATTACCACGCGGTTTTTGTCAGGGGGGATGGACAACTCCGACACTTGACCGGCATTGCGCATCTGCGGAGTGAGAATAAAGGCGATGATCACCCCGCGTGGGGGTTCTTTAGTACCCCGCTCTTGTTCTGTAAGTCGTTCCTGTTCTCTTCTACGTTCTTGTTCTAAACGTTCTCTCTCCGCCCGCTCGCGCACCAAGTCCTGATCCACCGATTTAGGTGGCTGGCCGCTCGAGTCGTCTTCTGGCTGTTCGGTACGTTTGCCGGAAGAATCACGTCCTCCCTCAGTTTGAGCAATCTGCCGAGGAGCGCGCATGTTTTGAACAACGATCAAGCCTCCGGTGATCAGCAGGGCCAAGGTTGCGAAGCTCAGGCCCCATTGCCACACCGGACGCCGCATGCCGAAAACACTGAAGCGCCAGCTCGCACTACTGTCTTTAGCCCTTTCTTTAGCTTCAATCTCGGCCTGCGCATTCGAAGCCGCTAGCGACCATTCATGAAACCCATCAGCAAATTCGGCCTTTTCGCGGCGCAACGACGAGGCGAGATAGTGAGATTCGAACTGTGCGAGCTCCGTACCCGTCAACTCCCCTCGGGCGAAGGCATCCACCAGGTCATTTTCCGCAGCTTTCAACAATTCAGCGAAACGATCGTCGGCAATACTCAACTCATCGAATCGGTCGCTTTCCGCCTCAGACAGGGAGCCGAGAAGGTACTGCGTAATCAACTCGGGATTGTAAGTCTGTTCGTTCATCGCCTCTCCAACTAGAGCTTCCGTCAAACCTATAAGACAATATTGCAAAAATCTTTCATTTTCATTCCACCCTCGTACACTCGCGAAGGCATACTTCGAGCTTGTCCCTTATCCGGCAAGCGCGAATGCTCAACGCATTTACAGTTATCCCCAACTCCCTGGCCAATTGCTGGCGATTCTCAATTTTGCTCCGCCCCCCACCTACATAGTATCGAGTTATAAGGTCTCTGCTCTGCAGCTCCAGTGCGCTCGTACACTGCTCAAGACAGTTCAGCATTCGCTCTTTGGCTCTGTTTTCGTCCTCAGTTCCCGGTTGGGGAAAGGCCGCTAGAGGCATGCGCCGGCTTTCGTCGAGCAATTGATCAGCGTTTTTTATGTTGCGCAGATGCTCCATGAAGACGAAGCGGGCGGTGATATAGCAGTAACGAGCAGCGCTCTCGCTCTCGATTGCGCCTTCCTCCTCCAGCCTGCGGGCGACCCGATTTAGGGTTTCGTCAGCAAGCTCGTCCGGCGGTACGCAATTCTTACGGTCGAAGTAGGAGACGAGACGCCGGCGCATCTCCAGGTATTTTTGCCCTTCGGAGTTTGTTCCTTCGTCAAGCCAGGTGAGAAGTCGATCCAGTGCACGAGGATTAAGGGTCCAATCCTTCTTTGGCCGATCTGCTGGCTGAGAAAGCTCGCTCATTAGTTAGCCGTTGACTGACTTGCGATGCCCGGGTCTGTTTCAAGCATAAGCTTTCCCCCGTTTGGCATCAACGGTGCACCGCGCGACTTTGCGCGAACGAAGAGGATTGATCGTCCAAACGGGGTCGAACAAGGTAAGGCTTGCCGACGGGGCTGGCTGACTCCGAACGTTTGTCGGAAGAGAACTGCAAGAGTGCCACCAGGCGGTGGAGCATATTAATTCCGCAAATTTTCGGGAAATGGGATTTTCGGTTCGCTAGCAGGCGTTATAGAGTTGGCTCGAACTTTGCCAGATGAAGTCAGAACGGGGAGCGATAGCGACCGGGTCAAACATTTAAGCCAGAATGACTCGTGACTATCTCCTTACCCGACTCGTCGGGGTTCTGTATTCTTCGTTCCACGGAAGCAGTTCGTGTTAACCAAATTGCAGTCCTGCATTTAGGTCTTGCCGTGCTGCGCGCAATGATCGCAGGAAAAGCCAGAACGATTCGCGCGCGTCTTAAATCTCAGCATCAAACACCGGGTATGGTTCGCTGCGGATGACACGACGAAGCGTGAGTGGTTCGTCAAACATCTGCTCAAGACCTCTCACGATCGCATACTTAGGTTCATCAGCGATGCGCACTGGCAATTTGGTTTGCTCTCGAAAGAAATCTTCAAGGCCAGCAAACTGTGCTCCCCCGCCGGTGAGAATAATTCCGCGTTCATAGATGTCTCCTCCCACCTCAGGCGGAAGCTCAGTCAGCGTAGTGTTAACTCCTTCAACTATCTTGCGAACAACCTGGAGCGCGACGGGATAGAGCTCGCCGGCTGTTATTTCGATTGCTCCGGGACTTCTTGTCAGAACATCGACGCCCTTGATGGTTGCCTCATCGGCGAGGTCGGCGGGAAGAGTGGCTGATCCAAGTTCCAGCTTGAGACGCTCCGCTGACTGAGGGCCGATGACTAATCCTCGATGGCGGCGAATATGATCAACGAAAGCGGCGTTAATATCCTCACTTCCGATGCGGTCAGCCCGCGCATGAACGATGGCCCCATTTGCAACGATGGCGACATTCGTGGTGCCGCCGCCAATATCAACCACGGCGGAAGCATGCCTGTCATCCACTCGCACGCCCGCACCGAAAGCAGCCGCCAGGCCTTCTTCAATCATCACCACACGTCCGATATGCGCATGCTCCGCGGCGCTGAGCAACGCGCGTTCCTCCACCTGCGTTACCCCGGACAAAACACTCATCAGGGCGCGACGGCTAAAATAGGATTTGCCGCCACGTGCTTTGCGCACGAAGTGGTCCAGCATCTTCTGGGTTCGTTCAAAGTCTGCGACCACTCCATCGCGCAAAGGCGCGATCACCGTGACATCGCGCGCTTCGCGACCCGACATCTGTTGCGCCTCAACCCCAATCGCTATCGTGTCACCAGTGTTGGAGTCGACCGCGACCAGCGAGGGCTCATCAATCACGATGCCGCGCCCTCGGACGGAAATTATCGTGGCCGCCGATCCCATATCGATGGCCATTGAATCGGAGACTAAACCTCGCAGGGCGTTCATTCCCATGAAGGCTGCTGTCTTACTCATGAAGGACATAGGTTGTAACAGTAGATTGAATCAAACGAACTTTGGTTGCGGCTTCGGGCTAGCGCCGCAGACTCGACAATTGAATTGTCTGTACTTGTTGCCAGGAAAGCAACCTGGAAGTTTGTTTTCCGCAAACCTGCCTGAATTGTGGATGACAAACTCAGGGAGTTTCCTCGACCGGCGGATTCTCGTCGAATTGACTTATTCTTAAGCTTTGTTTAAATTCTAGGCTGTTATTCGCAGCAGTATAACTAACTTTTGATAGGAAGCTCCGGAAGTCCTTCGTCATGAATCGAACATTTACCCGATTCTTTATTTTTTAATGCCGCCGCAAACCGGCGTGCATCCGACGAGGGCGCTCCTATCAGATCCGATCAGAGCAGTAAATAGTGAATCGTAAATCGTGAATAGTAGGAGCGCACGGCTGATAGGGTCGGTGCGGCTCAGCCGCCCTCTGTGCGGAAAGCCTGTGGCTTTCCGATCGGGCAGAACCGCGATTTTGGTATTCGGAAAAATTAGTGAGCGAGATTAACGTACAACTTAATGATGGTCCGGCGGCCCAGTTGGGTGGTCCGATCACGGTTGCGGAAGCATTGAAAAAGCTTGACCGCGACACGGCAAAGCAAGCGCTGGCTGCGCGTGTTAATGGCCGGGAAGTTGATCTTGCCTTCTTGTTGGACCAACAGCAAAACGGTGGCCCGCTAAAGATTGAACCAGTATTACCCGAAACGCTTGAAGGCCTGGACGTGCTGCGTCATTCGACGGCGCACCTGCTGGCAGCAGCCGTGCTCGATCTATTTCCCGGCACCAAGCTTGGCATTGGTCCTGCTCTGCTTGACGATCCACGTTACGGCTACTTCTACGATGTGATTACGCCCCAGATGCTCACTGAGGCTGATCTTCCCGTGATTGAGAAGCGCATGCGCCAGATCGCCAGTCGCAACCTTCCCTACCGGCGCGACGAGATAACGAAAGCTGAAGCGCTCAGGATTTTTCAGGAGCGCGATGAGCCGCTCAAGCGTGAGTTGATCGACGAGAAAGCCGGCGAGACTGTTAGCGTTTACTATATCGACAACTCGCCATTCATCGATTTCTGTCTCGGTCCGCATGTACCCAACACCAACAAGCTTCGAGCTTTTAAGTTGCTTTCGTTGGCCGGCGCATATTGGAAAGGCGATGCGGAGAAGCCGCAGATGCAGCGCATCTACGGAACGGCGTTTTTCACGCAGGAGCAGCTCGATTCCTGGTTGAAGCAGCGCGAGGAAGCTGAGAAGCGCGACCATCGGCGGCTGGGCCGGGAACTGGATTTGTTTTCAATCCAGGAGCAGTACGGGCAAGGCCTCATCTTCTGGCACCCGAAAGGCGGCGCCATCCGCAAGGAGATGGAAGACTATCTGCGAGAAGAGCTAAACAAACGCGGCTACGGTTTGGTGTTCACTCCGCACATTGCCAAGCGCGAGTTGTGGCAAACGAGCGGGCATGAACAGAACTATGCGGATGCGATGTTTGCGCCGACTGAGCTCGAGGATACTGAGTTTCGCCTCAAGCCGATGAACTGTCCATTTCACATCGGAATCTACAAGTCGGCCCAGCATTCATATCGCGATTTGCCCTTGCGTTATGCTGAGCTGGGGACCTGTTACCGCGCCGAACTCTCAGGCACGCTGCACGGGCTAATGCGCGTTCGGGGTTTTACCCAGGACGATGCGCACATTTTTTGTACGCCGGCGACGGTGCGCACTGAGATCATCGATTGTATTCGCTTCGCTTTCGATCTGCTGGGTGTCTTCGGGTTCAAGAATTTCAAGATTGAACTTTCCGTCAAGGGCGCCGACACGGTGAAGAAGTATCTGGGCACCGACGAGCAGTGGGAACGCGGCGAAGCCGCTCTGGTCGAGGCTCTCGATGAGCAACAGCTTCCCTATGATCGAATTGAAGGCGAGGCTGCGTTTTATGGCCCCAAGATCGATATCAAAGTGGAAGACGCAATTGGCCGGCTGTGGCAGTTAACCACCGTCCAGTTTGATTTCAATTTGCCCGAGTTGTTTGAACTTGAGTACATTGGCGAGGACAACAAGGCGCATCGCCCATTAATGATCCATCGAGCACTATTTGGATCCATGGAGCGCTTCTTTGGCGTCCTTATCGAACACTATGCGGGGGCTTTCCCGATGTGGTTGGCTCCGGTCCAGGTCGCCGTGTTGCCGATAACCGATCGGGTTAACGAGTATTCCGAAAAAGTCGCCGCCGAACTCAGAAGTATTGGTCTACGAGTTGAAGCAAATTTAAAGAGCGAAAAAATCGGGGCCAAGATTCGCGACGCACAGATGCAAAAAGTGCCGTTCATGCTGGTGCTGGGAGATCGCGAGATGGAGCAGGGAACTGTAGCTGTCCGCGAACGTTCACAGGGCGACATCGGCGTGATGCCGCTGGCAGAATTCAAGGAGATGGCGCGCAGGTTAGTCGAGCTGCGTGCGTTGACTAATACTTAGTCCAATGTCCAACGTCCAATGTCCAACGTCGAATACAAAGACTTTGGACTTTGGTCCAGAGACTTTGGACTCCTTTCCGATGGAGGTGCTGCAATAGCTACAGGCTTTAGAGGTCGCGGCCCGCGCCCGGACCACCGGCGCGTGCCGATCGCCAGAACTAACGACAGAATTCGCGTCCCACAAGTACGCGTCATAGGCGACGAGGGTGAACAGCTTGGCGTAATGGATATTCGAGACGCCATTCGTACGGCCCGGGAAAAGGGGTTGGATTTAGTGGAGGTTGCCGCCACCGCCGATCCCCCGGTTTGTAAGGTTACTGACTTCGGAAAGTTTCAGTACGAAGCCAAGAAAAAGGCCAACGAGGCGAAAAAGCATCAGGTTACGATTACGGTTAAGGAAGTAAAGTTTCGTCCGGGCACTGATGACCACGATTACGACTATCGCATGAAGCATGCGCGCGAATGGCTGGAGGGCGGCGACAAAGTGAAAGCCACCATCTGGTTTCGCGGCCGAGAAATGACGCATCGTGAGTTGGGCGCCCGAATCCTCGAGAAGCTTGAAAAAGATTTGACCGATGTCGGCGAAGTAGAAGCGCGGCCGCGAATGGAAGGTAACCAGATGTTTATCATTCTCGGACCGAAACGACATAAGACGCCGAAGGCAAAGCAGCAGCAACAAGCGCCACCGCAGCAACAACGGCAGCAGCAGGCGTCGCAGCAGCAGGCGCCGCAGCCTCAGGAGCCAGTGGCCGAGGCCGGGAAGCAGTCGGGAGACGACAATCAACAGCCGAATTAAAATTGGCAATTGGAAATCGAAAATCGAAAATGTATCGAGGGAGTAACTATGCCAAAGTTAAAAACACACAAAGGAGCGGCGAAACGTTTCCGCTTGACCGCCACCGGCAAGGTCAAACGCGGCCATTCGCATGCGCGTCACATTCTTACCAAGAAAACCAATAAGCGGAAGAGGTTGCTGGACATTGATGGTCTGGTATCAACATCGGATCGCGAGCGGGTAGCGAAAATGCTGCCGTACGGTAGAGACTAGGAACTAAGGGATGAGGGATGAAGGATGAGGGATGAAACGCAATCGAGTTCATCCCTCATCCCTCCGCCCTCATCCCTCTCAACGGGAGGTTTGAACAATGCCAAGAGCAAAACGTGGAAATAAGCGCCTTGAGCGGCGCAAGAAAATACTGAAGCTGGCGAAGGGTTATCGCGGCACCAAGTCGAAGCTGTATCGTTCAGCGAAGGAATCAGTCGAGCGTGGTTTGAATTTCGCTTACACGGGACGAAAACTGAAGAAGCGGGATTTTCGCAGCCTGTGGATTGTGCGCATCGGCGCTGCTGCAAGATTGAATGGACTGAATTATTCGCAGCTTATGCACGGGTTGAAACTGGCCGGAATTGAACTGGATCGAAAGGTCCTGGCCGACCTGGCAGTGAATCAGCCGGAAGCTTTTACGGAAGTTTCGACCCAGGCCAAGAACGCGCTGGAAACCAAAGAAACGAAAAACGAAAAAGCCGCCGCGTAACGTCCCTTAGGGACGAAATGTTTATAGATACATTCAACCAGTTTCTTCTAGCCCGTTTTAACGGGCAGCAGAGTCTGCATTTCGCTCCTACCGGAGCTTCGGAAAAGCATAAGGCAAATTCTATAAACATTTCGCCGCTGTGCGGCTCTGGAATGTCTCTTAATAGTTGGAGATCGATCTATTGACTGAAGTGCTTATGTTCGAGGATTTCAAGCCTCGTGTTGATGCAGTACAGGAAGCGTTCCATCAGAAATGGGAACGCTTCGCTCCTTTTGTGCTTGAGTCAGAGCGGCAGGAGTTTGCTAAAGGTTTAGACTCTTTTGGCGAAGAGAATCTCACTCCCATAGAGCGGGCTAGATTTGTCTTGAATGAGATTCGAAGACTCCAAACCGAGATGTTAGGAAAGAAGAGCCGACTGGCGGCCTTAAAGAAAGAGATTAGAAGTGTTCATGACGGTCATCGGGCAGTAGCCGGGCAAGCTGTAACGCGACTAGAAATTCATATTACTCAGCCGTTGCAGATTGCCGAGAGCCATTTACTGAGTTTCGTTCGCAGGATCGAAATTGAACAAGAGCGGATCGATGTCACCCTGCCAGGGCGGCGTCCGCGTCGCGGGCATCTTCATCCAATCACGATTATCCGCCAGCGAATCGAAGACATTTTCGTTGGCCTCGGTTATGCCATCGAAGATGGTCGCGAAATCGAAACAGATTTCTATAACTTCGAGGCCCTGAATATTCCCGAGACTCATCCGGCTCGTGGCACGCAGGACACTTTTTACACGAGCGAAGGGTTTGCACTTCGTTCACAAACCTCAACCGTTCAAATTCATGCGATGCAACGCCGGGGCGCGCCCTTGCGGATGATTGCGCCCGGCCGCGTGTTCCGCCGTGACACTCCTGACCCGACGCACAATCCGATGTTTTTTCAGGTTGAAGGTCTATGTGTCGATCGCGGAATTAGTATGGCGCACCTGAAAGGCACTGTTGCCGAATTTCTGCGCCGGATGTTTGGGCCGGAAACCACCACTCGGTTTCGTCCATCATATTTTCCGTTCACCGAGCCCAGCGCTGAGTTCGATTTCAGTTGTTTCAAATGCGGCGGCGCCGGCTGCCGAATTTGTAAACAGTCCGGGTGGATCGAACTTGGCGGGTCAGGGATGGTGCATCCAAACGTCCTACGTGCCACCGGAGTGGATCCGGAAATTTATTCGGGATTCGCTTTTGGTCTGGGCATCGATCGAATGGTCGCTCTAATGTATGGTCTCGACGACATTCGCCTGCTTTTCGAGAACGACGTGCGCTTCCTGGAACAGTTTGATTGAAAAGACGGTCTTTGGACTTCGGTCTTCGGCTTTTGTTCTTTTCGGGGCGTGAACTCTTGAGCCCTGCATTGTCGACGAACGAAAGACCAAAGACCAAAGCCGAAAAACCACAAACCAGCGATCAAGAGCCCAAAGTCCTTTTATGTTAATCAGTTACAACTGGCTACGCGAGCTCAACAATACAGCTCTGAGTCCTGCTGAGCTCAGGGATCGGCTGACTATGGTTGGTCTCGCAATCGATGCCGTAGAAGAAATTGAGGGCGACTCCGTCCTGGACGTTGAGGTGCCTTCGAATCGCCCCGATTGCCTGTCGCATATCGGCATCGCGCGGGAAGTCTCCGCAATAGAAAAGTCCAAGGTCCAACGTCCAGAGTCCAAAGTCTTCAAAACCGAAGGCAAGGCAGCTGATTTCGCCTCTGTCAGGATCGATGATGCCGAGCTGTGTCCGCGTTACACGGCGCGAATCGTGCGCGGAGTGAAAATTGGACCATCGCCCGTCTGGCTGGCAAAGCGTCTCAGCGAGATTGGACAACGCCCGATCAATAACGTTGCCGATATCACAAACTATGTCCTCCACGAGACGGGCCAACCGCTTCATGCTTTCGACCTGGCTAAACTCTCTGAGCATCGCATCGTCGTGCGGCGTGCTCAACCGGATGAAAAGTTGAAAACCCTCGATGGGATGGATCGCTCGCTCGATGCTGAGATGCTGGTGATTGCCGACGCTGACAAGCCGGTCGGACTCGCCGGCATCATGGGTGGGTTGGATTCAGAGATTTCCGAGACGACAACTGACGTCCTGATTGAAAGTGCGTATTTCGATCCTGACTCAGTGCGCCGTACTGCCCGCAAGCTGGGAATGGACACCGAAGCGTCGCGGAGATTTGAACGCGGCGCTGACTGCGAAAACGTATTGAAAGCGCAAGCGCGTTGCGTCGAACTCATCTGTCAGATCGCCGGCGGAGTGGCGACTGAAGATGCGATCGACGTCTACCGGACTCCAGCACCTGTCCGCAACATTGATCTGCGAAAAGCGAGGGTTGAGAGTCTTACGTCGCTTAAAGTTGACGAGGAAGAGATGCGTCGCATCCTGACTGCGCTTGGGTTTGCTGAGCATCCAGGCAGTAACGACGTGATGGGGTTTACGGTGCCAAGCTGGCGACCTGACGTCAGCGTTGAGGAAGATCTGATTGAAGAGATTGCCCGTCATACTGGCTATGACAGGATTGAATCAAAGTTGCCGCTCTCAGATATCTCTGGTGAATATCAACCGACGGAGATGAATAGGAGGCAGTTGCGCAACGTTCTGAAGAATCTGGGATTTGACGAAGCCATCAGCTTCAGCTTTATCGATACGGTTCACGATTCACTTTTCGAGCTTCTGCCCAGCCTGATTGGCGACCAGCCCGCTCCCGAGTTAGTGAGTCTCAATAATCCAATTCTCGAGGGTGCGACGCGCATGCGCCCGACGCTGCTGCCGGGATTGCTGGCGGCCGTTCGACACAACCTCAATCACGGCAATCGTGACCTTGGTTTATATGAAATTGGGCGTGTTTTTGCGGGTTCGAACCCATCCGGCCTAAGCTCCGGCGACCTTCCGATCGAGCGAGATGCGCTGGCCCTGGTTGTACATGGCGGCGCCATTGATGAAGGAAGCGCCCAGGCCCGGCGCGAGGTCGATTTTTTCGATCTCAAAGGCGCTTTGGAGGCGGCCATTGATGCAATGAATCTTGGCCCGCTGAGTTTTAGAAACGGCGAGGTGGAACACCTGAGGGCGGGACAGTCTGCCCGGATAGCTTTGGCTGATGGCACACAGATCGGCACCATTGGCCGGCTCGCCGAGTCGATTGCTGCAAACTACAAATTTCGTCAACCGGTCTACCTGGCCGAGTTGGATCTGACGGCGCTATTCAGTTCTGCCGTTCGCGCGATTCGTTACCGGCCGCTCCCACGGTATCCGTCGGTTATTCGAGACGTAACATTGTTAGTTGCCCGCGACGTCGCATTCGCCAGCCTGGTGGATTACGCGAATGCTTTGAAAGTTGCGGACTACAGCGGGGCTCAATTAGTGGGAACTTACGAAGGCAAAAACATTCCCGAGAGTATGCGTTCGGTAACGTTGCGAATTGAATATCGTTCCCAGGAGGGAACCCTGCGTGATGAAGTGGTCGAAGAACGACACCGGGAATTGGTGAGTTCACTCGTAAAAAAATTCAATGCTGAGATCCACTGAAAATAAATCGCGTCTAACTACGCAAACGGTCTTGCGCTTGCTGTCGCGAAGTCGCATAATCGCGGCTGACTTTTAAACCCCCGGATCGAGTGAGAAGAGCTTAGATGGTTGGATTATCAGGGTTAGAAAAATTCTCGCATCTTGAAGATAAGATCTATCGCACGATCGAGCTTACCAAGACACTGCGCCAGGAGAAGGAGAGTCTCGAGAAAGAGCTTTCGCTGGTCCGGCGCAACCGCGGAGTTATCCCTCACGAGCAGGAGCGGTTGGAGAAACAGGTGGAAGCGCTGCTTGCCGAACGCGACTTGATCCGCGCCAAGGTTGAAGCGATGTTAGACGCGGTAGCGGCGCTCGATCCCGAACTGGCGGAGGAGCTTCGATGAGCACTGGTATCGAGGAGATCGTTGGTAAAAGCAGTATGGAAACTACTACCACAGCCGCCCCCACCATCAGAGTTGAGATCTACAACCAAACGTACAACATCCGTTCAGACGGCGACACAGCATATCTCACGCAGCTCGCTGATTTTGTTGACGGTCGCATGCGTGAAATCTCCTCCGGTACTCTGACGGTCGACTCACTGAAGGTCGCCATTCTTGCCGCACTTCATATCGCGGACGAACTACACCGGCTAAAACAGACCTACGAACAGGCCGACGTCCAACTTGCCACACGGAGCTCCGAGTGTGCCGAAATGCTTGATGGTTTATTGAAGGCCAGAAGCAGTATCGAGCAGGAAAAAGGCGATTCGGGCAAGATAGCCTTCACCTAGCCCCCAAGCCTAAAGGCCGATTAAAGAACAAAAAGTCTTCCACTAAATCACACGAAGTAACACTAAGGATTTTCGTGAATATTAGTGTGTTTCGTGGTTCTTTTTCCGGCCTCAACTAACGAAGATCATTATTTTGACGCCGGATAAGCAAATTTTCTTTTCGTCCATGCCTTATGCTAGTATCGCCGCGGCGGAGGGAAATGTCTGCGGGGCTCGCCACCGAGTATCGATGATTGAGCCAACGCCGTTGAAACGGGAGACCGAGGCCGCTTGCCAGTGCAATTCTTCATTGTTAAGAATTGCCAGAGGCTGCGGCAACACCAGGTCACCCACCTGTCATGCAGGTTCAATCACGGCTTCGGAACGACCACTGCGGATCTCCCTCCTGCCAATTTGAGTGACAAGTGACAAGTGAGGAGTGACAAGAACGGTGACGGAAGAAGTTCTTGTCACTTGTCACACGTCACTTGTCACTTTTTCTTTTTATTATGAATGTATTAATGATTGGCGACGTGGTAGCGAAACCCGGGCGCATCGCCGTCCTGGAGCGCATTCAGGATTTGCGCGAGCAACACGATATTGATCTGGCGATCATGAATGCCGAAAACCTGGCTGGTGGGTTTTCAGTTACACCATCCCTCTGTGAGCAGCTCTTTAATTCCGGCATCGATGTGATGACTTCAGGCAATCACATCTTCGATAAGAAAGAGGCCATTCCCTATATCGATAAGCAGCCGCGGCTGTTGAGGCCCGCGAATTATCCTCCCGGCACTCCCGGCAGTGGCATGTGGACCGGCATGGTTAACGGCACTCCGGTCGCGGTCCTGAATTTGATGGGCCGGGTCTTCATGCCTGCTTCAGATGATCCTTTCCGGGCCGCGGACGAACTTCTCAAATCCCTGCCGGCGGAAACCCGCGTTCGCCTCGTCGACATCCACGCCGAAGCAACGTCGGAAAAGGTTGCAATGGGTTGGTATCTGGATGGCCGTGTTTCGACGGTGGTGGGCACGCACACCCACGTGCAGACGGCGGACGAGAGAATTCTTCCCGAAGGCACGGGTTACCTGACCGATATTGGGATGACTGGGAGCTACTCCGGCGTGATTGGGATGAACAAGAAAGACGTGATCGCGCGTTTCACCACCGCCATTGCGCGGCGCGCAGAGCATTCCAGTGAACAGGTGCGGATCTGCGCGGTGGTTATCGATATTGATGACGAAACCGGAAAAGCGCGGCGGATTGAGCGAATCAATCTAGCGCATGAGCAGTAAGAAAGTGGCCAGTGGTCAGTGGTCAGTGATCAGTTTTTTCCAGCTACAAGAAAATTTTCATCTCCCTCAGTATGAACCAATACGCAGATCAATTGTAAATAACGCCACCCTTATAAAAACTGTCGTGACTATCACTAACTTGGAGGTCACGATGAAGCTGAACTATTACCAGGAACCATAGTATCGCAAAAAGCCATGGATTTGGTTGAGGAAGTCTATGCAGCGTCGAAAGGCTTTCCTCGGGAGGAGATTTACGGGCTTACAAGTCAGTTAAGGCGGGCGGCTGTGTCAATTCCTTCGAATATCGCGGAGGGTCAAGGTAGGCGTACAACCGCAGACTTTTTGCGACATCTGTCGATCGGCTACGGTTCCTTGCTGGAGGTTGAAACCCAAGTACTGATCGCGACCAGATTAAACTATTTGACGCCTGCGAGATGTCGGAACGTTATGAAGATGAGCGCTGAGGTGGGACGCCTATTCAATGGATTGATGTCGTCTCTTACAAAATAGGAATGCAGGGCCAGGGAGATTATGGCATGGAGATTACGTCATCGTTGCCCCCAACTGACCACTGACCACTGATCACTGATCACTGACCAGTGGTCACTGTTTCAGTCCGGCGGAACCGGCTCGCCCGCCGAGGGTGACTTCAGAATAGGAGGAGCAAGCAGGCGTTGCGCGTATCCCTCCGGAATCGAGCGAACCCGGCCGGTGCCGTCAGTGATTACGTGTCCCGTCTCACCTTCAGCAATTATCTGGTCGTCAGACACGCGCACAATCTCATAGCCGAATCGCAGTGAACGCTTCCTAAGTTCCGTAATATGCGTGCGAATCAGGAGCTCGTCGTCGTAGTAAGCAGGCGCTTTGTAGCGGCAATAGCTCTCGGCAACGACCAGAAACGCGTCGTCCATCTCTTCCATGTCACGGTAAGAAAAGCCACGCGTGCGGCAAAACTCAGTCCGTCCAATTTCGAACCAGACGAGGTAGTTCGCGTAGTAAACGATGCCCATCTTGTCTGTTTCGGCGTAACGCACCCGCAGGAGCGTTTCGTGCCATTCGCCAAAAGCATTTTCAGGGGCAGGACTTGTCATATGAGCCGTATACCGTCAAACTCTACCAACGAGTTCGTTGCAAACCGAGTCGAATAAGTTTTGAACGATTAGCGGACTATAAGAGCGAAACCCCAACGATGTCAAAGCGAATCAGCCTGTCCATGGCCCGCCTTCTGGTTGCAGTGCTGGCTTTTTCCAGCCTCATCGCGCACAACTCTGCCGGCGCGTTTTCCCCACAACGTCCGCGGGCTCTCAAGCGAGAAGTTGCCGCCACCACAGCTCGCAACGCGGCAATCGTGTCAACCACTTCCGCGGTCTTGAAAGAGACCAGCGAAATTCGGGAGCTGGCAATCCTGAGGCCGGTGAAGAGCGGCGCCGAGTCTCGGGCCGACATCGAGCAGATGCTCATTCGCAATCTCGATAAACAACGTACACCTGCTGAAATGCACGCGTCCGAACTGGCGTTGAAGAAGTTTGGTCTCGTTCCAGCCACCTTTGAGTATCGACCGTTTATTATCAAACTACTGACGGAGCAAGTGGCAGGTTATTACGACACGAAGGAGCAGCGGTTTCGTCTGGCGGACTGGCTCGACCTCGAAGGCCAGAAGCCGGTGATGGCTCATGAATTGACCCACGCGCTCCAGGATCAGCACTTTAATCTGCGGCGTTTCCAGAATTGGCCACGTGGGGACTCGGATGCGGAGATCGCCGCCCATGCATTGATTGAGGGCGACGCAACTTTGGCGATGACGATGTACATGCTGCGATATCCTTTGGTGGCCCTTGCCTTTACGAGGTCTCTGGGGGCCGGCGGCATCTCGACCGAGCAGTATGATCTGGCGCCGCGGGCAATTCGTGAATCACTCATCTTTCCCTATTTGAACGGCTCTGAATGGGCCACGCAGGTTTACAAGCGCGGCGGTTGGGCGGCAATCTCGAAGGCTTATACCAACCTGCCGCTTTCAACCGAACAGATTATTCACCCCGAAAAGTATTTCAGTTATGAGCGCCCGGTGAAGATTGTTTTGCCGGACGTGAGCAAACTATTGAACGGCACTCAGCAATCAGCAATCAGCAGTCAGCAATCCACTGGGACCGCGGGCGTCCCGCCCGCACCTCGTTCCCAACGTTCGAAACGCAGCGCTGCTGCTAAACGTTCGGCGCCACTCCCGCGCAAACTGCCCACTGCACACCGCCCACAGCCCACTGCTTCCTGGCATCGAATCGATACCGACGTGAGCGGTGAGTGGAGTTATTACCTGCTGCTTGATGAGTTTCTAAAGTCTTCAGCGGAATCGAAAAGGGCTGCGGCTGGCTGGGGCGGCGATAAGTACGACTTATACGAAGGCCCCGGCGGAAGTGTGTTTCTGGCGCAGCTCACAGCCTGGGACACAGCAAACGACGCTCAGGAATTCTTTGACGCCTACGTCAAACGCACCCGGCTTCGATATGCGCACGCAAGCCTGGTTGAGATCGCTGTTAATGATAAAACCCAGCGCCGTGCGTGGCAGACGAGCCAAGGTCGGGTCGTAATCGATATTCGAGGCTCGCAGGTGGTAATTATCGAAGGCCTTCCCAACGATCTCCAGATTGACGCGATGTTGAAAGCGCTAGACGGTTGATAGACTCTGCCTCCTCTGCGTAATCTCCGAACTCAGAAGGGCGCAGAGAATTACGGTTAGAACAATTTCAATCCATCCTTAACTCGCGTATTTTTGGAGGGCGCGCTAGAATCCAAATCGCATCATCCACTAGATCTGAACTCCAAAAGCCAGATTCCATCAGATGAAGATTGCCAAGACGTCTAAGCCCGAAAACGCAGCCCAGTCTAAGAAATCCCTGACACGTTTACGAGAGTTAACAACTGAGTTGCAGCAACTCGAGGCAAAGATCCGTCTCGGTGGTGGTCCAGACAAGATTGAAAAGCAGCATAGTCAGGGGAAACTGACCGCCCGCGAGCGCATCGATCTGCTTTTGGACAAGGACGCTTACGCGCAGGAGGTTGGTCTGCTCGTCGCCTACGATCAATACAAGGCAAGCAAACAGCAAACAGCCAACAGCAAACAGCAGGACGAGATCGGTGCGGCGCCAGGGGCGGGGGTTGTGACGGTGGTTGGCAGGATCGAGGGCAGGGAAGTTGTCGTGGTAGCCAACGATGCGACGGTGAAGGCGGGGTCGTGGTGGCCGGAGACGATTAAGAAGATTTTACGCGCGCAGGAAATTGCTATGCGTTCGCACGTGCCGATCATTTATCTCGTAGACTCGGCAGGCGTAAACCTTCCTTACCAGGGCGGTGTGTTTCCAGGACAGTATGGCGCTTCGCGAATTTTCTACTACAACTCAATCATGCGCCGGTATCTGCACGTGCCGCAGATTTCGGCGGTGATGGGACCGTGTATCGCAGGCGGAGCATACCTGCCCGCGCTCTCCGATTTCATCGTAATGGTTGACGGCACATCGTTCATGGGTTTGGGGGGCGCGAATCTGGTTAAAGGCGCGACCGGACAGTCGATTGACAATGAAACGCTCGGCGGCGCGCGGGCGCACACCGAAGTTTCCGGGGTGGCCCACTATCGCGTCGCTGACGATGCCGAGTGCATCGCCAGGATTCGCGAGTTTGTTTCCGAGCTGCCAGTTAAGCCGCAGGCGGCAGTGTCCATTTCGGAACCACTGAAAGCGGCGCGTCCCTCCGAAGACCTCTACGACATCATTCCAGAGGATCACCGCCAGCCTTACAACATTCGTGAAATGTTGGATTGCCTGCTTGATGACGGGAAGCTGGACGAGTTTCAGCCGGATTATGCGAAGGAGATGATTACCGGTCATGCGCGCATCCGCGGGATTCAGGTTGGTGTGATTGCCAACAATCGCGGCATGACTCGCGCCCCGGGGGGCGGACCGCCCAGATTTGGCGGCATCATTTATACAGAGTCGGCTGAGAAGGTGGCGTATTTCATCGAGACCTGCAACCGTCACAAGACCCCTTTGCTGTTCATTCAGGACGTTTCAGGTTTCATGGTTGGCCCGGATGCGGAGCACTCCGGAATTATTCGCGCGGGCGCTAAGTTTGTCGAAGCGATGGCCACCGCTGTCGTTCCAAAGATTGTGTTGACTGTTAATCACGCGTCGGGCGCCGGTTATTACGCAATGGCCGGTCAGGGTTTTGATCCTGATTTTATCTACACCTGGCCCACCGGGCGGATGGGCGTCATGGAAGGCGACTCGGCGGTGCAGGCGACGTTTGGAAGTCAGCTCGACAAACTCAAGAAGGCAGGCGAGCAGCCGGACGAGAAGCTCAAGTCTGAAATGGACAAAGTGCGCGAGAGTTACGAGCAGGAGCTGGACGCGAAATACGCTGCCGCGCGCGGATTTGTTGATGCGGTGATTACTCCCGAAACGACGCGCGACGCGCTCGAACTTAGTTTACAGACCACGCTGAATTACAGTGGGCCGCATATTGGGCAGTTTGTTCTTCCTTCATCATTGTTTTGAGTGTCCGAAAAACTTGGTTTGTCGCCGAAGGTCAAGCTAAGCTTTTCGAACTGTTCCCTCGCAATGTTCCAGGTGCTCTCTTGAACCACAGCATGAATAAGGTTTTTCGTTAATCCACCTACCGCAGCCGCCTAACGGCTGTTCAAAAAGAAGGAGACAAACCCATGAAGAAAACCAGCGGTTTTTACTTGTTAATGGTTGGCGTCGTGCTGAGTGCTGCAGTCGTGGTCAGCGGCCTTACGCCGCGTTCGGGCGGACCGCAAAACTCGAATAGCAGTACAACCAATGTGCCAGCTGATGTTGCCGAACCACAGGTCGACCTGTCAGGCACTTATACCGGCGGCCTCGCGCTGACCGGATCCCATGAAATGTCGGGCGCGGGAACAATCACCATTACCGGCAACCAGGTAACAATCGAAGCCGGCGGGATGACTCACAACGGGCGCATCTATGCGGTCACCACTCGCGGCTACACCGGCGTCACCATGTATTTTCCCGATGTGCCGGATTCGGCGACCAAGGCCGGACTCGTGGTGATGGCGCGCGCGAAGAAGAAAGGGGATCGCCTGACTCTGACGCCTGTACCAAATGCCCGCAACAATGCCTCGTTTAGATAACGGCTGGCAGTGACTCTATTTCAATCCGGTTTCTAATGCGCTCCGAGCCATCGTCTCTGTGCACCCTCAGGGCGCTTTGGGAATTGGTTCAGCATGCCCTGCGAACCTTTGCGAGATCTTTGCGCCCTTTGCGTTAAACATAAAGATTGACCGCAAAGTACGCAGAGTAAGCCGCAGAGTTACGCTAAGAGAATGTTTGCAATTCTCAAACTGAACCAGTACCTCACATTAGTTAAAAAAGTAATTCTTGATTAAACTTGCGGATTCGAAACGATCGCGAAGTTCCGAAGGAGTGGAATGAAAGAGAAGGTACGCATTGCGGCCGGCCAGGGATTCTGGGGAGACCTTCCCGATGCACCCGTGCAACAGGTTGAAGGTGGCCAGATTGATTATTTGATGCTCGACTATCTGGCGGAAGTCACGATGTCGATCATGCAGAAACAGCGGTCACGCGATCCGCGCGCGGGTTATGCGAAAGATTTTATTCCGTTGATGAAGCAAATTCTCCCGGCTTGCGTTGAACGAAACATTCGCGTCACCGCCAATGCCGGCGGAGTCAATGTGAAAGGCTGTGCCGATGCACTCGGCGAAGTTGCTCGTGAGCTGGGATTGGAGGGAAAGGTCCGCATTGGAATCGTCACCGGCGACGACATCATGGCGAATCTGGACGCGCTGCTGAGTCGGGGAATTGAACTCCGCAATATGGACACTGGCGAGGCGCTTTCGACAGTTCGCGATCGAATTCAAAGTGCAAATGTCTATCTTGGTGCGGCGCCGATGGTTGAAGCGCTCAATCGCGGCGCGCAGATTGTCATCACGGGTCGGGCGACGGATACAGGCCTGACGCTCGCGCCGTTGATGCATGAGTTTGGCTGGGCGGCGGACGACTGGAACAAGATTGCCTCCGGCACCATTGCCGGACACATCATCGAGTGTGGCGCGCAGTGCTCTGGTGGAAACTGCCAGTATGAATGGCGCAGCATTCCGAATCTCGCGACGGTTGGGTTTCCGATTGTGGAAGCTGCGCCCGACGGCACGTTTGTAATCACAAAGCATGAGCGCACCGGTGGCTGGGTGATTATTCCTTCGGTGAAGGAGCAATTGGTTTACGAGATGGGAGATCCGCACGAATACATCACGCCCGATTGCGTTGCGGATTTCACGACGGTCCAACTGGAATATGAAGGGCGCGACCGCGTTCGTGTCTTCGGGATAGAAGGGGGCCCGGCAACTGAAACGTTCAAAGTTTCAATCAGTTACTCCGCCGGTTACAAAGCTGTGGGCACGCTGGTGTATTCGTGGCCCGATGCTTACGACAAAGCAGTTGCGGCCGATCGCATACTCCGCGCGCGACTCGATCGACTGGGATTGAAGTTTGATCAGATTCTAACCGAGTTTGTCGGGGCTAACGCCACACATGGCCCACTGGCCGGAAAGCCTTCGGCTGATTTGCCTGAGGTTCAATTGCGCGTGGGCGTGCGCAGCGAAGACCGCAGCGCAGTTGAGAGGTTTACTCGCGAGATTGCACCATTGGTTTTGACAGGCCCTCCGGGCGTTACTGGTTTTGCCGGTGGCAGGCCGAAGGTTGAGGAGATCGTCGCATACTGGCCGGCGTTGATTCCCAAAGCCGAGATCCGCACCGCGGTTGAAGTGGTGGGTGTGTAGGCAAAGTTACGAAGAAAATGTTCCAACTATCATTTGTCATTCGCGAATTCAACTTGGAGGTGCAACAAAACATTTGTTGTGCTTCGCCACATTAGGGGCGAGATGTTTATAGCCGGGCCGGCCGTTTTCTATCGCGCTCCGCTGGAGCGAAAACGAATTCCGCTGTTGCACTTGTAACTTGAATTCACCAATGACAAATGAAAATGAGAAATGGAAAATGGAAAGTGTGTTTGGTGACCGTTGAGTGGAGGATGTTCCCGGATGATGGTGCAACTCGTAAAGCTGGCGCACGCGCGCTCGGGAGATAAAGGCGACACCGCGAATGTAGGCTTGATTGCCCTGCGCGATGAGATTTATCCGCTGCTGGTCAGGGAAGTGACAGCAGCGCGCGTCAAGCATCACTTTCAGGGAATCTGTAAGGGTGATGTCGAGCGCTTCGAGTTACCCAACCTGGGCGCGCTCAATTTTCTACTGCACGAAAGCCTCGGCGGCGGCGGCACGCTCTCTCTAATGACCGACGCTCAGGGCAAAACCTTTTCAACTGCACTCTTGAGAATGGAGATTGAAATCTCCGACGAAGAAGCGGAAGTTGCGGGTGTCTAATTCAAACGCGCTGAATTAAACCAGACTGAATTTGACCGCAAAGGGCGCAAAGACTAAGACGCTAACAGCCGCGAAGTGGAAATCTTCGCGTAGTCTGCGGTTAAGTCTCTTGAGGTTGTCCAAAAGAGCTTCGCAAAGCGACGAATGGCAATCAATCACGGGTACGCTTCGGTTAACGGGATCCGTTTGCACTATGCCGAGTCGGGCGGCGGCGATAAACTCGTTATTCTCCTTCATGGGTTCCCGGAATTCTGGTATTCGTGGCGTCATCAATTGGCTGCTCTTGCCGAGAATTACCATGTGATCGCTCCCGACCTGCGCGGCTACAACCTCAGCGACCGGCCCTTGCGTATTGAGGATTATCGAATTGACGTACTCGTTGAAGACGTCATAGGGCTCATCCGGCACTTTGGGGCTGACAAAGCAGCAATAGTGGCGCACGACTGGGGCGCCGGCCTGGCCTGGAAACTTGCTGAGAGATATTCAGACCACGTCTCAAAGCTCGTAATCTTACAAGTGCCTCCGGCTTCGGCGTGGCGGGCAAACATGACACTGCGTCAATTGCTGAAAAGCTGGTATATGTTTCTGTTCCAGCTTCCCTCGCTTCCCGAATGGATGATCAGAAGGAAGAATTTTGCAGTGTTAGACAAGATGTTCACGGAGTCAGTCGCCCGCAAAGGTGCGTTTACTGATTCGGACATTGATTTGTACAAGGAAGCGCTGGCACGGCCTGGCGCTTTGACCGCCGCCTTAAACTACTACCGCGCGAATGTCTTCCGCATTATGTCGGGGGCCGGACGGAAAGGTGAACCCAAGCAAGAGAACGCATCAAGTAATAAGAGCGCTTCGCATTCGACTGGCCGTAACGGTTTTCGCATTCGAGTGCCGACCCTGTTTATCTACGGTGAAAAGGATGTCGCGCTTACACCAACGACTGTTCAAGGAATAGACAGATACATCGACGCACCTTATCGTGAGTTGCGCATAGCTGATAGCGGCCATTGGGTGCAAAATGAGGCAGCCGAAGAGGTGAACGCCGCGCTGCTGGATTTCCTGGCTACGTGATGCCTAAGGTTCATTTCCTGAGTCGTATGAGTGACGAAAATCTTCCAATTCTTTACGAGGTTGACGGTGCGGTAGCGCGCCTCACGCTCAATCGCCCTGAAAAGAAAAACGCACTTAACGATACTCTTATTGCCGGCCTCAAGCAGTCGTTGCAACAGGCGAGTGCGGATGACCGCGTGCGCGTGGTTGTAATTGCGGGAGCCGGTCCTGATTTTTGTTCCGGAGCCGATCTCTCTGCGCTCGAGTTGATCTCGAAAGGGTCCGTGGCGGAGAACACTGACGACGCTCGTTCGCTGATGGAGCTGTTTGTCTTGATACGACAGCTGGACCTCCCGGTGATTGCCGCGGTGCGGGGTCGGGCTCTCGCCGGTGGGTGCGGACTGGCGAGCGCTTGCGACGTTGTGCTCGCATCAAGCAACGCGCGGTTTGGTTATCCGGAAGTGAAGATTGGATTTGTTCCGGCCATGGTGATGGCAATTCTGCGCCGTAACCTTTCAGAGAAGCGAGCCTTTGAGCTGGTGACGCGAGGCGCGGAGATTGGCGCTGACGAGGCGCGCGAGGTCGGACTAGTGAATAAAGTTTTCGGCGACGACACCTTCGAAGACCAGGTCGCCGTCTACGCTCAAGGCTTTCTCGAGATGAGCAAGTCTGCCGTAGCTTTAACGAAAGACCTTCTTTACCAGATGGACGGAATGGCGTTTAACCAGGCGTTGGAAACGGGCGTGGATGTGAACGTTATTGCGCGAATGACTGAAGACTGCCAAAAGGGAATTGCTCGATTTCTGAAGAAGACGTAGCAATTTGAATTTGCTTTTGGGCCATGCTGAGTGCGTCTCTGAACGGTTCATTGCTGACTGACGTGACGAGTCCGAGATGAAGAGCTTCGCGCGCGTCCATCCGTCGCGCGGTAAGAATCATTTCAAGCGCCGCCGACTTGCCGATAATGCGCGGCAGCCTTTGAGTGCCGCCCCAACCGGTAATGATTCCGAGTCTTGCGCCGGGGTGAGAAAACACGGCAGTCGCTGATGCCACCCGAATATCGCAAGCCAACGCCAGATCCAGTCCGCCGCCCATGCAGTAGCCATCGATTGCGCTAATCGTAATCTGTTTGGCGTCGGCAATTGTTTGAAAGATCTGCTGGCCCAGTCGGGAGAAATCTAATGCAGAATCAGAATCGAGTTCGGCGAGTTCGCGGATGTTGGCGCCGGACAGGAACACGTCTTCACTGCCGGTAAAAATGATCGCCTTAATTTCGCGATTTGCACGAGCATCGGTCAGGAGAGTATTTAACTCCAGGAGCGTGGAGCTTGAAAGGGGATTGCGTTCAGCGGGCCGGTTGAAACGTATGGTAGCTATCGCATCAGCAATCTCAATGGAAACCGCAGGCGACAGGAGGCTCATATTACTCTCGCGGCTTAACGTTCTCGCGGAGAAATTTCACAATGTTTTCAGTTGAGGTCCCGGGCAGGAAAATCTCAGCCACCCCGTTAGCTTTTAATTTCCCAATGTCTTCCTGCGGCACGATGCCGCCCAGTAACACCAGACAATCATCCATTCCCTGGTCGCGAAGCAGTTGCACAATGCGCGGGCAGAGCGTGTTATGAGCGCCGCTCAAGATCGAAACGCCCACGGCGTCCACGTCTTCCTGCAACGCGGCAGCGGCGATCATCTCGGGAGTCTGTCGCAAACCAGTGTAGATGACTTCCATGCCGGCATCGCGCAAGGCACGGGCAATCACTTTTGCGCCGCGATCATGACCATCGAGACCGGGCTTGGCTACCAGGACGCGGATTTTCCGTTCGTTCATGTTTTCATTGTACCTCAGCGAACGAATTGTCCGAGTGGCCCGTTGGGATTGAGGTAGGGTTTGAGCTCGGCAAAAGTGAACGTGTATCGGCCCGCGGGCTCAAGGGCCTGAATCACGTGGGGAAAGCCGGCATCGTAGATAAACGTAATTCCCTTGCGGCCGACGGAAAACTCATCGAGGTTGGCAATTTCAAACTTCAGGTTTTCGTAAGCTTGTTTGAGCGACTCTCGTTCTTCCGGTCCTGACTCCTTGTCCAGCGCATTCTGCGAAGTGAGTTGTCGCAACTCCTCCTGGAGTTTGCGGTCGACCGCCGCAGCGAGCGAGGCGAGTTTGTCAGGCGCAAATGCTTCTGACGCTTTCACCAGGTTGCCGTCTTTAAGATTGATCAGGAAATGTTTTTCGTGATCGTCGGGATAGGCTCCGGAGCCGGTTTGCCGGAAAGTGATATCGAGCAGCGAGTTTCCATTGTGGTTCACCTCGTAGCCGAATTCTTCCAGCCAGGCGTCTTCGCGATATTCTTTCAAGGAATAGTCGAAGATGTTCTTGAAATCGAAGTGTGCACGGACGCGGCGCAACGCGTCTGGATTGCGCAATCCACTCACAACCGGATAGGTAACCACCGCCCGCTTTTTGTGCGGAAACTCTCTTGCCACCCGGCCAGTTCGAAGCAACACCACGCGACGACGCTGGATGACCACACGATCCTCAGCCGTGACCCGGGCAGCTGTGGCCTGGCCCACCACGCCGTTAAGACTGACGAACGAAAGAAAAACTAGCGCAAGAAGTGGCATGAACTGCTTCCCGTAAGGTTGAAAGTAAACAGGCAAGGAATTAAAAGGCCGGCTCTTCATAAATGCCATAGACATCGCGGAGCGCTGAACAAATCTCGCCGAGCGTGGCGTAGGCGCGCACCGCCTCAATGGTCGCAGGCATCGTGTTTTCTTGTTTCTGCGCTGCTTGCTTTAGTTTCTCGAGAGAATCTGCAACGGCGCCGGCGTCGCGATTTGAACGCGTGCGCTCAAGTCGTTCTACCTGATGTTCACGGACGGATTCGTCGATGACAAGCGTGGGAACTGGATTTAGGTCGTCGTCAATTGCGTATTTATTTACGCCGACGATTACCTGGTCGCCGCGCTCTACCGCCTTCTGGTATTGGTAAGCGGAGTCCTGGATTTCTCTTTGGGGAAATCCTTTCTCAATCGCCTCCACCATGCCGCCCATCGCGTCGATTTTTCTAAAGTAATCGAGAGCGCCCGTTTCCATTTTCTCAGTCAGCGCCTCGACAAAATAAGAACCGCCGAGGGGGTCAATGGTATTCACCACGCCAGTTTCTTCAGCGATGATCTGTTGCGTGCGCAAGGCAATCAAAGCTGCCTGATCCGTTGGCAGGGACAGCGCTTCGTCATAGGCGTCAGTGTGTAAGCTTTGAGTGCCGCCCAGCACACCAGCCAATGCCTGAACAGCCACCCTGACGATATTGTTAAGCGGCTGTTGCACGGTAAGTGAAACGCCGGCGGTTTGGGTGTGGAAGCGCAACTTGAGAGTGCGCTCATTAGTTGAACCAAAGCGATTGCGCATTTCCCGCGCCCAAATTCTGCGGGCCGCGCGATACTTGGCAATCTCTTCGAAGAAATCGTTATGCGCATTGAAAAAGAAAGACATGCGCGGCACAAAGCGGTCGAGATCGAGACCGGCCTTCAATCCCCAGTCCACATACTCCAAACCATCTCGCAAGGTAAACGCGAGCTCCTGAACGGCGGTGGCGCCGGCTTCACGGATGTGATAACCACTCACTGAAACCGGATTGTAACGAGGCACCTGCTCTGTACAGAACTCAAAGGTATCTATCACCAGTTTCATAGCCGGCCGAATAGGATAGATCCATTCTTTCTGCGCGATGTATTCCTTCAGTATGTCGTTCTGAAGGGTTCCTGAAATTTTTTTCCAATCCGCCCCCTGCTTCTCAGCGACTACCAGATACATCGCCAGCAGAACGGACGCCGGGGCGTTTATCGTTTGCGAAACCGTTACTTGCTCGAGTGGAATTTTGTCGAAGAGAACTTCCATGTCCGCCAGAGACGACACCGCCACGCCACACTTGCCGACTTCGCCTTCGGAGAGAAGGGAATCGGCGTCATACCCCATCAAGGTCGGTAAGTCGTAAGCGACCGAGAGGCCCGTCTGGCCCTGTTTGAGCAGGTATTTGAAACGAGCATTTGTTTCTTCCGGCGTGCTGAAGCCGGCAAACTGGCGCATGGTCCAGAGCTTGCCGCGATAGCCGGTAGGATGTATTCCGCGGGTATAGGGAAATTCGCCAGGGAACGAAATATCTTCTGAGAAGTCCAGCTGCGATACGTCGGCTGGAGTGTAGAGGCGTTCAACCGCTTCCAGTGAAACGTTTTCAAATCGCTTCTTTATCTCGGGATGTTTTCGAAGAGTCGGCTCGAGGGTTTCAGTGGTCCATCGCTCTACTGCTTCGTCGATGGGCGTACTAATCTCTTTCGTTTCAGACATAAAACTGGGGCTGCTCCAGGCTGGCGCTAGGGAGTTCGATATTAGTTGACGAGTAATACACTGTCAACACGACTAAACATTGTAGTTTCTGATTTTAAGCGCCACTCAAAGAAGGGAGCGCGACTGTAATGGCAGTCACAGTCGCGCATCTCGGCAGGCACTCTTGGTCCGGGGTGTCAAAGAAGGGGAACTGGCGGACGTACGGGCAGAAAACGAGAAACGAATTTCATTCGACGACGAGCTCCTTTGCTCATTCGACGGGAACAACGATTTCGTTTGCGCGCACCATGTTAAGACGTGTGCGAGCGGCGTCCTCGATCGTGCGAGGGTCAGAGCGCAGTTGTTCAATCTCAACCCGCAACGATTGGTTTGCGTTACGTAAGCCATCAACGTCGGTTTGCATGCGAGCGTATTGTTGCGATGCCGTCGACATGCGACTATGGGTGCGCATCGTCACCGTCGCGCAGATTGCAGCGGTGGCCACGATGATCATTCCGAAAATCACCCAGGCCGGCACAACGCCGCCACGTCGCCTGACCTCAGCGGAGGTACCAATTAGTTCCTGCGAAATCTCTCGCACTGACGAGAAAGGCGAAGCTGCCCGAGGGGCAACCCTTTGCGCCCGAATTCGCTCATCAACCCAGTAAGAATTTATGACCCTGCTCAAGAAGCACCTCCAAGTCTTTTGCTGATTCTGATTCCGCGTAAATGCGAACTACTGGTTCCGTTCCCGATGGCCGCATCAACAGCCAGGACCCGTCCCCAAAGATAAACTTCACTCCATCTGTTCGATTGGTCTCAGCTACGGGGCGTCCGCCGATTTCTTTTGGATCCTGTTTTAGCTTACCGCTCAGAGACGCCATCAGCTCGGGAGTTAACCGCACGCCAATCCTGCCCGATTCAAGCTTGCCCACACGGCGATATAACTCATCCAATTGCTCAGTCAAACTCGCGCCGCGCGCCGCAACTGCCTCCGCTGCAAGCAGACACGCAAGGATGCCATCTTTCTCCGGATAGTGACCTTTGATTGACAGTCCCGCCGATTCTTCACCGCCGATGACAATCTTGTCTTCATTGATTAGCTCTCCGATGAATTTAAACCCCACGGGGGTTTCATAGAGTGGCAGACCGCGAGATAAAGCAACGCGATCAACCAGATGCGAAGTTGCTACTGAGCGAGCTGCGCCGCCGCTCCATTTTCTCGACTCCACTAAGTAATCAAAGAGAAGAGCAATTAATTGATTTGGCGTTATGAAAGAACCGTTTGCGTCTATGATTCCAAAACGATCTGCGTCACCATCGGTCGCGAGTCCGAGGACGCAGCCTTTGGACGACACAATGTCGCGCAATTCGGAAAGATGACTCGCTTCGGGCTCGGGAGAACGTCCACCGAAAAGCACATCGCGCCAGTCATGAATCGTGGTTACTTCCAAACCATGGCTGCGCAACGCTTCATCGAGATATCCTCGGCCGGTTCCCCAGAGTGGATCGTAGGCGTACCGGCCTCCGGCGCGCGCGATTACATCGAAGTCGATCTTCGTTTCAAGGTCTGCGAGATAACCGGGGCGTGCCGCAAAGGTTGTCAGGGCCGCGCGTTCTCCCTCGTTAACGCGCCCGGCCTTCGAGACACTGGACTCAATAAGTTCCTCGACACTTCGCGTAATCTCAGGCAACGCCGGGGCTCCGTCGCTGGTCGAGAGTTTCATTCCGTTGTACTGCGGAGGATTGTGCGAAGCGGTAAAGTTAATTCCGCAAACCGCACCCTGAGTGCGAATCACATGGGAAATAGTAGGAGTGGGGACTGGAGCGTCACAGAGTAAAGCCCGGAAGCTGTTGGCCGATATGACGTTGGCGCACTCCTCCGCGAATTGTTCACCCAGAAAACGTGTGTCATAACCGACGATCATCAAGTCTCCGGCAGGTTTCTTCGATTCAAAATGCGTGCAAATAGCGTTAGTGACTGAACGAACACCAGCAAAGGTGAATTCGTCGGCTATCACAGCTCGCCAGCCAGATGTTCCAAATCGAATCGCCATCAGTCTCGCTTTTTAAGAGTCTGCTTAATCACTTAGTGAGTTTAACTACAAGATACTAGGTAGTGCGCCGCTTGAAACCCCCATATGATGTGCTCAGAGCTAAGCCAATTCGTTGCCACTCAACACTTTAGGGCTAAGGTGGCCGGAGGTTACCAAAGGTGCTTAAGGGTGTAAAGCCATTTTTTCGCAAGGGTTTCGCAACGTAAGTTCAACGTTTACATCAACTAACGGTGCTTAATGGACCAAAAGGCGAACGGGCGGCGAACGCAAATTCAGCCGGAATTCTGGAATTCGGTAATGTTTCGAAGGTATTGACACAACGCTTGTGCAGGCCTAGACTCAGTCCCGCAAAGCGAGCCGCCGACTAGGCTCTCAATCGCGCAAAGCCCTTCAATCTAACCTTCTTGCCTCTCTGCAAAATTCAGTAGCCGCCGCAGGCCTTTAACCAGAGGGATTTTCCCTACCTGAGTGATGAACGGAGAGGTATATGCCGGAGTTGACGTATTCTTTCGCGGGACCCACCGATTCGTTCCCCAAGCCAACCCAGTTGCCAATCAGCTCAATTGTGAGAGCGCTCTGCGAGGCTGCGAATTCGGGACCGGATCTGCTTTACGAGGTCATACTCAAACTAAGTCTGCGAGTGGAAGCGACAGCTCCGATGTATGGGCTCTCTCTTTGGACTCTCCAGGAGGGGGACGGAACTCGACTCGGCTGGTCCGAAGGATTATTGGAGGACGAACTCGCCGCTGGAGAACGTTTCGTTTCCGAGATGCTCACAGCCGGCTATTCCTGGCCAGCAATTAAAGCGAATGATTCGTGCGTAGCGTTTGTACTGGCCTCACTCAAAGCAGGTTCAGCCGGCGCAGCTCTCTACGGAAAATGTGTACGCCCTTTGACGGAACAGCAGGCGAAGGATCTGCAGGCCATTAGGGACCTCACGCGCCTGGCCCATTCGCACGTTTCAGTTGGCAGACCGCTACCGAAAGAAAAGTTAGTAACTAAGTTGGAAGGGGCGACACTGCCGGGGATGATCTTTGCAGGCCGTCCAATGTCAGAAGTGGCCCGGGTGGTTGCTCGGATAAAGGATTCGTGCTCGACGGTTCTAATCACCGGCGAGTCAGGAACAGGCAAAGAATTGGTCGCGCGGGCCATCCACCGCCTGAGCCGGCGTAGTGAAAAGGAATTTGTTCCCTTCAATTGTTCGGCAGCGCCCCCGGACCTGATTGAGAGCATGCTATTCGGTCACCGCAAAGGCAGCTTTACCGGCGCGATGCGTGATCAGGAAGGACTGATTCGTACTGCTGAGCACGGCACATTGTTTTTGGATGAGATTGGCGACCTCCCGTTGAGCTTGCAACCCAAGCTCCTTCGTTTCTTGCAGGAAGGCGAGATACAGACGCTCGGCGAAGGAGCCGCACGCAAGGTTGATGTGCGAGTGATCGCAGCCACTCATAAGAATCTTGATCAGTTAGTGCGCGAGAAGCTCTTTCGCGAGGATCTCTATTACCGTATCGCCACGCTCAACGTTAGAGTTCCGCCGCTTAGGGAACGTCCTGAAGATTGTTCGGCTTTGATATCTCATTACCTTTCACATTACGCGCGGAGGAACGATCGCGCGATCGCCGGGATAACCTGGGAAGCTATCCGAGTCCTGGAAAATTACCATTGGCCGGGTAACGTCCGTGAGTTAGCTGGTGAAATGGAGCGACTGGTCTTGTTTGCGGATGAGAATGGCTACATAACTCCCGAACAGATCAGCCCGCATATTCTTCCTGCCGAAAGTCAGAATGGACAGCGGGGAACCGAGAAGCTCGAAGAATTGATGGATGATTACGAGCGACGTTTAATCACCGATACTTTGAAGCGAAACGATTGCAACGTGGCTCGCGCGAGTGAGGCGCTGGGCCTCGGCTCGCGGCAAACGCTCTACAAAAAGATTAAGCGCCTGGCAATCGACATCACTGACTTTCTGCAGGAAGACACCGAGCCCGGACTGCAGTTTCGCGCTGATCGAAATTAACGAGGCGCCACCTTAACTATTCCGCAGCGTTCGAGAGCAATCTCGAACGCTTTTTCTTTTGCCGACAATTGTCGCCTTGAAGGCTACATTCGATTGCGACCGAGTAAACCGCCGGCGACAGAATTGATTCGCCCGCAAAAGCAATCAGTTCTTCAACTCAAACCTGGCGGCCATCAGTCTTCTCGCGAAGCTCTTGTTAACTCGGGGCGACAACTCACCGCGAAGCGCTCTTTAAAAACAACGCGATTGTTGACTCTGATTGTCCCGCGGCCCATGGCACATGTCTTGTAACTGTGAAAGCCATTCGCGACCCGCTTAAAGCGCGAACGATTGATTGGAATCTAAATCTCATGAAGACACCCAGTATTAAAGAGTTTGCGTCGCACGCAGTAATTGCAGTGCCGGCTATCGTGTTTGCGTTTGCAGTTGTAACAGGTGCGCGCACCTTGGCTGCCTCTGGAAACGAGTTCCTGCTGCTCTCCCTAACTCTGTGTGGTGCTGTTCTGAGCGGAATCAATGGCTTCGGCCGCCGCACGGTCAGAGCTGATCTCCGAGTGGACAGAAGCCGCAGGGGGCCACAATCAGGCGTGGCCCTCACATCATGAGATTTAACACGCAAGCAATTCTCGACGGCTTTCGGGCCGGCGAGGCATCAGCACTAACCAAACCAAAAGGAGCAAACAAAATGATTAGCAAATTCTTTCGCGATGAAACCGGTCTTGAGTTGTCGGAATACGCAGTGGCCGCGGCATTGGTGGCAATCGCCGTCGTCGGCGCCTTCACCGCTTTGGGTACAGCCATCAGCGGCAAGATCACCTCGCTCGGCACCACCATCTCCAAATAGTGGGAGCGAGTTCAAGGGGCGCGGCGCGCTTTAGTGAAGTCTTTTCTGAAGCGCGTCGCCGCCAACCTTCGAACCCGGAACCAAAAATCTACAGCCCAAACGGGAGATAAACATGAAAAGGTTTCTTAAAGATGACACCGGGCTTGAGCTTTCCGAATACGCAGTTGCTGCTGCCCTCGTGGCGTTGGCAGTGGCGGCCGCATTCACCGCCCTCGGAGATGCGATTGGTGTGCGGCTGAATCAACTCGCCACCCGAGTGGCTGGCTGAGAATAAGTTTCACTGGTGAACCAGATGCCGGAATTAAACGTAAACGTAATCTTCCTGTTACCCATCGCGGCGCTCATCACCTACTACGATGTCCGTTATCGCCGCATTCCCAACGCATTCGTTTTGGCCACACTCGCCGGCGGAGTAGCAATTCATTCGATTAACGGCGGATTAAGCGGACTCTACAGCAGTCTCGGTGGTTGCGCGCTCGCGTTCGTGCTCATGTTCACGCTCCACGTTTTCGGGGCCATGGGCGCCGGCGACGTAAAGCTATTCGCCGCCATCGGGGCAGTTACAGGCTCCTCGCTCGTATTGCCCACATTTCTGATTGTGATCCTCACCGGCGGTCTCCTTGCGTTTGTATCCATTATTCGCGCCGGCGTTTTCGTGATGACGATGCAGCGCGTTGCTCAGATTCTCGTTGGGCTACTACCCGGATGGGAAATGCCGAGGTTCAGCGTCCCTTCAGATCGCACACACACAATCCCGTACGGAGTAGCGATCACCATTGGCAGCATTATTTCAACTGCCGTCTTTGCAATTTGATCAGGCGCAACTTTCACACGGGTGGATGAACTGTGACGCCTATAGACACGGAGAGTTAACCATGCGCAACAAACGTTTCTTCATCGTTCTGGGCGGAGCACTCTTGTTCGGACTGCTCGCTGCTGTTTCCGTGAGCCGTTATCTGTCCAGCGCCCAGGCATACACGAAGAATCTCAACAGCGTCGCGGTTGCAAAGGTGGCAATCCCGCTGGGCACGAAGATCACTCCCGAACAACTGATGGTGGTCCAGTTTCCGAAGGAATCAATACCAGACGGCGCGTTCGATACTCCGGAAAAGCTGGCGGGACGCGTCGCGGTGGTGAACATCGCTCCGCGTGAACCGGTAACGGAGGCCAGGCTGGCGCCTATCGGCACCGCCGGCGGACTCTCGGCGGTAATTCCCGAGGGCTATCGCGCGATGACGGTCAAAGTGGATGACGTTGTCGGTATCTCCGGCTTCATCATGCCGGGCACGCTGGTTGACGTGGTTGTGGTAATCGATCCCGCCGAGAAAGCCGGCATGCAGGATCCCATTTCGAAGATCGTGCTTCAGAACATCAAGGTACTTGCCAACGGCGTCAACATCGACCAGCCGGAGGATCAGCGCGAAGCGAACAGCGTAAAGGCGGTCACTCTGCTGGTAATGCCCGAACAAGCCGAGAAGCTGGCGCTGGCGTCAAGCGAAGGGAAGCTGCAACTCGTCATGCGCAACTCGATCGACCAGGGAGACGAACCGACTAAAGGAATCAACAAACGAGGCTTACTTGGCGGCGATCGGGCCATACCAGCGCCAGAGCCAGGTTCGCTGAAAAGCGAGCAGCCGGAAGCAAAGCCTGCTCCGCGCCGCGTGCGCGTGCACTTCGAACCCAAGCCGGTACCGGTAGTGGCTTTGGCTCCGCCGCCCCCGCCGCGCGCGTCAGTCGAGATGATCGAAGGAGCCAAGAAGCGCAGCGTCGATTTTCCTCAGTGAGCTGCGTCGGGCGAGGTCGCCTTAACTAAATTTGAAACTGATGAGCTGGTCGAATCACTGACCAACATAAGGAGCAACCCATGTACAGCAGTATTTCCATCACGGCCCGTTCAATGACGGCGGTCAAGTCCCTGGCGATCGCGACCCTGATTCTGGTGAGCTCGGTGGCCCAGGCGCAGGAGTCTTCATACCGCGCCAACTTTACGCAGAACAAAGAGCCGATTGCCGTCAACGTGCTGGTGGGCCAGTCGCGAGTTATCAACTTTGACAAGCCGGTCGGACGCTTTTCAGTCTCAAATCCTGATATCGCAGAAGCGGTGTTGGTAACGCCGTCGCAGGTCCTGGTTAACGGCAAAGGATTCGGGCAAGTGAACTTCATTGCCTGGGAACAATCAGGCGGCGAGTACCTGGTCTTCGATGTCTTCGTGCGGACCAACCTCTCACTGATCGACTCGCAAATTCGCGCACTGTTTCCCAAAGAGGACATTCGTATGAGCCAGGCAAACGGCTCAGTTGTGCTTTCGGGAAGCGTGGTGGATGCGAAAACTTCGGCGCAGGTGCAGAGCGTGGTTGAAGCTGCCGGTTTCAAAACGGTGAACATGCTGGCTTCGCCCGTGAAAGCTGCGTTGCAGGTCCAATTGCATATTCAGGTGGCGGAAGTTAGCCGCAACAAAATGAAGGACCTGGGCACTTCGTATGCTTATCAGGGCGGAACAAGCAGCGGCTATCTGAATAGCGGAGCTGGGCCAAGCGCTTTGGAATATCCCAAGGTGGCTCCCGGGATGCCATTGCTGGGTTCGCTCTCAAGCACCGCGTTGAATTTGCTATTGGGAAGCGGGAACACGCTGGGAATGATTAGGGCGATGGCGCAGCAGGGAAATCTTCGCGCGCTGGCTGAGCCGAACATGATCGTCATGGACGGGCAGGAAGCCAGTTTCCTGGCCGGAGGTGAATTCCCGGTCCCGGTTATTCAGTCTGCGGACAATAAGACGGGCGTGAGCATCGCCGTTTTGTTCAAAGAGTATGGCGTGCGTCTCAAAGTGAAACCAACCATCATTGACGAGGATCACATTCGGCTGGAGCTTGAGCCGGAAGTTTCCACGATCGACTTCGCCAATGGCGTGAAGGTCGACAACTTCGTAATTCCCGCCCTGCGCACGCGTCGCGCAAAAACCGGCATAGAGCTCCGCGACGGTCAATCATTCTCGTTGGCCGGACTGATCGATAACAACGAGGTACGTACGCTCTCAAAGGTTCCCGTCATCGGCGACATTCCGATTCTCGGTAGTTTATTCAGATCCAAGTCGTTTCAGAAAAATGAAACGGAATTGATGTTCATCGTCACCGCTGAAATCGTGAAACCGATGAATCGTGACGACATACCACAGATGCGCGGCATCGATGGCTTGAAGAGTGGTTCGCCCCTGGGCATCGAACCGAAGACGCCGGAAATTCAAGGCAAGACCGGCCATTCCGTTTCCAGCCAGAAGGCAGAGGTCTCTCCCACGACTCCGCCGGCGTCTCCCGAACCGGTCAAAGCCGAAGAACCGAAAACGAAAACCACCACGGCAACGCCGGTCGACGCCAGCAAAGTCTCCACTTCAACTGCCCCGCGCGTCATTAACCCAGTCCTTCCAGTCGCACGCGTAGTCCGACACGAGTTTGACTATGAGCCTTCGAAGCCCTAACCGCCCGGGTTAGTTATTCATGAAATGTTTAGGCAGCGCCCGTCACCTGTTCACCGAAGCAATGGAGGTTGCCATGGACCCACGACAGACAAGAGCTATAAATAGCCGAAAGGAAGAACGCGGATCCGTCCTGGCAATCGCAGCCATCAGCATGCTCTCGTTGGTTTTGGCGACCGGGATGGCAATCGACGTTAGCCACCTCTACACCGCTAAGTCGGAACTTCAGAACGCGGCGGATGCAGCCGCACTGGCCGCGGCGTCACAATTGAGCTCCACCCGGGGCGGCATCAAGCAGGCTGTATCAGAAGCCACCAAGACGCTTAACAAATACAACTTCGGCAGCAACGTAGGGATTAGTAGCGCCGACGTCACGTTCTCAGACAATCTCAACGGATCGTATGTAAGCCAGGCAAGCGCGGAGGCAAGTCCAGCTTCAGTCCGCTTCGTGAAAGTCACGCTTTCGCCCAAGCCGGTTGGGATAACTTTTGCGGCGTTGGCAATTGCGAATCCACAAAATCTCACTGCGAAAGCGACCGCTGGAATATCGGTCGGTCTGACGATGAATAAGTTTTACACGGCATACACCTTCGTCGAATCGACCTCGGCTCCGCTCGTTCGCACCCAGACATATGCCCTGGTTCCGAAAGCCGGCAATGACAAGGCTCCGACCAGCTATCGGGTTTTGGCTGGACCAAACGGCGATCTCATCCTGACCGGGACAGTGCACGCCTATGGTTACATCGGCAGCAGTTACAACGTCGCAAATCTCAGCAGCGCTTCAATGTGTTCCTACGCGAAAATTGGAATGAATACTCGTTTTGGCGATTACACCGTCCATCCCGGTGCAAATTCTACGGAACACCCTCCCGACACAGTGACCGAAGAAGGGATTACCTATCTGCAGTATCGCGACAAGCAGGCCGCGAGCGCTGCGCCTGGAATGAAGAACCGGAGAATCCTGACGCTCCCAATCGTCCATAACGACGATTACAACACGACTAATCGCACGGTGATCTCAGATCGACTGGGTGCGTTTTTTGTGAAGAACAAAGTAGGCGCCGATTGCAAACTCCACGTGGAATACATCGGAGTGCCTCTGGCCGTCCCCGTGGGGACCTTCACTCCGGGTAGCAACCAGATGAGCGAACTGACTGTTGCGGTGCTCTACAAGTAAGAGGGACCACATCATGATCCGCCTACTGACTACACACAGCAGGAAATTTCTCAGGCGCGAGCAGGGCACTCAGTTGGTCGAGCTGGCCATTGTGCTGCCGATCTTCATGGTGCTCATGGCCGGCGCAGCTGAGTTTGGTCGGTTCTTTTACACCTATTCCGCACTCACGAATGCGGTTCGCGCGGGAGCGCGCCACGCCTGCAAGTGGGAGCGCAACGCTTCGTGGACGTTTGGCGAAACCAGCCGAATGGTGGTCTACGGAGACTATTCGGATACTTCGGCCGGCCCTATCGTCCCGGGACTAACGACCGCAAACGTTGTAGTCCAGGCGAATGGTCCATCAGCGAACAGCATCGATTCCGTCACGGTCAAGATCGTGAATTACAAGTACACGCCGCTATTCGATCTGGGAAAACTCACGGGGGTTACATCCCTTTCATTGAATGTCGACATGAACGCCAGCCACACGATGCACCAGTTGTTCAATGGACCAGTGTCTGATTAGGAGTCTGTCATGCGAAACCGACAAGGCAATCGAAATGAACGCGGCGCCAGTCTTCTGGAGTTTGCTATCGGAGCGACTGTGTTTTTCACCGCACTGTTTGGCATAGTCGAACTTAGCCGGTTGTTCTGGACCCACAACGCCTTAAGAGACGCCGCTCGTCGCGGCACGCGCTACGCCACGATTCGTAAAAACGATTCAGCGGGAATCACAGCGGTTAAGAACGTGGTGGTCTACGGAGATCCAAACGCTAACCCGGCTACCGCCATACCGCTGGTTCCCGGTCTCACAACCGGCAAAGTAGTTGTTGCCTATCAAAACTACAACGGGATTCAGCTGAGCTCGCGCGCCACAGTAAGCATTACGGGCTATCAGTTTCAGTTTGCAGTTCCACTGGTGGGCGGGGCCATCAACCTTCCAAGCTACCGCACTTCATTACCCGGAGAAAGCGCCGGCTTTGTTCCCTGCGACGTGGGAACAGGTAGCGCCACCGAACCTTGCAACATTATTCCGAACTAGGGACAAGCAATCTGGAGCCGTAGGAAACACTGATGACGCAACCTATTACAATCGTAATTCTCAGCAGCGGTCTTGAAAACTTCAAAGAGATCCGCGCCGCGCTATCGGCCGACGATCGGGTACGACTCCTTGCCGGCGGCAACGATGCGGAACAACTCCATGACGAAATTCTGCGACTGAAACCGGCAGCTGCGATCATTTCGCTTGGCGCCAATTCGGAACAGGGCATCAAGTTTATCCAGCGGCTCAGCGCTGAATCACCACAAACCGCACTCATCTCGGCAGCGTATCACGCCTCCTCCGACCTGGTATTAGGAAGCTTGCGCGCCGGCGCTCGCGAATTCCTGCGATTGCCCGCCAGCGCCGATGAGTTAAAGACAGTGCTTGATCGAATTTCAGCATTCTGCTCAGTCCAGGTGGAAGTGCCGAAGAAGAAGGGGCGCATGATTGCGGTGTTCTCGAGCAAAGGTGGATGCGGTACTTCATTCGTAGCCGCAAACCTCGCCGCCTGCTCAGACGCGCGCACAGTTCTCGTGGACCTTAATCTCCAGGCAGGTGACCTTCCGCTTTTTCTTGGCGTGGACCCGAAATACTCCTTCGCCGACATGGCTGAGAATCGCAATCGTCTCGATGAGGCGCTCATCAGGAGTTTCGTGACGCCATGTTCTTCCAATCTTTCGCTGCTGGCCGCCCCCCGGGAAGCCGACGCCGCAGACGAGATTGAACCGGAACACGTTTTCGATGTGCTGCAACGGTTGCGCGAGTGCTACGAGTATGTGGTTCTTGATCCGCAACACACGTTTGATTCGATCACGCTAGCAGCGTTGGACCAGGCCGATGAAATCGTGCTTGTGCTCACGCTCGACATTCCGGCGATCCGCAGCACGCAACGGGCACTGGAGATTTTCGATCGGCTTGGTTACCCGCGAAAGAAGATCCGGATCGTAGTTAATCGCTGGAGCAAGCAGATTGATCTGGACCTGCGCCAGGTGGAGAAGTTTCTGGGCGAACCGGTTGTCGGATTTATCCCCAGCGACTATCAGACCGCGGTGACTTCAATAAACCTCGGCCAGCCGTTAGTGAAATCTGATGTGGGTTGCAAGATTTCGCAAGAGATCCGGCGCATCGCAAGGACTATTTCCAGCGGGACCGTGCCGGTGCCTGAAGAAGAACCCAGGCGAACTTTTTGGGACTCACTTTTCAAGCGCGATCGGGACTTGTCAGAACCAGGAGCGGACCGGGGTCCCCGCGCGGGCAACCCGCGTGGGGTGGTGGCAGCGACCGGGTAACCTTTAAATTGGCCGGCCAATCACTAAAACTGAAAACTAACAAATTACCTGGGAAACAACATGGCACTGCGCGAACGATTAATTCGAGAAACTGTCCTCTCCGGAAACGGGCATTCCCCAGACGAGAACAGTCTGCATTCATTTCAGGAAATGAAGTCACGCCTTCATCGCGCGTTGATCAATCGGATGGACCTCACCAAGCTCGCCGATCTTGGTGCAGACCAGGTCCACGCCGAAGTTTCCCGGTTGGCGGAAACAGTTCTGGCTCAGGAAGCGATGCCGCTATCGTCATCGGATCGCGAGCGGTTAATCAACGATGTGCAGCATGAGCTGTTTGGATTGGGCCCACTTGAACCTTTGCTGGGAGATCCAACCATCTCAGACATCCTCGTCAATTCGTACCGGACAATCTATGTGGAGCGACGCGGGAAACTGGAAGCTACGAATGTTGCTTTCAAAGATGACGAGCACCTGATGCGCGTTATCGAACGCATAGTCAGTTCGGTTGGGCGACGGATTGATGAATCATCGCCGATGGTAGACGCGAGGCTTAGCGATGGCTCGCGCGTTAACGCCATCATTCCGCCGCTCTCAATTGATGGGCCAGTGCTTTCCATCCGCCGCTTCGGCGCAGAACCGTTGCGCATGGATTCGTTAATCGAAAACAAGGCGCTTACCAGAGACATCGCGGACATGCTGCAGATGTGCGTTGCCGCGCGTCTGAATGTATTGATTTCCGGGGGTACGGGCGCAGGGAAAACCACGCTCTTGAATGCGCTTTCGGCCTACATTCCGGAAGATGAGCGCATCGTCACAATCGAAGATTCAGCCGAACTCCAACTGCAACAGCCGCACGTCGTCCGACTCGAAACTCGCCCTCCAAATATCGAAGGCCGCGGCGAAGTGACCCAGCGCGATCTTGTTCGTAACGCTCTGCGCATGCGACCCGACCGCATTGTGATTGGTGAGGTGCGCGGCGGCGAGGCGATAGACATGTTGCAAGCAATGAATACCGGGCACGACGGCAGCTTAACAACCGTCCATGCCAACACCCCGCGCGACGCGCTGTCGCGGCTTGAAACGATGATTCAGATGACCGGGATGCGATTGTCTGACCGTGCCATGCGTCAACAGGTGGCCGCGGCGATCAATCTCGTGGTCCAGGTGGCCCGGCTTTCGGACGGCACGCGCCGGCTAACTGCAATCTCGGAAATCACGGGCATGGAAGGCGAAACGATTACCATGCAGGAAATCTTCCAATTTGAACGCACAGGTGTGGACTCGCAAGGACAGGTGATTGGACGCTTCCGTCCCACCGGAATTCGTCCGCGTTTTGCTGAACGACTAAAAGCGAGCGGCCTCCAACTGCCGCGGGTCTTCTTCGAGGAAATGTAAATCCATGCTCATCTCCTTTCTGGTTTTTGTGTTTGGCCTATTTCTGGTGTTTGGCGCGTACCTTGCGGCCACGCATAGCACCGATGCCAAGCGCAAGAAACTGCAAAAGCGGCTTAGTGAGGCGTTGCTCTATTCAGCCCACACGGATGATGTGGAAGTGGTGCTCGCCCGCAACGAATTGATGAGCGAAATCCCGGCGTTGAACCGTGCACTCGTTAGCGTCCAGGCAGCTTTCAAGCTAAAGCGAATGCTGGACCAGGCCGACCTCCATATCACTCCCTCGCGTCTGGTGATGTTCTCTGGAATGGCCGCAATTCTCGCAGCTATGGCGAGCTCGGTCGTCAGCGTTTCGATCGTGCTAATGGTCACCGCCGGACTACTTGCCGCCGCGATGCCTTTCGCCCACGTCTATTGGAAACGTAAGAAACGTTTCGATGCCTTTTTGGAACACTTGCCTGACGCTTTGGATTTAATGAGCCGGGCTCTGGCCGCCGGTCATGCTTTTTCAGAGTCGATGCACATGGTCTCGTCTGAGATGCCGGAGCCCATCGCGACCGAATTTCGCAAGACCTATGAAGAGCAGAACCTCGGGCTTTCTCTCAAACTGGCTTTGGAAAACCTTACCCAGCGAATCCCATTGCTTGATCTGCGAATGTGCGTGACCGCGGTTTTAATCCAACGTGAAACCGGCGGTAACCTTGCCGAAATTCTTGAGAAGGTAGCTTACACCATTCGCGAACGCTTCCGCATCATGGGCGACTTGAAAACCCTGACAACCAGTTCGCGGATCTCTGCCTGGCTGCTTTGTGGCCTTCCTATCTTTGTGACGTTTGCGATAACCGTTCTAAACCCTGACTACATGACAATTTTCTGGAAAGACCAGCGCGGGCATTACCTGATCGGAATCGCGCTATTGTTGCAGGTAACCGGGATGCTGATCGTGAGGAAGATTCTGCGGATAAAAATCTAAATCCGGACTTTGGACTTTGGGCTTTGGTTTTTGGGGCCTTGTTCAGAACAAAAAAGTGAAAGTCCACTGACCAAAGACCAAAGACTAAAGCGCAAAGCCAATGCTTTTACTAATCACAATTTCAACTTTCGTCTGTATCTCCCTCGCAATGATGGGGGCTTACTGGTTTCTCTATAAGCCGCAAAGCGCAGCTACCGAGCGTCTCAAACGGCTTGGTGGGAGAGCTGGAAGCCCGGGATCCGGTCCAAGCTCACTTGAAGCGGATCGCTCAACCTCGGAATTGGCGGAACGCCTGGCTTCACCTTTAAGTCGTCTGGTACCGCCCTCTGCGGCGGAGGCAAAGAAGCTCCAGAAACAATTGATGCAGGCCGGATTCAGATCGGAGAGCGCGGTAATGACCTATCGCGCGATACAGCTAATCAGCATGGCCGCATTTCCCGCCGCAGTGGCACTGGTCTGCGCCTTGATGACGCGCCAGCCCAAGAGCGCCATTCTTTGGATCCTGTTTGCTTTTCTGATTGGCTTTGCCCTGCCTCGATATGCCCTGCGCCGCATGATTCGATCCCGCCAGCAACTGGTACGTTGGGGTTTAGCAGACGCTCTCGATCTGATGGTGATTTCCATTGAAGCAGGACTCGGTCTGAACGCTGCAATGGTCAAAGTCAGCACGGAGTTGAAGGACGTGCATCCCGATATTAGTGAAGAGTTTGAAATGGCCAACCTGGAAATGCGTGTGGGCCGTGAACGTGAAGAGGCCTTGCGCAATCTGGCCGAGCGAACCGGGGTTGACGACTTGCGCAGCCTGGTGGCGATGCTGATCCAGACTGACAAGTTCGGAACTTCGATCGCGAGAGCGATCAGAGCATTTTCCGATTCGCTGCGCACAAAGCGACGCCAGAGGGCGGAACAGGCGGCGCAGAAGGCGGCAGTCAAGCTCTTGTTTCCTTTGGCTTGTTTCCTGTTTCCCACACTTTTCATCGCCCTACTCGGCCCCGCAGTCCTCCAGCTGATCGACACTCTTGGAAAGTAAGGAGTTGCACCATGAACACACGAAGATTAGTGGCCATTCTGATTGCCTTCATCCTAACCATTGGCGCCACAGCGATGTGGAGCGCAGCGACCGACGAACGCGACGGCGATGCTGACGCCAACGCGATCGAGGATTCAGGTTCAGTCGCCGGCGATGACGCTGAGAATGGGGAAATGCCCAGGAAGAAGAAGGGCAACAAGGTTGCGCGCATCTTCGCCGCGCCGTTCAAGGCGTTTGGAAAACTGTTCAGTCGCAAGGATGACGGCAAGTTTCAACGGATGACTGAGAAAGATTCGGAGAGCTTTAAGAGCGTGGCGGTGGCCCGGGTTGACGACAGTCGAATCGTGCCGTCGCCTAAACTTGCCGCGGCAGCCTCAGCCAGGGAGCATTTAGCCGCAGGTCGTTCGCATCTCCTCAGCGGTCGCATTAATGAAGCGATTTCAGATCTTTCAACCGCGGTTTCGCTCGACCCAAAATTGAGTGAAGCGCACAACCTTCTCGGCGTGGCATATGACAAGAAAGGGTTCGGGGATCACGCCAGATCTTCATACGAGCGGGCGGTCAAAACAGAACCCGAAGACGCCCAGACGTTGAACAATCTTGGTTTCTCGCTCTATCAAAACGGTAATTACCGTGCCGCAGTAGATCGGCTTAAGCGCGCAGTGAAACTAGCGCCCACCGACGAACGAATTCTCAACAACCTTGGTCTCGCCCTTTGTCGTCTTGGCAAGTTTGACGACGCTTACAAGAATTTCGCACGCGCCGCAGGCCCCCTGACCGGAAACTTAAACACCGCGCGTATGCTGGAGAGATTTGGTCGGGACGACGATGCGATCAAATTCTACGAATCGGCGCGACGCATTGATCCGGCCAATAGCCAGGCGTTGCGGAGGCTCGCTGATCTCTATAAGCGCACTGGTAACCCTGCCCAATCCGAGATTGCCAGTAACACTTTGGCGGCTGTTTCATCTGCATCCACCGCGATTTCGGGTCGGTAGATCTTTGTGGGATAGGCATTCCTGCTTGTCCATATTGAATTCGGTTTGATTGATGAGGGGGACAGGCAGGAATGCCTGTCCTACAACCGACATGACGCACACGACCATACTAACGCGCGCCGAAGTGGAAACCATGGGCCCGCCTGTCCCGGAAGAACTCGCTGATCTTGGCGTTGGCGAAGGATTTCTTTGCGATCTCGCGCTTAAACACGTTGCCACTATTCCTGAGCCGACAACTGCGGCTATTGCCGATCGGTTGCGCCTGCCGCGTGCACTCACCGAAGAGATTCTGCAGAAACTCTATCGCGAAAACTTAATTGAAATACGACTTCAATCCGCCGTCGGCTCGACGCGGTATGGGATGTTGGACCACGGATGGGACCGACTGGTCAGATTGCTGTCGGTATGCGGCTACAGCGGCGCCGCGCCGGTTTCCCTTCATGATTACAGCCACATGATGCGCCTGCAGTCGATCCCATCGCACCCAGCGTCGATGGAAACCGTCCGCAGAGCATTTCATGATCTCATCCTGCCGGAGTCGCTCTTGCAAACCCTCGGTTGCGTAATCAATTCCAGAAGATCGCTGTTCTTAACGGGATTGGCTGGCACGGGAAAGACGGCTGTGGCGGAGCGGGTCAACAACGCTCTGCCCGGGGCTATTTGGATCCCCTACGCCGTCGAAATCGACGGGCAAATCATCCGCGTGTTTGATTCACATTGCCATCGCCCAGCTTCGATGGACTTGGCCCCTGTTGATTACGACCGGCGTTGGGTATTGATTCATCGTCCCTTGGTCGTCGTAGGCGGCGAGTTAACCCTTGAGAATGCAGATCTCACCTGGAGCGACGCCGCAAAGTTTTACGAAGCGCCGTTTCAAATGAAATCAAACGGCGGCACTCTGGTAATCGACGACTTCGGTCGTCAGCGAGTATCGCCGCAGGATCTGTTGAATCGTTGGATTGTTCCCCTCGAGCGGCGCGTGGACTTTCTGGCGTTGCACACTGGAAAAAAAATTGAAGTTCCTTTTGAGCAGTTAGTCATTTTCTCAACCAACCTGGATGAAAACGATTTAGCGGACCAGGCATTTCTCCGCCGGATGGGTTATCGCGCTCGCGTTGAGCCGCCGACTCCAAACGCTTACACGGAAATCTTCAAGCGCCAGGCGCACACGCGAGGAATTGGTTACAAGCAATCCGTGATGGACCACTTGCTCAACAAGTACAAAGCCTCCGGACGCCAGATGAAGGGTTGCGAGCCGCGAGATCTGCTCGACCGCGTGACGGACCTCTGTCTATTCGCAGGCGACGCGCTGGAACTTTCGCCTGAGGTGATCGACGTGGCGTGGAGCAACTACTTTGGGAAATCGCACGGCTTCGCAGCTCAGCCGCCAGCTGACACGTTTATCAGAGACCAGACTGACCCGCTCGAGCTGTAGTGTGCAGACGTAAGGACAGTGGTGGACTAAGAAATGCAAATTCCCAAAGCGGCAATCAAGGCTCTTCAGGTCAGTACGCTCCTCCTGCTCGTCTCATGCGTTGCGGAAGCACAGAACGAAGTATTCGGTGGACGCGCAAAGGAAGCGGCGACGGGTTCAATTGAGGATTCTCAAAAGATCCGATTGCAATTCGCAGATGGCGCCACGATTACGGTAGACGAGGCGTGGGAAAGTGAACAGGGTATTTGGTACCGTCAAAGCGGAATGAGTCACCTTGTTTCACGCGCTCAAGTAAAAGCAATCCATCGCAACTCCGGTTCGACAAAGGCTGATCTCAACGCGGCCGAAGTGCCTGCTGAAAGCAAACTCGCATCGCCAACCGCATTGATAGGGCAACCGGTTTGGATTTATCTGGTTGGAGGAGCCCGCGTTGAAGCAGATACCGCTACAGAGTCTGCCGAGGGTGTCTGGTATCGCCGGGGATCACTAACAATATTCATTGAGCGGGCCCGCATAGACCGTGTCGAGCGCGAATTACCGGAGACTAACCTGGCAGATTTGAATCCCAAACGAGAACGTGGCTGGACCACCGGAAACCAACGGCTCGACGCATTGATCCGGCAGAACGGAATGAAATATGGCGTCGATCCTTACTTGATCTTTTGTGTCATGGAGCAGGAGTCACATTTCAATGCACGCGCGCTATCGCCCAAAGGAGCACGCGGACTCATGCAATTGATGCCTGGTACGGCCGCGCGCTTTGGCGTTAAGCGACCTGGGGATCCGGCGCAGAATATCGCCGGCGGTACTCGTTACCTCAAACAACTCATTGCGCAGTTTGATGGCAGAATTGATCTGGTTCTGGCGAGTTACAACGCAGGCGAAGGCGCGGTGCTGAAGTTTGGCAGAAAAGTTCCGCCCTATCGCGAGACGCGCGACTATGTAAAGAAAATCAGTTACCGGTATCGCCGCAATAAGTCTACTGTCTTTTACAAAGGTGAGTTAACAAACGCCGCGGTTCGAGCAGGAACTTAATCACGTTCGGAACCGATGGTCTCGGGTCGGATCTAAAAAGTCGGGGACGCATTGAGCATGAAATTCTTTAGCCTGATATTTCTGGTCATTCTTTGTTTTGGTTCGAAGAGCGTCACGCCTGCCCAGCAGCATGAAACTCCGTTAACAAACTCGGCGGTTATCAAGCTGGTGCGCGCCGGATTCAAAGAAAAGACTGTCATCAGTATCGTCCGCAGCCGTCCGAACCGATTCACTCTCGACCCCGACCGGTTGATCGAGCTCAAGCGGAATGGTGTCAGCGAAAACATTATTCTCGCCATGCTGGCCCAGGATGGATCGTTTGAGGTTTCCGACGACGACTGGCCAGACGATTTCAATCTCAGCAAAAGGAGAACATCCGCGACGGACCAGCGAGAGCAGGGAGGCGTAGATATTTTCGGCAACAAAGAGGGCTCAAAAGGACAGACGCGTAGCCGGGGAGCAAGCGGAGCAAACGACGGAGAAACTACTACCACCGGAACCGCTACTGTTCGAATTTTGCGTCCGTCGGAACCTGGCGGAGTGGCGGCGAAATTGGAACGAACGCCTACCCTCGACAACGAAGCGGTAATCAAACTCGTCGAAGCCGGGTTTTCAGAAGGCACGATAGTCAAAAGAATTGAAGACTCGCCGGCGGAGTTTGATCTTTCCTCGGCCAGGATCGATGAGCTTCGCAAACGTCGAGTTAGTGAAATCGTAATCGCTGCGATGCGAGCAGCGATGAGTGATGAACCGCCGGGCCAACTAAAACCCGCGAAGGCGGGCAATAACTGAGGTACATGCTGCGCAGCTTTATTCCATCGTGGGGCGCCTTGCCATGCATTTTGGTATTGTTAATGCTGGCAGCGCCAGGAGCGCGCGAGGCTAAGGCCCAGCCGAAGAGTCCTGTGCCGACTGCCACACCTCCAACAACTCTGGACCAGGAAATCGATCCTGAAGATGTGATCTCGGTTAATACTACCGAGGTGTTGTTGCCAGTCACGGTCCGCAACTCCAACGGGCTTCTCGTCAACAATCTTGAGCTGAAAGATTTTCGCGTATACGAGGACGGAGTCGAGCAACGGCTGAGCGACCTGAGTTTGCGTAAGGTCCCGGTCGACGTCGTGCTTCTCGTAGATGCTTCATCATCGGTAGCGAAGAATCTCGATGATTTTCGGAAAGCGGCCGAGGGCTTTGCGATGCACCTTAACCCGGAGGATCGCCTGAGCTTGATGCAGTTTGATGACCGTGTGTTGCTGCTTCAGGATTGGACTGCGAACGTTGCCCAGCTGCGCCGTTCGTTGAAACGAATCGCGCCTGGGATGTTTACCCGCTTTCATGATGCGATGTTGCTTGCCTCGCGCGAGCAACTGCCTCGCGCAGACGCGCGACATGCCATCATAGTGCTGACCGATGGAATCGATAGCGGCCGCGGCTCAACTTTCGACGCGGCCCTGCGCGCTGCATTGGAGTCGCAAACCATCATCTATGTGGTGAGCAATACGCGGATCGAGCGTTCTGATAAGCAGCGTCACCTCGACGAACTGCTGTCCGGGACTGATTCGGCGATTCGGTTTAATCATCTTCGCATCGATGATTTGCGGTTGGGTTTGGCGGCGCTTGATGCCAGTGAACGAAACCTTGAAGAGCTTACTTCTTCTACCGGGGGAAAACTCTTCCGACCCGCGGCGTTCACCGACCTGGAAAAAATCTATCGCGAGGTGGCTGAGGAGCTTAGCCAACAGTATACGGTCTTCTATTCACCCCAGGACGTCAGGCGCAACGGCCGCTTCCGCCGGCTGCGCGTCGAAACCACAAATCCTACCCATAGAGTGTCTGCCCGCATCGGCTACTACGCGCCGAGAAAATAGGCACCCGGACCTGGCTTTGCACAATAAAGGGTAGATTGCACACTTTCTCGGGCCTTCTGCACAATAAAGCTTAATGAATGACTCCAAGCGGGGCGAGATCGATAGCGCGGGTCTTAGAGATCACGATCAAGGGCTCGTTACGCCGAAGCCTGTTTCTATCGGGACATGAAGGACTGTCTCAGGACGAAGGGTGAAATTTAAGACACTGGTCGCTGCGGATCATCGTTCAGGCCGCCGGTAGGATTCTCCGAGAATGGATCAGCTGTTCACGCAAGTAATAAGCTCTGGAGGAGGCAGTCTCTACGAGAGCATCAAGAAGGGTGAAACATGACTGGTGCATCAGTCTCGTCAGCGGCCCGGTCTCATCTATCTGCAAGAATCTTTGAATCGAACCCTCCAGATAGAATGCTGTATTCACGCCGGAAAGCAAACCAGTACCTCCTGTTTCTGCCTGATGTTTTGCTAAGATTTGCACACCGGATTGAAAGAAGATTTCGGGAAAGTGATACATAAGGGAGCTCAGCGCTTCAAAAACATCGACGTTCTTTCCAGCGTTCTCGACGAATTCGAGAATGAGTTCCCTCCCAAGGGCGATGTCTTGAGTTTCATAATCTAGTTTTTGCCAAGGGATATCAGCCTTCAACATCCCTCGAATTAGTTTGCGGCTGTTGCCTTCCCCTCGATACTGCAAATCGTGTTGAGTAGCTTCGATCGCGATGGCTTGAACCTTCTTGGAAAGTTCTGTCCAAAAATCCCAGTAGAGATCCTTCCTGCCTTGGGTTTCAGTGACCACCGCTACGCTCAGCAGCAAGTAGTCGATGAATTCCGGCGCTGAATCGCATCCTCCGAGCAACTGATCCGAAAATACCTGAGAACCCGATGCCCGTAAGACCACTAAGTATTGAGCAAATCGTTTGGTGAAGTTCAGTTTTAGGTCAGAGAGAACGAAAGGATCATCATCAACTCCATTGTAACGCTGGTCTCTCGAAGACTCTTCTGCTTCGAAAAACAATGTCAACATTCGCGAAAAAACCGCAACGTGATAAGGATCGGTGGAACCGTCGCGAATCATTAACCATGGAGTTAACATGTACCACGGGCTATGGGTTTCGAATCGCAGGTTTTCAATTTCACTTATAGTGAGTGATATGTCGCCGTTGACGAGCCGCTCACGAAAGTCAATCATTTCTGAGTTCGCCTTAGCAGTGCCTTCTTCATCGTCTGGAATTAGCTCCGATGTTCTCCTCCTATGGGAGTTCTCTACCTGTAGGCGCGCGAACTCTATTGCTCCAAACACGCAGTGCTGTGCAAACTGCGGATCTCTTTGCCAGAGGTGCTCTCTAATGCCGTTAGCAACACCCGCCCTCACGTTTGCGTTAACATGCGTGAGAGCAGTTACCAACAGCTGTTTGGTTATATGCTTTTCCTCATCGGAGTCGGCGAAATCGAATAAGATTGGTAATACAGAGGCGGCGCACGCAGCACCATCAAAGTCAGTCTTATCTGCCTCATCGACCATATCGTGCGAATTGACGGCCGACACGACTGCCTGGATAACACTTTCGACGCACCACGATGTATCTTCCTCGCTCATCTGAGCAGCGTGATCGCGCAAGAAGCTTGCAGCGGCTTTGACTAGCGCGCCGACGAATAGTGGTGAGAGTTGGGGGGCTATGCCACTCTTGATTAACTCGGAGAGCTCCTTGACTTCTTGAAGTCCTTCGATCCAATTGTCATAGTATTCGCGGTCAGGAGTCTCGCGATCAAAAACCTTGCCTGCCCATAAATACACTCGCATGAAGCGCTCGTGTAGCGCTCTATCTTCTTGCGATTGTTGTTGCATCTTCTCTAAGTCCGGCTCGAGGCCCTGTGACTCAAAAACAATCCTGTTGTTTTCTGGATCTTCGATCGCCTTCCAACCGCGGCTGTCTATCCGATGAAAACGAAAACGCCAGTTCTCAGTTTCTGGTGCTTTGGCGCGAAGCTCATCGATGACTGCGAGTGCCTGCTCTCTTAGGTCCGTGAACTGTAGTCGCGTAAGCAACGTTTCTAAGTGCTCGTTCCGCCAAGGACGCGTTGCTGCCGTGCGTCGTTCAGTCGTGTAGACGTCCGCGAAAGGATCGCGGTCGAATGAAGAGGCAAACCAATTGATTTCATTCTCTCCACTTTCGCGGACGGTTCGTGCCATGTCTGGCCCGTAAAACGCAGGGGTTCGCAGAAGCGGAAGTGCGGCTTTGCCGAGCTTGGCAGGAAATCCCGTCGCGAGCGAAGCTAGGACAGCGGTGGGCATGACCGAATTACTTTTGCGCAGGATATAGTCGAATACCCACTCCAGAGTATCCCCGCTGCGCTGTTCGGCGAGGTTAATCAGCCAATTTTCCAGCGCCATAAGCGCCGACTGGAGCAAGTATGGCACGACGGAATGCCCCCGGTACGCCACCCACAGACGACCGGAACAACACTGCGTAACGGATGTTTGATCGTCTAAGAGAATACTAATTTGCTCACCACTGATAGCCGGCCGGTTTCTAAGGATCGTAGTGTGCCTATCTGGTGAATCCAAGTCGGAATGGGCATACTTCTCTCCAGTGATGTTTAGTAATTGGAGTATGAACTCTAACCCCTTTCGAGGATGAAAACGTAGGAGGTGTTGGAAGGGCCCTTTGGCCGCGCTGGCCGGAAAGAATTCGTGCTTATACGAGTGAAGACCGAAGCATTGCTCCACATCGCGATCCCACATTTCATCGTCGTCTTCTTCAGATTCGGCAACAATAAACTCCTGTAAGGCGAGTTTAATGACAGTGTCAGGAACATATTTGCACAGGAAGGCTGTATCAAACGTTCCTAGTGCCATCTTGCAGAAATTGCTAACGTAATGGGGTCGGTGTCCGTCGGCTAGAAAAACGTCGGTGTTGAGAAGGTCCTCAAATTCCGTTTGTATCGCTGGCACCGTTTTGATGATCACGCTCAGAATCTTGTTTCGATATTTATTTTTATCGCTATATGAATCCTTCAAGGGAGCCAGCAGCCAAAGCGCCAACAGACCTACTTCGCGTGCAACTGCCGGCAGTTCCGCTTCAATGTGAATTGAAGAAGACCACTCGTCGAGTATCGCTGTGACATGAGCCGTTAACCCGCTGGGTAGACGTTCTCTGTTTTCAAAGAGAAAACGGATGATTGCACTCCAGCCGCTTCCATAGGGTTGGAGAAATAAATATGCTCCTGGCTTCTCAGCCTCCAACTGTCGCATCAGATCTTGGTTCGGCGTTTTGCAAGATATTCGCAGAACAAAACAAAATCGCTTCAACAGTTCCGCCTCATTGTCAAAAAGTCTATCGCCCAATTCAGCAAGAAAACCGTATGGATTGTCGCTGAGCAGCACCGCTGAAATCGTTTCGTCCTGCCAATACCTTTGAACCTTCGGATTTCCCAGAATGCTGAGAATGAGTGCCTTCACATCGTCGCCGAGCCGTAGCTTTTGATAGAGCCACAACCGGAAAGCACGGTTCATCGCGGGCTCGTTGCCTACTGTGGCAAGGAACTTGGGTACGTCATCAGCAGCTTGTAGGTAAATGTCTTCAATGTATCGTTCAAGTGCCCAGTCCTCGAGAACATCATGCGCCGGGCTAATTAATCCCTTCGAACGATCTCGGCGCACTAAGTCGTCTTCCTCAAGTTTTAGTACCGCTTCAGAATCGAAATCTCTTTCGGGAACTCCATACACCATCTGTTTCGACCTAGCCACGGCCAGATTTACAAATGTCTGGCTTCGCTTTAAAGGCATAGCTCCAATTCGTATATGCTCTTTTGCGATGACATCTCTCCAAACGGCCGCGCGAAACTCTTTTTCTCCTTCGCTGGCTGAGAACGCGGTTCCTGCTTGAGTGACTCGATAAGCCAAATCTGCAAAGAACGGGTTACGGAGTAAGGGTTCCAATGCCGAATTCGCGGCGATCGTTCTTAAAGCTTCAAGTCTTTCACAGAGACTCTGGACCTCTTGATCGTTGAAATTAGTTATTGTTAAGGACGTGTGGCTAAGTCCCATCGGTTGGAAGTAGTTAAAAACTATTTGCTGGTATGCGTAGTCGCGACCTGTTGCGATAACGGTCCAACCAGGATGCGTGCTGAGAAATTGAAGTAAGTCAGTAAATGCTGAAGCAGTCTGCAACTCCAACAACTTCTCGATGGATTCAAGCAGCAAATATCGCTTGGGCATCAATGCAAAACCGGCCTCAAGGTCACGAATTGAGCTATCTACGCCGATGGACGAAAACACGTTGTCAAGGTGTGCCTTATCGAGGTCCTCTGTCCTCAGACAGAAGACGGGCGCACGATCATTCATGTAATCAAAAAACTCTCGCACAAGGCTTGATTTTCCGGAACCACGCCCACCGGCGATCAATACAAAACTGGAGCCTTCGCTCGCGTCGAGAAGTTGGGCAAAAAGTTCTCGTCTATCGACGTGAACTCCACCGATCGACGTTCGGATGCCATTGATGATGTACTGTCCATGATCTTTGAGCCTTCTTAGATCGGAATCCCATAGAAAATCTTGCCTGGAGTTGAAGGAGTCGCGAACTTCGCGCGGCAAGGTTTCTGGAATTACAGTTCCCGCGCTCTGATTAGCCAATTGAACCGTATTGACAACTTGTGCCCAAACGGCGGCCGGGTTTTGGGTAGAAGATTGACCGATCAACGACTGAAGGAGAGATAAGGTACCCCCATTCTCTGTGTCTAAGTCGTATCCAAGTAGATGGTACGATTTCAAAAACTCCCAAAGTTGCTTATCGGAAATGGCATTCCCGCCATTTGCAGCGGTGAGAGTGACCCTGAAGGTCTGCAGCTTCGCTTTCTTGGCTGCGTTACTGAAATGGCGAGCGTTGATCTTATCCAGGAATTCGCTTTCGTCATGGGAGTGCAGCGCCCATTCAAAAAGAGTCCGGGTGTTATTGATGTCTCTTGCGCTTAAAGGGCCTGTTATTAGGGCAATAGCATCAAATCCGCGAGTGAATACGCTGGGATCATTAAAATCACTCCAAGCCGCTGCGATTACTTTGAGGAATGTCTCATCATTTTCGCTGATAGTAATCTCATGCTTAATTTGAGCCAGGAGCTTTGCTTCGTCCTGCGACCGGGGATCTTTCACGTAAACGACGAAATCATCGGTTTTGAAGCCCGCGTACGAACCTTGCAATTTGAGTTTCGTGATCGGCCACGAGGGAACACACGGTGATACCCGCCCCGTCAGCATAAGGACCGTGAACGCAGCTTGGATGCGCGTTTCAAAGTTAGCTCCGCCGCCCCCTGTCGAAAAGGGATTACTTTGCTGCGGTGAGGTTTGAGACATTTGTTGCCTTTTGCCTTCCGTTCGGTGAAAGTGTATTGCAGCCGTTCTTTTGCGGCCCTGAAAAATTCTAAACTATCTCATCAGAGAGAATCCTCGGTTAGTTGACTAAACAGCCGACACGGTGGTCCTCAGCTGAATCGACTACCGCCTAAATGCGTCATTTTCATCACAGCCTTTTACCACTTTTTCAAAGCGCTCGTACGAACCGTCGAAAAACCCCGCCTTGAACGGCGGCCATGAGTCGCCCTGTTGCTTAGCTTCTTCATTCACGATGTCAATAATGCTCTTCTCTTGCAATTTGAGCCGGGGTTCGGAGACAAATAGGCCCGCGGGTGCCGAAAAGTACGTTGAGACTCGTTTCTTCGCGACGAGATCCGCGTAGACCAGGGAAAGGAAATACTCGAACCTGTCAAAGCAACTTTTGTATTCGTCATCTTGCGGACAGATTTCACCAAATGGCATCCGCAATACCTCAAAAAGATGCTCATTGGCCGCAAATCGCTCTGAGCGCGTATTCTTAAACCACCGAGCCTCGTTTGCCTCAAACACAAGGCCGACTGTTAAGGCAGTTGTTGAAGGCTCCGGTTCCCGGTCGTTTACGACTTTTATTTTTGTCTCAACTAAGAGGCTGTATAAGTTTCGGTAGTCACCGGCCGCAACCGATGCCATGCCGCCTCCATACTTAAGCAGGAGCGCTGGATAAAGTCGTTGGCCGAAAATTACACTCTCGAATGAGCGGGTGAAGTCGCCATGAGGATTTCCGATACGTTTCAACACTTCTGGCCACAGTCTTACTTGATACTGCTTGGACCGATAACATCCAATGATCATCAGACCCAAGAGAGTTTCGGTTGCTGCCTCGTATCGAGACATGCGGGCCACAAACGCCTCTTCATCCATTCCTTGTCCGTACGGAAAATACTTTTCCGATAAATTATCGAGCAATCTAGAAGTCTCTCTCGTAACAAGATCGTGAAGCTGTATTTCAAATTTCTCCTCCCCGAGATATCTCTTTGCCGTCGCGACAGCGACTTGGGCAGTCAGGGGATGAGGGCTATCCAGTTGTTCAAGCGCACTTATCTTTTCATTTAGCTCGCGGAAGAACTGGTCCGCGTTCGCTATTTTGATAACCTCTGCCTTTCGTAATTCAATTAGGCGCCCAGCGGCGTCACTTAGAGCACCCTTTGCCGCCCAATATGTTGTAAACCTCCGCGAGGAGCATCGTGAGATTGCCGACTCGAGCGCAATATCGTAGTCGGCCGACCAGCCGCATATCACTAATCCGTAGTCATCAAGCACGCGATCCAAAATCGTATCCATGCGTTCATCGTACTTTGCCAACTCTTCGGGCGTGTTCTTAATACGAATGTCCATATAGTCGCCATTAAGCTTAATTACTGTGCATCGCGAATGCGTCAGGGGCATTGCGCCTTCAATCTTCTCCGCGTTATCGATGACTGTCGGAGTAATCCCTGCCGCTTCAAGTGCTTGCTCCATCAACCTGTCGAAATTCGTAGTGACGATTACGCGCACATAGTTACCAGTTACAAGGGCTGCGATCTCTCTGTGGGCCACTGTCGGCATCTTGAGACCTTGCTCCCGCTCTTCGTCATTCGGTTCGAAGTATCGCCTCAAAATTTGATTCCGCTCCGCCGGAGATTTCGCCAACGCGCCCAGCAAGCGCGAATAGTTAGGCTCCTCATGAAACTTGTTGCGAAACCACTCGACTCGATCCGGCTCGCTCGTTACCCCTTGAGCTCGCGCGACTCTTTCAATGAGATCTTCAACGATGTCCCACCCAGTAGGTATTCCGGCACTACGAGAAATTCCCGAACCCAATAAGACGGCGTAAATGCCTTTCTGGGCTTGCATGGAGAAAGCAAGCGAGATGACTGGTTCTATCATTTGTGTAGATTAAACCCTTTCGTAGGCCGCCGATAATCCCCACGCAACCATTTCACGGAAAAATGCGCCAACCTGCCCCCTGATCCGGTTCAAAAGAAGGCGACAGACCATTACCTACCTCTATTAACCGCGATATATAGTTGACTCCGGCTCAACGGAAGGAGTCGGCTACGACGCTTCGGCAAATTCGGCGAACTTCCAATTGCTAAGGAATAAGTGGTTACCAATGTTGACTGTGTACGCAGACGAAAGTGGCACCCATGACAGTTCTGCAATTGTTGCCGTTGCTGGCTACGTTTCGACCTCCCACCTCTGGGATGGTTTTCAGCGAGAGTGGAAGCAACTCCTCGCGGACGAACAGCTTGGAGACGTTTTCCATACGGCCGATCTTTTAAGCCGACGTGGAGAAATGACCACAATAAGAGGATGGGACGAAGACCGGGTCACCAGAGTCATGGAGCGGGCAGACAGCATCATCGCGCAGTACACGCTGTGCGGCATTGTCGCTTATACCGAAACGCACATTTGTGAAAGATACTTCCCTTTGAAAGACGAAAACGGAACCAGAAAAAAGTATTCGGCCGAATACCTGATAGCGGGTACCCAGTTGGCCTGCGGGATTAGTAGGTGGGCGCGCGAAAATCATTATTCAAGACCGATTCAGTATGTGTTTGAGGCCGGAGCAAACGGTGCCGGCTATCTTCGTGAAGCGCTCTCAGCAGCACGGGAAAGCGGCGAGCGCCTTATTGGCGGCGTAGCCTTTAAAAGCAAGCGCACCTTACAGCTTCAGGCTGCCGACAAACTCGTACAACAATCCCGTCGGGCTATTACGCGCCATCTCACTGGGAAAGGAACCGACAGAGTAGTGCAAAGACTTATCAAGGCGAAACTTGGTAAGGTCTATCGACTGGACGGAGAAAACTTGCCGTTACTCCGCGCTAATGTCGAGGTACAGTACAGTTAAGACGCCAGGCAGACAGCTGGTAGCCAAAAACATATCAACGAATGACTCAGAACGGATTTAGCCTATTGAGCAAGAATCTCAGCGTCTACAGGACGAGGGGGGATAAGTCATACAAATCCGAGGGTATCGGCGAATTTCTAAAGCGGTTTATGCTTCACGAAACACTCCGTCTGATTGGCGCCTTATCGCATCAGCTGTTTTTCATAAAGAATGAATCGGAGCACAGTATTGAAGGTGTGCCTTTTTCCGATGCAGTTTTATCCTATCTAGCCATGCGCGCTATAGAGAGCGCCAATGATTACAAAAAACTCACAATCACTAGCAGCAACCTGGCGACAGCAGCTGATATGTACTGGGGACTCCAAGATCCCATAGAAAGCGATGGGCAGGTGGATGCTTGCTTGTTAAGATTCGGCAGCAGCCAATTAGATTATCAACGTCGCTTAAATAACTTACTCGCTCGCTCCCTTGCGATATATCGAGATTTATGGCAAACCGTGCCCAAAACAGTTCCAGTCAAATCTGTCATTGAAAGCATTGCGGGCATCAGCATTGAAGAAGTCCTGATGTTCGCCTTTGCGTTCAGCCAACAATCGAGCAAACCTGGCGGATTTTTCCGCCTTTACACGGATGTTGATTCGACCGACCCACAAGTAGTTGCTATCTTTAGTCTGGAGAAACAACAAGCGTTCGTTAACTGGATTTCATGTGATTATAAGACTTTTAGAGCACAATCCAAGGAGGGTCGAACTAAACTCCCTTCGCCAATTTACGAAAAGCAGCGGTTTAATCCTCTCTTAAAACATCCCATTCTCAGGCCGGATCGGAATCCACAGCCAGGTGCGCCTCAAGTCTACCTTCCCCCTGTCCCGCGACTCATACTCGAACGCGTTACCCGCGGTCTCTATTTTGAGCTAAGCGATCATTTCAAGGGCGCCGGGAGACGAAATCCTTTCCGCCAGAGCTTTGGTTATGTTTTCCAGGAATATGTGGGTGAGTTGCTTAAAGACGCGTTAGGTAATGATCATGTTTTCCCCGAGGTCATGTACCGAGATGGCAAGGACGAGAAATTGACACCAGATTGGATGGTAATTGATGGCGACCGTTGCCTCCTTGTAGAGGTGAAACAGTCAGGTCTTTACCTCGACGCCAAGATGTGGGGTGAGATCGAGACGGTCAAGGAGGATTTGAGTAAGAGCGTTGGAGGTGGAGTGCAGCAACTATGGAACTTCGAGAAAGCAGCGCGTAGCGGCCGTCATCCAGAGTTGGCATTTCTGTCTGGGATTCACGAGTTTGATCGCATCGTGATTTCCTATGATCAATTATATTTCGCAAACTCAATAATTCGAGACAGAATCCGTGAGCGTTTGGCGGAGGACGGCGTGAGCATTCCAGACGATTACCATTGGCATATTATTTCGATTGACGAATTGGAATCTGTCTTAGGAATGCACGGCCCAAGCTTCCTCGATGTGCTTAAGCAGAAGCAGCTTAGTAATGATGATGACCGATTGGATTTCGGCGATTTCTTGGCCAAGCACTATGCCGATCAAAACCCCACGAATCCATACCTTGACCGGATAAGCGCCCCGTTCTTTGGTAGGCTTAATACAAGCGATAACCTTCCGACTGAAGACGTCTACTGATTTTCTTGACCCACCGAGACGCTTATTTCAACCACCGACCGCGGCCGGATATTCGAGTCACCCTCTACAAATCGCACTACCTCTTCTCCGGTCGTGCCAACCCATTGGCCTATCAGTAGGTCGACCAAATACTGCTCCAAAGGAATACTGGCTGATCGTATTGCATGGTATCCGACAGTGAATGACTCAGCCGCCGCGCTCTTTTTGCTTCCGCGTTTTATCCCTGCCAAGTGTTTTGCGGGGATAACCAAGACTTCGCCGTCGGACGCGATAAGCCAATAAACGGCGGTAGCAGACCATTTCAAAATATCCGCCAGTTGCTTAACCTCGATCTTCCATGAGTTAACGATGGATTTCTTGTTTGTGCGACGTTGCAGGGCTTTAGATTTCTTCACCTGAACCAGATCCACCCAGGTTGCAAGAAAGAAACCATGTACAGTAGCGTGCAAGAGCCACGCCAAATCGCAGCCATAAACCGGCTCTTCAATGCTCTTAGCTGTCGGGCGTTGGCTTACTGACAAGATTGGAGTCGGGGTTCGTCCGCTGCTTGTACCAAGCACTTTTAGCCGAAGCTGGACCTCCCTGAATTCCACTTCGATTTCCTTAATCAACGAATTAGTCAGCGCCTCTTCGATATTTCCACCCTGATTTCTAACGTCAGCTTGGAACCTGGTGGCAGCACGCCGCACACCATTCCTTATGGCCTGTTCAACGCCGATGGAGCCGAGCCATGTCGCCGACATTACCTCAAGCGGATGTGGGAAGATGGGAACGCCGTCCATGTGGCGAGCTGCAGCATCCGCAAGAGTCCTGGCTGACCCGGATTTGGGATCTTCGATACCATTAAGAAGTGCCCAAAGCCCAAACGCCATAAGGCGAATATGTTCTGTTTCACCGTGACAGGCATTCTCGAGGGCGGTGCGGACTCGCGGATTGTTGTTGGCTAGTTCAAGAGTGACTGCCTCGGCGAGATTTCCAAGTTTGGACGAGCGAGCAAGAATCCAAGGAAGGGATTCAGCCCAGAGATCCGCGGCATCTTCGACTAGGGAGAATATTCGCGCGCGCAGTCCGATCAGTTCGGTGTCATGCCTATAAGAACTCTCATACCTTGCGACCGTCCGTAAGGCTGCCCAGAGTTTTATCATCGGCATTAAGGCCTCGACCGTGCCGCCGCCGGGATCGAGATCGAGCCTTTTCAGCTCGTGGCCGACTTGCGCGTAAGAGGGGTCCGCCTCTCTTTCTGAGATTCGTACTCCGATAGAAAAACCAAGTTCTAGTCTGAATTTTTCAGGAACGGCACGAGCCGCCGCCGCAAAGATGTGCCCAAAGCTATACGAAAGATTTGGATGTGACCACATACTTTTGTCATCATCACGCTTTGCAAGACTTTCCTTCCAAGGAGAACGCAACAACGTCTCCAGAGGTTCGTGCCCCGCGATCATCGCTACGGCGATCGGATCAGTCCGTCGTGTCCCCTGCCACTTAGTAACGAGCTCATCCAATCGACTAATGATCTTCGATTCTCTCTCCGCCTTACTGAAATGCGCAGCTCCAGCAAACACGCCTTCTACTACCGCAATTGCGTTCGAAGGGATTCCATGTTCTGAGAGCGCCTTAACTAGACTGGAAGGCTTCGACTGATCGTCGAGCGCTGATCGAAGAACTATTCCGCGCCGTTCCTCCGCCAACAGTTCCAAATACTGAGGTCTCCTAGCAATGATCGCGAAGACAACGTCATCCTCAAGCAATGACAAACGGCTTATCAGGTCTTCCTTTGTGAGAACAGATATGAGCACGTCTTCAACTTCATCAAGGTTGGATCTCATACTTTTCCCATTCGCACATCGCCACGTCCACCAGCGACCTACCCAGTCTGGCTGAAGCTCCGCAAGACGCATAATCAACATTCGACCTGTACCAGGCCGGTCGGACGTCGTAAGCGCCATTCGCTCCTGACTTTTCGCTGGGCCAATAACCCATAACCAGTCAAGCAGCGGAAACCCTCCGGTTACTCCCTCTTCGCTTGGATAGTGCCAGCGTGCAGCAAACCGCGACAGTTTGATAGATTCTTCTTCATCAATTGCATCAAGGAATTTGTCTATATGTTCTCGCTCGAGCCAACGCAGCCCATCGGCTTTGAAAAGGCCGTCTTGCGCCAATAGCTCCGACAACGTCTGTGCGGCTTCCGCCGCTAGAAAGATTTCTTTTTCGCTAAAAGGCATAGACTACAATTCCGACTTCTCTAGTCCACAGCCGAATGACACTGGCTAAACTTATCGCTTGGACGGTCGTCCAACTTGCGCTGTACCAAGAACAGATGTCGCAAAAGGCCGATCATATCAGTTAACGCGATATTGAAATCAAGATCGCGGCGTTGGCCCGAAGCCGGCAAGAACGAACGTTGATATCGTAAACTTCTGGCAGGCACGCCGGTCGTACATGAACTCCTGCAACACTATTAAGAAGGTGCTAGCCCAGAGTGATACTTGCGAGTCCAGTATTCCACCTGAAACACGTAGTTGCTCGCTTCAATCAACAACGTGTACCAGTCTTTGAGTTCTTCCATCGCACGATCAATTTCAAGCTCTATCTCGCTCCGGCGCCTTTCGGCGCGGGAAACCATATCACTCGGCTGGCACGATTCTGCCCGAAATTCGGTCTTTTGTTCTTGGTCGTAGCGTTGCTGAAGTTTCAATACGGTTTCACCAACGAACTGCGCCATACGAGTGGCGACGTCATGAACAATTGCGTTGCGGCGGAGTCGGTACTTACATAATGTGTGCGCCACTGCAGGGAGAGCGGCGAGTGGGTCGACAAGACGTTGATCGGCGATCCCGCGATTGGCAATGAGTTCGCCGGCTTTTTCGAAAGGAGTAACGTAGAGTCTGTTTTTCTTAATATAGCGTCTTGGTGGCGCCCCTGTGCACGCAATGATCAACAGATCCCGCAGTCGGTCGGAGGCGATCGCAAGCTTGAGGAAAGAATCCGTATAGTGCAGCCAAAAGAAAGAGCTCTCGTTTATCGGATTGGCCTTCGCCTGATGTTTCCAAACCAATCCAAGTCCCATAGAAAGACGCGATGCCTCCATAAGGCCCCAGAAATCTTCCCCAGAAGTCAGTATCTCCTTCTCGAAATCTTCTGGACGCCTTCGGACCGGACTCTCTCTGAACAGCGCGGCCTCGTCGATCGACGGTCCGTCCGTTTGCCACATCGCATGACCAATGAAGTCTGGATCAGCATCGTTCTCGTTCAGCCAGCCATAAGAACCAATACTATGGATCGACCCAGCCTTCAGCGCTGCCTGAACTTCGCGCTTAACGGCGACACAGAAGGAAGGACTTACTAGTTTGGCCATTTTGTTCTCCTCAGGACATTGTACCGACGTTACCTGGCTCACTCGGCCAGCTAAACCCGCGAACGCTTAATTTCACGTTTGATTTGTAGCTTGCGACCGAGCTTAGCCTGCCCACACGAAATGTCCCCGCTCACTGGAAACTGCACCTATTCGGTCCGAGGGAAAACGCGCTAACCATAGCACTACATTAAGGAGCTAGCAGGCCTCAACGCCCTCCCAAGCTTCCAACCACCCAATTTATTTGCACGATCTAGTGGGCTCACAGTTTCCTTCTGAAACTTATTTGCACGATGTAGTGGGTACGACCAGAAGCGGGGCGTCGACCCTATTTGCACGATGTAGTGGGGTGGACCATCCGGATTCCTTGACTCGTTTGCGCGACGTGATGCAGCCGCGAAATCATACTCCCATTTGGGAGTCTGGGAAAGCGTCATCGATCGCCGGGAAGGGGATTCTAATGGGAACCTCTCGGCGACCGCGTCCGCTTCGCCTCGGAGCGAAGTTACGGCAGATACGAACGGGTTTAGGGCTCACCCAAGAGCAACTTGGGAAGAAGCTAGGGAAGCCAAAGGCTCCGGTCCGTCCTGGTCACATCTCTGAGTTTGAAACAGGAAAGCGAGAGCCTTCGCTGTTGGTGCTGCTGGCCTATGCGAGGATGGCTGGCATTTGCATGGAACTGCTGGTCGACGACGCGAAAGACCTGCCCTTAAGATTGCCGAAAGCGGGCCATTGACGACGAAGCGCACCATTGCCTCGACAATCGATCGAATTTACCTCAGCGTGGCAACAGCGGAGCTATTTACAGAGTCACGAGTGCCACAGCAATTCGCCAAATAGTAGCTGCGCGGGTCTAAGCGTGGGTTTGATCATCAAACCCATTTGTTGTGCAAGGGATCGGAGATAATGTGCAGTCTAGGCTTATTGTGCAAAGCCCCCGGACCTTAACCCCTCCAGCTAAAAGAGCCATTTCGGCCGTTTCTAACGATTAGGCGCATGCCAAAATGTCCCGCGTCGCATGGTAAGTCTCGGTCTGCGCCAACTTGACACGCCAGGAAAGGTGCTTTACTCTGTCCGTCGCTTCGGCTCAGGAGGCTAACTCGTGCAATTTGCCCAGTTACGCCGAGCAGCAGTTGGCGGCATGGTCATTGCCAACGGTGGAGTGTTCAGTTTGCAAGGCTACGTGTGCTTTCCCACCTTGCGTGCGGCAATTCTATAAAGATATCAGTTAGATTAGAGGAGACATCCATGCGATTAATTAAGCGCGCCGAAAAAGGGCTGACCCTGGCAGCCGGCGGCCTGCACGACGTGATTCAGTCAGTCAATAAATACAAACCGAATCCGTCGTTTACCCCCAAATGGTCTGATAAGCCACTCCTGAAATCCTGGCAGAAGAGCAAGCCGACACTTGGCTGGCCCCGTACGACCGATTCGCTTTGCCCAAATTGTGTGATTGAAGCCCGCGAATCGATTCTCAGCGGCAAGCAGGATGTCAGCGTGCTCATCAACGAAAAAGTTGGTGAGATCAAGGCGCAGATCATCGAGCGCGACGGCGAGATTTGGATGGTTAAGGATTGTCCGATCCATGGCCACTTCGAAGACATGATGGCCGTTGACGTGAAATTCCTGAATCACATCGAGAAGATGTTTCCCGGCAGAGACATTGATGCTCACAACGATGAGAAGCTTCACAATCACGGCACCAGCACGATCAAGTATGGCCGCGGCGCGGTGTTGACGGTTGACTTAACAAATCGCTGCAACATGATGTGCGACCCGTGCTTCATGGACGCCAATCAGGTTGGCTTCGTTCATGAGCTGAGCATGGACGACATCAAAGAGATTTTGGACAACGCGATTTCGATCAAACCGCGTCGTCAGATGTCAGTGCAGTTTTCGGGAGGCGAGCCTTCCATTTCGCCGCACTTCATCGAATCCATCAAATACTCTCGCAAGGTTGGTTACAACAGCGTCCAGGCTGCGACAAACGGAATTGAGTTTGCCAAGAGCAAAGAGTTTTGTCGTGAAGCTGCTGAGGCTGGATTGCGTTACGTCTACCTGCAGTTTGACGGAGTAGGTAACGACGCCAACAGCCATCGCCAGGTCGGGAACTTGTTTGACGTGAAGATGCGCGCAATCAATAACCTGCATGAAGCCGGTGTTGAGATTGTGCTTGTCACGACGCTGGTCAACGGCATCAACAACGATCAGGTCGGTTCGATCGTTCGCTTCGCCCTGGATAATCCAAAGAAGATTGCCTTCCTTTCGTTCCAGCCGGTTTCGTTTACCGGTCGCGACGAAGAGATTACGCCGCAACGCCGCCTGCAGCAGCGTTACACGCTTTCGCACCTGGCCCATGATGTTAAGAATCAGGTTGGCATCACAGAGCCTACCCGTGATTGGTTCCCGTTATCACTCATGGGCGCCTTCGCCGATTTTGCGGATCTCGTCCACGGCCCTGATGCCGACTGGGGTCAGGTCTCCTGTGGTTGTCATCCAAACTGCGGCGTAGGCACTGCGGTCATGGTTGATAAGGAAACTCGCGAGATGCGTCCAGTGCCCGAGTTTTTAAACATCCCGGGTCTGGTTAAGGACATGCAGAAGATCACGGACGCGGCGCGCGGCAAATGGATGTCAAACTTGATGATGGGCCTGGCCCTGCTCAAGCATTACAATCCATACAAGTCGCCATCGCAGTTCACTCTCTACGAACTCTTCAAGAAGTTTGATAAGTCGTTTGGCTTGACCGGCAAGGATTATGGAAAGGTGACTGGCGATCGCTCGCAGACTGATATCGAAAAGCGTCGCGCCGATCGTTGGAACTTCCTATTCATCGCCGGCATGTGGTTCCAGGATCTTTTCAATTACGACTTCCGCCGCACCGAAATGTGCATCATCCCTTACGGTACGCAAGAGGGCGAAATTTCCTTCTGCGCTTACAATACGGGAATCGGCTGGAGAAACATCATTGAGAACATGCACCAGAATGCGACCGTGGCAAAGTGGTATGAGGAAAACGGTCGTCACGAGATTTTTGCTCGTGGCAAGGAAGTGGAACTTAATGACAAGACCCACAACCTGGTGCTAAATCCAATTGACTTGACGCGTCCGAACAAGCCGGAGATGGATGGCCCGAAGACCGCGCACGAAGAAGCGGTGATGATGCGTAAGCTTTATCAGGAGATGGTGCTTAAGAAGCAGCTTGATGTGAAGGAATCGGACAAGCCGGTTCAAATCCAGAGCTTGAGCCGCAAGAAGCAGGAAGTTTCAGAAGCGGTTGCGGTCTAAGCATTCTGCGTAGTTCAGCAGCAAACCCCGCGAGTGATTTCATGTTCGCGGGGTTTGCTGCGTGGATCGTAAACCGTAAATCGTGAATTGGAATTGTGAACAGTGCGGCCTTCGAGCCCGGCTTTCACGATTAACGATTTACCATTAACGATTTACTTCTCCCAGCTTGACCGTAGTGGTTTGCGGCGTGTTAAATAGCTCGGTTGAAAAACAAACAATCAAACCATAGAAAGACGAGAAGCGAATGGCTATAGTTACTATTAATCAGGGTGAGTCGATTGAGAGCGCATTACGTCGTTTCAAACGCAAAGTGATGACGGAAGAGATTATTAAGGACGCCAAAAAACACGCGTTCTTCATTCCTCCTGGCCAGAAGGCCAAACTCAAGTCAGCTCTGGCGCGCAAACGGAACAAGAAGAAGGGCCGCATGCGTCCCACTGCCCCGCGAGACTAAGCAGTTTTTGTGGCTCCGCACGCCCACTCCCCAGTAGTCCTGACTCCGGAAGTGGCTCGGGCCTCCCGCCCGTGAAGACACGCGCAAGATGCGCGTGCCACATCAAGAGTGTTATGACCAGAATTCTGCTTACAAACGACGATGGGATCCATTCGAATGGCCTCATTAAGCTTGAAGCGGCGCTTAAGGAAGTAGGCGACGTTTTCGTCGTTGCCCCGGCCGCGGAAATGAGCGGCGCCTCTCACAGTCTTACCCTCGCTCGGCCTCTGCGCATCCGCCAAATCGATGACAGACACTGGTCAGTCGATGGTACTCCAACCGACTGTGTGACTCTGGCTCTAAACCGAATTTTTACCAACGGCGAAAAACCGGATGTGTGCGTCTCCGGGATTAATCACGGCGGAAATCTCGGCGACGACGCGAGTTACTCGGGTACTGTTGCCGGCGCTTTAGAGGCAACAATCCTCGGCGTACCGGGCGTGGCCCTTAGTTTAGTGGCAAGGGAAAAGTTTGATTTTCGCGAAGCGGCCCAGTTCGGCGTCGTGGCTGTCCGGAAGGTTTTGTCGGAAGGCTTGCCGGAGGGCACGCTGCTAAATATCAATATCCCCGCCAAAGAAATCAAAGGCGTGCGCGTAACCCGGCAGGGAATCAAAAACGCGAGACCAGTCATCACAGAGCACATCGACCCGCGCGGAAAGCCTTATTTTTGGATCGGCGAAGAGTACTTCAGTACCAACTCCGCGGATGGGACCGACTATAATGCGATCGAACAGGGCTACATCTCGGTGACACCCTTGAAGAGCGACATGACGGACCATCGAGCTCTTACTGCAATTGAGCACTGGAATTACCTACGCGACCACGAACTGCTGCAGAAGTCCTGAGCCAGTTTTCTAATTACAGAAGTGAATTGAGTTTCGTGCAAACTACCGGTCAACAGCCCGCCAACAGAAGCCAGCAGGACTACACTATCCCTCGCCAGCGAATGGTTGAAAGGCTCCGCGAGCATTATCAGATCAATGACGTGCGAGTGCTTGAGGCAATGCGGGCAATACCTCGTCACTTCTTTGTACCCGAAGCTCTGCAGGGTCGAGCTTATGGCGATCACGCATTGCCCATTAGCGCCAGCCAGACGATTTCGCAACCCTACATCGTGGCGCGGATGACAGAGCTGCTCGAGGTGAATAAGGACAGTCGCGTCTTGGAAATCGGCGCCGGCTCCGGTTATCAAACAGCGATTCTCTCAAAGGTGGCAGGTCAGGTTTATTCCATTGAGCGAATCGGCGATCTTGCACGCACCGCGCAGTCGCGAATTCGTGAGCTCGGGATCCATAACGCCACGGTCAAGTGTTTTGATGGCACGCTGGGTTGGGCTGCGAATGCTCCATACGATGGCATTCTGGTGGCGGCGGGAGGACCAGCGATTCCGAAGCCGCTCGTAGCTCAATTAAAGCCTGGCGGACGTCTGGTGTTGCCCGTGGGCCACACTCGCGAATCACAGCGGCTGGTGCGCGTGATCAAAACAGAAAGTGGCGCCATCGAAGAAGACCACGGCGCGTGTGCCTTCGTTCCATTAATTGGACAGCACGGCTGGGCCGATCAGAAAAAAGTTTAAGTCGTTCAGAGTTGAAGCTTTAACTTTCTGCTTAATAGACCTAAAGGTTTAACTCTGAACTACTTGAAAGAGTAAAACAAACTATGGACTCGCTTTACCAGCTGCTTCACCAAATCAAGGATCTCCTGGATCCGAAGATCATCATCGAGACCTTGCTCGCCAAAGGCGGAATATTTGTATATGGCGGTCTCATCTTTATTGTCTTTGCGGAAACCGGGTTGGCGGCAGGATTCTTTTTACCCGGCGACTCACTGCTCGTAGTCGCCGGCCTGTTTGCTGCCACCGGGAAACTTAGCCTGGCAATCTTGTTGTCAACGTTAACTTTGGCCGCGATTATCGGCGATACGGTTGGATACTATACCGGCGCAAAGATAGGCCCTCGCATCTTCTCGCGAAAAGAATCGCTCCTTTTCAAACCCAGCCATCTGCAAAAGGCGCATTCGTTTTACGAAAAATACGGCGGCAAGACAATTATCATTGCGCGATTCGTTCCATTCGTACGCACCTTTGCGCCAATCGTCGCCGGTGCGGCCCAGATGCCATATCGCAGCTTCATCTTTTTCAATATCGCCGGAGGCGTTCTTTGGGTCTTCAGTATGATTCTCAGCGGTTACTTTCTTGGCAGCTTGCTCAAGAGCAAGTTTGGGATCAATTTAGACGAGCACATTGAATGGGTCGTCATCATCGTCGTTGCGCTGTCACTAATTCCACCGGTAGTTGAGTATTGGAAATCCCGACGAGAGAAGCGTGCTGCTCAGGCTGTAACGCCGTCGGTTTAGCTCACAACGAAGGTATGGAGGTCACTTCTCGACCCAGAGTTAAGATCTGCTGCATAGGCAGTCTGGAAGAGGCTTTGATCGCAATCAGACATGGCGCTGACGCAGTTGGCCTGGTGTCTGCAATGCCGAGCGGCCCGGGTCCAATTCCTGAGGATCAGATCGCGGCTATTGCTGCCAACTTACCACCCGCAGTTGGCTCGTTTCTCCTTACCTGTAAACAAAACGCCGCCGCTATAATCGATCAGCAGCGGCGCGTCCGGGTGAACACAATTCAAATCTGCGACAGCATGGGACCTGGCGAGTACCAAACTCTGCGCGAGGAGTTGCCGGGACTTTCTATCGTCCAGGTGATTCACGTCAACGGTCCTGACGTAGTTGACGAAGCAACATCTGTGGCTCCTTTTGTGAATGGCATCCTGCTCGATTCGGGCAATCAGAAACTGCCGGTAAAAGAGCTGGGCGGCACCGGGCGAACGCATGACTGGACCATCAGCGCGCGCATTCGCGAGGCTGTTCAAGTGCCTGTGTTTCTTGCAGGGGGACTCAGCTTTGCCAACGTCGCCGAGGCGCTAATAAAAGTTGGTCCTTTTGGGGTGGATGTTTGCACGGGCGTAAGAACCGAGGGAAAGCTTGATGAAGAGAAACTCTCAGCGTTCTTCGCGGCGATTGGGAGAGGGCGCGATTTATGAAACTTGTATTTCTTCACGGACTGCCGAGCGTAGGTAAGTTGACCGTTGCGCGCGAGCTATCTCAGCTGACTGGTTTCAAGCTCTTTCACAATCATTTAACGGTCGACCTGGTCTTAGCACTTTTTCCTTTTGGTAGTGAGCCGTTCATCATTTTGCGTGAGCAAATTTGGCTGGCAGCTTTTGCTGAAGCGGCCCGAAATAGTGTCTCGCTTATTTTTACCTTCAGTCCGGAACGCACTGTTCGCGAACGTTTCATTGAAGATGCGATCAATGTCATTGGAGGCGTCGGCGGGCAGGCCATCTTCGTGGAATTGACCTGCGCTAATGAGGAACTGGAGAGTCGAATCGAAGATGTTTCAAGGAAGAAGTTTGGCAAGCTGACTTCAGTTGAAGAGTACCGATCCTTGCAGGCGGCGGGAGTTTTTCAATTTCCCAAACTCCCAGAGGGAATATCCCTCGACACAACCAATCAGTCATCGGCCGAAAGCGCAAAGCAGATCAGCGAGTTTGTTGCTTCAATGTAGGATCGTTTGCGGCGTGGCCGACTTCCGTGCGGAAAGGCTTGGCCTTTCCGTAGTCTGTGTAACCAAATCTTTCGCGAGGCTGAGCCTCGCGAAAGATTGGACGGGCGGTTGCCGGTAAGGCAGAGCCTTACCGCATTGAGGGCGGCAGAGCCGCGCTGGCTGATGCCTCGCTCGTTAGAACTCGAACTTAATCGCTAACTGTGCCTGCCTTGGATCGCCCACTCCCTGCCTGAGAAATCCGTCAAAGTTGAACAGCCCCGGAGTGCTCAGCGGGTTGATGTTGTTCTTGTTGTTAAAGGTATTGAACAACTCGAACACGGGCGTCAATGCCATGTGCTCGCCAAACCTGAATGGCCGCTCGAGGCGCCAGTCAAACGAAAAATACTTGTTGTCCTTGCGTAGACTATTGCGGTTCGTTGCGGTCCGGATCGCGGGTGAAATCGGCTGCGCGCCGCGCGCCTGAACGCGGAAGTTTACCTTGAAACCAGCTGGTAATTCCGCGTTCATAAAGAAGTTGAACTTGTGGCGGATATCACGATCTGAGAGTGCGTAATCCAAACCGGGATTGAGAACGTTAAACGACCGATCGGTAAACGGATCGCGCTCATTCGAATCGTCGTCCATATCTTTTGAGAGCACGTAGTTCGCTTCAAACTGATAATTGTCGCTGAACCGTTTCCTGATGCCCGCGGTGAAACCCCGGTAAAGTGATTTCCCGTTGGCACTGGTGACAAAAACATCGCCCAGGGTTGGGAACAAACCCGTGCGCGCGTAGTTGAAAAAGCGTGTCAGGTGGACGGCCTTCGCATGAGTGAAGTCAAAGTACAACGAGACGTCTGACATCAGCTCCTGTTCAAAGGCAACGTTGGTTGTATAGATGCGCGGGTTTGCGTAGTCTTTACTAAAGACGCGAACCGACGAACCCGGTTGAATGCCGCCGCCTGGCGCCACCGGCACGATATTGGGCCAGGTAGGACGCGGCGCACCGTTAGAGCAACCAAAACTGGAAGCGCAGGCAATTCCGTATTGTTGCACGCCGTTGTCTGTAATTGAGCCAACCTGCGTCAACATGTTCTGCCGGCCATAGTAGATACCGTAGCTCGCGCGTAGAACCGACTTGCCTTGCTTGGAAATATCCCAGGCAAAGCCGACTCGCGGCTGGAATTCTTTCTTGGGACTATGAAGCGTTCCGTCTGACGGGAAGTTGGGATTGCCGAGCAGAGGACCATAGGCCGTCTGGGCCGGCGGCACTACCGGCTCCGGAAATATCTGTGCTTCCCAACGAAGGCCGAGACTGACAGTAAAGTGCGGGCGCACTTGCCACTTGTCCTGGACGAAGAGGGCATAGTCCTCGTTTTTGATGGTGGAAGCGCCGGGCTGGGGAACGCCGGAGATTCCAGTGGAAATTCCGTTCTGCAAGTACAAGAGCAGCGGCCCACCGCCAGTCGGAGTGGTGCCAACCGGGCAGGGTGCAGGAGCGGTGACATAACTACCGTCAGAGCAGGTGACGGCGTTTGGTCCAAAGCCGCCAGCACCGGCGGGCGATGCGTAACGGAGAAAACCGGTAACCGAACCGAAGATGTAACGGCCGGTGAAGAAGCCTCGGAATATTTGATCGTTAAGCGAATGAATCCATTCCCCTCCGACCTTCACCGTGTGGTTACCGCTGACAACCGAAAAGTTGTCTTTGATGTGTGTTCGCCAGAGCAGTTCATCCACATTTGGTTGAAGGAAGAATGGATTGCCAAACCTGAAGTCGGGAGCGAAACCAATTCCCGTGTCGGCAGGGATGTTTGATGTCACAGTGCTTCTGGGACGGTTCTCGCGCGAATAGGAAAAATGAGCTTCGTTAACCCTAGTCGGCGAGATTGTGCTGATAAGGTTGAAATTCAGGTTGTTAATCTTTGAAGGTCCTTCGATTCCGTTGGCCGAATTGCTGTAGGTGGGCACGTCGAACGTCTGGTTTGTATTTTCGGAATGGTCGAAGTTATACGACACGCCAAGCTTGTTATCGTTGTTCAGCATGAAGTCGAGCTTGCCGAGCAGCGCCGTGTTTCTGATCAGCCGCTGAATAGGTAAGCCTTCCTCCTGACTTCGTGTTGTCCTGAAGAAATTGATCAATGCCAGTCGCTGGCAGTCGGGGTTACCGTCGATCAGAGCCTCGTTGGCGAGAATCGTGGGCGTAGCCACCGGGCATGGAGTGCCAATGGGCAAACTAAGATTGGGGCGCGTCAGCTTTTCCCGGATGCTCTCAATCGCAAAGAAGAAAAACGCCTTGTCCTTCTTGATTGGGCCGCCAAGTGTGCCGCCAAACTGTTCCCGGCGGAAACCTTCCAAAGGTTGGCCATCCGATCCATTGGCAGTTAAGGCCTCCAGCCGTTGAAAGTGAAACAAACTGCCATGAACTTCATTAGTCCCTGACTTGGTGATTACGTTGATCACGCCGCCGGCCGTGCGTCCGAATTCGGCGGTAGCGCCGGTCGCGACGACCTGAAACTCTTTCACCGCGTCGAGTGGAATATCTATCGCGGCCCGCTGGCCTCCAAGTTGTTCGCCGAAGAAACCGTTGTTGTAGTCTCCGCCGTCGAGAGTGACGTTATTAAAAACGCCGCGCTGTCCAGCGAAAGTTATTTCGTCGCCGTCAGGCCCCTGGACCACGCTGACTCCCGGCGTCAACGTCAGCAAGTCTTCAAACTTGCGTCCCAGAATCGGAGTGTTTTTCACGGTGTTTTCGTTGAGCGTGGTGCTCGACTCAGTTTTAATCGTATCGACTGTGGGTGCGGTGACGGTGACGCGCTCATCCACGCCCGAGATCTTCATCGAGAGCGGAAGATTAAGCGCCTGCCCGACTGTGAGGCTGGCTCGCTCCAATGCCAGCGTGGCGAAACCCTGTTTGGCAACCGTCACGCTGTAATTCCCAGGCGGCAGACTCAGCGCAACAAAGCGCCCGTCTTCATCAGTGACGAACGTTCTCGTAAAGTTAGTTTCAATGTGCTTGATTTCAACATTGGCGCCCGGGATGGCTGCGCCGTTTGCGTCCTGGACATTCCCCTGGATCGTTCCGGTCGTGCTTTGCGTTTGGGCGGAGACGACGGCTGCAAAGGCGATGGAAATGAACAGACAAAAACAGAGTCCCTTGAGCCGCGAGGCGAGGGAACGGAGCGAAACGTTGCGCATGATTTTCTCCTGTGACTATCTATGAGTTAGATGTTCGTTAATGTGATCAGTCGGGAGTAGTGCCGGGCCTAAAACTAAACTCAAGAACCTCGGTATCACCGCTTGAAAGGACTTTGTTCCGAAACCTGCTTGTTCAGCAAACCGACTCCTGCAAGGTGGTCCAAAATGCGAAGGTGAACTGATCTTAATTACGTCTATGAGCGGTGTCAATCAGGATTTTTGGCCGGATGCTTTTTCATTTTTTTGAACGCGTAAAAGAAAGCACTTCAGTGGCTCGATTAATACAGAACCGGGAGCGGTAGCGACCGGGTGCTGGACTCAATGCAAACGCACCAACGACTTAGCAAATCCAATTCGGTGTTTGACCCGGTCGCTACCCGACGCGTCGGGGTCCTGAATTTTTCGACCCACGACGGACGTTATATCGCTGCAGGAGGATTTCATGCGGTCTTCTTTCCAAACCGCACCAGATGGATTACTTTGTTTGCGCTATTCAAACTTCCGTTAACATCCAGTGAGGAGAAGGATTCTAATGTCCGCATACCCTAAGTTTCTCTTGCTTGTTTTCACCGCGCTTGTCATGAGTGGTTCTGCCGTGAAAGCTCAAACGCCTCCGAGTTCCGATGAGAGCGCGATCCGCGCGGTGGTTCAGCACGTGCAGGATGGTTGGAACGCCCACGACGCCAAGGCTTTTTCAGCGCCCTTCGCTGTGGACGCCGACTATGTAGTCATCAATGGCATGAAGGCCAAGGGGCGAGACGAAATTGAAAAGGGACACGCGGGGATTTTTGCGACCATCTACAAAGACAGCAAGAACGCCGGCACGGTTAAGAGCGTTCGCTTCATTCGCCCAGACGTGGCTATCGTTCACATCCAATGGGACCTTGAATATCAAATGGGCGGAGAAGCGAGAAAAGGTCAGGCCATGAACACAATGGTGATGACTAAAGACGCGGGTAAGTGGAGCATTGCCGCGTTTCAAAACACATCCATGGATCAACCAGGACGTTAACCGAGCAAACAAAACCGGGCACCAGGTCTGGGAGGGATTTCGCAACACGCTGATGTACAAGTTAGAAGCCCCTCGTTTTCAGACTGATCTGAATAAAAGGAGCAAAACCATAATGAAGCCGAAGAACACAATCTGCCTTTGGTTCGACAAGGACGCGGAAGAGGCGGCGCGCTTTTACGCCGCAACCTTCCCCAACAGTGAGGTGACCGCAGTTCACAAGGCGCCGGGTGACTTTCCGGGCGGCAAGGAAGGCGACGTGTTGACGGTAGATTTCACCGTTGTGGGTATTCCCTGTCTCGGTCTCAACGGCGGCCCGGAGTTCAAGCACAGCGAGGCGTTCTCCTTCCAAATCGCCACGGACAATCAGGAAGAAACGGACCGCTACTGGAACGCGATCGTCAGCAACGGCGGTCAGGAGAGCGCGTGCGGTTGGTGTAAAGACCGCTGGGGCCTGTCCTGGCAGATCACTCCGCGTGTGCTCACTGACGCGATGGCCGCGGGTGGCGCTGAGGCAAAGCGTGCCTTCTCGGCAATGATGTCGATGAAGAAGATCGACGTCGCCGCCATCGAGGCAGCGCGGCGAGGGTAGCGTTGGTACCGCGGAGGAGCGAGACTAAAACATTGCGCTCCGGTGGAGTGCAAAAACATCGAGTCCAGCCCGCCTTCTATAAACATTAGGCTCCTGCGGAGCCGGGGTTGATTTGCATTTGCCTGGCGAGTAACGATCCCATCGGTTAGCTACGTTTCGCCCGTCGTCCCGTCAGGGACGCAATATTTATAGCCACGCAATCTACCCATTGATTAGGACGCGTTCTATAAACATTAGGCTCCTGCGGAGCCGGAGTGGGTGAATGCAACGGAAGGAGCCGACGTGCGTGGATGCAAGCGAAGTGATCTCTCACGTTCCCTTAAGGATAGTGTTCTCAGGATCCAGCCTTACGAGGGCAGGAGCTTGGTCGAGTTTGATCTCTTGAATGGTTTGCCTGCCAACGGGCTTTAGCACGAACCGATGTTTGCCGGTTGGCGTTGTGATTTCCACTGGTAGCGAGTTCGGAAAATAATCGCCCGCCTGCGTCTGTTTAAGTAACAGCTTCACTTTCTTTTCCTTACTTATCCATTCCCACGCAAGATCATATTGAGGATGGCCCGCGCCGTAGACCCAACGCTTGAAAAACTGACGCAGGTCCTGCCCCGAAGTCTTTTCCAGAGCGGCACGCAAGTCTTCAGTTGAAGCGGTCGCATTGCGATGCGCGACATAGTAGTCGCGGATTCCGCGGAAAAAGTCTTTGTCCCCGAGTTCCGCACGCAGCATGTGCAAAACCCAGGAGCCCTTTTCGTAGTTGTTTGGGTTGAGCAGTTTGAAAAGGTCTTCTGTCTCGGAATCGTGAAGCGAAGCCAGCGTATTCTTTTCATAAGCAAGATACTTCTCCGCCGCATTTTTCATATATAGCTGAAACGCTTCTTCGCCTTCCTCGCGTTGAATGAAGAGGCCCGCGAAGTACGTGGCGAATCCTTCACTCAGCCACAGGTCGGACCAGGTTGACTCGGTAACCGAATCGCCAAACCACTGATGAGCTATCTCATGGGCCACGAGACGGACGATGCCAGAACGAACTTTAAAGACCTTGCTAATCGGCTCAGATGCAGGCGGGCGGGGATCAAACAACGTGCTGGAAAAAACAATCGCGCCGGAGTTTTCCATTCCGCCAAAACGAGTGGCGCCGATAATCAACGCGAGCTTTTCGTAAGGATATGGCGCCACTGTCTCGCTAAAGAATTTTAGCGAAGGGGCCGCCGAAGCAAATCCGAGGTTGGCGAATTGTTTGTCCGGTTGCGGAACGAAATAGGCGAGCGGCGTGATCGCGTTTTGCGGTCCCTGCAGTTCAGCAAAATCACCCACCGCCACGATCATGCAGTAGGGCGGAATCGGCACCGCCTCATTGAAGGTCCAGGTGCGTGTGGAATTGGCGGTAGTCTCCGCGCGAGCAAGCTTTCCATTGGCAACCACGATATTTCGCGCGGGTGCCGTAACCGAGAAGTTTATTGTCGCCTTTGCCGAAGGGTGATCGAGCGACGGAATCCAGTGATGCACGCGGTTGGGCCAGTTGTCCCCAATTGCTGCGGGCTTTCCTGCCTTGTCATTGGCGAGTATCAAACCATCCTTTGGTTTGCCATGGTATGAAACGACGATCTCGATGCGCGTGTTTGGCGGCGCCGGCTGCGGCAGCATAACTCGCAGACTACCGCTGTCGCGTTCATATCGCGCTGCGTGGCCTTCGATTGTTACTGAGTCGATTTCAAGGTCGCCAAAATCAAGATCAATTAGCGAGACTTTATCTTTCAGCGTCAGCACCGAAATCTCTGCGCGGGCAGCAGTGATTTCAGTCAATTGATCATTGAAGCTGATGGAGACGTTGTAGTGGAGTGGTTTCCAGGTATTGATGAGGCGTTCGCGTCGAGCCGCAACTGCGGATGCCGACCAGAGTAAGGCGGCGAGCAGAATACAGCCGTAAATCGAAGCGCTGCGAAAGCAACTGTTGACTGAAACCGATCGGATTTTCATGTGGTCTTTCCCCCAAGGACTCAAGGACTCAACGGATTCCCAGCATCAACAACGCTGAGCGATCGGAAACCCTGGGCGCATCAGACTCGCGCCACTTGTGATATGCCGAAAGCTCATTGTCGCTGACCGGCCGGTTCCCCAATCGCGCCGCCGGCGTTCGTTCGAAAGCGCGATCAGTGAGGGCCATGTGCGCGTTGCGCACGCTGAGTTCTTCAGGCTGCGCCAGCGCTTTCTCGGCGGACTCGGCATCCGGGAAGAATTCATCGTATGCCATCAGATGCCAGACGGTTTGCGCGCCTTCGCCATCGATGGCGAGCACGCGGAGCAGGCCCAACCCACTTTCGAGTTGAAAAATTAAATCATCGCCGGGAGCAAATGCGTGAGCCATCGGTTGTTGATGTTAACGAAACGAGAGGATGAACCGCAACGCAGTGAGGCGAAGAATACAGAACCGGGAGCCGTAGCGACCGGGTCTCATTGCCAACCACTGCACTCTACGACGCAGGTTACCCGGTCGCTACGGCTCCTGGTTCTGACTTCATCTAGTGCGCGGCTGAAGTTTCCCTTCGATTGGTGCATTTAAGAAGCGTGTCTGAGTAATCCTTTGCAAATACTCAACCTGCTGCCTAGAATCGCCAAACTTCATGAGCGAGTTTGATTCAAAGAAGGATTACTACGGTATCCTCGGCGCAGATCAGCGAACATCTGACCGAGAACTCGAGCGTCTCTACAAGCGAATGGCTGCGCGCCGGCATCCCGATAAGGGCGGCAGTGAAGAGGAGATGAAAACGCTTAATGAGGCTTATCGTGTTTTACACAATCAAGAGACACGTCGAGACTACGACGCGGAACGAAACCAACGTCCCGGGCTGGCCGGCGCCACCTTCGTCCCAAGGGCAACGCCAACGGCTCAGGACGTGGGACTCTTCGGACACGGATTGAGCGCGCTCCTTTGTTTGCTGGTTGGATTGTTTCTGTTGGTTCTGGTTCGTCTTCAATGGATGTTCTTCCTATGGCCGCTGGTGATCCTCGCAGTGTGCGTGATCGTTTTTGGGGTCTTCATGGCGCGCAGCGCGTTGCAAGCGATGGCCGCTACGCTTCCGCTTTCGAATCGATTTCGACGATACACCAGACTGCGCGAGGCACTCTTCTGGATCGCGGTGGCTTTCAGTGGATATGGTTTATATTTTTTGCTTACTTAAATCTGAAACACTTCCGGCTTGACCGAGTTGAGACTCGGATCGCTTTAAGATCGGGTAAAGACAAATGAACTTTACGGGATTGGACTTATTGTTTCTTGAAGTGAACCACCTTGAGGAGTCCCTCCACTTTTACACCAGGGTGCTGGAATTTGAAGTGATCAGCCAGGACCTTGCAGCTGAGCCGCCCATGGCAACGATGCGGGCGGGGGCGCTAACAATAAAACTCGCCCAGCATCTCGAGACGATGTTGCGGCGGGGCAGGGGAGTCAGCTTCTTCATTGGAGTGAACGACGTGGATGAGTTTTATCAGAGCTTAAAGAGCAGAGGCGCAGAACTCAATCCGCCTATTGAGGAAGGTTGGGGCGGACGCTTCATCACCCTGGAAGATCCTGACAAGTACCGCTATTTCTTTGTTACCTGGTCGCGTGAAGAGAGGCCCCAGGCCGGCGACTCAGTTTGAAATTCTCTGGGGTTGTCCGTTTGAGCCCCACCCCAGCGGAGCACCACCTAAGCCCATCCCTCGCTCGCCAAGCCGGCGTCATGCGTGGTACGCTTGTTTCACCGATAGGACAAAGGTGTTGCACGCATGCGCTACGTAGTAAACCCTCCGAATCCCTGGCTAACACACTCGGTCGAGTGGATGGGCGAACCACCCGAAGCGAAACTCGAAGTATTCGAAGAAACCGAAACCCGCAGCATTATTACGCACAACAACAGCCCGGATGTTGGGTTTGATTACACCGTCAATTGTTATCGCGGGTGTATTCATGGTTGCACATACTGTTTTAGTCGTCCCACACACGAATACCTCGGCTACGGCGCCGGGACAGATTTCGATCGCAAAATAATTGCGAAGGTTAAAGCGCCGGAACTGTTGCGAAAGGAATTGATGAAGCCAGGGTGGAAAGGCGATGAGATCGTTTTTTCATTCACTTCGGATCCTTATATCCCGCTCGAAGCTCATTACAAACTCACTCGACAGTGCCTGGAGATTTGCGCCGAGTTTCGACAGCCGCTTGGAATAATCACGAAGTCGGCCCTCATTCGTCGAGACATTGACGTCTTGAAGGAACTTGCGACCAACGCCAAGCTGGGCGTGTTTTTCACGATACCGTTTACGGATAATGAAACCGCTCGCGCCGTGGAGCCATTCGCTCCGTTGCCGGAGGCGCGGTTCCATGCGATGGCGGATCTGGCTGCTGCCGGCATCACCGTCGGCATCGGGATCGCGCCCGTGATTCCCGGATTGAGCACTGATCTTCCGGTGTTGCTGAAGCGGGCGCAGGAAGCGGGCGCCTCGCTCGCGTTTATTAACATGCTTCGATTGCCGGGCAGTGTCGCGCCGTATTTCGAAGAGAGACTCAGAGAGAAGCTTCCTACCAAAGCCGACCGCGTCATTAATCGTATTCTCGAGGCACGTGGCGGGAAGTTAAACTCGAGCGTCTTTGGCGAACGGATGCGAGGGAAGGGCGAATACTGGGCGGCGATCGAGCGCCTCTTCAAGATCCATTCCGAGCGACTCGGCTTCAATAAGACCAGTAGACGCGTTGCCCGGAGCGAAAGCACCTTCCGCCGGCCGACCGCGCAAGCCAGCCTTTTTGGTTGATGTAACGCAAACTGTTAGTTTGCGCCTCACGAATCGGGACAAATTTTGGTTCCCGCCACAACTCAAGATTTTGTGACAGGCGCAACCAAGACGGACGCAAACTAACAGTTTGCGTTACGATTTGCGTCACGATAATAGAGACAGACCCCTTCTCTTTATTTATAATACCTGCGCAATCAGAACAATTCGTACGTCGTCAGGAGCTCCCCATGATGCTGATCAGACACGTTATTCGCGATCGCGAGCCTTACTCAATGAACGAGTCGGCCAGCGTCCAGGATGCTGCCGAATTTATGGCGGCTCGTAACGTCGGCGCGGTTTGTGTTGTCGATGACAATGGAAAACTGCTTGGAGTGATTTCAGAACGCGACGTATTGCGCCGTGTAGTGGTGTTGAAGAGAGATCCTAACGCAGTTAAGGTCGGCGATGTCTTGAGCCAACTGCGTGCGGTGATCAACTGCGACGAAACGCCGCATCAGGCGCTTGAACGAATGGAACAGATCGGCACGCGCCATTTGCCGGTCGTTGATGGCGAACGTTGGGTTGGCATGCTTTCGATGCGTGATTTGATGCGTGTGGAGTTGGGCGAACAGGGCGACGAAATCAAGTTGCTCCACGAATATATCCAGCATTGATCAGACAGCGCTCAGATATCCTTGCGCTCTTGCTTTAGTCGAGAGAAGCGATCCACGACCTCTCACGAAATGACACTGGGCGCAGTTCGTGTTGATTCGTGTAGTTTCGTGGATCGTTTCTTGTTTGAGTGCACACTAAGTCGGATGACCCGAAATCTTTTAGCAATTTTACTTTCGTTGACCTTGCTGGCAATGGCCTGTGGGCAACCTCCGCCAGGCAAAGGAGCTGGCGAAGTGGAAGCTACGGCTCAACCTGCGGGCCAGGGCCAAAACCCCTCACAATCCAACGTGAGCTTCCGCGTAGAAACTGTAATCGGCGGACTCGAAGTCCCATGGTCAATTGTCTGGGCGCCGGATGGGCGAATGTTTTTCACGGAGCGTCCGGGCCGCGTGCGGATCTACGAAAGCGGTAAGTTGCGAAGCGCGCCGCTAATCACCGTCGAAGATGTTGAGTCGAGCGGCGAAAGCGGATTGATGGGCATTGCCTTACATCCGCAGTTTTCCACGAACCATTTCTTTTACCTTGCCTACGCATATAAAGGTGAAGGACAACGTGTGCGCATTGTTCGTTACACGGAAACGCAGAACGGTGTGAGTGATCGCAAGATTATCCTGGACAATATTCCCGCGGCGGAATATCACGCCGGCTGCCGCCTGCGTTTCGGTCCTGACGGCAAGCTTTATGTGACTACGGGTGACGCGACCGAACGGGCGCTCGCGCAACGACTTGATTCCCTTGCGGGCAAGACTCTGAGGCTGAACGATGATGGCACCGTCCCTCAAGACAATCCGTTTGTAGGGAGGGCAAATACGCGACCGGAAATTTGGTCCTTCGGCCATCGCAATGCGCAGGGTCTTGATTTCCAACCGGAAACGAACCTGATGTTTCAAACGGAACATGGTCCGTCAGGCTTCGACGGCCCCGGCGGTGGGGATGAAGTGAACATCGTTGAGAAGAGTAAAGACTATGGGTGGGCTACGATTCATCATCGCCAGGCCCGAGCCGGAATGGAAAGTCCGCTGCTTGAGTACACTCCAGCCTGTGCACCAGGGGGCGGTGCGTTCTATCGTGGAAATTCCTTTCCTCAGTTTCGTGGCAACTTTTTCTTTGGTTGCCTGAAGGGCACGCGCATGATTCGCGTAGTTCTGGACGGCCGGCGGGTAGTTAGTCAGGAAAACCTGTTGGAAGGAAAGTACGGTCGGATTCGCGAAGTGGCCGAAGGTCCTGACGGCTATCTATACTTTTCAACTTCAAATCGCGATCAGCGCGGTACACCGGCAAGCGACGACGATCGAATTATTCGACTTGTTCCCGTTAGGTGAATCGCCCCTCCGCAAGACCTTCCGGCACCTCGGCAATAAATTACCAGCAACAATTGTTGACAGTATCTGCTTCTGGCAATATTCTCCTCATGATCTAACCGCTAAATCTTTGCTAACGAGATCTGCTCACGTTAGCCTCACAGAACCTTCTAACCGAAAGGATCACCCCATGTCACAGTTTAAAGTCATCGCGAGTTCACTCAACGTCAGACGAGGTCCTGGCAGGGATCACCCGAAGGACGGAGCCCTACCGAGAGGAACGGTAGTGGAGCCAACCGATCTTTCCCTTTCTGAGGATTGGTTTTTTATCAACATGCAAGTAAACGGAACGCCGGTCAAGGGTTGGATATTCAAGGACTATTTAGTTCCTCTCGAGATGGAGCCACCCAATGCAGAAACACCTGCCTGGTTAAGAACCGCAGAAAGCGAAATGGGCATCAAAGAAGCTCCAGGAAGTGCCGATAATCCAAGAGTCATCGAGTATGCAGCAACCACCAGCCTCGGCGCCAAGGATGATGCGGTGCCGTGGTGCTCATCATTTGTCAATTGGTGCATGAAGCAGAACGGTATTCCCAGAACAGAGTCAGCGGCTGCCCGCTCATGGCTTAACTGGGGCGACCGTCTCGATCAACCGCGCAAGGGTTGCGTAGTCGTGTTGAAACGCGGAAACAATCAGGCACTGGGACACGTTGGATTTTACGTAGGAGACGGTGCCAGTACCATTCGGGTATTGGGAGGAAACCAGGGCGACCAGGTGAAAGTCAGCAACTACCCCAAAGCGATGCTGCTGGGTTATCGTTGGCCAAGTTAATAAGATTTGTCTCAAAGAGAATTTGGAAAAACGAGTCTCACCTTCGAGGCTCTAAAAGAACTGTGAAATGAGTAAGAACGCTCAGGATCAGATTACTGTCCGTCAGCAGGTGTCGGACCAGGAATGGCAAGCGCGTGTGGATCTCGCGGCCGCTTACCGATTGGTGGCCCATTACGGCTGGGACGATCTGATCTTCACACATTTGTCTGCGCGCGTGCCGGGTTCCGATCATCATTTTCTAATCAACCCTTACGGAATGATGTTTGAAGAAATCACCGCCTCGAGTTTAGTGAAAGTAAATCTCGACGGCGAGAAAGTGATGCCCTCTTCTTATTTCATCAATCCTGCCGGGTTCACGATTCATAGTGCGGTGCACGCGGCCCGGGAGGATGCGCTCTGCGTCATTCATTTACATACTGATTACGGAATCGCCGTATCCGCTCAGGAAGACGGACTGCTTCCAATTTCCCAGCAATCACTGTTTGCGCTGGCGTCAGTCGCTTATCACGATTACGAAGGTCTGGCGTTGAACGAGGATGAGAAAGCAAGACTGGTTTCGGATCTGGGGAACAAAGGTTTCATGATTCTGAGGAATCACGGACTGTTGACGCTGGGAAAAACTCCTGCGGAAGCGTTTCTCTCTATGTACATTCTGGAGAGTGCTTGCAGAATTCAGATTCTCGCGCAGTCAGGCGGCGCTGCGCTAAGGCCGGTGCCGCAGCCGATCGTGGAAGGTGTAGCCGCCCAGCTCGACGCTGTCACTGTTGGCCAGGGAGCAATGCTTGCATGGCCGGGCCTGCTCCGAAAGCTTGATCGAATCGATGCCTCTTATCGTGAATAGAGAGAGGTCAGAGATCAGAGGTCAGAATCAGACGTTCGAGGGTCGGTACAGACATCGAGGCAACCGAGCGCCTTCTGATCTCTGACTTCTGATCCCTTGGGTTACGGTTTTTGCGCGAGCATGGCCGTCTTGCTCCAACCGATGATTTGCAACGGTGGAAACCGATACTCATGAACCATGCGGAAGTGCCGGTTAGTTTGGTTGAGCACTTCTTTGCGCGGGTGAGACTTGAAGCGAAACAGGATTTCCAGAAATGTGGTAGCCGGTGAAGGACGCCGGCAAGGAATATGAAGTAAGTGTCCGCCGGGTCTGATCACTCGCGCCAATTCCGACATCCCTTCGTCAAGCGGGACGTATTCCAGCGCGCCGCTTGTCACCACCAGATCAAGAGAATTGTCGGTGAAGGGAAGCGACAGCAGGTTTCCTTCAGCAAAGGTTACGTCGCGCGTGCGTCCCGGACTCTCGTCCACCGCTTTTCGTGCTGCGGCGATTGATGTGGCTGAAAGATCAAGAGCTGTGATACTGACTGGAACGTGTATCGAGCGCAGCAGCGCGAGCGTGAGTAAGCCTGTGCCGCATCCTGCGTCAAGAATTTTTGCGCCGTGCGAGATGGGCAACGGCTGATTGGCGAGATACTGATCGAGCGACCGCCCGTAGCCGTTCAGTTTGAATGTCAGGTCATAGTAGGCTGCAATCTTGTCATAGTATGAGCCGGCGCGAGCCTCATTCTTCGTTCCGGTCAATACATATTCCATGGGCGCTCCTAATCAACCTGCCAAAATCGGTCGCAACCGCGCTGAAGTGGCGTTGATTGTAGCCTCCCTCCTCGTTTTACTCAACTAATGTGACGCACGAAGTGTTGGCATCGACCAAATTCCACTCAACTGCCGTAGAGAATGAAGGTTAGCTTAGAGGCCTCGCGCTTATTTGTAGCGAAACGCGCAAGAAGAATGAGGATGGGTCGTTCCTCCCGTGGGCAGTAGGTAGTCTTGTGGGAGGAATTCATCATGAAGAAATCGCTACTATTACTAGCAATCGTGGGGTTAGCGCTGAGCGCCGCAGGCATTTTCATGTTTCTAAGCGTACGCACATCTGCGGCAAAGTCTCCCCTGACGAGCGTTTTTGAGGTCGGCGGCCAGGACCGCCGAATAGTCCAGAGGAGCTTCGAAGTCCAGCTCCTGGTCGATGGACGCCCGCTCGAAGAGTATTACGCGCGGGGGAAAAAATACGTCGAAGCTCGTGAAGGCGCCGAATATGAAGTAAGAGTTCGCAATCCGCTTCCGTATCGCGTAGCTGTAGCATTGTCGGTCGACGGCCTCAATACGATTGACGCGCGCCGAACAACAGCCTGGAATGCAAGCAAGTGGGTCATTGAGCCTCACGGGACGATTACTGTCGGCGGGTGGCAAATGAGTTCAGAGCGCGCACGTCGTTTTTATTTCACTTCTGAGCGTGATTCCTACGGAGCGAAGCTGGGTCAGACGGCAAATCTCGGAGTTGTCTCCGCTGTTTTTTTCCGCGAATTGCGGCGGCCTATTCGCATAACCCCTCCGCGTCCTGTTTACAAAGACGATGGTCGCCGCTCAGACGTCCCGCTGGAGAAGTCGGAGTCTTCACCGTCTGGTGGCCAGGCCGCGCCAAACTCGGCGAAACAGCGCCAGGGGTCAATTGCTCAGGTTCCAGATGATGATTACGCCGCGACCGGTATCGGACGCTCCGTTCACAATGACGTGCGGTGGGTGAATCTGGAACTCGAATCACAAGCTACTGGTGAAGTGATGATTCGCTACGAATACTACCCGGCGCTGGTCCGGCTGGGAATCCTGCCTCGTCGTTACGAACGGCCGGATCCGCTGCGAAGGCGTGAGGACGCGCGAGGCTTTGAAGACAGACGCTTTAGTCCGGAGCCCTAGTTGACTGCGGCACTCGTGGTCCATTGCTCCGGGCTGCGAGTGCCACTGAGGTTGATGACGATGATGCCATCGAGACGAGACCTTCCCTGGATGAATTCACGCTGGACAACGTTTGTTATCCTGATTGCTTTGGTGACCTGCTCTAGCATGATCGCGAGAGGCCAGGCGCCCGCGACCGAGAGCCCTGAACTGTCGACAGAGTTAGCTGAAGTCGAAATTCCTCTCATTCAAAGGGTGAATTCGCGCTACCCCGGGTTCGGTTATTGCGGCACTCATTCGCGAGGTGTTGGCCCGGTCGTTTCCGAGGAAACGTTTCGAAGTCTCCTACAAAAGAGTCCGGGCGCTTTCGATAAGGAACTGTGCTCCTTTCTGAGCCGATTGATAGTTGATTTCAGCCGGCACAGCGTGCTGACTTATCGTGTAAACGGTGATTGCTTTGTTCGCGCCAGGGGACAGGTTTTTCGAAACGACTCCAGCAGGAAATACGTGCTTCGGATTACCAAGAAATACGGTGTGTGCCGCGCCGTGGGCACCGTTGAAGAGTGGATCGTGACTGAGAAGCTCCGCCCCGACTATGAAGTCGAGGTTCAAGTATTTGTTCGAGACGAATCAGGTGAGACCAGACAACTGGAACGATAAGCCGCAAAAAAAAGCCGCGACCCTCGTCGCGGCATTAAAAGCTTTCAGTTCAACTTCACTTACGGACGGCCCAATACGCCGCCGAGAACGCTTCCCCAACCCCCGGTGTTGCGGTTGCGCTGATTTCCGTTTCTGGAGTATTGGCGATAACCCTGGTCATATCCCTGCACAAAACCCTGACGAAAAGTCTGGCTGGAGGCATTCTTAAAATGACGTGACCTCTGCGGATTGTAGCTTTGACCACGCTGACCATCGCTTGAGCCTGTCTGCACACCCTGCTGATAACCCCGATCCATCTCAACCTGGTTGTAACCGCCGTTGTTTCCGTAACCGCCGTTGTTACCATAGCGGCCATTATTGCCGTAACCGCCAACGCCGCGGCCATTATTGCCATAGCGCCCGTTACCGTATCGGCCATTGTTGTCGCGATTGCGATTCCAATCACCCTGATTGTTTTGGCGAGCATCGCGGCGAGCTTCTCTTCGGCGACGCCTGATTTCGCGCTTGATGTCGTTGCGGTCATTTCTGTGGTCACCGCGTTGATAGTTCCGGTCACGGCGATCCTGCGCCTGAGCGGTGCCCGTCATCGCGGTTGATATCCCGAAAATGAATGCGAGCGACAAAAGAGCCCCGCCAATCCCTCTTCCAAGTTTTTTCATGTTTTGTAGATTTCTCCTTCGGAGGTTCATGAGCAACAGCCATGCCCTTGATTCGAATTTCTGGGATTTGTTGATCTACAGGGTTCGGCGTTCAAACTGAAATGCGAAGCGGACTCATATCGTGCATAGAAGCCCGCAGATGCGTAAGGAGGTGAAGTTTGACAATCCGAACTGGACGCTACCGGCGACTGAGATCGGCATTGTAGAGTTGTTTGTAAACGCGGTAGTTGTTCATCACTTTTTGGACGTAGCCTTTGGTTTCCTCAAACCCAACTTCTGAGGTAAACACGCCCGGATCTTTTTGCTTAGCACGTTTTACCCAGCGTGCGACATTATCTTCGCCCCCATTGTAAGAAGCGGCCACTGCCTCGGGCAGGTTTGGGAACAAGCGGAAGAGGTCCGCCAGGTATTCGCTGCCAACCATGATTGACACATCGGGCTGATAGAGTTGATTCTCGGTCACCGATTTCAAACCGGCTCTCGGAGCGTATCTCTGTGCCGCGTCGATTGTGAGTTGCAACAACCCACGCGCACCTGCAGGCGACTTGGCCGTGGGACGAAAAACGCTCTCCTGCTTCATAATGGCGAGGACCAGACGCGGATCAAGCTTGCGCGCTTTAGCAGCGCTTACAATCGACTCACGGTAAGGCACCGGGTAGCGGTCAGCAGCCTCGGTCGCTTGATCTCTATTGCGCTCCTGCCGCTCCTCCAATTGCGATCTTCGAGCATTGCCGATGCTCTCCAGTCTTTCGTTGGCCAGCCAGCCATAATAAGAATCGATTCCTCCGGGCACGGCCAGATACGCGGTTACCGCTTCGCTTCGATTTCCCGCCCGATCCAAACTGTAGGCCTTCAAATAGGCGACTTCACTTTGGCTGGTCGCAACGCTCTTCGGAAATGTTTTCCTTCGCAGTTCATCCGCTGTCGAAACCGCTCGCTTCCAGTCACCCTCAGCAACTTCAAGGCGCAACAGTCCGAACATCGCGTTCGTCTCAGTCGGAGTACCGGCGAACGTCTGTCTTGTTCGCGCGACCCAGTTGGCGGCTTCCTTGAGACGCCCCGCCTCTCGCAAAGTATCGATGGCGTTCAGGTGGGCTGTCTCGATTCTCTCGCCCTCAGGATGACGATCAATGTATTGAATGTATCGATCAGCAGCGGCCGATGGCTGGCCCATGCGGAGGAGCGCAGCGGCGCTGAAGTTTAAACCCTCGCGACCTTCCTTTGTCGCCGGATATGTTCGCGCCAGGCGATCGTAGTGGTTGTAAGCTTCCTCATAACGACGTTGCTGGTAATTTGTGCGGCCGATGCCAAACATCGCCTCGGCAACTTTGGGATCTTCGGGATAGTAATTAATTAAGGCTTGCCAATGTTCACGTGCTTCTTCAAAAGCGCGATTGGCGTGGTAGACGCTCGCGCGACGCAGGTGTTCGGGTGCAGCCAGGCGAGTCATTACTCCCTTCGCGTTTCGCGCAAACCGATCCTCGCGACGAACCGCCGCCAGGCTGGCATCACTACTTGATTGTGCAGCGGTAGTGCTAACCGGGCAAAACTCGATTCCATCGCTAACGCTCAGAATCGTTATCAGGCCAACTATTGCGATTAGAAAACATGAACGCGCTTTCAACTCAGTAACCTCTTATCGATATTGAACGATTGCCTCGGCAGCTATCTCTAACAGCTGACCCCTAGCCTTCGATGATTTCATAACTTGAAACGATTGCTGCGGTGGGTCTCAAAGTGGCTGCCACGCTGCAGTATTTTTGCTCCGAGAGTTCAATCGCCTGAGCAACCGATTGATTTGAAACGTTACGCCCGGTAACAATGTGATGCACTTCCATTCGCTCAAAACTGCGGGGATGCTCCTCACGTCGATCGCCGCGCACTTCCACCCGGTAATCGGTAACCACCTGCCTCTTCTTACGCAGGATGGAGATAACATCCACCGCCGTACATGAACCCAGGGCCACCAACAAGAGCTCCATGGGGGTTGGCGCGGAGTTCCGTTCATGATCAGTATCCAATGTTATCGAGTGACCTGAAGGAGTTGTGACAGAAAAGAGATTGTCGCCTTTTAGTTGTACCGTCGCTTTCGAGTTATCAACACTCATTGAGTCTATCTCCTGCGGGGAGCATACCATACAGGTTAATACCCTCGTTCAATCAGCCCTCGGAAATCAGCGACACGCGATTGTCCACAACAGTTAAGCCTACATTTCTATGTGGCATAGCTCTTGTAAAGCTAGTGGTGCGTCCGGTGATCTTTTTGTCCCGAAAGTGTGACAGAGGCGATTCCTGGCGTGATGGTAAATCTTAACATTGGGCGATACGTCGGGAACCAATGTCTTACATGGAAAGTTGGAGGAAAGAGAAATGAGTATTTTAAGAAGGACACTTGTCGCGATCTTCGCGGTGATGTTGTTGTCATCGGGAGCTTCGCTTGCGCAGGCCCAGAATCAGGGATACCGCGGAACGTTTCGTACGGTGCGGCAAATTATCGTGAGAATGGATACTCGCGCGAGCACGTTTTCAAACAACGTCCAGTCCGCGGTTGCTACTAATGCGTACGGCGCTAACCGGGAAGAGAACATCAGCAACCTGGCGACAGAGTTTGATGATGCGGTTAACCGTTTGCGCGTACAGTTTGACGCCAGGCAATCAACAAGCCTTGAGAGCCAGCAAGTATTAGAACTCGGATCCCGCATCGATCGTTTTATGCGTAGGAATCCACTTAACGCGGCGACTCAACGACAATGGGCAAACCTTCGGATCGACCTGGGCCAATTGGCGCGTGCTTACAACGTGACGTGGCCTACCGTCGGTCGTACCACTACCGGCACTGTGCCGGCGTTTCCGGCCCCAGGACGTTATGGTTCCGATCGGCTGACAGGAACCTATCGGCTTGACGCCGCACGTAGCGACGATCCGCGAGATGCTGCGGAAAGGGCCACTCAGTCTTTGTCATACGGCACCCGGGATCGGTTGCGTAATGAATTGATTACTCGTCTTGAATCGCCGGATCGACTGGCCATCAACGTCCAGGGGCGCGAAGTGACCATCGGCTCATCTCGCGCGCCGCAGATCAGCTTTTCCGCGGACGGCATCGAACGTGTGGAAACAAACGGCAGTGGCCGTACAACACGTGCGAGCGCCGCGCTTAATGCCGGCCAGCTGGTTATTAGTTCAACCGGAGATCGGGCAAACGAATTCAACGTGACCTTTAATCCAATTGACAATGGTGCTCGTCTGAACGTCACTCGGCGAGTATACGTTCAAGGATTGACACGTCCAGTAGTAGTGCAGAGTGTTTACGAACGAACTTCTGACGTAGCTCAGTTTGATATGAGCCCTGGACCAGGTTACCCCACGTCCTCAGAAACCGAATTCATCGTGCCGAATGGTGAAGTGTTGGTGGCAGTGCTGAACGACGATGTTTCGACCGCAAATGCGAGAGAAGGCGATCGTTTCACACTCACCGTACGACAGCCATCGAACCTTGATGGCGCCACCATCGACGGTCGGGTCACGCAGGTGCAACGGAGCGGGCGCGTAAGTGGTCGTTCACAGATGACTCTGAACTTCGACACCATCCGTCTTCGCAATGGCAGATCATATCGTTTTGCCGGAATCCTTGAATCTGTGAGGACCGCGCAGGGCGACACGGTCAGGATCGACAACGAGGGCGGAGTCAGAGACGACAATCAAACCACCAAAACCGTTCAGCGAGCGGCTATTGGTACGGCGGTGGGCGCCATCATTGGAGCTATTGCCGGTGGCGGCAAGGGCGCAGCCATCGGCGCAATAGTCGGTGCTGGAGGTGGCGCTGGGTCGGTTTACGTCCAGGGTCGTGACGACCTTATCTTAGTTCGCGGTACAGAGCTTTCGATTCGTGCAACTGGTCCGCGATAGGCGCGAAGTGAGAGCAAACGCTGCGAGATGCAGTGACGGAGAGGGCCGGCCAACGAAAGTTGCCGGTCCTCATTTTCGTTTGCTGCCAAAGTTGTGTGTTATTATCCTCTCGACCTTACGAGTCTGAATCCTCCCACGGGTTTGTAGAATTTAACTTTAACCGGCGCTCACTGCCGCCCATGGGAGGGACAAGAGATGGCTAAGGTACTCATCGTAGACGACGACGAGGCTATCCGCGATACCCTTTACGAACTGCTTTCCGACAATTATCTCTGCCAGACTGCTGAAACCGCCGAAAAAGCTTTGTCTCGCCTTGAGGCTGACACCTACGACGTAGTTCTGACAGATATTTCGATGCCCGGTTTAAGCGGACTCGAGCTGCTTGGACATGTGCGTCAACGTTACCCTGATACACCTGTAATCATCATCTCGGGAATCAGTGACGAGGACCATGCCCAGGGCTTGATCAAACTCGGCGCCTTCGAGTTTCTGCTGAAACCGTTTAGTCTCGAGGTCGTTGAAAAGTGTGTTAAGCGCGCTGCTGAATATCGGCGGCGGGTTCTGGTGGATTCAGCTCCTGATGACACGGGCGAGGAGGTGGATGCCGCGGAGAGCGATTGGAAGATAGTAAAAAATGATCGTCTATAAGTTAAGCCGCAACGGTAGTCAGCGCTGCTCGTTGCGATTGTGAGGTTCTTAGCTGCGTAATCTCATGGGCTAACTCAACTATACGTTCTGCTCGGAACGGTTTGGTAATTACCCAGTTAACGCGAGCTTCCCTTTGTTCATCGGAGCCGACTGCGGATCCCCATCCGGTGATTACAGCGATCGGCACCTTTTCATTTTTTTCTCGAATCGCATGTGCCAGCTCCCAGCCGCTCATGCCCGGCATTCCCACGTCAGTGAAGATGCCGTCGAACTGGTGCACTTCAAAAAGACCCAGCGCTTCGCGGCCGCCGGGCGCCAGGTAAACACGGCAATTCTCAGCTTCCAGCAGATCCCGAAGTAAATCACGTACAGCTTCTTCGTCATCGACGACCAGCACTTTGGGTTGGTTTTCGTTTCGCGGTCGAGAAACTGCCGCGCTTGGGACTTCCACGACCGGAGCGTGGGCTTTGGCTTCCGGCGTAACAGAGTCTTCAGAGACTACAGCCTTGGGTAGAATTATTCGGAACCGAGTCCCGACGCCAACTTCGGATTCAACTTCAACCGAGCCTTCGTGTCGCCGGATAATTCCGAAACTGACTGCCAGGCCGAGGCCCATTCCCGCTTTGCCTTTTGTGGTAAAGAAGGGATCGAAGATGCGGGACTTAACTTCCGGCGCCATTCCCGATCCGGTATCACCCACCGAAATTACTACTGAGCCGTCCACGTCTTCAGCCGCCAAAGTAAGTTGACCGCCATTAGGCATAGCGTCGACAGCGTTGAAGACCATATTGACGAGCACTTCTCGCAGTTCTGATTCGTCGCCCATTACTTTGGATTTCGATCGGATTTGTAGTTCCAACCCAATCTGCACATTAGAAGCCTCAGCGCGATCCTTCCATCGGGGCCTGGTGATCTCACTGACGTCCAAAAGAATCTGATCGATACAGACCGGTTCGAAGTCGTGATCGCGACGTTGGCGGGCGAAGTCCTGAATCCGCTTAACTGTCTTTGCGCCGTCTTCGGCAGTCTTGATGATAATGTTCAGACCACGTTCGAGCTTTTCCGGGTCATTGGTTCGGAGCATCAACTGCGCGCGTCCAAGTATGCCGGCCAGAGTGTTGTTAAAGTCGTGGGCCACGCCCGAAGCTAGTTCTCCCAACGCTGAGAGTTTTTCCATTTGCGAGAATTGTTCGCGAATTCGATCCTGTTCGGCGATGTAGTGAGACAGCTCTTCGACGTGTCGTTCAGCCTGTTCAGCTTGAGCGGCGGACGCTTCGATGTTTTTCAGATAAGTTCGGTATGTAAAGAAGACGATTGCCACGATTGGAATCGTAATCACGAGCGCATACAAGCCCATTAGTCCGACCAGCTTTGCGATCAGCGCAGCTGCGGATGCGCCGGCAAAGTAAGTGATGGATGTCCAAAGGTAATGCGTTTTCCAGGTTTCCCAGATTGGCTTACCTGCTTTCAGGGCGCCACAAATCGCTACCAGGCCGGAGTTTGAAACGTACTGGGCGAGAGCCATGATGGCGACGCACGCAACGAACCTGGCAGAGAAAGGGCCCTGATTAAGTGCAACTGGATCTCCAACCAGGAAATAGATGGCCGCGTAAGTTACAGCTGTGGACCATGATGCGCAGGCCCAATTGAAAAGAATGGTGACTGGCTTTCGCGCAAACTGGAACGACGAAAAGAGCGCCTCGGTGGCTGCCAGCAACACGCCAGCTTTCCAACCGTAAAGCAACAACGTCAGAAAAATGAAGGTGTCAGAGACGGAAATCTTCGATCGGAACTGTGGGATTTCAATGGTTATTCGCGAACTAAAGACGACCGTCAAAAGAGCCAGCACGATGAACCGCAGGTCCATGGACCTCAAGTGCACCTGGAGACCGGCCGTCAAATAGACTATGCCGCCCACGCAGACCGTGATCCACATGTAAGTCTTAGCTAAGAGCTTATTATCTGTTGGAAGGTGCATTTCCAGGGCCATGCGGTTGGGGAACGTAAGCTTAACCGGCTAACGCTAGTGAGTCAGCCGCTTCTTCGTGACTATTTTCATTTCCAGGATTTTCGGCAGTAGGGTCGCTCGCGACGTCTGCAAACGATGTTGCAATCGCGCCGTTTTCGACGTCGCCGAACTGAACTGGAAAAACATTTGCCAAAACCGCACGCATCCTGACCTGGCCCAATAGTGTTTCCAGGTAACATCGGAACTGATGAAGAGTAGATTCCACCTCACCGAACTCCGAAGGCAATGCGATTAGTTCACAGAAACTTTCAAACTGAGGCCAGTCTGAATACATCAGGCACTCAAGGCTTTCCTGGCGAAACTTTTCGAGACCTGCTTCAAGGTCGGATTGCGCTGCTTCTGTCGAGTTTTCCTCCAGCGTTTCTATCAGCTTAATCAGCGCAGCAATGTCCTCACAGAGTTGGAGCGATTGCCGGTATCGCATATCTGAGTTGTTAAATAACTTAGACCCTTCAAGCGCCGGATCAAACACCATTGCCAGGGTAATCGTTGATTGCTGCAGGCAGTTGGTAAGCACGTCATGTGCTCGCGACAGTTTGCCGACAACCACATGCCGGCTGTGACCAGCGAGTGAGGCAGGCGAATCAGCGTCAAAGACTCGTTGCAAGTCATGGCCCAGGGCGAAAGTGATTCCATCCAGGGTGTCGAGTAACTCCTCGGACATTGACGGAATATTTAGGGCATCAGTCCGGATGAAGTTTACCAGCGCACGAGCCTCATCGTGGATCACTCTGAATAAGGCAAAAGTCTCATCAGCGGCATCGACCTGGCGCAGATGACTCTCGATCAGGTGGAGACACTCAATCAACGCAAGCAGATTCTGAAAAACCGTACCCACGGATTCGCGCACTTGGGGAGGATCGATTTCCCGGAGGACTCGTTCGATTTGGTAGGTACAGATATTCGACTCGGTTACCGAGGGTCTGTGAGACGGATACGCCGGCCGAGCCACTAGTAGTGACTCCGTCGGTCCGGTTTGCTGTGAGATTGGTTTTGCTAAAGTCATTTCCGCACGTGACTCTTTGCAGAGATCCTTCCTATAAGAAAATCGTGTCGTAGACAGTGCGCAGGTGATAGCCCGCCTGGCGATAGAAGCGCCGCGCCGCGTCACTGTCGTCATTTACAAAAAGGCAAACTGATTTCGCCCGCCACATCAACAACCTCGCGAGTTGCGACATGCAGCTTTGCCCGTAACCCTCGCCCCGTCTTTCAGGTTTTACCCAGACGCCTTCAAGGTAGGTTGTCAGAGGGCTTATTGAGGCCACTTCAGCTTTGAAAATTAATTGGTCTTTTTCGGTCAAGACCCAGGTTCGGCCCTGTTGAATTCTACGCGCGCATCGCTCCGCAAATCCGGCAGCGTCTTTCGTTCTCGGATCGACACCGCTCTCCGAAAGAGCCATTTCAGCGTGAACGGGGATAATCAATTCGAGGTCAGCAGTTGTGGCCAACCTTAATTTTGAAACGTCTTTCGATGCTGCGCCGGGCCACCGCAACTCCAGCAACAATTGACGACTGGCGCGTCGCATCTTTTGGCCAGGGTTAGCATAGTGGCGCCAAAAGGTCCCGAGGTGACTCTCTTCACACATGATCATGTGGACGGACTTGCAACTCTGGGCGGCGGTCGCCAGGGCCTGTAGCGCCTGGTCGGTTTCCGCTTCCAACAGAGTCGCGTGGCCAAGTAGTCCGACGCCTTCAAGTTGTCCGAAGGGATTACGGTAACCGAAGAAAGTGCCTCGGTTGAGCGAACTTTCCAATCCGTTGTCATAAACGATGCCGGCGAAGAAAGCGGCGTTAATTCCACGACGGGCGAGGAACTCGAGGGTTTCTGAGCGATCGGAATTGGTCAGGACGTCAGCGCTTGCTCCTGGAAACGCACCTGAGGAAATCCAGCTCTCAGTCGCCGCTATTCGCATTAGGGATGAACCAGCCATTGTTTATTGTCACCGGATGAATAGTTATGACGCCCATGCGGATGCCTGGGCACGGGTTTATGCGATCGCTTACTGCATGAATGCTGTGAGATCGCCGAGAAGAGTGGATCTAGCGAGTATGCTGTCGCTGATCAAGACGCCATCGGCAACAAGCACCCCGTCGCTGATTAGGACTCCATCAGCGACCAGGACACCATCGGCCAATAGGACGCCATCAGCCAGCAGCACGCCCGCAGGCAATAGGTTGAGTCCGCTTCCAATGGTTGTGCCGTTGCTAATGAGTATGCAATCGGAAATCAACACACCGCTGGAGATCATAGTGAGATCGGCGATCAGAACGCCGTTGGTCTGGAGAGTCGCGTCGCTGATCAGTACGCCCGTGCCGTAGATTTTTTGGTACTTGGTGATCAGAGGTAAGCCCTTGGCATAACCCTGGTCGGAAAGGATTCCCTGGGCCCACGAGAAGGTCATGCCATCGATTGTTGACTGGGGCGCGGGCGCAGCAGATGTCAGCAAAGGCGAACCGACAGTTGTGTTATTGGTCAGGTCGGTGCGTACCAGCTTAGCAAGCTTCACTGCACCTTCGATGTTCAGTTGACCGGCGCCCTGCTCGAGCATGTTCATGTTCGGAAGTTGCTGGGCCGTGTACATGAGCAGCATTTTGACCATGTTGGGCGTGAGCTTTGGATTCGCTTGCAGTATGAGTGCAGCTGCACCCGCCACGACGGGGGCGGACACTGATGTGCCGCTCAAATACATCATCTTCTGGTTGTCTCTGCCGGGAGCCAGTCCAGTTTCCAGCGAGGGATTCTCTTCGACAAGTTGGTTATTAGTAGCCTGAGCAGAAATCACTTTGTTGCCCGGGGCCACAAGGTCAGGCTTGACCAGATTGTCATAGTGACGAACGCCCGACGTGTCTGTCCAAAAGCTCCGCGTTGGACCACGCGAACTGTATGAGGTGACCGCGTCGTCGCCACGTGAGTTCGTTCCAAAAGAGTTTGTCGCCCCGACAGTGATTGCTGAGGGCTCATTGCCTGGAGCATGGACGCCACCATACTGTTTGCGGCCGAATGCGTCTTTGCCATCATTTCCGGCAGCAGCCACGACCACCACACCCGCATCAACTAACCGCCGGACGGCAATGCAAAGCGGATCGTTTTTGTAAGACGAGATTGCTGCTCCGCCGAGACTTACGTTTACCACGCGAATGTTGTAGCTGGCTCGGTTTGAAAATACCCAATTGAGCGCGGTCAGAACGGTTGACGTTTTGCTGCGACCGTTTGAGTCAAGCACTCGCAAATTAATGAGGTTAGCGTTGGGGGCGATGCCCGTGTAATTGCCTTTGTAAAGACTGCCATTGCCGGCTGCAGACGCGGCAATGTGTGTTCCGTGGCCGTAAGGATCGTCAACGCGATTTTCGCCGGTGAAGTCCTGGCTATAGACCACTCGAGGTGCGAGAGACTTGTGGCCGGCGTAAATGCCGGAGTCCAAGATGGCAATGCCAATGCCGGTTCCATCGAGAGTTGTACTTGTTCCTGCCGAGCTCGTTTGCGTTCTAACGTCATCAGCACCGGTGGTCGAGCTAAGATGTCCCAGCGCGATCACATCGTCGTCTTCATGAACCGAGTCGACTTCATTGTGTGAGGCCAGCTCATCAACCACGTTAGCCGGCAGTTCAATAGCGGAAGAGTTAAAGTTTGAATAATCCTTCTTCAGGCGGATGCCATTTCGCTTCAACAGAGACTGAAGGCGAGGGCTTTTCTGGCCGTTGAGCTGGAGGATTACAGAAACGTTCTCGCTGTTAGCGGTATTGTCGCGAACGCGTTTACGAAGCTTATGGCCGACCTTGTCGGCTCTTTCATCGCGTTGGCCCTGAGCCGCGAACGTTGGAACGCTGGTGCTGACCCGCCCGGTGAGCGAAGCGACGATGCCAATGATCGCCACGTAGGTTAGCAAGGTTCTTGAGGTTGAACGATTTGTTTTCTTCATCAGTATCCGACTCATACTTTCATCACTTTCCAAGGTTGACCCGGCCAGACGAGAGTCCGGGCGCAATCCGTTTCGCAACGTTGGTGCCACAACCTCTTAAGTGCTTGAAGTCCAATGAGTGCTATAAGTTAGGTGAAATGGGGGACAAACCGCTCAAGCCAGCGCCAAAACTGAAGAGGTCAACCTGATGGCATGGCTAATCATTTTGATAGGATTGCTGACATGACCGCCTCTTTGCCGGAGTTCATAGAAAGCCATCGCGACCAATCGTGGCGCCGCGATCCAGAATTACGGATCGAAACAGAGCTCGACGCTGAACGCTTTGTTGAGGATGTGGGTTTCAGTGCTGGTTTGACCGACGCGCGCCGGCCCGGGCCGTCGTTGTATATCGCGGTTTGCGGACGGCGAGATGCTCACATGCCGCGGAATGTTCAAAAGGATCCGGAAGCCCGACTTGCATGGAATATAAAGGACGAGCTGTTGCGGCGGGGACGAGTTCACTACGGCAAGTTGCGAGGTAATCGCTCGATATTTGTAAGCCGGAAACTATTGCCATATTTCAACTCCGTGTTTGGCATAACCAGAGTGCAAGAGGAGTCAGTATTGAGTGAGCCGGCACAGAACATCCTTAAGGTGTTGCGCCAGGAATGGGAAATGGCGACGCGGGACCTCCGTGCCGCCAGCGGTATCGCTGATCGTCCCACCTTTAACAAAGCAATTGAAGAGTTACAGCGGGTCTTCAAAGTCATTCCGAGTGATGTGGTCTATGAGCCCCTGTTTACTTACATTTGGTCACTAGCAGAGGCCAGGTTTCATGTTGAGTTGGGTATTACAGTAAATCGCGAAGAAGCGCTAAAGGAAATTGCGCGAGCTTATCTCAAGGGCGGCGGAATGACTCTGCGCGGAGAACTGGCGCGGGTGACTGGAATCCCAAACCCTGAAGCAGGACTCGGAAATTGGGCGTTAGTTGATGAAGGCTTTGCAACCAGAATGGCGCCAGGCGTTTACTGTGTGACTGAACTAGCCCGACGGTAATTTATTTGGTGTTAATTCGAATGCACGGGATTTGACTTAGGCTGGTCAAGCTCACGCAGCTCCTCGCGTTCAAGTTGGTCCATCTCGAGTGCGAGGGGAGGAAGGGCTTGAGACGCGGCTAGACGTCGCAGCATTGAGTCAGTTTCAACCTGGCTCAGCTTCCTGTTTGCCGAAGCTTCAATAGCTTGAAGTTGAGCTTTCGCTTCAGACAACCGCCGCGTCGCTTCCTGTCGCAAACCGTCCACCCGCTGACGATCGGAATGCAACTCGTCAAGCAGAGAACTGGTGTCGACGCCGCGAAGGCTACGGGTGCGGTTGATCTGCCTTTCAACTCTTAGAACCTCGCCGCGCGATCGGGCAATGATCCTGGTGGCAGTAAGACGATTAGCAAGCGTCTGGCAGTAAGCATCGGCGAGTAAAGGATTTTTCTCGGTTAGTTCACGCCAGATCCGCCGCTCCTCCGAGGTCAATTCGTTTACAAACCAGGCGACCTCGGCCCCGGTAATCCCATCCGCTGCCAGACGATCTCTGAGTCGTCCCAGCCAGCGTCTGCGGTAAAACAGGAGGAGGGTCAAAACCAATAGACCGACAACCAAACCGAGCCCCATTGAAACAAAAGACAGGAGCAGATAGACCGCAGCGGAGTCGGTAGTGGCGGCCGCCAGGAAAAACGCGAGGAAGACAACCGGCAAGGGGACGGTAATTAAAAAGAAGGAGAGCCACGGAGTCCAGCTTAGAATGGTGGCGACCCTTTCATCCCTCGTTGTGAGTTTTCCTTCTGGTTTTTCGAGCATGCCTTCAAGTGTCGAATCAGCGGTCACGACCGTGAATCTTAACGAGTAAATGGACGCTTTGCCAGTTTAGGGCGTTCGAGCGACCGCACCCAGATATTGATGTTGTATAATCAGGTTCACTTGTTATTCGAATAGGAGCAGCTATGACGCGAGTTCACATGCAGCGCGCAATTGCCGGAGTCTTCGCCGTGGGCGTCTTAATCTCCCTGGTAAGTGACGCGAAGAGTGTTTTGGCCCAGTCGCCGGCAGGGAGCGTGGGAAACGGCGCCAGCGTTTCAGCCAGACCCGTTACCATTCCGCTCACCATCCGCGTGAAGGGCTCGGCCCCGACCAGCGAGCTCGATCTCAAGATCGTGGATTTTACAGTAACTGAAGATGGCGAACCGCAAACGCCGATATCGATCAGGGCAATGGGCTCAAACTGGCCGCTTAATCTCTTCGTGTTGATCCAGGATGATGTAGTTTCCTCTGTGGGTCTGGAGATAAAACCGCTGGCGGAGTTTATTCGTCGCTTGCCACGCGGGTCGCGCGTTGCCGTGGGCTATTTACGAACGGGCACTCTGCAGGTTCGTCAGAGGTTTACTTCTGATCTCGAAAAGGCAGCGAAGTCACTACGCCCACCGGTTGGCTTGGCGAGCACCGCGCCATTCAATCCTTACGTCGAAGTGATCGAGGCGCTTAGGCGCTTCGATTCTCAGCCGGCCGGACGAAGGGCCGTATTGCTGGTCTCCGATGGCCTCGACATCTCGCGCGGTTTCGATCTCGGCTCAGGGGGTCAAACGCTTGATCTTCAGCGTGCGATCACCCAGGCCCAACAGCGAAGCGTCGCCATTTACGCATTCTTTGCGCCCACCGTGACCTCGTCAGGAAGCACTAGTCTAATTGCGAATGCGCAAAACTCCCTGAAGCGTCTGGCCGACGACACTGGAGGGCGAGCCTATTTCCAGGGCTTCGGCGCGCCTACCAGCTTCGTTCCCTTTATCAAAGATCTGAAGGAATCGCTGGACATGCAGATCGCGTTAACCTATCTGTCTACTCATCCAAGGAAGGGTTTCCACAGGGTGAAGATCACTTCATCGACACCCGGCGTTGATGTGATTTATCCGTCGGGCTATCGCCGCAACTAGTCTTTCCTTTTCGAAGAGGCTCAGGACTATTGGACGCTCGCGGGCAGCAGAGAACCGCGGCGATCAGTGGCGACTGCGAAACCATCTGCGAGACTCCCAATCATTCCGTGGAAATGAATATCGCTTCCTGAGAGCACCACGACCACGTCGCCCGCCTGAAATTTTGGGTCATCCATCGCAAAGCGCACGATGACAGCCTGCCCGTTCTGCTGTTCGATCGTCTCATAAGAGAAATTGTCTGCGTCGACCACGTAGGTCTGGGAATTATTAGCTGTTCTTTGCTCGTCTGGCACTATTATCTCCTTGGGAGGGCCCGCTTCTTGTAGCCAAGAGCAAGGCGCGAAACTTGGTTTATTAACTGCGTCGACATTATTATTTCCTAAACACCTTGCTAGAGCAAACAAGACTTCTTCCACGACGACACCACTGGCCACTATTTACTTCGTATTGATTCAATATCAGCAGTAAAGGAACAAAGAAATGGAGAAACTAATCCTCCCGGTGCTTTTGGGCACGAATCGCAAGATGCGTCAAAGCGTGCATGCGGCGAAATGGTTGATTGGTGAAATCGAAAAGCGCGGCGACATTGAAACCAGACTATTCGACGCAGCTGACTTCGCTTTGCCGCAGGATGATTATGGAACGGGACTCAAAGATCTATTTCCGGAGTGGCGAGATGCTATCACGCAGGCAGACGGCTTGATCATCGTGTCGCCTGAATACAATCACGGTTATCCTGGAATTCTTAAATCCATTTTGGATTTGTTGCTGAAGGAGTACATTCACAAGAGTGTTGCCCTGGTCGGAGTTTCAACTGGCCCGTGGGGCGGGACGCGAGTGGTGGAAGCGATGGTGCCAATGGTTCGGGAGTTGGGATTGATAGTAACTTTTCAGGACCTGAACTTTCCGAAGATCCAAACGACATTCAGCGTTGACGGAACACTCTTGGATCCGGCTTTTAAAAAAAGGGCGCAGGCTTTCCTGGACGAATTGGTCTGGATGTCGCGCGCACTAAAGTGGGGCCGCGAAAACTTACCATCACGTCATCACCCAAGTTGAGCACCCCGGAAGTGGTTTTAGTTCTTTCGTTGCCGTGCTAAAACGCCGGAGTCTACAGTTTCACCAGTGCGCGAGACAACCTGGAAGTAAAGCGAATCGCCGACGACTTCCGCGATCATAAAGTGCATGTCAGTATCGAACGCCTTTGCGGTTAGGGGCGAATTCGCTTTGACATCACCTTTCCGTAGCTTGCCGCCTCCACCTGAGACAAAATAGTAGATACCTTTTTGCGGCTTGATTCGTTCGTAAAAATGATCATGCCCCGTGAGCACAACATTTACACCGTGCTTCACAAAGATCGGTTCTACGATTTCGCGAAGCTGATTCTCAGAACCATGCTTGCCGCCTGACGAATACGGGGGGTGATGAAAAAAGCAAATCTTCCACTCGGACGTGTCCTTTGCTAACTCACTCTCTAACCACTCGATCTGACGCTTGTCCATGTAAGTGCTGTTCAGCGCATAGAATGCAACATTGCCTTTAGTGAACCGGTAAAACTCCTTGCCGTTCATGTTGAACGGCTCGTAGTTTACCTGAGTCGTCTGATCGTGGTTGCCCAGGGAAGCGTAGAACTTAACTTTATTATTCAGCAACTTCTGATAGGCGCGCTCAAATTTGTTTTCATAGTCTTTCGGCTTTTCACCCCCGTACATGTTGTCGCCCAACATGACGACAAACTGAAAAGGAAAGATCTCGTGATACATCCCCATCATTGCGCCGACCTGATATTGCGCATTCGACCCGGTACCGGTGTCGCCGATTATGGCAAAACGGACTGAACCTTCTTTGAGCGGCAAGGCAAGTTTGAGCGCTGGATTGGCGGCCGAGATGGCCTTGGGGTTCTTTGCTAACTCTTGCGCAAGACCTGTCTGCGGAAGAGTAATGACTTGCATTAGAGCGCTGACAATCACAAACGCGACTGTCAGCAACAGACCAGAACTCTTTCTCATCGCAATTTTCATAGTTCCTCCGACGACATCACTTAAGGCAGAGCATTCAGCATGTAATCAAGTATCAAACCGTTCTCTTTATCTATAAGCAGCATATGACGACGGACGAAACGATAATTCAGTTCCTTAGGCAGTTCCGGGAGTCTTAGCAAAAGTGTCGGAGGAATGGCTGAAACCTCCTTTGTTTCCGGATATGGATAGTTGACCTTCAGTGGAACGCCCGAAGTTTCGGCGTCAAGGATAGCTTCTTTAACTTCACCTCGGTCCTGTCCCTTAAACTCGTTGCGGATCATCCTGCGCAAATACTCTCCCGCCCCGGTTGTAAAAATGTCGCCCGGTTTGGCGCCCACACGCGCCGTCCGAACGCCTTCTTCAAAGGCTTTCTTGTGAGACGCAATCTGTTCGGGCGTGCTGTCTTTGGAAAGCTTCTGAAGTTTGCTCTCCACGCGGTTGCGCAGTTTTACGTAGGCTTTAGCCCGAGCCGCGAAAATCGCAACGGTATTTCGATCGGCTGCAGAAGCGGGAGAACTTGTGGGCAGCTTCTGCGCTAACGCCACGTTGGCCGGCACTATGCACAAAGCAGCCGACGCTAGAAGGCATGCCGTGTTCAACAGATAACGGAATTTGCTGACTGATTTGGATTTCATCACGATTTGAAACTGCAAGGCCGATGCCAGCGTGACACGCGATCCCTTTGAGCGGGACCCCCTTGTTTCCTGCTGAAAATGAGTCGACATGCTTAACCTCAATGCGAAACGCGCGGTTCACTGTGTATGCGAAACATATAACTGTAGTACTTCGGAACGTGATGAACCGCTAGTGCCAGTAGCATGAAAAACGCGAGAACAGGGCGAATCGTTACAGCCGGACAACGCTGCTTCACAAGTGGGACGAGGTATCGCAGCTGTTGCTATTGAATATTCAGCCCAATGCAGAGGACCTGCGGCGCAATCAGTGCGGGGGAGAGAATCGTGTGGCGATGACCAGAAATAATTGGGGCGGCTAGAGGGATTCGAACCCTCGACCTCCTGAACCACAATCAGGCGTTCTAACCAACTAAACTATAGCCGCCATAAGGCGTAACTCTTGGAGAGGTAATGTCCCTGGCAGGGCTCGAACCTGCGGCCCTCTGCTTAGCATCCAGCATCAGGCTTTCCCTGACCGCCTGTCGTCGTAACAGGTTTGCTGGCTGGACTATATCTTGGACATCACAGTCCCGACCCGTATAGTCTCTGAGGAGCCCTCAAACGCCATAACTCAGACGAGAAAGGTTTCCTGCGGATTACCCAATCCTCATGGATTGTTACTCAAAATATCGAGTACCAGAGGCTCTAAGGGCGTCCCCGCATATGGGGCCGTCCACTTAATGGGTTCGATGAAAACTATTCCCCATTAAGGCTCCAACAAGGCAGATGCTCTATCCACTGAGCTACAGGGACAAATGTCTGGCGCCGCATGTTAGCACGGAGTTAACCGTCGCGGTCAACTCGGCGTTTTCTCGGAAAAACAAAGAGATCGCCCCTGCTGGGGCGATCTCTTTAATCGAATTCAGGACCTGGACTTAGGCTGCCTGAGTTTGCTGTTCCGTACCTTCAGCGAAAACTCGACGACCATTCACGGCGTCGTCGATGATTTCCCTCACGGCTGATGTATCAGGATTCACGTCCATCCGGTCGCAAGCGCGCAAATGGCGGATGATACCTTCGGTGGCAATCTCAAGCGCCACTCCACCCAGCTTCGAATAACGCCGAGCCTGAATGTGGTCAATTCTTAGAATCCGCTCGTCCAGCGGTAAATGTCTATTGAAAGTCACGATTACTCTTTCTCCTCCGAAAAACCGCAATGCGGTCGTTTTAATTACAAATTTTAGATGCCTCGGCAAATCACGAGGATGCAGATCCGTTGCATTTAGAAACATTTCCCGATCACGTCGGTACACTGTTCCGAACGTTCAGTTTTTTAGGGGATCAGCAAAACATAGGATTCTACCTGAGTTCGCGGGAAAACTCCAGAACTTTTTCGTCAGTAGAGGGCGAAGGGGGGTGGCACACTTGCGAACGCAAAAAGACGGGGCTCAAACAGCCGACACAGCTTTTGATGGAGCACCAAGCGTAAGCGCCGCCCTTGTTCACCGAGCATGAACTGGGGCGACGCTTTAAAGTTAGTCCAAGAACTGGGACGATTGCGTTATTTCTTGGGTAAAACGGTATCTTTCATACCTTTGCCGACGCGGAACTTCAACGTTGTCTTGGCCGGTATTTGAATGGTTTCGCCGGTCGCTGGGTTTCTACCCTCGCGGGCTTTTCGTTCGGACTTGACGAGCTTACCAAAGCCCGGAAGTACGAATTCACCGTTTGAAGTCACTTCTCGCGAAGCGAGATTGTAAAGTTCGTCGAAAAATTCTTTCACCTGGCCGCGTTTCATTCCCGTTTTCTCGGCAAAGTGATTGAAAACCTCGGATTGGGTCATGCGCTTTCTGCCTGTCGCCGCTTTAGTCGCCATAGTCTAGTGTAAAACCTCCGAATGAGACTTGAATTGAAAAACTGTTCGGCATTCATATATCACACTCAAGGGCCAAAGTCTCGGAAAATTGTGGATTTCTGGCCGTTTTTGTCAAAAAAAGTCGGTAATCGTGTCGCGGGAGGAAATAACCTTCGACCGAAGCCGGTGGGACAGTCCGTTGGGCTGCCCTCGGCGGCCCGAAAAACATTCTCCGCAAACAAAAATCCAGCACTTGACTGCCAGCCCCAGGCATCATATGTTCCGCTTGACCAGACTTGTAGGCCGGAGCATCCCCAGCGAAGTATGACCCTATGAAGACGATAGGCAGGGATGATCAGCGATCTAGCCGGGAAATGTTAGGGTCACCACGTAAATTGGCCATCAAAATGAAAGTTATTCTTTGCGTCTGTCTACTTCTGCTTTCAATACCATCGCTGGCCGGCGCGCAGCGCGGCAAACAACCCACATCTTTAACCAAAGCCCAAACCAGAGAAGCCGAAAGGCTACTTTCTGCCCTCGGTTACTGGACAGGCACCGTGGACGGACTATTTGATTCGGGCACCCGAGCGGCATTAATCGCATTCCAGAAGTGGGAAGGCCTTCCTGTTACTGGCCGGTTGACGCTCGACGAACTTGAGGCAATTCGCGCCAGCGACATGCCTACGGCGAGGGAACCCGGGTACCCGCATGTCGAAGTGGATGTTGATCGCCAAGTATTGTTACTGATCAACGAAGCGGGACGCGTTACGGTGTTACCTGTCTCGACGGGCAGCGGCAAATCGTTTATCGACGAAGGTCAGAAGAGCATCGCTTACACACCTCGAGGCAGGTTCATTGTTTACGACAAGACAATGGGTTGGGAAGAGGGTTCTGCTCGCTCGATGTATTACTCTAACTACATCAGCGGCGGTGTGGCGATTCATGGAAGTCCCAATGTTCCATTCTTCCCTGCGAGCCATGGATGCATTCGCATACCCATGTTCGCTGCGCGCGACATGAGCAAGCTCTTGACGTTGGGGACAATCGTGCTGGTTTACGACAAGGTCTCCTTCGTTTCGGCCAGGGCCTGGGTAGACAACCCAAAACTAAAACCCACGAGTGGTGAGTAACCCATCTGACCCGGTCGCCTGAAGCTGTATGTCTTAGGCTTGGGTCTTTCTACTGACCTCATTCCGGCTATGCCTCACTTTGCGGCACAACAGGTGCCATGTTAGTCCCGAACAGGGCGAATCGTCGCCCCTGCCATATTAACTGGGGCGATGTGGATGGGCTCTTCGTCTTGACCCCCGCCAGAATTCCCCTGCCGCCCTCAAAGCTTTACTGATCGACTCCCAATCCAAATGATCCCGGCGCAGTATTCCCACTCTGGATGAATCGTTCCAAAAAACCGCACGAACTCCCTGCTTCACATGACTAACCCTTTCCTGCCACAAACCCTTGTGCCAAGCATCGGCCTGTTTCCTGCGGCTCAGGCTTTTCCCCCGGTTTGCTCTGAGGGAGAGGGGGAGCCTTCGGACCACAGGATTCTAATCGTTGATGATGAGCGCAGCATTCGTGAAATGTTTGCTTTGTGGCTAACCGACAACTTCACTTGTCGGACCGCAGCTTCAGCTGACGAAGCGCTGGCCATTCTGGCTGAGGAACCCCAGGCGCTGGTTATTTCAGACATGATGATGCCCGGACGAAACGGAGTCGAACTGCTTCGCGAAGTTACAACCCGGTATCCCGGCACGGCAGTGATCATGGTTTCAGGAGTGGACCGCCCGCAACGAATGCGGGATGCGCTGCGGTTAGGTGCGTTTGATTACTTAATCAAGCCCTGCGAAATGGATGTCTTGACGCTGTCCGTCGAACATGCGCTCGAGCGCCGTGCACTACAGCGCACCGCTAGCGTCTACAGACGAGATTTGGAGAGTCAGAACAACGAACTGGCGACGCAGAAAGCAGCCCTCGAACGACTGCAGGCCCAGATGGTCCACAATGAAAAAATGGCCAGCCTCGGCCAGTTATCTGCGGGGGTCGCGCACGAGTTGAACAACCCGGCCGGCTTCGTCTTTGGCAACATGGAACTTCTTCAGGAGTACCTTGACCAACTCGGGAAGCTGCTCAATGTCTATGACCTACTGATCCTTCCGCAAGATTCCTCAAGCTCAGTGCTCAAGGTGAAGGACGAGATCAACTACGACCGCCTGATGCCTGACCTGAGTTCAATCGTCGCGGATTGTCGCGAGGGAGCGCAACGAATTTGCGACGTAGTGAAGAACCTCCGTCTTTTCTCCCGCCTCGATGAGGCCGAACTCAAGCACGTCGATATCCATGAGGGCATTGAATCAACGCTGAGGTTGTTGTCGCGCTATTACAGTTCCGGGCGACTGCAGCTGCGCAAAGACTACGGTGAGTTGCCCCGCGTCACCTGTTATGCGGGACAATTAAATCAGGTTTGGATGAACCTCCTCGTCAATGCGGCGCAGTCAGTGATTGGTAACGGCGAAGTAAAGATAACAACGGAAGTGGATGATGATTCCGTGGTTGTAACAATCTCTGATACCGGGAAGGGCATTCCGGAGGAAGAGCTTTCTCGAATTTTCGATCCGTTCTTCACCACAAAGCCCGTCGGCGAAGGCACCGGACTTGGTCTGTCGATTTCCTACGGCATCATCGAGCGCCATGAAGGAACGATAACAGTTAAAAGCACTTTGGGCGTTGGCACCACGTTTAGGGTGCGAATTCCCGTTCGCAAGTTAGAAGATGTCACATCCCCAGCTAAATAAGATCCAGGAGACCACGTTATGACTCACAAACTTCTGATAGTCGACGACGAAGTCGCAAATTTGCGTTTACTTCAGAGACTATTTTCACCAGCTTTCACTTGCCTAACGGCTTCATCAGGTATGGAGGCCATACGACTGATTGAACGGCACGATATTGCCATTATCATTACAGACCAGCGCATGCCGATGATGACCGGGCTTGAGTTGCTAAAGCGCACCGCGGCGCTTCGTCCGCACATGGTGCGCATTCTCCTGACCGGGTACACGGACGTCGAGGCGCTCGTGGAGGCGTTAAATTCAGGGCTTGTTTATATGTACATCTCCAAGCCCTGGAACAATGACGATCTGAAACTTCGCGTCAATCGAGCTTGTGAACACTACCTAAAGAACAAGAAGAGCCAGGCGCTCGCAGATGCCAACAAACGCCTGACACAACGCCTCGATGAAATCAAGCTGAGTGTTGTGGCTGCGTTATCGGAGCTGATACGGGTCGGGGACGCGCCTTCGTACGACCACGCCCTCAGAGTCCGCAACTGCGCAATGCTACTTGCTGACAAGATGGGCTTAAGGGAGGAACAAAAACAAGACCTTGGAATCGCCGCTCTCTTACACGACATCAACCCAATCGACGCGTTCACTAAGAGCACGGCGGCTAATCGAGAGTCGCCGCTCTCAGCCCGAGCAGAAGCGAGGCTGGAGATTGAGATGACGCTACTCAACGCAATTCCCGAACTCGCAAGCGTCGCCGAAATTATCAGCTGCAACGGCGAAAACTATGACGGCACTGGTTTCCCACGTGGATTGCTTGGAGATCAGATACCAATCGCCGGCCGCATTCTCCGCCTCGCAGACGAATACGATCTAATGGTCCTTCCGAAGGCGAGTGCTCCCATGACGCATAGCGAGGTAATGAGGTTTCTGACGCAGCGAGCAGGGAAGCAGTTTGACCCTGAGATTCTCGAAGTCTTGTCTCAACTCGCGCCTAACGACATTAATGCGCATCACCAAATGAACGTTCAAATCGGCGATGTTGCCGAGGTCCAACAAGACATCGAAGTGGATTATCCGGGCGAGCGGTTGCCCGGTACTGAGTCAGCGATCCAGATTGTAGATGAGGCAGCTGCCGTATGAAAAACAATAGGACTAAAGAGAGATTTGATGTGAGCCTCACGGCTCGTCTTTATGGGACCGCGAGCCAGCACGAGATCCGAATTAGTGACTTGTCTGAAAGCGGATGTTATGTGGATTCAATCGCTGAAGTGTCTGTTGGCGAATCCCTGCTGATCAGAATCCTTGTTTCCGAGGGAGAGTGGCTTGAGTTGGAAAGCGTCGTAGCACATCTATCTCGGGGATTGGGCTTTGGTGCGCGGTTTGTGAGTCTTGATGAGCCGCTACGGGCGAGAATCCTTTCATTGATTCATCGCGCGAATCCGAATGTGCAACAGGATCCGAAGGGCTCATGGCGACTTGGGAATATCGAATCCTCAGACCGGGATGTCGATAATCGGGACCAGGCTTTGTCAGCGATAAAGTCCCCACTGAGTAACCACCTCATAATCAACCACCAAAAATCGAGATGGATCCACTAACCAACGAAACCGTTCCAGACCAGGAGCACAGCCCTGCCGGCACCTTTGCGCGCAGTGAGTTGGTTACGACGCGCCAAGATCCCATCGAACAAAGCAAGTCCGCTGAGGCTCTACAAGAGAGTGAGGAACGCCATCGTGCGTTCATCGAGCACAGTTCTGAAGCAATCTGGTGCGTGGACATCGATCCTCCTTGCCCGACTTCATGTACGGTGGATGCACAGATCGAACATTGTTATCAGCATGGTTTTCTGTCGGAGTGTAACGACCTGATGGCCCGAATGTATGGGTTCTCGGTTGCGTCAGAGATTGTTGGGGTGCGGATGACGCATTTGTTACCCCCGACTGATCCAGCAAACGTTGAATACTTAGCTTCGTTCATTCGGTCGGGTTACCGGCTTACCGATGCCGAATCCCATGAACTGGACCAAGCGGGTAACACCAGGTGCTTTCTGAATAACCTGGTGGGCATAGTTCAGAATGGCGCGGTCGTTCGGGCATGGGGCACCCAGCGCGACATTACTGCGCGCAAGAATGCTGAAAATGCTCTGCGCGAAAGCGAGGACCGTCATGAGCGCCTGGTCGAACTATCTCCGGATGCGATCATCATTCACGTTGGTGGCGAAGTTACTTTTTGCAACAGCGCAGCTGCAAAACTCGTCGGCCTGTCTTCCTCAGAGGATCTAATAGGCCGCTCAGTTTTCGAATACGTTGCGCCTGATGATCGGGATTTGCTGCAAACTCGTATCGGCAAAATCTGGAACGGGGAATTGCTACCGGCAGTCGGGTTCAAATGTGTGAGGCAGGACGGAACTCTTTTTGACGTCGAAATGCAGTCCGTAGCCTTCAGTTCGGGTGGCCAGGCTGCAATCCAGGCTGTCATCCGCGACGTCTCGGAAAGAAAGCTGGCAGAATTAGCGCTTCAGGAAGCCAATCAACGGGCCCTTCGTGAATATGAGCGACTGGTTGAGCGCATAGCAGTTTTGGGTCAAACGATGGGACAGGCGCGCGAAATCGAAACGATTTTCCGAGGCCTCCGCGAATTTACCGTTGTGTCCGTACCGTGCGACGGGATGGCGATTTCCCTATACAACGCCGAACAGAGTGTAAGGCGAATAACTTATTGTTGGGTCGACGGCGAAGAACGCCAAACGTCTGATCTCGGCGATATTCCTGTGAGGGATGGGATGACGGGTCGGGCGATTAGCACCGGCACGATCATCATCGACAACGAATTTCAACGTAACGCGACCAACCGAACAATCACCATCGGAAAGCACGAGGTCGGCTCTATTCCTCAGTCTGCCCTTACTGCGCCAATGTCTGTGCGCGGACGCATCGTCGGCTGTGTGGAAATTCAGAGTTACCAGAAAGGTGTCTACCGTGAGGAGCACTCTACCGCCATGCGGATGGCGGCAAATCTCGCGGCGACTGCGATTGAAAACGTGGAGCTGATCCAACGGGAGCGGGAAAAGGCCGAACAACTTCGACAGGCGCAGAAGATGGAAGCTGTGGGTCAACTTGCCGGAGGTGTAGCGCACGACTTCAATAATTTGCTCACGGTGATTACCGGCTACAGCGAGATCGGGCTAAGGCGAATGTCGACTTCCGACCCCATGCGTAAGAGTATGGAGGAGATCAAGAAAGCGGGCGACCGCGCTGCCTCGTTAACGCGGCAGTTGCTGGCATTCAGCCGGAAACAAATGTTTCAGGCAAAAGTAATTGATCTAAATTCAGTGGTCGCGGATATGGATAAGTTGCTGCGCCGACTGATCGGGGAAGACATTGATCTGGTTTCGCTGCTGGCGCCTTCACTTCGAAAGATCAAAGCCGATCCGGGGCAGATTGAACAAGTACTGATGAATCTCGTCGTGAATGCACGCGACGCCATGCCGCGCGGAGGCAAGCTCACCATTGAAACCAGCAATGTCATTCTGGACCAAACGCTCAAGTCGCACCCATCGACAACACCCGGGCGCTATCTCATGCTCTCCGTGAGCGATACCGGCGTGGGCATGGATGCTGAGACGCGGAAGCGCATCTTTGAGCCGTTCTTTACAACCAAGGAAGTTGGTAAGGGGACAGGTCTGGGACTCGCAACTGTCTATGGCATCGTTCAGCAAAGCGGCGGAAACATTTTTGTCGACAGTGAACTCGGACACGGCACTACCTTCAAGGTTTACCTTCCGGTGGCGGATGAGTTGGTTACCGACGAGGTCGATAAGAAGATGCCAGAAATACCTCGAGGCCAGGGAACCATCCTGCTCGTTGAGGACGAAGAGCTGGTGAGGGACTTGGCGGCGGAACTGCTCGAGACCACGGGGTATGAGGTGTTGACAGCGGCGAACGGAATCGAAGCTCTGCGCAAATGCACTGAATATGTGGGCCAGATCGACCTGTTGATTACCGATGTCGTAATGCCGCAAATGGGCGGGCGCGAACTGGCTGAGCGCCTGGTGGAACTAAGGCCACACACCCGAGTGCTTTACATGTCTGGGTATACCGATGATGCGATCGTAAGACACGGTGTTCTAGACGATCAGATGTCGTTTATCCAAAAGCCGTTCTCGCTGGATCTCTTTGCGCTTAGAGTAAGCGAGTTGTTGCTGCAGCCTTCACCATCGCCCGCCTGAGTCTCGTTTCTCAAAATTGCTGGCACGGCGAGTGCAGAAAAGCCAACCGGGTGGCTGACGCGCTTTACTGAAGCATTACGAGGTGTTTAGCCGCTCCAATCCTCCACAGTCTGTTCATTTTTCCGCAGTCTCGCTTCGTCACCCAATCCAGCTCAATCCCGACCGACAAGTGACCCATAAAGAGGTCATGAAATTTCTGACCCGCGGCCGCTCGCATAACTTAGCCGTAAGAACTGGGTACAACCAGGCAAACCTCCGCAACGAACAATCGCAACCAGTAAACCAACATTCATGAGACTAACGATTTCAGCAAAAAGGAATGTTCCGGCTTCGTCGCCTCAGCCCATCATCGGCAGCCGTGTTTCTGTCAATCGATTTGTCCTCTTATTCTTCTTTGCGCTTGCGGGATTGGGATGCTTGATCTGGAGTACGTATACCGCGTACAGCCGCAACACAATCTCTGAAGAGCAGGTCTGGCACGCTGGAGAACTCCGCAACAAGATTGTTCATCTTGACGAAGTGCTGACTATGTCCGCCAGGATGGCGGCTGCTACGAGCGATCCAAAGTGGGAAGCCCGCTACCGGAAAGTCGAACCGCAATTGGACGAGGCGATTAAAGAAACCCTTAGGTTAGAGTCGTCTCAGATTGTGGCCGAGACAGACGCTGCCAATCTCGAATTGGTGAAGATGGAAAATCGGGCCTTCACGTTGGTTCGCGAAGGAAGCGCCGCGAAGGCCCAGGAAATCCTGTCCGGCTCGGAGTATTCGAGACAGAAAGAGATCTATACGCAGGGAATGAACAAGCACTTCGCGCACCTCGAAAGCGCGTTGAGCAGGATCCATCGTTTGGAACGGAATAATACGGTCTTCTCAGCTAGCTTTGGGATCGTGGTGCTCGCTTTTTTGCTGTTAGGTGGCCTGACTATCATTCGCCGGCTCCATAAATCCCACGCGCTACTTCTCGACAATATTACGGGCCGCAGTCAGGCAGAAGAGGATTTACTTACCTTAAATCGTGAGCTGGGACAACGGGTTGAGGGTCGTACCATTGACCTGACAACAGCAAATACGGCCCTCAAACGCGAAATAGCTGAGCGCAAGCTGATTGAGGCGGAGCGCGAAAAGATCGAGTTAGCGCTCCGAGAAGGAGAGGAGAGACATCGCGAACTCATCGAGAACGCGACCGACATTATTTACACCCATGATCTCTCCGGGAATTACAGGTCAGTAAACAAGGCGTGCGCAAAGGTGACGGGTTACTCCGTTGCTGAGTCGCTCCAAATGAACATCAAGCAGGTGATTGCCCCCGAATTCCTGGACCAGGTGAACACGATGCTCAGTAGCCGGTCAGCTGACGGATCGCTGGCGTCATACGAAATTGAAATCATCGCGAAGGACGGACGCAGGGTAAGACTGGAAATAAACTCGCGGCTTACTTTCAGAAATGGAAAGCCCTACATGGTCCAGGGCATTGCTCGCGACATCTCCGAACGCCGGCGCACCGAAAAGGAACGGCAAGCGATTTCCGAGATAATTGAAAATGTGAGCCAAACCTCCGATCTTGGCTCGCTATTCGAAAAGGTTCATCAGTCACTCAACCTCGTTATCGATGCGCGAAACTGCTTCGTTGCACTCTACGACCATGCGACCGAGTTGTTCGGTATGGAATTCTTCGTTGATCAATATGATGAAGCGCCGCCACCGCACCGGCTCCCAAAAAGCCGTACCTCATATGTCTTCCGAACCCGCGAACCGTCGCTCATGACGTCAGAAGTCTTCCAGCAATTGCTGAAAGACGGAGAGCTCCAGGAAGTGGGAACTTCACCTGCATCCTGGTTGGGAGTTCCGCTGTCTACTCCTTTGGGAGTTATTGGCGTACTGGTTGTGCAGCACTACACGAACATGGAAGCCTACTCGGCCCGAGACCTTGAATTTCTGAGTTCTGTCGGCGGACAGATCGCCTTAGCGCTGGAGCGCAAACGGGCCGAGGAAGCATTGCATGAATCAGAACGAAAGTTGGCACTACTGATTCAGAGAACCCCTCTTGGCGCAATTGAAATGAACCCTAAGGGCGAGATAGTTGAGTGGAACCCTGCTGCCGAAACGATATTTGGGTTCAGCCGATCTGAAGCGCTTGGTCGCTCGGTCTTCGAAATGCTTGTGCCCGCCGATGAAAGCGAGGACCGTGAGCAGGTATGGCAGAAACTTGTCAATCAGAGAGGCGGCTGGCGCAACACGAACGAAAACCTGACCAGTGAACGAAAGACCATTATTTGCGATTGGCACAACACAACCTTGGAACGTGACGGAATGGTGATCGGCGTTGGCTCGTTGGTCCAGGACATCACCGAGCAACAGAAGATCGCAACCGAACTGAAAGAAAGAGAATTAGAGCTTACCGAAGCACAGCACATGGCGCAGATTGGCAACTGGGAGTGGGACATTGCTCGTAATACCACGAGTTGGTCGGCAGCGCTCTATAGCATTTACGGAATTAGACCGGAAGATTCGCCGCCAAGCCTGGAAGGATACATAGGTCTAATTCATCCTGATGATCGCAAACAAATCTCTGACCTGATCGCCAATGCACTTCGCGAGCGGCAAAACTGCGTATATCAGCACCGCATTGTTCAGCCGGACGGTTCCGTTCGCTACCATCATGTGAATGCAAAGATCACGCTCGGTGACGGTGGACATCCCATCAAGCTCTTCGGTACCTCGCAAGACATCACTGACACGGTTTGTCTGGAAGACGAACTCAAGCAAGCACGTGATGCAGCGCTCGAGTCAGCGAGGCTCAAGTCTGAATTCCTGGCGAACATGAGTCATGAGATTCGCACCCCGATGAATGGTGTCATCGGAATGACGGGATTGCTCCTGGACACGGATTTGAGTGATGAGCAGCGTGACTTTGCCGAGACCATTCGCGCCAGCGGCGATTCTTTGTTGACGATCATCAATGACATTCTGGATTTCTCGAAGGTTGAAGCGGGTAAGCTTCAGTTTGAAATTCTGGATTTTGATTTGCTCAATGCCGTTGAAGGGGCCGTTGAATTATTGGCAGAGCGGGCGAGAGACAAACGCATTGAGTTGGCTTCGTTGATCTACAGCGGCGTAACTACAAAGCTTCAGGGCGATCCGGGTCGACTCCGCCAGGTGCTCACTAACCTCCTGGGTAATGCAGTTAAGTTTACCGAACACGGTGAGGTAATCGTGCGGGCGGAAAAGGAATCTGAAACTGATACCGACACTGTTATTCGCTTCAGCGTTAGCGACACGGGAATCGGCATCAATGAAATCGCACAAAAGAACCTCTTCCAGGCTTTCACTCAAGCAGACGGCTCCACCACGCGAAAATATGGAGGTACCGGGTTAGGCCTGGCGATTTCAAAGCAACTGGTCGAGCTGATGGGTGGTCAGATCGGTGTTAACAGCGTTCCTGGCGAGGGCTCGACCTTTTGGTTCACGGCGAGGTTTACCAAACAATCGGCTGCCAACATGAATACGGCTGACCCAGCCGTCAACATCGAAGGACTGCGCGCTTTGATCGTTGACGACAATGCGACAAATCGAAAGATACTGTCTCACCAGTTAAGTTCGCGTGGCTTGACTTTCAACGAGGCTGATTCTGGAATTTGCGCGCTTCAAATGCTGCGATCGGCAGTGGCCCACGGCCACGCATACGATCTCGCAATCCTCGATCTGATGATGCCGGAAATGGATGGGTTCCAACTTGCCCGCAAAATAAAGTCAGACCCGCTTATCGCTTCCACTCGTCTGGTCATGCTTACGTCTTACGGCCAGCGAGGTGACAGCACGACAGCTCGCGAGGTGGGCATCGGCGCTTATTTAACCAAGCCAGTGCGCCAGGCGCTCCTATTTGAGTGCTTAACCACTGTGGCGAGCCAGCCTACTTTTGACCCTGAGGGAACCGTTGGGTCGCCTTCCAATCCGGGCCAGCTCATCACGCGCCACGCTCTGAAAGAGACATCTAAAATGACTAATAGACTGATTTTGCTTGCCGAGGACAATATCATTAACCAGAAAGTTGCGGTCCGCCAACTACAAAAACTTGGCTATCGTGCAGATGCTGTAGCCAATGGCCGTGAAGCAGTCGAGGCTCTGCAGAGGATTCCTTACGACGTAGTGCTGATGGATTGCCAGATGCCTGAAATGGACGGTTATGAAGCCACTGCAGAGATTCGGCGCACCGAGGGCGGGGCCAGACATACGATGATTGTAGCGATGACGGCGAACGCACTTCAGGGAGACCGCGAGAAATGTATTCAGGCAGGCATGGATGATTACATTTCCAAGCCAGTGAAGTCTGAAGACCTGGCCCTGGTTCTGGAACGCGTTTTCGCCGACTCGCTGGATGAACCGAAAGCCGTGAAGGCAAACCAGGAAGAGAGCGCGCCGCCCGTAAATCTGGTTCGCTTGCATGAAGCGATGGGGGAAGAGGTTTTCGACATACTCGAGATCTACATGCATCAGACGGCTGAGAACCTGGCAAATCTTAAAGGGGCGATCGCTACGGGAAATGCGAGGGACGTAGACTCCATTGCTCACAACTGCGCAGGCACAAGTGCTAACTGCGGCATTACTGCCCTGGTCGAACCGCTGCAGAAATTGGAACGGATGGGGCGCGAAGGGTTGCTTGAAGGAGCCTCAGCGCTGGGGGCTGAAGTGTTCAGTGAGTTTGAGAAGGTCAAAACATTTTTGCTGGAGAATATTCCCCAGCCTGCCATCTCGGAAAGGTCCTGAAGGATGCAACTATCAACGAGGCAACCGTCTCCCCGGGTCCTGATCGCAGATGATGATCCAGTGATGAGACAGATCCTGAAATCAATGATCATGAAGGAAGGCTACGAGGCAGTGGTCGTCGAAGATGGTCGTGAGGCGTATCGGATCCTGCAGTCGGATGCCAACTTCCGAGGTGGAATATTCGACATGATGATGCCGCATCTTCAGGGTCTCGACGTCATCAGTTATATGCGAACGGAAAAGCGACTGCGCCGAATTCCAGTATTAATGATCAGTGCCGAGTCTGACCTCAAGCTGATGGCCAAAAGCTTCGTCGCCGGAGCGACGGTCTTTCTCACCAAGCCTTTTACCCCGGAGCAGTTTCGGGCGACCTTCCGCATTCTCATGGCCAATCAGCCAACGCCGCTGGGCATTTCACAAAACGACTATGCTATCTGATACCAGGTTAACCGCTGACATTTTTCAGCTGGCAGACTCCCGAATATTTCGCGATCCGGTGGATCTCAGCGTCCTGGCAGGCTATGAATCCATTCAGCTGGATGGTGAGACGGATCTGGTTGTCGAACTAATTGATTTGTATTTTGATGAGGTTCCGCGTCGCGTGCAGGCGATGCGAGAGGCGATGAGACTCACGGATGGGAAATCACTCGCCTCGGCGGCGCATGCGCTGCGAGGAAGCAGCGGCAATCTTGGAGCTTTGCAAGTCGCCCAAATATGTACGGAGATCGAAGGCCTGGGATCAGTTGAAAAGTGGTCGCACCTTCCGTCTTTGTTGAGTTGGCTGGAACTGGAATGTGAGATTGCGCTTCACATATTCATGCAGGAACGTCGGACTAGAATGCGATGAAGATCCTAATCGCGGAAGACGATCTCGTCTCTAGTCGAATTCTCGCGACCACACTGACAAAGTGGGGTCATGAGGTCGTCATCACGGACAATGGGTTTGACGCCCTGGCCGAACTGCAGAAAGACGACGCCCCGCGCCTGGCGATCCTTGACTGGATGATGCCGGGAATTGAAGGACCGGAAGTTTGCCGCAGAATTCGCCAACAGAACAAAACGACACCGACGTATATGATCTTGCTGACCGCTCTCGCAGAAAAAGCACAGATGGTGGCGGGTCTTGAAGCGGGCGCGGACGACTATCTCACTAAGCCTTTCGATCGTCACGAACTTCGAGTTCGCGTGCAGGCTGGTGAGCGAATTGTCGAACTTCAGAGCAGTCTGGTGCAGCGCGTAAAAGAGCTGGAGGTCGCGATCGGCGAACGCGAGGAAGCAGAGAAGGCCCTGCTCAACCTGAGTCTGACAGACGATCTAACCGGACTTTACAACCGTCGTGGATTCTTCACGCTGACTGAGCACAGGTTGGCTGCGGCGCGGCGCGCTGGCCAGAGTTCATTACTGTTTTATGCTGACCTGGATGGCCTCAAGCTAATCAACGACACGTATGGACATAGCGAGGGCTCCGTGGCGATTACCATTACTGCAGAGATACTGGGCCGAACATTTCGCAACTCCGATGTTGTAGCGAGAACCGGCGGCGACGAATTTGCGATTCTTGCGCAAAACGCTTCCGACAATGAAACCAGCATTATTGTCGATCGCCTCGAAGAAAACTTTCGTGCATTCAACGCTCAAAGCAGTCGGCCCTATCAGCTATCTTTAAGCATGGGCGCGGTGTTGGTCGATTTGAATAATGATCAGAGCGTTGACGATTTGATTTGTAAGGCGGACGAAGCCATGTATGCGCACAAACGCAGCAAGGAATCCTGGGCTGGTGCACTGGTCGAAGGCAGACCGCTACCTGGACGAATTACGCGATACCCACTCGGAAACAAGACTTTGTAATAGTTGTAGGACAAAGACTATGGCCGCCGGCGATGGCGGCCATATCTGGTTCACGGTCGGGTCGAAAGGCGCAACGGCGTGGCAGGATTAAGACGGCATGGATCGCCTGGCTTCCTTCCTGCGTTCCTGCGATTGTCGCTAACAGAGACAGTGGTTCTCTCATCTAGCTTAAGGAGCCCGCACTCGATCTCGCTGAGTCGAAGCTGTAGTGACTGCATGTCTCCGCGCATTAGAATAATTTCCTGGTCGCGAGTGCTCGAATGTGGAACCGGCGAGAGCGGTGAGACTGCGGATTGCTGCAGCCGGTTAATACTGGACTCGATGGAATAGAGTCGCTGCTCAAGTAAACTGATTCTTCGGTCGAGGCTTCTCACATCCTGTGTTTCCGTCAACGCTTCGGATGCGAAAGAGATCTTTTCTGGATAGACGTTCGCCACTATTCCGATCACAAGGCATAGAACGACTCCCAGTGCCAGATGCGACTTCTTCAAGAAACTCATTACTAACCCCTTCCTTTTCCTCCACAGTCATTCAGCAGAAAGCCCTGGTGTCATAGCGTCAATGATTTGCTAAGCAGCTGGGTGACGCAACCTGCCCGAAAGGCTATTTCTTCCTGGTCGAGGCCGCCTTCCTGGCCGCACGGGAACGCGAAGCCGCGGAACGTTTGGCCGCGGCGCTGCGAGCCTGTCGAGACAACGCCGTTTTGGACGCAGCGCTGTGTCCCTCTCGCTTGAGCGCACGCAAGGTAGCGCGCGAGCGCTTGGCCGACTTCTTTCCCTTGGCGGTGCTCTTTCCTTTGCGAATATCCCGCGCCGCCTGGGTTTTCTTGGACGCTCCTTTCTTAGCAGGGAGCTTGACGCCGGCCCGACGCGCTTTCGACAGCCCAATCGCAATTGCTTGCTTAGCTGAGCGAGCGCCATGCTTACCCTCGCGAACATGCTCGATTTCTTCGCGCACAAACTCCCCAGCCTGCGTGCTCGCAGCTTTGCCTTCGCGCTTGTCTTTCTTTGCGCGTTCTAATGTTTCCTTTTCAGGCATGTTAGCTCCTTTGGTTTCTCGTCAGGTCCGACATCTGACCTGTGATGGCCAGACTCCTTTCAGAAAGACCTGGAGAATTCAACCAACCCTGCTTTTGCTGAATCGGTCGAAACTCAATTTCTGTCAGTACGTTCCCGATCGTCCGCGGCCTGCTGCTGTTCGGTCAGTCGTCTCCGTTCGCGTTCGTAATCTTCACGTGGATCGCGGCCGGTGACCTCCGCATACCAGGCTGGATGATGTGTCCAGGCCCACTCCTTAGTAACAGTGCCATCGGTCATTGATTGGAAAGTACCTGGCTGCGCCGCTGTGCCTTCGTAAATATGGATGATGAAACCAGCGAGCATCGCGAGTGCTGCAATGTCGTGGAGGACATAGCTCACGGCTACCAGCCATCTGGCGACCACGTCGTCAAACCACAGCAACAAACCGGTAATGAGAAAAAGAACGGCACTGATAACAATGGTCCAAAAGTATAGTTTCTGTCCCCCGTTGAAAAATCCTGTATCTTCCGGCGCCAGAGCTTCCTTATTGGTGACGTATCCTTTAACTTCACGGATCCATTTTCTGTCCGCCCTGGTCCAATGCATCGGCGCGAACCAGTTCAAGAACTGGAAGAAGAAGGCGATGTCGAAGGCTACACCGAACCATGGGTGCAGGAAGCGGGTCATAGGGCCACCTCCGAAGAGCGGGGTGAGCCAGCGAAAGAGCCACGGCGAGTAGATCGCAAATCCGGAAAGCAAGGAGAGAATGAACGAGAGGGCGACAACCCAATGAAGTACGCGGGTGTAAACCGGATGACGCAATAGCTCACCTCGATGCACTACGGTCTGACCGTGACGACTGAATTTGCGTCGAGCCTTCTCATCGAAACGTTCAACGGAAGTGCTCATGGTTTCTCCTTCCTCCCTGCCGCAACTTCATCAGGTTGGTGGGTTAAGACCGGCTCAGGCTCGGGCTGCGGCATTTTTGGCCCAACCGTGAGGCGATGGAAGAAGACCGCGAATAGACCGAGACCAGCCATCAGCAACCCAGTCGGTTTAGCCAACCATTTCCACACGGTGTAAGCAGGTGGAATGGTCGGATTAGGAGGCAGACCGCTATAGAGTTCGGGGTTCGTGATGTCGTGCAGCACATAAATGACGTGCGTCCCGCCAATCGACTGAGGATCGTAGACCCCAGCGTTTGCGAATCCCGACTCCTTCTGAAGTTGCGTCGCGCGCGTCCGGGCAATCTGGACCATGTCGCTTTTCGTTCCAAAGTGCAGGCAGCCTGTGGGACAGGCCTTGATGCAAGCAGGTTCAAGTCCCTGTCCGACGCGATCCGAACAAAGCGTGCACTTGAAGACTTTCTTTGTCTTAGGATTGAATTTAGGGATATCGAAGGGACAGCCTGAGATGCAATAGCCGCAGCCGATGCAGTTGTCCTGCTGGAAATCAACAATCCCATTCTGATACTTGATGATGGCACCGTCGGCAGGACAGGCGCGCAGGCAGCCAGGATCTTCGCAGTGCATGCACTGATCCTTGCGCATCAGCCACATCAAGTTTCCATCGCGTTCATGCTCGACGAACTTAATGAGGTTCCAGTAATTCCACTCTGTCGACGGCATGGTCTGGTACGTGTCATCGAAAGTAGTTTCGCGAAACGGATGATCGTTCCACTCAACGCAGGCCACCTCACAAGCCTTGCAACCTATACAGGTTGTTACGTCGATGTACTTACAGACTTCAACAGCTCTTTGCGTGCCTTGACCCGGCACAGGTCCAGGGTGAGCAGAGATTTCTTGAATCTGCATCGTTCTTTCATCCATGCTCGTCTCTCCCTTCTCAAGCCTTTTCGATCTTCACCAGGAAACCTTTGTACTCAGGGGTATAGGCGTTCGGGTCAATCGCGGCAGGCGACAATTGATTGGCAGGAGTGAGCGCGGTCTTACCCTCATCCTCCTTGATGCCGCGAAAGCCCCAATGAATTGGAATGCCTATCTGATAAGTCTTCTTGCCGTCGATCATCATGGGCTTGATACGTTTCGTGACCATTGCTTTGGCGATGTAAATGCCACGTGCGCTCGATACCTTGACCTTCTCACCACCGGTAATACCCATTTCATCTGCCAACTGCGCCGGAATCTCCACGAAAGGTTCTGGTACAAGCTCAACATTCATCGGATTGTTCTTGGTCCAATAGTGGTAGTGCTCAGTCAAGCGATAGGTGGTGCAAACGATATTGAAGCCCTCTTCCGGGGTTCCGTATTTGTCGATGTCCGACTTGTAACTCTTAGCCACCGGATTGCTGGATTGTTTTGGATGGAGTGGGTTGGCGACGGGACTTTCTACGGGTTCGTAGTGCTCGGGAAACGGTCCATCGGCGAAAGCAGCCAGCGGAGCAAAAATACGGCCGACTCCTTCCGGGTTCATAATGAAAGGACCCATATGATCCTTCGGATTCGAGTCGACCTTGAAATCCGGCACGTCATTGCCGACCCACTTCTGCTGCGCTTCACTCCACCAAACCTGTCTGCGTTCTGCGTCCCAGGGTTTGCCTGACTGATCACACGAGGCTCGGTTGTACATTACCCGCCGATTGGCCGGCCACGACCAGGCCCAGTTGGGATAGATTCCCAACCCCGAAGGGTCGTCCGTACCGCGACGTTGCATCTGTGGTCCCGCTTCCGGCCACGAACCTGAGTAGAGCCAATTGCCACACGCGGTTGTGCCGTCATCACGCAGCCAGGCAAATCCCGGAACTTGTTGTCCGGCTTTGATCGTTTGCCCGGGAGAGAGGTTCTCGTCCGTCAAATCGGCGAGCGCCCTTCCGTTGATCTCTTTGGCGACTTCCGCAAACGAAGGGTTCTGCGGTGTTGTGTAGGGCCACGAAAGATTCAATACCGGGTCGGGAAACTTCCCGCCTTCGGCCTTGTACAGATCGCGCACTTTCAAAAAGATGCGCGCCAGAATCTCCTGATCTACTTTCGCTGATCCTGGAGGCGGCATTGCTACGTACTTCCACTGCAGCCACCGTGCTGAGTTGACGAATGTTCCATCCTTCTCTGCGAAACCCGCGCCCGGCAGACGATAAACTGTGGTATTGATCTGCTTCATCTCATCTTTCGACGTGCCGGGCGCTTTCCAGAACTCGCTGGTTTCCTCCGGATAGAGCTCGCAGACAACGAGCCAGTCGGCTTTCTTGAGCGCGTTGATGTTCTTGCGGGAGTTTGGGCCGATCATCACGCCATTCATCCCGAAAGCGAAGAGGCCTTTGACCTCGCCGTTGTACATGTAGTCCCACATCTCGGTCCATGAGTACTTCCGATCAATCTTTGGCAGGTAGTGGTACGCCCAATCGTTCTCCTTCTTAGCAGTATCGCCATAAAGAGCTTTGAGGAACGACACCATAAACTTCGGGGTGTTGGACCAGTAGTTGTAGGAGTCCCACTCCGTGGGCTTAGAAGAAGTGGGGGTCGTGCGCTTGAGGAAGGTGGCGAGATCGGTATCAGCCGGAGCCGGAATCTTCAGGTAGCCTGGGAAAATATCAAAGACGCCACCCATATCGGTCGCGCCCTGGATGTTTGAGTGGCCGCGCAATGCATTGACGCCGCCACCCGCGCGCCCGACGTTGCCCAGCAGCAGTTGTATGATCGCAGCCGTCCGTATGATCTGAGTGCCCGATGTGTGTTGCGTCCAGCCGACTGCGTAAATGATTGTGCCGGCCTTCTTCATGTCACCATCCTTACGAATGGAGGTGAACATGTCCGCAGCCTTAACAAACTGATCTTTCGGAATGCCCGTGATGCGTTCGACCATTTCGGGCGTATAGCGCGAGTATTGTCTCTTGAGCAACTGAAACACGCTACGCTCGTGTTGTAGTGACAGATCGTATGCAGTGTTTTCCGGCAGCATCGGCGGTGGCTTTGTTCCACCCTGGCCGCTCGCTCCCGGCCCACCTGCTGCTTGATGTCCGCCACCGGTGCTGTCATCCATTACGCCGCCCGCGGAGGATTCTCCTTTCTCTCCTCCGCTTGATGGACTGGAAGAGGTTCCTGTTCCTTCTGAGCTGCCTGCTGCACCGGTCGCTTGTGACTCAACATTGCCGCCTGCTTCGTAGTTCCAGGTTTCCTTCTCGTAATTACTATCGCCGTCAAAGCCTGAGAACAAACCATCTTCCGGAAGCTTAAAACCGTCTTTTACGACAAAGGCCGCGTTGGTGTAGTTGATAAGATAGTCTTTGGCGATTCTGTTGTTTTCAATGGCGTAGTTGATCAGGCCGCCAAGGAAAGCAATGTCGGCGCCGGCGCGAATTTGCAGGAAAAGATCAGCTGTCGCCGCCGTTCGCGTGAAGCGCGGGTCAACGACGATCATTTTGGCGTTGCGGTGCAACTTGGCCTCAATGGGCCATTTGAAGCCGCAGGGATGGTTCTCGGCCGGATTTCCACCCATGATCAACATCATGTCGGTATTCTTGATGTCGATCCAGCCGTTGGTCATTGCGCCGCGTCCGAAGGTGGGCCCCAAACTGGAGACCGTGGGACCGTGTCAAACCCGGGCCTGCGTTTCGAAATAGCAGACCCCCAGGCTGCGCATCGTCTTAACGGCGAGGTAGTTTAATTCGTTCGTGTCAGTACAACCGCCGGTCCATCCAATACCTTCGCACCGATTGACCGTTAAGCCATTCTGGTCTTTCTCGACAAAGGTTTCATCGCGCGTCTTCTTCACCCAACGCCCGATTTCGTTGATGGCGTCATCCCAGGAAATGTCGTCCCAATGGTCCGAACCCGGCCGCCGCACCTGAGGCTTCAGCAGACGCCGATCGTTCGTGATCTCCTGTTCAAGTGAGGCTCCCTTTGGACAAAGCGTGCCGCGGTTGATGGGATGATCCGGATCGCCCTCAACGTGGACCACCTGAGGCGTGACGTTCTTGGCTTTGTCACCAAGAGTGTGAATGATCACGCCGCAGCTAACCGAGCAGTAGGGGCAGGTGCTGCGCGTCTCGGTCGTTCGCGCGATCTTTAGTCCCTGAGTTTGTGCATATACGGGAGCGAGACTGAATCCGAAAGCAGAGAGACCAGCGCCTCCGACAATCGTGGTCTTGATGAAGGTTCTGCGAGAGACTTCCATGACCTACCTCCAATCGCGAAAAGATTATATGGATGATGATGACTTTGAAATAACGGAAGTGAGGTTGACAGAGGAAAAACAGCCGAACAGTAGGGTCCGCTACTTGCCGGATAGAACAACGGATAGATGTGTGTGAGCGACGGCATACGGCTCACTCTCTCATCTCCGGATTAATGCCATCGGGGGTGTGGTTTCGAAGATTAGGCAGAATGACTACAAATGTCAACCGACAATCTTAGGGGAGGGCCTAAAACAGGTTTGAGTCTCGAGATGTGGGAGGAAAATGAGTTGACGACCCTGCTATAAGCCTACCAGATTTAATTCAATTTTGAGGTAGCCATGCTCGTGAGACCAAAGATCGAGCGCCGCCGCCGCAACTTCATCTACCAATGGTATGGCAAAACCGAGTCGCGTCAGGTCGACACCTTTGATGTAATGCTTGCAGGTATCGCAGGCTTCGATTCTTATATGGTCGTATTCGGGCGTGTGAAAATAACCGAGTTTCGTTGGCCGCTCTTCTCCACAATATGCGCAGGCGACGCGTCTAAATGACCAGTTCATCGTACAGGTTGCGCAGACAAGGTCTCGATTGCCACTTTCTGAAGTCGCTTCTCTGATCTGAAGAAAACTCACTTGCGGCAGACCGCCGCAAAATGGGCATCGCTTGTCATCGTTTTCAAACGGTCTATCAAGTGGTTGACCGCCTGACTCCGCCAACCAATGTGTATACGGTTGCAAAAACGCTTTCGCAAAAAACTGCGTATCAGATGGATTACGCCAATAGTCCAGAAGCATCTCATCGACTGTTCCGCTGGCTGCGTTAATCAGAGTTCGCGCTTCCTCTGCAAGTGGCGCCGACCCATACGACTCAACAGTGCGCAAAACTATAGGGAAAGATTCTCTGATTACCGAAAGATCCTCGACCAGCGATCCGGAAGGAAGCCAGCCTCGACGACTGCGGAGAAACTCGTCGACTTCTTTTTGAGACTGGAGCAGCTTGGAGTAAAACGCCAGGATTTCGCTGGTTGCATCCGACTTACGGGTGAGTTCCTCAGCACGGTGTATACGAGTATCCCAGGATTCAAACGGCACAGTCATCGTCAGCTCGGTAGAGGAGTGTTCTGTGGAGTTGTGATATCGGCGCGTGTTAAGAGCTGAGGAGTAAGATCAATTTTTTGGATTACCGAGATCAGTTCCGGTAAGTCTTCCCGCGTGTAGATCGGAAGTTCACCAATAAGATTCTCCATGGCCGAGTGTTTGCGCCATAGAGCAAACTTGGTTCTCTCATCAGTTCCTTCCTCCGTGAGGTTCGACAGGTAGATCGCCGTAGCACGAGACAGCGCCCGCCGCGCCGAGCTTTTGATCTTCCCGCCGCTTGCTCTTGACACCATCAAGACAAAATCAGCCTCGATGAAATCCAGGATGCTATTGCCTTCGATAAACACTCCTTGAGCTGAAACGCGTTCGATTGCTTGTTCGATCCCTTGCTCAACTTGTTTGTCGGTTACTATCACCCAGTGAACATTTGCTGCGCCTGCATCCCAAAAACGTCCCGTGTCCTTGCCGGGCGCGTAATTCTGTTCGCGACCTGAACGAATTACAGGCTCATCACTCAAGAGCTCGCTAACACAACAGGCATTGGGATCTTTGCCGCACGATCGGTAATGTCCGCGGGTCACCTTGATTGCTTCCCATGCGGGGAAGGCTCTCAGGAGATCGCACATGAGCGTGGTCTTTCCCACCTCAGAACTAAAACCACAGACTGCGACAATCACGGGACGTTTCATTGGTCTAGGTGTTTCGTACTTATTGAACTGGTGCAACTCTACCAGATTCTGCCGGATCCTGTGGGTCCTGCAGCATTCACGCGAGCAGTTAAGACTTACTGCTCGCCGAATGTCGGGTTTCCATCGCGGTCGCTACTTGTACTCCTACCATACGTACCGCGACCCAGAGGGACAAGAGACAAGGCAAAGTCATGACACATGTCATGAAATCAGAATCTACGGAGAATTGAAAACTCAAACTAATGGCGGCTCAAGGGCGTCTTAAATAACGTGACGCACGGGCTACTGATGTACGCTAATTGCGTTTCTCCCCTAAACATTTCAAAGGACAAAGGAGAGAAAAACATGAGTAGAAATCTTAAATTGATAAGCATCGCAGTCGGTCTTTGCATGCTAATGGCACTATCAGTTTCGGTATCAGCGCAGAATCGCCGGTACAATCGGGTCAACACCAAAGCTGAGATCGACCGGCTAATAAGGCGCGTTGAAAACCAGAGCGATAGATTTGTTCGATCCTTTGATCGTTCACTTGATAATTCGCGCCTGGATGGGACGATGCGCGAGGATAATCTGAACCAGCGGGCCAGTGCTCTCGAAACCGATCTTGATTACCTGCGTCAGCAATTCGACCGCACGGATCGCTATCTGGATACGAGGTCTCAGGTCTCTCGTGTCATGAGCACAGCCGAGGGCATCAATGGCGTGGTAAGACGTAGGAGGCTTGGAGGGAATACGGAGAGAGCATGGGCTCAGCTACGCTCGGAGTTGAATGCGTTAGCCTCGGCCTACAATGTGCGCCAATTGCGATAGTAACCACGCGTCAGAATAGCAACGTCTAATTGTCTCGAGGAAGTGCCCCTCTTAGCGCGAGGGGCGCTTTCAACTTTGCGGGTGGACCATCGCGTCATTTTCTGCATGCGTCCGCGAGTAACCGCGGGATTGCAGCATCACCGGCAACAGTCGACATGCTCGCTTTGTAGATGCGCCAGACTTCAACTTTCGGAACGTCCGTCGGGCTAAGATTCGACTTGCGCATCGTGTAGCAACCCGCGAAGAGGCGTTGGCCCCCATCACGATGACGGGCGACGACCACTGTCGGGACTTCCGCATACAGGCTGCCCGCCGCACCTTCGACGCGAGCCGGCGGCTCAACGATCAGCTGAACGCTGGTCGTATCCGCATAGCCTCGTATGAAATCTTCCAACTTACCTGGTGGGGTTTCCCAGTAACGATAGCCGCGTTCGTATTCTTTTGCGTTCACTGCGTTATAGAAAGACGCGAGCAGCGTCACGGGGCTGTTCAGGTCCTCGTATTGTTCCGCTGGTTTGGAGGATGAGTCGTTCACGAAGTTTAGCGCGCTTCGCTCGCCGTCGTAAAAGATAGTCAGACGGTCGTCCGCCAACTCGAATCTGACTGCTGACTCGAGAGCCCGGAAGAATCGCTGCTCCTGCTGATTGGCACGCGCGTCGGTGCAGGCCCTCTTTGTGCTGATGATACGGCCGAACGAAAGCTGGTCGCCGGACGCTTTGTAATCGCTTCCGAAGGTGTTGCAGCCGCTGGAGCCACCGGCGCGACCGTCAGCTCCAAACTTGAGCGTGATGCTGGTTCCGGCGACGACGGGCGACTCCGCGCCCACCGTGCCGAACGACTTGAGTGTCCATTGCGTGTTTAGCAGTTTGTTCTGGACGCTGGATAATTCAGTCGGCGCAGGCCTCATTCCCGCAGCCGGGTCGCAAATTGCGATCAGAGCGATTACGAATAGCAGCCGATTTGAGTGGCGCATGAGTTGGCTTCCTCCTTCAGTCTATTTCCTTCAAATCCGGACGCCGGGAGAGTCGCGTAACGATGGACCATCTTCAACGTGTTATCTTCGCGACGGAACACTTGGTCATTTTAAATTCAACAACTATTTTAAGTGGCTGGTGACTTCTCGTATCCGGCGGCCAATAGTTTATATGCGCGCGACCGCATCGCAATCAGAGTTGTAATTAGCCCTATGACTCCGGCCAGCGAAAAGACCAGAGCAATGCCCCTTCCTATCCCGGTGCCATACCATCCCCCGATCAAGTCTACTCCTTTGCCGGTGGTCATGAAGGGAATAAAGATAAACTGCGCGATCGGTCCTATCGTAAAAGCGGTGATCGGAGATGCGGCCTGCTCCACGCTCTGCGCGAAACCAAATACCCGGCCTTGCCGCTCGTAAGGCACGACTTTTTGAATGATTGTTTGCTCTGCAGCTTCAACAAACGGGATCAGACAAATCCAAAAGAACATTCCTACGCCAAGGAGTATGATTGACGGCTGGATAGTAAAGAAAATGGCAATAGTCCACAAAACGATGTTGACTCTAAACATTGTTCTTAAGGGCTTGTTTCCTAGTCCCTTTTTGGCTACATACAATCCTCCGAAAATGAACCCTAAACTTAAGAACCCACATAGGGCTCCCCAAACTTGCACAGAAACGAGCGACAGACCGTAAGCATCCATCAAAGACATGAAGACGCCGCCAAGAAAGTTGTTGAAGGTGGCGAAGAAAATTAATGCGAAAAGCCCGGGGATCGATCTTATCGCCGAGATGGTGCCTTTGATGTCCAGTTTCTTCGGTTTCTCTTGTGAGTGAGCTATCTTTTTTTCCGGTATCGCAATAAAAGCCAGATGCACAATTGCGATTGCTGTCAGCACGATTGCAGAAACAAGAACCCAGCGCATACCGCCGTTTGCCAGCACCAATCCACTGCCGAATGAAGTGATTGCGAAAGCAACTCCCATCACCGTTCCCGACATGCCATTTGCCCTGTCTCTCTTATCTTCCGGCACCAGGATCGTGACTGTTGTCGGCAAGGCAATATTGCGGATATTCCCCGCGCTTACGCCAAACATCAAGATAAGAACCAAACTCCACAGCCAGGCGCCGGAGACGTCTCTAAGAGCGCCGTCCGGAGCGGTGATATAAATCAGGAAGCCGCCGGAAAAGAGCACGAGAGTCGCAAAGCTGGAGATCAGCATCGCAAGTTTCTTTTTGTTATGGTCGACAATCGATCCAAACCAAAAGCCGGAAACGGCTGTGTTCACCAAAAAAATTCCGGCGATAACTGACGTAGCCAACACCGACCTGGTTTCCAGATAAACCCAAAAGGTTAATGCAAACCAAACGTAGTTATTGGTAACAGCAGCAATCAGTACGTTAACGAGCAGTTTGTAAAATGATGTCATGCGGAATTAGGACTCAGGGCAAGCTTGCCGAGGTAGTGTTGGACAAGCGAGCGCTGGCTGTGTAATAGCTCGACTCCTTTAGAACGTCTGTCTTATTGCCGGAATGCTCTTCGCTGAAAATGACATCATACACGGTGGGATTGATACTCTCGGAAACCTCCTCAGTCTTCACCAGTGGGCTGATCTCGACGCGGATCTGTATGGCCTTTCACTTCCCGCGGCTTTCCCCTCGCGCGAGGTTGGCGATTCTGGTTGGCTCCACGTTTGTTGATTTCGCTTGTCTAAGGCAGCGGAAGATCGTAGTTCGATTCCAGCGAGGCGTAATAAAGCGCAACATCGCGCATCTGCTCAGGTGTAATGCGCGGGGCCACCGCGCGCATCAGGTGAGCGTGGGCCGTACCGCCGCGGTTTTCGTTTTTGAAAAGATCAAGCTGGAGGACGAGATAATCGGCGTATTGACCGGTGAGCGTGGGATAGATTGGGTTTCGAGGAATCTCACCAGGGCCGTGACACGCGACGCATGCGGGAACACGCTGCGATGGAATTCCTTCTTGCGCGATCAAACGGCCGCGCTCAATCGCTGATGCGGATTCAGGTATCGCCAGCGATGATGAGCGTTTTGGGAGACCTGAATAGTAACGTGCAAGTTCCCACATCTCGTCGACCGTCAAGCCGGCCGCAATTGGTTCCATAATCCCGCTATGACGTTCGCCCTTAGCGTAAGCCTGCATCGATAGGTTCAGATAAGTAGCCTGCTGACCAGCCAATCCTGGGAATGCTCCTAATCCCCGTCCGAGTCCATCCAAACCGTGACAACGCGCGCAGTTGGTGGCGACTGCACGAGGTGCCGGCCTCTCCAAGTCATCAATTGAAACCGCTTCTCCGCTTACGCCTAACTCTCCGTTCACAAGCCGGCGATACTCGTCATCCTTGAGGCTCGGAAATCGTTGCAGAAACGCTACCATTGCCCACACCTCATCGTCGCGCTGGCGCGATGGCCACGCGGGCATACCGGTAAACTTGATGCCGTGCTTGACGATGTAGAAAAGCTCCTCGGGGTCCCAGTTGCCGATGGTCGATGGCAGGTAGGGCGGCCGAGGAGTCATGTGCTGTGCGACTCGCGGGGATGGAGCTGCCGGACTGCCATGACAAGCACGACAATTCATTTCATAGGCGCCGGCGCCTTTCAGCACTAGCGCCGGTTGGTCGAGCCCAGGTGACTCCATTCCCAAAGTGTGAGTGGCGACGGAGCGTTGTTTAGAAAATTGCAGGAACCATTGGGTAATCGCCCAATGGCCAGAGCTGGCTTTGATGGGAATGATTCCGGAAGCGGCGCCGAGAAACCCGCCGACCGTCATGACAGCCATGAACGCGGCGAAGTACCTGGTGGTTGTCCAGAATTTATGCTTGAGGAAGTGTCTCCGCACACCCGCCAGCGCTGCCGCCACAGTCTGCATGACAATCCTGCCCAACTGGCGCATTACGATGCCTCCTGCTTCCGCTTAGGCGTCCAGCCCCTCATTAACCCGACTGTTAACCAAAGGCCACCACCCAGATACGCGACCCCACCTGCAATCAACATTATCGCTCCGCCCAGATGCTGATCTTGAATAGGCGTGAGGCTTGAGAAAGCTTCGGCATGAGCGTAGAGAGGACGCGGCGCTAGAGCGAGCAGCGCTCCGAGCAGTGTCATATGCATCGAGGTGAGCAGGAGTCCAACAACTCCCGCGGCGCGGCGTGACCTTGAACCATCCTGCCGGTCGTCACCGCCAAACGCCGAGAGCCACATGAGCAGACCGCAGAGAAGAAACATCGCCTGCTCAATGATGAGTGCTGCCGTCTGGTGTCGCGCCGCGTGATGCAGCGCCGGCGCATGCCAGGCCCATACCACGCACAACTCGAGCACGGAAACAGGTATGGGAGAAAACAGCGTGGGAACATAACGTACCGGATCCAACTGCGTTCCGGCGATGCCGAGTGCAATCAGAGGCGAGGCCAAAGCCACTACTGCCATGTGCATTGTCATATGCGCGAAGAAGGCTCGTTCGGCCAGTTGCGGCAGCGGCCCCAGCCACGCAGCCGCGAGTGTAACCAAACCAGTTATCAGCAGAGCACGACGCATCAGTGACAACTCCCAATGAAGACCACGACGAGCGCTGCGTAGATAACAGCCACAGCGCTCAAACCCGACAGCAGCAGCGTCGCGAAGCCAAGAAAGCGATGACGATCTTCCGGGGTGTCAGCATCGTGGGGCAGGGAAGCATGGCCATAGCTGTGCCGGCGATGTCCGACCCAGCCGATGAACCCAATCCCGATGAGCGCGAGCGCCGTGTAGATGACGATCGCAACGCGGACTTCCCAGAGAGACTTATCGGGACCAGCCAGCTTCGCGCACCAGATGGAAGCCGTGACATAGCTCAACATAAAATGCGCGGCCCAGATCAACGGGGAAGCGGTCAGCAGCCACAAGCTTTGGTTCTTTTCCGAAGTCTGATTCATAAACAACAATTCAGTACTCGCTTTGCGGCCGCCCGCTGGTTTCGTGGCACTGACCCGCCGCCCGACCGCAGGTGGTTCTGACAGTTCACTTCATGCGACCAGGGGAAAACCAGCGATTACTGCAACGGTGATCACAACCGTGACGGCAACGAAGTGCCAATAGAGTGCGACGTTCGAGATATCGATGTCGTAGCGCGAAGTCATGCGCCCAGCGAGCCGACGGGCAAGGCAGTAGAGTTGCATAATCAGTCCGACAACGACGTGTGCCGCCGTCCAGATAACCAATATCCACACTGTCGCCGGATAGACGTGGCTCGCCGGATCAAGACCTGTCATCCACGGCCCGGCTACTAAAGCAGCACCGCCGCCGATGGCCAATGCGAAGGCCGTCAGCAACGCTGCGTAGAAGCCGCTCGACCAATCCCGCTTGTTCCAACGCCTTGCGAAGATAGTCAACGCCCACGCCGTCAGCAGCAGTCCGGCGGAGACGGTGGGCCAGAAAACACCCGGCCCCGTTGAAGGGTCGGGCGGAAAGTCCGTGTGTATAGTCCAGAAGAAGAAGTAGCCAAACACGAGTGAGACGAAGGCGGTTAGGTCGGCAAGCATAGTGATGAACATTGCCCACCAGCCCATTGACAAAGATCCCGAAACATAGAGCGGCAGCTTTAGACCGAGGCCGACATCCTTTTCATCCTTCTCCGGGATGATGGCAGTCCCCGTCCACAGCCAGTAGATAATGATAAAGATCGCCAGCCCGAGGCTGATAAACGCCAACCACCACCAATGATAAGTAGCGAAGATAAAGAACCCTCCAGTAGTCAGGGCGGCGAAGAGCGCGATGAAGGTTGATCCCGGAAGCCGCTGGCACTGTTCCGGCTTCGCGTCAATAACCGAGGTCACGATCGTCTCCCGTTTTTCCTCTTCGGCGTCGGGCAAGTAAAACCGGCCTTCGTCATAGTCACGGATGATATTGGGTTGGTCCCAAATGGGATACCGGCTGTCAATCTCAGGGATGGATCTGACGCCCCACGGCATACCCGGCATCTCCTGAAGCCATTCGAGTGTTCCGGCGCCCCAGGGATTGCGCTCCGAGTATGGCTGCCTGGTCTTCGGGCGAACGAGGTCCCAGAAGATCACGGCAACGCCAGCCGCCAGAATGAAAGCCCCAATACTCGAGATAAGATTGAGGTTGTCGAAACCAAGTCCGGTTGGATATGTGAAGACCCGGCGTGGCATCCCGCGCAGGCCGGTCAGGTGCATCGGCAAAAATGCAATGTTGAAGCCGATGAACGTGAGCCAGAAGGCGATCTTCCCCAGCCGGTCGGAAAGCTTCTTCCCCTTGATCAAAGGGAAGAAATAGTAACAACCCGCGAATATCGGAAAGAGAGCGCCGCCGATCAGCACGTAATGAAAATGACCGACGATGAAGAAAGTGTCGTGTGCCTGAAAGTTGAACGGCGCCAGCGCGATCATCACGCCGGTCAGCCCACCCAATACGAAGATCACCAGACTGCCGAAGGCGAATAACATCGGTACCGACCGCACGATTCGTCCCGCTGCTATCGTGGCGATGAAACAGAAAATCTGCACACCGGTAGGGATCGCCACAGCCTGCGAGGCCGCCGAAAACAGTCCCAACGAAATGCCTGGCAATCCGGTCGTGAACATGTGATGAACCCACAACCCGAAGCTCAGGAATCCCGTGCCGACCGCCGCCAGCACGATCCAGCTATAGCCGACGATCGGTCTGCGCGCGAACGTCGGCACAATCATCGCGACCAACGCGACGGAGGGCAAAAAGATGATGTAGACCTCTGGATGGCCAAAGAGCCAAAACAAGTGTTGCCACAGGAGCGGATCGCCGCCCCGGGTTGGGTCGAAGAAGGGCCAGCCAAAGGCGCGCTCGAGCTCCAGGAGCATGCTGCCGGCGATGAGCGGCGGGAAGGCGAAGAGAATCATCGCCGCCGCAACTAACACGTACCAGGCGTAGAGCGGGATGAGATTGATCCGCATTCCGGGAGGGCGGCATTTGAGCGTTCCTACAATCATTTCCACGGCAGCCGCAATCGCCGCCACCTCAATGAACGAGAAGCCCAACAACCAGATGTCTGCGCCGATCCCGGGCTGGTAAATCGACGTCAGCGGCGGGTACATGAACCAGCCTCCACTCGGCGCGGCATTAAAAAAAATCGAACCGCAAAGAAAGATTCCTCCCAGCAGGAAACACCAGAAGCCAAAGGCCGACAAACGGGGGAAAGGCAGATCGCGCGCAGCCAACATTTGCGGCAAAAATATGACCGCGATGGCCTCGAAGATGGGTATCGCAAACAGAAACATCATTACCGAACCATGTACGGTAAAAACCTGATTGTAGAGTTCGGCGGAAAGAAAATCGTTGTCGGCTTTCGCGAGTTGAATCCGCATCAGTAGCGCCAGAACGCCTCCGAAGAGCAGAAAGAACAGCGTCATCGCCGTATACCAGAGTCCCACGTCCGTGTTGTTTACCGACGACCAGTAGCGCCAGCCTGCCGGCGTTTTCCACGTCCTAAACAAACGCTCTGCCTGGGCGCGCTGAACTTCTACGGGAGGCGCCTTTCCGAGAGGTTCCGCATCCTTCGTTGGTTGTAGAGGTTCCGGATCTCTGCTCATTTCAACCCTTCCAGATAGGTCGCTAATGCCCGCAGTTCTTCCGGCGGCAGCATGTGAAACGGCGGCATATTAACTGCGGGCTTAACTTCCGTGGTGTGGGCAATCCATCGCTGAAAAGCGTCAGGTTCATTCGGCATCGTTCCCGCGGCGAGACTCAGACGGCTGCCCACGTGCGTCAGGTCGGGTCCGATGACGCCGCGAGCCGGGGTGCCTCGCACTGTATGGCACGCGTTACAGCCATGAGCGAGGAACAATTGCTGACCGCGCGCGGCGTCTGGTTCCGAAGGCGGTTGTGAAACCTGAGCCTGCTGCGCAAGCCAGGCAGAAAAGTCTTCCTTCCTCATGACCGCGACATAGAAATTCATCAACGCGTGTGAGGTCCCGCAATATTCAGCGCAAGCACCGCGATAGACACCAATGTTTGTGGGTTGGAGTGCGAGATAAGTGACACGTCCGGGAATCATGTCCATCTTGCCGGCGAGCGAAGGAATCCAGAAAGAGTGAATCACGTCGGGACTATCGAGTTGAAACTGCACTGGCTCCCCAACCGGCAGCCGGATCTCATTGGCCAGCTCGAATGCCTGCCCGCCTGGCGGAAAGTAGCGCACCCTCCACCACCATTGTTCACCCGAGACGATGATTTTCAGACTACCTTCAGGAGCAGGAGCCAGGAGAGTGGGGATTGGCGCCAGGCCAAACACCAGCAGCACGGCGAGCACCACCGTCGGTATCACGGCCCCACCGCCAATGATAAAGATGCGATCTCGGCGGTGATTGCGTGCTTCGGATCGGGTGCGAGCGGCGTAGACCGTGAGTAAGATCACGGCGAGCCAAATAATGACTGCACCGGCCGTCATCCACCAGAATAGATCAGCGATGCTCTTGGCTTCACGCCCGGCAGGATCCAACGTCGACTGGATACCACCGCAACCCGACACAATGAACGCACCTATTAGCGCCGTGATCCAGGTTGCACTACGCCCCAGGGAAAGCTGTGGAGCGCAACTCTGCAGACGGCTAAACAAAGCTAAGAGAATGGTTGGCCACCCGCCCGATTGAGCGCACGATATAGTCATGACAATTTGCGTACGATTACAACCAACAAATTTCTGAGACGCGGCGCTATTTCACTGGCCCATGATGCGGCCGCGTTGAGTGTTTTTCCCTGGTAACGACGCTGATTCGTCCGTCGCCTTCCATTGAGGCCATCGTCACTTCTTTTAGGTCTTTTACACCTTGCTCTCGCAGGTGACTCATTAATTCGTCAACCGTAATCAACTCACGCCGCATATTGCGCGCAACCATTTCCCCGTCGCGTATCAGCGGTACCGGAGACGGGTGCAGCAGGCTTTCGAATCGCGGATAGTGATAAGCAAGCCAGTCCAGAGCGTAGGTCCAGAAGATGATCGTCGCTACCAGAATCAGGCCGTCAGTGAGGGATGTGTAGCCTGCACTCATCGCGTTCTGGGAGGCATCGGCGACGAGCACAATTATCAGCAAGTCGCCAATGCTCAGGGTGCCAGTCACGCGCTTGAGAATGAAGCGCAGAAATGCGAACAGTACAAGATAAGTGAGCGAGCCGCGCAGGATAAGTTCTAAAACCGGGACGCTCGGAAAGAATACCTCCTGCCACCTAATGATTTTATCCTCCTGCTGAGCGAATGTTGTCTGTCGTACAAAGGTCTAACTTCCTGGTTTGTTTAGCAAGTTTTTCTAAATCGTTTTCCCGAGAAATGCACGTTACGGAACTCGACGGCCGGTGCGACGAAGCTCTGATTGTCACTCTGCACCGACTTTAAAGTTCGGTTGTCTGTCGACCGTTCAGGCTGCGACGAGATTGCCAAATCCTGCACTTCTGCCTGGTGAGCCATCTCACTTAGACGAGCCTCTTTCTTTCTAGTCTTACCCGCTCAGCCACCACGCGAGTCTATTTCGCAGCGCCGGCCTGGGTAAGCATCCTGACCGTTTCATCATGTCCCCCTTCGGCTGCCAACATCAGGGCAGTCTTGCCTTGATCGTTTTTCGTATTTATGTCTGCCTTGGCGATAAGTAATGCGGTCACGACGTCATCGTGTCCGAACCGCGCCGCTTCGATTAGCGATGTATTGCCGTGCTCATCAAGGCCATTAACATCCACGTTGGGAGAAGCGACTAAAGCCCTCACCGTGTCGGCATTTCCCGCCCTCGCAGCGCGCAACAAAGCATCCGTTTCCGGACTCCGGGCAGCTCGCTTGGCAACTTCGCATCCTGCGACCGCGAACAGAACTGAAAGTATGATTGCTGGAATCGCTGTGCGTTGCATTCTTCTCCTTTGCACTCGTCTGTTTTTAATCATTTACTCTGGGCGGCAAAAGTGAGAAGTGGACGTTCCATCATCTGTGATCTGCTTATGCTGCAAAATGCCTATACTTCCTCGATCGCGTTTTTACGCACGACCTCGACCGAGCATTCTGCGCGGTTTGCCACAGCGGCTGAAACACTGCCGAGAAGGAAACGCTCCAGGCGATTGCTGAAGCCGGTTGAGCCTACAAAAATACAGTCGGCGCCCTGACCTTGAGCCTCATCTACTAAAACCTTTTTCGCGTCCCCTTCTTTGACAACGGATGACACATTGAGTCCAGCCCGACGTAAATCCTCGGACGCAGCTTCAACCATCTTGCGCACCCACTGACGATCACCTTCGTCAGCCTCTCCCATCCATTCCGTCACTTGCGGATTGAGACTGCCAAGCGCTAGTGACACGTTTGGATCCTGCACGGCGATGACACTAATTTCTGTGTTGGAAGGCCATTCGCGTTTTGCTACCGCTTGCACCGCTGCCTCGGCGCCGGGTGACCCGTCCACACCCACTACGACCCGTAGCGATCCAGCGCCGGAAGTTGTCGGTCTGCGGCCCACGCGGACTGAGCAACGCGCTTCGGTTAAAATCTTTTGAGAAACACTTCCCAGGAAAAGCCGGCCTAGCGCGGACCGTCCCTGTGAACCAACAATGACCAGGTCTGGATCCCATGCATCGGCTTTATTGATCACTTCCCAGGCGGGTGAACCAGTGGACACTTCGGTGCTGACCTTCCACGATGGAAAAGTGGCTTGCACACGCGCGCTCGCGTTCGTTGCAAGGGAACGCACTTGCTCAACGGCCTGCGCTACATGCTCACGCGCACTCTGCAATCCCGGTGGCGTGTAAAGCGGAAACGACTCATCCAAGCCTGTTGACGGAGGTGGTGGCGGAAGCCAAAGTTCGGCTACCGACAGGATTAGTGCCTCGACACTGTTCCCTAACCCAGCTCGTGGTAGATCATCTAATGCTTCATCGGCCCCTGCGGATCCGTCGTAGGCAATTAGAATCCTCATGTTTATGGAACCTCCTCAGCCGACTGGTCCTCGTCTGATCCTTCTTCCGTTGATCCGCGCGGACGGCGCAGACATACGCGTCGCGTTTAGTTCAGTATCTCAGATCAAAGAACGTAAGTTGCACAATGATTTTGATTCGCATGAAATGCGAACAACGTTTCTCATTTTCGTACCAGTAGCACACACTGACACGTACGGCCCGGTAAATGGCCAGGCCATTCGGGGATTGACCCGCAGGCCCCAAACTGTCCCCTTCCTTTTGGGCCCCGACTTAAGGCTGTTTCATAGCTGTGAATAGGCAAGATGTATTCCGGCTCTCCTCTTTCCGTTGCTTTCATTTCGGTCGCCCTGGTCCATATACCAATGCTGCCATCGGGCTGTTCAGTTGGCATCTTGTTTGCGACAACAGCTGCATACAGCTTGTATCAGACCAGAAACGTGAACAGTTATTAGATTGAAAAAAGAAGAGAGAGAATAAACCATGAATAGGGGGCTGACCTGGAAGATTCACCATCGATCCCCAAAAGAGTTAACCCAAAAGGCCTAAAGCGAGGCGGTAAACCAAGCTCTTGAGGTTCGGCCAGTAAGAAGGAGTTTACTAATGACAAACACAATCCAGCCGCCGGTTGCTAAGGCACAATTACTCATCCGCAAACCAGTCGCACAGGTATTTGAAGCGTTGATAGATCCCACAATCACATCCCACTTTTGGTTCTCAAAAAGTAGTGGTCCACTCGAGTCCGGAAAGCGTGTCAGGTGGGATTGGGAGATGTACGGTCATCACACCGAAGTGGAAGTGAAATCGATCGAAAAGAATAAGCGAATTCTCATCGAATGGAACGGACCCGAGAATCCGAGCTCGGTCGAGTGGACATTCGAGGACAAGGGCAATCACACAACTTTCGTTATCGTCAAGAACTGGGGCTTCGGCGGCGATACGAACAAAGTTGTGGCCGAGGCAATAGATTCAACCGGCGGGTTCACCTTTCTGCTCGCTGCGCTGAAAGTATTTCTCGAGCACGGAATTGAGCCGAATTTCGTTCTTGATCACGCCCCAGACGCGCTAGTCGAAGGGGCATGGATGGCACGCGGAGCGGTTTGATCACCCAAAGCTCTTCCTCGAACCCGCATGCGGTTGTCTTTGTTGCTTACTCTCCGGTACAAAGAAAAGGCCGAGGCCCAGGGCTGAACATCTGAAAGAGGAAAGAGGCTTTCAGTCTGCCCATGTCAAAGCAATCACCGGCCAAAAGACTAAGCGCCCTCTGGTTTTGGATCTTTCTCGGAGCGATAGTTCTGCTCGTAACGCTTCTTCTTTACTCTGCGGCGTTCAAAAACTTCATAGACAAAGCGACTGAGTGGGCTCAAATAGTCATGAACGCTCATCCCGTCATGGGCGCCTTAGTCTTTTTTCTGTTTGCCGCCATATCAGCGATGGTCGCGTTTACGTCGAGTGTAGTCCTCGTCCCGCCGGCAATTCTGGTCTGGGGAAAGCTCATTTCTTTTCTGCTTCTCTGGGGAGGGTGGATCGCCGGGGCGATGGCCGCATTCGGAATTGGAAATGTCGCACGTCCACTGCTCGTACGTCTGGGTTACCAGGAAAGGTTGGATGAGTATCAGCAATTTGTTTCGAAGCGAATGAAGTTTTGGACCGTCGTTCTTTTTTGTATTGCGGTCCCCTCGGAGATTCCCGGTTATCTTTTTGGTGGATTGCGTTACCCGTTTTTGAAGTTCCTTGGCGCGATCGCAATTGCTGAAGCGATTTATGCGTTCGGGATAGTCATCGCTGGACAGAATCTGACGGCGGCCAGGCCTTTTCCTCTTCTTCTCATAGTTGTCACTCTGATAATCATCGCTGCCGGCGCGCGCTTTCTCTTGGGCAGGCTCAAGAAGCGCAAATCAGAACGGATGCCGTCAGGTTGAGAGAAGGCCGTTAACCATAAACGACGACTCTAACGCAACGCGATGCCGTCAGCTTGCGCGGTATCTTTTATGTTGAATTGGTCCACGGCGCGCACAACCCGCATGGCTACATGAGGACGAGTAGCAAGCGGCCGTGCTGGCAGCCGTAAGTTGTGAAATGAATGGTCGGGGCGAGAGGATTCGAACCTCCGACCTCTCGGTCCCAAACCAAATGGTTCGGCAAAAAAGTAAGTTATTGCCTTTTCGAAAGTTGCAGCCACCACAGATTTATTAGGGTTTTTACATTCCGTGCCATTCGCTACGGGTCAGTATACGTAGCGTGCTGGGAATTCTGGTCAAAAATTTCCCACACAAAAAATTAAATTTTTGGCGATGCCCCATCGCATCCTACGTCGCAAACAATCGCCACATTGAGAATAATACTCAGCCAAAACCAGATGGGCGGCCATCGGGGCACCGCACATCGCGCATTTCCTTCGCTACCCGGTCGAACGGCATGCGTTAAGCACTTTTCCGATGCGTCTCAAAGTTGAAGGTTGTGCGCAGCTTTGCGATGTCGCGCTGCGGCGGAGCGCCGAACAGCTTTTTATATTCACGGCTAAAATATGACGGGTCTTCGTAGCCGACGCAGGAACTGGCGCTGGCTACATCCAAATCTTCGCCAAGCATCATGCGGCGCGCTTGGCTAAGAACCATCTCACGAGATGAACTCAAATAAGGATGAATCATAAAGAAGGGGTTTTGCCAGCCTAGCCATCACCGTTTGCCCTTCAATGCAGTGCCTCCGCCGATGTTATACTATTCTCATCCCCCATTTAATATCCCGCGCCCGTAGTGGCGCGCTCGAGCTGCAATCACCTATTACCTCAGGTTCGCACGTGGGAAGGAGGTATGGCAATGGACAATGACAAAGAAACGTCAGAGTCAAAGCGGACGGCGGCACTACAGGATAAGGTCAACTACTGCGATTGCATCATCGCAACCCTGCGGGAGCCGTTCATCGTTCTGGACCATCACCTACGGATCAAAACTGCGAACCGAAGCTTCTACGAGGCCTTTCATATCTCGCCGGAGGAAACAGAGAACCAGCTTATTTACGACTTGGGCAACCGTCAGTGGGACATTCCTAAGAGTTGCGAGGGTTGCTGGATCAAGTACTTAGCGATAAGCGCCCCGTTCATGACTTCGAGGTTGAGCACACCTTCCCGACCATCGGCCGAAAAATCCTACTGCTCAATGCCAGTCGCTTCGAGTCTGCTGAGTGCGCGCCGAGCCTGATCCTCCTCGCCATCGAAGACATCACCGAGCGCAGGCGCGCGGAAGTAGCACTGGAGGATTCGGAACTCCGCTATCGGCGACTCTTTGAAACGGCGCAGGACGCCATCCTCATCCTCGATGAACGACAAGGTAAGATCTTCGATGCCAATCCCTTCATCAAGGACATGTTGGGCTATTCGCAAGTTGAGATAGTAGGCAAGGAACTTTGGCAGATCGGTATGTTTCGAGATGCTGAGGAAAACAAAGCCGCTTTCCGAGAACTGCAAGACAAAGGCTATATCCGCTACGAGAATCTGCCACTCAAAACCAAAGCCGGTGAGCAGATCGAAGTTGAATTTGTCAGCAACGTCTATCAGGTCGATCATCGCAAGGTTATTCAGTGCAACATACGGGACATCACTGAACGCAGCCGCCTGGAACGGAAAACGCACGATCAGGCGGAAGCGTTAGCAGACCTTCACCAGCGCAAGGACGAGTTCCTGGCGATGCTTTCCCATGAGTTGCGCAATCCCCTGTCTGCGATATTCAGCGCCCTGCATGTCCTTCGACTCCAAGGCAATGAGAATCCCATCCAACAGCGAGCCATAACTACCATGGAGCGACAAGTAGGGCAGCTGGCGCACCTCGTTGACGATCTACTGGAGGTCTCCCGAGTGATCACTGGGAGAATTCAGCTTCAATTTGAACACTTGGACCTAAGGGGTATCGCGGAACATGCAGTAGCGTCAGTGCGCCCACTGATTGAACGACGCAAGCATGATCTTTCGGTGTCGCTACCTGCTGAACCTGTGTGGGTAAAGGGCGACCCGACCCGACTGGAACAAGTCGTAGTCAACCTGCTCAACAACGCCGCCAAATATACAGACGAAGGCGGACATATTTGGTTGACCGTGAAACAAGAGGAGGATGAAGTTGACGTGGTGCTGCGGGTGCGGGATACCGGTGTGGGCATCGCTCCCGAACTATTGCCCAGCATCTTCGATCTCTTCACACAGGCGTCCAGGACACTGGATCGTTCAGAAGGCGGGTTGGGCATCGGCTTGAGCCTCGTGCAAAAGCTGGTGGAATTGCACGGCGGAAAAGTTGCAGCTCATAGCGGGGGATTAGGGCACGGGAGCGAGTTCGTCGTGCGGCTACCTGCACTCTCTTCGGCAGAAGAGCCAATCGCCCCCATTGAAACAGCGCAGCGTTCGGGTCAAACTTCGCGTGTGTTGGTGGTTGATGACAACATGGATGCGGCTGATATGCTCGTCATGATGCTACAAATGTTTGGCCACGAAGTTAAAGCGGCGTACTCCGGTCAGGCCGCTTTGGAAACAGCACTCGAGTATCAACCCGACTTCGTTTTGTTGGATATCGGCTTGCCAGATATGAACGGTTACGAGGTCGCGCAACACCTTCGTCAACGACAACAGAGTAAGAATGTGAGGTTGATCGCCATGACCGGCTATGGGCAGGACTCTGACCGCCAACGCTCTAAAGAAGCGGGCATCGATCTTCACCTGGTCAAACCAGTTGATCCGAAGAAACTTCAAGACGTGCTGGAAACATGGGCCAAGCAGTCCGGCTCCAGGAAATAAAATATTGATTGTGGGGGTTCCCGTCTCGTTACAAGCAGGGTTCCGGGGGTTTAGTAGCGGGCTCGGCGTTACTTGTCGGAGCAGCGTTAGGTTACTCCGCGTCCAATGTGATTTTTTCCTGGGAAATCGAATCAAAATAGACGCAACCGGGTTAACTCCGTGGTGAGATTTAGGACCCGATCGATGAGTGCTCGTAAGTAATTGAAATGAAGGGTGCTGAGGGCGGGAGTCGAACCCGCACGACCTTACGGTCAACGGATTTTAAGCCCGTTGCCATGTATTCACAGCACTCTACTACGCGTTACCAAGTTAGTATTTACCGACGTTTCAGCCGTCAAAGCAAGCTACGTCTGACTTGGTATCGGTACGTGACCCCCTCATCTTCCCCTCATCCTGTGCAGCCACAAAATCCCTCATCTTCCCCTCATCTCCAAAATCAATGTGCACAAAATCCGGGCAACAGGTCCGCCCACATGGTAGGCGTCTGCTTGTGGCTTTGGAATTTTGACACACCATTTATCGTTCCGTTTTGACCGTCAAACTTCAGATGTGTTACAAGCATACAGGGTAGTCTCTCTCTCTTATGATATCGAGTTGGAACATTGGCAAGTTACGAAAAGGACGCCTCGTTCAGGCGATCGCTCTCTTGTTCTTGTTCCACACAGCAGTAGACTTGGTTTTTCCTCAGCTCTGTAGCGAAGAACCTGTTAACATAGCAATCAACCATTCGTCCCCAGGTTCAAAAGAAGCAACACTCGACGAGACTCCCGCGCCGGTTGACGCATCACTGCCTAACAATTCCGATCGGCAACCTTCAGACACACCTCCAAGAGGTGAAGATTGCTTCTGCTGCTGCGCTCACGTGATGGCGAGTCATGGGTTCGTAAATGTAGAGAACGCAGAACTCAAACTGCCCACCGGCTCGCGACCAGACATTTCAATTCTTTCAGCACCGCCTGACATTCCATACCACCCTCCTCGGTCCGCCTAATCAACTGAGTTTTCGGTCATCCGGTCGCGGCTCTCTCTGAGAGTCCAGGCTTCCGTGCATTCGTGTGAACGGGTCTGAATAGCGTCTTTTGAAATTGATAGCACTGCTGTCTCCAGCGGGGCTCATATAGGCGTTAATGCTTGGGTTGAATACCCGGCATTAGTTTGAGGAAAAACAATGAAGTGGTTTTTGAAGAAGCGGCCACGCGTTGCTGGCGGCCTGCTTCTGGCATTCCTTCTTTCGCTAGGCTCGTGGCGTAGCGTTCAAGCACAGAATCCGTCCGAGCTTGCCGTGGCACCACCTGGTAACAGCTCAGGAACAACAGCTAACCGCAATGAGACGCTTGAAAGCTCGTCGCTAAAGCCAAGCACTCTCAGTCCGACCATTAATCGATACTTCGATCCGCTGCAAGGAACCTCATCGACTGATCTGGTTCGTCGAGCGCTGGCCTCAAACGGAGAATTGGCTGCGGTCAAAATTGAGATAGAACGCGCGGGGGCGCGGCTACGACAGGCAGGTCTCAGACCGAACCCAACTCTTGATTTTGAACAAACGACGGGACGCTTCACGGGAGCGCGCGGTGAAAGCGAAATAAGTGTTGGTGTCGCTGTACCACTCGAACTCGGAGGCAAGAGGCGCAAAAGGATTGAGCTTGCTCAGGCCGAATTCCAGGCGGTGGAGGCTGAGGTAGCAGATCGCGAACGACGGCTAACAAACGAAGTGCGCACGTTATACGTCGAGGCGTTAGCGGCACTTCGAGAACTCGGGACGTTAGAGGAACTAAATAATCTGGATCTGCAAACGACTCGCTTTGTGCAAGCGCGCGTCAACGAGGGCGAGACCGCCCCTATCGAATTGAACCAGTTGCGGGTCGAGGTTGACCGTCTTCGCTCTCGCCGCGCACTACTCGAGGGGCGGTTGCAGGCAACGATTCTCAAACTTAAGGGCCTAACTGGCATACCAGCCGCTGAACTCTTGCGATTGCGTGAAGACATCACAACTCCGCCCCTGCCCACGGCTCCGGCTTCCGTAGAAACGGCGATAGACATCGCCCTTCGAACACGTCCCGATCTGCGATTCGCGCGTTTGAATGAAGAAGTAGCACAAGCAGGTTTACGTTTGGCACGGGCGCAGGGGGTCCCAGACGTGACGCCCTTCACCAAATACTCCTATGGCCGTTCCGTATTCGATGACACGCCAGTAGGTGTGATTCGCGATCGCGACAAACTACTTACCTTCGGGGTGTCCGTAGGCATCCCCGTATTCAATCGTAACCAGGGTGGGAAAGCAGAAGCTGCGGCAGCCATTAATCAAGCCGCGCGAAGGCGCGAGTTCCTTGAGGCGGTTGTGCGTTCAGAGGTCCAGAGCGCCCACGCGCGTTATGAGGCCGCTCGCGCTGCGGTAACCACGTTCGAGCAGGGCGTTATCCCGAGTTCCACTGAGAACGTCCGTACCATCCGCGCGGCTTACGAGATCGGCGCTTTCAGTATTACCGATCTATTGAGCGAACAACGCCGTCTTGTCGACGCGCAGCGTGAATACACCGAAGCGCTCGCCGAGCGCTATCGGGCTCTGGCCGACCTGCAAGCGGCGCTTGGCGCACCAGTCCAGCAACAGTGAGGAAGCAATCATGTCAGATCAATTCAAACCCAACGATTCGAACAGTAGACGCGACAACGAGCTTACCAAAGAGACAGAAATGCTTCCCGGCGAGCGATCAGTTTACGAAGTCGCGGTGGAGAAGCGGTGGTTCGGCTCGCCGCGTAATCGCAACATCGCGATTCTTGCTCTGGTAGTTATCTTCGCCGTCGTTGCACTCATAGCGGTCATGCTTTGGGCACGCGACGGTTCGCCCAAGGCGACAGAAGTTAAGGTAAACACTGAAACCGCCGGGCAAAAAGACGAGCACGGGGACGAGGAAGTAATGCTCTCACCCGAAGCGTTGGCCGCCGCAGGAATCGCGATTGAAGGCGTAGCGCAACGCCCGGCGGTTGCACTGATCAAGGTAACCGGCTCCGTCGAAACCAACCAGCAGCAGACGCAGCAAGCGTCGCCCCTGGTATCGGGTCGCATAGAGCGGGTAAATGTGGGCCAAGGCGATATCGTCCGTGCAGGCGCAATTCTAGCTGTTATCTCAAGTCCGGAAGTCGCAGAGATGCATGGCAAGCTGCGCGAGTCAGAGACCCGATTGCGCTTGGCCGAGCGAACTCTTCAACGAGTGCAACGTCCAGAAAACCGAGTGGCCTTAATACAGGCGAAAGCGAAACTCGATGAGGCCGATGCAACGTTGCGCCGAACACGAAGGTTGATCGAACTGGGAGCGGGCGCGGGGAAGGACCTCGTCGCCGCTGAGGCTGCACAAAAGTCTGCAAAGGCGGAGTATGATTATCAAAACAACATCTCGGTCAATCGTGAGGTTCAACAAGCCCAAGCAGAAGTCGAGACAGCACGGGTTGACGTGGGCCACCTGCGTCAGAGTTTACAGACGTTAGGCGATCCGGTGGCCACCGGTAGTCGCGATGAGCACACCACTAACATTTCGCTCGTGGCACTGCGCGCCCCTGTATCCGGCACTGTCGTTGAACGACTGGTAAATGCCGGGGCCGGGATTCAAGCAGGCACTCCGCTATTCACAATCGCCAACATCTCCACTGTTTGGATCATTGCCAACGTTCCAGAGTCACAGGTTGGCAAGATTCGTGTCGGCACGCCAGCGGAAGTGCGCTCCGCAACGTTGGGGAATGACGCCATGGCGGGACGTGTGAACTACATCGATCCGCGGCTCAACGAAGAGACGCGGACGGCGCGGGTGCGGATCGAGATGGTTAATCCAGGCGAACGCCTCAAGGCTGGCATGTTCGTCGAGGTGGGTTTTCAAGCAGGAACGGGTGCCGCCACCGAGGAGGAACTGGTTGTTCCTTCCACAGCCGTGCAACGCATTGAGAACCGCTCGGTTGTATTCATTCCTAAAGACGACGAGCCAGGCGCTTTCGAAGTGCGGGAAGTTGAGCTTGGCGGCGAGGTGTCCGGGTATCACCGGGTGATTTCAGGTCTGAAGCTTGGCGACAAAGTAGTAACGAGGGGCAGCTTCACGCTCAAGACACAGAAGATGAAAGGCGAAATGGGGGAGCACGGACACTGATGATAAACGGTCTCATTCGTTTCGCTATCTCGCAACGCCTACTGGTCCTTTTGATGGTACTGATCATGGCCTGCGCCGGACTCTACAGCCTCATCAATCTGCCCATTGACGCGGTGCCAGATGTCACCAATGTGCAGGTCCAGGTGTTGACTGCTGCACCATCACTCGCGCCTTTGGAAATTGAGAGGCAGATTACTTTTCCGGTTGAGGTCGCAATGTCGGGACTCCCGGATATTGAGGAGATCCGCTCTGTCTCGAAGTTTGGTCTTTCTGCAGTCACCATCGTTTTTCATGATTCCGTAGACACTTACTTTGCTCGGCAGCTTGTGGCTGAACGTCTATCCCAGGCGCGCGAGCAGATTCCTGAGAACATTGGGTCTCCTGAGATGGGACCAATCTCCACGGGCTTAGGTGAGATCTACCAGTACGAACTGAAAGCGGCGAAGGGCAGCGGCTATGACGCGACAGCACTGAGAACGATTCAGGACTGGAGTGTTAGACGGCAGTTGCTTGGTGTGCCAGGCGTGACCGAAGTAAATAGCTTTGGCGGTTACGAGAAGCAATACCAAGTACGGCTAGACCCCGCCAAGCTGCAATCCTACGGCTTGTCTTTACGAAATGTCGTTCAGGCAGTCACGCAGAACAATGGAAATGTTGGCGGGGCCTATATCGAGCATGGGTCGGAGCAGTATCTCTTGCGCGGGATCGGACTTGTCGAATCCCCCGACGACATCGCCAACATCATAGTCAAAACCGGGAAAGAAGGGATACCTGTTTATATTCGCGATCTCGGAGAAATCGTCACTGGCGCGACAGTGCGACAGGGTGCAGTAACGGCTGATGGAGAGGGCGAGATCGTCGCCGGGATAGCGATGATGCTCAAAGGGGCGAACTCACGCACGGTAGTTGATCACGTGAAGGAACGAGTGGAACAGGTTAAGAAAACTTTGCCGCAAGGAGTCCAGCTCATTCCTTTCTACGATCGTACGGAGCTGGTCGACCGCACGATCTGGACAGTCGCCAAAAACCTGATTGAAGGAGCCCTACTGGTAATCATTGTTCTCATTCTCCTACTCGGAAACTGGCGTGGCAGTTTGCTGGTTGCCACGATTATCCCACTATCAATGCTCTTCGCCGCGATCTTAATGCGCGTCTTCAATGTCTCAGGCAACCTGATGAGTCTCGGTGCACTCGATTTTGGCTTGATCGTGGACGGGGCAGTTGTCATGGTCGAGAACACTGTACGCCGCCGCGCCGAAGCGCAGCATCAAGGTTCGCATGAACGACCTGAGCGTACGATTCTTGAGGCGTGCACCGAAGTAGGCAGACCAGTGGTCTTCGCCGTTGGCATCATCATGATCGTCTACCTGCCGATTCTCAGTCTGACTGGTATCGAAGGCAAGATGTTCAAGCCGATGGCCCTGACTGTTGTATTCGCGCTTCTCGGCTCGCTCATTCTTTCGCTCACTTACGTTCCGGCGGCGATGACCTTCCTGCTGCGTGGACATGTCTCGGAAAAAGAGAGTTTTCTCATCCGCATCGCCAAGCGCTGGTATCGTCCAGCCCTTTCGTTCATGACTGCGCAACGTAGGCCAGCTATTGCAGTGGCTCTAGTCCTGATAGTCGCTAGCGCGGTCCTCTTCCCGTTTCTTGGCTCAGAGTTCATACCGCGTTTGGATGAAGGCTCTCTGGCTGTGCAGGTGCAACAACTCCCTAGCGTGTCGCTAACGCAATCAGTCAAAACCACAACCGATGTGGAGAAGGTGTTGATGCGTTTCCCGGAGGTAACCAAGGTTGTTTCCAAAACCGGGAGAGCAGAAGTCGCCACCGACCCGATGAGCATCGACTTCAGCGATCTCTACATCGAGTTAAGGCCAGCTTCCGAGTGGATCACGACGCACTCGAAGGTCGAACTTGTCGAGAAAATGGCGAAGGCACTGGAAAACGGAGTACCGAACGCGTCGTTTAGTTTTTCTCAGCCGATCGAGTTGCGCGTGTCGGAACTCATCTCTGGAGTTCGTTCGGACATCGCTATCAAGCTTTTCGGTGACGACCTCAACACACTCAAGAAATCGGCGGACGAAATCGCTCGCGCGGTGATGCAGGTGCGCGGGGCGGAAGATGTGAAGGTCGAAGCTACGACCGGACTACCACAACTTCAAATCAAGCCTAATCGTGCCGCGATCGCACGTTACGGTATTAACGTCGAGGATGTTAACGAACTGGTTGAGTCAATCGTCGCTGGAAAAGAGGCAGGGATGGTTTATGAAGGTGAGCAGCGCTTCAATGTGGTTGTTCGCTTGCGCGACGACACCGGGCGCGATGTTGAGACTATCAAGAACCTGCTGGTCCCAGCGCCGAACGGTGCACAGGTTCCGCTTTTACAGATTGCAGATATTCGACTTGTGGAAGGACCGGCCCAGATCTCACGTGAAGACACGCGTCGCCGTATTGGCGTCGAGCTAAACGTGCGAGGCCGGGACATTGGCAGCTTCGTCAAGGAGGCACAGAGTAAGATCGACCAGCAAGTAAAACTGCCTCCGGGGTATTACCTCACCTGGGGTGGCACTTTTGAAAATCTGCAACGCGCTTCCGCACGCTTACTGATAGTTGTCCCTCTAGCGCTCTTTTTAATCTTCGTCTTATTGTTCACGACCTTTGCATCGGTCAAAAAGGCGCTACTCATCTACACCGGAATTCCTTTTGCCGTTGTGGGCGGAGTCTTCGCTCTCTTTCTGCGCGGAATGCCATTCTCGATCTCGGCCGGTGTTGGATTCATCGCGCTTTTTGGAGTGGCAGTTCTCAATGGCGTGGTAATGGTTAGCTACATCAACAAGTTGCGCGAAGAAGGGAAGTCAGTTGCGGACGCGGTTTGTGAGGGTGCGGAGACGCGGCTACGGCCTGTACTTATGACTGCGTTAGTTGCGAGCCTGGGTTTTATTCCAATGGCGCTTGCTACCTCAGCCGGAGCTGAAGTGCAACGTCCGTTGGCGACCGTCGTGATCGGAGGAGTAATTACGTCAACTCTCCTGACGCTATTGATACTGCCAACGCTTTACGGATGGTTTGACCGCGATCACAGACACCCGAGAATATACCGACATCCTAATGGGTCAATGAACAGTTAACTTCTCCCCGAGTCTTAGCGCAGTTTGACAGCGGCCGGAGGGTTGGAGTCAAAGTGCTACAGTTTAGAAGGATATGAGTGAAGAAGTTGTCATCAACGCACGGAGCAACCGAGCGGCCTTAGTTAGGCGAGGTCGCTATCTCGAATATTTCACTATTGGGTACAACAGCCTCGAAGGACTCATTGCGGTTGCAGCTGGTCTGATGGCCGGTAGTATTGCGCTCGTAGGATTTGGTTTCGACAGTCTTATCGAAGTCACTTCCGGTCCCGCGTTGCTCTGGCGACTGCACGCTGATGTTGATGAAGAACGTCGTGAACGCGTGGAAGCAATCAGCCTGAGAATAGTGGGTGTGTGCTTTGTAGTTCTCGCAATTTATGTGACTTACGATTCAGTCAAGTCGCTCATACGGCGCGAAGCCCCGGAAGAGAGTCTAATCGGAATTGTATTGGCAGCGGTTTCACTGGCAATCATGCCATTACTTGTTCGAGCGAAACGGAGAGTAGCGCGAGGCATAAAGAGTGGCGCATTGATGGCAGATTCTAAGCAAACAGAACTTTGCACCTACCTATCCGCTATTCTTCTCGTCGGTCTATTACTGAATGCTTTACTAGGCTGGTGGTGGGCCGATCCGGTGGCCGCGCTCATTATGGTTCCGATCATAGTCAAGGAAGGTATTGAGGCATTACGAGGCGAGACCTGTTGCGACGAAGGGGCATGCCATTAATGTTGAATCCACAGACCACCTACATCGCTCTACTAATTGTTGCTAATGGGCGTTCACCTAACACTCATCGCGGTACAACTCGTAGGCAGTTTGTGGATTAAGAGGCTCTCTCCTAACTTTGGGAGATAAGCTGAGTATTTGTAAGCTATTGAAAAGGTTGGTGCCGACGTCAAAGCAAGCTACATCTGACTTGGTATCTGAACGTAACCCCCCTCATCGTCCCCTCATCTTGCGCCAGTTGAAACCGGCACGCGGCTTTTCGAACCGGCGGCTTGCCGTCAATAGGATAAACGCTCAAGCGACGTCCGCCCTTGAGCGCTCCTCCTCGATCTCGCGAATTCGGGTACGAAGCCAATCCTTAACTCTCCGCTCGAGTTTTGCCTCGTTATCTTCGAGCTCCAAGTCCTCGATAGTTTCGCCAGACTCATTCAAAGGAATGAAATGGCAGGGAATAACTTCGGCTCGTCGGTCGGAGGTGACAAAGTCGATCAAATGGCATTCGTTGCACGGGTGCGTATGTTCTGAGTCGGCGTAGTTGATGCACGTCAGGGAATCTTGAAAGGCTGATTTCGGTTGCCAGGGCGTACGGACCGACCGTCCATACCCGCCTTGTTCGATGAACTTCAATTCATCTTTAAGGATTTCGAGGATGTCGCGTTCGTCTTTGGCCATAGCATCCACCTCCAATTTCCCTGGCCTGCTTAGTAGCGGGCCTGCCGCTACGATTATCAAACTCCATGTTCCCCTCTTGCTCTAAGGAGCAATGCACATGCCGTTGGAACTCCCTGGTCCTCTGCTGGAAATTGTGAGCCGTAAAATAATTCTTGCGGAAACTTGCGCTGCAATATGCGAAAAACTGCTCAGGGACCTGACCAGCCTAGGGAGTCTTTGCTTATTCGACCATGGTCTTGCCGGCCTTCGCATTGTCGATCGCTTGTCCGGCTTCAGGCGGCATATAGTTTTCATCGTGCTTCGCCAATACTTGATCCGCATAGAAGATTCCGTCAGCGCCCACGCGACCCTGAGCCACGCAACCGCGGCCTTCCTTGAACAAGTCCGGCAGAATGCCTTTGTACACCACCGGAACATTCTTGGCCGTGTCTGTCACGATAAAGCGAGTGGTCAATCCATCGTTATCGCGCTTCAGGCTGCCCTGCTCCACTAATCCGCCGATTCTGAAAGTCTTGCCGGAAGGTGCTTCCTTTGCGGCAACCTGTGAAGGACTAAAGAAGAAGACGAGATTATTTTGAAAAGCACTCAGCACCAGACCAACTGCGATCGCCAGTCCGGCGAGTGACGCAATGATGAAACCAATTCTTTTGTGACGGCGTTTCATTTGAAGCCCTCAAGGCTGTTCGAGTTGTCAGACTTGCTTTGTTCAATTGCTCTTTTTCCGATCTACTCGCAAATTAACTGGCACCAGCTCCAGCAGCCCGCACTTGATGCACTGCTGGCTGGTCATTACTTAGGGAGACGCTGTTCGTCGTTAGCTGTTCTTTGAATAGCCGCGCCGACGCGTCGAGAAAATCGTAAGAGGTTACAATTCCGACGAGACGCCCGTCATCAAGAATCGGAAGACAACCAACCCTATGTCGTCGCATGATTTCCATGGCCTCTAAAGTAGGAGTTGTTGACGACACGGTCAGCGGTTCCGGGGTCATGATCTCACGTACCGTGACTGCGCCTTCAGTGGCCAGCGACCCTTGACTCAGAAGCTTGAGCAGAGATCGATGCGATACCAATCCAACCAGACGTCCTTCATTGTCTTCGACCGGAACATGCCTGATATGTCTCCAGGTCATTACGCTCGCTGCCAGATCGACTAGATCATCGGGTCGAACCGTAAAGAGGTCAGTTGCCATGAACTGTCCGACCGTTTGATAGCCCTGGCTCCAGTCATCGGATTCACACGCTTCCAGAACCGGCCAGCGATGGACAGGATCTCCAGTCTTTTGCCTCGCCAGCATCTCTCGCGCTAGCAATCTGTTTCGAACCTCGCATGGCTTGTCACTCAATGTGTTTAGAGACTTCATCGTCCATTGACTGCCGGTTTGACCGCTTCGGACGCGCTCCTCGATAACGCCAAGATATTGGTCGGCGTCCGCCCGAGTCACATTCGCCTGTTTGAGTCCTTGATGCGCCAAGGGTAGTAAGTGATCGAGAATAAGCGCTGAGGCTGCAACGCTTCTCCCATCCACCCAATTGAATTGAGCGTTCAAGCCATGACGCGCGGCCGCGAAGAAGTTTGTCTTGGCATCGTCAAATGACATGACCTTCGAGACTTCGCCATATTCGCCGGGCAATGAAAGCATGAGTCCGACAAAAAACGCTGTGTTGGCAATTTCATCGAGCACCGTGGGACCAGAAGGAAGCACGCGGTTCTCAATTCTCAAATGCGCAATTCCCTTAGCTACTCCGTAACAGGCTCGATTCCACGGCCAGATCGTTCCGTTGTGCATCCGCAGTGCACTTAGTTGAGGAATCTCACCGCGAGCAAGCAGAGAAAGCGGGTTCTCGCTTATCTCGTTGATCATGATCAGACGAAAGCGGGCAATTTGTTCCTGAAAGAGCTCCAACACTGATTTGTCGACCCATCGATTGCCAAAACTTACGCGCGTTGGATGACTGCGTGCCTGTTGCGTTGCCGAACGGGCATCTGTGGAATGTTGAAACAATGCCAGTCGCGTCTCATGCCATAAACGGTGACCGAATAAGAGAGGAGAATTAACGGCGGCTGCGAGTACCGGAGCCGTGATGGCCTGGGCCAGATTGTAGAGTGGCGCGAACTCCTTTGGGCTGACCTGAAAATGAATCTGAAAGCTGGTGTTGCACGACTCCATCATGATGTTGTCATGCGTTAGGTTGATCTCATCGAGCCCCTTGATATGTATGCTGAACGGGCCGCCTCGAAGTCTGATAACCGAATCGTTTAGTTGCTTATATCGTGGGGCTGGAGTGAGGTTCTCAAGCGTCAAATCCGACTTTCGCAGCGTCGGTAGAATTCCTGACAGCAGAACGTCCGCGCCAAAATGGTTGGCGCTCACCCGCGCTCGGGCCAGAACCTCATTTAGTTGAGACTCCATTTGCGAAAAACAGTCACCGCTGAGGCCGAGCGGTGTGAGATTCGCTTCAAGATTGAATCTCGCGATCTCAGTAGTCAGTCTCGGATCGTTGGCATGTTGGAGCACTTCCACGGATACGGGCGAAGGCCTGAGATTTTCATCGACGAGAAACATCTCCTGCTCCGCGCCAATGCGCCGCACTCCGCTTTCAATGAGATCATTGTCGAGCATGTAATCAAGCGCGCGGAGATCCTCGAGCAGTGCTTTCATGAACATCTGCTCTTTTAGCTCGTCAAGTTCTTGCGCTACGTTATGCTCGCCCATACCGAATTAGTCCTTAAGTGATCTTCCGATTTAGTTGACTGTCGTTGCTTCAGCTATCGGTTCCATTTCTATTGCTCTGGGAAACAGCAGATTGTTCTCCAAATGAATGTGCTGGTGCAGATCTTTCTCCAGCGTCTCGAGTGCCGCGTAGAGCGTTTGGTAACTCAAGCAACCATCGGCAGGTGCAACGTAGTTTGAACTGAGTTGCCGGATCTTCTTTAACAACTCTCCCGCCCGATCATGCTCCAACATCATCATCCGCACCGGATTGGCGACGGTTCCGAATGGCGCCCGGAACAGAGGCACCTGCTGCTTTGCTGCCGCCTCCATCCTGATGATGTACGGGAAAAGCACACGCTCTTCTTTGGTCATGTGAGTTTCCAGGTCGGCTCCTAACTCGCGAAACAATACATAGATTTCAACAAGTTCCGGATGATTTTCGCCGTGGGCCATACAGACCTTATCCAGCAAGGCGTTCAGCCGCGCAATCTCAAGACGAGTGAAACTGTGATGCTTGACGACGATGTGATCAATGAGGTTTTCGAGCGTTGCCGTTTGAAAGTTTGGCGTTTCCGCTTGTGCGTGCGCGGCCAGGGTCAGTTCCATCTGGACTTCTTTGAATTCTACGCCGGCACTGGCGCAGGCATCGGCCAGCGATCTATTACCACCACAGCAGTAGTCGATTCCCATCTTTTCAAAGACTCGCGTAGCCGCTGGGATTTCCAGCGCCAACTCTCGAACGGTCGTATTGGTTGTCAGATTCATGATGCCTCCCAAATGATTAATTGCTTTTTAGAAAGTTAAGACTGATGTTGATTGAGCACTCGATCGCGATCCAAGTTTCACGGCTCGCGAAGGTCTCAAGAAAACTGTGTAATTCACCGCCAGGCACATCAACGCGAACAGCGCCAGAAAGATAAATCCCCAGGTGTAGGCGCCCGTTGCATCACGAAGTATTCCGAGGACCAGCGGCGGGAAAAAGCCGCCGAGGCCGCCGAATGCTCCTACCAGCCCCGTAACTGTCGCCGGCTCTTTCGGAAAATACTGCGGCACAAGCTTGAAGACTGCGCCGTTGCCGAGACCCAACGCTGCTGCGGCTCCGAGCGCGCCCACGGTAAACGTCACCATCCAGGGACAGCCCATTAACGCGCCGAAAATGGCCACTGCTATGAACACGGGAACAAGAACACGTGCCCCACCTTTACGATCAGCAAGCATGCCGCCGAGCGGCCGCATCAGTGTTGCAACCAAAACAAAACCCGCGGTTCGCGCGCCGGCGTCAGCAGCACTCAGTTTGAAGTTGTCCATGAGCAAACTGGGGAGATAAATGGAAAACGCGACGAAGCCGCCGAAAGTTAAGAAGTAGAAGAGTGACAACACCCAAGCCAGACGTTCGCGCCGCAGGACTGCAAGGTTTTCACGTAGCGCCTTCGGCTTTGCGTCAGAAGCTGCGTCGCGAGCAAACAGATAAAAGACCGCGGCCCAGACTATCGATATTGCGCCAAATATGTAGAACACCGGACGCCAGGACCCGAGCGCAATCGCCAACACGGGAGCGCCAAACACCGCAACAGATTGTCCGACGTTGCCCATGCCGTAAACGCCCAATGCTGTCCCTTGCTGATCGCGCGTAAACCACTTTGAAGTGAAACCAACTCCGACTGGAAAGGTGGAGCCTGCAATTCCAAGGAACAGACCGAGCCCGATCAACTGCGCGTAACTGTTCGACAGTCCAATCAGTACGGCCGGAATTGCCGAAAGTAACAGCAGCGCGGTAAATACTCTTCTGCCGCCGAAACGATCAGCCAACATCCCGGCCGGAATTCTTCCCAGGGCTCCCAGCAAGACGGGAATCGCAATCATCAGACTTTTCGCTTTGCCTGAAAGGCCATAGGTTTGCGCGAAGGTCGGAGCTAGTGCTCCCATCAACCCCCAGACGGCGAACGAAACTGCGAAAGCGCTAGTTGAAAGTAAAAGGGCTACTGCTGCACCGGGTTTGAATGATTTCATAATGTTCGGAGCCATGATTTAGACGAAGTGCTTTCCTGTCGTTAGTTCGTAGTAGTACGGTGCTGCCAATATATGGCAATGACCGTACCGTTTACTTTTCGACTGAGTTTAGGAGGATTTGAGCGAAAAGCTTGTGAAAACTCGCAGACAGGAGTGGAATTCTGCGCAATAATCGCGAACCTTGAACCAGGTCAGAGCGCCCGTCGAATTCTCCTGGGGCTAGTATTCCTGTGCGAATTCTTCGTCGCAGCGCTTACAGTCGAGTTCGAAACCAATCCGCGAGGCGCGACCTTTTTCAGTTAATACCCAGGATCGCGTTGTCAGCGGCGGATCGTGACGGACATGTTGAAGATGCCCACACTCAAGCGCAGCCCGCCAATGGCCATCATCATCTTTATCGAACGCTGTGATTCGCTGTTTCAAATCGTTTCTGAAAGAGCTAAGCGCGGATCATGATGAGCAGCATTTTGAACTTGGTTGCTGCTCTCACCGCATGAGGCCGATTCGCCGGCAGGATGATGGTCTCCCCTTGCCGCACCTTAAAGCCTTCGCCGGCAATCTCGATGTCCGCCTCGCCCTCTGTGACCACTACTAAAGCATCGAAGGGTGCGGTGTGTTCGCTTAGGCCTTCACCAACGTCGAAGGCGAATAGAGTGACGGTGCCGCCCTTATTCTTCAGCAGCACGCGGCTCACGATTGAACTATCCTGGTATTGCAACAGCTCGGCGAGGTTTTTCACTTCTGCGGGTTTCACTGGATTCTGCGTTTGATCACTCATGACAATTTGATTAAGGAATTGACTCAGCCACCACGTGCCGGTTCTAACGTTTGATGCCAACAATTGATACTGCGCCTAGTTGGTTACGATTGCGCCGAAAGACAGCTCTCATTTCCAACACTCTTTGTCGGGCTTCTGAGTCACGTAGCAAATTCCATATAAAGCGCAATGTTCCAAGCAAACCCTCGTCGCGTATCAGCCGTCCGGGTTCCAACAAACTCATCGGCGCCGTCTCTTCGGATTGAACTTCAAACCCTTCGGATTCCAAAAGCGAGCGCCATTCTGCTATAGCCAGCGGCCTAACACCGTGATGGACTACGCCTGTCAGCGATCTCTCGGTCTCTCTTTTCGCATGCTCGTCAAGACGGTCGCTCATCAGGCACATTTCGTGAATGCCGTAGCGTCCGCCAACCTTCAAAAGCCGATGGGCCTCTCGCACGATGTCGCGTTTAATTTCTTGCGTCTGCATTGTTAGCATAGCTTCGCCGTATACGACGGACGCGCTACGTTCCGGCAAACCCGTATTGGAGGCATCGGCTACCACGCACTGTCGGCGAGCACCCTTGATATAGCCAGCTACCAATTTCGCGGCCGCCTGGTCTCGCTCCACAGCGGTATAAGACTTCGGCTCCAGCTTGAGTGTGAGGCGAGCCGTCACGCCCATGCCTGGCGCAAATTCAATCACGTCATCTGTGCCTTGAATTTGAAGTGCGTTAAGCATAAGACGCGTAAGCTGCATTCCGCCCGGTCTGAGCACGCGTTTACCCAAACGCGCCAATACCCAATGACCTGGCATCTTCTCGGTCTTCAGACCCTCACCAAGAGCAAATCTCGTTGTAGTTTCCAATGCTGCCTCCTTACAAATACAAAACGGCCCAATCAAGCTTGAGCAACGATTGTGCCGCTCCGATTTGCAGGGAGTTTTGAGTGACTACTCGGCGAGTTGCGAGAACTCCCGACCTGATCGCGTAATTATCCACATTGGTCAGTTCACCCGTTGCCCTTATCATGCGTTCACGGAATGGTTGTTAAGCGAGAATTAGCAATGCCACTTGATCGCAAACGATTTCCTCAGTTGATCATGGAGCTATATAGACTACTCGCAGAATTGGAATCCATGTTTCCAGGCCGTCCCTTCACACCTGATGGGCATATGGTTGGCAGCTTGGCGGAGTGTTTTGCCGAATATCATTACGGCTTGAATCTCCTTCGCTGCTCTTACCCTGGACACGACGCGCAGGCAGATACCTGCAAGGTTGAGATTAAGGCCACACAAGGTAATCGGTATCTCTCCGAAGTGCTCCGGAAAAGCTATTGGTTTTTCTGCTTCAGCGAAACGGCTCATTTGAAGAAGTCTATAACGGTCCGGGTGCGCCAGTCTGGGCCCTGGTCGAAGCGAAACCTAGGCCGAGTAACGGTCAGTATCAAGTAAGACTTACGCAACTAAAACAACTGATGCATAGCGTTCCTATTGAGCAACGTCTGCCGCGTGTTCGAGGATGAAAGCTCCTGACAGTATGCTATCAAGCGACCGAGCAGCGAGAGCTAGCAGTTGAGCAGTAGAGTAACTTCAAAAAGCGGTATTCTGATTCGCTTAACTGATGAGCGCTGGGCGCACATCACTGATGAGCATGGCGAACTAGCTGGTCTGCGTTCGGAAGTTTTGAAAGCCGTCGAAGACCCTCTGCGTGTTGTAGAAGGTGGTGCGGGCGAATTGCTTGCGGTGCGCGAGCTTGATTTGGGCAAATATATAGTTGTCGTGTATCGTGAACAAGAGAATGACGGGTTCGTTATCACCGCGTTTCTTACGCGTCGATTGGGCTCTCTGACGAGAAGGAAGCAGTTATGGCCGTAGCAAATATTGAGGAATACCTAAAGCTCGTGCCCGCGCTCAGAAAGTCACCGAGCCATTTGCTTTGGTCATCGTATGACACCGAAGCTGACACCCTCTACATCAATTTCAAAAAGCCGAGTCATGCCACCGAGAGCGATATCACCGATAATGATGTAATCGTTCGATACGAGGATGGCGAAATTGTGGGCCTGACGATTCTGCACGCGAGCAAGCGCTAATCAAGGCAAACCACCATTGGAAAATCGTGGGGGAAGATTTTCAAGTTCGTGCCGAAGATGCTCACTCAGCCTGGCCACCATTGGCTCGTCGAAGAGTAACGACGGCCAAGTGTAGGCTTGCTCCTCTTCCAACTGGTTGTGAGTCTCCAATCGTTTCTTGATGATAATCATACGCTTCCTCACGCCCTCAATTTCTTTGGCGGGCGCCCGTTGATTGTCAGCAATCTCGCGCATAGTTTTGATCATCTCCGAAAGTTCTTTCATGAAAAAATTATGATCGCTCCGTAGCTGCAAGAGCAGGGTGTGCGCCTCATCGCGTGTCGGCAAACCGCCCGTCCCGGTAAAGAGCGAAGCCCGGGCGTTGGCGAGGGCAGGGAACAAATGGAGGTTTTCGGCGCGAATGTGAACCGCCAGCCGAGCCCAGAAGAGATCGAGCAACTCGAAAGCGTGGGGGAAATTATGTTTTGCCAGCTCTCCGTCGAGCTCGGTGAGTAACTGGGCCAACGACTCATGGTCGTCTTCCAGCAAAGACTCGACTGGGTTCTTCATCGCTTAATGTAGCCGGAACTGGTAAACCGGCGCGAGGCGGGGCGCCACCAGAAAATCAACGTAAGCGAAACGACAAAGCAAATCCCGGAAGCAATGACGAGCGGGAGCAGGGCTGAAAAGCGATGCGCCAATGCGGCTTCAACCGTCGCCGCGAGCACCCAGAGCTGAGCGACATTGATCATGACGAGCAGAATAAGCCGAGCTTGCGCGACGGCAGTTCTCCCTTTGCCGGCGAGATTGCTGGGTCGCAGTTTAGTTTGATCAATTGAGTTCTGCATATCTTCAATCATGACGAATGTTCGCCGCTGCTGGCCTCCCTGCCAATGGCCCAGACTTCTCCATTAGCGCGTACTTCCAACTTAATTGGATCAAGTGGCCGGGGCGGTGGGCCATACAGAACGTTTCCGGTTCTGGCATCGAACGCACCATCGTGGCAAGGACACTCGAGACGCTGATGCGCGCGCTCGAAGTAGACCGGACACGCAAGGTGGGTGCATTTCTGCCCGAAGGCATGGAGTTCACCGTCGAGCGTACGCACGAGGATCGCCGAGTCGTTGGCTGATGGGTAATGAAAATTCAGCGAGAAGCCAGGGGCGAGTCCTTCGCCGCCTTCAACTCTGTACGGTAGAAATACGCGCGTTTGGCGAGCGTCAATCGCCGCTTTGCCTGCGAAACCGGCCGCGCCTACGAACAACGCTGCAGAAGTAAGTCCCAGAAAGTTGCAGAACTCACGCCGCGTAACCTGCGCTTCTTCTTCGCGGTCATACGGAAAGTCACGTTGATGCGCCGCCGTAGCTGATCGCACGTCGTTTTCGTCTGACCGATCGTCAGCGAGTACTTTTTTGATCGTATTGTCGAGATTAGAACTCATTGCTCTTATCCGTTTGTTCAACTTGTAAATCGATCCACGATTCACTCGCTGGTTGCTGTTCAGTTTTCACCCGGCCTTCGAACACGCCGCAGCCATCAACCTCAACTTCGTCCGCCTCAGTGGGTAACATCAAGTAGACCTTTGTCTCGACTGTCTGATTTCCGAAGACGTGGGCATTAACCGGCTTTGTTCGACGAAGCGGGACGATGTCTTCGTACTTTCCGAATGCGATCGCGCTGGTGGGGCAGACACTGGCGCACATCGGCTTCAAGCCCTCACTAGTCCGATCGAAGCACATGTCGCACTTCATCTGCAGGTGCATCTCAGTGTTGTACTTGGGCACACCAAACGGACAGGCGTTGACACAGTTGCGGCAATCGAGGCAGCGTGGTTTCAATGCCGAAAGGACGACGCCATCTTCAGTCGTCTTGATCGCGTCGGCTGGACAAACCAGCGCACACGTCGGCTCAGAGCAGTGCATACAGACCGTCGGCATCGTGGCGGTTGTCTCTGATCGATCAAGGTAATCGACGTAGATCATCGAATATCCTTTGTGCGTCCCGCACTCTCGACACGCCGCCACGCAGGCGCGACAGCCGATACAACGTTGCGGATCGATGAACATGGTCTCTTCCATAACTACCTCACCTCACTACGTGAAGCGCCTTTGCGTCTTTCGCCAAGAATCGGAAGCTGCCTCGAATGAATCTTCTCGATGCGCGCAGCGCATGCTTTGAACTCCGGAATCTTGGAAATTGGATCGAGTACAGGGTTCGTCAGTTGGTTCACCGCCAGATCTTCGCCCCAATGGTAGGGAATGAAGATGGTATCTTTGCGGATCGTCTTAACCACCAGCGCCGGAAATATGCCATCGCCCCGGCGGGACACGACCTTCACACGCTCGCCGTCGTTGATCTTCAACCTCATCGCTGTTTCCGGATGAATCTCAACATACGGTTCGGGACACTGTTCGACAAGAAATCCGATACGCCGAGTCTGATTACCGGAAAGATACTGGTAAACGACACGCCCACTGGTCAAGATTAAGGGAAACTCGTCATCAGGCGTCTCCTGCGGCGGTGCGTATTCGACCGCATGAAACTTCGCTCTGCCATCCGGATGATAGAAGCGATTTTCAAACAGCCTTGGAGTCCCAGGGTGATCCTCGGAAGGACACGGCCAGAACACGCCATTCTGTTTTTCGATTTTTTCCCAAGTGATGCCGTAGTAATCGGCGTTCCCACCGCGAGAAGCTACGCGCATCTCATCGAAGATTGCGCGCGGGTTATCAAATTGAAAATACTTTTCCCGGCCCATTCGCCGCGCGATCTCCTGGATAATCCACCAATCGGCGCGAGCTTCGCCGGGAGGGTCGGCGGCTTTGTTAATCTTTAAGACGCGGCCCTCGCTGTTTGCTGTCACGCCCTCGTCTTCACTCCACGTGCTGCCGGGAAGAACCACGTCCGCATAACGCGATCCTTCTGACATGAAGAAATCAATGCAAACATAGAAGTCCAGGCCTTCGAGCGACCGACGCACCTCATTCGTATCGGGCAGACTCACCATCACGTTGTTGCAGATCGAAAGCAAGCCACGAATTTCGCCTTCGCGCATCTTCTGAAACATCTCGACGACGGAGACGCCGGCTTGCGGCAACTCTTCTTCTGGTAGGCCCCAAACGTCGCACACATGCTTGCGATGTTCCGGGTTCGAAATTGAACGCTGGCCCGGAAGCTGATCGGCCTTCTGTCCATGCTCACGCCCGCCTTGTCCGTTGCCTTGTCCCGTTATTGTGCCGTAGCCACGTCCGGGCGCACCGATGCTCCCTGTCGCCAGCACGAGATTGATGTACGACAACACATTGTTGACGCCATGCGAGTGGTGCTCGATTCCGCGTGCGTGCAGAAGCATTGATGTCTTGGCGCGCCCATAAAGCCGCGCGGCCTTGACGATTTGTTCAGCAGGTACGCCAGTAATTTCGGCTGCAACTTGTGGCGTATAGCGAGCCACCAGGGCCTTCGTATCCTCCCAGTCATTCGTGCGCTGATCGATGAAGGATTGCTCGATAAGGTTTTCTTCAATCAAAACGTGCAGCATTCCGTTCGCGAGAGCCACATCAGTGCCGGGCTTTAGTTGCAGATGCAGATCGCCCTGGCGAGCAGTTGCCGTCTCACGCGGATCAATAATTATCCAGCTTCCGCCGTTATCGCGCTGCTGCCAAAGGAACTTGTTCAATACGGGAAATGTTTCGGCGCAATTTGATCCTGCAATCAGTAGAACTTCAGCAAGTGGGATGTCATCCCACGGATTCGCAGCGCGATCGATCCCGAATGCTTTGTTGTTACCGGCCGCCGCCGAGACCATGCACAGCCGTCCGTTGTAATCAATGTAGCGTGTGCCCAGGCCAGCGCGCGCAAACTTGCCCATCAGATACGTTTTCTCTGTTGTGAGGGAAGAGCCCGAATAAACGCCAATGGAATCCTTGCCGTGCGCAGCTTGCAGTTCTTTAATCTTCGAGGCGACGAGATCAAGGGCTTCCTCCCACGTTGCCCGCTCGAACCTGCCGTTACGTTTTATGAGTGGATGAAGCAGGCGATCAGGATGATGAATCTGCAAGTAAGCGGTTACGCCTTTGGGGCAGAGACGGCCTTCATTGACGGGAAAATCGTACCGTGGTTCGAAGCCGACGACATGATTCTTTTCCACCAGAAGATTCATGCCGCATTGCACCGCGCAGTATGGACAGTGTGTCGGCACAACTTTGTCTATCACACGGTCCGCACGCCAACCACCGTACGGCGCGTCGTGCAGATGCGGACCGTAGGCTTCGATTATCTTTTCGAGATGCTCGACTTTGCCCATTGTTTTAGTCTTCCGATTGGTGGCCGCCCTCAACCCGGGACCCTTGAAATACCCGTGCATCCTGTTGGGGCAAGGAGGCGTACGCTAGCCCACGTATGACTCGCTTGCAGCGCGGACAGTAATCCTGCCAAACGCGTCCATCGCTCAACTTGTAGTCAAAGCCGAGTTTTTCCACGACTGTTTTTAGATCGCCCAGCCACATCTCAGCTACGAACTCGACGCCGCAGCGCGGACAGACAGCCTGCGGCATTTCTTGTGACCGTCTTTGATAAAGCTCCACGCCGATAGATGCCGGTCTTTGAATCACATGAAAGAGTTTGCCAAACGGCAGGTAGAACAAAGTCATGATCACGACTGCCTGATGCGTCAGGGCTATGAATGAATACATGTAACCGTGCAACCAGAGGCTGGAGACCGTCAGCATCAGACCGGTTACAGATATGGCAATTAGCAGCAGGTGAGGAACGAAATCAGGGAGGAACTGTTGTAGAGCAATAGCCCCGCGGTCGTGCAAGCGGCGACGAATCGCGATCGCGCAACCGGCGAGCACCATGATCGCGGTGAAGTCGAGCGCGTGAAATGTTACCCACCCGATCAGGCTGCGGCCGTCCATCACGTTCAGTGGAAAGCCAAAGACGTAAGCGCGGTAACCTCGCTCTCCCTCAAGTTCAAAGTGGACCCAGCCAAACACTAAGGGAAAAGTAATCAGCGCCGAGATGATGCAGCCCCACATAATCAACTGATGCATTAGCCAACGCGAAAGGCCGCGACGAAAGATAAACTTCTGGATCGCCATGCCACCGACTATGGTCTTCGCTGCGCTAGTTGTATTGGCAACAAGATTCTTGCGATCTCGAAACAGGTTCCAGCCTCGCCGCCAGTAGACTCGCGTCGCCGGCCGCTGTAACCAGATGGCATAACGAAACACAACCGCACCGAACGCGACCACGCTCGCTACTGTGTAGCCGAATAGCGCCGCATCGTAGTGCTCAAGGTTTCTTGAGCCAGCGATAATTAGGATCGTCAGCCCCGCAGATGCAGCCAGGGCCATCCAAACCGCAGAGCGATGATTAGCTTTGGCAGGCATCGATCTCTAGTCGCAATTAGAGTCTGCTTTCCGACACAATCCGGCAGCAAAAAGTCAAAGCAACGGTTAAGCCACAACACAACGCATGCCGGTACCGATTTTTGTGGAGCATAACATACGACGTCAGCTCGGACTGGAACTAGTTTGGGGAGAATCTCTCACAAGTTGAACGCGACTGTGAAATATTCCACGAGAGATCTACTTGATGCCTTAGTTAGGATCGGACTTAGTCGAAGATCTTTCACCCTCTCGATTGGCACATCCGTTGCCCTCACGACTCATGGAGGGTGAGCAGGGGAGGGGATAACCGAACTTCCTTTTCATCGATAACGGACTCAATGCCAAAAAGGAGCCCCGCCAAAGGTCACGCGAAGAACATGTTGAGCGCACAGAGCGTCGGGCACGAGGAGGATGCTAACCGTTTTGCCCAACGCCCCTGCGATTCGCCAATAAGTGAAGTTCGTGGCCTGGACAATGTGAGGGTTGGGAAATTTTACCCGCGCGGTTCCATGGTTCTTGTTGAAGGCCAAGCGCCGCGCGGGGTTTATGTGCTTTGCGAAGGACGGGCTAAAGTTTCGATCTCGTCCGCCGAAGGCAAAACTTTAGTCCTCCGCATTGCGCATCCAGGCGATTTGCTGGGAATCAACTCGACGCTAACAGGACACCCTTATGGGGCGACAGTGGAAACGCTGGTGCGTTGTCGGATTGACTTTATCGCGCGTGAGGATCTCCTGAGGCTGCTTGAGCGAGACAAGAAGGTTTGTCTTGGAGTGGCCCAAGCTCTCAGTCGCAAACTGAGTGGTGTTGTTGAGCATACTCGGATGCTTTTTTTATCGCATTCATCATTTATACCCACGACCTAAAAGGAAACTATACGTCAAACAACAAGGCGGGAGAGGTGATCACAGGTTATACGCTGTCCGAATCGCTCAAACTGAATTTCACGGAAACAATCGCGCCGGAGTATCTCGAGAAAGCGCGCGAAATGATGGCCCGCAAACTGGCCGGCGAAGAAACTACCGCTTACGAATTAGAGTTAATTGCCAAAGACGGCCACCGCGTTCCAATCGAAGTGAATACCCGCCTAATGCTGCGCGATGGCGTTCCCATAGGCGTCACCGGCATCGCTCGCGATATCTCTCAGCGCAAGCTTGCGGAGGCCGAACTGGTACGCCTGGCGACGGCGGTCGAGCAAACGGGAGACAGTATTATGATCACGGACAGCGACGGCTTCATCGAATACGTCAATCCGGCTTTTGAGCGTATTACGGGTTTTTCAAAGAAAGAAGCGGTAGGCCAGAATCCACGCGTGATCAAAAGCGGAAAGAATGACCCGGCGATTTATCGTGATCTCTGGGACACCATCACCAGGGGTGACGTCTGGGTAGGCCAGCTAATCAATCGGAAAAAGGATGGAACTGAATTTACTGAAAGGGTCACAATCTCAGGCGTCCGCGACAAGTCAGGAACGATTGTAAACTACATAGCGGTCAAACAAGATATTTCAGATGTTAGACAGCTCGAGGAACAACTCCGGCAGTCACAGAAGCTCGAGGCGATCGGCATCTTAGCCGGTGGCATCGCGCACGACTTCAATAACCTGCTGACAGTGATTCTCGGTTACGGCGATCTTACGCTGAAGCGGTTGAACGAGGAAGATCCGTTGCATCGCAATATCAGCGAGGCTAATAAGGCGGCGGCTCGAGCGGCTGGCTTAACCCGACAACTCCTTGCTTTCAGCCGCAAGCAAGTTCTGCAACCAAGAATTCTGACTCTCAACGCGGTTGTCTCGGAGTTGGAAAAAATGCTCCGCCGTCTTATCGGCGAAGATATTGGGTTTCGCACGGTGCTCGATCCTGAACTCGGCAGCGTAAGAGCCGACCCCGGACAGATTGAGCAGATCATAATGAATCTTGCAGTCAACGCGCGCGACGCGATGCCCAAGGGGGGCAAATTGACCATTGAAACTAAGAATGTCTATCTCGATGAGGACTACGCTAAAAAACATATCGCAGTCGTCCCTGGTTCCTACGTGATGTTGGCGGTCAGCGATACGGGCATGGGAATGGATGAGCCGACGCAGGCACGCATTTTCGAGCCTTTCTTTACCACCAAGGAATCAGGCAAAGGGACCGGCCTGGGGCTCTCCACAGTTTATGGGATCGTTAAGCAGTCAGGCGGCAACATCTGGGTCTATAGCGAGGTTGGGCGCGGCACGACCTTTAAGATCTACCTACCGCGGGTGGATGAAGGTGCACAAGAAGTTGAACGCAGCGCCGAAACCGACGGAGCCATGCAAGGTTCAGAAACTGTTCTGGTGGCGGAAGACGAGGAAGCGGTACGTGCACTCGCTCGCCAGGTCCTTGAAATATATGGCTATCACGTTCTGGAAGCTGCCAATGGAGGCGCAGCGCTCTTAATCTGTGAGCGCCACAAAGAGCCGATTGATCTGCTCATCACTGATGTCGTTATGCCGGAGATGAGCGGACGGGAGCTCGCTGATCGGCTGGCCCAATTACGTCCGGACATGAAAGTCCTCTTCATGTCGGGTTATACGGACAATGCGATCGTGCATCAGGGAGTGCTGGATGAGGGAGCGAATTTCATCCAGAAGCCTTTTCCCACTGAGGCTTTGGCCCGCAAGGTGAGAAACGTGTTGGATGCGCCCATAAAATCCCTCTAGCAGACGTCAGCTATGCAGAATTCAGGTAACAATCGGTCGCGCATCCTTATCGTTGATGACGAATCTGGAATCAGAGACGTCCCGCAGCAAATGTTGTGTGTGCGTCATGAGTGCAGCGCGGTCACTTCCGCTGAGGAAGCCCTGACACTTCTAGCAAAGGAGGAGTTTGACCTGGTACTGAGCGACATCCGAATGAGTGGCAGGAGCGGGCTGGAGATGATTCCTCATGCGCTCAAATCAGCGCCCGACACTGTCATAATGATGATTAGCGGACAACAAACCATCGACAACGCCATCCAGGCGCTCAGACTCGGGGCCTTCGACTACATCACGAAGCCATTCAACATCCAACACGTTGAGGCGGAGGTCGACCGTGCCCTTGCTCACCACTCATTGCTTGAGACGAAACGTCGTTATGAAAACCATCTGGAGGAGTTGGTTAGGCTCGTCCAGGTAGGAACAGAGTCTTACTTAATCCCACCGTGCTGGGCCGGGAACCTAAATTTAAGCCTTCGCTGCAGAGCCAATGAACCATTCAAACATCCGGTAAATCTCGGCGACATATGGATGTTTCAATGCGTCGAAAGTCATCCGCGAAAGCAGTGAAAACTGCCGGATACTTGCCAAGGATCTCTGGTAAGATACCCAGGAAAATTTAAGGCGATGGGGTTCGCCAATAACCACTCTGCTTGAGCAGAGTTGATGACTCCTAACCGGATGCACAGCACGCATCAAGGTTAGGAGTTTTCGCTTAGGAGTAACGAAATGAGCAAACTTTTCCTGATTGGGTTGGCGGGTTTCATCGGTACGTTGGGCAGATACTGGCTGTCTGGAGTTATTGCGAGACGCTACGGGGGGACATTTCCCTCAGGCACACTGGCCGTCAACCTCATTGGCTGTTTTCTTGTAGGAATGCTTTTCTATTTGCTGCAAGAACGCTTTCTTGTAAATCAGACGGTGCGGACCATTGTCATGGTCGGCTTCCTGGGGGGATTTACGACATTTTCATCCTTCGGTTTACAGACGTTCACCCTACTGCAAAACGGTCAATTCGGACTGGCAGCTCTAAATGTTTCTCTTTCCAATCTGATCGGCTTGGTTCTTGTGTGGGCCGGATACTCTATCGGCAAGATGTTATGAGGAGACGCGATATGCACACTCCTGAGGACGGATACCTCTTGCGGATCTTCGTTGGAGAAAGTGACAAGTACGGCCATCGGCCGTTATATGAGGCGATTGTTCTAAAGGTCAGGGAGACTGGCTTGGCAGGCGCTACAGTTTTGCGCGGAGTAATGGGATTCGGTAAGCACAGTGTGCTTCATACTGCGAAGATCCTGAGACTTTCGGAAGACCTGCCGATGGTTATTGAAATAGCGGACAGCTTGGAACGCATTGAACACTTCTTGCCGACCCTGGACGAAATGATCAGCGACGGATTAGTGACGCTCGAAAGAGTGCGAGTGATTCAGTACAAGGCGCCAAACAGCTGAGAGAACCACACTCGATGAGAATTAACGATAGATTATGATAAGGAGATGTCGCGGCTGCGTGCCACTCTTTAACGCTGTGTTCATACGGACGTGGAGAAGTGAGATCGGTTCGCATAATTTGAATGTTGGAGGTCTGACCAGTGTCCTCAGTTCGAACCCACAAGCAGGTACGCGGCCCATATCCACATCTTTTCTGAATAACAGGCCAACGATGTCATCTAATCGCTCACCGTATACCGGAGGCGTGAATAACCGGTGGAAAGAAACGTCGCCCTGATTTCTTCTAGCGTCGCCGTCACTGTTAATGCTTTGACTTGCATACGAGGAACCATCGCTTCCCGCACCTCAGTATCAGAAAACTCAAAAGACTCTCTGAATCAGCTGTTGTTCCTGAGGTTCGACGTGTCCGCTTTTCCTGGGAGATGTCTATCAGATTACGCAACTCTTCTTCGGTGTAGACGGAAGCGTGATCTTGAGTCGGATGGAGTCCGAAAAGACGGACCCGTGCGTGTTCCGGCCCAATCAAGCAAGCGGATGGGCCACTGAAAGACTTTGTAAAACGCTTGCATGGGCCATGAAATAGTCAGAGCAACTTTCTCTGCTCTTTCCAACGCAAGCGTTTTAGGAGCGAGTTCGCCCAGCACAATATGAAGGAAAGTAATAATGGTGAAGGCAACCGCGAAAGAGATTGTATGTAGCGTTACATCGGAAACGCGTCCTCTTAACGGCGCTTCTAGTAAGTGCGCGAAGACCGGCTCGCCAATCCATCCGAGGGCCAGGGACGCCATTGTGATTCCCAATTGGGTAGCAGAGATGTACGCATTCAGATTGTCGATTAGATTAAGCAGTCGCCTTGCGCTCAGACTTCCTGATGCGGCGAGAGTCTGAATGCGAGAGCGGCGGACACCTACCAGTGCAAACTCGGAGGCGACAAAGAAGCCGTTCGCAAAGACTAGAAGAAAGACAACGACTATATAAACAACTGTAAGCATTTTTGTGTGATCATATCCCTTAACTCAGATATACAAAAAACCGCTGCGTCAGTGGTGATTTACCAGTGGACAATTTAGCGTACTTAGGTGCGATCCTACACCGTCTCCCCCGTCAGCTAATCTCGCATTAATCTTCTGAATCTACGATGCCGCCGGCATCTGGCGCGCCAATTCGAACCTAAGTCCTTTCTCGAACCCGCGAGAATATTTCTGTTATCGCCCCGGCGTTGCCTAACAGGCGAGCGGTTTGCACGGGTATAAAAATCACTCTTGTGTTATCAGACTTCGCCATGTCTTTGAGTCCTTCAATGTATCGCGCTGTGATCAGGTAATGGGTCGGGTTGTTGAGTTTTGCTTTTGCCGGGGAGGCGCTCATGTTCACATGAGATTCCAGGTGATCCTGCGGCAGAGACTGGGCCATACCCTCGGTGATGCGGGTTATGGCTTCCGCTTCGGCTTGTGCTGTCAGCAGTCGCGCTTGGGCCGCACCCTCCGCTCGAAGAATCGCCGATGCTTTGCCGCCCTCTGCGTTTGCGATCGCCGCTTGCTTTTCGCCATCGGCGCGGGTGACGGCTGCTTCGCGCTCACCTTCAGCTTGGAGTACCAGCGCGCGGCGGTTGCGCTCCGCCGTCATCTGCTTTTCCATAGTGTCGCGCACATCGGTTGGCGGGTTGATGTTCTTCACGTCAACGCGCAGCACCTTAACGCCCCACTTGTCAGTAGCTTCATCGAGAATCACCCGCAGTTTGCCGTTAATTTCCTCACGCGAAGAGAGACACTGATCCAACTCCATATCGCCCATGACGCTGCGCATTCCGGTTACGCTCAGTTGCATGATGCCACCGATCAAATCCACTACTTCATATACTGCCTTGAGTGGGTCTGTTATCTGCCAGTAGACCACCGAGTCGACGACTATCTGAACATTATCCCGCGTGATTGCGGCCTGCAGCGGCATATCAAGAAATTGTTCGCGCATGTCAATGGAAAAGAGGCCGGGAGAGGTACCCGTCCAGTAGGTACCGCGAGGTTTATCGATGAATGGGACAAGGATGTGCAGGCCGCTGTCTGCTAGCTTGTGGAATCTGCCAAGGCGCTCAACCATTATTACTGTAGCTTGGGGGACAATTCGGATGGTCTTCGAGGCGACCACCAGTAGGGCGGCTGTCAAGAACAAGAAAAACAGAACGAGGCCCAATTCCATCCTCCTTGAAACCTTACTCTCTTGGCGTGCTTAATAACTCTCGCCGAATCTCCACGCTGACAGTCCCAGCATGATTTTGCGCGGACTTGAGTCGTTGCCGGTATCGTTCGGCGTCGCGGCCCTTTGAAATGTTGGAGCGGCTCTGCGACTTCGAGACGTTCGACTTTCCAAGTGAGTCCGTCCGACTTGTGCTGTGGTGGATAATGAAGCCAGAAGAAACAAGGTGATCAGCAGCATTATAAGAAGACAACTTTCAAGAAACTTTCTCTGGATCTTAAACATGATTCCACCTCCGAATCTGCACGCTCAAGTAAATCTTAGAAGGTCGCTCAATTGACAGTCGCGTTGCCTCATCGCTCAGTGCCGAAAAATAATTGCTGCCATAACGAATCCGCCGAAAACCAACGAGGTGCCGGCGACCAGCCTCAAGTTGCGAGTTGCGTAGGGAACACTCCACCGCGCAAAGCGCTGATGCCACCGCCAGGGAACCGCAAAAAGAGCGACGGTGGTCCCCACGAGAATCCAGCCACAAATGACAAAGAATTTGGAAAACAACATCTGCGGTGCAAACAGCAAGATAGCAACACCCGCGATAAGACGGAGTCCGAGTTCCAGGTAGTGAGTAAAAGCAGAGCTGGCAAAGCCGCTCAGAAACCGTTTGGCTCGGTCCGGTGCCAGCAACATAACTAAGGCAAAGCTAATGAGATAAAGCCCCGTCAGACAAACTAATATTGTAGCGAGCAGGTTTATCATCGGTGCGTTTGATCCCGGGTGCCTTATCCAATCTTGAAAAGTTCTTCTGACGCCACGATGCCACCCGCGTCGGGCGGCCCAATCTCTTTCCTCGCAGCAACCTCACTCGCGTAAAGCATCTTGAGGAATGGCGGCGCAATCACTGTCGTGGCCACAGCCATAAACAAGACCACACCGTAAAGTTCCGCTCCAATTACTGCGAGGCTTAAACCAATCTGGGCGACGATGATTCCGACTTCTCCTCGCGGCACCATTCCCATACCTACTTGTCCTGCGCGTCTCATTCCGAGGTTGAAGGCGCCCAAACCGCACCCTAACAACTTGGTCACAATCGCGACCAAAGTTACGAGAACGCAAAGCAGGAGCACGGATGAAGAACGAAAGACGCCAAGACTAAGCTGCATCCCGATGTTGACGAGAAAGAAAGGGACCAGGAATTCCGTCACCCCCCTCATCTGGCGATGCATCTTCGGATTGTCTTCTGCTGCTTCCGAGAGGGCCATCCCGGCGAGAAAGGCGCCGATGATCGCGGCCACTCCGATGTAGGATGCCGCCACTGATAGACCGAGGCAGAGCACCAGCCCGAAGATAAAGATCCCCTGCCCGCTACGCATGCGTTCAACGCTTGGCGCTACGCGAGTAACGACAGGTGCTCCTACAAGAGCGACAAAAGCAGTGAACCCGATTGCCAGACCAGCCGTCGTAAGTATCTCAAGGTAATTAACCGTACCCGCTGCCATACTCGACACAATCGCAAGAACCAAGAGGCCAAGGATGTCGTCGATAACCGCAGCACCGAGAATGATTCGAGCGGTGGGCGCATCTAGCAATCCCATTCCAGACAAAACACGCGCTGTAATGCCTACGGAAGTCGCAACCATTGCCGTACCAACGAAGAGCGCTTCAATACTCGTGCTACCCCAGGCCCGCATTAGGAGCCAACCTCCAAGCATTGGCGCAACCACGCCTAGTACCGCCACCACCGCCGCTTGCTTTCCAACTTTGAAGATGGCCGCAGGTTTGGTTTCAAGCCCAACCGTAAACAGCAGGAAGATGACGCCAATCTCAGCCAGCAAACTGGTGATTTCTGACGGAGCGGCCCACCCGAGAAGACTCGGGCCGATAACGACTCCAGCCAGTATCTCGCCCGCGACTGCTGGTTGACGAAGTCGCTCGAACAACTCGGCCATCAGCTTGGCCGCAACCAGCATTATGAAGAGAGTCAAAAGGACTTTCGTATCTCCCCCGGTCGCGGTCGCTAGAAAATAATTCATGCTCAAACCAACCTCGAAGTGCTCAACATCTGTCCGACCCCAATAGCCTCGCGCATCGAGGCGATATCACCCATCTAAAATGTTCGGGGGCGTTCTATCTGTCGTCAGTAGATTCGGAACCGGCCGGCGGCTCCGCCAGCGGGACCGTCGGCTGAGTCGTCAGGGTCTCGTCGCATCGGTAATCAGCAAGCCCTCGACTCAGCAGCATTCGAACCACTCCAGCTCTAGTCTTTCCCAGCGCCCTCGCGAGGTTCTCGATTTCGCTAAAAGTTGCGGGCGGCACCTTTGCTCCGACGTTTACCCCAAAGTCGCCTTTGTATTTTCGTCTTTCCGCGGTTTCCATCATCCATCTGTCTCCAGCTAAATGCATACGTGAATGCCGCCTTGCAACAACCCAATACTCGCCGCAGTTCATTGGCCCTGACCACGGCGAGCAGGGTTGGCTCTCCCACTTCGAGCTTCACACCCTGGGGTTTCTCCGGTGTGTTTGGCCAAGAATGAGAGGAGTTCAAAATATCAACCGGTCGTCCCTCCGTCCGGAGAGTCCGACACTTTGATACTTGTCTTTTGCCTGTGCTTTTCACCGCGACGGCCCGAATAAATAACGAGCCAGAAAATTCCGCCGATAACTACAATGGCTACTAGGATGAAGATTGCAGTGTTACTCATTGAATTGCTCCTCGTTCGCCTGAAAGTCAGGCGCGCTTGTCCCTGGATTGGACGTATGGCTCCGCACCGCAATGCGTGCAGCGCGGAGATCCGAGACTATTCTTATCGAGTGTGATTTAGACTAAACGAGGCGGCGCCCGGCCAGGAGGTTGTGACACCGATGCAGGTGGGAGGAGGAAGATCGGGAAACTAGATTCGGCAGCAACTCGCGCGTCGACTGGCAGTACAAAGCCAGCCGTTAGCGTTGTGTCAAGATGCTGAAGCTGCTGGGCCGCACGCTTCTTCTGCGTGTGACCCATCATCGGTACCCGGAAACTATCAGAATCCGTAGGAGACGGGTGTCGTGATGCTGTATCGCGCTGATTTGCTTGCGGGTTTTCTGCCAGGCGGTCCGTTACGACCGGCAATGGGAGAAAACTCGGCCCCACATTGTTTGAGATACACAAAGTGGAGAGCGCGGCAATAATAAGCAGGGCACGCAGATCGAATCCCGATATGAGTTGTGGTGTAGCCATCTAAAGGTGGTGAAATCTTACCAGAATCGAGGTGTGGGTTGAAGTCAATCCAGCTTGACCGTTCTTCAGCGTCCTTCGAATTAGAGATTGGGGTTTATTGTTGACACACAGACAAAAGCGGACGCTGGGGAGCACTCCGAGAACTCCGTTGGGCTAGAATGCGATTATGTCTTTCGGTTACGCCCTTCTGCTTTCGTGCGTAGTCTGCGCCCTGGCCGCCGCCTTAGAGGGTGCGTGCGCCGGTAGGAACGTTAAGGCGTTCTTCTCAACCCTCAAATTCCCGCCTTACTCTGCCCCGCTTTGGATATGGTCAATCATTGGCGGGGTCTACTACCTGATCTTTGGTTTTGTCACTTACCGCCTTCTGAGACTGGATGGCTCGATGCTCAGAAGCTCGGCTCTCGCGCTTGTACTATTCATGATGACCGTTAACGCCCTCACAAACTACATCATTTTCCGCGCCCGAAACTTAAGACTTAGTTTTATCGTGGGCTGTGTGTTTCCAGTGATGGACATTCCGTTGCTGCTCTGTCTGATTCAGCTTGATAGGCTTGCCGCGTGGTCGTTAGTGCCGTACTTGATCTACCGCGTCTATGCGGTTTGGTGGGGCTATGCTCTTTGGAAGCTCAACCACTAGGGACTAGGCGTTTGCCAGATTTCATATATACTGCGGTTCAATTTAAGAACAAATTATCGTAGCTTCGTACCGATGCCAGTTTGAAGGGATGAGGCTTGAGATCTAGTCAAAGAGATCTTCCAACTTGAATCGCAGCGTTCGTCAGACCGCTCGTCAAAGGTTCTGATATTGTCGGCTTCAAGGGCCTCGCCACAAGTACGGGACAAGGTGCCTGGCGCAAGACACGATCGACGTTGGATCCGAACAACGTGGGCATGCCGAAGCCGGCGCCATGAGCACCCAGGCTGATTAGATCAATCGAATGCTTTTCCGCGTAGTTCAAGATCTCACGGTAAGGTTGACCCTCAGCTACGGCATGTTTGATCTCACACCAAAGGTGAGTCTCTTGCGGAACAGCCCTCTGCAAACGCCGCGCAGCTTGATGGTAGGCAGTGTCCTTGCCCATGGGATACCACGCTAATTCTGGCTCGCTGACACTGTTGCGAGGTAACACATGCAAGAGATGCAATTCGGCTTGGTGCTCCTGGGCGAGCGATAAGGCATATTTCAAGGCCAGTTCTGAATAATCGGAGAAGTCGTAAGCGACAAGCAACCGCTCCAGCTTTATCTTGCCATCCGGTTGATCCACCCATTCACGTTCATCAGTGTGAGTCACCAACACTGGACAAGGAGCTGTGCGACAAACCCATTCAGCAGTTGAACCTAACACAGCGGCGCGATGTGGACGGCGGCGCGAGCGCATTACGATGAGATCGATACTTTGTTCACTTGCGGTTTGAGTTATCGCTTCTCCTACATCGTCGCCTTCGATGACCATCGCTTCCCAATTGAGATTCGCATAAGCGACCGGTCCAAGGAGCTTGACTAGCGAACCTTCGAAGAGTTCCTTAACTCGCCCTCGCGACAGGGCGTAGCCGACTTCCGATGATCGCACCGTCGCACCGGCGAGGTATGAAGTTTCGCCGACCATCTCCGCGACCTTGGCACAGTAACAAACTACAAGCTTCGCTTCGTAAGCCTGGGAGAGCGCCAAGGCATAACCTAATGCCTGGTCGGCTTCCGTAGACATATCAGTCGGACAGAGTATTCGGTTGATTCTGATCATCACATTGAGGCCTCGTGTAGGCACCTCCTGTTGAGTTACGACTTACGACCTTACAATCTCGACTGAGCAACCTGCCCGCGCGGAGACTGCCGACGAAACGCTGCCAAGAAGCAAGCGGTCTATTCCGCGCGTGCCCTTCGGGCCCAGGAAAATACAGTCCGCACCCCAGCTTTCGGCTTCGTCCAGGAGTTCGTTGGTTGGATTGCCTCTCCTGATCATTACTGCTGCATCAAGTCCGGCAGAGCGAAGGCAATCTGCCGACGGTTGGAAGAGCTGGCGGACCTCATCCCAGTTGTCTTCGTTTCCTACTTCAATCCATTTCACTACGGACGGTTGAGCTGGATCTGGCGTAATCGCCATCACAGTATCGACTACTGCAAGCAGGCGTACTTCAGTTCCTTTGGGCCACTCGCGTCGGCAAACGGCCTCTATTGCGGCGTTTGAATACGGCGAATTGTCTACGCCTATTAGAAGCCGCAGCGGAGAGGCACTGTCCCTCTGCCTGCCACGCGCGATGCGAACAGAACAACCCGCCTCATAAAGAACTCTTTGGGAGATGCTTCCCAGAATCAACCTTCCACCCAGAACCGAATGACCCTGCGCTCCAACTACTACCAAATCGGGTTTCCACTGGTCGGCTGTTCTTATGATTGCCCAGGCGGGTGAATCAGCGATTGCCTCGTGGCGGACATGCCACTCGGGAAAACTCTTCTTGATCTGTTCCCCGGCCCGTTTTGCCATCGACTCCGCTTCTTTTAGCTTGCGTTCCGCGCGTTCGTGAGCACGCTTCACACCCGCCGGCACATACATTGGAAAGGTGTTATCAATCTCTTCATTGATCGGCGGAGGAAGGAAGACGTCGGCCATAGTCATAACCAAGGCTTCGGCCGTTTTTGGCAATCCCGCACTTTTCAAATCCTCGAGTGCACCATCGCCGCATTCAGAGCCATCGTAGGCAATCAGTATTTTCATTTGCTTGTTCATGTGCCTTGTTCCTTTTCAGTTAAGTACGACCTAATTAACTAAGGCTTGATGGCTACTTTCATGACTCCGTCGCGGCGTTCTCCGAAGAGTTCGTAAGCTTCACCAATCTGATCTAGCGTGAAGGTGTGTGTTAGCAAAGGTCTTAGATCCACGCGCCCGTGGCGGACAACCTCCATCAATCGGCGCATGCGCTCTTTGCCACCAGGACAAAGCGTCGTGACGATCTTGTGATCGCCGATACCGGCTGCGAATGCTTCATACGGAATTTCGAGTTTGCCTGAATAAACCCCAAGGCTCGATAACGTTCCTGCCGGCCGCAAGCTGCGTAAAGCACTTTCAAAGGTCTGTTGCGTCCCGAGCGCCTCGATTGCTACATCAGCGCCACCTCCAGTCAGCCGCTTTACCTCTGCGACAATATCAACAGCTCGATAATCCAGGGTTATGTCCGCGCCCATCCGTTTCGACATGGCAAGGCGATGATCGTCTCCATCGACTCCGATGATTAAGGAAGCTCCCATCAGTTTGGCACCTGCCGTTGCGCACAAGCCGATTGGTCCCTGCGCGAAGACAACGACCGCGTCACCTATCTTGATATTAGCGGACTCGGCGCCGCCGAATCCGGTGGAAGCGATGTCAGCGAGTAGAACAACTTGTTCGTCGGTCAACTCGTCAGGAATCCTTGCCAGATTGGCTTGGGCACTCGGGACTCGGAGATACTCGGCCTGCGCACCGTTGATTGTGTTGCCGAAGCGCCAACCACCAAGTGCCTCGTAACCCTCGCCATGCCCGCACTGCGAGGCATGTCCTGACAAGCAGGCGCGGCATTGACCGCATGGAGTGATTGCACCGACCAATACCCGATCGCCAATCTGATATCCGGTGATGCCCTCGCCAATTTCCTCAATCACACCAACGGGCTCATGACCTATCACAAGACCGGGTGCGACTGGGTATTCGCCCCGGACGATGTGCAGGTCCGTGCCACAGATCGTCGTCAGAGTCACACGGATTACGGCTTCCTTTACTCCGGCTCGTGGTCTTTCAACCTCTTCCACCCGGATGTCGTTCTTGCCGTGAAAAATGTTTGCTTTCATTTTCTCCATCTACGTCTCCGCGTTCCAGAAATCGCCGCCAGCCTGGCTGACAATTTCAGTGGACTACCGACATACACGCTAATGGATCAGACAAAGTACAGTGCTCGACGCGAACTGATTGAACGGCTGATGTGCTAACGATGGTGCCGTTGGTCCAGAATTCTATGCGAAGTCCTACGCCAATCCATCCAACCTTAAACGTGGAACTTCCTAAGGTGGAACCATACACCACTCCTTCCACCGGCTCTGCAAACTGTCCACCTTCCAAGAGTGCGCGCCCGGTCTTGGGATCGAGAAGCAAGATGCGATAATCGCTGTTATGCGTTCGTGCCCAAATCGTATCGAAGGGTGCGAGTGTCTCCAGCGCCACGCCGGATAGCGACGTTTGCTCATTCTGTCGTTGTTCACGTTCCCAGCAACTAATGCAGAATGCAATTGCGGGATCGAACTCGAGCTTCGTGTCTTCAATCCATTTGCCGCACTTACTGCAGTCGCCATACGAACCTGACATTAGCCGATCGAGCGCGTCGTCGATCTTGCGTAACCGCGCTTGAAGCAGCTCCCGATGCCAGTCTGCGGCTCGGATGGAATCCTCCTTCGACATCTCCTGCATTAGCGTCTCAGCTTCAGAACCTGCGACATGTTCTTTGAGCAGCGCTTCGCAAACGTCTTCTCGTTCGGAGTGCAGTCGGTTCCAAACCAAACCCCCATTTCCGTCAATCGGAATCTCAGCCAAACGAATCGAATTTGTACTCATGGTGCTTGCCTCCATAGGAATGCGTTATCTCCAACTCTCACAATGCAATGAAGATGCCGAGAAGATATTGTGGAAATCTTTGGGTGAGCGGGCGTTTTATTGAGTTGGGCTGGGGAAACTTTCGCTTTCTGTGAGGAAAAGCCCGCTAGCATGCCGTGTCCCGTCTTGCCACGTTGGAGGGTTACGGAATACCTACCATCCTGAGTACAGAGGGACCGGTAGTGCTTACCAGAATGCAACCCAAAATCATCAAAATCAATCCTGGTACAGCCAGGTCGGAGAAAGTAATCCCGCCCTCGCCATAAATCATCGCATTTGGTGGTGTGCTGATGACGAAAGGAATTCCGAACGAGGCAGCAATAGCGATTAGTATGGCAGTCGAAGGCGCAGGATCGATTGCCGCCGCTAATGGAATTAGCATCGTTACGGATGCTGTGTTACTCATTAACGACGCAAGCAAAGCAGCAGTGAAACAAAGCATGAATAGACGCGCGACCTGAGGGATCTCTTGCCAGGGTACTGCAGCGCCAGCAAACTTCGATAGTCCCGCTTGGTCCAGTAGCGTTCCCAGACCGATCCCGCCGGCAATCAAACCAAGTGTAGACCAGTCGATTCGCTTAATGTCTTCGCGGTGCAGGAGTCCCGAGCCAAACAAAACCCCAGTAGCGATTAGGGCCACGATTGCAGATGAAGTTCCGTGGAATGGCTCTGTCAACCAAGCCGCGACTGTGGCACAGAACAAAAGCATCACGAGGCGGCGGCGACGGTCAGGAGCTCTGACGGGAATGCCTGGCAACTCAGTCGAGCCGGGAAGATGGAACCTCGCAGTTAGAAGTAGTGTTCCGGCGATCATCAGGCCGAATGCCAGCGGCAGTGCAAACACCATCCAGTCGAGAAAGGTCACTCGCACGCTATTGGATATAGCCGCGATTGCGATTGCATTCGGCCCAGTGCCGATGGGGGTAGCAATGCCGCCGAAGTTTGCGCCAAGCGCGATTCCCATTAGCGTGGCGCGACGAAAGCGATTGTTCTTGGGGGTTCCCACAAATAGTGGATGAAGAGCTACCAACATCATTGCCGCTGCTGCAATGTTGGACATCCACATCGAAAGCATGGCAGTGGCTGCGATGACAAGTGCCACCAAGCCGAGCCGGTTCCCGCCAGACAAGCGAACGGCAAGACGCGCGATGAGATTGTCTATTCCATGACGGCTTGCCGCCACGCTAAGTGCGAACCCACCTAGAAAGAGAGCCAGCACCGGATTCGCCGACCACCCTAAGACACGCGCCAGGTAAAACTGCTCTCCATGTCCGCCCAGCAGCAGCGGAGTTAATGCCCACAGCAAGAGAGTAGGCACATAGGGTGGTACAACTTCAGTGAGCCAAAGCGTTAGACAGATTCCCGCAATAGCGAGCGCCCTGGCAAACAGCGGATCCTTAATCCAAAGCCACGACGAGATAACAAGCACTATGGCTAAGAGGCCTGCCACAAACCATCTGCTAGCCAGCTTGCTGAGCGGTGAATTACTCAAAACAGCCTTGATCGATTGTTCGCTGGCCAAAGCAGGGGTGCCCGGTTCGACTTGTCGAAGCTCTGCTACGTTCACTTACGAATGCGCGGCCTCCCAATATTTTTCCTGCGCGCGCTTTGCCCAACTCCAGAAGCGGCCTTGTCTAACACGCGCAGGTTCATCAGTCCATATATCTTTGTGCACATAGATGCTGTCACTGCCACCCTCATCAATAACCAGCCTCATGTCGTGAACGTAGTGCGAGACCGGAAGGTGTCCTCCGATTTCGGCAGCCAGGTTAGTAGCTGCAACCTCGGCTTGACGAACGGCCATGTGGCCCATCTTTGGACCGCTGAAGTTCACGCAGTCTCCGACTGCATATATTCGTTCAACGCCAACGACGCGCATGCTCGAGTCCACATTGATGTACGACTCATCATTGGTAATGCCCAGATAAGAGGCTGCCGCCGACCCCTGGAACGGCGGAAGTAGCATCAGCAGGTTGAAGTTGATCCCGTGTCCGTTGCTCGTTGTAGCAGCACCTGCCGAGACTCGGTCGATGGGGAAATCTGGTCGGAACTCAATATCGTGAGTAGAGAGTGCTTTTCTTAGCGCGATGGTGACCTCAGAATCGCCGAGTTGCAGGCCGGGCGGGTCTGGACTGACGACTGTGATTCTTACGCGTTCGCGCTCCCCGCGCTCTTCGAGCAGCCGCGACAACGCAAAGGCAGTCTCGTAGACGGGGACAGGAAGGCGTGCACCAGGACACTGGCCAATGACCGCTCGTCCTTCATGAAACTCAGCGATAGCTTTACTGAACCTGAGCGCTTTTTCCACGCTCAGGAGATGATGGGCGTGTTCATAGAACCCTGTAATACGTTCAGTAGCCAGCCTGCGGCCTAGCGCAAAGATCAGGTAATCATAAGAAAGGAGTCCTTCTACCTCACCATGTGCGATCGTTACCGTCCGCTCAGCAGGATCAATGCGTGCCACCTCAGCCTCAATAAAGTTGACTCGTTGGTTTAGCAGGGTATTCCGCAAATTAAATGAAACGTCTTCCCGCTGACACTTGCCAAAGGCCAGCCTGACAAGGGCGGGATAAAATACAAACCATCGACTACGTGACACCAGCGTGATCTGATGCTCGTCTCCCAGTTGCTCAGCTAAACGTTCTGCGGCGACCACTCCGCCGAAGCCGCCTCCCAGTATTAATACTTTGGCCATAACTACTATTCCTTTTCCTTCGCGACTTCGTTGACGTCTGGGCTACTGACACAACGAACTACTTCCACTGAGCACTTGGCGTGAGAAACTATCGATTGCGAAACCGAACCCAGCAGGAATCGTTCCCATACGCCGTAGCCATGAGAGCCGACTACGGTCAGATCAGCACCCCAGCTTTCCGCTTCGTCCAAAATCACCACTCGGGGTGGACCTGGTACGGCCTCCCCCCTGATGTTTGCTTCGGAACCCATCGCAGCCTTTAGCCTGGCTACCGCTCGTTCCACGACCGCATGAGCTTGCTCTGATGCGGCTCGGTCTAACTCTTCGAAATAGTTTGTGGGAATAGACCAGGCTTCCGGAGTCGCTGGTAGGGGCAGCTCATACGCTGTCAAGACTTTGATTTCCGACCGAGCAGGCCAAGGTCTGCGGGCTATCTCTTCAACTGCACTATCGCTGCAAGGTGAACCATCAACAGCCAATAGGATCTTCATAAGTACCATCCTCGTCAGTCGCTAACTCTCAAAATGTTTTAGGAGCACGTAATGCCTCCTTCTTGAGCTTGTGCACGAGCCGTACCACTTGCAGTGCTGCCAGATTCAGAAACCTTTATCAATCGTGGGGACTTGAGGTTGGGGGGTATTTCGCAGCTCGCAGGATTTTCTCGCAGTCCTCGAGCTTAGCGCGATAGGCTCGAAACTTGTAAGCTCCGGACAATTGTTGAGCCTAAATTGGCGTTCTGGGAGAGGGAAGTGATTCGCCGCACAGTGCACTGGACGCGGACGTTGTTCAACTCAAGAATCCACTACCGGGGGTGAAAGTTGATCTCAACCAACACGCGAGACGAAGGTGATTGTCGTTGACGTGGCCCTCGGGGCTGCTAACTATCATCCCTAAGAGTTTCAACTTTGACACACATAACGGCCAATCGTAATCTGAGAACGTATTCGCCTAGCGCAATATGAAGTCAGCCCTCAAATCGGAGTTTAGCGGCAAATGCAAACCAGTAAGCCACGGCTCTCTTTTCTCGATCGATTTCTGACGGTGTGGATTTTCGTCACGATGGCTGTTGGCGTTTCAGTCGGCTACGCGTACCCGGGCATCGAAGGTTTCATTAATTCTTTTCAGGCAGGCACGACGAATGTGCCGATTGCCGTCGGCTTGATTCTGATGATGTATCCGCCACTGGCAAAGGTGCGCTACGAAAACCTCGGCGAGGTTTTCCGCAACTGGAAAGTCCTGACCCTGTCACTGGTGCAGAACTGGATAATCGGCCCGATTCTGATGTTTGGCTTGGCTGTATTGTTCCTACGCGGCTATCCCGAATACATGGTCGGGCTGATTATGATTGGCCTCGCGCGCTGCATCGCGATGGTCATCGTTTGGAACGAGCTGGCGCGCGGCGACAACGAATATGCGGCCGGTCTCGTCGCTTTCAACAGCGTGTTTCAGGTTGTCTTCTACAGCGTTTACGCCTGGTTCTTCATCACGATCCTGCCGCCAGTGTTTGGATTGCGCGGCAGTATTGTACAGGTGAGCATCGGCCAGATTGCCGAAAGCGTATTTATCTATCTCGGTATTCCGTTTCTCGCAGGAATAGTCACCCGTTTTCTGCTCGTAAAAGCAAAAGGAAAAGACTGGTATCACGAAGTCTTCATTCCGAAAATCAGTCCGCTTACTTTGTTCGCACTTCTCTTTACTATCGTCGTCATGTTCAGCCTGAAGGGAAATCTGATCGTGCGCCTGCCTTTGGATGTGCTGCGCATCGCGATCCCGCTGCTCATCTATTTTGTCGTGATGTTTCTTGTTAGCTTTTATATGGGTTACAAGCTCGGTGCGGATTATTCGAAGACGGCCACGCTTTCCTTTACGGCGGCCAGCAACAATTTTGAGTTGGCCATCGCGGTGGCCATTGCCGTCTTTGGCATCAGCTCCGGCGTTGCGTTGGCGGCAGTTATCGGACCGCTGGTCGAGGTGCCGGTATTGATTGGCCTGGTAAATGTCTCGCTTTGGTTCCAACGGCGATACTTCGGCGCAAGCGAGCCGGCGTTTTCAGTCCAACCAATGGAAGAGACGTCTAGTTTACGATCATGAAAAGTCGCGTTCTAATACTCTGTACCGGAAACTCCGCGCGTAGTCAGATGGCCGAAGGATTGTTACGACACGATGCGGGCGAAGGATTTGAGGTAGCGAGCGCGGGCGTCGCGCCAAGCAGTGTACGGCCAGAAGCAATCCAGGTTATGAACGAAGTCGGCATAGACATATCTGGCCACCGTTCAAAATCAGTCGATGAGTTCACCGGACAAGAATTTGATTACGTGATCACGGTTTGCGATAACGCGAACGAACAATGTCCGATCTTCCCCGGCAAGACAGAGCGCATCCATTGGAGCTCTGAAGACCCTGCGGCTGCGCAAGGTGATGAGGAAAAACGCTTCGCGACCTTTAGGCGGGTACGGGATGAGATACGGGCGCGACTACAAAGCCTTAAGGAAGTTTAAGCTTTCTTCAGAGGCGAATCTTCCACAAAAAAGGGTCTGGGTTGGATTGCTTCCTTATCTTCTCGCTTGAAACCAATTTGCTGAGATGAGTTTCGATTTGCTGGTATGATGGAATTGTTTCGCAAGGTGATGAGAACTGATCCCAGCAATCCCGCCCCTAACAACCCGTAGTCCTCCTTCATTCCCAGGGAAATTGCTGCCCAGAAGCCGAGAACGACCATGCGACCGGTATCGCCAAGAGGTAACGGAATGTGGCGATCGGTCCAGAGCAATATGCCAAAAGTGAAAATCGTTGACGGGCAGGGAAGGCCAAGAGTTGGCGCGGCCAGATATCGATGGCCCGAACCAGGTATCCGAGCGTGGGCAGACGACGAGTGCATACAGAAGGGATGCAATATTTCCATGGAGATTTAGTGAAAGCGAAACCTAAGCTGTTGCCTCCAAACTCCTGTGATGAAAAAGAGAAGGCCTTGCAAGACAAAGAAAGCCGCGAAGATCAGCGCGGCCCTGTTAATCGTGCCAAAACTACCAGTGATAGGCCAGCCCCATCCATATCCAGAACATCAAGAGGATAATGCTAACGCCCTGCTGCGGTCTGCTTTCCGTCGTATAGCCATGCAGATGGCGGATATTCCGAGCGCGTAAAGAACTATTTGTGCCGGCCAAACGGCAAGGTTGTATCGCGGGAACACATTGAGGAACTGATCAGCGGTGAATGGAATCATCTCGTTTGCCCAAGTGAGAACTCGAAACACTTCTCAGGCGAGCAGACTCTTTAAGACCACGCCCGCAGCGTAGGCGAGCGCTGCGGCAATCGCGCCAACAAGCAGGGTCGTAAGACCTGAGCGCCACCACGAAGCGGTGGACCATCTACTCTTGGCGGATCCGATTACGAGGAAAACAGTTCCCGTCACGATGATCGAGACTTCAAACGCATGGGGGACTTTGAACAAGAAGGGAAGCAACGGGACAAGCCCGCAAATAAGGAAAGCGCTAAACGTGCTAATGGCCGCGATCCACGAAGAACGTATTTCACATGGCAGGCCATACTCCTCCGTCAGCATCGTGCGAACCCAACGCTTACGGTCGGCCGTGACAAGTTGGACCATCCTCTCCAGATCCTGACCGGCAAAACCCTTTCACTGAAAAATCTGCCTGACTTCTTCTCGTTCACCTTCGGGCGACAAATCAATATGTCGATTCTCTATGGCCTCCAGGCGCTGCAAATCGTCTTGCTCAGCTTTAGTACCAAGGAAGTTACTGGCGGCCATGGAAAAGCCGTCAACAAACAGGTTGGCAAAGCCGAGAGCCAGGATGATCCAGGGAGCGAGCTGCGCGCCGGCTACGCCACTCACAACCGCGAAGGTGGTGACGGTTCCATCGATCCCACCGTAGATCCAGTCGCGAAGATAGTTGTGCGCTGGTCCAGCGGCCAGCCGTTCTTTAATCGCTTCTGCCGAATGTTCATGCTCCATCCGGGTCACTCAGGCTCCTCTAGATCTTCGCTCAACGCTCTTCCACGCCAGTAATCCGATCGACAATTATTCGAAACACGATGCTGTCAGGCGCACCCGCGTCCCGCGCCATGACCGATTCAACTGGAGTTAGCAGTGGAAAACGAACCAGCAGCTTGCTCAAGATGGATCGCCGGTCACTCGGGACACGAATTTCCTCAAAGTTGCCGTATGCAATGACGCTCCTCCACACCAAATCACTCGCGATCTCGTCTACTTGAAGACAGACGCGTGAATGCGTCCTCATGGCATCAATCTTTCGGCCTGGCAACGAGTGGCTATAGATCGACCCGTCCTCAAACAGGTAATTGACTGGCACAACGTAGGGCTCGCCGTTGTCAACACAGCCGAGACGCCCGATCCTGCCGCTAGCGATTAAGTTTTCCGCTTCCGCCTTACTTAGTGTTTTTGTCATAGCACACTCCAACCAACTGGCCGACCAACTCACCAACGGATGAGTTCGCAACGCGTGTGCCGTTGGAGATCGGGCAGGAGAGCGCTTGCCAAGCGCGGTTGCTGAGGACTTTTTCGCAAGCGTGAGTAGATGTACTCAGTGCCAGGACAATCGATCACCGGTGGACCACTCATTTCCTAAGATTGTGTCAGGGCACAACGATTGCGCCTCACATGCGCAGCCGCCAAGTTCGGAAGTTTGGATTGGCCGGCTTGAGCGATCTTTGAAGAAGCGTTGAGTGCATGCCTGAAAAGAAACAATTGCGATTCGCGCTTACCATCTTTCATTACTCATTTTGTATTTTTCGCCCGTCAGCGCGCACTGTCTGCGTGATAGGCAAGTTCGTTCGGCATTATTCCAATACCCGGGAGATTTGCGGTAAGGCTGGGCCACCGCTGGCGCTAACAATCATAAAGAGGAGAAAATCCAATGAAAACAAGCAAATATGTTCTATTGACCTTAGTCTTCGTGCTTCTGTCTGGATTGGGCGCTGGTGTTATGGCCCAGCGTAAGGGGAGCGCAGCTCTGCGGCTGCCGCCGGAACCGATCGGGTCAGTCGCGAGAGTCAACGCTATCGAAGTTACCGATGGCCTCGCTGGCTTTGACAGTGAAAAACAAGAAACCCAATTCGGCTACAGTTTTCTGGGGCGGACGACAGGGGCATTCCCTGGATCGTTCACTCTGTCGATGAACTGTTCGCCGGCCATCGCAGTGCCGGGTGAAACCACCTTCCTAAAGGGTGGCTCCTGGACTCTGCCGGTTTACATTACCGAGGTTAAAGGCGGCTACGCAGGCTCGCTCTACGGCACCATCGCCGAGGGTAAAATGATCTGGGACAAAACGGGCCCCAGCGCCAACGTCTACATCGTGCTAACCATTGATGGCGGAACCCAGTCATGGAGCGGTGTTACGGGTTACGCGACATTCACCGGCACCTTGACAGCTGGAGAGAAAGGCCAAAAGACGACGCTCACCGGCGACATGGTATTCACTTACACCAACCTGACTGTTGAGTAATTAGCTTGCCTGAGAGGCCGGTTTGCCGAGGACGTACACGAGGCTGTGTGCATCCTCGTTTTCTTTAATGCTTAGGATTTTAGAATCTCGGCGAGAGCTTTGAGAAGTTTCTCCGCCGTGTAGGGCTTACTTAGAAATACTTTGACGCCTTCGAGGGAACCCTCACCTGGTTTGTGGCCGGCCGTGAGGCCGCTGGCGGCAATGATCTTGATTGTGGGATTCATCTTTTGCAACGCGCGAATGGTTGCTGGTCCATCCATGAAAGGCATCATCATATCGGTAAGGACAACCGAGATCTCGTTCTTTCTATCAGCATAAAGTCCCACCGCTTCGGTACCGTCACTTGCTGTTAGAACCGTGTAGCCAAACGTTTCGAGTGTGCCGCGAGTTATCGCACGAATTGATTCCTCGTCATCCACTACCAAGACCAACTCGCCACTACCAACCGGAAGATCCGCTTGGAAAGCGCCTGCTTCGGTTTTTCCGGGCGCGTCGAGTGCCGGAAGATACAACGCAAACTGACTCCCCCTGTTGACCTCGCTATAGACATTCATGAAGCCACCATGACTCTTTACGATTGTCAGCGCAGTTGAGAGTCCCAGGCCAGTGCCTTTTGACATCTCCTTCGTGGTGAAGAATGGTTCGAAAATTCTGCTCTGGATTTCCGGTGACATTCCCGGTCCCGTATCGGAAACGGTGATAAGAACAAATCGGCCGGGCTTGGCCTCGATGTGCATTCGAGCGTAGTTCTCGTCGACCAAAGTGTTCTCTGCTTTGATCGAGATGGACCCACCCTCGGGCATGGCGTCGCGAGCGTTGACACAAAGATTCATCAGCACCTGATGCATCTGAGTCGCATCGGCCGAAATGATGCATAGGTCGTCGGGCAGGTGGAAATTGATTTCAATCGACTTAGGCAACGTTTCGCGCAGAATCTTAACGATCTCTTTGATTAGGTGCTTCGGCTGCAATGCCACGCGCTCGCCTTCAACGCCCCTGGCAAACGACAACACCTGATGCACCATGTCGCCGCCGCGCTCGGCATTGGTGCGTAAGACTTCCAACCACTTCTTGGTCGCTTCGTCAGTTGCTTTCAACTGGAGCATATCGATTGCCATCAAGATCGGTGACAACACATTATTAAGATCATGCGCGATACCACCGGCGAGAGTGCCAATGGATTCCATTCTCTGAGCGCGCAGAAACTGCGCCTCCATGCCCTTCTTCTCGGTGATGTCGGTATTGATTACTAGTATGGAAGTTGGCGCTCCTTGATCGTCGCGCACCAACGTCCAGCGACTCTCCACGATAATTTCGGCACCGTCGCGGCGAAGCTGGCGAATGTCACCTCTCCACTCACCCTTGTCGATGACGGCTTGCCGGGCATTTTCAAACTGGCGAGACGGCTCTTTAAGCAGTAATTCCGCTGCGTTCCTGCCAACCGCTTCCTCTGCGCTCCAGCCATAAATACGCTCAGCTCCTTTGTTCCAAAACAAAATGTTCTGCTCAAGGTCACGCACCAGTATTGCGTCCTGCGCTTGATCGAGTAACGCCGCCTGCTCGCGAATTCGTTCTTCGCCACGTTTCCGCTCAGTTATGTCACTGCGGATCGCAACGTACTGGTAGGGTTTTCCGTCGGAGTTGAGAAACGGCACGATGGTTGTGTCGACCCAATAGTAACTCCCGTCTTTCGCCCGGTTCTTGATCTCACCGCGCCAGACTTGGCCACTAGCGATCATGGTCCACAAGTGTCTAATGAACTCTTTCGGATGATAGCCGGAGTTGATAATGCGGTGGTCCTGACCAAGCAACTCTTCCCGGGAGTACTTTGAGATATCGCAGAACTTGTCGTTAACATAATTAATGATCCCGCGCTGATCGGTGATGGCTACTATTGCAGACTCGTCTAGCGCAAACTTGATGTCTGCCAATTCCTTAAGCGAGCGCTCTAACGCCTCCTCTGGAAGATGCTCCGTATTCGGCGATCTAGTGTTAGTGGCAGCCATCGTTATTAGGAAGTCGTGGTTCCGGAATCGGCAGTGAGGCCGCGTGCTTCTTCAAGCTTTTTTAGTCGGTACCTCAACTGGTCGCGCGAAATGCCTAATAATTCGGCGGCCTTTGTTTGGTTGCCACCGCAGCGTTCGATGGCTTGGCGTACAAAAGCCAATTCTGCTTCATCAAGAGAAATTCCTTCGCTGGGGAGGATAAACTGCTCAACCAACTTCTCATGGGAAATAGCACCCGCACTGCGGATCGGTCCGCCCACGAGTCCTCCAGGCAAATATTCCGTGGTGATCGTATCGTGGTCTTCGAGGATTAAGGTGCGTTCGATAACATTGCGTAGTTCACGGACGTTGCCCGGCCAGTCATACCTTCGAAACACGGTTACTACTTCCGGCGACAGACTGGTGATTTTGTTATTCTTGCGAAGTCGCGATCCGATCGTCTCGATGTAGTGCTGAGATAGTAACAAGACATCGTCGCCTCGTTCACGAAGAGGCGGAATGTCTATCTGGATTATTGAGAGACGATAGTAAAGGTCGAGACGAAAACGACCCGCCTCGCTTTCACTTTTTAGATCCCGATTGGATGCGGCTAGTACGCGCACATCAAGCGGAATGTCTTTTAAGCCGCCTACACGTCTGAACGTTCCTTCCTCCAGCACACGCAGTAGTTTCGCCTGCAGAGCTAGTTCAAGCTCACCGATCTCATCCAGTAAAAGCGTGCCTCCTTGGGCCTGCTCGAATAGACCTTCCTTGCGCGCCTTCGCATCAGTGAAGGCTCCCTTTTCGTAGCCAAACAGTTCGGATTCGATAAGTGTTGCAGGAAGCGCGGCGCAGTTGATCGCGATAAAGGGGCTGTCGGCCCGCTGCGATCCATAGTGAATAGCTTTTGCAACTAAATCTTTGCCTGTGCCTGACTCGCCTTGCAGCAGGACCGAAGACACTTCACTCTCCGCCACTTTGGCAGCGAGCCCAAGCATCTTCTTCATCGCTGGAGACTCACCTACAATCTGCCGGAAGTTAAACTCTCTGGCTCGTTCCTTTCTTACTTGGTCCACTTCACGCCGCAAGTGACGAGCTTCGATTCCGTTACGGATGGTGACGCGAAGTTCCTCCAGGCTTATAGGCTTGCTAATGAAATCGTAAGCACCACCACGAAGGGCAGAGATAGTGTTTTCAACCTGCACATTGCCAGTGATCATAATAACAATCGACTCCGGTCGCTCCTGCTTTATCTGGCGTAACACATCCAGCCCAGAGCCATCGGGGAGATCGATATCCAGCAGGACGGCAGCTGGCGATTCTCCGTGGAATTGAGCCAGTGCATCAGCGACCGTCCCAGCTTCAACAGGCACGAAGCTCCAACTTCGCAAAGCTTCGCTTAGCGTCCAGCGAATTGCCTGGTCGTCATCGACTACAAGTATTTTCTCGTTGGCGTTGTTCAGCGGAAACCAAGCCCCCATCCCAGCTTGAAGATCATAGGTCGCGGCAGGTCTCTTTTATTATATTCGGAGGGTCATTATAGAGAAAGGTGGGCGTCACAGCCTCATGAACGGCAACGCCCGTAGGAGGAGCCTGCAAGCTCTCGGGGAGCGGCCCGTCCCGTTACTCGTGGTTATATCCGGCTGAGACTGCGATCACAAAGCGGAGGAGGGAAGGTGTGTTTTCAACTGGTTGCCAGAGTTTTTGTATCTCTGACTGGCTCAGTTGTTTCAGGTCGAAAAAGACAAAACCAGGGGTGCCGATAGTGGTTATCTTTCATCAACAGGTTGGTGAGAACAGGGATTCAGGACTTTTAAATGGATACCGTTCGCGCAGCGACAATGACGTTGCCGTCGGGATCGGCGAAGTAGGCTGCTTCATCGCCCCAGTCGCGAAGCGCCAGTGGACTCAGTTTGCGAGCGCCTGCTTCTTCCAGACGCGCGATTAATCCAGCAAGATCGGCCGTTTGAAAATACTTCTGTTGAGGTCAATCCAGCTTCTGACACAAGCAAAGGCATTTGCCCGACGTTCCGGGCAAACCCCTCGCGCAAATATAAGCCAAGGCGCAAATCATTTGGCAGTTGAAATTCTACATAGCCGGGTGTGTTGACAGCTTCCTGCCAATCGAAGACTCGGCGATAGAATCCAAGCGACCGTTGAAGATCGCTTACTGCCAGAATGATCAGCGCCAGGCTCAGCTTTGATTTGACGCCTTGTTTAGACAACTGGCCACGCTGCCAACGAGAGTCTTCCAACATCCGCCACCGAGAGATCGGCCATCCGCAAGCTTTCTAGATGACTCTGATCGGGTTTGGGCGATATCGAAACCCGCAGGCTCTTGATCTTACCATTCTGAAATGTGAACAGATGTGAGCCCGCGACATCAAAACCCTGGTTCTCTTTGGTGCCAATCGTTGTGCGCCAGCCCGCAATCGCCCGATTGCCATCGGTCCGGAGATGAGTAACTTCGGTGTCCACCACGCCGACCGTCACGTCTTTCCAACCATGATGAAACCAGCCCAATAGAATGGGTGACGATAGCGGCTATCTTTCATCAGGCTGAGACCATTCGGGCATTCTCTTTGGTGGCTGCAACCTCTAAGGAGAAAGAATGGCTGTTTACAACAAACGAGGTGGGAAGGGCACGCATTGGATTTACGACTTTCGCGTGCGGGGCGTGCGGTACAGGGGATCGTTCCCTGAGGCCCGCACAAAGTGGCAAGCAGAACAAGCGGAGGCGAAGATCAAGCAGGAGGTCTTTGAAGGTCGTTTGGTTTGGTTCAATCCGGCACCATAAAACTCGACAAGTTTATTGACGAGATTTACATGCCCTGGGCCAAAGCCAATAAACGCTCATGGAAAGGGGATGCGATTTACGCTGCGGTTCTCAAGGACTACTTCAAAGGGAAGGCGTTGTGTGAGATCAATCCTTTTCTGATTGAGAAGTTCAAGCATGAGCGGATTAAGACACCGACCAAGAATGGCACACCTCGGGCTCACGCTTCGGTGAATCGAGAGTTTGAGATGCTTAGTCGCCTCTTCAATTTGGCGATTGCCTTTAAGAAGGCGGAAAGCAACCCATGCAGTCGGGTCAAGAAGTTCAAACTGGACAATGAGCGTTACCGATACCTGTTGCCAGAGGAAGAACCAGTGCTGATGAGAGTGCTAACAGGGAAGCGGGAACACTTAAAAGGGATGGTTACTGTGGCTCTTGGTCTTAGCTTACGAAAACGCGAGCAATTGAATCTACGTCGTGACCAAGTAGATTTCTCGCGCAACGTTGTCGTAGCGGCAAAGACCAAAGGCCGTAAGAACCGTGAAATCCCAATGGACGTTTTGAACCCGGAAGTTCGTGACATTCTGCTATCGCTTTGTAGCGGGAAAGGCGTTGATGATTATGTGTTTGGAAATCCGGAGACAGGTAAACCCTTCACAGACATCAAACGGTCCTTTCACACAGCGTGTCGAATGGCGAAGATCGAAGGACTCTGGTGGCACGACCTGCGGGCCACTTTCTGTACGCGTCTAGCGCTAGCGGGATATGAGGCTTTAACAATAATGATGCTGATGGGCCACAAGGATCTGAAGACGACGATGCGATACATTCGCGCCGTTCAACTGCAGAGAAATGAGCGTTCTCAGAATTTTGGTCAAAAATCTCCCACTCAAGAGATACGGCCGCCAGTGTTGGCAGCCGTAAGTTGTTGATATGATTGGTCGGGGCGAGAGGATTCGAACCTCCGACCTCTCGGTCCCAAACCGAGCGCACTACCAGGCTGTGCTACGCCCCGAGCTCAGCCTCACATGTTTTGCGGGCCGGTATGCATTCTAGGTGGCAGTGCGAGGAGGGTCAAGTTGCCTTCAAAAACTCTCTCAAAAACGATCGCATCGCGGAGAGAGCTTTGGCGCGATGGCTCAGCTTCGCTTTTATTTCTGGTGATAGCTCGCCAAACGTCGAGTCGTAGCCCGCGGGAATAAAGACAGGATCGTAGCCAAAGCCGCCCGTACCCCGCGGCTCAGGTGCGATCGTGCCTTCACATATTCCCCGCGAGATGTTCAAAACTTTCCCCGCGATTGGTGACAATCCGGATGCGTTTGGCGGCACGCCTGAGAGTGCGATGCAGCAAACAAACTGAGCGGCACGCTCACTCTGATAGGCCGACAACGCCTGTAAGAGCTTGTTGGTTCTATCAATGTCGGACGCGTTCTCACCACCAAAACGAGCAGACAGCAAGCCGGGTTTTCCATCGAGGGCGTCGACTTCGAGGCCGGAATCATCGGCCAGCGAATAGAGCCCTGTCTGCCTTGAATATCCTACGGCTTTCAAGACTGCGTTTTCTTCATAGGTTTTGCCTGTTTCCTCGACCAGGAAGGCATTCGGGAAATCCGTCAGATATCGTGGTGTGATCGGCAACCCGCGCAATGCTTCCTCGATTTCGCGTATCTTGCCGGCGTTATAGGTGGCGATTAATAGGTCCACTGAACTTGCCCAAACGACTAGGGTGCTGACGGAGAACGTTCGGTCGGAATCAGCAGCGGCAGTAGCGTGCTGAACTGACCCAGAGGAGAAACAGTTGTTCGCTCTATGCCGCGCTCGCCCAACGTCGTTTCGGTCGCCGCGTACGGTAGCTGACTAAGCAACTGGTCCATACGATTGCGCGGCACTGGGGCCACCCGTTGGGCTGCGAAAGCGGCCGAAAAGAAATTCCTTACCCGGTCGCTGTCGTCAGTGTAAGTCAATATATTTGCAGAACTAGTTAGCGGCGCAAACATGATAGCTTTCTTGAATTTGTCGGGATCCAGAGCTGGATTACCCGTGCTCAGGACCTGCGCGTACTTTAGAACCTCAGCAGGCGAGCCCATCACGATAAAGTCTCTTACAAAACTCGCAGCAGTTTCTCCTTCAGTATCCACTAATATTTCGACCTGGCTGACTGCAGGCCCGGCTGATCGAATTCGCATCGTTTTGGCAAGAAGTTCACGCAGCTTTGCTTCGTCCTTGACCCGCGCAACGAGCAAGGAGCGTTCGGCATTCTGGTCTATGCGAAAAGTTATGATGTCAGCACTGGTTGTTGAGAGAAAACTCTCGGGGTCGTCTATGCCATAGGAACCCAGAGACGAGTTAAAGAGAGAAGTGAACACGACGGCCGAAAGGGCATCTATTTGCGAGGAGATAGAACTTTTCATTGTGTGCCAGACGCTACTGGGATTTTCAAATTTGTAGAACGTGATCGAGGTCACATCAGCAGGAACGATTCGCTCCACATCGCTGCTGACCCTGGCGGAAGTAAAAACAGGCTTAAGCCGCGCCAGTATCTGAGGCTGCAGGGAAATCAAGAAGCGATCTTCGATTCCCGTCCTAAAAGGACGCGAAGTCCAGGCAAGGCTACCAAACACTTTCGAGGCGCCACTTGTGACCAGGCGTTGAAATTCAGAGTTGACTGGAGCTCTGCCCATCAACAATGGCACGCCGATAGATAACAGTTTCGCGCTGTTGCCAGGCGGAACGTAACCAAAAGTCAGAGCGTCGTTTCCCCTGAGTTCAAAGCGTATCCGACTGAGTTCGGCATCGTCTTTCAAGCTCGGCGCACCTCTTTGCTTGACCGCCAGGCAGCTTTGAACGGCACGACGCGTGTTGCCAATGATTACGAGACTCCCAACGACGACGACCACGATTTGGCGTGTACCGTCCGGCGAAACCCATTCGCTAAAATCAAAGCCGTCGATGTTTGTGCTGCGAAGTTCGGGCTTTCCGTATGTTATCTCCGCGAGCTTTCTGGCGGCATTATCTATAACGGGCCGGATCCGGCGCTCGCTGGTTTTTGTCTCAATTATCAACGCACCCTCCGGCTTGATCCGAAGCGTATCCGAGTCTTCCGTTGCACCTAAATCTGTAACCACGACGGCCACTTGAGCACGTGCGAGAATTACCGATTCGACGGGGCCAATACCCGTCCAGGCTACAAGCTCCTGGAGCCAGGAGCTTTGGAGGGGTTCCGGTTCGGTGCCAGCCAGGTCGTGAACCAGCTTCCACGCCTCTGTGTTTTGTAAGCTTTGGGCAATTTTTGCAGGGCTATTTGCCTCGAGGTAGAGGATTGAATTGGCGGGCGCATGCGCAGCCATGTCTACTTGACGTGGCTTGACCCACCACAACCAGGCTGCAGCTACGACAAACAGGCCTATAAGAAAGACCAGTAACCCTCGGCTCCGCTTCATTGCGCGCATCCTAACCCCGCCGTTCAGTTGGGAGCAAGGCTAACGTTTCCTATTATTTATCTGGAAACTCCGCTAATGGCTTCCAGGAACGCTTGCAGATAATTTTAATCCCCGCGAGCGGCCCCGGCAGGTCCTTGGTTAAACATTGGCAAAATAGAAGTTGACAATGTTTAGCGGGCTAGGTTAGTCTGCTTGAGCGTTGGTAGTGACAGTTTACTGCCGACAGGTCCTTGCCTCTAGTTTCTCCCGCCTTTGGTTTTGCGAAGGCCTGATTCCACCGAAAAAAAGTGGTCGTTTAGGTTTTAATGGTCTACGACTGCGACTTCGCCTGCGCTCACACACTCCCAAGAAAACACCTGCTATCACACCCCGAGGATTTGATCTTGAAAAACGACATGACTCCGACTCCCATACGATTCGTCAGAAGCCGGTCAACGAGAGCAATGAAAGCTCGCGCCCGCCTACGTCAACAGCACAGAATTCGATCTCTCTTCAGTGCGAGGAATAAATAGATCATGTTCAAAAAAAGCATCGGTAAGAAGAACCTGGTTGGCTTGGACATTGGTTCGAGTTCGGTTAAGGCGGTCGAACTTCAGAGGAAGGGAAGCATCCTTCACCTGGTAAACCTGGGGTTCGAAAATCTTCAGTCGGACACCATCGTCGACGGCCAAATCATGGAGCTCAACAACGTATCCAACGTGATTACGAGCATCTTCAATGAGCACCAAATCAAAACTTCTAAAGTCGCAGCTGGAGTCAGCGGACATTCTGTGATTGTTAAGAACATCGTTCTGCCGCAAATGAGCGAGGACGAGCTTCAGGAATCCTTCAGCTGGCATGCTGAAGAGCATATTCCTTTCGACATCTCCGATGTGAATCTGGATTACCAGGTCACGAGCAGTTCGTCTGACACGCTGAACGTGTTGATGGCCGCGTGCAAGAGCGACAAGATTGCCAACGTCAAGCAGGCGATTCAACTCGCGGGCAAGCAACCGGTAGTAATCGATGTCGACGCTTTCGCGTTGCAGAACTGCTACGAGCTCAACTACCAACCCAAGCCCGGTGAAGTGGTGGCTCTGCTAAATATCGGCGCCTCCACGATGAACATCAATATCCTGAACGGGATCCGCTCGGTGTTCGCGCGCGATGCTTCAGTGGGTGGCAGTCAATATACGAGCTTGCTCCAAAAAGAGCTCGGCCTCTCTTTCGAGCAAGCTGAATCGGTGAAGCGCGGTTTCCCGCTCCCTGAAGGCATTGAGCCCCGTCCCATCCAACCCATTATCGAGACTGTCTCGGACATCCTCGCGTTGGAAATAAGAAAGACGATGGACTTTTACAGGGCCACGGCAGAAGAGAGTGAAGAAGCTATTCAGAAGATACTGATATCTGGCGGCGGGTCGAAACTACCTGGTCTGACCGAGTATCTGGCGAAGCGCTTTGAAATACCCGTCGAATTATTTGATCCATTCCGCCAAATTCAGGTGGACGGTAGAAAGTTTGACCCAGATTACATGAAAGAGATCGTCCCCGACATGGCGATTGCCGTCGGTCTCGCCCTGAGAGGAGTGGAAGCGGCATGATCAAAATAAACTTGCTTGAATCTATTACGGACAGGCCCACTGGCGTAGCGCTAGTGGAATCCAAAGTGTCCAGTCCCAGAACGCAAACGCTCCTGTTGGCACTCACGGTTTTCAGCCTGTTGATCCTTGGCGCGGGTTACGATTATGTGAACGCGAAATCCAACCGCGAGACGGCCCAGCGCGAAGTTGAAAACCAGCGCCGCATCAACTTACAAATGCTCGCAGTGAACAAGGAACAGGCCGAGCTGGAAAAGAAAGCACAGGATGTTCAAGGACGCATCGACGCGATCAAGAACCTGCGCCAGTCGCAACAGGGACCCAGCGCGGTGCTCCGAGACATCAAAGCCCGGTTCGACAGTGTCCCCGGTCTCTATCTGATGAGTCTGGAACAGAAGGACGGCGAGTTGACCATCAAAGGCATTTCGCCGAATGAATACTCGGTCACACGTTTCGGCCAGAGCCTCGAGTTCTCGTCCGGCTTGTTCTCGAATCTAAACATCGAGACCCAGCGCGAAGAACTTGGGACCAAGGTGGTCGATAAGGATGCCCCGCCAACCGATGTGGTCTTGCCGAAGGTTGAAGTCATTGCCTTTACGGTGAAGTGCAATTACGCGAAACCTCAAGCTCAGGCTGCCACTCAGTCCGCTCCGGCTCAGGTAGCAAAGAAAAACTAGCCCGCCATCCATAAACCCGCCATTCAATTGGGGGAAGGAACTCAAAGAGATGAAAATTGGTAATATTCAAGCAATGCCCTGGTACCTGCGCCTGGCGATGTTCGTCGCCGTAGCCGGAGTGATGTATGCCGGCTTCTGGTATTTCGTCACCAAGCCTACACGTGCTGAAACTAAAGCTCTCAACGATGAAATCGCGCAGCTCCTGCCGAAAAATGCGCAGGCCCAAATCGCATCGCAAAGACTCAGCGAGTTTCGAGCTCTTTATAAGACCCGGGAAGAAGAGTACGAAGAACTGAAAGCTTTGCTTCCGGAGCAGCGTGAGCTGACGATGGTGTTGCAGGGTGTGCAGGATCGGGCGCGCAGCAACGGCTTGAGGTTGGTGAAGTTTCTCCCCAAGGAAGACGTCACGGAGGGTAATTACAGCGGCAAGAAAATCGAGGTTAGTGTCACGAGCACTTTCGCTTCGCTGCGTTCCTTCTTTGATCACCTGGCTCGTTATCAGCGCATCGTGTCGGTAACAAATTTCAAAGTTACTCAGGTGGAAAAGCAGACGTCACGCGGCACGGTCGACGCGACGTTTGATCTGACTGCGTATTACGTGTCTGCTGAAAAACTTCAGAAGCCGGCGGCGACTAAGCCTGCCGCTCCCAGTGCAACGGCGCCAAAGGCCGCTCAATAGCTGATCCCCTTTACTTAACGAAAGCTCTTCAGGAACTAATAATCATGAACCAAAAAACGAAAAACCTGCGAAGCGGATTCGCTGTCTTGCTCATGGCATCAGGCTTATCGGTCAGTGGTGCAGTTTTAACGGCCACTGCTCAGGAGAAGACTGAGACCAAGCCTGCGCCAACGCGCACAAACACGGGCGGACGCGATCCTTTCAAGAGATTTGAGATGCGCGTTCCAGTGGTCAGAAAGACCTCTGTGGTGGCGCCTCCTTCAGTCCAGGAGCGCATCGAGCAATACAAAGCGCAAAAGCAGACTGCCATGATGGCCCGCATTGCCGCGCCCAAGCCGACCACGGCGTTTCTTTTGAGCGAAGTCCAGGTAGTAGGAATCTCGCGCTCGCCTCGTGGGTATGCCGCCATCGTCGAGGCAACGCCGATCAAATTGGCCTACGTTATCTATCCGGGCGAACGTTTTTACGACGGCCAGTTAGTGGCTATCGAAGATAACCGCCTGGTGTTTCGTCGCGAAACTGTTTTCACAAACGGTAAGCGAGAACGTTCAGTTGAACTTAAGGCTCTTCGCCAGGCCAGCACCGTCGACACTTTTGCCGCAGCGAAAGCGGTACCTGCTAGCACTGCAGCCACGGAACCGGAAAAGAAACCGGAAGACAAAGCTGCCAAGCCCGAATAGTTTCTGGTTTCGAACTGAAGTAATGGTTCGAAATTCCTTCCACGCGTACTGACGCTCAGCCTGATTCAAGAGTCCAGCTACGCAGTTTGACAATCAACCCCCGGATGAGCCGCGTTGTGCGGCGCGCGCTTCTGTTAACAGCAAGAGCGTAGCGCGTGGCGGTCGAGTCCAACAATTCCCTTAAGGAGGGAAACGATGGTTTACCAGTCTCTAATAACCGATGCCATGAAGAGGACTACGCTCGTCCTGGTACTCATGCTTTGCAGCGGGAGCATCCTGAGTGCTACCGAGAAGATTAATGATGTGGCTGACGGCGATGCGCCGGCGGCAGTTGTTAAAGTTGACGAGCCGGTGGCGCAGCAGTCGCCATCGCCTGCGCCAATGTCGACAGCCACCAGCACTGCGTCGCAGTCGCAACAGGGACGTCAATATGGTCAGCCTGGTTTTATTGGCGAGCCAATCAACTTGAACGTCGTCAATGCCGATATTCGCGACATCCTCAATTACATCACCGAGCAATACAGTGTGAACTTCGTCATCGACTCTTCGGTCGGCGCAGTGCCGGTAACAGTGAACGTGCAGGAAGTACCCTGGAACGTGGCACTGGATGCGGTACTGAAAGCGAATCGGCTGGGAATCGAATCCGACGGGAACATCTTGCGGGTTGCGACAACCGAAGTGCTTTCCAAGGAATCGGCGACGCAGAGGGTGATCAACGAATCGCGCCTCGACGCTTCGCCACTCGTTACTGAGTTCATTCGTTTAAACTACGCTCGCGCTTCCGGAACGCTGGCCCAGGCTGCCGGCTCAACTGGAGCTTTCTCAGGTGGCGCCACGAATCTTAGCTTTAGTGGTGGTGCTGGTGGTGATGCGACTGGCGGAAGTGGCGACCAGGGTCTGCTGCCAATCATCTCGCGCCGTTTGTCACGTCGAGGTTCAATCGAAGTTGACGGACGCAGCAACACCCTCATCGTCACCGACGTAAAAGAAAACATCGAAGCAATTCGCCAACTTACCGCGATTCTCGATCAGCCGGAACCGCAGGTTGAAATCGAGACGCGAATCGTCATCGCCCAGCGAAACTTCAGCCGCGACCTCGGCGCTCAACTTTCCGCCGGCGTTCTGAATCTCGGCCGTGGTGGTTTGGCTAACATTTCATCGCTGCCGTCCACTAGTGGAACGGGTGGCACCGGTGGTTCAGGCGGCTCAGGTTCGGTCCAGAGTGGTACTAATCCGTTTGGAGTGTTCGGCGGCTTGGACGGAACTTCTCAGCCTCTTGGCTCACTTGGAGCGGCCGCCGCCAGCACTGTTATTGGTTTGACGACGGGACTCTTCGGCACCGCGCAAATCAGCGCCCTAATCACAGCCGCGGAAACCAGAGGCGAAGCCAAGACCATCGCAACGCCTCGCGTGACGGCATTGAACAATCGACCTGCTCAGATCGAAAGTGGTTCGCAGATTCCAGTGCAGACTACGCAAGCTGCCAGCGGGACCGCGGTTGTCACGACCACGTTCGTTTCCGTTCCCTTGCGCCTTTCGATCACCCCGCAGATTACCGACGTAGGCACAGTTATCCTGCGCGTTACGATTGAAAACAACACCATCAACACCGGTATCGCCGTCGGCGGCGTCCCGGGCATCGACACTCAGCGCATGCAGACTGAAGTGCTGGTTCCAGATGGCGGAACGACTGTGATGGGCGGCGTCCTGGCGGATACTGAAGGTACGACTCGCCAGCGCACCCCTGGTCTCGCCTCCATTCCGGTAGTCGGCAATCTCTTCAAACGCAAACTAATTACGAAGCAGAGTACCGAGATTCTCTTCTTCATCACCCCGCACATCTATCGTCCTGACTACCACGGCAAACCCATCAGCGGCACGATCAGCAACGGTCCGCGAACGATTCAAATTTCGCAGCCGGTGCCGATGGGCAATCCGCAAAGCAATACCCCGACGCCCACGCAGTTGCAACAGCAGCAGCAGAATGCGCCGCAGAACAATCAGGCGCCGCAACTCTTGAGTGCGCCAACCCCGAACGCTCCTGGCGCAGCCGCTCCTTCGGCCCGTCCTGGAACGCTTGGTGGTCAGCGACCATAAGGGAGGACTGACGTGTTTAAGGAAGTCCTTGATACAGTACTTGAGCACACCGAGGGCAGCCTCGGTGCGCTCATTATGGGCCTCGACGGAATCGCGGTTGAGCGGTCACTGAAGGAAGAAGGTCAGGACGCAAACCTCGATGTCGCAGCCGCTGAGTTTACTTCTCTGGTGCGTAACGCACAGCGCGCCGGCAAAGACACTGGATTAGGCGGTCTCCGCGAACTCGTGATCTCGCTCGACGATGCAATAGTGCTGGTCAGACTGCTGGGGCAGGACTATTTCGTGGTGCTGGCCATCAGCCCTGAAGGAAACCTGGGGCGCGCTCGTTTTGAATTGCGCAAGGCCGAACTTCTGATAGCCAGCGAGTTTGCGCTGTAGACCGGCGCTCGAACCAAATACATTAGGCCGCTTCTTCCTGGAGCGGCCTTTTTGTTGTTGACCCGACTGCCCAAGAGCCTAATGCACGGGGCCAGATCGCCGAGCTTTAGGCGCATTGCTCTTACCTGGGACCGCGGGCGTCCCGCCCGCAATGAGCGCGGAGCGCGAGCCGGATCGGGGCACAAGGATATCGAGTTTATCGCTCACTTTGCTGGCGTCCCGCCCGCGGTCTAGTGAAAGACTCGCACGATTCTCAGGGTAAACGTACGTAAGGCATGCCGCGCTGGATAATCCTCTGGCGACGGGCGACCCGGCGAGGGTTCACACGAGGATTGAACACGGTTCGTGGGTTGGGAATCATCGCCGAAAGAAACGCCGCCTGGTTAGCAGTCAGCGCGCTGGCCGGCTTGTGGAAATAATACTGCGACGCCGCCTCCGCACCGTAAATACCGTCGCCCCACTCAATCACGTTGAGATAGATTTCGAGAATCCTGCGCTTCGGCAGCTGCCGCTCAAGGAACGCGGTCAAAATCGCCTCCTGGCCCTTTCGGAAAAACGAGCGACGCGAAGAGAGGTAAAGGTTTTTGGCGAGCTGTTGTGTGATGGTCGACGCGCCGCGTTTGAATTCCGGGATCGTCGGAAGCCAGTCGTCGTTTTCACCTTCCTTTTTCGCTTCCTGGGCCGCGTTTCGCATGGCTTCGTCGTAGGCTTGCTGAATCGCCTTGTAGTCGAAGCCTTTGTGCGTGGCAAAGTTTGTATCCTCACCAGCCAGCACGGCACGTTGCAGGTTAGGAGAAATCCGGTCAAGCGGCACCCAGATCTGTAATCGTTTGGGCTCCTCACCGCGCGCTCGTGCCTCGCCAGCCCGAGCTTCGATCAGCGACGTTGTGACAGGATTGCCGGTCGCCAACCGCGAAACGTTTATCCACATGATCGCTTCGTAACCGATCACGCCGATTACGAGTCCGAGGATCACCAACAAAATGATCTTGATAGTTCTACGCATAGCTCTTGTCAGAACCACCTGACAGCCTCCTCATCGGGTGCGCTGGCGTGGATCGAGATACTCTCGCAGACCATCGCCGATGAAGTTGAAGGCCAGCACGGTGAGCGCGATTGCCAGGCCGGGAAAGATCAGTGCGTGGGGCGCTGCCTGAAGCGTTGAAAGATCACGGGCCTCCTCGATAAGTACACCCCACGACGGGGCAGGAGGAGGAACGCCGAGCCCTAGGAATGAAAGTGCTGCTTCGGAAAGAACTGCGCCCGCCATGCCCAGGCTGGCCTGAACGATCAACGGCTGAATCGCATTTGGCAGGATGTGAATCAGCAGGATGCGCGCGTCGCCGGCTCCAAGCGCCCGGGCTGCCTGGACGAAATCATATTCGCGCACCTTCAGAACCTGGCCACGAATCAGGCGCGCATAACCGACCCAACCAATGATGCAAAGCGCGAAGATCAGTTTGTTTAGTCCGGCGCCGAGAAACGCGACCATGGCGATGGCGAGAAGTAAGCCGGGGAAAGCCATGAAGACGTTGAAGACATACCCTGAGATAAAACGATCAATCCATCCGCCGTAGTAACCGGCCAGGGCGCCGAGAAGTGTCCCCACCACCGCCGATACGCTTACTACAATGAGCCCAACCTGAAGCGAGATTCGGGATCCGAAAACGACGCGCGAGAATATGTCGCGACCGGTTGAGTCTGTGCCGAAAAGATGTTGCATGGAAGGCGGCAGGTAGCGAATTGAGAGGTCGGTCGCGCCGACTTCGTGAGTGGCTATAAATTCCGCGCAGACCGCCACGATCACGAGGATTGCCACGATAACCAAGCCGATGTAGGTGAGACGATTCATTGTTGTTGGAGCTTTGAACTTTGCTTTGAGCTTTGGCCTTTGGTCTTAGGACTTGGGTCTTAGGTCTTAGGTCTTAGATCCACTAGCAGCAGGTTCCAACGCAAAAGCACAAAGCTCAAAGCACAAAGACCCAAGACCAAAGCCCAAAAGCCCCATCTTCTTCATGACACCCTAATACGGGGATCCAGCCATCTGTAAACCATATCAGTCAGCATGTTTGCCACGATGTAAGTGATGCTAATCACGAGCACACAACCCTGGACCACGCGGTAATCACGCTTACCGATGCCGTCGTCCACCAGAAGAAGCCCGAGGCCGGGCCACCCAAAAATCTTTTCCGTAATTATTGCCCCAGCGAGAAGCACGCCAAGTTGTAAGCCCAGAATAGTAACCACCGGGATCAGTCCGTTTTTCAGCACGTGTTTGTAGACGACTTTGGTTTCGCTAAGACCTTTTGCGCGCGCTGTACGAACGTAATCTTCGCCTAACTCCTCGATGACGGACGATCTCACCATGCGCGTTAGTATCGCCGACAAAGCTGCGCCCAGAGTTACTGACGGCAAGATCAGGTAAGTGATATCGAAGCCTCCTGATGGTGGCAGCCAATTCAGCTTGACTGCAAACAAATAAACCAGCAAGGGACCGATAACGAAGCTCGGCAGGCTAATTCCAATTAACGCCACCGCGGAGGCAACATTGTCCATCCACGTGCCGCGGTTCTTCCCAGCAAATACTCCGAGCGGAATAGCAATCAGGACGGCAATTATTAACGATGAGACGGCAAGCTGAACGGTTGAGCCAAATCGCGAGTTTATCAGCGCCTCCAATTTTTGCGACAGCGGTGCGTTCTGCGGAGTTGAACAATTCTGAAAAATCGCTTTGCCGACGGGGCAATCCGTCCGAAATGATTTCCCCATATCGCCCTGAAGCAAAGCGACCCAGTAATCAGTGTATCGATTATCGGCCCCGTGCCATTCAAAGTGTCGACTGTCTTGCGCATCGCGCGGGAAGGAGAAGAAGAAAGGGGGACGATCGAGTCCGTGCTTCTGCCGAAACTGCTCAAACTGTTCCGGCGTGGCTTGTTCACCAAGCACTGATACGGCCGGGTCGCCGGGAACCAATTCGATTAAGAGGGTGACCAGGGAAACTACGGTCCAGACGACCAGTAGGAAAATCGCGAAGCGCCGAAGCGTGGCAAGAGCTTTATACTTGAAAGCTGATCGCACTCTAACGTGATCCTAACAAGGAACTAAGATGGAATTCCTGAGGATAGTAACACAGCAGGGAAGTTCTCTTTTTGCGCGGGTGGGCGAAGCTGGGTGCTCAAAAAAAGACATGATCCACGAAACCATGCGAAACAACACGAACCCAATGCTTCGGTTCGTTGTGATTTCGGTGACTTAGTGGATCCCAGACAAGAACGTAGCCCGCGAGGAAAACCAAATGAGTGCGTGGCCCCGACAACCGCGCGCTCCTGAAGGCCCCTCCTCCGGGCTACGCTCTTTATGGTTGCCAGCGACAAGTCAGTAGCAACCAATCTGTGTTACTGGGGCCGGCGGCCAAGATGCAGCGCCGCGATTCCGCCAGTTAGATTTTTGTAGGTAACCTCCTCGAATCCCGCTTCTCCCATCAGAGACGACAATTCGTTCTGATCTGGGAAGCGCGAAACCGAATCCGGCAAATACTGGTAAGCCCCCCTTGACCCACTTATCAAACCACCTACGAGTGGCAGCAACTTCGTGAAATAAACTCGAAAGAGCCCGCGCAGTAAAGCGTACTTCGGTTTCGAAAACTCAAGCACTGCGACGCGTCCGCCCGGCTTAACTACCCGCAGCAACTCAATCAAACCCAACTTGACGTCAGCTAAATTTCTCAGGCCAAATGCGATGGTTACGCCATCAAAAGAGCGATCGCGAAAGGGTAGAGCCAGCGCATCTCCTTCGATGAAAGGGATGTTTGCGCCACGCTTTGAGCTCTTCGCGGATGCGATCTCAAGCATTGGACGGCAGAAGTCGAGTCCGACTACCTGCGCCTTTCCATCTCCCGCTATCGTTAGCGACAGGTCGCCCGTTCCACAGGCAACGTCGAGAATCCTACCTGCGCCGGATGGCAGCGTTTGAGAGACAGTCGCAGCCACCAGCCGTCTCCATCGCTTATCGATGTTGCCGGAAAGCAGATGATTTAAAAGATCGTAGCGCGCAGCTATAACAGCGAACATCTCGCGTACGCGACGCGCTTTGTCAGTGTTCGTGGCGCTTTCGTTCTCAGACACAGTTAAGCGGTTGTTGGTAGCGATGTGGTTGCAAGGAGGTTGCGAATGATTTGTGATTAGTCAGGTTTCGATGAAGATTTGATCGGAGGCTTAGCAGCATTAGGAGTCGACTTTGATTCGGGGGATGCGTTTGCCTTGGGTTGCATCTCTCCCATGACTTCAACTTTACCGATTTGCTCTAGTTGAGTTTTAACTAACTCTGAGTTGCCGACTACCACTGATGCGACACCTCGTTCATCGACCAATCTGCCGGCCATTCGCCGCAGATCCTCCGAGGAGATAGCACTCATGGCGCGGGCTTGCTCTTCGATGGCAGGAAGTTTGTAGCCTTCGATATCGAGCCATGCTTCCGCAACTCCATCTGGTTTTGAGCGAAGCTTACTCAGGGCTGAAATAACTTCGTTCCTGGCGTAATCCAGTTCCGCCGGAGTCGCCGGACTACTGGCCAACGATCGCAATACCTCGCGTGCCGCTGACAGCGCTTTCCCCGCCAGAAGATTTTCGACAGTGGCGCCCATCAGAAACATTCCCGGCAAAACAAAAGCATCGTGCCGGACGAAGATGGGACTTCGAGCCAGGTCAGGCATCATCTTCTCCCAGCGTTGGCGAGCAACACTGGCAAGCAAACTCGCTGCCGCCGAGTCAGGGTCTGAGCGTGAAACCCCTCGCACCGCCAGCCGAACCTCAACGCTCTGATCTGAAGGAGCATGGACTAGCAGCGGACGTGGATCGGGAAGTGCGGGTTGCTTAAAAGTGGCGGGCACGATCGCCTCACTTTTTCGCCAGGTGCCCATAAGCTGGCGCAGCACGCGACGTGCGCGGCTTGGTTGCAGGTCCCCGACGATTACCAGAGTTGAATTATTGGGGTTAAGGAAACGATCACGCGCGAGCATCACATCTGCTCTGTCGATCCTCTCGAGTGACTCGACAGTGCCGCCGTAAGGTCGTCCATAGGGAAAGTCACCAAACAACCGCGCAGCAATGGCTCGATCCGCTACGGTAGCAGGCAATATCGCCGTATCCTTGACTATCTTGGTCCGACCTTCACGTGCCTTTTGGACATTGTCTGGAGTCAAAGGAGTAGTGACTACCGCGTTTCGCAGGATTTCAATGATCCGCTCAAATTCTCGCGTCCGACCCTGCATTGTTATAGTTATTGAGTCGTAATCTGTAGACACGGCAAGGCGGCCCTGCATTTCATCTGTGAAATATTCACGGGTATTCGGGTCGGGAAAGAGAAGATCCCCAAGCAAAGCCATGGTGCCCGCTTTGCCGGCGAGATCGAAGGCTGCGCCGCTGTTAACACGCAGCTTTACCACTACATCCTGGCTTCCGGGACTGGGCAAGAGGAGCACCTGCAGTTCATTCAGAAGGCGAGTTCGATCAGGCACCGCAGAAGTCTGAGCGCTAGTCGACGCTGGGATCGCGGCCAGCAGGCAGGCACTTATTACTGTTTTTACTAAGAGATTTTGAAGTAGTTCGCAGTTCATAAAGGATAGCAGGGTCTAAGTCTGGATCAACCTGAAACGTTTTTCGGATTTAGAACCGAGGGGAGCAAACATCTTAGATGCCTGATATTTGCCCGTCAACCGTTTGCCTCCTAAATGCATCCAAGGCCGTGGTTTGAATAGTATTTGCCCGCCCGGAGCCCGGAGAGGCGGCCAGTTCCATCACCGGCAAACTTTGAACTTCCGACAGTCGGTGTTTGAAAAAAACGAGCAAGAGCCGAAAAGTTTGGAGGAAGGGCGTATCCTTTCGACGTTTGGCGGTAATACTAGTAGGAAGCGGTTCCTACAGAATTGAGTACCGATTGCCAGAGAGAACCACAGAAGAACTTTTGCTTCAACAGGCAGGAGCTGGCGACGGAGCAGCGTTCCTTGAATTATATCAACGACACCGAGACCCGGTTTTCCGTTTTGCTTACAGACTTTCGGGGAGCATCGAGCTGGCTGAAGACATCACGCATGATTGTTTCCTCAGCCTGATGCGGAAGCCGGACAGTTTCATTCCCGGGCGGGCCAGTTTGCGAACTTATCTTTTTTCCGCCGCCCGGAATCTTTGGCTGAAGCAGCTGCGGAAGGTGAGCAAGGAATCGGCGATTGACGACCTCGATGACGACAGGTTTTTTGCGGTGAGTACGGAGCCCCTGGGATATCTGCTGGACCAGGAGCTGTCTTTGAAAGTTCAGGAAGCGGTGGCAGGTCTTTCACCGTTGCAGCGCGAGGCCCTGGTGCTTTTCGAATATGAAGGTCTTTCGCTAAACGAAATCGCAAGCATGGTTGAAACGGATGTGGGAGCAGTCAAAGCCCGGCTCTTTCGGGCGCGAGAACGGCTAAGATATGCGCTTCAACCTTATTTGAATACTGATCGGGAAATTGTTACTTTGGAGAGGGCTTGAAATGAGCAGTAGGATTGGATCCGGAGAGCCCGGCGACAACTTCGTTTCAGAAGATGACCTTAAGAATCTGCTGGAGCGATGGATAACTCCAGAGCCTCCAAAAACGCTCGATCAGCGAGTCGCAAACAGTTATCATATGGAGTTTGGAAATTCAGAATCGGCACAGGCCGCTCTGTTCGCCCCAAGCCAAGAAGAGGTAGTAACGATGAAGTTTTGCTCCACATGCAAAGAAGAGTTTGCGGACAAGTTCAGCTTTTGTCCGGTGGATGGAACCCCCTTAAACGCGGCTGTGGTGAACCCGGAAATTCCGGTAAGTGTGCCGCCGCCGATTAGCGAGCCTGTCAGCGTCAATCCGCCCATGATGGCTGCGGCTGGCGCGGCTGGCATGGCTATGGCTGCGCGGGACGAGTTTCATTTCACCTTCATGGATGATTCGGGATTGACTGCGCGTTTGGCCGAGGCTATCAGGGAAGTGGCCCACGAGTCTGAGCTGACCTGGCCGGAATTCAAGAAGGACCCGTTTGGGTTTACCAAGCGCGGGGTTGTTGGTTATAGCCAGGCTGGCTGGCGAGTCCTTTCGCAGCCGAACGTCGCTACCGGTGTGTTGAGCGCCCTCGTAATCATGATCGGGGCAATCATCGGCGTAGTGCTGTTAGATAGATTTCAGGTCCGACTCGATTTCGCCCAGGCCAAGCAGGAAGAGCAACTCATACTCGAGAGCATGGTTGATATTCCCTCTGAACAACCGACACCCGATGTCGGCACAGCCGGGCTGGACAAAGGCAAGGGCGGCGGAAGCAAGAAAGTTCAGGAGAAACCGGGCGGCGGCGGCGGTGGTGGTCGACAGGATCCGAAGCCCGCTTCGTTTGGAAAAACTCCACAAGCTTCTTTGGAAGTTCCCCAGGTGGTGGCGCCAGACCCGAAACCTCCCAGGATTCTTAATCCGGCGTTACCAGTAGCCGCGACGATAGTTGCGGATCCGATGTTGGTTCCGCCTGATGCGCGTCTGTTGCCATACGGCCTGCGCGATTCCAAGAGCAACGTTCCTTCCTCCGGACCCGGCACAGGCAATGGTATGGGCACGGGAACTGGCGGAGGCATGGGCCCCGGCGAAGGTGGTGGTCTGGGACCCGGCCGCGGCGGCAATATGGGCGGCGGTGACCGCAACGACGGTGGCGGTGGCCCCGGCGGTGGTGGTGGCGGCACTGACTACAACCGAGTCTTCAACAGCCGCGAGGTAAGCACCAAAGCTAAAATTATTTCGAGGCCAGAGCCGAGTTATACGGAAGACGCGCGCAAGAACATGGTAACGGGAACAGTGGTCTTGCGAGCAATCTTCGGTTCGGGAGGTCAGGTAACCGGCATTCGAACAGTGTCAGGTCTTCCGCATGGGTTGACCGAAAGGGCAATCGCCGCGGCGCGGAACATCAAGTTTGTTCCGGCGACGAAGGATGGCCGGCCGGTTTCAATGCACATTCAAATCGAATACAGCTTCAACCTTTACTAAGTACGGCTTCAGCAAAATGCAAAGGGCGCCGACTATTCGTAGTCGGCGCCTATTTACTTTTCGAACGCTGCTGACAGACCCGGGCTATCCGAGTGGAAGCCTGCGGTAGCAAGGCTTCGGCTATTGATTTAGCCGCTCTACGAATCTCTTGATCCGGCCGATTCCTTCCTGCAACTGGCTCATCGAGGTGGCGTAAGAGATTCGAAGGTAGCCTTCGGCGCCAAAGCCTGCCCCGTCGGTTACCACGGTTTGCTCCTCCGCTATCAGTCGCTGGGCAAAGTCTCCCGAAGTTTTCACCTCGTTTCCCAGGTAAGCCTTGACACTCGGAAACGCATAAAAGGCGCCCTCAGGATCATTGCAAACGAGTCCGGGAATATCCCTGAGCGCCGCCAGCAGCCAGCTCCGACGTGCTGCGTACTCGCTCAACATTGCTGCGACTGAGTCCTGTGGTCCGTTGAGGGCTTCGACGGCTGCGCTCTGGGCAATCGAATTTGCATTGCTCGTGGAATGACTCTGCACTTTCAGCATTGCTTTGGTCCACTCGGGAGAGGCGAGCGCATAGCCAACGCGCCATCCGGTCATCGCATATGTCTTCGAAAACGATCCCGCTATGCATAGACGGTTGCGCAGCGGGCGCGGAAGCGAAGCGGCGCTGAACACCTGGGCGGGATGATAAACAAATCGGAGGTAGCATTCGTCAGAGATTACATAAATCCCCCGGTTACTCAGCACTTCCATGATGCGCTGGAATTCACCGGGCGGAATCACTCGGCCTGAAGGATTCGATGGCGAGTTAAGGATGATCAATTTCGTGCGCGGAGTAATTGCGCGTTCGACTTGCTCAGCACTGAGCACAAACCCGGTCTCTTCAGTCTCTATGTAGACAGGAGTGCCGCCGGCAAACACGACAACCTCGGGAAACGTCACCCAGTAAGGTTTCGCAATCAACACTTCGTCACCGGGATTTATCAGACTGACGACTGCGTTGAAGATGGCCTGTTTCCCGCCTGATGTGGTCATCACTTCATTGCGTTGAAAGATTGCGCCAAACTCACGTTGATAAAAATCGATGATCGCCTGCTGAACCAAACGCGTGCCGGCCGTGGGAGTGTATTTGGTTTTACCCGCACGCATGGCCTCTTCGGCTGCGCGCTTGATGTTATCGGGGGTATCGAAATCGGGTTCACCAGCTCCGAAGTCAAACACGGTGACTCCTTCCGAACGGAGGGAGTCCGCCGCCTGCATCGCTGCCAACGTCGACGATGTCTGCATTTTTGCAACGTTGGCTGACTCGTGGAATGAAGAAGTAACGGGTTTGCTCATTATGGGTATCGGAGACTATTTATCTGCAAGTTTTTCTCTCATCCGGGTTTCAACGAGCCGGGGCACGAGCCCATTCAGTTCGCCGCCTAACTGAAACACCTCCTTCACGAGCCGTGAACTAACATACGAGTAGGTCTCGGCCGGCATCATGAAAACCGTTTCTATGGTCGGTTCCAGTCGACGATTCATCAGGGCCATCTGCAATTCGTATTCGTAATCCGAAATGGCTCGAATGCCACGCACGATCGCGTCGGCCTTCTGTGCCAGCGCGTAGTGAACCAGCAGACCCTGAAAATGGTCCACCTGGATAACACACGTCCCCCGTTCGATGGTTTTGAGCACTTCGCCGAGCATCTCCCGGCGTTCATCAATTGAGAAGAAGGGTTGTTTTTCAGGGTTTACGAGAATCGCGATGATAACTTCGTCGAAGAGTTTGCAGCCGCGCTCAATGATGTCGAGGTGCCCGTTGGTAACCGGATCAAACGAACCGGGATAAATAGCGCGTCGCATTGAGAAGGATGGTAAAGGGAAAAGACCAAATGGTAAATAGAGAAAGCCGTTCGGAGCCGAACAGTCGTGCTTGACAGTGCCTAAACGCGATGTTTCAATAACGCCGAACAGACGTGGTGAGTTAAGGCGACTTGCGGCCACGTAAAATAATCCGCTAAACAGCACGGCGAGTCTTTCTCGAGACTAATCGAATAGGGTTTTGGAAAGCCCCGCGTTGTTTAGCGCGGGGCTTTCGCTTTGGTAAGTGGTAATGGCGAACACATGAATTCGTTCACCATCTGACCATTCACTATTTACCATTTACGATTTACCGCTTATGACTAGCTTTCTCGATACATTAAAAGAACGCATTGTCGTCTTTGACGGCGCGATGGGCACCAGTTTGCAAATGCAGAATCTGACCCTCGAGGATTTCGGCGGCCTGCGATTTGAAGGTTGCAACGAAAACCTGCTGGTCACGCGGCCTGACGCGGTTGAGAAAGTGCATTCCGCCTTCCTGGAAGTTGGTTGCGACGTGATCGAGACCAATTCGTTTAACGGTACTCCAATCGATTTCGAAGAATACGGCATCGGTGACAAAGCTTACGAAATGAATCTGCTGGCTGCGCAAATCGCAAAACGCGTGGCGGCAGACTTTTCAACTAAAACAAAACCGCGGTGGGTCGCCGGATCCATGGGGCCGGGGCGCAAGCTTCCAACTCTAGGCCACATCAGCTTCGCGAATTTGAAAGCCGCCTACGCGGAACAGGTGCGCGGGTTGCTCGCCGGGGGAGCCGATCTCCTTATCGTCGAAACCTGTCAGGACTTACTGCAAACAAAGGCTGCGCTCTCGGCGATCTTCGATCATTTCAAACAACATCGCGTCCGAGTTCCGGTTATCGCCCAGGTCACGATCGAAATTTTCGAGACGATGCTAAATGGTACTGAGATCGGCGCCGCGTTGACTGCGCTCGCGCCGTTTCCAGTTGACGTGATTGGAATGAACTGCGGCACCGGCCCTCGTCACATGACGGAGAGCATTCGTTACCTTTGCGAGAATGCGCCGCTGCCTGTATCCGTCCTACCCAATGCGGGTTTGCCCTCGGTGGTTGACGGTAAGATGCACTACGACGAAACGCCGGACACCTTCACGGCCCAGGTGGTCCATTTCGCCACCGATTTCGGCGTCAATATTGTCGGCGGCTGCTGCGGCACGACGGCTGCCCACCTAAAGCTGGTTGTTGAAGCCATGCAGCGCATCACGCCAAAAGCGCGCGACGCCAAACTTGTACCTGCGGCTTCGTCAATTTATTTTCAACAACCTTATGTGCAGGATGCGTCGTTTTTGATCGTCGGCGAGCGCGTGAACGCCAGCGGCTCAAAGAAAATGCGCGATCTTCTCAACGCGGAAAACTGGGACGGGCTGGTGGCGCTGGCAAAGGAGCAGGAGCGCGAAGGCGCTCACATTCTCGACGTCAACGTCGACTTCGTTGGCCGAAACGGCGAGACCGACATGCACGAACTGGCTTCGCGATTGGTGACCAATATCAAACTGCCGCTCATGTTCGACTCCACTGAGTGGGAAAAGATGGAAGCTGGTCTGCAGCACGCCGGCGGCAAGAGTATTCTCAATTCAACCAACTACGAAGATGGTGAACCGCGTTTCGCCAAGGTCATCGACCTTGCGCAACGTTATGGCGCGAGTGTTGTCATTGGCACTATCGACGAAGAAGGCATGGCCCGCTCTGCTGACGGCAAGTTTGCGATTGCCAGCCGCGCTTACGAACAAGCGACTGGGGAACTCGGACTACCGGCGAGCGATATTTTCTTTGATCCGCTCGCACTGCCAATCTCAACCGGCATAGAAGAAGATCGGCGAAATGCTCTCGAGACCATCGAAGGAATTCGCCGGATAAAGAAAGATCTACCCGGCTGCTTCACGATTCTTGGCGTCTCTAATATCTCATTCGGGCTGAACCCGGCTTCGCGAATAGTGCTTAACTCGGTTTTTCTTCATGACGCGGTCGAAGCCGGTCTTGACGCGGCCATTGTAAACGCCAGCAAGATCGAACCGCTCAACCGAATTGGTGAACAGGAACTCAAAGTCGCACGCGATTTGATCTACGACCGGCGCGAGTTTGACGGTGACGTCTGCACTTACGATCCGCTTACGCAGTTCACCACTTTGTTTGAGAACGTCAAAGCCAAAGCTTCAAAGAAAGAATCAAAGGGCGCGACCGTCGAAGAACGACTGAAGAACCACATTATTGATGGCGAGAAGATAGGCCTGGAAGACGAGTTGAAGACTGCGCTTGAAACGCACCCTGCGTTGGACATAATCAATAATATTCTGCTGGACGGAATGAAGGTCGTCGGCGATCTATTCGGCAGCGGACAGATGCAACTGCCTTTTGTGCTGCAGTCCGCGGAAGCGATGAAAGCGGCAGTGCGTTTCCTTGAGCCTTTCATGGAAAAGAAAGGCGGCGCTACGGCAAAGGGCACACTTGTGCTCGCGACCGTCAAGGGCGACGTCCATGACATCGGCAAGAACCTGGTAGACATCATTCTTACGAACAATGGCTACAAAGTCGTAAACCTGGGCATCAAGCAAACGATAGACAATATTCTGCTGGCCCATGAGGAACACAACGCTGACGCGATCGGCATGAGCGGACTGCTCGTGAAGTCTACGTTGATCATGAAAGACAACCTCGAGCTGATGAACGAACGTGGCGTGACGGTCCCGGTCATTCTCGGCGGCGCCGCTCTGACGCGCCGTTACGTCGATGAAGACCTGAACTCGATCTATCAGGGGTCACTCTTTTATGCCGGCGACGCTTTTGCCGGTCTACATACCATGGACCGGTTAGTCGGCGGCGCCGATCTCAACGTCATTACAGGTGGACTGGCAAAGGCCGCGGCCGCAACTGGAGACACAGGTGAAGCCCCGGAAGACGTCGAGGATCGCGTCGGCGAGGAGGCTAAGCTCGGGATCGGCAAGAGCGTGAAACCACGCGGCGCCGCGAAAGTTGGTGGCGATACAACTCATACAACTCGCTCGGCGGTATGCACTGATGTGGCTATCCCGAAACCGCCTTTTTATGGCTCGAAAGTTGTTGAAGACGTTTCGCTTGATGAGGTCTTTGCTTTTGTTAACGAGACGGCATTGTTCAAGGGCCAGTGGCAATTCAAACAAGGTAAGCGGCCCCCTGACGAGTATGAAGCCCTCGTGAAAGACAAAGTTCGGCCGATCTACGAAGAGCTGAAAGAGCGCAGCAAGACGGAAAGACTGCTACAGCCGCGAGTGGTCTACGGTTATTTTCCTGCGCAATCTTCCGGGAACGATTTGATTATTTACGAAGAAGATCAACGGACTGAGCGGATGCGCTTTACGTTTCCCCGTCAACCTTTGAATGCCGGTAAGAACCTCTGTCTCGCAGATTTTTTCGCTTCCAAAGATTCCGGAAAAATAGATACGGTCGCCTTTCATTTGGTAACGATGGGAAGGCGCGCAACTGAATACTCGCAGGAGCTATTCAAGTCGGACAATTATGCTGACTACCTTTATTTCCATGGGCTCAGCGTCGAGGGCGCCGAGGCGCTGGCGGAGTTGTGGCACAAACGCATTCGTGAGGAACTTGGCATTGCCGGTGACGACGCTCCGGACGTGAGAAAGTTGTTCCGGCAGCAGTATCAGGGCTCCCGCTTCAGTTTTGGGTATCCGGCTTGCCCAAATCTCGAGGACCAGTCCAAGCTTTTTGAGTTGCTCAACCCTTCACGGATTGGAGTTGAACTAAGCGAAGAGTTTCAACTCGAACCCGAACAGTCTACCTCTGCAATCATCGCTCATCACCCGGAAGCGAAATACTTCGCAGTTGATTGAGACCTGGTCCAAAGTCCAATGTCCAAAGTCCAAAGTCCTGAGCCGAAAGTTAGTTCGCGGCCCTACCCGGACCGAGACAAGGAAGACCTTGGCCTTCGGACTTTGGACTCTGGAGAGGGTTTGCAACCCACTCCCGAAGAGTTCGCAGTCTTATCCACGTTTGAGCGCTTCGCTTTTCGTTTTGTTCGCCGGATGAACCAGGGCACGTGGAAGCGTTTTTGGACCTGGTGCCAAAGTGTGTTTGGCGCGGGCTGGATCCACTTTGCCACCTACAACATCATGAACATTTACGGGCTCGATAATATCGAGGCCGTCTCGCGCGATCGGCCAATTCTCCTCGTTGCTAATCACCGATCGTTTTTTGACATGTATGTCGTCTCGACCGCACTCTTCCGAAACACCTCCTGGCGCAAGCAGCTTTTCTTTCCGGTGCGTGGCCGCTTTTTCTATGAGTCGCCGCTGGGGCTGTTTGTAAATCTCGTAATGGGATGGTGGTCAATGTATCCCCCGTTTTTCGCCTCCGGCGAAAAGCCGATGACCGAGAAGCGCGAGTTTGATAAATACTCTGTGCGATTGCTCAGCGAATTGTGTCGCAACGGACCGGGCAATGTAATTGGCTTTCATCCGGAAGGTACGCGTAACAAAGGACCCGATCCTTATTCCTACTTGCGGCCGCAACCAGGCGTCGGGAAACTGATCAAAGATGCGGCGCCGCAAGTGATTCCCGTTTTCATCACTGGCCTGGGAAACGATCTACCAAAGCAAGTGATGGGAAACTGGCGCGGCGGGGAACAGATTCGTATCTACTTTGGCCGTGAACTCGACTTAACGGACTACCTCGCGAAACCGGATCGTCTTCGCACCTACAAAGAAATCGCCGATTTTGTCATGAGCAAGATTGCCGAGCTCGGTGAACAGGATCGCGCGAAGAGTGCTCCACGAAATAACACGAAGTAGCACTAAGAAACTCTGCGTGTAAAATGCTTTCCCTTGACAGTCTGGGGGAAGGGCCTTAGTATGCCTCCGACCCTCCCGGTCACCGCACAATGGCAAATACCAGAACAGACTTGATGCAAGGCACGCTTGAGCTTTTGATCCTCAAGACGCTCTCGCGCGATTCAATGCATGGGTATGGAATCGCGCAACGCATTCACGAAGCGGTCGAGGACTTATTGAAAGTTGAAGATGGCTCTCTCTATCCGGCCCTCTATCGCATGGAAGAAAGAGGTTGGATAACTTCAGACTGGGGTCTTTCCGAGAATAATCGGCGGGCCAAATTCTACAAGCTGACGAGGAAGGGAAGAAAGCAACTCGATTCCGAAGCAGCCAATTGGGAGCGTGTCTCGCAGGCTGTTACACGAATTTTGCAGACTGCTTAACTCGCATCTTATCGAGGACCGATAATGAAAGCCGCAATTGATGTCTTATTCAGGCGTCGCCGCAAGAGTAGTGAGACGGCGCAGGATATTGATGAAGAGTTGAACTTTCATCTTGAACTCCTGACCCAGAAACATCTTCAACGAGAGATGTCGTTAACCGAAGCCAACGATGCCGCAGCGAAACGCTTTGGAAACGTCGAACGGATCAAAGATCAGTGCCTTGCCATCAGGAGAAGGAGTCATCCTTTCCTGGTTGCTTTGAAGTCGTTGCTAATCCTGACATTTCTTACTGGCATTGTAGTCCGAGTTCTTAGCACGGCTCTGAACACGCGCCGTATCGGCGACCTATTGATTGCCATCCCTATCCTGGCCGGGGTGTTGCTTTATGTTCGCAACATAAGTCCGTCTAGTTTTGTTTCGAACCCTGAAACCGCACTATCGTTGCGGTTGAATGAGAATGTCCAACCACTGTTCACAGCTTATGACAAGGGAATGCATACCCCGGTCGAGCGTCTGATTTCGGATAAGTAAGCTCAGCAACAGCAGAAGCCGGGAGATCCTGACCCGGTTCGCTTCAAAGGAAGTCTCTTTGAGGATGGGGTACGTGTGCCCTACGGATTAAGAACCCATGCTACGAATCAATAAGCTCACGAAAACCTATTCGAACCGCATTCAAGCGCTCAGGGAAGTCAGCTTGAATATTGAACCGGGAATGTTTGGCTTGCTTGGGCCAAACGGCGCCGGCAAGACCACCCTGATGAAAATAGTGGCGACACTTCTCGATCCGGATTCGGGCACAATCGAGATGGACGGCGTGGACTTAGTTCTCCGGAAAGATAAGGCGCGTGAGATGCTTGGCTACCTGCCGCAGGAGTTTGGTCTTTATCCGACACTCACAGCGGAGCAGACGTTAAATTACTTCGCAAAACTAAAGGGCGTTTGGGATGCGAAAGAGCGCTACAGCCTTGTCGAAGCACTCCTGGAACGCGTCAATCTGTCATCCGCGAGGAAACAGCGAGTCGGAGGGTTCTCTGGAGGAATGCGGCAACGCCTGGGCATCGCTCAAGCCCTAATCGGTGAACCGCAACTGATCATCGTTGACGAACCCACAGCCGGATTAGACCCAGAGGAACGCGTTCGCTTTCACAACCTGCTTTCTGAAAGCGCGGGTGAAGATACCGTAGTCATCCTGTCTACACACATAGTCTCAGACGTTTCTAACCTTTGCAGCCAGCTGGCCGTTATTCGAAAGGGAGAAATCATTGCGACGTGCACGCCACAATCTGCGATCGACAAACTGAAAGACTCCGTGTGGCAAGCAGCCGTTCCACGCGAACACATCTCCGCATTGAAGGCACGCTATCAGGTGATATCGGTCCAAATGGCGGGTGGATTGGCGCGTTTGAGGGTTATATCGAAAGGCGAGCGGCCAGGCGAAGAGTTTACTCCGACCGAGCCGGCTCTGGAGGATTACTATTTTGATCTGGTCAGTAAATCAGATGAAGCCCTCTCCTCGCGAAGATGAGAAATCTTTTTCATACGCCGTTCTGCGCTGTTTTTCGGAATGAAGTGCTGCTTAATTCCAAGCGCGTCGCTCCTTATGCGATGGCGCTCCTGTGTGCCGGTAACGGCCTCCTGTGGTGGGGCTGGGGACCTGCCACTGGTCACGGCTGGGCAGTAAACGCCGACTTTTTCATCGCGGGGGTTCTTCCCGTTTACTCTTTCTTGACCCTGCCTCTGTTCACCGCCGCGTTCATGGCGGATCCGGTGAACAGGGATTTCCGCACCGGCGTCGATCCGCTTATTTTTTCAAAACCCATTAGCCGCGGCGAATATCTCCTCGGAAAATTTCTTGGCAATTTCTTTGTGCTGGCCTGTTGCCAGTCAGCTTTTGTGCTGACGTGGTTTGTGCTGCAGGCAGTTCCCAAACAAGGCTTAATTACCCAGGACTGGAAAGTATTTCCTTACATAAAACACTTTCTGGTATTCGTGGTGATCTCGCACCTGGGTCTGGCTGCCTTCTATTTTGCTGTAGGAGTTCTACTCGCAATGCCAAGCTCGTATACGGTCTGGGTGTTGGTTTTTATCCGCTCTACATCGCTTATCAGACAGTCTTATTGAGTAGCTTGCCGTGGCGATGGAAACTGGCTCTTGACCCTTTGGTTATGAACCGGGGTGGGAGAAACTTTCACGCCATCAGCGTTGAGGTGATGAATCAACTCGTAGTCGTTTACGAAACAGACCTGATCGTCAATCGCGCGGTGATGATTCTGCTTGCGGCGATTTGTCTGACGAGTGTCTGCCTGCGTTTCACCATAACCGAGCGCCCCGGGAAGGAAAAATTTTCATTCCTCAACCTTTCGACCGCAGCCGAAAGAGTCTATTACCCGGAGAGTTCGCCGGCGACGCGTCTCGACGATTTCGAAAAGCCTGACTACAAAGCAAGCGCAACTATCCCCCGCATCGCCCTTCCTGAAGTCGCCAGGACCAACGAAGGAATTCGCGCGAACGTGGATAAACTGATCGCCGTCTTAGGCATTGAGTTTCGTCTGCTTCGCGCTGAACGAAGTCTTGTCGTGATAGTACCTCTGGCTGTCTGCCTATCCATTTTGGAAGTGGCCTTCTATAACGTTCCTCCTGACGTCTCTTATTCCGCCGCTTATGCGACTAACACAGCAAAGTTGTTAATGCTATTTCTTTTCGGCATAGCTGTTTTCTATACGGGCGAAGTAATGCACCGTGATCGCGAACTGAGAATTGAGCCGGTTCTCTGGAGCACGCCTGCGGCCAATACCGTCTGGCTGCTCTCGAGGTTTCTAGCCACGCTCTGCCTCATGATAGTTTTAATTACCATCGTTGGGCTGACTGCAGTTGCAATTCAACTTATCCGAGGCCACACACCGGTTGAGATTTCCGCCTACTTGCTCGTCTACTCGGTGATTCTATTTCCTACAATAGTTTTCGTGACGGCGGCTTCCATTGCCCTCAACGTCTTACTGCGTGATAAATACGTGGTCTATGCTGTATCAATTGCAACGGGCGCCGGACTCTTCTACCTCTATAGCCTGGGTCGTAACCATGGGCTTTACAATCCCGCCCTTTTTCAACTTTGGACTTATTCCGACTTAATCGGGAGGGGAAGCGGCCAAGGACGAATTCTGGCGCACAGAATCTATTGGCTGGCTCTTTCGTGTCTGTGTTTCTCAGTTGCCCATCTTGGTTTCTCACGAAAGGCGGCTAAAGGCCTCAGGGTCGATGGGCAACTTAGCAGTAAGGCTTTGGCGTTAGTCGTCACGATCGTCTCCATCCTGGTAGCCGTCGTCACAGGCTTGATGATTAAATAGAGGAAAGACGGCAGTCAGCAGACAGCAGTCAGCAAGCAGCAAGACTTCGAGTGTTTCTTGCTTGCATTAAGTAGCAGGTATCATCTGCCGACTGCCGACTGATTTCCCATGTCGCTTCCAATCGTAATTATCAATCCTGAGTCAGGCGGCGGTGCCACCCGCGACGCCTGGCCGAAGATTGCCAGCGATCTGGCGACGCATTTCGGAGCCTTCACTCCGCTGTTTACGACCGGCGCGGGACAGGGAATTGAACTCGCCGCAGAAGCCGCACGCAAAGGAGCGGCTTTGATCATCGCTTGTGGCGGAGATGGGACCATCTCTGAAGTTGCGAATGGAATCCTTGCGGCGGGCACCAGCGCAGAGCTCGGGATCCTTCCCAGCGGTACGGGCGGCGACTTTCGGAAGACGCTGGGAATACCATCCCGTTCTGGCGAAGCGGTCAGAATTCTGAGGACGGGCCGCACACGCCAGATAGATGTTGGCAAGATCAAATTTCAGACTGAAGTCGGTGAGCTCGAGTCGCGTTATTTCGTAGGAGTGGCATCGTTTGGTATGAGTGCCGACGTTATTAGCCGAGTAAAAGAGCGAAGAACAGACTGGCTTCCAGTCAGCGGTCCAGGATGGTTGACGGGCCGGGCTACGTTTGGATTGGCAATGGCGCAATCTTCGCTGAAAACTGAGGCGATTCGCGTGACCATCCAGCTCGATGACGACCCTGAAAGGCACATGACGGTGGCCAACATTTGCATCGCCAATGCACGTTATTTTGGCGGCGGAATGAAAATCGCCCCCGACGCTAAACTTGCAGATGGAAAATTCGATGTGGTTAGCATCGGCGATCTGGGGGCAGCACGGCTGATAACGAATGCGCCGCGAATTTATTTTGGGGCGCATTTGGGGATGTCTGAAGTCGGTCACATGTTGGCGAAGAAGGTCGAAGCACGTCCTTTGAGCAAAGACGACCGCGTGCCCATTGAGGTTGACGGTGAGCTGCCGGGGTTTCTCCCCGCCACCTTTCAAATCATTCCCATGGCGCTGCGAGTTCGTTGTCCACGATCATCCAGATCAAAAATATAAAACTTCTTGCCAGAAAATTGAGAAACAGGGTATAAATATGCGCACCGAGCCCCGATTATAAAGGTTTTACTGGCGCGGCGCCCTTCATGCATAAACGAATAAGCGGTTCTGAGCAGAGAGTGGTTCCCTGCGACGCGGGAATTTGTATAGCCGGCACTCCACTGCAACGTTGAAGTGTAACTTACGGAGTTCAAGCAACGGAGGATTCGAGATTAGTGGATAGTCCCAGCGATCAAGAGCAAGCGGGTAAAGTCGCAAGCTCGTCTCCGGAAGTCGAGACACCCGCGGGAACACCGCCGGCCGCGAAGCCTGTGCCGCCGAAGACCGCTGTACCCGCTGCGGCAGCACGGCCCGTGGCGAAGCCGGTTGGCGCATTGGTTGAAAGCGCGCCGGATCCTCCCGTTAACAAAATGAGACGCCGCATCGTTTGGTCGGCAATCGCGGCTAGTCTTGTTGCATACTTTCTAATGTTCCTGCGGTTTTTCCTGCCGCGATCTATCCTGGAACCCTCCAGCACCTTCCGGATTGGCGCCCCAAGTGATTACGCGCTCGGCGTCGATACCAAGTGGCAACAACAGTATCGAATTTGGGTAACGCGAACTTCCGACCGGCTGTTTGTGATTTATGCCCGTTGCACACACCTCGGTTGCACTCCAGATTGGAAGGCCAGCGAAAATAAGTTCAAGTGTCCCTGTCACGGTAGCGGATACGACAGCGAAGGCGTGAATTTCGAAGGCCCCGCGCCGCGACCGATGGATCGCGCTCACGTCGAACTCGACGCTGAAGGACAAATCCTGGTAGATATCGCCAAGTTGTACGATTGGACTAAGGGAGAAAAGAATGAGTTTGATGAGCCTGGGGCTTACATTCCGTTGTGAGTTAGAAGCAAAAGCCCGCGCGTAAGCGAGGGCTGTTATTTTTTGGAGTTCTCAGTCAGTCGGATTATCTGCGTCGGAACGAGAGTTTATGGATCCTGAACGTCCTGACGAAAAAGAGACGGAGCAACTAACGGGCGATGAGAAGCCCGGCACCAGCCTGATCGCCAAGGTTCGTGAGAGCGGGGCTGCGCTCAAAGAACGTGCTGTCGAGGAAGCCAAGACGTATAAGGACCCGCAGGACACGCAACTTTGGAAATCCATCTTTCGCGTATCTCACGATCGTTCCGATCCACGAAACCGTTCGTTGGCGATTCTGTCCAACGTCTTCCTTCATCTTCACCCGGCAAAGATAAACCGTGATGCAGTGCGTTACGCCTTCACCTGGGGAATGGGTGGTATCACGTTCTACCTTTTCATCGTGCTCACGTTTACCGGCGTGTTGTTGATGTTTTATTACCACCCGACGAAGGCCGATGCCTTTCGCGACATTCTCTATCTTGAACACGACGTTCCCTTCGGCAAACTGCTGCGCAACATGCACCGGTGGGCTGCGCACCTGATGGTAATTACCACCTGGCTGCACATGTTTCGCGTGGTGTTGACCGGTTCATACAAGAGGCCGCGCGAGTTTAACTGGTGCGTTGGCGTGGTGTTACTCGTGCTTACGCTCCTGCTTTCGTTTACCGGATACCTGTTGCCGGACGACCAATTGGGGTTCTGGGCGGTGACTGTCGGCACGAACATGGCTCGCGCCACGCCGATGCTTGGTTCCGAGGGGCCATTCGGCGTTCAGCTTGGCATGACTCCTTATAACGACGTCAGGTTTGGGCTGCTGGGAGGTTCCATCGTCGACTCGAATGCGTTGCTGCGTTCATACATCTGGCATTGCATTGGAATCCCGCTGGTGGCTTCGATATTTATGGCGGTCCACTTTTGGCGCATACGGAAAGACGGTGGAATTTCCGGCCCGGCGCCGATGGTGCTCGAGTCTGAAATGAAAGCGATAAAGAAGAAGTAGGTGTCGGAACCACCTGCGCTACCGGGTGGCATTGTTTTGTCGCAGCAAGAGCCGCCCGCGAAGGCACCGTTAGGTAAGAATACCCGCCAGCGTACGCAGGCGATTCTGACCAGGACATATGGCGAAAATCAGTTTGAGCAAAGGTAAGTTAATAACTTGGGGAGTGCTAATAGCTCTCACGGCTCTCGCCATTTTCAGCGTTCACGACTGGCATCAGCTGTGGAAGATTTCTTCCGCGCCTGACAATGTTCCAATCGTTGCCATGCTTTTTCTCGTGCCTTTCTTTACCTGGTTGGGAATTAAGCAGGCCCGCGCCAACGACCGTCTGGTCGAAGAATTGGAAAGCGATCCGAAGTTGGCGAAAACACATCACCGGAAGGTGGAACCGTGGCGTCCGGGTTGGGCGCGTGACATTCATGTTTGGCCGTATCTGGTTCGCATCGAGTTTCTCGCGGCGGTGATTGTCACCGTCGTTTTGTTTGTCTGGTCTATTACGCTCAACGCTCCGCTGGAAGAGCCCGCAAATCCAAACCTGACGATGAATCCGTCGAAAGCGCCGTGGTACTTCCTCGGTCTGCAGGAGATGCTGGTCTATTTTGATCCGTGGATAGCGGGCGTCGTCATGCCCAGCCTGATCATGGTCGGCTTGATGGTGTTTCCGTATGTTGACTCCAATCCGTTGGGAAATGGTTATTACACGATCAAGCAGCGGCGAGTTGCGCTTTGGATGTTTTGTGCCGGGTTTCTGCAGTGGATCCTATTGATTGTGATCGGCACCTTTATACGGGGCCCGGGTTGGATCTGGTTCTGGCCGGGCCAAACGTGGGACCACAATGCGGTGGTTTACGATCGCAATCGCGATTTGCACGACATCGTGGCAGACATGTTTGGGCTCACCGTGCTTTCGACATCCTGGATCCTTAAATTGATTTTCGGCGCGATCGTGGTGGGATTGTTTTTTGTTGTGGGCGCTCTGTTCTTCCACTGGATACTTACCCGCGGCGGCCTGGACCGAATTGACCGGTCGCTACCGTTTTGGAAACGGATTTGGCTCTGGATGAAAACGCCGGATCCGTTTGAACAAAAGCTGCTCGCGCGCACGAGTCTCCTTCAGTATGCGACGTTCCAGTTTTTTGCCATCACTGTTTTGCTGGCGATGCCCGTCAAGTTAATTCTTCGTTTGGTGTTTACCATTAAATATGTGTGGGTGACCCCCTGGTTTAACGTTTAAGGTAGGACAGGCATTTCTGCCTGTCCATTTTATGTGCTCGAGACTGACGGCCCGACAAGAGTCAGTCTAATAAGAATGGACAGACAAGAATGTCTGTCCTACTTTCAAAGGATTTCGTTTGGCTGACTCTGCTGAAGCACTGATTAAGAAGGAGCCTGAGACTCCGACGCATGATCCCATCGTGAGCCGCTCCACGAGCGGCATTCTGTTGGTCTGCGCTTTGCTGCTGACTCTGTCACTGGCCTGGGCGCTTTGGGATGAAGCTTTCGGCCAACGTCCCTGGAAGGGAATTCAGAAGGAATTTGTCAGCCGTTACACTCGCTACCTCAAGAGCATAAAAACCCAGGCAGGTAAAACTGAAGCTGAAGTTAAAGAGAGCGCTGAATACCAGCAACTCGCGGCCGAAGCGCAAGCCGCGCTCGATCAGGTTAAACCTGAGACCGCCGACGTGGATAAACAAGTCGGCACAATTCAGCGGCAGATCGACGCGGTAACTGATCCGTTCCAAAATCAGCGCGGGCGTCTCACCGTCATCAGCTACAACATCGAGACGGCTGAGGGATCGACGAAAGAAAAATATCGCAAGGAAGCCGAACGGAAGCGTCAGGAAGTTACCGAAGTGGAATTGCCCGCTCCTGATGGCTCAGGCACGATCACTCAGAAGATGAACTTTGAGCAGCTCGAGAAGTTTTACAACGATCTGCGCGAACAAAAAGCCAGTCTCCTGGCAAAGAAGGCCGAACTTCTGAAAGAGCCGACTGAGATAGCAAAGAAACGTGACGACTACCTCAAGCATCACGTCATCGGTTTAACTCCTACGCAGATCGATGGCCTGGTCAAAAAGATGGAGAACTTTGATTACTCCATTCTTGGTCATCAAATTAGTGTAAATTCAGCCAATATCGTAGATCGCTGCGAGGTTTGTCATATTGGTATCCGTGAGCCTCTCGATCTGAAACCTGCTGATTTGGCTCCGGATGGCCCGGGTAAGAAGCCCGATAGCATGTCACGCGCTTTCGTAAGTCATCCCAATAAAGAGCTGCTGCAAATCCACACGCCGGAACGTTTTGGTTGTTCAGGCTGCCATTGGGGAAACGGCCGCGCGACTACCGGAGAGGTGAAAGGACATGGCCGCCACAAATATTGGCTCTGGCCACTTTTCGAGAAAGAGAATATCGAGGCCGGTTGCCAGCAATGCCATGCAAAGGATCGAGTAACTCAGGGAGCCACGACGCTCAACCGCGGCCGGGATCTGTTTTACGAGCGCGGTTGTGTAGGCTGCCATCGCTACGAAGGGTTTGACCGCGAAACTGACGCGCTCTCGAGCACCCGTCAAAATACAACCCAGCTCGAAGACCAGATTCTGCAAAACGAAAAGCAGATTCGTCAGGACACTGAGGCTGCCGGACAGGCCGCCGACGATGCTGAGGCGCAGAAGCTGTTAGCGCACGCAGAGTCGTTGCGGGTGTCGAATAGTTTGTTGGCGGCAAGGATTGACCAGGCGAACCTGCAATCGAAATATTTGATGCAGGACCAGAAGAAGATTGGCCCAAACCTCAAAGACGTTAAGCTCAAGTTACGCAAGGAATGGATCCCGGTCTGGTTAAGAGACCCACAGAATTTCCGTCCCGGGACGAAGATGCCGACCTTCTGGCGTTTTGCCGAGACTCCTAACCAGAGCGGTGTCGAGCGTGATAAGGATGCCGAGGATCAGATTCGCGCGATCTCAGCATATCTCTGGCAGGAGAGTTTTGAGGGCAAAGCGCCCCAGCAGTCACGCGGCAATGCGACGCACGGCCAGGAACTTTTTGAAACCCGCGGTTGTCTTGGTTGTCATGCAATCGGAGACGCTGAAAATCCGACCGGCGGCACGTTTGCCGCGAACCTGCAACGTATCGGCGAGAAGTCAAACTTCGAATATATCGTGCGCTGGATTCATAACCCGCGCGATCGCTGGGCGCCGTACTGTCCGAAAGAAAAGCGAGACCTGACTCCGGAAGACTACAGCAAACACGGCAAGGCTTATGCGTTTGATACTGAGTTGAATTCTCGTTGTCCGAATGATGGCGCCGAACTGCAAGTTCAGAACATGACCGTAATGCCTAACTTCAGGCTTTCGGATAGCGATACTCGCGACATCGCCACTTATCTCTTCTCGCTGTCTTCGCCGCCATCTTATCCAGACGCGTCCTTCATGGACGATTCGAACTTAAAAGCACAAGGTGGGGCGCTGATCAAGCAGTATGGCTGCGCGGGTTGTCACGAGATCAAGGGCTTCGAGGACGAGCAGCGCATCGGAAAAGAACTGACTGTCGAGGGCGCGACGCCGATCGAGAGGCTGGACTTTGCCCTGTTAACGCATGATGCGGAGAAGGGCCACGACCCGCTCGACTTGCGCAATTTGGGACGTGCACCTGCTGAGGGCAACGCGAATACTGCCCACGCCACGCACGAAGAAAAACCCTGGTATAACCACAAGGGATTCTTCGAACACAAACTTGCGGAGCCCGCGATCTATGATCGAGGTAAAGAAAAAGATCCCAAAGACAAGCTGCGAATGCCCAAGCCTTTCCTGGAGCCGGAATGGCGGATCGCGCTCACCACCTTCCTCTTGGGTAGTGTGGGAACAGAAGGATCCAACGTGCCGCGTTCGCTTTTCTTCGATCCGCAGGATCAACGCCGGCAGGATATTCAGAATGGCTGGTGGGTGATCAAGAAATACAATTGCGTCGGTTGTCACCAGGTTCAGGTAGGCGAGAAATCAGTCCTGATGGACGTTCCTTACTATCAGACGCCGGAGGGCAAAGACCTTCTGCCACCGCGTTTGACGAGTGAAGGCGCGCGCGTCGATCCAAACTGGTTACTGCGATTTCTCAACGATCCTTCGCTCAGTGGCGATAGACCGCTCGCGGCAAATACCGGAAACGCGGGCAACCCGCCTGCAACCGCGAGCCCGTCGCCGGCTGCGCAGAGTGGCGCGCCCAATCCTGCCAGCACGCCGAGTCCTGCCGCGGACGGCAAGCTGAAAGCTCAACCGGGGCTCGATCGCAATGGCGTACGCCCATACCTCAAAGCGCGGATGCCTACTTTTAACTTTTCACCAAACGAGCTTCAGGTTTTGGTTCGCTTCTTTATGGCCCTATCAGGCCAGCAGGAACCATACATAAAGGAGCCTTTGCAGCCATTGACCGAACAGGAAAAACTGGTAGCGAGGCAAATGTTTACTTCAGGCACTCCGTGTTTGAAGTGTCACATTACGGGCGACCCGGCACACGACGCCACCGCAATTGCGCCAAACTTCCTGCTGGCCGGCGAGCGGCTCAAGCCTGACTGGACGTTCCGCTGGTTGCTGGATCCGGCGCAGATTAGTCCGGGCACGGCCATGCCCAGCGGACTTTTCCGGAAGGAAGGCGAGCGGTGGGTGATTAATTTGCCGAATCCCCCGGCGAGCGCAACCGCTTACCAAAACGACCATGCCCAGTTGCTGGTGCGATACATGCTTCTCCTGACGCCCGAGGAACAGAGACGTTTGCTGGCGACTTCGCCTGTGGCGCCGCCGGCAGCCGGCGCTCCGACTGCACAGAAACGCGGTGGAATTGCGAAGCCGTCAACTTCGGCGCGAAGCGAACGCAAAGGTAGACGTGGAACTGTCCTGGCGGGTTCCGTCATACGAAGATCGAATTCACGTGTTGGCAGTTCACGCGGGTTTTAACGAGAAGCCGCAAGCCAGGTACGATCCACGAAACCACACGAAAGCTGACGAAATAGAGCTCGCTTGTTCGCAGTAGTTAGTGTGATTTAGTGGTTGGCTTGGCTCGTGATAAAGTTATTCTAAAGTTATTCAATTCTGGAGGAACTGATTATGTTTAAGCAGATTAAGGTCTGGCTTGTCCTGACCACGATTTTTTCTTTGATGGCACTCGCGTCGTCTTGCAGCAAGCCGGCGACAAACGAAGCCGGACCTGAAGCGACTTCCGGCACCAGCGCCAAGGCCTTTACGGCCAAAGGCGATGAAGGAACGGTGACCGGGGCGATCGCATTCAACGGCGCTCCGCCGGCGCCGAAGAAGATCGATACTTCAGCCGACCCGGCCTGCGGGACAGCTAATCCAAATCTGTCAACTGAAGATACGGTGGTTAAGGACGGCAAACTCGCGAACGCTTTCGTCTACGTTAAGGATGGAACCACGGCTGACGGAACGAAGGTTGGCGACTATACCTTCACTACGCCGGGTACCGCGGCAACCCTTGATCAAAAAGGCTGCCAATACGTACCGCATATTCAGGGCATTCAAGTTAATCAAAAGTTGTCAGTCACAAATAGCGATCCCACCCAGCACAATGTCCACCCGACTCCAAAAAACAATCCCGAATGGAACCAGACGCAGGCCAATGGCGCGGCTCCAATCGAGAAGAGTTTCAGTCGCGCTGAAGTGCTTATCCCGGTCAAGTGTAACCAGCACCCATGGATGAAATCCTATGTGGCCGTTCTCAAGCATCCGTTTTTTGCAGTGAGCGGCGCCGATGGGACTTTTACAATCAAGGGTTTGCCGCCAGGGAAATACACAATCGCTGCCTGGCATGAAAAGGGTGGTCCAGCCGGGACCGAGAAGACGATGGAAGTCACAGTCGCTGCCAACGGTACCGCGAAAGCGGATTTTGCGTTTGGCGACGCCGCCACAGCTTCAGGCAGCTCAGGTTTGAAGATGATGCCTGCTCTCGATGTGCCGATGTTGGTTAGGCACTAAAACAATTACCAAATGCCGATTGCCGATTTGCGATTTGGAAAAATCAATAATCGGCATCGGCCGTTGGTGATTGCAAATCGGAAATATGAACAGGGGTCTGCACAGGTTTGCGTGCATCGTAGCCGGCGCAACATTTTTTTTGATAGTGGCCGGAGCGCTCGTGACCAGTCACGATGCAGGATTGGCGACTGACGACTGGCCGCTGACGGATGGCCGGTTTCTACCCAGGATTGAATCGCTCGGCCTCCGCAACGGGGTCGTAATGGCGGGCAATCTGTTTTGGGAGCACGGTCATCGGATGGTGGCCACCACGGTCGGCATGCTGACCATCGTGCTGCTGATTTACCTCTTCGCCAGGGAGCGAAGGCAGTGGGTCCGCCGGCTTGGTTTGATTGCGCTCCTTGGAGTAATCGCGCAGGGATTGCTCGGCGGCTTGACCGTCAAACTAATGCTGCCGTTGTGGGTTTCATCGGCGCATGCCACGCTGGCCCAGCTCTTTTTTTGCACGGTAGTGAGTTTGGCGGTGTTCACTTCGTCGAGTTGGATGCAGGATCGGCCCACGATCGAAGAGCAGAGCGGATTACCGCTGCGATATCTTTGCGTTGCCGCTGCCTCGGCGATCCTGGTGCAACTGATTATCGGTGCGACGTTGCGTCATTCGGCCACGTGGGAAAAACACTTACCGACTGAGCTCGTGCTCACTCACGTCGGTGGCGCTATCGTGGTGACTTTGTTGCTGGGCAGTGTTTCCTGGTTGGTGTTGCGACGTTACTCCGGCGAACTGTTTTTGACACGGCCGGCGAAGGTAGCGCTTGCCCTGTTGACGTTGCAGTTGCTGCTGGGAGTTGCGGCCTACATTACGCGATTGGGTTCGCCAAATGATCCGCAGCCTTTGAAACCAATGGTGGCCATTACGGTGGCCCATGTTGCGTGTGGCGCGCTGGTCTTCGCGACGACGATTGTATTGACGCTGAGGTCATTCAAGGTTTTGCGCGCTCCTCAAATTGTCGTCCGGCACGTGGCGCAACCTGAGAGAGTTTAGTTAACTCGCTGAGTGCAACCTTATGCCGCGCCTTGGCGCATCGAGAATTCTGGTTTAGAGAAGATTCTTAATGGAAGAGTTTGCAATAGAACTTAATAGCGGCTCTGTAGCCCTCGAGCGACTCAGCGCGCGCGAGCGGTTTGCGGCTTTTCTCGAGCTGACGAAACCGCGCATCACTTTTCTAATCGTGCTCACTGCGGCCGCCGGATTCGCCATGGCTTCCAGCGCCAGCATCGATTACGCGTTGCTCAGTAAAGCAATGTTTGGGATCGCCTTATTGTCGTCGGGCATCGCCACGCTCAATCAGTATATGGAGCGCGATCTCGACCTGCTGATGCGCCGCACTGCCAACCGGCCGCTGCCTTCGGGAAAACTAATGCCATGGGAAGCGTTGACGTTTGGCGTTACGCTGACCGTGCTGGCAGAGATTTACCTGTCGGTCTTTGTTAATCCGTTGACCGGTTTGCTGGGTCTCACGGTAATCGCCGGCTACTTGTTTGCCTATACGCCGCTCAAGACGCGAACGACGCTGTCTACCATGGTCGGCGCATTCCCGGGCGCCGTGCCGCCCCTTATTGGTTGGGCCGCTGCTCGAGGGGAAATCGGCCTCGAAGCATGGGTACTATTTGCAATATTGTTCCTTTGGCAGTTTCCACACTTCCTGGCGATCGCCTGGATGTATCGCGAAGACTACAGCCGGGCCGGAATTCTCATGTTGCCGGTAGTTGAGCCGGATGGACGCGTGACCGGGCAGCAAATTGTCGTTTACACCCTCATGCTGTTGCCGGTTAGCTTGCTTCCCACTGTACTTGGAATGGCCGGAAGGGTTTATCTCTATGGCGCAATCGTTCTCGGATTGCTCTTTCTTTATAGCAGTGTGCGCGCAGCATTTTCCAAATCCAGACAGGAGGCCCGGAGGCTGTTGCTGGCTTCGGTGATCTATCTGCCGCTCTTGTTCATTTTGATGGTCATTAATCGGTGACTGTAGGGCAGGCATTCCTGCCTGTCTGAAGACTTGTAATCGTTCATCCAGGACAGATAAGAATATCTGTCCTACATCTAAGGAGATCTAACCGATGGGACGTGCTCTTGCGGTTATCATCTGGATCCTGACTCTGGGTTCGGTCAGTCTCTTTTTCGTAAACAAGTGGTGGTTTCCAACCGCTATTTCCGAACACGCGCCGGCCCTCGATCGACAGTTTCTGCTGACGATTATCGTGGTGGGTCTTTCGTTTGCGGCGGCGCAAATCGGACTCGGCTGGATGGTCTGGAAATATCGCGACACGGGCAGCACCGACCGGGCAATGTACACGCATGGCAGCAATCGCCTCGAAGTGGTCTGGACGATCGTCACTGCGGTAATCTTCATAGGCCTCGCAGTGATGGGCCAAAGCGTCTGGGCGTCACTCAGGTTTAACGACGCGCCCGCCGGATCGTTTCAGGTGGAAGTGGTCGCGCAACAGTTTCAGTGGAATTTCCATTACGCCGGCAAAGACGGGGTCTTCGGTCGCACCCATCCAACTCTGATAGACGATTCCTCGCTTAACTTCATCGGCATTGACGAGGCCGATCCCAGCTCGAAGGACGATGCGGTCCACAGCGTGATTGCCATTCCCGCCGGGCGACCAGTTGAGTTGACGCTTCGTTCGAAAGACGTCATTCATAATTTCTGGGTGCCGCAGCTGCGATTTAAACAGGATCTGGTTCCGGGGATGGCGATCAAAGTCCATTTCACGGCCAACACGCCCGGCAAATACGAACTTGCCTGCGCCGAGCTCTGCGGGCAACTCCATTTCAAAATGCGAAGCTTCATGCTGGTGCTGCCCACGGATGAGCACTCAGAGTTGATGACTTTGCCGCAGGATCAGTTTCAAACTCGAATGACGGAGTTGCTCGCGAAGTACAAATTGCCGGCGAGCAATTAGTTTCCTTTAACTACATTCCAGCAAATTCGGGCTCTACCACGAGGAGATAACGGATGTCAGGAGAAACGCACGATACGCACGGAGCAGTGCACCGGCACGAGGCCCCCACCAGCTTCATTCGTAAGTACATTTTCAGCCTGGATCATAAGGTCATCGGCATCCAGTACATCATTCTGGCGCTCGTAGCGGTGCTTGTCGGCATGACGATGTCCGTTTTGATGCGGATGAACCTGTCGTGGCCGGGAACGAATTGGCCCATCCTCGGGACGCTGTTTCCGGGAGGCGCGCCCGGCGGCATGATGACGCCGGAATTCTATCTTTCGCTGGTGACGATGCACGGCACCATCATGGTGTTTTTCGTGCTGACTACCGCACCGCAGGGCGGGTTTGGAAACTATTTTCTGCCGATTCAAATTGGCGCGGAAGATATGGCGTTTCCCGTCCTGAACATGCTTTCGTTCTGGGTCACCTTCGTCGGGTTCGTGGTAATTCTCGCCGCCATCTTTTTCTCCGGAGCTGAATCGACAGTTGGACCGATTGGAGGTTGGACAGGTTACGCACCATTGAGCGCGCTGCCAAATTCCGGACCCGGGCAGGGCATGGGGATGAATCTTTGGATCATCAGCATCGCCATCTTCTGCGTGGGTTCATTGCTGGGTGCGCTCAACTTCATTACCACCCTGCTCAACATGCGCGCTCCGGGAATGTCTCTCATGCGCATGCCTTTGACCTGCTGGGCCTGGTTTACGACCGCAGTGCTCGCGCTGCTTTCGTTCCCGGTCCTTCTCGGAGGCGGCATTCTGCTGTTGCTTGATCGAACTGCCGGCACGAGCTTCTTTATTCCTGGGGGGCTTTACGTCAGCGGCGTGCTCTCAGGAACCTCTACAAATTTCCCGATTCATACGGGCGGCTCCCCAATACTCTGGCAGCATCTTTTCTGGTTCTTCGGACATCCGGAAGTCTACATCGCCATTCTTCCCGGCATGGGCGCCACGTCTCATATTCTTTCGACCTTCGCACGCAAGCCGGTCTTTGGTTATCGCGCGATGGTGTTTGCTATCTTCGCGATCGGTCTGCTTGGATTCTTCGTCTGGGGACATCACATGTTCATCAGCGGCATGAGTCCTTATTCCGCGATGACATTTTCCATTCTGACGCTTTCCATCGGCGTCCCGTCGGCGGTTAAGACTTTTAACTGGCTGGGCACGCTTTGGGGCGGGAGGATTCGTTTCACTACGCCGATGCTGTTTGCAATCGGGTTTGTGTCTCTATTCGTGGCCGGCGGAATTACCGGTCTCGTGCTGGGTCAAAGCTCGCTCGACTTGCCGATGCACGACACATACTTTGTTACTGCGCATTTCCATCTGGTGATGGGTGTGGCCTCGATCTTCGGCATGTTTGCAGCGACCTATTTCTGGTTCCCGAAGATGTTTGGCCGGATGATGAGCGAACGTCTCGGCCGAATTCATTTCTGGGTAACGTTCGTGGGTGTCTATTGCATCTTTGTGCCCATGCACACGATGGGCATCGTCGGCATGCCGCGCCGTTTCGCGCAGTTTACGGAATATGAATTCCTGGCGACGCTGCATCCGCTGGTGGTGTTTGTCTCGATCGCGGCGATCGCGACGGTCATTGTCCAGATTCTTTTCTACTTCAATCTGGTGTGGAGCATGTTCAAAGGCGAGAAGGCCGGTCCGAATCCCTGGGAGGCGACAACTCTCGAGTGGATAACTACCAGCCCGCCGCCACATGACAACTTTGCCGGCGTGATCCCAACTGTTTACCGGGGCCCATATGAATTTGCGGTTCCCGGCGCGCCAAACGATTTCATTTTGCAGACTGAGCCCGAACCGGGCACAGTCCCGGCAACCGAAGGAACAGGGAATGGCCACAACGGTCACCGGCACTAAGCCACTCATAAAAACTGGATTTGGCGGCGGCTCGAAGCCGCGTGGTCCAAACGGCAACGGTTCAGGAAGAAACGGGCACGACGCCGCGTCGCGCATTCAGTCTTCGGCGAACCGCTACCGGATTGGAATGTGGGTGGCGATGGCCTCGATCCTAATGATGTTTACGGCGTTGACGAGTGCGTACATTGTGCGCTCGGGATCGTCGAACGACTGGCAGCCGCTGGCCATGCCGCGGGTCATGTGGTTGAGCACTGCGCTGATTATTCTGAGCAGCCTTACGCTCGAAACCGCGCGCCGAAAATTAAAGGGTCAGTTTGTGAGCGCACACCGGCGTTGGATGCTCGCAAGCTTTGCGTTGGGATTCGCATTCCTGTTGTCGCAACTCTTCGCCTGGCGGCAACTGGTCGGGCAGGGAATTTACGTGTCGAGCAATCCGCATAGTTCATTCTTCTATCTTTTGACTGCAACCCACGGAGTGCATTTGGTGGCCGGCTTGATCGCACTGTTGTTCATGTCTTTGCGCAGGCGCGTTTCTGGTACCGATGAACTGGCGATTGCGAAAGGCCAGGCTGCGGCAGACGCAATGACGCTCTACTGGCATTTTCTGGATATTCTTTGGATCTACCTGTTCGTTTTGCTGTTTTTCTGGCGTTCGTAAGCATAGTGATGACAGATTTTATTTTTTCGGGAGGTGACAGGTGAGTACTGAAGCACGCGCAGTACATTTTCCGGCGGCCGACTGGGATGGCGGGGTCCACCCGTATCGCGTCGGTCATCGCAAGCTCGGAATGTGGTTGTTCATTGTTTCCGACTCATTAACGTTTTCCGCGCTGCTAATTGGGTACAGTTATCTGCGCGCGTCAAACGTCTGGCCGACGCCGTTTCATTTCAACCCCAGCATCCTCTTTTCTTCGCTCATGACCATGTGCCTGCTTTCGTCGAGCCTGACGATGGTCTTTGGCGTGTCAGCGTCGAGCCGGGGCGACTGGCGGGCGACAAGGAAATGGATTCTGGCGACGATCTTCTTCGGCCTCGCGTTTCTAATCCTCCACCTTTACGAATGGAACCACCTGATTCACGAAGGCCTAACGCCTTTCGCTCTGCCGGCCCAATGGGTGACGCAATACACGGCCGCCGATGGCACGTTGCCATCGCCATTGTTCGGCGCCACCTTTTTTGCGATTACCGGATTGCACATGTTCCACGTTTTCACCGGCGCGATTTATCTCTCTGTAGTGGCGGCCCGCGTCAAGAAACTGAAGCACGAAGACATCGAGATCAGCGGACTCTACTGGCACTTCGTAGATCTCGTCTGGATGTTTGTGTTCCCATTGATCTACATCATGTCAGTTCATATTGAGGGCCACTGAGCCGGCTAAGGAGGAGACCAGGATGAGCGCACATGCGGAAGAACATGAACATTTTGCCGGCAGCAACAAACTCTTTACGTCGATCTGGGTTTGGCTCGTTGTCCTGACGCTGATCGAGATCGGGCTGGCTTACAAGCCGATGTCCACCATACTTATGTTGACCATCCTTCTGGGTCTTTCAATCATAAAAGCCGCGCTGATCGTCGCGTATTTTATGCACCTGAAGTTTGAGCGGTTGAGTTTGATCCTGACGATTGTGCCGATGCTGGTAATCTGTATCTGCCTGCTGTTCGTTTTCTTCCCGGACAGTTTCCGATCGTCGGATCTGCGCTATAAATTCAAGGAGAGTCCGCCCGCACCGGCCGAGAGCCATTAATGAGAATTCTCCGGCAGAAAAGTCTGGTTTTGGCTGTGTGCCTCGCCATCGGGGCAGTGCTTACGGGTGAGGTAACGACGCTCGCGCAATGCGGAATGTGCAAAACGGCGCTGGCAGGATCCAATAACGCTTTGTTTATCCGCAACTTCAATATCGGCGTGCTGGTGTTGCTGGTTCCACCGGTAACTATCTTTTGCTCGATTTTTATTGCGTTAAGACGTCATCGGGCGGCGGACGAGGAACCGAAGAATTAAAAGTCGCAGTCTCGAGTCGCCAGTCTTGAGGCGACAGCGGTTTAAGAGATTCGAGACTGGCGACTCCCGACTCTGAACTCCGAACTGTTCTGTCATGGCTGAGGAAAACCTGCAACGCATTGATGTGGAGAAACGAACGACGCGAGGGCGCGTCTGTCCTCAGTGCGGAGGAAAGATAATCCCGTCAGATCGCGCGGTCTATCAAAGCACTGGTGACCCAACTGCGGTATTTCCCGTTTGGCAATGCGAGCGCTGCGGTTATGAAGAAATGTCCGAGCGACAAAAGCCCGCCGGCAAAGCGAAACACTGACAGCGAATCGAGCTGTGGTGTTACTGAGGTAGATTGATGAAGAAGGAAATTGGCTTATTAAATATCATCAGCATCCTCGTTGGACTTTTGTTCATCGCGTTTGCTGTCGTGACAGCTCTCTTTTACCCTCCACTCCTCAGCACAGACAACTTATTTATCATTTCCGTTTGCCTCGTGATGGCTCTCCTGTTCATGGTTAACCCACTCTTCTATTTGCACTCAGAAGGCCGCCTGCCGATCCCATTTGCGAAGCGGTTGGGCATGCAACCGCGAACGCCTGCCCTCCAGGCTGCCGGCGGAGCCGCTGCAACACCACCGTTGCTTGACGCAAAAGGCCGCGCAGTTCCTCCCGATGTAAAATCCATGATGGCCAACATGAATCCGAAGTCGAAGGACTAGGAATTTATGGATGAACTGACAAAGCGGGTGCTCGGTAGCTTTGGTCATTGGGGCAAAGACTCCCTCGATCTCCATACACTTTTTGAAGCAGGGGGAAACGATCCGGATGCGAGAACATCTGTTTTCGATATCGTCGAAAGGTTGGTCAGGGAAGGCTTGTTGGAAGAAATGGGAAATGATTTTTATTCGTTGACAGACAAGGGCAGGGAAGCAGTCAAGTTTTCAGTTTGAAACCATGCCCGATTTCATTTCATATCTCCCCCACCTCAACGCCCTGCTAAACACAACCAGCGCTCTGTTTCTGATCGCCGGTTATGCTTTTATCCGCGCCACTCGCGTGCGCGCACACCGCAATTGCCAGGTCGCTGCAGTCGTTACTTCGGTTATATTTTTGCTTTCCTATCTGACCTATCACTATTACCACGGCGATACACCTTTCCCAGGGCAGGGGCCGGTGCGCCCGTTTTACTTCGCAATCCTGATCAGCCATATAATTTTGGCGATGGTAATCGTCCCGCTCGTAGTGATAACGCTCTACCGCGCGGCGCGAGGGCAATTTGATCGCCACCGGCGAATTGCGCGTTGGACTCTTCCGCTGTGGCTCTACGTTTCAGTTACCGGCGTGATTGTATATGTGATGCTTTATCACCTCTATCCGTCGTGATTACGAGTCATGAGTGATGAGTCATGAGGCATGAGTCCAGCAAAGCTCAGAGTCAGGAGGGAATCAGTGCAGCAACGGCACCTCCTGCGAAGCGGCTGCGGGCGTCCGGACCCATTCTGATTCTGGCAGTTCTTTTTGTTCTGGGCGCATTCCTTTCCTGGTATTTCTCCTGGTTCGGACGGGACCTCTCTGACGCGGACATTGCCAGCTACCTGGTCGATCAACAAAAGCCAAGACACGTTCAGCACGCATTGCTGCAGGTGCAGCAACGCATCGAAAGCGGAGATCCAGGGGCGAGCAAGTGGTATCCGCAAGTTATTCAGTTGGCCGCAAGTCCCGAGCGAGAGTTCCGTTTGACCGTTGCCTGGCTGATGGGCTTTGACAATCGGTCAGTGGAGTTTCACCAGGCGTTGCTGCAGCTGGTTCGCGATCCTGAGCCGATTGTCAGAAGAAACGCGGCGCTCGCCCTCGTGAGATTTAATGACAAGACCGGACGGGCGGAACTGCGTGCGATCCTGGAGCCCTATCAGCTGCTGGCGCCGGCGAGCGGAGTGGTGGCAAGTAGTTTGAAGGAAGGTGTGCCACTGGCGCGCGGCACTCTCGTGGTGCGACTCACTCAGCCGGGGAACGCTACGGTCGAGGTGCGTTCACCACTCCCCGGGAAGCTCGACAAGATCATCGCCCAGGCGGGCACAAACGTCTCAGCGGGCACACCTCTACTGACGATAAACTCTGACGAAGACAGCATCTGGGAAGCATTGCGCGGACTCGCGTTAGTTGGCGAAATGGAAGACTTGCCGGTGGTGGATTTGTTTGCGCGGGGTTCGGGTTCTACTGCTGCCAGAATCCAACAACAAGCGGCCCAGACGGCGAATGCCATCAAGGGCCGCGCGAATTCCCAGCCGAAAGAAATTAAGCAGTAGGTGGTGCGGGAGGAAGATCAGGGAGAGTAATTCCGTGGACAGCCTCCCAGTCGTCAGTAGGCACCATCTCGATGGCGTCCCAGGGACAGCCGTCCAGAAACGCGCCATCCGGTCCTTTGCTGATGCATTTCTGGCAACCGATGCAAAGATATGGATCGACCTCGATGCGTCCGAATGGAGGATGGTCCTCGTCCGGCACCCAGAACATGCAGGCTTCAATGGGGCAATATTCGATGCAAGCCGGCGATCCGGCGCAACCGGTGCAGCAATCCGTGGTAATGGCGAGTATGCGGGGGCGTTTCTTGCGTGCCGCCTTACCGTCGCCTTCCGACATGGGAAGGTGCTTGTCTACGATGTCGTACAATATTTTTTCGTCGCTGCGGTTGATTGCTGAAACTTGAGGTGCAATCTAACATAGCTTTGCCTAATTCCTCAACGATTTGTGTCAAACGATAGTTCTGCTTGTAGTGTGCAGACGCGCGGCGTTAAATGCTGATCGACATTTGATCAGATGGAGGTGTCAGCATGGAGTCAGTTGCAGGAGTATTCAATTCACGAGCGGCTGCTGAGCGTGCGATCGAAGGGTTTCGTTCCGCCGGCTTCGCAAATGACAGGATTGCGTTCTTAACCCCGGGCACCAGCGATGATGCGGTGGAAGCGGCGGTGCCCACCTCGGAATCAGAGCAACCGGGAATGGGAAGCGCGATGGGTGGAACGGTAGGGGGCGCGATGGGTATTGCTGGAGGTGCATCGCTGGGAGCTGCCGCAGCCAGCATGCTTATTCCCGGGGTTGGTCCGGTGATTGCGGGCGGAATAATTGGCGCGGCGCTGTTGGGAATTGGCGGGGCGGCAACTGGTGCAGCAGCAGGAGCAGCTTTGGAGAGGGAACTGGCTGACGGCTTGCCGCACGATGAGTTATATCTCTATGAAGACGCTTTGCGAAAGGGACGCTCGGTGGTCCTTGTGTTTGCGGATACCGCTGAAGCGGCTGAAAGCGCTCGGAACGTTTTGGCCCAGGCCGGCGCGGAGAGCATCGATGCCGCGCGCGAGGAATGGTGGGTAGGACTTCGAGACGCTGAAGAGGAAACGTATCGAGCGCAGGGAAGAGATTTCCAGGCCGATGAGAAAGCATACCGCCGTGGTTTTGAATCGGCGCTAAACGCAAAGAGGCGCGGTAAAACGTTCGAAGAGGTGAGTTCAGAATTGGCTGCCGCTGCGCGTGAAGCCGGCTCAGAAGATGCGTTCCGCTCCGGTTATGAGCGCGGACAAGCTTATCAGCTGATGCTCGGAGATAAATACAAGAGTTGAAAGAGCTGCTCCTGAACGCAGTGGTGCTGATTGCTATCCTGGGGTTTAGCGCACTCATCACGTCCTGGTTTGCACGAACAATGTATCTTCGCTGTGCGTGCGGCACGCTAAACGCTCGGCGCCGCACGCAATGCCGCTCGTGTGAGAGGAGTTTGCGCCAGGGCACCGAGCCCAAGTGAACGTCGCCTGACTGTGGGGTGGGATAGCAGGCCATTTTCCATAAGCGGATTCAACTTCGAAGTGCAAAAGGACATAGTTGCCCTTCGCCCCGTTAGGGGCGAGATGTTTATAGAAAGCGCGACCTCTAAAAGATTTTTCCTCGCTCCAGCGGAGCGAAACACCTTTTGGTCACCACGTACCAATGATGGAAACATTGCGCTCCGCTGGAGCGCGAGTTATCGGGTTAGAACTATCTATAAACATCTCGCTCCCCTGGAGCGAAAACTAATTCCGTGGCTGCACTTGAAAGTTGAATTCACCAATGACCAATGGAAACTGGTTCTTTCCCTGGATCTATGTCACAAAATCAATCAATTCCGTCTGATTGGCTGACCCACGCCGAGCAGACGGACTACCGCGAAACGCCCCGATACGAAGGCACCATCGACTACTGTCAGCGCCTGGCGGAGGCTTCGCCGCTTGTTCAGTTTCAATCGTTTGGCAAGAGCGGACAGGGTCGCGATTTGCCGCTATTGGTCGCTTCCGAGGACATTGTCTTTACACCTGAAGCGGCAAAGAGCGCTCGTAAACCCGTGGTTCTGATTCAGGCGTGCATCCATGCGGGGGAGCCAGACGGGAAAGACGCGGGACTCGCGCTTTTGCGCGACGTCGCCATCACAAAAACGCGCGCAGGCCTTCTCAAGAATCTCGTACTTCTCTTCATTCCGATTTACAACACCGACGGTCACGAGCGTTCCACTCCCTACAATCGCATCAATCAGAATGGTCCGTCTGAAATGGGGTGGCGCACGACCGCCAGCTACCAAAACCTCAACCGCGATTACATGAAGGCCGACACGCCGGAAACGCGCGCGTGGCTCTCGCTTTGGAATGAGTGGCAACCGGATCTGTTTATCGACTGCCATGTGACTGACGGCGCCGACTATCGCTGCAACATTACTTTTCATCATGAACATCACGCAGGGGTAGCTCCCAGTGTGCTCGCCTGGGAGCAAAGAGTGTTCGACGATCGGGTCGCCACGGCTACGGCAGAGGCGGGCAATGTAATTTCCTGGTATCTGGAGTTTATCGACAACCGGGACCTGACGATTGGGATCCGCGATTTCAACGGCAGCCCGCGTTTCTCGACCGGTTATGTACCACTGAGAAATCGTCCGGGAATATTGATCGAGACGCACATGCTTAAGCCTTACCGCCCGCGCGTCATCGGCACGTACGACTTTCTGCGGTTTGCGCTCGAGGAAGTTAATCGCGATCCGGAAAGCTTACTGGAAGCGGGCAGGCGCGCCGATGAGGAAATGCTAGCCGCAGGTCAAACGTATGATCCCGCGCGTCTCTATCCGTTGGACTTCGAGCTCACTAACCATGTGCGACCGTATGATCTCAAGGGCTTCGAGTATCACACCGAAATGAGCGATGTTTCGGGCGACGTGCGCGTTACGTTTGGGAGCCAGCCGCTCGATTTGACTGTGCCGATGTACGACGACTTTCGGTTAACGAAGGCTGTCGCGCCGCCGCTCTACTATGTTGTCCCGCCGCAGTGGCATGAGGTCATCGAAGTACTCAAGGCACACGGGCTTACGCTGCAGACTTTGGAGCAGCCACTGACGATAGAAGTCGAGAGTTATCGATTTACAGATGTGAAGTGGGCCGATGGCCCATTTGAGGGACGGCACATGCCGACATTCACCGCCCAACGAATAACGGAAACGCGCACCTTTCCCGCCGGATCAGTGATTGTGCCACTGGCCCAAACCGGGGCCAGGATTGCCATAAATCTGCTCGAGCCTGAGGCGCCTGATTCCCTCGTGCGTTGGGGATTCTTTAATGCAACCTTTGAGCAGAAGGAATATGGCGAAGCGTACGTGGTTGAGAAACTCGCGCGCGAGATGATGGCCGAGGAGCCCGCATTGGCAGAAGAATTCCGCGCCCGGCTGGTCAGTGATCCCACATTTGCTGCGAGCCCTTCGGCGCGTCTGGAGTTCTTCTACAAGCGTTCGCCTTATTGGGACCAGCAGATGAACCTCTATCCCGTCGGCCGCATCGTCACTCCGCTTCGATAAGTTTCGAGTTCGGAGTTATCTCAAGGTACGCGCTACCTGAAACTCTCAGTCTTTCATCCCCTTCCCTTTGGGAAGGGGAACGAGGGGAAGGGTCTTAGCCGAGCGTAAGACCCTCTCCCCTTCCCTCTCCCAAAGGGAGAGGGAGATCAGTACAATCTCGCCAGTGAAGAAAGGAACGCAAATCGAAACGACAACTCGGAACTTGAAGCTCGAAACGTGAAACTCAAAACTCGAAACCTTTCTTAGTGGGCCAGCGCGTCCGGATGTTCTGAAACTTCCTTGACCGCGCGGCTGCGACCGTAAATCGTGACCACCCCCACGCCCGCAAAAATCAGCGCGCAGGCCACGAGGGTTCGGGAATTCCAGCTCTCTCCCAGGATCATCGGGGCGAAACCAAAGGCCAGCAGCGGCTGCAGGTAAACATAGATCGCCACGATGCTGGGCGATACGCGAATCACCGCCCATGAATTCAGATAGTAAGCTCCAACCGTCGGCACGATAATGATGTAGGCGATTATGAGCCATGTGCCCCAGGGAACAGCGCTCAGCTCGTCGCTAGTCCAGGCATAGCCGGCAAAGGGCAACGTGATGATTGCGCCAACGAGAAAAATCCAGGTGATCACGTCGAGCGCTCCATAACGCCGAAAGAGATCTCGCGAAACCGCGATGTAGGCGCCGTATGAGAAGGAATTGATGACGATGAGAATGTTACCAAGCGTTGTCTGCGCGGAAAAACTTGCTCGCAGAGGATCCACCAGATAGATCACTCCGGCAGCGGCCAGCCCAATCCCCAGCACATGGCGCAGCGAAGCACGGTCGTGACCGAGAGCGATGCTAACGGCGAGCGTGAAGACCGGAATCGTCGTGGTTATGAGCGATGCGTTGATGGCTGTGGTTAGAGAGAGTCCCTTCACGAACAGCAGTTGGTTAAGGACGACTCCCAGAAGACTTGAGAGCACTACCCAGGCGAGAATTCGTCGGGGCAACCGCAGCAGCCGACCGAGCTGCCTGCGGAAGAGTGTCAGCACAACGGCCGCGCCACAGACTCGCAATCCCACCAGACTCGTGCTCGAGATCGATCGCAACACTATCTTGCCAAAGATGGGCCAGGTGCCGAACATTATTTGCACAGCAACCAGGACCAGGTGAGGCGTGATTCCGTGTTCAGCTAACGAACGGATTGTTAGTTTCTCAAGAGATTTTTTCACGACGGCGATTGTGCCCATACCTGCCAATGATGTCGAATAGACGCAGGCAGGCACTGCTGGAGACCTCTGTCACGGGTCGAAAAATTCAGAACCGGGAGCGGTAGCGATCGGGTAAAGCGTTCCAGTCTATTGGGAATGCCGCGGTAATAGTTACTGATCTACCGAGTTCGATTATCGGCACCGTGCGCTCTATCGAGAATCGTGTGAGACTTCTTATTTCATTCGTTTATTAAATTGAGTCCTTGACCCGGTTGCTACCGCTCCCGGTTCCGAATTTTTCAACCCACAGAAATACTTCCTTATCGGAGTTTCTGCTTTGTAGCTGTGAATATGGACAGGCAGGAATGCCTGTCCTACGGGTTATTCTTTTTTGCGAGTAACTGATTGAGTCTGGCTCAGACCACCAGGAACAGCGGGTTCTCAAGTATTTTCTTGAAGGTTTGCAGGAATTTTGCCCCGGTGGCGCCGTCGATGACGCGGTGATCGCAGGACATGGTTACCCGCATCATCTGACGAATCACAATCTCGTTGTCACGGACCACTGGTTTCGGCGCCATCGCTCCCACAGCCAGAATCGCACCCTCGGGCGGGTTGATCACCGCCGTGAACTCATCTATCCCAAACATTCCCAGGTTGCTGATCGAAAAGGTGGCGCCCAGAAACTCTTCGGGCCGCAGCTTGCGGTTGCGTGCGCGCCCGGCAAGGTCGCGAACTTCCGATGCGATTTGTCCCAAAGACTTTTGATCGGCCGAACGCACAATCGGTGTTATCAGTCCATCTTCGATTGCGACGGCGACTCCGATGTCGGCATGTTCGTAGTATCGAACCATCTTGTCCTGGAACGACGCATTGACCTGGGGATGTTGACGTAGGGCCGATGCGGCAACTTTGATAATGATGTCGTTGACGCTGATCTTCAGTTCCGGATCGAGAGCATTGACGCTGCTGCGCATCTCTGCTGCTCGGTCCATTGCGATCTCAGTGGTTAGGAAGAAATGTGGAATCGGGCCCAGCGATGTTACCAGTCGTTTGGCGATGGTGCGCCGCATTTCGCTGGCCGGCACGTCCCGGTAAGCCGAAGGCTCGACGGGCGACTGCTGCATCACCGTGCGCTGGCCAACATCCGCGGTGGCGGCTGCCGCAGGAGCCGCTTTGCCGGCCACCAACTCTTCCACATCACGCTTGATGATTCGGCCACCCGGACCGCTGCCAGTTATCGAGCGCAAATCAATTCCAGACTCAGCAGCCATGCGCGCAGCCAGCGGAGAAACGATCAGGCGGCCTCGCTGGGTTCCGTTTCCGCCTGGGCTGCTGCTTTGAGTAGTTGCACTTGCCGCGGGTTCACTTTTTGGCGAAGGTTCGATCTTGGCGGTATCCGCGGCCTTTGATTTCGCAGGTGCTTCAGGCGAATCAGACGTTTCTTTTTCCTCGCCTGGCGATGACGATGGTTTTTCTGCCGGCTTTGCCTGCGATGCTGCCTTTGAAGACTCGGCGCTTCCGACTTCGCTGAGTAGTGCTGAGATGTCCTCGTCCGGCTCGCCGATGACGGCGATCAATTGGCCAAGCGGAGCCGACTCACCATCATGTATCAGGATTTTCCGCAGCACTCCATTTCCGAGCGCTTGCATTTCCATCGTCGCCTTGTCTGTGTCTATCTCGGCGAGCGGTTCGCCCATTGATACTTTATCGCCCTCTTTCTTGAGCCAGCGAGAAAGTTGTCCCTCCTCCATGGTGGGGGAAAGCTTGGGCATGATTACTTTAGTTGCCATTGGTTTCTGATGGGTCAGAACCGCTGTTTTGCGGGCGGCTCGTGGGCGAATAGCTAACTTTATCCACCCGCTAACGCAGGTGGTTCTGACGTCAATCCAAATAGGATACTTCGCGAACGGCCGCGATAATCTGATCGACTTTAGGAATCGCCAGATCCTCAAGATTCTTCGCATAGGGCATTGGCACATCCGCGCCTGAAACCCGTTTGACCGGCGCGTCGAGATAATCGAAAGCGCGCTCCATAATCTGCGAACCTATCTCGGCGGAGACGCCGAAGAACGGATGCGACTCCTCCGCAATCACCACGCGATTAGTTTTCTTGACTGACTTCAAAATCGTCTCGATATCCAGCGGGCGGATTGTCCGCGGATCAATCACCTCACAGGAGACACCCTGCTCCTCCAATTGTTCAGCAGCTTTCAGAGCCACCGGAACCATCAGAGAGCGAGCTACGATGGTTGCATCCGTTCCTTCGCGCTTTACATCGGCAACACCCAGTGGAATAGTGAAACCAACATCGTCCGAAACTTCGCCCTTGTTCCCATACATTCTTTCCTGTTCGATGAAGATCACCGGGTCATCGTCTCGAATCGCTGATTTCAGCAGTCCCTTGGCATCGGCGGGAGTGGAAGGCATGACCACCTTGAGCCCTGGGAAATATGCGAACCACGATTCGATCGCTTGAGAATGTTGCGAACTAACCTGGAAAGCTGAGCCGCCTGGACCACGAAACACGATTGGGACTTTGAACTGACCGCCCGACATGTAGAGCATCTTGGCTGCCGAGTTGATGATTTGATCCGTTGCCAGGATCGAGAAATTGAAGGTCATGAATTCGATGATCGGTCGTAGACCGGCCATCGCAGCGCCAACTCCGAGTCCGGCAAATCCCAACTCGGTTATCGGAGTGTCGATAACGCGTTTGTCGCCGAGCTCGGCCAGCAGTCCTTTAGTAACCTTGTACGCCCCCTCATAAGCGGCAACTTCCTCGCCCATAAGAAACACGTTTTCATCGCGGAGCATCTCCTCACGTAAGGCCTGGTTGAGCGCTTCCCGCATGGTGATTACTGCCATTGAAAGTGGTTCCTCGTACTCTTTCGATTTCGAACGTCCGAAGTAACGCAAACTAACAGTTTGCGATCCTTCGCCGCCCCTGATTAACACCTGAAACGCAAACTAACAGTTTGCGTTACTGTCCACCTGGAACAATCGGATTCGCATAAATATCGGTAAACAACTCAGACGGATCCGGTAGGGGACTCTCTTCCGCAAACTGGATCGAACGTTCGACTGATTCTTTTACCTTCGCTTCGATCTCGTCAAACTCCGCATCGGTCATGACGCCTTCTTCCTTCAGGCTCGCGGCAAAAAGTTTGATCGGGTCGCGTTCCTGGTGAAGTTCGATCTCAGCGCGAGTGCGATAGTTTCCGGGATCAGACATCGAGTGGCCCATGAAACGATAAGTACGAACTTCCAGCAAGGTCGGCAAATAATCCTTGCGCGCGCGTTCGACTGCTCTCTGGGTAGCTTCGCGAACTGCCAACACGTCCATCCCGTCAACGAACTCAGCGGCCATCTCATAGCCGTCGCCCTTTTGCGCGATGTTTTGCAGCGACATCGCCCGCTTGAGCGAAGTCCCCATTCCGTATTGATTGTTTTCGCAGATGTAAATGCAGGGCAGCTTCCAAAGCTGGGCCATGTTGAGCGACTCGTGAAATGCGCCCTGGTTGACTGCGGCTTCGCCGAAGAAACAGAGCGTCACCTGGTCGGTTCCCTTATACTTGGTTGCGAAAGCAACGCCGGTTGCAAGAGGAATTTGCCCAGCCACGATACCGTGTCCACCGAGAAAATTTACTTCACGATCAAACATGTGCATCGAGCCACCCTTGCCTTTGGAGCAACCGCCGGCTTTGCCGTAAAGCTCGGCCATCACAGACTCCGGAGTCATCCCTTTCGCGATGGCGTGCGCATGTTCACGGTAGCTGGTGAGCACATAGTCGTCTTTGCGAATTGCCGACAAGGCGCCGATCGCTACTGCTTCCTGGCCTATGTAGAGATGACAAAAGCCTCCGATTTTTCCGCTGCTGTAGGCTTCCGCGGCCTTCTCTTCAAAACGGCGAACCAGGACCATCTCATGATAGATGCCAATCAGCGTCTCACGATCCAGCCCTTCCAGGCGGCTCTTCTGTGCCTCCTTCACGGCTTCCTGATCGACGCTGGCGGCTTCCTTCTCATTGTGTGGTTGGTCCATGACGGCCACGCTCTTATCTTCAGACTGCTGGCGTGACGGCTCGGGTGTTCGCGTTCTGGTTTCGTAACTCGACTTTGCCACTATTTAGCGCTTTCCGAATAACGAACCGCCATAAGGCGGCGGCTTCATTTAGAAATCAAGGTGTTGATTATGGTCTTGTTCGCCGGGATTATACGCGAGGATTGCGACCACGTGCAAAACTTGGTTAATTTTGTCGTAGCCGGGGCGAGACAGACTCCAATTCGGCCCTATTGTGAGGGAGGGCTGTCGAAGTATTCATGGCGGGGGCAAAGACGCACAGCCCTTGCCGGCGCGCGGACTTCGGCCCGGGTTTAGTGATATGAGGCGGCGATTATTATCTGAAGGCGTCGAGATTAGTGACTGTTGCGTTGGTCAGCGTAACCACAGTTTTTCGCGAATGCTTATCTGATTGCATGCCCTTTGCCGCAGCAGTCAGCAGTTCTTCAGTTGTTTCACCCTGTTCGGGGAAACAGGCCACGCCGACACTCAGGCCAACATGAATCAGCGAGCCTGGTCTAACAGAAAACTTTTGGGTTTCAACAGCTCTGCGGATGCGCTCTCCTACGATAGCTGCCATTTGGCTTGAGGCCATTGGCATGATGGCGACAAATTCGTCGCCCGCATAGCGCGTCAGAATATCCATCTGCCTGAGCTCTTTTCTCATCACCGCAGCGATGCTGGCCAGCACCCGGTCTCCGATTGTGTGTCCATACTGGTCATTGATGCCCTTGAAGTCATCAACATCCATGCTTACCACCGCCAGTGATTCATTTCCCATGCGCTGGGATTCAGCAATCCGTTGCTCGAGCATCATGTAGAAACCACGCGAGTTTGGAAGATCCGTAAGTGGGTCAACCAGAGCACTCTCCTTGGTTTTCTCATACGTCATCGCGTTGTTTAGAGCGCTGGATGCATGCTGGCAGACGGATTCGAGCAGACGCACGTGCTCTGTGGTATACGAAGAGCGGCTCCTGGAATAGAGAGTAATCGCGCCGAATGCTCCGTCTTCCCGAAGCAGTGGCGAGACGAGAGCGCCGCGGTAGGACTTAGCAATTTCTTCCGAAAGGCCGAAGAGATCCAGTTCCGGCGACGCATTCGACATCGACCGGGCATTAGCTATTACCCACCCTGTGATCCCGTCGCCCACAGTCATGCGACGACTGGCAAACAATTCGGCGTCTTCACCCGCCACGTGGGCAGCGACTGCCTTACCTGTTTTCTCGTCGACTATGAAGATGATGCAAGTATCAAAAGGCACTATTGACCTGAGTTTGTTCGACACGAGGGTGACGGTGTCGTTCAAATTCAAAGAGGAACCGATGGTCTGGGCGATCTCATGAAGCGCGAACACTTCGCGTTGAGCTTCGGTGATTGACCTGAATCCGGAATCATCGTGAGGCGCGCCCACGCGGTCGGGCGCGAGACCGGCATCTGGCTTCGTCTGCGTCTCATAATCGTGAGTTGGAATTTCAGCGGCGACCTGTTCCTGGATGTCTTCAGCGTCGATCAACCGGTCAAAGTCTTCAACGTGCTGTACAAATGTTTCGACAATGCGCGGATCAAATGCGCTACTTGCCATGTTTTTCAGCAGGGCCAGCGAATCTTCGCGTTTCATTCCTTTGCGATAAGGACGATCGCAACGAGTGGCGTCATAGAAATCAACGACCGAAATGATGCGCGCGACCAGGGGAATAGCGTTCTGTTTGAGGCCCTTGGGATATCCCGATCCGTCCCATTTCTCATGGTGGTAACGCACGATGTCTTCGACCGGGTAAGGGAAGTTCACGCGCCTGAGTATATCGCCACCCACAGTTGGGTGAATCTTCATCTTGGCAAACTCCGACTCGGTTAGTTTTCCCGGCTTGTTGAGGATGTACTCCGGCACTGCGAGCTTGCCGATGTCGTGCAACAGGGCGCCGGCAAAAAGGGCCTGCATCTCTGGCCCGCCAACGTTGAGCAGCCTTCCCATCTCGGATGCGTAAATCTGTGTGCGGCGCACGTGGCCATGCGTTGTTTGATCCTTAGCGTCGATAGCTATTGCCAGCGACTCGATCGTATTCATGTGGATCGTGGCCATCTCTTCGACGTGCTTTCGCTGTTCGGCTTCAGCGCGCCTGACCTCACTCAGCCGTTTTTCGTTGAACCGGTAGAGCAGGTGGACCAAACCAGTGATTAGCACACCGACCAGTGCGTAGGGAATGCCGGCGCCATTGATGGCAGCGTAGAACAAGACAGCAGATGCCGCTCCGGCAACCTGCGTGGTCAACGTCCACACGATGCTTTCCTGCGATGGCAGCACGTGAAGCCGGCCGTCGACGAGGTTGAGAAAGTGCATCGTTGCGACGGTGCTGAGAAAGTATTGCAAGACAGCCAGCACGCAGAGGGGCACCAGGAACACATTCAGCGGTAAGCCCTGACTGGCATTCGCGGCAACATCGTCTGAGAAAAATGTTACCAGGAAGCTGTAGCACGAAGCTGAAACAAAGGTCGAGATAACGGCAATCGCCGTCGTGGCTATGGAATCTCGGCGGCTGGCGAGACCATAGGTAGAAACAAATCCCACAATCGCGGCCAGCAACGTGGCCGGACCCGCAGTGTCAGCAGGCGGCACCGCATAGAGAATTACAGCCAGGAACAGGAATGCGTCCGCCACGGATTTGCGGCTCTGATGGACCCCGACACTGTTACTTATGGATACTGTAAACCGACTTGCCGCCAAGGTTAGACCGAGCAACACAAGCCACGAGAGCAAGCCGGCCTTCGTCAGGACGGGCAGCCTCAGCGTGGAAACAAAAGCGATCCCAAGAAGCAACAATCCGAGCGCGGAGATGCTGGCCATTAAGACGTCGGTCGTCCAATTCCTTTTTAAACTCATTTTTCCTTGACCTCGGATCGCAAGCTCGAACGGTCGGGCGGGTTGCTTAGTTGGGAAATAATCTAACTTGGAGAGGGACAGAGTGTGCCGCGATACCTATTGTTGGCCAATAGCCAACGTCGTTTGACACTCGGTAAAGATAACCTGTTTATAGGGTTAGAGTCAATTCTTTACTTGAGTTTGAATGCGAATGCGGGATTCAAAGGTTAGCCGACGGCAAAAGACCGACGTAAGGAGTAGCTCAATTAATTCGAGGAAGCGGTCGCCTCTTCTCCCTTTAATTGGGCGGCCAGGCTTTCGGGGTCACTAGCAGGCTCCAGGCAGGTGAAGTTTCTGCAGACGTATGCGGTAGCAGCGCCGTTCAATTGAGGACGATTGCGAAGCAACGGAATCACGCTTATGGCCTCGGAATCGGAAGGGGACGCCTGCGCAATCACTCGATTGGGCAAATAGAGGTTCCAGATCTCTTTCATCAAGGCCTTCGTGTCCGCCACTTCGCGGTTACCAATTACGGCAATCTCGCGGGGCTGTGCCAACTCGAAATCTAACGCACACAGCATTCGACCAAAGCCGGTGGGATAACGCCGGATCGCTGCGGAAGTCAGACGCAGAAGTGTCGCGGCGCGACGTTGATAATCGCTATTGTTCGTTAGCAAGCCAAGTCGCAGGAGGCTTTCGGCAGCCACGGAATTTCCAGACGGCGTGGCATTATCGAAAAAGTCTTTCGCGCGCACAATTAACGTTTCATGACTCTTTCCGGTAAAGAAGAAGCCGCCGTCCTGGTCGTCCCAAAATTCATTGATCATTGTCTCAGTCAGAGCGGAAGCTTCCTTAAACCATTCGAGTTCGCCGCTCGTCTCATAAAGAGCTACCAATCCATCGATGTAGAACGCGTAGTCTTCCAGGTAAGCGTTGAGCTTTGCCTGCCCTTCCTTATAGGTTCTCAGGAGAAGGCCCTCTCGCTTGAGGTTGTCCCGCACGAAACGGGCGTTTCGTTTGGCAATCTCCTGATAGTCCGGGCGGTTCAGAATTGCCGATGCTTCGGCGAAGCTGGCCAGCATCAGACCATTCCAGGCCGTCAGAATTTTCTCATCGCGCGCAGGCTTCACGCGCTTTTCGCGTTCATCAAAAAGTTTCTGCCGACTTTGCTCAATGACCGTGCGAAGTTCTGACGCAGTGATGTTTTTTTCCGAGGCCACTTTCGAGAGGTCATGTGTGACATTGAGAATATTCGCCTCTTCAAAGTTTCCCGCCTCGGTAATGTTGTAATACGCCCCAAACAATTCCGCATCACGATCACCGAGTATTGCTTTGATTTCCGCCAGACTCCAGACGAAGAACTTTCCTTCCACACCTTCAGAGTCGGCATCCTGAGTTGAATAGAAACCGCCGAGTGGGTCGGTCATCTCTCGAACCACGTAATCCAAAATACCCTCGACCACCGACCGCGCCTGTTCATCCCCGCTCACCTGGTAATAGTGAAGATAGAGACGGGACAGCAGTGCGTTGTCGTAGAGCATCTTTTCAAAATGTGGGACGAGCCACTTCGAGTCTGTCGAGTAACGATGAAAGCCGCCACCGAGATGATCGTAAATACCGCCTTCGGCCATTTTGCGACAGGTGTGTCGGACGATTTCCAGGGCCTGCGGCTCAGCCGTCCTGTCGAATGTATGTAGCAAGAATTCAAGGGCCATTGCCGGCGGAAACTTAGGAGCGCTGCCAAAACCACCGTTGGTTGGATCATAGCTTCGGATTGTTCCGCGATAAGCCTCGTCCAGCAGCGCTGAGGACAGTTGTTCTCCAGATTCCACCACTTCACCCGAGCGCTGCAATCCCTCGAGAATCGAACTGGCTGTCTCCGCAATATCGTCAGCTCGTTCGTGAAACGCGGCGGCCATGCTGATTAGCACTCGCGGAAATCCGGGCATGTTGTAACGATCTTCAGGCGGGAAGTAGGTGCCGGCGTAAAACGGAACAGCGTCGGGCGTTAGGAAAACAGTCATCGGCCAGCCGCCGCGTTGAGTCATCAGTTGCACAGCCGTCATGTAGATATGGTCCACATCCGGTCGTTCTTCGCGGTCAACTTTGATGTTCACGAAATTGTCGTTCATGACCTTGGCAATGGCCTCATCTTCAAACGATTCGTGTTCCATCACATGGCACCAGTGACACGCCGAATATCCGACGCTCAAAAGCACCGGCTTGTTTTCGCGGCGGGCTATCTCAAACGCCTCAGGGCCCCACGGATACCAATCCACCGGGTTGTGCGCGTGTTGCAAGAGATAAGGGCTGGTTTCGTTGATCAGCCGGTTGGTATGTGCTGGTTGTGTCACTGCTTAACTTTCAACTTTGGATTTTCTGCATTCTACAAGTTATGCGCGAAACTCGCGAAGGCGAGAAGAGTGGCCGCCATCAACGACCCTGGCGTCTCTTGCCTTGGTGCTCCCTCCCCCACTGGGAGAGGGTTGGGGTGGGGGTTTAGGCGCGTCTAGGCCCTCTCCCCTAACCCTCTCCCAAAGCGAGAGGGGGTTTTTAATCACTTCTTGTGCAAAGCTGCGCTACGTCGTTCCGGCTTTACCGCAAGAGACGAAGAGTTAATGCTGAGAATGCATGCCGTCAATTCTTGAACCAGTAGGGAGTTTTCTTCGTCCACTCATTATTCGGATAGCGGCGGTGAAGGAGGTCATGGGCGGCCTTGGACCACCCGCCGGTTTCCTTGTCTGCGCATCCGTACCGGCTCGTCTTCACCGCAAGGTGGAGTGCTTCAGGCACGCGAGGGTCGGTCGGATTCTTCGTGGCCCATTCAATCACTTGACGCGATAAATAGTTTGGCGAGGCGCCCATTGCGGCAAGCTCGGCATACTCCTTCTGGGCTACAGCAAGTTGAGCGGGAGTCAAAAAAGGCGGCAGGTGCGAATCAAGATCGGATTTGGCGCCGGCCGTTTCGACGGCGGAGCTGTTTCGGTCAAGAAATGCGGCGCCGCACCACCAGTTATCGCGGTATGAATCCTGCTCGCCTAGAGACATGCCCCGGCCAACGCCATCGTCGACGAAAGGTTCAAGCCCCGGATACTTCAACCAGGCATAGACACCGGCAAACTTCTTCGCTGCTGGACCCCGAGCGCTGAGGTATTCATTCAGGACCGGCGTCATTGCCGGGACGAGCGTTTTCAAAGTAGGTGTTAGCGACGTTGCAGTTTTTGGATTATCAAGGAGGATCGCTCGCAGCCAGACCGCCTGAGTCACATCGCGTCTGAGATTTTCGGGAAGCCGAGTGCTGTTTGGAATCTGACTTAGAAGCGCGAGCGGCATTCTGAGATTCAGGATGCTACCTGCATCCGAGTCAAATAACTTTCTGTCGCGAGGTGGTTTCTCCCCCTCACCAAACTCGTCATCGTCGACCGGGATTTCGCGGTTGCCATCGTCCCAACTAAAACCGGCCGGGATTCGTTGCGCGTGGGTGAGAAAATCTTCGAGACTATCCGAAACCATCAGACGCTGATGATGTAAGAGATTGAGAGTTGAGCGATTGAGTCGTCCCTCGTTTTTCCGAAATAACCCATCAAGATACGTCCGCGCCTCAGCGAAGCGGCCGGCTTCAATATTCAAACGCATTAAGTGAAAGGATGCGGTTGCGAATGCTGGAGACGTCGGGGGAAGCTGAGCGGCGGCGGCTTGCAACCGGGCTGCTTCGCCATGGGTTGATTTCACTTTTGCGAGAGCAGCGACAAGCCAGGGACCGGAAGACATCGCCTGCCAGCGTTGCACGGCGTGATCGAGCGCCTCTGGTTTTTCTGACTGGATGGTTGTTATCCAATCAGTGAGGTCGTCGGCTTGCAGGTTTATCGTCCTCGCGGCCTCCTGTTGGTGATGAGCTTCATCGTCGCCGACAAATTGATCCAGCAGCACAGTGTAGTCCCATAAATCCTGCTTCAGGTTAGCAAGCCCAGGGTTGCCGGCGAGCAAACGTCCCAACTCATGCAATCTTTCTTCAGGATGCAGACGAAGACTCACGATGTTCATCAGCCGGCGGGCCGCGGCATGATTAGACTCAAGCTCCGGCTTCTTTAGTATTTTGCTTAGATTATCTTCAGCTTCGACTAACGCGACCTTCCTGGTTTCTTCCGGCCCAAGACTCGCCTTGCGAATCAAAGTGCGGGCCACCATGTAAGGACCAAGAACGCGCCAGGGAGACTTTGCATCGAGAGCGATAGCAGCGAATTGTGTTTTCGCTAAGTCGAAATTGCCGGCATAAAAATTCGCAGCAGCGATTTGATACGCGCGGTCGGCGCGAAGTAACTCGTTGGCATCGGCTGACAAGGGTAAGGGAATGTGCTGGCCTTCGGAGCAATTGGCAAAGACGAGGTCCTGTGCCTCAGCCCACTGTTTCAGCTCAGGACTTTCCGCGCCTGCTTTCCTGGCCCGCTCGGCGAGCGTCGCTGCCGCAGTTTGGAAAGCGTCCTGCTGGCAGTTTAGAAACGATTCGAACTGGTTTGGCTTTTCGCGATTCCGGTAAACGTCAATTTCGGGAGACTTGCCGGAGAGCACTTTTTGTCGTGCAGTCTGCCATTCTTTTATCCAGTCTTGATCGCCGGGCGCTGATCTGTATTCGAGCCGGTCTTTCCAGAGGTCAACCAGCGCCTTCTGGTCGGCCGGACTAAAAGTTCCGCCGCCAAGATATCGATAAGCGACGTATAAATACGACCGCGCGTATGATGGCTGCACGATGCCGATCTCACCCTCCGCAAACTTCTCCAGCGGATACTCCGGGTGAGCCTTGAATGTGAAAACCGAGCCCAGGGTAAACGGGCCGCAAGCGAAAGAAGCCGGGGGCTGGATCAAAACGACGAACAGCACAGTCAGCACCAGGGCCGGACGGCAGAATCTTCTATTCACCGGCATCATTATTTCGCGTTAGCCTCCATCACTTGTTTCACTTTTGCGGGCGACCAACTTTCAGGATTGAAAACATAGACCCGCCGCGCCTTTGGTAGTTTGTCGATTGGTTCGTCGGTTGAGATTCCAACGCTCTCCTGGCAGCGCTTAGCTTTAAATCTCTCACCCGCGCCGAGCAGAGAGAGAAACTGGTTACGTTCCACTCCCATGCGAAATAACATGGGCACAGCTTCATCGATTGGAAGATCGTCCAACCAGTTGTCGCCTTCGCACCACGAGGCCAGGGCCGTAATCGAAAGCAGAGTCGAAGCGGGGAGCGACGCACGTAGTTTGACCAATAGCGAACGATAGAAGCTGCGTTCACTCGTCGTCGCGTCAAAGTCGACTTGCACCATGACCACGTTGGGCAGGTGGCCGAGTTCGCTTATCTCCCTGGCGGCATCGTGAAGCTGTTGTTCAGAAAGATTGGCGGGTTTAGTTCGGTCGGCCTCAATTCGAGCCACGGCGATTACCGGCGCGTCGAGGGGTGTTGCCAATGGCTGGAGCCGCGGGCGGCTTATGGTTTGGTCGCCACGTAAGTAAATCGTTTTCGCCAGAAACGCAACGCCAACTTTTTCGCGATCGATAAAATCAAGCTTCTCAGGCCTCACCCAGGCCCAGAGAATTGTCGGAGGTAAGCGCGCGATACCGTTTGCGGAATGGGCAGTTTCGCGCGGCCTGCGGGAGCCGCCGGCCTGAAACCAAAACACCAGCAGCAAGCCGAATCCAATTACGCCGGCGAGGATCAATCTGAATCGTTGTTTCGAAAAATTTGACATGAAGTGGCGGAGAGTTTACCTCAGCTCGATTCCAAAGTGTTCGACAAACTTCGCTTTGCAGCAGCAGACAGGTGTCTCAAAATTCATCGCTCCTTCCAGTTCTCGGTTGAGTTCGCCTTTGATATACTGCCAAACTGAATCGTCATTCATTTTTCTGCTCGCATAGGACTGAATCGGATGGAACGTGAAACTTTGGAAATGGACGTAGTGTTTGTTGGAGCTGGTCCGGCAAACCTCAGCGGGGCCTTGCACCTGGCGCGTTTAATCAAGCAGCACAACGAGGCGGTGGCCAGCGGTGGGAGCGCGGGCCAGGCGCTGGAAGAGATTGAGATTGGAGTAATCGAAAAGGGCGCTTCGATCGGAGCCCATATTCTTTCCGGTGCGGTGATGGATCCGAAGGCGCTCAGGGAATTGATGCCAGATTTCATCGAACAGGGCGCGCCGCTGGAGTCGCCGGTAAACGAGGACTATTTCCTTTATCTCACCAAAAACCGCGCACTGAAATCGCCGATTACACCGCCACCGCTTAAGAATCATGGCTATTACATCGTTTCATTGAATCGGCTCACCGCCTGGCTGGGAGAGAAGTGTGAAGAAGCCGGCGTTAACATTTTCCCGGAGTTTCCAGGGGCAGATTTGCTTTACGATGAAGCAGACCGAGTGGTTGGGGTGCGGACCGGCGACAAAGGAATCGACAAGGAAGGGAAGCAGAAAGCGAATTTTGAACCTGGCGTTGATTTGCGAGCCAAGGTAACTGTCCTAGGCGAAGGGCCGCGCGGATCGCTGACGAAGCAACTCGTGCAACGGCTGGGCCTCGACGAAGGACGGGAGCCTCAGGTTTACAGCATCGGCGTAAAAGAGCTTTGGGAACTACCGGACGATCGTTATCCGGCTGGCCGGGTGACGCATACTCTCGGGTACCCGTCAGACTCGAAAACTTACGGCGGCGGCTGGATCTATGGGATGCAGAATCGCATTCTCAATATCGGTTATGTCACCGGGCTGGACTATACCGATCCGCTGCTTGACCCGCACGCAGAATTCCAGCGATTCAAACAACATCCTTACGTTACGCGTCTGCTCGATGGCGCCAGGATGATTCGTTACGGAGCGAAGACGATCGCGGCAGGCGGATATTTTGCGATGCCCCGAATCTACGCCGACGGTGTTTTACTGGTAGGCGACTGCGCAGGCTTTCTCAATTCGCAACGGCTCAAGGGAATTCATTCAGCCATCAAAAGCGGAATGCTGGCGGCTGAGGCAATCTTCGAGGCGCTCGTGGCCGGCGACTATTCACGAAATCAGCTGCAGCGTTACGAACAACTCGTAAACGAGAGCTGGATTATTCCCGAGCTGCGGAAGGTGAGGAATTTTCACGCGGGTTTCAAACATGGCCGTTGGCTGGGAATGATCAATACGGGCTTTCAGTTTATAACGGGCGGCAGATCCTGGGGCCTCTTCGATCGCGCCAGGGCCGAGGCCGGTCACGAGGCGATGCGCAAACTATCCGCTTATGGTTATCGCGGGGATGAGATCGAGCAAAGGTATGGCGCGCTGAAGTTTGACGGGAAAGTTGCTTTCAATAAGCTGACTGACGTTTACCATGCAGCAGTCGGTCATAGCGAAGATCAACCAAGCCATCTACATGTACTCGACACAAATATTTGCGTCACACGTTGCGCAGAGGAGTATGGAAACCCCTGCCAGCGGTTCTGTCCGGCGGCGGTTTATGAAATGGTAGACGATGGAACGACGGGCAAGCGGAAGTTGCAGATCAACTTTTCAAACTGCGTGCACTGCAAGACGTGCGACATCATGGATCCTTATCAGATCATTAACTGGGTAACTCCTGAGGGCGGGGGTGGACCCGACTACAAAGGCATGTGAGGCTGGTTCTGATTGATCGATCAGCTAATCACTCCTCTTCGTCGTCCTTTTTGGTGACAGTGAAGTTTACCCGGCCGCGCATGACCTCTTCCAATGCGATCCGAGTGTTCTTGTGTTTGAGCGCGTCGATATCGATGCGTGGTCGCGCTCCGCGCTGAAGCTGTTTGCTGCGTTTTGCCGCCAGGATGATCAGGCGGTATTTAGAATCGATCTCAGGCGCCGGTGTCTCTTCAGTTATTTCCTCAACGTCTTTTGCAATTGCTGTCACTGTTTCCTCCGCTCAAACTAATTTGAATTAGAATCAATTTCGCTCGCAGTAAATGCGTTTACAATCTTCTTAATCTGCGACTCCTGCCGGGAGAGCCTTGCTCGTTCCGCCTGAATGATTGCCAGAAGATCACCCGCTGCCCGATCTGCATCGTCGTTAATAATCAAATATTGAAACGCCGAGTAATGCTCAAGTTCCCGCGGCGCATTGCGCAACCGCACGTCGAGTTCTTCCAGTGAATCGGTGCCCCTGGCCAGCAGCCTCTGCCTCAACACCTCAAACGAGGGAGGCAGGATAAAAACGCTTACAGAATCGGAAATCAAATCCCGCACGCTGGCAGCGCCCTGCACGTCAACTTCCAGAATGATGTCGCGCCCTCCGGAAATCTCTCGAGCCACCTGCTCGCGACTAGTGCCGTAAGAATGGGAATGAACGTGGGCCCACTCCAGGAACTCACCCGCCGCGACCATCTGTTCGAATTGTTCCTTCGAGACGAAGAAATACTCGCGCCCATTTACTTCGCCGCTTCGGGGTGTACGAGTTGTGAAGGAAACAGAATAGCTAAGATTTGGGACATTATTCAACACGCGCTGAATGAGCGTGCCCTTGCCTCCGCCCGATGGAGCACTAACGACGAAAAGAATGCCGCGTCCTTCCGTCGGAACGGCGGAGTGGATTTCAGTTTCGAGGTTATTTATCTCACTCGACATTTTGTACCTGTTCGCGAATCTTTTCTACTTCAGCTTTGATTCCCAGGGCTGCTTCCTTGATGGACAGATCCGTTGATTTTGACAAGGTCGTATTAGCTTCGCGATTGAGTTCCTGAAGCAGGAAATCCAACATCTTGCCGGTCTCACCGTTTGAGTTTAACGCATCGCGAAACTGGCTGAGATGGCTCCTGAGACGCACCATTTCCTCGCTCACGTCGCTGCGATCGGAAAGATATGCCACCTCCTGGGCCAGCCTGGCCGGATCGATTTCGACCAGTTGGCCGTTGCGGTCGAGCAGCTCGCCAATTCGTTTCTGCAGACGCAGGCGATATGCGTCGACCAGCCCGGCGGCTGCACCCTCGATCAGCGGCACCAGGGCTTCAATCTTGTCGAGACGGCCGGCCATTTCCGCACGAAGCGTTTCGCCTTCCTGCGCGCGCATTCGTTCAAGTTCATCAAGAGCCGTGCTGAGCGCGCCCTCGATGCCGGCGACCACTTCGTCATTGAGACCCTCGCGTGAAGGTTGCAACGCGCCCGGCAGGCGGGCCAGGGCATTGATGTCGAGTTCTCCGGCGATGCTGAACTCATCCTGCATTTCGCGTAGCGCATTGACGTAGCCGGCGATCAGGGGTCGATTCAACTCGTACGCCGTTTGGGATGTCTTCTCAAAATTTATCGTGACGTCGACGCGGCCGCGGGCAAGTCGCGAGCTGATCTGTCGCTTGATTACGGGTTCGAGGGATGACAGTTCGCCGGTGAGTCGAAGGTGAACGTCCAGAAAGCGGTTGTTGACCGTCTTCAAGTCGACCGAAACTGCAAAAGTGTCGCCCTCGGCCGACCCGCGTCCATATCCTGTCATTGATTTCATAGGTTTTTATTAGTGGTCATTGGTCAGTGGTCAGTTGTTGGTTGTTGGTCGCTGGTGGTCCAGTGGAATAACGCCAACTGACCGCTGACCAATGACTACTGACTAATCGTCAGCTCTTCTTCTTCATCGGCAAACTGAAGCTCATAGAGTGTTCGATACTTGCCGCCTCGGGCGAGCAGTTCAGCATGGCTGCCCACTTCGATGATTCTCCCCGCCTCCATCACTACAATGACATTGGCCCTGCGAATCGTCGACAGCCGGTGGGCAATGACCACGGTCGTTCGATTGCGTACGAGGTTGGCAATTGCTTTTTGCACAAACCGTTCCGATTCCGCATCGAGCGCTGACGTCGCCTCATCCAAAATCAAGACGGGCGCATCGACGAGAAGGGAACGCGCAATTGCCAGACGCTGGCGCTGCCCGCCTGAAAGAAAAATTCCGCGTTCGCCCACAATCGTTTCATACTTCTCAGGTAACTCCATGATGAAATCGTGGGCAAAAGCAATTCGGGCAGCTTCTTCGATCTCAGCCTGCGTCGCGTCGGGTTTTCCATAAGCTATGTTATGTCGCACCGTGTCGTTGAAAAGCACGGTCTCTTGCGTGACCAACGCCAATTGCTGCCTCAGGCTCGAAAGGGTGGCGTCGCGGAGATCGGTGTCGTCCCAATAAACTCCGCCGGTAACAGGATCATGAAAGCGCGGCAGAAGTTTGGTCAAAGTGGATTTCCCGCCGCCTGACTCACCGACGAGTGCCACCATTTCACCGGCAGGAATCTTCAGACTGACTTCCCGCAGAACCGATCGCTCTTCGTTTGCATAGCCAAATGAGACGTTGCGCAATTCAATGGCGCGCGCCAGCGGCTTGAGCTCCACCGCATCTTTCTTTTGCGGAAGCTCGGCGTGTTCATCCATCACTTCCCAAACGTGATGAGCTGCCGCGAGCGCTTGCTCCATCGCGTTTTGCAGGCGTGAGAGCTTGCGCATTGGATCGTAACTGCGAAAAAGGAAGAACAGGAACGTGAGAAACTGCGCTGCGTTCATGCTGCCCGACATGATTTCGCGCTGGCCGAAGAACAGCAGCACCACCACGAAAACCACCCCGATCAATTCAATCGTCGGCGGCGCGAAACCGGAAATGCGGGCAGTGCGAAGATTCGCGCCGACAATGCGCCGCGCGACGGTTGTGAAGCGAGCTAATTCACGTTCCTCGGCGCGATAAGCTTTGACAATTGTTTGGCTGGATAGTGCTTCCTGAGCGGTGTCAGTTAGTTCCTTATTCCCTTCGAAGCTTTCGCGAGAGAGATTGCGGAGCCTGGTGCCGAAGCGCGCAGTTAACACAGCGACAATAGGCGCGATCAAAAGGGAGCCCAGGGTCAATCGCCAGCTGTAATAAAATGACGCGGCCAGAAATGCGATCAAGGTGAAGCTCTCGCGCAACATGTCGCGCAAGGTGCTTGTGACCGCCGTCTCAATTGCCGCTGCGCTGGAAACCAGGCGAGACACGAGATAGTTTGTGCGGTGTCTTTCAAAAAAACTTGCCGACTGGTTCAGCAGATGACTGTAAAGGTCCTGACGGAGTTTCAGCACGGCCGACTGTCCGATCCTGGCCATCAGAAATGTGGAAAAGTATTCCGCGATGCCTTTTGCCACAGTGAAGGCAAGCAGAAGCACCGAAATTGTTTTCCAAGCGCCTAAGCCGGAAGCAGGAATGATGTTTTGCAGGCCGAAGATGGTGGGAGTGCGCTGACCGTCTCCCTGCGCAAACGCCTGATCGAAAATGGGGACGATGAGACCGCCGATGGCGATTTCGAGAAGACCTACGATCAGCATCGCGAAGGTGGCAACTGCAAAAATTCCTTTGTGAGGCCTTAGATAGCCAAGCAGTCTTCGGAGATCGCGCATTAGTTATTTGGGAATAGTTGTGCCAGCTACTGGCGAGTTCAGCCGATGTGAATCACCCTGGAATCAATTGAACGAGGGTCTCGGATTCCTTAGACTCGGGAAGGATCAAAAACGGCTGTAAAACCAAAGGGCAACTATACTTATCCGCGCGCGAAGGCGTCAAGGCGACGGGTTTGTGCGGCGACTTCGTGTAACTTAGTGTGATTTCGTGGATCGCATTGTTCCGAACCACGATCCACGAAAATCACACGAACCAACACTAATCAATACTCGGGCCTTACATTCTAAACAGTCGACCCCAAAACTCGCCGGTGCGTCTTTGGGCAAAGCGTTCTTTTGCAGGAAAGCTCTTTGCGTTTTAGAGTAGACGATGTGAACAACGAAGGACAGGACGAAGGGAAAACACAAATGACGAAGAGTTTTGGGTATGCAGCACCAGAAAAGGGCGACTCGCTCGAGCCATTTTCGTTTGAGCGGCGAAACGTTGGTGAGTCTGACATTTTGATCGACATCCAGTTTTGCGGAGTCTGTCATTCCGATATTCATCAGGTAAATGACGATTGGGGTGGTTCGATCTATCCGATGGTCCCGGGACATGAGATTGTGGGCCGTGTGGTCCAGGTCGGGTCGGGTGTGACAAACTTTAAGGAAGGCGACCTCGCCGGCGTTGGTTGCATGGTCGACTCCTGTCGCGCTTGCGTTAACTGCAAGCAGGGGCTCGAACAATTTTGCGAAGTTCACACAGCATTGACGTACAACGGCACGGAGATGGATGAAACTACTCCAACCTTTGGGGGCTATTCCACAAACATCGTCGTGGACGAATCGTTTGCCCTGAAGATTGCGGGAGATCAGAGTCTTGCCGCGGTTGCGCCGCTGTTGTGTGCGGGCATCACGACGTATTCGCCGTTGCGGCGTTTTGGTGTGAAGGCAGGCAGCAAAGTCGGGATTGTTGGATTGGGCGAACTGGGCCACATGGGCGTGAAGTTTGCAGTGGCTATGGGAGCCGACGTAACCGTGTTTAGCACGTCACCCAACAAAGAAGCAGATGCGCGTAAGCTTGGTGCTCATCATTTTGTGGTGACCAGGGATCCGTCGGCGCTTGAGCCGCTTGCCGGGAAATTCGACTTCATTCTGGATACAGTTTCTGCGCCGCATGATCTGAATGCCTATCTCGAGTTGTTGAAATATAACGGCGCGTTAGTGCTCGTGGGAATTCCCGGTGAACCTGCCGAAATTTCAGCGCCGTTGCTGGTAATGCGCCAGCGGAATCTGACCGGCTCTGCGATTGGAGGGATTCCGGAAACGCAGGAAATGCTCGACTACTGTGCCGAGAAAAACATTGTTTCCGACATCGAGCTGATTCCAATCGATGATATCGCCAGCGCCTATGAACGCACGGTGAAGGGCGACGTTCGCTACCGCTTTGTCATTGATATCGCATCGCTGAAGAGCAAAGCTGCCAACTAGCAAGGCTGCATTAGCCCGACCGTCAGGACCGCTCAGATCAGCTACGATTCAGTTTGACGCAATCAACTTCATGCTTCGCGAGACTTTGCGTCTGGCTTTGCGACCTTTGCGGTTCTGCTTGCTCTTCCGGACTTGCCGCAAAGTACGCAAAGGGTTTCGCCAAGTGCGCAAAGCAAGCTGCACCACTACCCGATTTCAGGATTTCTTAGGCCCATCAAGAGAACTAAGCTATAATTCCTCCTTCAGTTTACAAATCCCCCGACAGGACCAACAAAACTTGGGACAACCAAACGAAGCAGACAGCAAGTACGCCGGGAAACGCCTTTTGATCGTGGATGATGACGCTGATATGCGTCATCTGCTGGCGGAATATTTTCGACGGCTCGGCTTTCAGGTTGAAGAACGCGAGAGCGGACCCGAGGCACTCGAACCTGCGATAACTGGAAGGTTTGATTGTTTCATTTTCGATGTTTCAATGCCTGGCATGAGCGGCTTCGAACTGCTCAAAAGGATTCGGGACCGGAGCGTGCAGACCCCGGCGCTGTTCCTGACTGCTGACGATGCGCTCGATTCAAAAGTGGCAGGATTCCAGGCGGGCGGCGACGATTATTTAACCAAGCCGTTTAGCCCGCGCGAATTGGAGTATCGCGTCGAAGCGTTGCTAAAACGAACCAGTGGCGTGCCCGCAGCTACCGACAGCGAGCGTATCGAAGTTGGCGACCTGGTGATCGACAAGCGCCGCCATGAAGTGGTTAGACACGGGTCGCGCGTTGATCTCACGCCGCTCGAGTTTCAAATTCTTGAGTTGCTGGCCTCCGAACCTGGCCGCGCATGGTCGCGAAACGATCTGCTCGATCGAGTTTGGAGCACTGAATATGAAGGCTATCAGAGAAATATCGATCCGCACATCAATCGACTGCGGAAGAAATTGGAAACCGATCCAAAGGAGCCGCGCTATGTGCTTACCGTGCGCGGCGTTGGATATAAACTAAACGAGGTTCCGTAGTAAATTCTCGATGCATTCTTTGCTTCCAGTCGCAACCAATCCCTCCCACAGTTTCCCATCTAAAGTTTTGCGCCTATTGCTTGCCCTGGTCTGCTTCCTGGGACCAGTCGCTGGCTCGCTTCACACTGCCAAAGCCCAAGTGCCGGGACAGACGCTGGTTTTCCCAACTTCGATTCAATGGCCCAGGCAGCGTGGCGTTACGTGGTATCGGCTTCAAATTGGTGGCGACGAAACGTTTCGGGACGTTCATTTTGATCGCCGCGTACTCGGCGATCGATTTTCTGTTCGCGAACTCGCGCCCGGTTATTACTTCTGGCGCATCGCGCCGGCTGACAATCGACTGGGAGAGTTTTCGCGACCTTTGAGATTTTTTGTGCCGGGTGGAGTGGTGACGTCCTACACCGCTCGGAACAGCATAATTCGCGGACCATTGACTCGTTAGGTTTCGCAAGATAACCAAAAGACGTCGCGGTAATCAAACAGGAGACGTTGACTGATGTTGCAGTTGGGAGTGAGCGGCTTGGTTCTGGCAGCCTGGTTTGTGCTCAAATTCGTGCTGGGCAAAGGTGGTTATGTTCACATCCTACTGCTGTTGGGAATTTCGATTTTGGTGGTTTACATCACCGCATACCGTAATACTCGTTACCATGCCCGACACGGAAACGACGGTTCGTGAAGTGTTTTTTGCAAATTGATTCCGTTTTTCAGAGCTGGGCTTCCCGTGCCACAATGGCAACAATGATCCTCCCCCGGGCATCAAGAGAACAGCCTTAATCATGGAATCCGGGCTTTAATTCAAAGTAATGAGGAGTTTTGAAATTATGCGCTTTCGCTCTCAGTTGGCACGTGTGACGACCCTTTCAAGTCTGCTGGTACTAACGTTCGCTACCATCTCGGTAGCTCCCGCTTTCAGCCAGGGCGATACTGCTCGGCGCACAATTGCAGTCACCTACCCGTTGGAAGAGACCGTCGAAGTGAAGTTTCGTGGCACCACGCTGCTGCCACGTCTCAAGGGAGAAGCAAAGGTTAAACGTGCTGGCCGTCGCGGCACGCGCGTCGAGCTCGCTATCGATAACTTGCCGAGGGCAAACGAACTCGGTGGAATCTATACGACGTTCGTTCTCTGGGCCATATCGCCGGATGGACGCGTTGACAATCTAGGTGAGATCAAGCGAGGCGGCAGTGCGTTTATCGCTTCGAAGCTCGACGTCACAACTCCGCTGCAAACATTTGCCTTAATCATCACGGCCGAGCCCCACTTCCTGATGAAAGTGCCGAGCCGCATGGTGGTGTTGGAAAACATCGCACCTCAGCGCCCGCGAGGGAGCCAGGTCGAAACGGTGAACGTGCAGTACATTGGAAACTCAAGCGACTACTTCCGTGACCCGCGGGTGCCGGAAATTGCTTCGACTGATTTCAAAGAGATTCCGGTTTCACTCATGGGCGCGCGGCAGGCGGTTAACCTGGCCAGATTTGCCGGCGGCAAGCAGGACGCGCCACAGGAACTGCAAACCGCGGAAGATGATCTTCTGGCCGCTGAGAAGGCCCTGAGGTTTGGTCAACCAACCGCGGAAGTTGATGTGCTGGCGCGAAAGGCCACGTCGTCAGGCGCGAGAGCAGAGGAGATGGCAGCAGCGCGTCGCGCGGCGAGATTGCGACGCGAGGATACTCAACGGCGAGACGAAGCGCTGCGCTCCGCGGAGAGGACAGCCGAATCAGCCCAGCAGGAAATTGACCGCCTGCGCGGTGACCTCGAGCGCGAACAGCGGGCCCGAGAGTTAGCCGAACGAGACGCGGCCACGGCCAACGAACAAGTGCGAGAACAACGAATTGAAGTTTCACGCCTGCGCGATGAGCTCCAACAGGTGCGTTCCGAAGGCGAAACAGCCAAGATCAATCTGGCCCGGCTCGAGGGAGCTAAACGCTCGGAGGACGCTCGCCTGGAAGCTGAGCGACGAGACCAACAACGACGTGCCGCGGAAGCAAGCCTCAAGCAGACATTAGGGAAGTATGGAACGATAAAGGAAACGCCCCGAGGCTTGCAGCTGCTTCTGCCGGAATCAATCTGGCGTGCGCCGCGAGGCGCGGATCTGGTTTCCGCCGCGGCGGCCAGGCTCGAGCCATTGGCGGCCCTCCTGGCCAGTAATCCGGACTATCAGGTTCTGATCGAAGTTTATACCGACGCCAGGGGCGACGAGGTTTCGTTGCAACAACTCACCCAGGACCGCGCGCGCCAGTTATCAGATCGATTTCAAGCAGCTGGAGTCGACCCGTCGCGCATTCAGGCAAATGGCATGGGCGCCGCCAATCCTCTCGCCACTAACACCACGGTTGGAGGGCGGGCGCGAAATCGTCGCACGGAGATCACGCTGACCGTTCCATCGCGCAGCGCGTCGAGCCAGTGAGCAGTGGTCAGTGGCCAGTGGGCAGTGGTCAGAAAGATCCGCCGATCTGCCACCCGCCTGAAGACTGAAGACGGAAGACTGCCGACTGGCCACTGACAACCGACCACTGATCTTCCATGTCCCCACTCGAAGTTCTCCAGATAGTAGGCTACTCGATCGGCGCGGTATTGCCCCTCTGGATGGGAGTGCAACTCCTTTCCCGCCGTCGCAAACTCAGTCCCATCGAGCGAGTCCTTTTTGTCCTCGCGCTGAGCATGTGCGGGTGGCACAGTAGTAACCTCCTCATAACTCTTCATGGTTTGTTCGGACTTGGGATCCGGGGAACTACCTTGCTGCGCGCCGCCGATACTGTTGCGGTAATCAGCATCACCTTCGCTTACTCGTTCCTGCTGCATGTCCATCTGCACCTCTGGGCTAACGCCTCAAACCGCGATCTCACGCGCTTTGAGAAACTGCGACTCTACTTCTCCTACGGACCAACGCTATTCCTGCCAATCGCCATTTACAAAATATGGACAGGCCAGTATGCGCCGATGCTCCAACGTGTTTCGTTTTTTGTGCTCCCGATGGCGGTCTGGATTACTTACGTCCTGGGGTTTATCGCGATCACCGAACTATTGATCGCGAGAAAGACGACCAACCTCAGCGAACAACGAATCATGCGGACGCTGGCCGCTTCGTTTATCGCCGTGGGGCTGGTAATTCTGGCAGCGCTGGCGCTCGGACTTGGCGAAGGAACGGAGTGGGGACTTTATCTAAAAACGGTGGCCAACCTCGGCTCACTGCTCCCATCGGCTCTGCTGGCCTACTACATCTATCGTTATCGCTATCTCGAATTGATCATCGAGGAGAGTTTGATAGTCGCCTCCTTCGCCGCGGTTGTGCTAACGATCTACCTTTACGGCATTCGGACGATCGGAGACTGGATGACGGCGCGGTTTGGCGTACGCGCGGGGGTGGTTGAAGCGTTGCTCATTTTGGCGTTGGCTCTCGCGGCCGCGCCACTACGTAGCTGGCTGGAAAAACGCTTCCATAAACTGTTCGAACGCGAAGCCGCTCTCTACCGTCAGATAGTCTCCCGCATCAGCGCCCTTGCCGGTCAATACAAAGAGTTGCCGGAATTACTCGAGTTTGTCGAACGCGAAACAACCACGGCTCTTGGCCTGCGCCGCGCCAGAATTGTTCTTAGCGATCAAGCGGAGACTGCCGAGGAGACGACGAATTACGTAGCCCCGGGTGGAACGACGTTATCGGTTAGGCAGGAAGCGACGGAACCGTGGGTTAGGGAACTGCTGAACCTCGCCCGTCAAAACGGTTGGGCGGCAATTGAAGATGGCCCGTTGCTTGACGCCCATGGCTACTCCATCGCCTACCCGCTGAGAAGGGACGAACGAATTTCCGGCGTACTCCTCGTAGACGCTTCTGCCGTTCTCTTGACTGACGATACGCGCTCTATCCTAAAGATTCTGGCTGACCAGGTGGCGATCGCGATCGAAGACTGCCGCCTGGTGGAAGCTAACGTAAGGCTCGAGCGGTCGCTGGCCGAGCGTGAAAGGTTGGCGACGCTTGGACAGATGGCCGCTACTGTGGCCCACGAAATAAAGAATCCCCTTTCCGCAATCAAGTCGATAGCCCAGGTGATGGCTGAAGATGAACAGGTGAGCCGTGAATATGCGCGCGACCTGAGTTTGATCGTCGGCGAAACAGATAGGTTGGGCCAGAGCGTCACCCAACTTTTGAGTTTTGCACGACGCGAGGCGCCAGCCGAGTTGCCTCTGCCGGCAGATCAGCTCATCGAGTCGGTAATCCGACTCTTCACAGTGGTGGCAGAAAAAGACGGTATCACCCTCACCTTGCGGCTTGAAACCCAAAAGGAACTTGGAGGCGCCGCAGTTTCGGCTGTGAGGGTAGCTTTATCAAATCTACTGCTTAATGCTTTGCAAGCAACTCCTGCTGGCGGCGAAATAGTGATTGCTAACAGGATTGAGCGGGAGACGCTGGTGATCACGGTTCAGGACAGTGGACCAGGCGTGTCGAGAGAATTAGCGCAGCGCATTTGGGAGCCGTTTTTTACAACCCGCCAGCGAGGAACAGGTCTGGGACTCGCGATTGTTCGCAAGCGTATGCAGGAGGCTGGCGGGACAGCGCGGCTGGCAGAACAGAGAAATGGCAGCGGTGCAACTTTTGAGTTGCGCGTGCCGATGGATGCGGAAACGTTGTAGCGCGTCTTCTTAGCTGAGCGACGCAATGGAACTTTTCTCTGACGTCCGCGTGTGAGTTACCGAGTGTTGGCCCACCGTAATTGCGCGCGCTTCGAAATGCGAAGCCTGAGATTTCGTACAACGCGCTAGCTCTCCTCGTTCAATGCAACTACTTCTGAAGGAGATTCAAATGACTGCTCGCAAAGCTCTGGCAACTATTCTGTTTTCAATTTTCGTTACCTTCTCAATCGGTGGACAACAGGCCCTGGCTCAAGGCGCCGCTTCTGGTCCTTCGCAGGAAGCGAAGGTCGTTGATGAAACAAATCTCGATACCCAACTCTACCTGCTGGTGGCAACCAACCAGGAAGTCGACGACACGAAACTTCCGGCCGCGTTGGATTCGGTTGTCAAACAACTCCGCGCGTCGCTGCCCTTTAAGAATTACAAACTCATCAGTACCCTCGTTAACCGCGTTAAGAATGAAGGACGCCTGAGCTTGAAGTGGGTTGGGGGACCACTGCCGGGATCAGCGGCGGCCTCACCAAACACCCCGAGTTTCAACGAGTTTAAGGTCAATCATCTGAAGTTCGTTACCGACAGCGGCGGGCGTCAGCTTGTGCGGATGGACGGATTTGTTTTCGGGGCTCGCATTCCGATTGTTACCGGGACGGCAATCGCGTCGAATGGGCCCGCTGCGCCCATCATCAACTATGAACAGACCGGGCTTAATACCGACATAAGTATCCGCGAGGGTGAGCCCGTGGTCGTCGGGACGCTCAATGTCGGCCCATCAGGCGATGCGATTATCCTGGTGATGTCGGCGAAACGCGCAAACAAATAACGGTACTCAGACCAGAGGGGCAGACGGCAGTATCCGACAGTAGGAGCAGAATCCTGATTAACTGCTGCCTGCAACTGCCGTCTGGCCCTGCTTTTCTTGTGGCACGCCATGCGCTAGCGGAATACAGCGCTAAGGTCATAAACTAACCGGAAGGTGAAACAAGAAAAGTTGCGACTGTTAATTGTGGATGATGAAGAAGCGGCACGCTACGGCATGCGGCGAGCGCTGACTACGTTTGGTTACAACGTCTCGGAGGCGGGTTCCGCGGAGGAAGCCAGGGCCCTGCTCAAGCAGTTTCAGCCGGATCTCATGCTGCTGGACGTCAACCTGCCGGGGATGAGCGGCCTCGATTTTCTCCGCGAGCTAAAGAGCGCCGGCGCGGAAGGCCCACTGGTCATTATTATTACCGCACACGGTTCGGAACGAATGGCCGTTGAGGCCGTGAAGTCCGGCGCCTACGATTACCTCTCCAAACCTTTTGAACTCGACGACTTGCGACTGGTGATCAAGAACGCCGCGGAAACTGTCCAACTCCGGCGCGAAAATCTGTCTCTGCGGAGACGAATCGAAGTAGAACGATCACAAAGAGGCGCTTTCATTGGTAACTCCGCCGAAATGCAGCGCGTCCGAGGCATGATCGAAAAGGTGGCTGAGACAGATGCAACTGTGCTGGTCCGTGGAGAATCAGGCACCGGCAAGGAATTAGTGGCGCGCGAGCTGCACGAGCGAAACAGTGTGCGCAGCACCGGCGCATTCGTCGCAGTAAACTGCGCAGCGCTTCCTTCCGAGTTAATTGAATCCGAGTTGTTCGGGCATGAGAAGGGGGCCTTCACCGGCGCCGCAGGGAAGCGTCTGGGAAAGTTTGAGCAAGCCAATGGCGGCACATTGTTTCTGGATGAAATCGGGGACATGAGCTCTAACGTGCAGGCAAAACTGCTGCGCGCCCTCGAGGAGCGAAAAATTGAACGTCTCGGCGGAAACGAATCGATTCCGGTGGACGTTCGCATCGTAAGCGCCACGCATCGTCCCCTCGAACAGGAAATAGCCGCAGGTAATTTCCGTGCCGATCTGTTTTACCGGCTGAGAGTTGTAACGATCGATATTCCTCCGCTACGTGAACGGCGCGAAGACATTCCATTGCTGGCAGAGACGTTTACTCGCGCGGCCGCGGAACGTTATGGACTGCCGCTGCGGCAAGTGGGGCAGAGCGCCCTACGTCGCCTGGTGGATTACGATTGGCCCGGCAATGTTCGGGAATTGAAAAACACGATCGAGCGCGCGGCAATCATGGCAGAAGGTGAAGAGCTGCGTTCTCAGGATCTGCCGGATGAGATCACGCCGGGAACGGAAAAACTAAAACCGGTGGAAACGGATTCAACGAACGGGTTGAGCGTGCCTTTTACCGCCGAGTTTCGCGAGGACAGAAAAGAGTTTGAACGGCGCTACATTTCGCGCTGTCTTGAGCACACCGGCGGCAACGTCACCAAGGCCGCCGAGATTTTGGGAATGCACCGCCAGTCGCTGCAGCACAAGCTTCGTCAACTCGGATTGGGACGTCGTTATGTTTCAGTTGGCGCTGACTCAGCGGATAGCGCTGAGGAGTGACAAGCATCGAGTCAAACCCCCAGGCAGCGACCGGCTTGCGAACTCCTCGTGCCCTGGGCACGAAATGTTTATAGGCCAAGTCTCTTTCGCAAAGAATTCGACTCGTTAAAGCGAGCAGCTCGCTCTGACGAGTCGAAGGTTATTCAACACATCGACTGCTATAAACATTGGACTCCTGGCGGAGCCTTTTAGGGCCGGGCTCGATTCCATTCCCGCCAAGCGAACCTTCACCGGTTCTGCGTTACTTGCGTTCTCCAACTTCGGTCAATAGACTCCCATCACACTGACCACACTCTGGAGAACACATGAAGGCACGCATCGACGCGATCATTCAGCGCGACCAGGCGGAATACCTGGATCGCTTAATCCCACAGTCTGATCCACTTTTGCGGGAGATGGAACAATACGCCGCCGAGCATCGCGTTCCGATCGCAGATCGTGAGGTGGCCCTGTTTCTTGAGATCACCGCGCGGGCGATCAAAGCGCGCCGGGTGCTCGAGGTGGGGATGGCAATTGGTTATTCAGTGATCCATCTGGCGCGGGGAATGGATGAAGGTGGGCGCGTGTTATCGATTGAACCGGACGAAGAAATGATCAAGGCGTCGCAAGGGTATATCGAACGCGCTGGCTTGAGCTCAAAAGTACGCATCGAACGCGGGAAAGGATTGGAAGTAATTCCGCGGCTGCGTGAGACTTTTGATCTGGTGTTCATTGATGCGCTCAAAGAGGAGTATCTCGGTTATCTCGAACTGGCGTTGCCGCGTTTGCGCACAAGCGGCGTGATCATCGTTGATAATTTGCTTTGGGGTGGACAGGTGGCCGGAGAAATCCGCTCGCCGGATCAGGAAGGTTCGACTAACGCTCTGCGAGAATTCAACAAGCTATTCGTGGCCAATCCCAAATTGAGGTCCGAGGTGTTGCCGGTCGGCGATGGCCTGGGCTATGCGGTAAAACTTGGCTGATCTGGGTGGGCCGCGCCGCCGTGTCCCGCAGAGATTTCGCAATAAGATCCACGAAATCACACTAATACACCAAGAGACTTAGTGTTAGTTCGGGTGATTTCGTGGATATTTGTTCTGGCGAGTTAATCCAAAATGACCACCCGGCACGCCGACGCTGCTAAGACTATCGCGCGCGGCGGGATTATCGCTTTCCGCACCGATACGTTTTATGGCCTCGGCGCCGATCCTCTCAACGCCGCCGCTGTCCGCCGAATTCGCGAATTAAAGGGCAGGGAGGAGAGCAGTCCAATTCTCCTGTTGATATCCGACCTTGCCGAAGCTGAACGCTTCATCGCCTACCAATCAGAAATTTTCAAAAAGATATCCGAACGGTTTTGGCCTGGGCCATTAACTCTCGTGGGCATCGCTCGTCCCGAGTTGCCTTCGGAGTTGACTTCAGGCACTGGAACTATCGGAGTTCGTTTGCCGGATAACGAAAGTGTCCGCGCTTTGGTGAGTGCGTGCGGGGGTGGACTCACAGCGACAAGCGCAAATCTTTCAGGAAAACCGCCCGCCCGGACTGCGAAAGACGTGCTTAACTATTTTCCTGTCGGACTCGATTTGATTATCGATGGCGGGGAAGTGAACGCAACTCAAGCTTCCACTGTTTTGGATCTGAGCGGGTCGGAAGCGCGCATAGTTCGGGAAGGCGCGGTTACGCGCGAGGAGTTAGCGACCCTGGTTCTGTTTTGAGGATCGAAAGGATAGGCAGGAACGCCTGTCCGACTTAGTTAACCGTCAGGCTGCGTACGAATCCCCAGTCGCCGCTCGCGTCAACCTTGATGTTTCCGACGCCCTTGCGTGCGATCACAACGTTTGCCTGATACCACAGCGGGATGACGGGAATTTCCCGACTTACTATCTCCTGAATCTGCGTGTAAAGCTGCGTGGCCTTTTCACGATCGAAAGTATTTACTGCTTCGTCAATCAATAGATCCAAATCCTTGTTGCTATAGCGGCTGCGATTGCGAGAGGCGCGAGTTTCGGTCGGAATTTCAGACGTGGCGAAAAGGTCTTTGTAAAAGATCGGGTCCTGATTGCCACCTACCCACTGCCCATAGAAAATCTGATAGTTTCCACGTCGTACTTCGGCGAACAAAGTGTTTAGTTCAGCTGTTTCAATAGTCATGGGCACGCCAACATTCTTCAGGTAATTCTGAATCACGCCTGCATAAGCTTTACCCGACGCGTTGCTGCCGGAGACTTTGTACACCAGCGGTTTGGCAAATCGCATTTGCGGTCCATCGCCATCAGGATCCTTCAAACCCGCTTCGTCCAGTAATCTCTTCGCCATCGCAGGATCGAAGGCATAGGTATGCCCCGGGGTGTAGGCCCACGATTCCTCCGGCAACACGGAATGCGCAATCTTGCCGAGACCCAACAGGAGATCGCGGATCATGCCTTCGCGATCGATTGCGTGAGCTAACGCTTGTCGCACGCGGGCATCGGTGAGTGGCGCTTGAGTGCAGTTGAGAGTGAGCACATAAACATTCGACCCGGTAAACTGCAACACTTGTAGATTCGGATCTTCTTTGAGAAGTTTCACCGCATCGGGTGAAAGGCTCGTTGGCAGTGGGGAAATGTCTACACGTCCCGAACGCAGTTCGGCTTGTAAAGCATTGGTGTCGGAGATCACTCTTACTCGCAGAAGAGGAATGTTTGGAGCGCCCTGCCAGTATTCGGAATTTGCCTGCAAGTCCAGCACCTGTTGTGAACTGTCATAGCTAATAAACTTAAAGGGCCCTGAACCCAGCGGATGATCTTTTTGCGTCTCGTAGCTATCTTTCGGAATAATCGCGACCGGAACCAGGTTGCTGAGCAATCCAGTCCATGGCTTTACCAGCGTTACGATAAGCGTCTTCGCGTCAGGTGCTTCAACGCTTTGAATGTAGCTGCGCCGGTTAGCCCCCGTGCCCTCGTAGAAGCTGGCGGATTTGGCGAAGGAGCTGGAGAAAACAAGATCGAGAGTATATTTCGCGTCCGCGGAACTTAAGGCCCGCCCGTCGTGAAACTTTACGCCATCGTGCAGTGTGAACGTAAAAAGCTTTCCATCAGCAGACTGCTGCAGGTTAGACGCCAACTCGCCCACGTAATCAAACTTTTCGTTCTTCCTGACTAGCGAATTGAACATCAGCGTGCGCACTCGCTCGCTGGCGGCATCCACTGAAGGCGAGCCGACTGGATCGATAGTGAGGATGTTGTCGCCCAGCGCGATCACGAAGGAGGTATTGCGCTTACGGCACCCGGAAGGTAGAAACGCCAAAACCAACAATATTGCCAGGAGCCCGGCAAACTTCTTAGAGCGCATTAGATTGATCTCCGTACTTATAGTTGAGCTTCTCGTTGAGCCGGGTGGTTTCGTCGGCGAGTCGCTGAAATTTTTCCGGGTCAAAATCAGTAGGCGGTTTAACGATCGCCTTAGTTGAAGCGATGCGTTTCAAAGTCCCGCGCATTCGCTCCTTCGGCAGCTTGCCGGCACGCGCCACCTCAAGCATGGCTCGATAGCCGCGGCGGATAATGTCGGGCCGCGCGCAGATCAGAAACATATCTTCGCCGGCAAGAAACGCGCGCACCACGGCAGCTTCAATTTCACAATGCTTGGCGATCGCGCCCATCTCTAGATCGTCTGTTACAACCAGATGCTGGTAACCAAGTTCGTGACGCAGCAGTTTTGTTACGATGTTTTGACTCAACGAAGCCGGCTCCAGCAACCCACCCGTCACCCCATGTGTGATATCGATATTAGGAAAGCCCCCATGGCTCACCATCACACAACGAACGCGATCGTCTTTGCGTTGGAACAGCTCGATGTAAGGCGCGAGGTCTTGCGCTATCAACGCATCGTGCGAAAGGCTGACCATGGGCATCTCTTCGTGAGAATCCACCTCGCCGGCTCCAATTCCCGGAAAGTGCTTGAGGCAACCGACCATCCCGGTCTCCTGCAAACCGCGCAGGTACACAGTTGTATACCCGAGTACTTCGCCGGGCGAACGGCCAAAAGACCGCGAGTAGAGTCCATTTGAAAGTAGATCGCGCTCGTCAGTCATGATCGACATCACGGGCGCGAAATTCATGTTGAATCCGAGCATTCGCAGGGTCTCGCCGCTGATCCGTCCCAGCGCTCGCGCGGCGGCCAGATCGCCGTGTTGCCGAATGGTGCGGGCCGACGGCATCGGGGTGAATATCTTTCGCAGGCGATCAACCAGCCCGCCTTCCTGATCCACACCGATGAGCGGATTCATCGGTGACATCTCCCGTATGCCGTCTGTCAGCGCTCGCAATTGTTGAGGGCTTTCGACGTTGCGCCCGAAAATAATGATCCCGCCCGGCTGAACCTCTTCAATCAGCGCGCGCGCGTCGGCATCGAGTTCGGGACCGGTGAGACCGATGTAGAAGAGTTGTCCTATTTGTTGTTCGAGAGTTAGCGACTGAAGGGACTCCGATGGCATTTGTTAAGTTTGAGACAGTAATGCGGCTGCTGTCGTCGAGCGATTCCCCAGGGAAATAAAAAAGCAGTTTTACTATAAGACAGTTTTCAGGTAGCGGCCAATGAAAACATTCTCGGGCATTTACTATTTCTGCGATCTGATTTTCGCTCGGAGCGGTCAAGCGATAACTTTCACATGCTGTTGCATTGATGTTATCCTCAGACACGTCCAGCACCACAAAACCGTCTGAGTAGGACACTGAGAAGCCAATGGCCCAGCAGAATTCGTTTGACATCGTCTCGGAAGTTGATCGCGCGGAGATGACGAACGCGATCAATCAAACGATCAAGGAAGTCCGGCAAAGGTTCGATTTCAAGGGCAGCGCGGCAACCGTTGCCCTGGAAGCCGAGGAACTGGTTCTGACCGCTGAAGACGAAACCAAGCTGCGAAACATGAATGAGATTTTCCAGCAGAAACTCGTGCGTCGAGGCGTTCCATTGAAAGCTCTAAGTTACGGAGAAGTGGATCCGGCAGCCGGCGGCACTGTCAGGCAGCGCGTCAAGATCCAGCAGGGGATACCCCAGGACAAGGCCAAGGAAGTCGTAAAATTTATCAAAGACTCTAAAGCAAAAGTGCAGGCTTCAATTCAGGGAGACGTGGTGCGCGTTTCCGGCAAGGACCGCGACACGCTTCAGGATATTATTGCGAAGCTCAAGGGCAAGGATTTCGGAATCCACATGCAGTTTTCCAACTACCGAACCAATTAGCATGCAGGCAACCGAACAAGGCGCTGTGCTCGAAGATGCAAAAGTTACGGCTTTCCGCATCTTTGGGTTGATCTCGCCTGAACTAAAACTCGTCGAAGAAGAGTTTGCGCGGCAAGCGCGTTCAAACGTTCAGGTGATCGAGTATCTTGGAGACTACCTGCGCGCCTCCGGTGGAAAACGTGTGCGGCCTGCGTTAACAATTCTTTCGAATTATGCGGTGGGTGGCGACGGGTCGAATTACAATTCGATTCGCATGGCCGCGGTGATGGAGTTTCTCCACACCGCAACGCTGGTTCACGACGACATAATCGATAGCGCAGACACCCGTCGCAGCCGGCCGACCGTTAATGCACTTTTTGGCAACAAGACCGCCGTGCTAATGGGCGACTGGCTTTACATGTCTGCCTTCGAAACCAGTCTGGCGGAACGATCGCTCTCGATTCTCGATATCCTGACGCGCGTGACCCGCAAAATGACAGAGGGTGAGCTGTTGCAGCTAACCACTTTGGCCCGGACCGACATTCACGAACAACAGTATCTGGATATCATTGAGCGGAAGACTGCCTACCTTTTCAGCGCTTGTTGTGAAGTCGGAGCCATTCTGGGCGGTGCTACGGCAAGCGAACAGAAAGCGCTCGCGGATTATGGAATGAATCTTGGAACTGCTTTCCAGCTCACCGACGATCTGCTGGACTTCACCTCGTCCGACGGCACGTTGGGGAAGGGAGCAGGCGTAGATCTGCTTGGCGGAAAAGTGACGCTGCCATTGATTTACCTGATGGAGAATGACCCTGCGTCGACGGCCATGGTGCAGAGAGTGATGGCTGAAGGAAGCTACGAAAGCGTTTCTCGGCGCGAGCTTATGGAGAGCGTGGAACGAGTGGGTGCTCTCGATCGCGCGCGAGTAAAGGCAGATAGTTACGCCGCGGCTGCGCGCGACTCGCTGAGTGATCTCCCAATTTCTGAGCATTGCGAGTCGTTGCGTTCAATTCCCACCTACGTTCTGGACCGCGATCGATAGGCTATACCGCCCCGCGTTCTCCAAAGGGATTGTGCAAATCCCCGAATCCCATTAAGATTCCCAGCATGATGGACCGCCCCAGCGACAACCTACTCTCGCGCCTTGAACAAAGCCTGCGGCAGTCTCGCGCCGCCCGCATGCACCTTGGCGCCCGCCTGCGCGAGCTTGAGGCAGAGGCAGATGCAGTGAGGGCGGAACTAGCGGAGATGGACACGCTCGCTACCCAAACCGAAGCTGCAATCTACCGCATGCTGTCTTCAGTTTTGAACTCCAGTAATTTGTCAGTCAGTGGCCTCTCCGCGGGGCTCCCCTCGGACGCGGAACTTGAGGCGGCTATGCGTCAGGCTTCTCCGCAACCTCCACGGCAGTTTTCGACTGAAGAGCGACGGCAGGAGATTCCGGCCATTCGGTCAAACGTCGAAGCTGTGAGCGATCGCTTCATGGATCGAACTATCCCGCAAGCAGTGACGATGCTACTGCGCGAAGAGGGCGGAGCGCTCCACGTTAATGAGATTTACAACCGTCTGCTTGAGGGCGGGTTTAGGTTTACCGGACAGAACCCCACGATCAGCGTTGCCGTTTCGCTTAACCGTAACTCACGTTTCCGCAAAACTGCGCCAGGAACTTTTGACCTCATGATCCGCGACGCGTCGAAGGCGTCCTAGCCGACGGCGACGCGGAGCCATCATAAGCAAAGCATATTTTCCATTTTCCATTTCTGATTTCTCATTTCGCCATTTGTCATTCATTTTCATAGGCCTGCTGGCCGGCGTCTGCAATGGTCAATGAGAAATGACAAATGAGAAATGGAAATCTCTTCCTACTCTGTAGTTCTACTGCGTCGCGTTGGTGATTGATCTATCGCCCGAATAGAATAGTCGCATGCGTGCAATGATCCTTTCCGCCGGTTACGGCACACGTCTCTGGCCGCTTACCGAAGATCGGACCAAGCCAGCCATTCCAATTTTGGGCAAGCCTCTTGTCGGCTACGTGGCTGAGTATTTGGCGCGCTACGGCTGCGGTGAAATCGTAGTGAACCTCCACCATCAGCCTGAGTCTGTGCGTAAAGCGCTGGGCGAAGGTCATCAGTTTGGGGCCAACCTACATTACGTCGAAGAGCCGGAGATTCTGGGAACGAGCGGTGCAATTGACAATGCCCGCGACCTGCTCCATGGGGACACGTTTGTCGTTGTTAATGGGAAGATCATTACCAACATCGACCTTAACGCCGCCCTTGAAACACACCGGCAGCGAAAAGCCCTGGCCACCCTCGTGCTAATGCCAAACCCGGGCCGCGAGCGTTTTACAGTCGTCCACACTGCCGATGGATTGCTTCAAGGGTTCGGAGCGATGGCAAGCAGAGAAGAGCCCGGCAAAGAGAGCGGGGAGAGCGGGGAAGCGCCGTTGATGTTTACTGGAATTCAAATCCTGGAGCCGGGAATATTTGATTACATTCCGCGGGGCGTGTTTTCGCACACGACAACTGACGTCTATCCTCAAGCGATGGCCAATGGCGAGCGCATCGCCGTTCACGTTGCCGACGGAAAAAACGAAAGTTGGCGTGAACTTTCCACTCTTCAACGGTATCTTGATATCAGTCTCCAGTTGCTCTCGGAAAGAAACGACACCGTCAGCGCAGGCGCTCGATGCAAAGTTTCCCCTGAAGCTGAGGTTAACAACGCGATACTTTGGGACGACGTCACCGTCGAAGTTGGCGCCCGTGTAAACCGGGCTGTGTTGGCGGACGGCGTTCGAATTCCTGCGGGCGCGACTGTGGAAAATGCCGTCGTTGTTCGCGCCTCTTTAGTGACCGGAAAGACGCCGCCCGCCAAGGCTCTGCTGGGTGCAGTCAGAGGCGATAATTTTGTCGTGCCTTTGACGCAATGATACAATTCGGGTTCACGTTAAGGTTCCATTTTGGCGGTTTCATCTACGCATCACGCCCCAGAGGATAGGCCGCACGCTTCTGCTCCTGATGAGTTCAACTAAACAGGTGATGACTACCAGCGCTTTTGAACTCTCCGCCTCGGAGCGGCTCCACAAATTTCTCGAAGACCAAACCCGCAAAAGCAGTCCCATAGTTCCACTCACGCCTGACGCCTCCACTCGAAACTATTTCCGGATCCCGTGGAAAACAGGCAAGTCTGGACGCGCAGTCGCCGCTGTGTATCCTGAACCCTTTGACGCCGATTTCCATCCTTATTTGGATGTCACCCGGCTCTTCCTGGAGAACGGAATTCCCGTACCTGAAATTTACAGCGTGGACGGCCAAATGGGTGTGATTGTTCAGGAGGACCTTGGAGACCAGCAACTGTTTCGCGTCTATGAGGCGGCGCCACGCGACGAATGCGAGCATTACAAGGAGCGGGCAGTCAATCTAATCGCCCAGATTCAAAATGCCACTCGACTGGCGTTCGATCGCCAGTCGATCGCCAGTCGGCTGGCCTTTGATGAGCCCAAGCTTTCGTGGGAATTGGACTTCTTCGTCGAACACTTTTTTAGCAGTCTGCGAAAGGAGTCTCTGCGACATTCGGAGGCTGCGGAGCTCAAGGCCGAACTAAACGACGTTTCCGCTGAGCTTGCGGCACGTCCTCGCGTGCTCTGTCACCGCGACTTTCATGCAGCCAATTTGATGGTCGATCAAGACAATCTACTTCGTATCGTAGACCATCAGGACGCCCGGATGGGGCCAGTTACCTACGATCTCGTTTCGTTCCTCCTGGATCGCAGGTCGGAACCGCCCTCGCTGGCCGAGTTGCGGGCCTATCGTTTGTTTCTGTTGGAAGAGCGCCGGCTCCTGGGTTTGGAAGCACTGGATCCTGATGAGATTGCAACGGAATTTCGGCTGATGACCATACAGCGTGGTCTAAAAGCGATTGGTACGTTTTCGTGCCAAACCGCGGTTTACGGAAGGGGAGAAGCGTACCAAAAATTTATTCAACCTACTTTGCTAATCGTGTTACAGGCCGCAGACTGGCTGGACAGGTTTCCGGTATTGCGTCGCATGCTTAGAGAACGTGTCGAAACATAGATTAAGGATTAACTGACATAATAAATGCCTATTGAATCAACATCACCGGACACCGCAGTCGTGCCACGCGCACAAATCGATCAACTCGTAAACCACGTTGGCGAGGAAGTCACCATCAAGGGGTGGCTCTACAATTTACGTTCGAGCGGAAAAATTCTGTTCCCGCAACTTCGCGATGGAACCGGCGTGGTGCAATGTGTGGCTCTGAAAAACGCGATTGCCCCGGAGGTCTGGGAGGCGCTCAAGAGTTTGGGCCAGGAATCGGCACTAGCGATTACCGGCACCGTGCGTGCAGATGAACGAGCGCCGGGCGGCTTTGAAGTCGACCTGCGCACCGCCGAAGTGTTCGACGAAGTTCGTGATTATCCGATCACTCCAAAAGAACACGGCACCGAATTTTTGATGGACCATCGCCACCTTTGGCTGAGGTCGCGGCGCCAACACGCCATTCTCAAGGTGAGGCACACCGTGGTTAAGGCCGTGCGAGATTTCCTGGACAATGACGGATTTACGCTTGCGGATTCGCCGATCTTCACTCCGGCTGCCTGTGAAGGCACCTCGACTCTTTTCGAGGTGGACTATTTCGACGGCGAAAAGGCATACCTGACGCAATCCGGACAACTCTACAACGAAGCTACTGCCGCTGCGTTTGGCAAAGCCTACTGCTTTGGTCCCACGTTTCGGGCGGAAAAATCGAAGACGCGCCGCCACCTGACCGAGTTTTGGATGGTTGAGCCTGAAATGGCTTATGCCACGCTCGACGATGTCATGATTCTTTCGGAAAGGATGCTTTCCTACATCGCGGCCCGAGTGCTCGATAGTCGCGCGGAAGAGCTGAAAATTCTGGAACGAGACAGGAATAAACTTGAAGGGATCGTGGCGCCTTTTCCGCGTATGCACTACGACGATGCGGTGAAGCTGTTACACAAGGGACATGATGAAGGAGCACTGGAAACGCGCTTCGAGTGGGGCGGAGATTTTGGCGCGCCGGATGAAACCTATCTGTCCGGAAACTATGATAAGCCACTGATGGTCCATCATTACCCCGCCGAGGTGAAGGCCTTTTACATGGCGCGGGATACCGAACGAAACGAGCTCGCTCTGGGAGTTGATGTGCTGGCGCCCGAGGGATATGGCGAAGTCATTGGCGGCGGGGAACGGGCCACTTCGCTTGATTTCCTTGAGGAACAAATTGCGTTGCACCAGCTACCGAAGGAAGCTTTTGAGTGGTATCTGGACCTGCGCCGCTATGGCAGCGTGCCGCACGCGGGCTTCGGCATGGGCATCGAACGTTGCACGGCATGGATGTGTGGCATCGAGCATGTCAGAGAAACTATTCCGTTCCCGCGTTTGATGAACCGGCTGCGACCGTGAAATCGATCGGCGTAATCTGCGGACAGTTAACTGACACTAATGACTAAAGAAGCCACATCAGTAGAGAGCGACTCAGCCGAGCGCTTGCGCCTCGAGTTTAACGATTGGGCCACGGCGGGTCGCGGCCCGAGCATGGAAAAGGGACATCGTCCTGTCGGTGAGCAGGCGATCGAGCTGATGCGCATTCAGCCTTCGTCCACCGTAATTGACATCGGTTGCGGATCCGGGTGGGCGACCAGGTTGATGGCGGAGAAAGCTCGCAAGGGCCGCGTAGTGGGAATCGACATCTCCGACGAAATGATACGAGTGGCGCGTGAGAGTTCGGCCCCGGTTTCCAATGCAGAGTTTCAGGTGGCAAGCGCGGAAAAGCTTCCATTCGAGACGGGCGAATTTACGCACGCCTTTTCGATGGAGTCACTTTATTACTACGCTGACATCCCCAGCGCTTTGAATGAAATCAGGCGGGTGCTGCGCGCTGGCGGACGATTCATAACTGTTCTCGATCTCTTCGAAGAGAACAAACCTTCCCATCAGTGGGTTAATCAGCTGAAGGTGCCGGTGCATTTGTTGAGCGAGGCGGACTATTGTTCTATGTTTGCGAGCGCAGGCTTTACCAATGTGAGCTCGCGGCGACTGTATGACCCGAGACCGATTGCCGAAGATTACCAGGGCGGATCTTTCAATAGCCGCGAGGACTACATCGATTATCGAAAAGCCGGATCGCTGATGATTACCGGCGAGGTTTCGCGATGAGCGAGAGCGATGAGGTGCTGCCGAGCGCCGGAGAAAAGATTGTAACGATCTTCGGTGGCGCCAAATGTTCTGAAACGGACGGCGAATATGTGCAAGCACGACGAGTGGGCCAGTTACTCGCGGAAGCCGGATTCACAATCTGTACTGGGGGTTATTTGGGCGTGATGGAAGCTGCGAGTCGAGGCGCTCACGAGCGTGGAGGCAGAGTGCTCGGCATCGTGATGAATCAATTCAAGGCAGAACCCAACCGTTATCTCACGGACAAAGTGGCAACTCCGCATTTTTACGAACGACTGCAACGCCTGATTACCAGATCGGTTGGGTTCATTGCGATTCGCGGCGGCATGGGAACGGTGACCGAGTTGTCACTGGTCTGGAACAAGATGCAGACGCGCGTCATTGGCCCACGGCCGCTAGTCTTGCTGGGCGACTGCTGGCCGCCGATTGTGCGCGAATGGAAAAAATATCTGGCCGTTAGTGACGATGACATTTCTGCGTTGGATTTTGCCGAAACGCCGGAAGATGCCGTGGCCATTATCTGTAAAAAATCTGCGGAGGTGAGTTTATGAACTGTCCAAAATGCGGGGCGGGGTTACTTCAGGGAGCGGTCTTTTGCGGGTCGTGCGGTCACAGACTCCAGGCCGCTCAAGCGCCGACTCCCGCGCCGCCGCCGGCCGCGCCAGCTCAGTCCGGTTCACCCGGTCACGGCATTCATATCGATGAGGATTCGCGCGGTCAGGGAACAGGCTACCGGTATGAAGTTTTGCATCAACCGGCCTTCTCGCTCGCGGTGATTCACCTTCAGGCAGAACAGTCAATTCAGGCCGAAGCCGGCGCAATGGTTTCGATGTCGGCCAATATGGAACTTCAATCGCAAATGAAGGGCGGCGTGTTCGGTGCGATCAAACGTGCGGCGGGTGGTGAGTCAGCATTTGTCTCGACGTTCACGGCTCGCGGCGGCCCCGGCGAGGTCACATTCGCGCCGGGTGCGCCAGGGGACATCGCCGCGATTGAACTCGGCAACCAGTCGTTTTATGTTCAATCGAGTTCCTATCTGGCCGGCGACGCAGGGTTGACTGTCGACACGAAATGGGGCGGCGCAAAATCGTTTTTCGGCGGTGAAGGCTTGTTTGTTATGCTGGTACAGGGTCGCGGTCTTTTGCTGGTTTCATCTTTTGGCGCGATCCATCGCAAGACGTTACGGCCGGGCGAGCGTTATGTCGTAGACACTGGCCACCTGGTGGCCTGGGAAGGGACGACGCAATATACCTTGCGCAAAGCCGCGTCGGGTTTCTTCCGCAGCATGATGAGCGGCGAAGGCATCGTGGCCGAGTTTACCGGACCGGGAGAGCTGTTGATTCAGACGCGCAACCTTGCGGCCATGGCCGGATTGTTGAAGCCGTTCTTCCCGTCGCAGGGCGGCGGGGCTGGTGGCTTCAAAATCAATCTCGGCGGTTAAGAGAAAGTTCGAATTTCATATGACTACGGCAGTGGCAGACTCAGACGTCAGGAATTCCACGGGCGGCCAGACTAACCGGCGGCCCATTGCGATTTTAGGTGTGCCTCTTGGCTATGGCGCCAGCATGGCCGGTGTTGATATGGGGCCAGCAGCTCTGCGTGTCGCACGTCTGAATCAGAGAATTGCACAACTTGGTTATCAAGTGCGCGACCTTGGGGACTTGCATCTCGAGCGTTCTCAGGCGTTACCTGAGCCGGGTGATAAGCTCAAGTACCTCAATGAGATCAAGGCTGCATGCGAAGAACTTTCAAGAAGAGTTGATGAGATACTAAAGGGTGAGGAGTTACCACTCGTCCTGGGCGGTGATCACTCGATCGCGATCGGTTCGATTGCAGGGTTTTCGTCTTATTGCCGGCAACGAGGTGAAACACCAGGCTTAATCTGGTTTGACGCCCATGCTGACATGAACACTCCCGAGACCACGCCGTCGGGCAACATCCATGGCATGCCCCTGGCCGTCCTTTTAGGGCATGGCGCCCTGGCGTTACAAGACGTTGCTGGTTTCACTCCAAAGGTAGAGCCGCAGTTTTGCGTTCATGTCGGGGCGCGCGACATTGATCCTACCGAACGCGACCTCGTCCGTAAGTTGGGAATTCGCTTTATCAGCATGCGCGAGATTGATGAACGTGGCATGAGCGCCTGCATGGATGAAGCAATAGCAATTGCTTCGCGGGCGAGCGGGGGCTACGCGGTGACATTCGATGTTGACGCCCTGGATCCGGGAGACGCGCCCGGCTCCGGCACGCTTGTGCGCGGCGGACTAACCTATCGTGAGGCCCACCTGGCTATGGAAAAGATCGCCGAAGCTGGGGGGATGCGGTCGCTGGAAGTGGTTGAAATCAACACCGCGCTGGACGTGAACAACAAGACAGCCGAACTGGGAGTTGAGTTAATCCTTTCCGGCCTTGGCAAAACAATTCTTTAATTAATCGGGGTAACTCAATTGGCGAAAAAGCTCCGCGTCGGCGTCATTTTTGGCGGACGCTCCGGCGAGCACGAAGTTTCAGTTCGGTCAGCAGGTTCCTTAATCGAGGCTATTGATCGCAAGAAGTATGACGTAATTCCCATAGCTATTTCCCAGGAAGGGAAGTGGCTCTCGCCACCAGACGCCGCGCGCCTTTTGCCGGACGCGGCGCAGCGTCTTTTTCCCTCCAGCACGTTTTCTGAACAATCAACCCAAGTCGCCATCCTTGGCGATCCCTCGCATACAGGTCTGTTGTCACTGCGTTCTGATGAAGGCTCGCCCGCATCGCGTCCTCTCGATGTCGTTTTTCCAGTTCTCCATGGGCCATTTGGCGAAGATGGCACACTTCAAGGATTACTTGAGATGGCGGGAATTCCATATGTCGGCTGCGGCGTACTTGCTTCCTCCTGCGGCATGGACAAGGTAGCGATGAAACACTTGTTTCAGGTGGCTGAACTTCCGATGTGTCGCTATGTGTGGTTCCTACGTTCGCAGTGGCAGCGCGACGCTTCACGTGTTACTCGAACTGTGAAACGCGATATCGGGTTTCCATGCTTTGTGAAACCAGCGAATCTTGGCTCGTCAGTTGGCGTGTCCAGAGCCGACGATAAGGCCTCGTTTGAGCAAGCGGTCAACCTTGCTGCTCAATACGACCGGAAAATAATTGTCGAGGAATCAGTGGACGCCCGGGAAATCGAATGTGCGGTTCTGGGAAACGACGAGCCGGAGGCAAGTCTTCCGGGGGAATATGTCATACACGATAATTCGGCGGGCTTTCTGGATTACACGGAAAAATATACAACGACGGGACACGTCGAATTTGTAGTTCCTGCGCCTCTTTCGAAGCGCATGACCACAACGATTCAGCGCATGGCTATCAAGGCTTTCCAGTCGGTGGACGGTGCGGGCCTCGCGCGCGTGGATTTTTTCCTGAGACGGGATTCCGGGGAACTGATCGTGAACGAATTGAACACGATGCCCGGCCTCACGGAAGTTTCGGGTTACCCTAAGATGTGGACAGCCTCAGGTTTGAGTTATACGAAGATGCTCGACCGCTTAATTGAGCTTGCGTTGGAGAGGCATCGCGAGAAAGCGATCAACAAAACGACAAGATACTGAGGATCAGAGGTCAGAGGTCAGAAGTGCGAGTCTTGAATCCTGACCTCTGACCTCTATCCCTTTGGTGCTCGGTAAGCTTTTCTCGTTCTCACTGTTAGATCCTCACGCGTGATTTTTACATCCAGCTTACGCCATTTGCCATCGCGGGCTCGATTCACTGGCCGAAAGGCGACTGTATATTGATGGCCCAACTCCTCGGCGATATTCGCAAAGGCCTCACGCAATGCCGGTCCGCCCGGAGTTTCGACGAAACGCCCCCCGGATTTCTCTGCAAAATTCTTGAGCGTCATGGCGCTTTGGCGATTGGCGACCGACGACCGTCCTTCGAGGGCTGACATGTCCACGGCATAGATCGTCGCGCCAATTGCCATGGCGCTCTCCAGAGCCTTATCTGCCGAAGCTTTGCTTTGAGTATCCAGTCCATCCGACAAGACGATGATCGCCTTGCGCTTTTCCGGGCGGTCGGCAAGCACCCTGGACGCTTCAAGGATTGCGTCGTGCAGGGAAGTGAGCCCGCGGGCGCGCAAGCCAAAAGCCATGGGTGCCAGATCGCGTCCTCCCGAAAACTCCTGGACCTGCTCCACTTTCGAGTCAAACTTATAAACGGCCGCGACATCTTCTGGTCGCAAGTTATCGAGGAAACGAATGGCGGCTGAGCGCGCGAGGGATAGCCTAATCTCCATGCTTCCCGACGTGTCCAAAAGAACAACGGAAGCGAAAGGCGATTCGTGAGCACTGAAACTTTCGATATCGCTCAGGGCCACATCTCGTCCATCTTCAGTAATTTTGAAATCTGATAGGCGAAGACCCGGTACATATTGCCCGGCGTTGTTGGTGACTGTGATATTGAGAATTACCAGCTCTGTGCTGACCCGGATTACATCGTCGTCCTGTTGCGCCCGCGATGGGGAAGCAAACATCAGACTGGTGGCGATGGATGCGATCAGTAGAAGCCTTCGAAAGCCTCTTTTGTGTATTTTGGATCCTGGAACCACGATTTATGTTCGGGCGGATAGGTCTCGAACTCGACGTATCAGTTCAAGTAAAACATTAGCTTGATCTATCACAACAGTCGAAACTACACGTCGCGGGGTTTTCTCTACTTCTTGTTTCAATTCAGCAGCCAGCTCCGCCATTTTCGAGATAACCGCCGGCAAATCACTCGGGAGCTTTTCCAGCTCACAGGCGTCGTCTGAACCGCCGGCCGCGCTGCGAATCGACTTAGTGAGTTTTTCAAGCTTATCCAGTTTCTTAAGATCAGCACGATCAAGATGGTTCTTCTGTTTGAAGACTGTGCTGAGTTCTGCGCCCAGAGACGAAAGCTGTTGAGCTCGGCCGAGATTTTCTTTGTGTTCCTTTTGCGCGTGAGTGATCAAGCGCTTGATGCGCATCTCCTCCACCATCGGCTCCAGTTTTTCGTCTCGTTTAGGTTCGCCCGTAGTCATCAAGGTTTGCGCTGAAGCGGGAGGAGCAAAAAGTAGAAATAGGCCGCCAACTAACAGGGCGGCGCGAACTACTGACAAGGTGGGATTCTTCAAACGCATATGAACTGGCACGGTTCAAATCTTGACATAGTTAGACAAACCGGGCAATCGAGACTTTTAAATAAGCGGTCATAGGACGATAGGAAGTAGAGCAGGGTTGCACCTCCCGCTTGTTCGGGTTGAGCGTCAGCTTGCCCAACTGAGGTGCAGCGAAATTCTGTCTCAGCGGATAGATCTGATGTACGGTTCAGAGATCACCTGAGATATCGTCGCGCCGACCTCTCAACGAACACCTTAGCCCAGTTTCTCGGCGGAGCGGCGCCAACCCCTCGACTTGAGAAAATACTTTAGGGGAATCTGCTTAGGGAATGCGAGCTGGATTGTCAGGCGAGTTTAAAAACTCGTCCCGCTTGCCAGGCGGCCGCTTGTCGACAGTAATGGTCTTGGACTCGGTTCGCTCAAGTGGCCTCTTTCGACCTTGGGCGGTGGTGTAAGGTAACGGTTGTGAGACGCCGGCTGCTTTGAGTGCGCTTACGCGCGCCGAGCCGTATTCCTGGGTTGGTAATTCCAGTGAGTACTGAGCCTCCTGTTGCGGCTCAAGCTCTGACGGCTGAAGGGCCACGAGTTTCTTGTCGATGCCACCATCCTTTCGACGCTTCAGCTCCAATTCGATGGATAGTGGGCCTAGTTTCTGGGTAGTAATGTTCTTGACCGTCCCACCGAGGACGGTCTTCCCCGATCGCATCATTGCGTCGTCGATGATGATTAAAGCCTGTGGCGGGCCTTTAGGTTCCGCCTCCCCTGACTGTGAGGCCAGCGTGGCAGCGGCTTCTCTGGCGTGCTTGTTTCTTAAGTAAGTGTAGCCGGCGAAAACCGCACCGGTTAACGCCAGCGCCATTATCGCTCCAAGTATCTTTATTGCCGGCGAACGCTTCGACTCCGCGAACGCCTCTTCCGCATTTGAATTGATTACCATTGATGGAAAGCCGCTGGATTTAATTGAGGTATCACTTTAACTGCGCAGCGTAATCGCGTCCTTATTCGACTCGACCGGGTGGGGGCGCACCAGTGATGCTGGTAATCAGCGCTGAGAGAAACTCTTCCTCAGCCACGCCCAGAGTGGTCAGAGTGGTCCACTCTGCTCCGGTGGCACCGTCCGTGCGGCCTTCAATCTTGGCGTTTACTGAAACATTCGCGCTGGTTCCGTCGATCGGTTGCACCTCGACAATTAACGTATATCTGCCTCGCGTCCAACCGCGGTCAGTTGAACTATTAACGACGGCGTATCGTCTGAGTTCGCCTTGTGAAACAACTGCACCCCTGATGAAGGTGTATGGCTGACTAATGATTATGCCTTCCTCAGGCCTTGACGCAGCTTCGTCGACAATTAGCTTCCGATCCCTCATCACGTCGGCAATGGTCTTAAGGATTGCATCACGACGTGCGGTAATGCGATATGGGTTTGGCAGCGGAGGAGGAACTACTGTTCGGCCCGCGCCAAAATCAATGCCGCGGCCAGTGCCGGTGTTTATGTTAACGCCGTTACTTCCAGCCGTGCCCGTGTCGCGCACCCGTTCACTTGGTTTGTCGACTCCTTTGCCTTGTGCGAATGCCGAAAGAAAACTCAAGCCGACGATTAGCAAAGCACTTGTAAACTTGATCATAAGAAGCACCCTTTGAAGACGAATAAATCGCGAGGGGGAAAACTAACCTTGAGCATAGATGAACGACACTTCAATTTCAAGGAAGAAGCCGGGGTTACTGTTTCGCTGCCGCATCGCGTTGTTGCTCCCAAAGTCGCAATGCCCTTACGCCATTCCCGAAACCGCTTTCATCGCTATAGAAATTGTGCGCCCCATCATTACGCGATGGCTCACGAACGTAATAAAGGTAATCCGTTGTGGCCGGATTGATCGCGGCCTCGAGCGAACTCTTCCCTGGAGAAGCTATCGGCCCAGGCGGCAAGCCTGAGGTCAAGCGTGTGTTGTAAGGCGAACGACGATCCACATCGCTCTTATACACTTTGCCATCGTTGCGCCATTTTCCTGCGAGCTTGGATGCATAAATAACGCTCGAGTCCACCGCCAAAGCCATATCCTTTTGCAGCCGGTTGTAAATGACAGAGGAGATGATTGGCCGCTCGCTACTGAGCTTGGCTTCAGTTTCGATCAGCGACGCGATAGTCACAACTTCTCTCGGAGAACGGCCCAGGGCGGCTGCGCGCAGGCTCCATTCCGGTTTCCACTCCTTCCGAAAACGCTTGACCATATATGCGATGACGTCCGCCGGTTTGGCATCGCGAGGGAATTCATACGTATCTGGGAAGAGGTAGCCTTCCAGGTTCGTCGCCCTGGGATCCAAATCGCTGATTAGCGACACGTTTTCCATTAGAGGCAGCGCCGCAGTGGCATCCGCCAGGCGCAACTCAGGGATTTTGTACATCGCATTGGCGATGTCCCAGCGCGTCCAACCTTCAACAATGGTCAAGCGGAGCAGGCGCTGCTCGCCCTCGCGAAGCTTAGCGAAAACACCCAGGGGAGAAATCGGTGAAGGAAAGTCGTATTCGCCAGCCTTAAGTCTGCTGCCACTTGAAGTCAGTTTGAGATAAACGGCTAACGGCCAGCGGTGTTTAATTATCCCTGCCTCATGTAGTTTGTTAACTACGGCAGAGGGAGACGACCCTCTTGGAATCTCAAGATACTTTCCGCTCATTGAGTGACGAACCGGCGTTCGTAGCTCTCGATAGGCCCAAATAGAAGTGGCGCCAACGGAGATCAGAATGACGAGGGCAATAACTGCGAAAATACGTTTTTTCATGTATGAATTCGGAGATGTTAAAGAATAACCTTAAGAAGGGGACACTCGGATTCTGGTTTGCTCCGACCCAAGAAAGTCGCTCAAAATCAGCGCCGCGGCCTCACTATCAAGCTGGTTGGAAACCTGCTCACGGTTGAAGCCCTGGAGTCGGAGATTCTCCTCGGCGGCGACAGAGGTCAATCGCTCGTCCTGAAGGTAAACCGGAATCTCCAAAGACCGTGCGAAATTTTGCGCTAGTCGCCTGACTGTAAGTGCGGCATCCCCCTCTGAACCGTTCAACTTCAACGGTAAACCAATCACCACTGTTTGCGCGTCATAGTGCCGGACCAGATCTTCAACATCCCGAAGCAATTGCTTCCAGTTACTTCGCGGCAAAACGCTGAGACGCGTTATGGAAATCAGCAGCGTGTCAGAGATTGCGACGCCGACGCGCTTCTCGCCCAGATCAAGGGCGACCACGGGCGGGGAAAAGAACAGGGATGTGTTGGTTAAATTCATAAAGGGCGCCACCCCTTTCCTGCTTCGGGGTCGCAGTCTGATTTTCGCGACAAGAGGCCGTAATTACTAGCAAAAACGAGATAAAGTTAAGTTGCACCGTTTACTAGCCGCCTGTATGATACGACCGACTAAAGAAAAGCGCACCCAGGCGTTAGTCGATCAGCAAACAGGAATCAGCATTACACTGGTACTACTCAAGAGGTAATAAATGTCTTTCCGCACAAAATTTATTTTGATCCTAATGTCGGCGACGCTCGCGATTTACACAGTGGTGGGCGGCTGGATTTCAACCCGTGCTCAGCAGCCGGCGAACGATCCTAATGCCCAACTCCGCATCTTCGAGAGCGTTCTCCAACACATCCAGGACGATTATGTAGATGTGCCGAACATGGATAAAGTTCGTGCCGGAGCCCTACGCGGATTGGCTTATGGACTGGATCCTTATTCCACCTACCTCACGCCAGAGCAGGTTCGTGAGTTCAATGAAAATGGAAAGAGCAGTTTGGTTGGCGTCGGGGCTGAGCTTTCGCAGGTTGCCTCCTATCTCTACGTGATCGCGCCTATGAGAGGCTCGCCTGCTGACCTCGCAGGTGTGCGTGCCGGCGACATCATCGAGTACATCGACGGCAAAGCCACGCGCGACATTTCGCTTTACGATGCGAAACAGTTGCTGAATGGCGTTGCCGGCTCGGAAGTCAAATTGCGCATCCTTCGCGCCAACGCGCGGCCGCTGACTCTGACGGTTAAGCGAAGCACTTCTCGCGCAGCTGCCGCGGAAACCCGAATGGAGCCAGGACGCATTGGGGTACTGCGAATCAACAGTTTCGCGGATGGGGACAGCGGGGATGTGCGCGGGCGTGTTCAGGAACTGGTTAAGCAGGGAGTGCAGAAAATAGTAGTCGATTTGCGCGGAACTGCCGGCGGCTCAATCAATGAGGCGGTGACTGTCGCCAATCTCTTTATTAAAGATGGACTACTGGCGGAGACCTCGGGACGCGAAGGCAAAATTCTGAAGACTTTCACAGCCGATCAGAAAGCTGCGATTTTTTCCGGACCGGTGGTGGCACTGATCGATACAGGGACGGCAGGCGCCGCCGAAGTTGTCGCGTCTGCATTGATGGAGCGGGGTCGCGGGCAAGTGGTTGGCGAAAAGAGCTTCGGCGCCGGCGCGGAGCAGCAACTCTATACCTTGCGGGGTGGCGATGGACTGCTCTTAACCACCGTGAAGTGGGCATCGGCTAGCGGCAAACCATTCCTGGGTGAAGACCGTGCGCGCTCGGGTGTGACGCCTTCGGTCGAGGTCAAACGTCCGGAGCTCGCTGAGGCGATTGATCCTGAGGAACTTACCGGCAACGATACTGATCCGGTAGCTAAGCCTGGTCAGCCCGCAGACAAGCCGGAAATTGTTCCGGAAGCAGCTCCGGTGAAGCCGCCAGCCGAGGACATCCAGTTGAAGAAGGCGCTCGAGTTGCTGCGCGAAAACAAACCCGCCCAAATGCCAAAAGCGGCCTGAGCAAAAGCAAACTTTGCGTTGAGAGAAAGCCAGGGAAGTCCCTGGCTTTTCTTTTGTCTCCCACTTTCATACCTGGAACCCAAAATACTTTTCCAGGCGTTGGATATCGCATAGCGCACAGTTCGATATAGGGTAGTGAAGCGTTCAACCGATCATCCTTATATTGGATTTCAATTGCAGCAACCTTTCAATTTCCCATAGCTCGCCAAAAAACTGCAGGTTTCGCGGGAGTACTCGGCCTTTCGTAACAGCATGCTCGCTGTTATCCGCCAGAGGAACGCTCATTGCTGAGTCTTTCCAGTGCTAAGGCGATTATGTTTAGGCTAGAAGGAGACTTGAAGCGATGATTATGACAAACAGATTACTCCCGGTAGCTTTGGTTGCTGCTTTGATTGGTGGTTCAGTGGGTGCATTCGTAATGTCCCGGAATTCCACTACTAACGCGGAAACACAGACCGCGAAATTGGATACGCCGCGAAATCTAAACTCAGCCGATACTCAAAACGGCGCTCAATACCAGGCCACTGCTGGCGTGAATAAAGATGAATTCGTGCCGTCGGAATTCGACACTGCGTCAGAGCAGGGCGCTTATAAGACAGGTTTTGCTGACGGCTTCGCCGCAGCTCAGAGTGGCGCTTCAGGCAGTAGGTTTGCGCCGGCGGCGGCTGCAACGCGGCAGCGCGTTGTCTATCGCAATACGGGCCGCACCGCGCGTAACTCATCGAGCGCACGCAGGGTCTACTACGATTACAACCAGCAGCCTAAGGGCCGCAGCTTCTGGCAGAAACATCGCGATAAACTCACGGTAGCCATGGGCACGGGCGGCGGCGCGGTTGTTGGCGGCTTGATTGGTGGCAAGAAGGGTGCGGCTATTGGCGCACTGAGCGGCGCCGGCGGCTCTGCTCTGTACACATACAAACTGCGTAACCGCAACAAGCGTTACTAACCTTCTAGTCCTTCTAGTCCAGGGGAGAGTGAAGGCATGGGAGGAAAACTCTCCATCGCATTCAGCGCTTTGGCAATCATGATGGGGGCAGTTCTCAGTTTGGGAGCCGCCCCCATTGTTTCTCCCATCGTTTCTCCCATCATTTCTCACTACTCGATTAACCGGGCCAATAGCGTGAGCGCCAGACAGCCCGGGCGATCAACCTCGACAGCTGCGCGGTTCCACCTGGACCGGGGACTCGGTCTTCTAGTTCAGACATGGATCAATGGCGCAGGTCCTTATGTTTTCGCGATCGACACTGGTGCGGGACTCAACCTGATTTCTGAACGGGTTGTTCGCGAAGCGCGCTTACCGGTAAATAACACGAAGCCAACCCTACTAGGCGGTTTGACCGGTGCAAGAGGATCAACCAATCGCGCAGCGTTGATCCAACAAATGGCCCTCGGCAACAGCAGCAACATACTGCCTTCGAAACAGGTTGCTTTGGTCGTCCCACTTCCTGCAGCGCTCGACGGGATTCTCGATCCGAACGTAGCTTACGCGCCGAATGGGTATACGATTGATTTTCCTAATGAGATGATTCAGGCGTTTGAAGGCTCGCTGCAGGGACGCGAACCGCCCGCGGGCGGCGCGATAGTTTCCTGGGTTCGCAGAGCCGGCAGCAGCCGGCCTTATGTGAAACTGCAAGATGGTCGAACAGCGCTGGTCGACACTGGTTCGGGATTTGGTCTGGCGGTAAGCGGTCGCGACGCGGTGATAGTTGGCGGCTCCGATCGACAAAATGCTGTCGTCGCCCGCGACATCGGCGGCGGTTCTATCAGTTCACGCCGTGTGGCTCCGACAACAGTAAGCATTGGTCAATTGGAGTTGCGCGGAGTGCCAACCGATATTCTGTTTGGCGTTGAAGCGAATGCACCGGTCATACTGGGGCGTGACGCGCTTCGTCCTTTCAAGATCACATTCGACCCGCGGAGACGGCTAATAGAGTTTGAGCCCCCCGCTTAAGTCCCGTTGAAGCCCCGGTGTAGATAAACGTAGGACTCTATTCTAACCAGAATGCTTTTTATCGCTGCTCGAAGAAATACAGAACCGGGAGCGGTAGCGACCGGGTGCTCGACTCAACGCAACCCTGTGATATGAGCCAAAACTTTTTAGCAGGACCAGCGCAGCGTGAGTGTTTCACCCGGTCGCTACCGCTCCCGGTTCTGTATTCTTCGAAGCTATTATTAAGGCTTCAGGCTAACCAGCCATGAGAACGCACCGAGCGGAAGCAGACACCGACCAGTGGCACGAAGTAGACGAATGTCCACACAGAACAAGCATAAAACTTTCGCGCTCGTCATTGCCGGTCTTTTGGCGCTCGGAAGTTTTGTCATCAATGGGCAGACGCCGTCACAACGCCCAGCCGGCAGCACAGCGCCCGACGACACGGACGTCATCCGCGTGGACACCAATTTGGTGAACACAGTCTTCACGGCGGTCGATAAAGATCGCCACTTCCTTACGTCGCTCAAAGCTGAAGACGTGAGAATCTTCGAGAACAACGTGGCGCAGGCGATCAGTCTCTTCGAACGCGAGACCAATCGCCCGCTCACCCTCGCGATCATGATCGACACCAGCGAATCGCAACGTGGAGTGCTGGCTGATGAAAAAAAAGCCGCGCGAACATTTGTCGAATCCGTTATCAGATCGCTTCCGGCAAACGGCGCCAGTGGTGATCGCGCGGCCATTATTTCGTTCACTGGGGAACCGAAGATTGAGCAACAACTCACGGGAGATCAAAACCGGCTTAAGGAGGGAATCGAGCGAATTCGCATCGAGCTTTCGCCGGAGAATGTACGTCGCCTGGCGGCTGGCGAAGACCCTCTGCCGAAAGAACAGGATCCGAGTGGGTACACGGGTATCTGGGATGCGATGTGGATGGCCGTTGACGATATTTTATCCACAGGTCCGGCAAACACGCGCCGCGCGATCGTTTTGTTATCGGATGGTGACGACACCAGCAGCACCATCAAGCGACAGGACGTTATTGATCTGGCGGTCAAATCAGACGTCGTGATTTACTCCATTGGCATTCGCGACCGCGATTTCGATTTGGGTAAACTCGATTCTGGCGCGCTGAAAAAAGTATCTGATCGAACGGGAGGCCGCGCGTTCTTTCCGCTAAGCACTGCTGAGCTCACCTCGGCGTTCACCCAAATCGATCAGGAACTTCGCTCGCAATATCTAATCGGATATTCGCCTACCAACCTCAACCGTGATGGCGCCTATCGCCAAATTCGCATCGAGATAATCAATCCCGAGCTACGCAAAAACAAAGTCCAGTTGCTCTATCGCGGCGGTTACTACGCTCGCAACGTCGGTAGGTAATCTCGAATCGAATGTTAATGGCGGCGGGCTTAGAGTGACTTATGAGCGACATAGAATTCAATCTCAATGACGCAGTAGCAGTTCTGGCGCGCACGCCAGCTAATCTCGCTGCGTTGCTCGAGGAATTACCTGACACGTGGACCAGCGCGACGGAAGGCGCCGAGACGTGGTCGCCTTACGATGTCATTGGCCATCTGATCCACGGCGAGCGCACGGATTGGATTCCGCGCGCGCGGCACATCCTCGCGGGTGAGACGCGGCCGTTTGAAAAATTTGATCGGATGGCGCAGTTCACGGAGAGCAAAGGCAAGAGCCTGAGCGAATTGCTTGCGGAGTTTGTTAATCTCCGTCGCGATAACATCGCCGAGCTCCTTGAAATGAAATTGACGCGTGAGGATCTGGGCCGGAAGGGACTTCATCCGGAACTGGGTGAGGTGACACTCGAACAGCTGCTGGCAACGTGGGTTGTGCATGATTTGGACCACGTGGCCCAAATTGCACGCACGATGTCCAAAGTCTATGAGCAGACTGTTGGTCCCTGGACCGCGTATCTTTCAATCCTCCATGACCGGGAGCGCGGATAAGTCGGTGACATATGCGGGGCATTAGCCCGACCGTGAGAGAGGGCTCAGTATTTAAGCTCGATGAGAGATTTCGACGACAATGAGTTTCCACTCGCTTACTTAATCACCTTCAGATGTTACGGCACCTGGCTCCACGGTGATCCACGCGGATCGTATCGTCGCAATTCTCGCTTGATCTCAGGCGTATCCACCATACCCCCGCGGCCTCGGTTGGAGACAGCTGAGCGTCAACAACTCAAGCACTCACCCATAAAACTCGACACCAAACAGCGTGCGGTGGTAGAGCAAGCAGTGCGAGAGGTCTGTGAGCATCGGAGATATGCCTTGCGTGCTATCAATCCCAGAACGAACCATGTTCACTCAGTCGTCTCCGCGTTAAGCGATCCGGAACCCATATTAGATGCTTTCAAGTCGTACGCGACGAGAGCACTGAGGAGAACGGGATTGTTGCCGTCCGAAGTGAAACCGTGGGCGCGTCACGGAAGTACGATCTACCTCTGGAAGGAGCGAGACGTGGAACGAGCGGTTGAATATGTAGTGCTGGGACAGGATCATGAGTTCACGCTCGATTAAGGAGTGAGCCCTCCCTGACGGTCGGGCTAGTGCACCGGAAGAGACGTGAGCCTCACTGACGGACGGGCTAGTGCCCAGGCAAAGAAAAGCTGACTTGCGTCAAGAGAAAAGGCCCTGACGGTCAGGGCCTTTTTCTTCCAGTGGGTGATGATGCTACTTCGCCAGGAGGCTGCAGGGCACCGGATGGTAGCCGCTGAAACTCATGTTTGTTCCGACGGCAACCGGTTGATCCGACGTCACGCGGATTGAGTGAACTACGTTAGTCAATTCATCTGGGAAAGTTAGGGGGCCCATCCATTTAAGGGTTCTGGTGTTAGCCGCTGCCAAAGATACAGTTGTCGCGCCAGCTTCGCCGGGGTAAGTCGATGCCGGTGCAGAGCCCGGGACTGTAATTCCGGCGAGATTACCTCCGGTACTGTCCAGGAAATTCACTGCGATATTGGCTGCCACAGCTCCGCCATTAAAGACATACATCCAGGCCTGGGCACCGGTGCCGCCGCTCGGAAGATGGCCCGGCGTGCAGATCCACACATACGGTGGTCCAGCAGAGGAGGATGGGCCTGGGGGTCCCGCCGGTCCCGCGGGTCCAGTTGCTCCGGTAGCGCCGGTGGCGCCGGGGGAGCCGGGGGAGCCGGTAGCTCCTGCCGGACCGGTCGCTCCCGTCGGACCCACTGGTCCCGGTGGGCCGGTAACGTTCCAGCTAATCCGTGTTTCGTTGTTGTGACAAGCTTGGCTGGAAGCCACAAGCCGCATCCCACCGTTACCGGGATTGATGCAGGCCTCAAGCACGCCCGGAGGGGGGGAAGTGGCAGCGTATTGGGAGATCGGGATAAGCAGCAGAACAAGGATCACAAGTAGAGAGCCGGCGAGGCCCGCGCGGCGGAGGGTGATGTTCATAGGGTCTCCTTCTGGCGGCAAGCCGCCTTTGGTATAAGGATAAATCGCAGGGAATCTAGTGACGACGGGATCGTTTGTCAATATTTTCCACGTCTAACTTACAGCGAATAGGATCAGAGAGGAATGTTGCCGTGCTTCTTCGGTGGATTCGTGTCGCGCTTGTTTTCCAGGAGCGCGAGCGCGCGGATGAGTTTCGGTCTTGTGAGTGCAGGCTCGATCACTTCGTCGATGAAACCGCGTTCGGCGGCGACGTAAGGATTCGCAAACTTGTCTTCAAGTTCAACAACGCGAGCGCGTCGCGCTTCGTCATGATCTTTTGCCTCACTAATTTCGCGCCGATATAAGATGCCGACTGCGCCTTCAGCTCCCATCACCGCAATTTCCGCCGACGGCCAGGCGAAGTTGATGTCTGTGCGAATGTGTTTTGACGCCATCACGCAATAAGCGCCGCCGTAGGCCTTGCGAGTGATCACCGTCACTTTCGGCACAGTAGCCTCGGCAAAAGCATAAAGAAGTTTCGCGCCGTGACGAATAATGCCGCCGTGTTCCTGGGAAATGCCGGGAAGAAAACCGGGCACGTCTTCAAAGGTGATGAGGGGAATATTGAAACAGTCGCAGAAGCGCACGAAGCGCGCGGCCTTCACCGAGGCGTCGATATCGAGCACGCCGGCCAGAAATGCTGGCTGGTTTGCAACGATGCCGACAGAACGTCCATCGAGACGCGCGAAGCCGATGCAGATATTTGGCGCATGCAGTTGTTGTACTTCGAAAAAGTAGCCGTCATCCACGATCGGATTGATGACGTCGCGAATGTCGTAAGGCTGATTGGAAGCTTCCGGGATGATGGTGTTCAGCTTCGGCTCAGTGCGATCCGGTGAATCGGTGGAGCGCGTTCGCGGCGCATCTTCGAGATTGTTTGAAGGAATAAAGGAGAGCAGCTCGCGCACCATCCGCAGCGCGTGCTCGTCCGAGTCGGCGGCGAAGTGGGCCACGCCCGAAACTCGATTGTGCGTAATCGCGCCGCCCAGTTCTTCTTTGGTAACGTAGGCGTGGGTGACAGTCTTGATTACATCGGGGCCGGTTATGAACATGTACGACGTGTCCTTAACCATGATGTTGAAATCCGTGATGGCCGGACTGTAGACCGCGCCGCCCGCGCAGGGGCCCATGATGCAACTGATCTGCGGCACGACGCCGGACGCGAGTGTGTTGCGCAGAAAAATATCGGCATAGCCGCCGAGACTGACAACGCCTTCCTGAATGCGAGCGCCGCCGGAATCGTTGATACCGATGATCGGCACGCCAACTTTCATCGCCAGATCCATTACCTTGCAGATTTTTTCTGCATGCGTTTCCGAAAGGGAACCACCGAAGACGGTAAAGTCCTGGGCGAAGACGAGGACTCGCCGGCCGTCAATCTGCCCGTAGCCGGTAACCACGCCGTCGCCGGGATAGAGTTGCTGGTCCAAACCGAAATCTTTCGAGCGGTGTACGACAAACTTGTCAAACTCTTCAAAGCTGTCTTCATCGAGCAGAAACTCGACGCGCTCGCGGGCCGTCATCTTCTTAGCCGCGTGCTGTTTCTCGATCCGCGCAGCGCCGCCGCCGGCCTGGGCCTTGAGCGAACGCTCCTTCAGGACCTCGAGTTTTGATTTAGATTGTTTGGGTTGCTGTTTTGTCATAGGCAATTGAAATGATCGGAGTTCCTAATTCTCACAGAGATTATGGATAGAAGGTTCATTGCACTAACCACGATCAAAAGGGAACTGCCTGGTTTCGATTAAGCTCACAACTTCACCCACTGCCTGCCGAGCGCTAACTTGCAACTCCGCCGGGTAAGAATATTCTTCGGCGTTTCGCTCAAAATCTTCGACGTCGAGTATACGGTATGAGAGGTCGGGCGCGACCAGAATATCGAGGTCCAAATCCACATAACTCAGAGTTTCGCCATCAAACGTGGGTGGCCGGTTGATGTTGCAATAATAGTTTCGCAAGTCGTCGTTTGGCTCGGCGAAGCGAAAGATGTTGTACCAGCGATCGAGCCAGTAATATTCGAGGCTACGCGTGCCGGCGGCGATTGTGCCCAGTAAGTCATGGACCACTTCGTCAGGAAACTTTGCGTCGAGAACTAACAGCGAGCCTTCTTGTCTTACTAACTGAGCAGTCCAGCGACGATGCTCGCGGCCGTCGTACTTGCACGCGCGCACGACGATTGGTTTATCGCTTGTTTTCACCGTCACCCTTCGCGACTCTTTGCGTCTAAACTTGGCGGGCTTTGCGGTTTCCCGGTCGTTTCACCGCAAAGGACGCTAAGGACACGCAAAGCCACGCAAAGGATTATTTTCGGCCGCTCTTGTGCCAGTCAGCCAGGAACTGCGCCTGACCTTTGTCTGTCAGGGGATGATTGAACAGTTGATCGATTACTTTGAATGGCATCGTCGCGATGTCTGCACCCATGCGCGCTGCCTCGATCACGTGGATCGGGTGCCGAATGCTGGCGGCCAGCACTTCAGTTTTCCACTCGTAGTTTCTATAGATATCGATGATGCTCTGCAGCAGCACCAATCCATCTTCGCCGATATCGTCGAGGCGGCCGATAAACGGACTGATGAATGATGCTCCCGCTTTGGCGGCCATGATCGCCTGGCCGGCGGAGAAACAAAGCGTGACGTTCACTTTTATTCCGTCATCCGAAAGTTCTCGCGTGGCTTTCAATCCCTCGCGCGTGAGCGGGCACTTCACCACCACATTCTTTGCAATGGCGGCATACTCGCGTCCCTCGCGCAGCATGCCTTCAGTGTCCTGACTGGTGACTTCCGCTGACACTGGACCCGAAACGATTTCGCAAATGGCCGCGATGTGCTCCTTGAAATCCACATCGCCTTCTTTGGCAATCAGCGAAGGGTTGGTAGTTACTCCATCAGCAATGCCAAACTTTGCGGCATCGCGAATCTCATTTAGGTTTGCTGTATCAAGAAAAAATTTCATAAGGGTTGCTCCAATGAATATTGCTTTTGTGATTGACCCGGTCGTTACCCCGACGGGTCGGGGTTCTGTATTAATCGTCCCCCGACCATAGAGAATCACTCAGGTTAGTGCGTCTCGGATCGGATTCCTGAGCACGCCGATTCCTTCGATCTCAACTTCGACAATATCTCCGTCCTTCATTCGTGAAACTCCGGCTGGGGTTCCCGTTGCAATCAGGTCTCCCGGCTCGAGCGTCATCACGTTGGCAATGTATCTGATCAGGAAGGGAACTGAGAAAGCCATGTCCGATGTGCGGCCATGCTGTTTCACTGTTCCGTTGACTCGGGTCTCAACGCTCAGGTTGAGTGGATCGAGATCTCGAACGATGAAAGGCCCAACCGGGCAGAACGTGTCAAACGACTTACCACGCGTGAATTGAACGTCTTTTCGTTGCAGGTCGCGCGCGGTGACATCGTTGACGCAGGTGTAGCCCCGAACATAACTCAGCGGATCATCTGTTTCCGCAAGCTTACGGGCGCGGCGGCCAATCACAACTCCCAGTTCGCCTTCATGTTCCACTTGTTGCGACGCCGGCGGAAGTTCGATGACATCTCCATTTCCAATCACCGATGAAGGCGCTTTCAGAAACAGCAAAGGTTCGTCCGGCATCTTGTTGCCCAGTTCCGCCGCGTGCTCTTTGTAATTCCGTCCCACGCAAACGATTTTTGACGGCGCGACCGGCGGGAGCAGAGTTACGTCTGCAAGCGGGATCGGGTTCGCGGTACGAGGCGACGAAAACGACTCGATGGTTTCACCTTCGGCGAGGGGGAAAACAGAGTCACCTTCTAACAGGCCGAAACGTGGCGACGATCTGTGAAAGGTTGTAAACCGGCAGATACGCATGTGTGACTTTTCGTTTTATGGATGTTGGCGGAGCCAAGGGGTCAGAACCACCTGCGGTAGCGGGTGGGTATTCTGAGCAACCAGGACCCTGACATCATAAGCTGGACCACCCGCTACCTCAGGTGGTACTGACCTCCATCCTGCGCTTCCAGCCTTAAGGTACGGTTTCGGAAACCACTTCCGAGGGCTGACTGACGTTGCCTACCTGATCAACGGCGACCAGGTAGTAGTAATACTTCTTGCCGGCCTCGACTTTCTCATCTTGAAAAGTTGTTCGCGTCAGCAGATCTGAGTTCAGCTTGCTCCATTTGTCTTTGGGAAGATCAGGATCGTTTGAGCGATAAATATTGTAACCGGCCACATCCATTTCGGGGTTCGCAGGGAAAAACAATGACAACCGGCCTGGCGCCGCGGCGATGGTGATCGACGTGGGCGCGGATGGGCGAAATACGTCGCGCGGCGAAACGGTAACGATGTTTGAATTCAGACTTTCAACCTGCGCGCCTTCGGTGCCCAGCGAAACGGAGCGCACAATATAACGATACGTGTCCCCAAATTTGAAATTCTTGTCGGCGAACTGAGTTCCAGCCACCACTGAAGCATTTATCGGCGTCTGGCTTTGCTCGTGGGATGGATCATCAGATTCGTCGATGCGATACACGTTGTAGCCGAGCACGTTGACTGGAGTGGAACCGTCAATGTTAGCCGCGGGCGCCTGCCAGGAAATAGTGATTGCTTCCTCGGACACTTCGTTTCCGGTCGAAATTATTGTGGGCGGCTGGGCCACGCGCGCGGCCGGTTCCACTACCAGAAAGTTTGAGAAAGAGGCTCGTTGACCCGATGCATTTACGTAACGCACAGCGTAACGCAAACGAGTGGGCTCGCCCGCCAGTTCAAGTGTGTCAACGTACGTGAGATTGTCAGTTGCACTCTTAATCTGATCGTAGGTTACTGATCCAATCAAAGTTGAACGCGAGGCAAAATCTTCTTCAGTGAGGCTCAAAGGCGCACGAGGATTTTCCGCCAGGCGATAGACGTCAATGCGACGGATGCTTTGCACGCTTTCGTCTTTTGCGTTTCGCTGTGGCGCCGGCCAACTCAAAATTACCTGATTGCCGCGTTGCGCGCCCGATAGTGCTTCCGTTCGTTGGGGTACGCGCTCGATCGGCGGCAAGGGGGGACGCCGTTTACCGCAATTCAGTAGGCAGAAGGCAGTGGGCAGTAGGCAGAAAATCAGGAAAGTCGAACGCCATCGGCCGAGCAGCGGACGACGATGTTCGCGCGGGGCGTAGTCAAGCTCAAACTGCTTACTGCCCACTGCCTTCTGCCCACTGTTTCTCATAGGATGTAGCGGCTGAGGTCCTGATCTTTCACAGTGTCGGCGAGCATGGATTCAACATAGGCAGCATCGATGAGCTGGTTCTTGGGTTCCAGGTCGGGTCCCTCAAAGCTGATTTCCTCGAGCAGCTTTTCCATGATCGTCTGCAGCCTGCGCGCGCCGATGTTTTCAGTGTGCTCATTTACCTGTGCCGCAAAATTTGCAATCGAATCAATCGCGTCGTCAGTAAAGTCGACTATCACGTCCTCAGTGGCCATCATCGCCCGATACTGCTTAATCAGCGCATTCTTTGGTTCAGTCAGAATACGTTTGAAATCCTCAACCGTAAGAGATTCCAGCTCGACCCGAATCGGAAAACGTCCCTGCAACTCCGGAATCAAATCGGAAGGCTTGGAGACATGAAACGCGCCGGCGGCGATAAACAGAATGTGGTCAGTGCGCACCATTCCATAACGGGAGTTTACCGTGGTGCCTTCGACGATGGGCAGGATATCGCGCTGCACGCCTTCGCGGGAGACGTCTGGCCCATGCCCTGACTCGCGGCCGGCGATCTTGTCGATCTCGTCGAGAAAAATGATTCCGGATGATTCGACGCGCTCAATCGCTGCGCGGGCTACCTGGTCCATGTCGATGAGCCGCTCTTCTTCCTCCTGCATGAGGTATTCGATGGCTTCATCCACCTGCATCTTCCGGCGCTTGGTCCGCCCCTGGAACATGTTGCCCAACATGTCTTTCATGTTGATGCCCATTTCCTCGACGCCCTGTGGGCCGGCGAGTTCGATGACAGGAAAGTTCTTTTCACGAATCTCTATCTCAACCAGGCGCGAGTCAAGTTTGCCGTTGCGAAGTTGGCTGCGCAGTTTCTCGCGCGTGCGTTGAAATTGCTCGGTGCGATTGGCGGAAGAATCAGTGGTGGAATCACCAGCCGCATTTGTTCCGGTTGCCTCGGCGGCCGCGGGATCAAAATCGTAAACATTTGCAGCGCGCGGCGGGGGCAGCAGAATATCGAGTATCTGTTCTTCGACGTTTAGTTCAGCTTTTTCAGCGATTTCGTCAATCTTTTCCTGCCTCGTCATGTCTACTGAGATTTCCGTGAGATCGCGGATCATGCTTTCAACGTCGCGGCCCACATAGCCAACTTCAGTAAATTTCGATGCTTCCACTTTCAGAAAAGGGGAGTTTGAGATGCGCGCGAGCCGGCGAGCAATTTCAGTTTTGCCGACGCCGGTTGAACCGATCATGATCATGTTCTTCGGCATCACATCGACCGCCATCTCGGGATCGAGTTTCTGACGTCGAATACGATTCCGCAACGCAATCGCAACCGCTCTTTTGGCGTTGCGCTGTCCGACGACGTGCTTGTCCAACTCGGCAACGATCTGACGCGGAGTCATATCGTCCAAGCGGGCTTCTTCACCAATCTCGCCTTCCAGATAAATCACCATTTCAAATTACTCGGACGTGCGCCGCCGGGAGTACGGACCATGCGCCGCTTTCGTTTAGATTTCCTCGACTACAATATTTTGATTTGAGTAAATGCAGATTTCACCGGCAATGCTTAACGCTTCGACCGCGATCTCGCGCGCTGACAGAGCGGTATGTTTTTGCAGGGCCCGTGCTGCCGCTAAGGCGTAAGATCCGCCTGAACCAATTGCGAGCACTCCATCGTCCGGGGCAATCACATCCCCATTGCCTGACAGGAGAAATGAACTCTTCGTATCGGCGACGACGAGCAGCGCTTCAAGGTGCCGCAGGATCTTATCGGTTCGCCATTCCTTGCTGAGTTCGATGGCGGCTCGTTCGAGGTTCCCGTGATACTGCTCCAGTTTGCTTTCGAACCTGGTCAGGAGCGAAAACGCATCAGCGGTAGCGCCGGCAAAGCCTGCCAGAATGGTATCGTTATAAAGGCGCCGAACCTTTTTTGCGTTCGCCTTCATGATCGTCTCGCCCAGTGTTACCTGGCCGTCGCCAGCCATGGCTACGTGATCGTCCTTGCGAACGAGTAGCACAGTCGTGCTGCGTATGATTGAATTTTCTCGTGGCATTTTTAGCAACGGTCACTATAGGAATTCGCCGGAAGGCAAGTCAAGGCGAGCTTCTGTCATTGCTCGGAATTTTCTGGTTTAGGATATGATGGTTCACAGATGAGCGGCAGAACGAATAGTGATAATAACGATGGGCGCAATTATCGCCCGCGCATCGGCATCACGATGCGACTGGAAATCCAAACGAATCGCTTCTACCTCGGACGCGATTACAGCGAAGCGGTTGAAGCCGCGGGTGGGACGCCGGTACATATCAGTCTCATTCCGGATCCTGATTACATCTCGGCAGTAGTCGATAATCTGGATGGAATTCTCCTGCCCGGCAGCGATTCAGACGTCGATCCGTTGAGGTATGGATCCGAACCGCATCCGCGCCTCGGCACAGTGCAGCCAATCAAAGACGAAACGGATTTATTGGTACTGACGGAAGTCGAAAAACGACGACTGCCGTTACTTGCGATATGCTTTGGGATGCAAGTGCTCAATGTTTCGCGTGGCGGCTCTCTAATTCAGGATATCGGCGCTCAGGTGCCAGACGCTATCAAGCATGAGCAGGGCGCGCCGCGAGATCGGCCATCACATGGACTTACGCTCGCGTCTTCAAGCCTGGTGGCCAACCTGGCGGGGAGCGACAAGGCGCTCGTGAACAGTCACCACCATCAAGCAATCGAAAGGGTGGGAAGGGAACTAATTTCCACGGCCTGGGCTGCCGACGGCTTAATCGAAGCCGTCGAGGATTCGCGGCCTGAGCGCTTTGTCCTCGGCGTTCAATGGCACCCGGAAATAGGATGGAAGGACGATCGTTTTTCACAGGAGTTGTTTGACTGGTTCATCACCGCCGCCAGAAAACAAGGCAGATCACATGCTGAGTCGGAGGCTTACAAAGAAGCAGCAGTAGTTGTTGAATAAAACGGCAGCTTACCTGAGCCGAGATATTTAAAGTGAAACTTGAAGACGTGCGTTTGCGAGGGCGGGTCGCAGTTGTAACTGGAGGCTCGAGGGGAATTGGGCGAGCAGTCGTGGAGCTTTTTGCCGAACTAGGTGCGGACGTGGTCGTGAATTATCGGAAAGACGCTGCCGCAGCGGAGTCTAGCGTGAATGCGGCCCGCGAGAAGGGGGCCGTGGCGTTGTCTTTTGGTGGTGATATCGCCGAAGTGGCTACAGCTCAACTCCTGATCGATTTCGCCGTGAAACGCTTCAAGCGCGTTGATCTTCTGATTTGCAACGCTGGAATTTGGGAGGGTTCGCCTGTTGATGTGATGACTGAAGAGTTGTGGGACAGGACGACCGACATAAACCTCAAGGGAACCTGGGCCGTATGTCGAGCTGCGATTCCGGTGATGAAGCAACAGAAATTCGGAAAGATTGTGATTGTCACATCAACAGCCGGGCAGCGAGGTGAGGCAAACTATTCAAATTATGCCGCCTCGAAGGGCGGGCAGATAGCTTTCACCAAGTCACTCGCGGAGGAGTTGGGGGAGTGGGGAATAAACGTAAACGCGGTGGCGCCGGGGTGGGTCGCCACTGAGATGACGAGCGACGCTTTGAGAGATAGCGAACACCGCGCTGCTGCTGCTCGCCAGATTCCCTTGGGTCGCATAGCCACACCCGAAGAGATTGCGGCACCCATTGCTTTTCTATGCAGTGACTGGGCCAGACACATCACGGGCGAGATATTAAATGTTAACGGTGGCGCAGTCCTGTGCGGCTAGAGCTGAGAAGAAACATTAAGTCTATCGTTGGATTGGTTAGTAAAACAGTATGACTCGAAGCAAAATCAAGCTTGGACTTGAGAAGTTACTTGAAGGACAAGGCGGCCTCTTCAAAGGCGAGAGGGTGGGGTTAATCTGCAATCAGGCCTCGGTAGATCACGGTTTCCGCCACGCGGCAGACATTCTGCACGGTCACCCGGACGTTAATCTGCGCGCGCTGTTTGGACCACAGCATGGCATACGCGGGGATGTTCAGGACAACATGATCGAGACTGACCATACCGCGGATACTGAGACCGGATTGCCAATCCATTCTCTCTATAGCGAGACTCGCGAGCCGACCGAAGCAATGCTGCAGGATGTGGATGTGCTGGTTTTTGATATGCAGGACGTTGGCTGTCGTATCTATACCTTTGCCTACACGATGGCGAATTCCATGATCGCGGCAAAACGTTTTGGAAAGCGAGTGATCGTTTGCGATCGCCCCAATCCAATCAACGGAACTGATGTGGCGGGGAATGTTTTGGAGACTGAACACGCGTCCTTTGTTGGCCAGTATGCGATTCCTACTCGCCACGGGATGACGCTGGGGGAGTTAGCCAAACTCTTCAATGACCACTTCGGGATTAATTGTGATCTCGAAGTGGTTGCCATGGATGGTTGGGAGCGTACGCATTGGCTCGATCAGACAGATACCCCCTGGGTAATGCCTTCACCCAATATCCCAACGCTTGATTCCGCAACCGTTTTTCCCGGGACAGTCCACTTTGAAGGAACTCAGCTCTCCGAGGGGCGGGGAACCACACGGCCCTTTGAGCTGGTGGGTGCGCCTTTTGTTAACGCAGATGAGTACGCCCGAAAGCTTAACGACCTGGGCTTGGCGGGCGTTTATTTTCGAAGCTGCATCTTTCGGCCGACTTTCCAAAAGCATGGTGGGGTTAGTTGTGGTGGCGTGCAGATACACGTGACGAATAGGGAAGCTTTTGAGCCGGTCACGGCCGGATTGCACATGGTCAAGGCTGCTTATGATCTTTACCACGATGAATTCCGGTGGAAGGAACCACCTTACGAATACGTCTACGATCGTAATCCTTTTGACGTGATATCAGGGACTTCAAGTATCAGGCGAGCTATTGAGGGTGGAGCCCCGATTGAGTCGCTCGCAGATGATTGGAGCGACGGGCTGGAGGAGTTTCGCCAGGTTCGCTCAAGCTATCTTCTGTATTAGTTTGTTGAAGTGAATCCTGAGAAGTCGTGATGCCGACCGTTAACGTCAAGTGTTAAGCGGCCGATGGGTGAAGCGGCACTGTAGCTAACGTTAAACTTGAATACTTATCAGGATGCGAAAAATTGAATGGTGTATATAGGAGGTTGACTTGAGTAAGGTTGAAACCGGAACAGAACACGAAACAGCACCGGCAAAAGCCTGGTTGATGGGAACGGCAGGATGGCTGGTTCCTGGCTTAGGGCACGTGCTTCAGGGGAAATGGGGAAGAGCTTTGCTGCTGGGCGGCGCAGTTTGGGCGTGTTTTATCCTTGGATTCATTATGGGCGGACACCTTTTTCAATACGACGGTTCGCTCCTGCGAATTCCTCCGATGATTGGAAATCTAGGGGCTGGTCTCCTTTATATAGTGCCCTGGTTTATGGGCTTTGGCTTCGCAGAAGATGTCCGGCTGGCGGCGCTTCCCACGTTCGAGTTTGGCTGGACGTTTCTCATTGTGGCAGGACTGCTCAATTACCTGGCGATGCTGGATGCGTTTGATATCGCTGCTGGGAGGAAGTCGTGAGACATTTCTTAGTGATGACGGTTTTTGCTCTCGCGGCCGCAGTTGTTTTCGGTGTCGTGGCTAAAGACTCGCCTCGAGACCGCCTGCTCTATGGACTTAAAGTATTTGCTGAGTTCCTGGTGATTGGGTTGGTCCTGGGTTGGATCCTTTACTTTCTTCCTTTCTAGGTGAGACTTGGCGGCGTGGCCCATGCAGCGCGGGGTAAGCGAATGGCTTTGCAGGAGACTGAGGCGCTCATCTTAAGGACCTACAACTTTGCCGAAGCAGATAAGATTGTTGTTTGTTTCACTAGGCAGGCAGGGCTGATTCGTGGAGTCGCCAAGGGCTGCAGAAAACTCAAGAGCAGATTTGGCGCAGCCCTGGAACCTTTCACTCTCGCCAAAATTACGTATTATCACAAGGAAAATCAGGATCTCGTTTCGTTAGGACAGGTAGACATTCTGGAATCGTATTTCCGGTTGTCTTCGAATCCCGACACACTGGCCGGCCTGGCCTACATGGGCGATCTGGTAATCGAATTCTCGCCGCCTTACGAAGCTAATGAAAAACTTTATCGGATGGTGAAGGCTTGCCTGGCCGCAGTTTCCGAGTCGCAACCGGATCTGCAAGCGATCCTAAGGTACTTCGAAGTCTGGCTCTTAAAACTCGAAGGTTACTTGCCGGACGTTAGACACTGCGGCGAATGCCACCGCGAGTTTAGCGATACGGAGTTGGCCCATGTCGGAATCGATTCGGTCTTTCGCTGTCGTGACTGTAGTCGAGGAATTGGCAAATCATTGTCAAGAAGACTTCAGGCCCAACTTCGTGCGACGCAGAAACTGCCGCCACATTCGTTTGTTCAAGCATCACATGAGGTTCCAGCAATCATTCATCGAGAGATGGCTGAACTAACACATCAACTAATTGGCCGAGTACTTGAGAAGCAGCCGCGGTTGAGGCCAACGCTGCAGTAGTCCGAAAAACTTGAAGTGTAGTTTCGATGTTGACTACCGGAAAACTTATACCGACCTACGTAGTCAAGAGCGCGCTCCCTTACGCGATGCTTTCGCTCGTTCTGTTAACAGCTATTCTCTTTACCCAGCAAACGGGCCGCTTCGCTGAACTGGCCCTCTATGCAGATCTGCCGCTGAATTTGGCTGGTGAAATCGCCGCAGCGCTTTTACCCAGCGTGTTGATACTGACACTGCCCGTCGCCGTACTCGCCGGAATTGTAATCGGATTTGCTCGCATGGGCAGTGACAGCGAAATCATCGCGATGCGAGCTGCAGGAGTGGGCACCTGGACGCTGCTGTGGCCCGTTCTCGCCATGGGCTTGCTCGCCAGCGGCGCCACTGCGTTTCTCCATTTGAAAGAGGCACCCCAGGCCGCTCGCGATCTTCGGCAAGCAGTCGTGCGGGGCGCCTTGCGAAAACTCGAGTCGCCAGTCGAACCGCGCACGTTCAATACCGAAATCCCGGGATATGTAATCTACGTCCGCGACGGCGACAAGAATCTCGGCACTTGGGGCCGCGTTTTTATCTATGCTCATGAAGAGAAAGATGGTTCCACCAGGATTGTGACCGCGCGTGGAGGGCGCATCGATTCATCGGCAGAAAAATCTGAACTGGTGTTGAACGATGCGGTGGCGATGAAAATGCCATCGTCGAAAGCAGCGGAGCGTTCGTACGTGGTTGAAAGATTAGACCAACTCCGGCTGGCGATCGATACCGGGCGAGCGGGCTTGCTCGAGAGTTTGAGCAAGAAAGAAGTGCAAGTGGAAGAGCTGGATTGGAGCGACTTACGGCAACAAGCTAAGTCTGAAGATTTGTCCGAGAGAAGGGAAGCGGAAAGAACGTTGCAACGCAAGCTGGCACTTTCGGCTGCGCCTTTCGTTTTCTCGTTATTCGGCGGTCTATTGGGAATGCGAGTGAGACGCGGCGGCCGAGGTATCGGCATACTGCTATCGCTCGCCGTAGTGGTGATCTACTACCTTGTTTCCCTTCTGGGCGAGTCGCTGGCGCGCACCGGCACCGTGTCTGCAATTGTCGGGCAATGGATGGCGACGGCAGTAATGCTCCTGCTGAGCTTTCTGTTGCTGAGTTTCGACAGTATTCCGCGCCTGGATCTGGCCAGGAGATTTCTCCGTCCGAAACAATCAGAATCGAAACCCACGGTATCTGCGCCGGAGCACACGCTCGGCGCGGGTCGCTCGGGTTTTCCCAGTTTGCTGGACACAAGCCTATTCCAAACGCTATCGGCGAGTTTCTTTGTGGCCTTCGTGTCACTGGTTTCCATCTTCGTTATTTTCACGCTCTTCGAACTCTGGCGTTTCATCGGAGCGAATAGAGTGCCGGCCGGTGTCGTTGCCAGGTATCTGCTCTATTTGCTTCCGCTGGTTGCGGTCGAACTTTTTCCCGCGACGATGCTGGTTACGGTGCTGATTACTTACGCCTTGCTTGCACGCAGAAGCGAAGCCATCGCATGGTGGGCCTCAGGACAGAGTGTCTATCGGCTCATGATGCCGGGGCTGTTGTTCGCAGTCGCGGTCGGTGCCGGCACGTGGCTGGTTCAGGAACACGTGATGCCATCGGCAAACGTTAAGCAGGAAGCCTTGAGAACGCGAATAAGAGGTGGTCAACCTCGAGCCATGACCGGCAGCGGCCGCCAGTGGTTGGCTTCAATTGAGGACCGCCGTCTTTACTCGTATGAGTTTGATGAGCAGCCGGGCTCGTTGATAGAACCAACCATCTACGAGTTAGACGGGGATGGCGTACATTTGAAACGCGTGATTAACGGCAAGACGGGCACATGGACCACGCCCAACACAATGACCGTGAGGGAAGCAGAGAGTATAAATCTCGTGGGGGAAGGAGGCATGACGGTCCAGCGGGAAACACTTCCGGAGTTGCCATTGACAGGAATTGAATCGCCACAGGTTTTCCGGCCCACGGTCGATAAGCCGTCTCAGTTGAGCGTCACGTCTTTAAGTAGTTATCTCAAAGCCGCGAAACAACGCGGTACGGATGTTTCAGCGTTAGCGGTGGCGCTGCAGCGCAAATATGTAAATCCGTTCAGCGTTCTGGTGATGGCGTTTATCGGAATGCCTTTAGCCCTGGCGTTTGGCAGACGCGGCGCCATTGTTGCGCTGTGCGTGGCGGTCGGTGTGAGTGTCGCGTATTGGGGGATCGGCGGTGGCTTCCAGCAACTTGGTAATCATGGAATGCTGCCGCCTGAAGTCGCGGCGTGGTCCCCACCGGTGATATTTGCGGCATTAGGAACTTACTTCCTGACGAGAGTCCGCACCTAATCACAAACTTCAGCAGCGATGGCGACTCATAAACGAAAAGGCAGGAAGCCTCGCGACTTCCTGCCTTTTGCGTTTTCACGTGTTCGAATTGACTAGGTGCCAGTTTCCCAACTGCCGATATATTCGATCTGTTCGGCGGTAAGCGTATCGATTGCCAGCCCAAGTGCCCTCAGTTTAAGGCTTGCAATTTCGGTATCGACTTCCTTAGGCAGCAGGTGAACCCCTGGTTTTAGTTCGCCCTTCTTCTTAACCAAATACTCAACCGAGAGTGCCTGATTAGCGAAACTCATATCCATCACGCTCGCCGGATGACCCTCGGCGGCCGCAAGATTGATCAGCCGGCCTTCACCTAAGACCATCACGCGATTGCCATTCGTCTTAAGCGCATACTCATCAACGAATGGTCTGACCCGCATCACATCCGCCGACAGTTCGCGCAAGGCAACGAGATTGAGTTCGAGATCGAAGTGGCCGCTATTGCAGACGAGCGCGCCATCCTTCATCCGTTCAAAATGTTCGCGATCGATGACGTGACGATTACCGGTTACGGTAATGAAGATGTCACCGATTGACGACGCCTCCGCGATCGGCATGACTCGGAAACCATCCATCACTGCTTCAACAGCCTTGATAGCGTCAACTTCGGTGACAATCACATTCGCGCCCATGCCGCGCGCGCGCAATGCGACACCCTTGCCGCACCAGCCGTAGCCGACGACGACAATGTTTCTGCCCGCGAGCAGAATGTTGGTAGCGCGGATGATGCCATCCAGGGTGGATTGACCCGTGCCGTAGCGGTTGTCAAAGAAATGTTTGGTTTGCGCGTCGTTCACGGCAATAGTCGGAAAACTGAGAACGCCGGCGGTTTCCATTGCTTTGAGGCGCTGGATCCCGGTGGTCGTTTCCTCAGTGGATCCGATTAACTCTTTGACCTGGTCGGCTCGCTCCTTGAGCAGAGTAGCCACGACGTCTGAGCCGTCATCGATAATAATTTCGGGATGAAAATCGAGAGCCGTGCGAACGTGCCGGTTATACGTCTCGGTTGACTCACCTTTGATCGCATAAACGGGAATTCCGTAATCGGCTACGAGCGAAGCCGCAACGTCATCCTGTGTGGAAAGGGGATTGGAGGCAATCAAAACTGACTCAGCGCCGCCGGCTTGTAAGGCGCGCGCAAGGTTTGCGGTTTCAGTTGTGATGTGTGCGCAAGCAACGAGCTTCACACCCATCAGTGGCTTCTCCGCGCGGAAGCGTTCGCGAATCAGCCGCAGGACCGGCATCTCGCGCTCGGCCCATTCAATTCGCTGCTTGCCTTGCTGGGCCAAGCCAATGTCTTTAACGTCAAACTCGAGCGAGGGTGTTGCACTCATTACGACTTCATCCTTTTTATGAATATAAATTTAAGAGTTAACTGCGGTGTACTCAAACGAGGTACTAAACTCCTGCAGCGCTACGAAGCGACTCAGCCTTGTCAGCTTTTTCCCAGGTAAAGCCTTCGTCTTCGCGTCCAAAGTGGCCATAAGCAGCGGTCGCCCTATACATCGGACGGCGAAGATCGAGTTGCTTCATGATCCCGGCTGGCGTTAAGTCGAAGTGTTCTCGAACAAGATTCGCCAGCGCGTTTTCGCTGATCCGTCCCGTTCCCTTGGTGTCAACCATTACTGAAACGGGTTCGGCTACGCCGATGGCATAAGCAAGTTGGACCAGGCATCGATCGGACAGACCTGCCGCCACGATATTTTTGGCCACGTAGCGGGCCATGTAAGCAGCTGAGCGATCAACCTTCGTAGGGTCTTTACCTGAAAATGCTCCACCTCCATGAGGCGCGTAGCCTCCATAGGTGTCGACAATAATCTTGCGTCCGGTTAGACCTGCATCACCCTGGGGGCCACCGGTAACAAACCGCCCGGTAGGATTGATGTGAATCTTTGTGTCGTTGTCGAGCAACTCACTCGACACGGTCTGACGAATCACTTGCTCTTCGATCTCAGCGCGGAGCTTTTCGTTAGTAACATCATCGGCGTGCTGAGACGAGATCACGATGGCGCTAGCGCGAAAAGGGCGGCCATCGCGATATTCGATTGTCACTTGTGATTTCCCGTCGGGACGAAGGTAGGGGAGGTCGCCCGATTTTCGGACTGCCGAAAGCCTGCGCGAGAGCAAATGGGCCAACTGAATCGGCAATGGCATCAATTCGGGCGTTTCAGTGCAGGCAAATCCGAACATCAACCCCTGGTCGCCGGCGCCGCCGGTGTCTACGCCCATAGCGATGTCAGGCGATTGCCGATCAATGGCGGACAACACGCTGCACGTGTCACAGTCAAAGCCAAACTTTCCGCGGGTGTAACCGATCTCGCGAATCGTCTCGCGGGCTACTCTGCCGTAATCAATCTGGGCTTTGGTGGTGATTTCACCAGCCATGACCACCAGACCGGTAGTGACCAAAGTCTCGCAGGCGACGCGCGCAGTTGGATCCTCGCTTAAGGCGGCATCAAGTACTGCGTCTGATATTTGGTCGGCTATTTTGTCGGGATGGCCCTCGGTGACAGACTCTGAGGTAAATAAAAAACCTGATTCGGTGCTCAAGTAGGCTCCTTTGTAATAGACAGGACTGAATTGTTGCAAAAAGACCGCGTAATGTAACAGTCAGCCTTCCAGAGTGTCAAGGAAGGCTACACCGCTGAAAGCTCTAATCGCCGAATCAGAAATATGGATCCGTCGTTCCAGCTGATGCGGCACTGCGGTTGCGCTTAAGGCAGGAAACAAACGTTTCGGCTCAGGAATCGCATTAAACGAGGAAGTTCCGATGTCGAAGGAGTACGTGGAATTCGAACGGTTGTACCGGATGATTACATCTGAAAGCCATTGATAAGGGAGGAAGCCAAGATGCCATCAGAATCAACATCAAACACCACAACGAACCAGACGGAGATTAAGAATTGGGTTGAAGAACGTGGGGGCTATCCCGCTCGAGTAAAAGGTACGGAAACTGAAGAAGGTGCAGGCCTCTTGAGGATCGACTATCCTGGTTTCTCAGGCGAGGACACGTTAGAACGCATCACTTGGGAAGAGTTCTTCACGGCGTTCGAGGAGAACAAACTGGCGTTTCTTTACCAGGAGGAAACGAAAGACGGTAAGGAGAGCCGCTTCTCAAAGCTTGTTAATCGCGAGATCGCGGATGAGAAATCAAAGTCGGCAGGGGCATAACTGAGAAGCAGGTATTAATCAATAGGGAAGCGGGGGCGCTGAGCATGAAGGCAAAGCGCCCCCAAATTCGTTTTGAACAGCGACTGGATCTCAGAAAAGACCGACCCGTGTTTGCCAAATTGATCCGGAGTAGCTGGGCTTGGTAAGGTCGTCGTCAATCACTTCGGAATAGGCACCGTCTTGACTATGGAATGAACGGGCCAGCGCGTTTGTCGCTTTACCCCGTAGGGTGAGATGTTTATAGCTTGGCGCTCCGCCTTCTAATCGAAAAGCTCCGGAGGAGCGCAATCGCTTTTCTCCGCGCGACAAGTTTCTGGGGTCCTGTTTCGCTCCTACGGAGCGAGAACCTCTGATGTATGCTCCTGGCTATAAACATCATGCTCCTCCGGAGCGAAACGAATGCAGCGGTTGCACTACGAAATTGGATTCTCGAAATCAGAACGGACTCGTAGGAACACAGACATTAGAAAAGTTATTGTGCTTGAACATATTTCACTTGATGGTGTCATCCAAGCCCCGGGCGGGCCGGACGAAGATACCAGCGACGGCTTTAAGTATGGTGGATGGTCCGCGCCCTTTGACGACGACGCGATCAGCGCGGCCGTCAAAAAGGTGTTGGATATGCGGATCGACCTGTTACTGGGGCGTAAAACTTTCGATATTTGGGCGGCGTTTTGGCCGCAACATGGCGACATTTGGCCCAACGTCAACACGGCCACTAAATACGTCGCCTCGAACACCATGACTTCTTCCGAATGGCAACCCTCGGTGTTTTTAAACGGGGATGTTGCAAAAAAAGTCGCCGAACTCAAGCAAGGGCCGGGCCCGGATCTGCACATTTGGGGAAGCGGTAATCTGCTCCAGACGTTGATGAACCATGATCTGGTCGATAATTTCTGGTTGATGATCTATCCGATAACTTTGGGCGAGGGGAAACGTTTGTTTGCCGGGGGCACGATCCCGGCCGCGTTCAAGGTGACGGAAAGCACTGTCGGATCGAGTGGCGTCATTCTCGTGAATTACGAACGCGCAGGAGCGGTCCAGACCGGATCATTCGCGCAATAACGACTTGGAGTCGCTGTCGAATTTCGGTCTCTCGAACGACGGAGAGTCCGCGGAGCGGACGACAGCGTAAAGCCTGGGGCGTAAGCCCCGGGATCCGTCAGGAAAAATGATCAAAGCCCGCGAAGCGGGCGGCAGCCGAATCATCTGGGCGGATGTTAAGCGCTACGGGTATCACCCGCTTCGCGGGTTCGATTGACATTTCGGTACTTGACCTGGGGCTTGCACCCCAGGCTTTACGCTGACGTCCGCTCCGCGGACTGAGACTCAGTTTGCACCGAGATCATGGGCAGGTTCAACGGCCGGGCTACCCGCTACAAGCCCTTAAAGTCTCGTAAGCACTGGTAGGTTGACGGAGGCAGGACACTCAAATGAGAAATGTAATCTTCGCAATCAACATTACCCTGGATGGCTGCGTCGACCACACCAAGCAAGTTGCTGATGATGAGACACATGAATATTTTACGGACCTCCTGCGTGAGGTTGACCTGCTCGTCTTCGGGCGTGTCACCTACCAATTGATGGTTCCTTTTTGGCCTGAAGTCGCAAAAAACCAATCGATGACAAAAGCCTCGAACGAATTTGCGCGAACATTTGACTCGATCGACAGAATCGTTTTTTCACGATCCTTAGAGAGCCCTGAAGATAAGAATACGAGAATTGTCCGTACGAACCTTCACGACGAAGTCCTTAGATTGAAACAAGAACAGGGCAAAAATATTTTAGTGGGTGGCGTAAGTGTTCCTTCACAACTCATTGAACTTGGTCTGGTTGATGAATATCGTTTTGTTGTTGGGCCAATCGTTGTGGGGGAGGGGAGACGGCTGTTGGAGGGCGTTAGCCTGCCGGAGAGATTGCAATTAAAACTTGTTGAGTCAAAAAGTTTTAAATCAGGGTGCGTTGCGCTTCGTTACTTGAAACAGTGACAGAGAAAACTGCGACCGCTGTGCCGCCGGCTACCACCAAGGATGAGAAGATCTATGAAATACATCTGTTTGGGATACATCAAGCCAGGAACATTCGAAGGGATGACCGAGGACGAGTGACACGCAGTGCTCGACGAATGCTTTGAGCACAATGACCATCTGCTCCAACGGACATCTTGCTGCTGAAGTACCTCTGCAGCCTCCGAAGACCGCGTTGACCCTGGACTGGAAAAACGGAAAAGTCGCGACGACTGACGGCCCTTATGCGGAAACCAAGGAACAGCTCGGCGGCATTCAGATCCTTGAGGCGCGAGACCCCCAATCATGCCGTTCAGCTTGTCTCACAGCTTCAAGGATTTAAGTATGGACTTGGACCGGTTGAGCTACGGCCGGTTATGGATTTGGGCGAAATGACAAAGGAGAGCGAGCAGCGGCGACGGCGAAAGGCTACTTCGCGATGAGGGTATCCGTAAGGAAAAGCACGAGGGAAAGAGTGATCAGTGTTAGGAAACCACATTATTTATGAGGCAAGCGCGGTTATTGAGGCAAAGTCACCAAGTACCCAAGTACCAAATACGGCTTTGCCTTAATAACGGTGTCTGCCCCAAAAAGCATATTGACCGAATTCGATTTGCTCTGTGATATTCTGCGGCTGAAAAATGAGGAAAGGCTGCTAAGTCGGCTCAGGATTTTGACGGATCGCTTGAACGACTTAACATCTTGAACGGAATGTAAGGGATCGCGCCGTGGCGCAAGGTCGTCAGAAAATTCTCACCGCTCAAGTAGGCCTTGTCGGCTGAAACTTCTTTCAAGTTGAAACCGTTGCCAACGGTCGTTTCCAGAAGCGGTTGGAAGTAGCCGTGATCGTTTGAGTAGCCGTCGCTGATTTCAACCGACGTGACGATGTTGGTCTTGACCCCGCACATGAGATGGACTTTGATCCACATGCGGCGATCTTCTTCCTTGCGGTACTTCACATCTAACCAGCGCATGAATTGGCCGGTGCTGAAACCGGATGAATCAACGGCAAAATCTGTCTCAACTGATTTGAGCGGCAAGGCGCTAGTAGCAATCAGATCGTAGAGGTAAGGCGTGAGTGCCTCAGCTTCCAAGTAACGGAACACCGAATTGTAAGATGGCATCTTTGATAGAAAGCCGCGTCGTTTGGCTTCCTGCAAATCGCTCTGAAAGCGTCGGCCCGAGACTCTGGAGTAAACCTTGAACGTGCTGGCAAAGATGATGTCAGCAAGCGACAGACGCGGCCTACCGCGTTGCTGCAAAGGCTCAGGAATGCTCCGGCACAGTTCGTAGAGCAAAGCCTGTAGGTGTGACTTCTCTTGAGTCTGTGCGGCGTTGTACGCGGGCCAATTCTGCGTGTAAGTCTTCCGAGTAACTTTGACCGTCTCAGTGATCACGGTCTGGCCGTCCGGCGACTGCTCGCGCTGGACGGTGTACTCGACAGCAAAAATATGCTTACACCTATCATTGGTGAATTCGTGATCCCGGCAAGTGCAACTCGGCTTGTCTGAGTCCAGAGCGACAGAGTATTTATCTGCCACACCGCTCTGCGACGGTACAAGCCAAATGTTGCTCTTACCCTTGCGGGTCAGCTTCGTTTTTGCGGCTATTTCGAGACCCTTGATCTCGCGTGGTTCCATTGTGTGCTTGCCTTTCGTTAGGCGATGGCTCACAATGCTTTTACCGGAAACAGATGCGAGCAATCGCGTTTGATTTTCAAAGGCCCTGTCGGTTGTTGGAAGCCTACCTCTGAAAAGGGGGAGCTTGAAAAGCCAACAATCGGCAGGGTTTTTACTCTTTTTGAGCACCTGAATTATACTCGTAAGTAGCTGTAAATACAATGAAATAGGGGTATTTAGCGTGGTCATTTCCTGTGTTTGAAAGGCTTGAGAGCAGGTGGGCGAATTGTCAGACCAACTGGACTTGTTTCCGAGTAGTGAACCCGAAATTAAGGGCCAGCTTGTCGCCTTTGCGGTCGTCCTGCGCGGTCTGATTGAAACTCTCATAGCAAACGGTTCCTTAACTCAGGAGCAGGCCAAAACCTTGCTGCGTCACTCCGATCTGAAAAGCGCCTCTGCGATCTGGGACGGACTCTGAGGCGAGATGCCGGACAGCGAACTCCGGCGCATGGAGCAACAGGCAACCCGGTTTCTGGATAAGCTTCGTCAAGACATTTCCTAGTCGGTCATATTGCTTTTTGGGGCAAAAGCGACTGAAGTCCGGTTACATAAATCTGCTGACACGATTCTCTCGTTAACTGTTGAAAACATTAGGAGCGCCTCTGTCCGTTTCACGTCAAGCTCGTTACGTAATTCTCCTGACAGTGCGCACACGTTACCTAAATCTCCTGACTTGGTGTTCAGACCGGAAGTATAGTTTCACTGTGGCGGATCTCGATTGCCTAGTTCTTACTGGTAATCGCGCGACCGATAGACGTGCGGCTGATGGGTTGCGATTAATTTCATCTTCACAACCTGCACCAATATATGTCCGGTATTGACGGAGTTCGTGGAGGCGCAGAGATTTGGACTGGTGTTCAGTTGGGAGGCTCAGGTTATAACTAGAGACTTTGAGCAGCGGCCTCGTGGTTCACAGTCGCTGGTTTGCACTGCTTTTTTTGGCGGGTGCGCGTTTTCGCTATCTTCATTGCCTTAAGCGAAGTCGAGTTTTCGCGGCAATCAGTTCTTCGCGTCGAACAATTCAACCAGCGTATTCTTCATTTCTTTTTCGCGCTCGCGAGCAGCACCAAACCAAACATTTCTGACGATTCCCTGGCGGTCCACAAACAGGACTGTCGGAGTGCCGATTATTTTGTATGGCTCCAGGGAAGCGCCGGTTTGGGCGATGCCGATGGGAAGTTTGAGATACGAGATATAGTCGCGCGAGTCCTGATCCGAATCCGGTAAGATCGCCAGTGACTTTACGTTTCGTTTTGACGCCTCTTCAAGCAACTGGCGGTAGAAGGGAGCGCTCGAGGTGCAAAAAGAACAGTCCTTCTTCAGAAAGAGGACCAGGCTCTTCTGATTCTGTGCCCAATCGATATTAGGAACATTCAGTCTTTCTCCCGCTTGAATTCGCGGCCGGTTGTCAGGACTTGGCTGATGCGGAAAGATGTTTCGTTTAACGAGGACTCCCGCGGCTACAACGACCGCGACCGCGATAAGGATTTGCGTTCCCAGCTCGATGTGGGACCTGAGATTATTTGACATGAGGATTTCAGTGGGGATTAGGGGTCTCCCACATCTCGGTGGATTAACGGGCGACTACTATTTGTCGAGTACAGCGTCGGCGATGGCCAGAGTCGCAGTGGCGCGAGGTCCGCGGTTTTTGAAGCTCTTTGCCAAATCTATTGAGCGATGAAAATCGTCCTCGGACAGCAACCGGAAAGCTTTTGAAACACTGTACTCCTTCCCGCCGAAGGCAAACAATTTATTGTGCCGAGTCGTCATCAGAATGAATGGGATCTCATCCCTGGCTCCGGTAAACTTTTCAGTCGAGTTGGCTGCTTTTACTGCTTCGTCCATCAGCTCCCAGGCGCGATTTCGATCGGCGAGAAGAAACTGCGTGGCCACCCCGATTAGCAATATCCCCCGGTCGGGCGTGCTCGCATCAATGCGTCGCGCCTCAATCGCGGCCTCTTCCAATAATTCTAAGGAACGCGGGCGATCGGACTTCGTTAGTAGCCGCGCAGCCTCCGTGTAAGCCCAAGCGCGTTGGCTGTGGGTCAACTGCCCGGACTTTGCCAACCGGGCCGCTTCCGCCGCTTCCTTGTTTCGAAGCCATATTCGAACAGATTCAAAATCCACGAATCGACGCACCTCGGCTCGAAGACCGCTCTCATCTATTTTGTCCGCCACATCCTTTGCCTGGATGTCGCCTTGACTCGCCAGGCCGACAGCGGTATCAGCGTATATTGCATCGCGCTCGCGCGAAGTCTTAGCGCGATCAACGCGATTCTGCATTGTTTCAAGAGCCTTGCTGCCCGTTTCTTCCTGGACGAGGCCGGCGGTTAATAAGGAACTGGTCGAAGCTTTTGGGGGGCCCCCCAGGGCAGAGAAGTGCGCCCGCAGCGCAGCCGCTGTTTCAGGCGCGTGCCGATCGAAGAGTGGAAGCAGTCGCACCATAACCCTTCGCTTCCCTTGGACGCCCGAAGAGGTGAAGTCCTGGTCGCGGGGTGGCGATGGCCTTAGCAGAATGGCGCCGCTTACTTCAAAGAACCTCTTAACCAGCGCCGGAGATAGATTGGGAAGATTAAAATTATAAGATTCCAGTCCTGTAAATCTGCCGCCGCCATCAGCATTGAACGTCACATAAAAGCCAGGAGTGAAAGCATAGGAAGACAAACCCGAGACGGTGTTCGCATCGGCGGACGGATCGAATTGGGCCCGAGCCAGGAGCAACGCAAATCGTTGGTCCGCAGCCTCAGGATTCTTCGCGCGGAGAGCGGAAAGAAAGCCGATCGAATGTCTACTCACTTGATCGAGCACCGGCGCGGCAAATTCCATTGCCCGCTGAACCTGCCCGTCATCCAGCAACTTCCACGCAACCAGTAGTCTCTTGGTGACTGCGTCGGAGATTGACCAACCGTCGTTGGATCGCCCGCCTTTGGCGTCTTCGGTCTCACGCTCAGTGTCTTTAGTCAGTTTTGCGAAGAACTCTTCACTAAGTGCTGGGTCGCGTCGTGCGGCCAGATTCATGACCTCGTAACGCAAGTCGTGTCCACTCGCCCGCTTGAGGGCAATTACGATCGGGGGCGGATTATCTTTCGTCTTTATAGTTACTTCTTCCGCGTCACCCTTTTCCGCTGCCTCCCAGGCGCGGCGGAACAGCGCTCGAGCTGTTGCGTTGTCGGCGTTCCATAAGACGTCGGCGCTGCGCGCAAGTACACGCGGCCTCAACGCCAGATCGAAATCACTGCGCGCTTCATCCGCAGTCGAAATAACGAGCGAAATCGCAAAGGCGCGGCGCTCGTCTTCCACCGGGTTCGGCTGGTTGATGGTGCTTTGTTCTTTCGCCTTAGCTTGAATTGTTTCGACTGACGGATTCTGCGCCGAGGTCGGAGGTAGGGGCACCCATAAACATAGGAGTGATACGCAGATCAACTCCAGCAAGATGCCTCTACCACCATAAATGATTCGAGTTGGCATTAAACGGCGTTGCACTCATTAAATGGAACTGCTATGCAAAAATACCCGTTCTGTGGATGAACACAACACTTCTGACAATTGCTGCATCCCTGCTCCTGGTTCCAATTCCAGCAGCCGGGGGGATCACAATCCCATCCTGGGCCTGAGCCTTGGCCGGGGACAGGCGCGGCGAACGTGCTCAGCACGAATACGAGAGCCAGCACATTTAGCATGAGTCGGTAGCGGGAAAGGACTGACCTTACTTTCTTCATCGGATTCTCCTCTGAGGGCGGGGGCTGGGATTCAACAGCGACCAGCGAACTTTGGTTTGTTGGTGACGATTCGATGAGTAAATCTTGGCGACGGCGCATGCTACGATCCTGCAAGGTTTCTGTCAAGAACTCTAGGCATGGTTTCGGATGCCCCCAAGCGTTGAAACGTGGAAACGACAGACAGACGAAAACCTGCGGTGTGCACCCATTGATCGTGCAGTTAAAAGTCCGGGTACGTAAATCTCATGACACGATCCACTGGTTAACCGTTGCGGATATACGGCTCCAAGCGAGTCATTGACGATACAAACTCTGAAGTCTACCTAAAGGGAAAGAACGCTTTTCGCGAGCGGAACTCATGGAACAAATGATAAGCCGAACCATCATTTAAGACCTTCTCAACATCTTCTTCCAACGAATGCCATTATGACTTTTAGGTAACAACTGTCAGGACTTTTACGTAACCGGACTTGAATCGGCCTTTTTGAGGCAAAGCTCCCAAGTACCCAAGTACAGGCTTTGCAGCCAAATTCCCGAGTCGCACAATAATTCAAAGGGCCTGCACAATTAACTTGACCTCCGTTTCGGAAGAAATCGGATCGATAATCTTACGTCGAGCCAACTGCCGATATTTCAGGACAGGCGCGGAACTAGATCTAAGCGGTTAGCTTGACCAGCTTGGCGTTTAGCTTGATCGATGGATGACGTTTGCGTAGTACTCGCGTCATATGGTCTTTAGTTATGTGGGTGTAACGCTGTGTAGTAAGAATTGATTTGTGCCCTAAGAACTCTTGCACGATTCTAATATCCGCACCATTACTCAAGAGCAATGTTGCTACCGTGTGCCTCAGCATGTGCGGCGTAATGTGCCGTCGAATACGCGCTTCTCGACGAAGTCCAGCAATCACCTTCGTAATTCCTTGCGTCGAGAGCCTCCCGCCGTCCACGTTTACGAACAGCGCCGGACTTTTCGTCTTGATTCGCAAGCGCGCTTCGACGTGAGAGCGTTGAATTCGTATAGTCGCATTATCGACTATGACGGCAAGGCGATCCCTCCCGCCTTTTCCCTGCACTCTAAAGGTCGCTTCCTTCATAAAGAAATCTTGAATGTCTAATGCTGAAATCTCGCCAACCCGCATCCCCGTGGCAAAGAGGAGATCAACGATAGCCAAATTTCTATGTGCCCGATAACTAAGCGGCAATCGAGCTTGAGAACGTAGATCTTCGCAAAGTGAAACCACTGGTTCAATTGCAGCATAGTTACGCCAAGCACGCGTTAGAAGCGCTCTCATCTCGCGTTCAGTCAAGCTTCGCGGAAGTTGTTCGATGTGCCCATAGCTAAGCTTTACCCTCCAGAAAGGCGACTCCGATAAGACTCCCCTTCGTACCCAGTACGAAGTAAAGACCCTGAGCGCTACCATCTTTCGTCGGATCGAAGCAGGGGAGTAGTCCTCCTGACGTAGGTGGGCCGCCCACCGCTCAACGAGTGTGCCATCCAATGACAGAAGATCGGATCCCGTTCCTGCGAACCTTCCAAACTGTGAAAGATCCAACTGATAGGCGGCTTTCGTCTTTTTTCGTCTCTCATGCGTGGAGAAATAGCCACCGATGAACTCCGCACAAGCCTGATCCAGGCGCATAGCGCAACACTCCTAGGCGGCAGACTAGTCCGGACAGCGCAGAGCTAGGATGTTGTCGCGCGAAAATAGAAAAACTATTTGAGTCGCGTGAGAGGTGATATAATCGCCGCCGAGTTTATAGCTAGTATTATTAGTTTTCAAGCGGCTTGCTTGATGGAGTCCGGTCCTACTCACGAGTAAAACACCTTGGGCCGGAGCAACGAATACGTCAATTGAAATGAACTAGAACTGTCTGATCCCCAGATCGCCTTCGATTCGATCCGCTGGACCGGGCCTCCCGAGTTGTTCGGCATCTGGGTGAGATAACTAGGAATTATCGTGC